>Ga0208894_1000001_pt1 | contig 415282 bp, 398 predicted proteins | sample ETNtaG_12_FD_185752 | JGI IMG/M metagenome (GOLD analysis project Ga0208894, IMG submission 185752) | Marine microbial and viral communities from oxygen minimum zone, Eastern Pacific Ocean - ETNP201306SV49 (SPAdes) (version 2) | ecosystem: Environmental > Aquatic > Marine > Oceanic ...
TCATTGATGGCGCTATTTTTTTACCACCAATCCATTTACCAAAGATATAAGAAAAAGAATCGTTAACTGATACGCCAGCAAATAACAGTACCGTAAAATAAGACCCTAATAATGTATCAATCTCCCTCAATACCAACAAACAAAATAGAGACCCTAATACATACACACATCCAAATATCAACCACAATATTGGGTTATCATCTGACAATTTCAAAGCTAGGAACTCTTTAAATGCAATTGTCGCAGCTAATATTATGATAATACTAAAGATCCATCCTCCATTCAATATGGCTAAAACAACGAGAGGAAATCCTGTTAATCCTATAGCTAATCTTGATTTTAGAGCACTCATTAGGGCAAACTAATCAAAGTTTATAATTATACCAAAAGCTTAATTGTCTCTGGAAGGATTTCTGCAACAACTTTTCTGCTCTTAATGGTCTCCCCATCAACATTAAAATATGAATCTTCTAACGCATCAATAGAGAACGATTGTATCTGACTCATATGAACGTATGGTAAATCAATATGTTCTCCTGTATACACCTTTTTAAATATTGTCAGCAATTGCAAGCGACTTATATCATCTTTTACAATTGCCATATCCATGACACCGTCATAAAAACCACCTTTAGGTGCTATCTTCATTCCTTTTCCCGTATGAATACTATTACATCCAACTATAAAAGCACACGAGAGATCAGACGACTCACCATTGATAGAAATTGATGCATTATAAATTTTCTTCTCTAATAATTTTATGATAGAAGCTACATCATATCTCATTGTACCTAAGAATCTTAATTGATCTGCTAACACATTGCCAAATGAAAATATTCCCCATCCTATCACACTGACACTCAACCTTACTTCATTATCAAAGATAGCCTTATTAACGTCTATTAAACGAATATTATCAGACAGAGCTCTTTCTAGGGCAATATTATAGTCTAAGCAATCTATATCATGAGCAACAGAATTGCCTGATCCAGTAGGAATAACAGCAATCGGAAACAATGAACATAAATCGGATTGATACAATCCATTTACTACTTCATTCACTGTACCATCTCCACCAAATATCAAGATACGATCAAATTGATTTGGTGTTAATTCTGACACATATTTCTTGGCATGGCCAGCATATTCAGTCTGTAATAACTTAGGAGAAAATCCATGATCTTGGATGGTATTCTTTACTTCATAATATACTTTAAGTGATTTCTTTAAACCACTAACAGGATTAACGATACAAAGAATATTTTTCATTTATTTATGATATTTATTATCGCCAAGACGTATAACATCGATACGAACTTTAGTAGTACCTTGATTAACAAAACCAATCTTTCTAGCTGCCTTATATGATAAATCAATAATACGACCTTTGACATACGGACCCCTATCGTTTATTGTTAGCTTGATTGATTGCCCATTTTTCATATTTGTAACTTTTACTTTTGTTCCTAACGGATATGTCTTGTGAGCAGCACTCACTTTGTACATGTTAAAAATTTCACCATTTGCTGTACGCTTTTTATGAAACTTGCTTCCATAGTAAGATGCAATACCTATCTGAACTTGTGGATGATCTTTTATAGCTTCAATTTGTTTTCTAGTCATTCCTTCAGAGTTAATATAGTCTCCATAAGCTATACTTGGACCGCAACTCATAATACTAACTATTATCAAGCTAAATATTATTTTATTTTTCATTTGACAACCTATTGTTAATTAAAGGAATCTGAAATGGATCTATCACTAGCTGGCTAGCCATTCCTACTAATGTAGCGCCTTTATCCAAAACCACTCGTACATCACTATAGCTTGATATCCCTCCTGTTGCAATGATAGGAATATCAAAACGAGACGATACTAACTCAACATTCTTTAGTGTCGTCTCAAATAATCCAGGACCACTTAGTCCACCGCCCTCTTTGGAGAAAGCCTTCTGATTAAGTCCTACAGATTCTGCAGTGATGTATTTTGTATTACCTAAATTGATTGCACATTTATCAACGATAGATAGCATTTCACAGATTTTCAATATATTCTCTTTTGTGCTATCTGGGGCAACCTTAACAATAATAACATTAGAGCACGATGTTCTCATGCTATTTAGTAATACTGATAAGCCTTGAATATCATCGCTTAGACATTTGCCATCATCTGTATTGGGACAACTAATATTTATCTCATAAAAAAACTGATTGAACGAGGAGCTAGCTACCTTAGAATGAACAGACCTAAATACTTCTAAATATTCTTCTGCATTATTTCCTCCAATACTGATACCGACTGGCCTATTAAACGATAGAAGCTTCTTATTTTCTAAGTGATTAACGAAATATTCTACTCCTTTTGTCGGAAGTCCAAGTGAATTGAGCAACCCATAACCTCCATCATATCTAATTTCTTGTATTCTAGGCCTTTTATTCCCATCTGAAGGGCTTTTCAAGACTGTTTTGTATGTCATCCCACCTAATCCCATCAATTGCCACTGGTACAGCGAACTTACATCATCTTTAAAAGACGCAGCGATTAAAGGTGATGGAAAAGAAAGATCGTACAATGTTGTACCTATATTGGCTGGAATCTTGAATTGAAAAAAATACCTAAAAGGAGAATTCATTAGCAAATGATTTAGATTATCTCCTATGACGATCGCTCTTTCTAGATCTTTTGGCCATTTTGCAAATAAAGAAATTACTGTACGACGAATTGCTCTAAATTTTAGAGATAGTAATTTTGCTCTTACATTACTGCACATTCAAGCTCTCTAACCGTCTTTGAGCTAACTGGCCCTGCTTAGAGCTTGGGTGTTTATCAACCAGCCATTGATAATATACAATTGCGCTGTCAGCATCTGAAAGTTCATAGTCATAATAATATCCTAAGAAATATGCTGCGATATTAGATGATTCTGTGGAAGAGTCTGTATTTAGAATATTTCTATATACTTTAAGAGATTTTTCTGAATTTTTAGACCATAAACTTTCTGCTTCTAGTAACATCTCAGACGGTCTATGTGATGTGTTTAAATTTTGATCCTTTATAATAAATTTTGCAAAATCTGAGTCAGGATATGAATTTAGTATTAACTCTCTATATTCTTTTTCTCGACTATCATTCAGCGTATTATGTATTGAATAGAGTGCAAATGTTGCTGATGGAAAGATAGCAGATTCCTGAGAATTATTAGCAATATCTTCAAAATAAGTAATCGAATCGCTTAAGTTCCCTAAATCAAATGCTAGTATCTCTCCCATTCTATATAAAATGCTAGACTTTTCAATATCTCCTTCCTCTTTTAAGGCTATATCTAATTCAATCAATTTTGAGACAGATTCACGCTTATTTGAGATTAAAACTTTATGACTCGAATTAGCATTTTGTTTCATGGCTTCATTCATAAAAAAGCTAGATTTTTCAAAATCTAAGTTTGGACTCTCTAAGTATAGTTTAGAAAGAATATAATATGCCTCAATTGCAACTTTAGTATTTGGATAATCCTGTGCAATCCTATCTAAACTTTCAATGGAGAAATCTATATTTCCTTGATCCAATTCTATTTTAATTAATTCCAACCTTAAATCAGACTTTATCGACGAGAAATCTTCATTCAATAACAATCTTTCGATTCTGCTTTTAGATTGTTCAATATCGCCTAATAAGCGATAAGTTTGAATAATTTTTAGATTTGATTCACGAATCCGATTAATTGATATGCTATTATTAAGCACTTTTTGATAACTATCTAGAGCTTGTTCGTATATTTCCTTCTCATAAGATAATTCTGCAATCTGAAAATAAATTTGCTCTCTGGTGAAACGATCTTTGCTAGTTTCTGCTCCTAAATTTAGGTGATAAAATGCACTATCAGAGTCCTCATTCTCAAGATAGATTTCTCCTAGTGTTAGATAAATGCGTGATTGCAAGTCTGCTGAATCCGTTTCTGTAAGCAAGCTCTTCAAATCATTAATTGCTGGTTGAGACTTCAAGTCCTTCCATTTGCACAATGCTAACCAATATTTTGTTTCATTAACAAAAAATAACTCCTCAGAATCTTGCAAACTGAGAAATGCCTCTCTTGCACTATCATATTCTCGTCTAAAAAAATGGGATTTTCCTTTTAATAACATAGCATCTTTGACATAATCGCTATCGCTATAATCGATTAACACTTTATCAGATTTCTCAATAGCTTTTCCATATTCCTGAATTGCCCTTGCTGGCAGTGAATTTCCAAGGCTCTGAATTCTTATTTCTTCGGCAGTATTATAGTGCTCTTCTGCGTTATAAAACGTATTAAAATATGCACAAGCCTGCAAAAAGACTAAAAGACATAAGCTTTTTATGATTTTTGAATTAAATTCAGATATCATAATGCGAATTTACAATGAAGCTTGAAGAATTACAGAACATAATTTCTAAAAAAATATCTGAAGTAATCACCGTTGACTCTATTGACGTCTATGATTACACTGCTCAGCATGAGAATCATGCTACATTTGATGGAAATTTTCATCTAAGCATGACATTGGTCAGTCCAAATTTTGAAGGGATGAGCTTAATTGAAAGACATCAATTAGTTTATAAGACACTTGATGAATATATGCACGGTGAAATTCATGCTCTAACAATGAAAACTTATACTCCTGAAGAGCATCAAAAAACGTTAGATAATTCTTAGCTTATTCCGCGTAATTCGGTATAGGAGGAATTCCTAAGCTAATCTCAAATAAGTCACTTTCAAGCGTTGCTGATTCAGAAGAAGGTGATTCAACAATACGACCTATTTCTTCATTATTTTTACTAACAATCAAAGTTGGGACATATCGAATATCTTTACCTTCTTGCTCTCCATTTGGGCTAATCTTATCGCGATCTACTGTCACAATTAATACATTAGCCATATCAACATCCATTTGACTTAATATTTTTTCCATTCTTGGTACTTCTCTCCTACTATCACCACACCATGTTCCAAGAAAGATTTCATAAGAATATTGACTAGGGTTATCGATAGCATTGGTTAATTCAACATCGACTTCATAGCCTTCAGATTCCATTTGATACCATTCGCCAAAAGGGTCTTGCTGCAATTCTTCTATTGCAATTGGACCTAATAGCATTGGTTTCCCTGTTTTAGGATCTTCAAACATCCCTTCCGGGATGTCTGAAGAATTAAGATTGAATAAGCCAAAAGATATCATTACAAGAATAAGTATAATAATATTTATTCTTTTAGACCATTTAGGCTCTATTTCAATTAAAGGTTTACTCATTATCGATATAGTATTTCCATATCACGTAAGTACCTAGGATTGTGCAGCATAGAGAAATAACTGATCCTTCAATACCGAAAGCACCTCCAGAAACAATGTCAGGTACATTTCCAGTATTTTCATGTGCAATCATTTTCCATGAGTCTATATTCAGTCCACTGATTTCAAATCCAAATAATCCTTGAAAGAAATTCCATCCAAAGTGGAAAAAGGTTGGAAACCATAGATTTTTAGTAAATGTATAGCTAATTCCCAAAATAAATCCTGCAGCAAACAATTCGCTCATTGGAACAAAAGTGCTAAATACTGCTGGATTTCCAGCATGCATTCCTGCAAATAATAAAGAAGATCCTGCCAAGGCAATCCAACGATTGTCTGTTCCATCCATCATATTTTTCAGGATATACCCTCTAAAAATAATTTCTTCATCAAATGCTGCTAAAAACAACACCATACTTACAATGAAAACACCTGGTTTAAATCCAACAAACCCTGTTACAGTAACAGCGCCTATAAGCCATAAAACCAGAAATATTCCTCCAATAAAGGCTAAAGCACCTGCTAGTCCAGCTAACATTTCTTTACCGCGATTTTCAAAAGATAAACCAATATTCATTAATGGCTCTTTATTAACAACACTCATCATAAACCATAATGCTAAAAAACTTCCAACAACTTGAAAAGCTGTAAGAAAAAGCATCGCTGGTGAATCAAAACTCATATTTTCAAACAAAGCTGTAGCCCCATTTGGGTCTGCATTCAAATCTATACCGTTCATTAGCATAACTAAAACGACTCCTACCCCACTAGTAAGACCCATGATTATCATCCATATAGGTATAAATAATATTGCTCTAAGCCATCCGTTTTTAATTCTTGGTTCCATATTAATTCCCTTCGTTTTTTATATTAAATAAAGCTTTAATCATATCTCTTACAACAATGAGAATTAGGCCAATTAACATCGCGCCAATAATTGCAATAATGATATTTTCTAGTATAATATTCATGTCCGAATATAATGATAAAATAGAAGAATAAACAAAATGACTAATTGAGAATAAAAAATAATTATTTAAAAAATGCTTAAGTTCTTTTACTGAAATAAAAGGAAAAAAAATGAAGAACATATATATCTTAACCATAACTGCTTTATTTCTAAGCGGTTGTAATAACGACTTTCAAACCGAAGAAATTGAAAATAGATTTAATATTTATATTAGCAAGTTATCAAATGAGGAAATTGAAGATAATCTATCTAAAGGTTTAAAACCAATTGCTATCAAGGACAATATTGATGTAAAAGGATTTGCAAATACCGCAGGATCATTAGCACTTAAAGACAATTACCCTTCTAATAATGCCTTTCTTATTCAACAGCTCGTAGACAATGGATATTTTGTCATTGGAAAAACAAATTTGTCTGAATGGGCTAATTTTCGATCCTCCTCTTCTACGAGTGGGTGGTCAAGTATGGGTGGTCAAACAATTAATCCTTATGGAGTAATGCGCACCCCTTGTGGTTCTAGTTCTGGATCAGGTGTAGTAGTGGCAACTGGCTTGATAGATGTTGCTATAGGAACTGAAACTAATGGGTCGGTAAGCTGTCCTTCTTCTGTGAATGGTATTGTAGGAATTAAACCTACTGTAGGTCTTGTTAGCCGATCCGGTATTATCCCTATTTCACATACACAAGATACTGCAGGTCCTATGGCAAGCTCTGTAGAAAAAGCAGCTAAAATATTAGAAATGATTGCAGGTAAAGATATGAATGATCCTGCTACACTAAATATTCCTGAAGATTTCAATTTTGACTTTACATCTGATTTAAATAAAGGGTCATTAAAGGGAAAAAGATTTGGACTACTTCCTACAGGATCAACCGATAAAGATGGAGAAAAAGCACTTCAAAAAATAAGAATGTTACTTGAAAACTCTGGTGCTATTGTGGTTGACGTAGAAGATGAAAGACAGTATCCCGGAGAAGCAGAGTTGTTGGTCTTGATGTATGAATTCAAAGAGAATCTTGAAAAATATTTAGCTACTTCCAATTCTCCATATAAAACTCTTTCAGAGCTCATTAAATTTAACGATGCTAACAAAGAAGAAGTTTTGAAGTACTTTGATCAAAGTATTTTTGTTGATAGCGACAAAACTAGCTCTCAAAAAGAAGAATATCTTATTGCGTTAGATCAAATAATAAATACTAGAAATGATATTGACAAATTACTTGAAGAAAACAATGTTGATGCGCTAGTTGGTTTATCTTGGAGCCCTGCTTGGGCAATCAACCACGATGGTGGCGATGATGAGGCAATTGCAGCATATAGATTCTGGGTAAATGGTAGTTATGCTGCTATGGCAGGATATCCGCATGTTACCGTTCCTTTAGATTATATTGACGGTCTTCCTATTGGAATGTCGTTTATTGGAACAGCATGGTCTGATAAACAGCTAATAGAGTATGCACACTCTTTTGAACAGTTAAATAATTTTAACCCAATACCAGCACTGTAATATGAAACCAGTAATCAGTCGCCGAAACTTTGTTAAAACAACCACAATGGCTGGGGTTGCCGCATCTATCGGACCAACTATTCTGTTTGGCAGTCCTTCTCAAAGACTACAAGTAGGGATAATTGGTACAGGATTTCGTGGTCAATGGGTTTCACAGCTTTTATTGAACCGTCCCGATGTAGATATTCCTGTAATCTGTGATATTGATGATATTATGATTGCAAGAGTTTTAAAAATCTTTGAAAAAGCTAATCGTCCTTTGCCAAAAATATACAAAAATGGTCCAGAAGATTTTCGAAATATGGTTGCAAACGAAGACTTGGATGGGGTATATATTGCTACCCCATGGGAATGGCACCATCCTATGGCTGTTGCCGCCATGAAAAATAATATTCATGTAGGCACAGAGGTTCCAGCAGCTCTTACCGTTAAAGAGTGTTGGGATTTGGTTAATATATCTGAAAGAACCGGCAAATTGTGTATGATTATGGAAAACGTAAACTATCGAAGAGACGTTATGGCAGTTCTCAATATGGTTCGTCAAGGACTATTTGGCGAGCTACTTCACTGTCAAGGCGGATATCAGCACGATTTACGGCATGTGAAATTTAATGATGGTGTTGGCGCCTATGGCGGTGGTGTAGAATTTGGTGATAAAGGTTTTTCAGAAGCACGATGGAGAACACAACATTCTGTAGATCGTAACGCCGATCTTTACCCTACGCACGGACTAGGGCCTGTAAGTAGCATGTTAGACATTAATCGTGGTAATAGAATGCTTTCACTCACCTCTACAGCAACCCAATCCCGCGGACTTCATAAATATATTGTAGATTTGGGAGGAGAAAAGCATCCCAATGCAAAAATAGATTTTAAGTTAGGTGACATAGTTACAACAGTTATTAAGTGCGCCAAAGGACAAACAATTGTATTAAGCCACGATACAAACTCACCTAGACCGTATTCTTTAAATTTTCGCGTTCAAGGTACTCAGGGACTATGGATGAAAGATAACCGTTCTATTTATATAGAAGGCACAAGCCCAAACGAACATCAATGGGAATCAGATGAAGAGTATTTAAAAAAATATGACCACCCTCTTTGGAAAAAATTTGAAGATCAAGCCGCTGGCTCAGGTCATGGAGGCATGGATTTCTTTATTGTGCGCGCATTTATAGAAGCACTAAAAGATAACCAAACACCGGTAATTGATGTCTATGATGCTGTAAGTATGAGCGTAATAGTTCCTTTGTCAGAAAAATCCATTACACTAAATAGTGCTTCAGTGAGAATTCCTGATTTTACACGAGGAAAATGGAAAACAAATCCATCTATTTTTGGTTTAAATGAAAGATATTAAATGATTTTATCTCCATTGGATTGGGCTATTGTTGCCGCCTATTTACTATTTTCACTTATTGTGGGTGTTTGGGCCTCAAAACAAGCCGGCCACGATACAAAATCATTTTTTTTAGCTGGTAGGAATATGCCTTGGTGGCTTTTGGGTGTTAGCATGGTAGCAACTACATTTTCTACAGATACACCAAACCTAGTAACAGATCTGGTCCGTACAAATGGTGTAGCAGGAAATTGGAAATGGTGGGCATTTTTGTTGACAGGCATGCTAACAGTTTTTGTATATGCGAAGCTTTGGCGACGCTCTGGAGTACTCACTGATATTGAATTTTATGAACTTCGCTATAGTGGAAAAGCTGCAATTTTTCTACGAGGATTCCGTGCTTTGTATTTAGGATTAGTTTTCAATGTTTTGATGATGGGTGCCGTAAGTTTAGCGGCTGTAAAGTTTGGTGAAATTGTGTTAGGTCTCCCTGGATGGATAACGCTTTGTATCGCTTGCTCCATTACATTAATATATTCGACATTAGGAGGGCTTAAAGCTGTTATTATTACAGACTTTGTTCAATTTACTATAGCTATGATTGGTTCAGTCTGGGGGATGCTTTATATTGTTAGATTGCCAGAAATTGGAGGATTATCCACACTAATTTCACACCCAAACGTAATTGACAAGATTGCATTGATCCCTGACTTATCTGATCCAAACCTATGGGTTCCATTGTTATTGATTCCTTTATCAGTGCAATGGTGGGCCAGCTATTATCCTGGTGCGGAACCTGGCGGTGGCGGATATATTGCTCAACGTATGTTCTCTGCTAAAGACGAATCTAATGCTGTTAAAGCTACTTTTTTATTCAATGTAGCTCATTATGCTTTGCGCCCGTGGCCATGGATTCTCATCGCCTTGTCATCTCTTATTATTTTTCCAGAACTAACTGATATCCAAACTGCATTTCCTACTCTTTCCAGCGATAAACTTGGTCATGATGTGGCTTACCCCGCTATGCTTACTTTGTTGCCGCCAGGGCTTTTAGGGTTGGTTGTTGCATCGCTTATTGCTGCTTTTATGAGCACCATGTCTACCCAATTGAATTTAGGTGCCAGCTACTTGGTAAATGATTTTTATCATCGGTTTATTAATCCTGATGCATCAGAAAAAAAATTAGTCTTAACTGGACGATTGTTTACGGTAATCTCTGTCTTTTTAGGTGGCGGACTAGGCCTGTTGCTCACCAGTGCCGGACAAGCATTTACGCTATTACTTATGGTAGGTGCTGGTACGGGCCTCATTTATATCTTGCGGTGGTTTTGGTGGCGAATTAATGCCTACACTGAAATCGTTGCAATGGTTAGTTCTATTGTTATTGCAGGATATTTTAATTTTGCTAATACAGGACTAGAAGATTGGCAAAAAATTACTATTGGTGCAGCGCTTACTACTGTTGTTTGGCTGCTTGCAACCTATTTTACACCACCAGACAATGAAGAAACATTGCGAAACTTTGTAAAAAAAGTTAATCCGGGTGGCCCTGGATGGGCAAAATATACCGATGAAACTCCAGAGGAACCTTGGCCAGTTCCAAACGGAATCCTTTGCATGGTATTGGGTTGTATGGCCACTTATAGCTTCCTTTTAGGAGTCGGCCAATTAATTTATGGACAAATAGAATCGGGAATCCTAATTTGTAGTTTAGGACTCATTTCATCTTTCGGCCTATTTAAATTATGGAAATAACTACTCCAGGACGTATTTGTCTTTTCGGTGAACACTCCGATTATTTGGGGTTGCCCATTATTGCAATGGCCATTTCTTTGCGCGCCAAAATTTCAGGGGAAAAAAGAACTGACAATCAAGTTATCATTCATAAGCCTGACATCAATGAAACAGAAAGATTTTCTATCGAGGATTTACGTTATACTAAATCCCGCGACTATTTCAAAAGTTGTATTAAGACATGTCAAAATGAAGGGCTTATTTTTTCATCTGGTTTTGAATGTGAAGTGAGTAGCCAAATACCTATTCGTGCAGGCGCTAGTAGTTCGTCTGCCATCAATGTAAGTTGGATTCATTTTTTGTCTAAAATGGCTGATAATCCTATTGAATGGACACAAGAAAAAATTGGGGAATTAACGTATCAAGCAGAATCAACCGAATTCAATGAGCCGGGCGGGATGATGGATCAATATACAACTGCTATGGGTCACATTATACATTTGGAGTCAGAGCCGAATATCTCCATCCAGTCATTAAACCCAAAATTAGGTTCATTTGTGTTGGGAGATTCAGACCAACCGAAAGACACAATGGGAATTTTAAAACGCTTAAATGATTCGCGGGTAGAAATACTAAATATACTACGAATTAAAAACCCAACAATTAATATCCATACGATGAATAGCGATATTAATCTTTCTGACTTAAATAATGAACAAAGAAAGATGTACAAAGGGACAGTTCAAAATAGAGACTTGCTAAAAAAAGCATTAGTAGAGCTAAAAAACAATAAGCCAAACTATGAATTAATTGGTACGCTTCTTACCGAACTTCATGTGGTGCTAAGAGATATATTTGATATAAGTACTCCTAAAATTGAATCAATGCTTGATGCAGCAATGAATGCAGGCGCTTTGGGAGGAAAAATTACTGGATCAGGTGGTGGTGGTTGTATGTTTGCTTACGCGCCAGACCATCCAGAAAAAGTTGCTGAAGCCATCGAACAAGCAGGAGGAAAAGCATATATTGTTTATTCAGATGATGGCACAAGAAGCTATTAACTCATTCCTATTGTTTTTCTCTTACTCAATTTAACCCCATAGCCTAAAGATTCCACTGCCTTTCAAGGTAAGCCTTGATTTGCGTTTAACTTTGGTACTGAACAATGGAAGATTAAGCTTTGCAAGACCTAGATCGAATGTCCAACTACTATTTAATCCACGCTTGGAGGCAGTCCAATTAAACCCACCACCTTTTTTGTAGTTTTTATTTCCTATATATCTCAAGCCCATTTAATCGTCCTCTTTTCCATAAACATTGACTGAATCTACCTGGGAAACTACCATTGTAAAATTCTCATCAGACAATTCGGCATTTTCCACCAAATTTTCATCAATTTTTTCACAAAGCTCCAGTTCTTGTTCTTGGGTTAATTCTTGTTTGATTAACACCGATACATCTACCGATTCATCGGTATCGTAATGAATATCAATACGACCAATCATTTCTTCATTTTCTGTGATTCCCCACACTTCTGAATGTGGAGTACGTAATAGCTTAATAAAGTTCATTATAAACCTCTTATATCCTCAGATATACCATAACCAACTGCTTTAAAACCATTTAGATGATCTTTTTCGACACTGATATTATCGAATGTTTCATCACAATAATTACAATCAAAAGAGTATTTATAATAATGAGTAGAACCTTTATCCTTATATCTCATATCATCTACACCAAATTTTGTTTTTACATTATGATCAATAATCTTCTCAAGTTTTTTGTTTTTGCAATGAGTATAACGATTAAGATTTCCACATGATGGACAAGGGGCACCTATCCATAAAGATCCTGTGGGATACAGAATCAAAGATAACCAAATAATTATAGATAGTAAAAAAGGCATCACAATTAAAAGCATCCCAAGTAAAAGATTGTCAGATCCTATTCCGTATGCATAAGGAGTTAGTATATCATTTAATGGACCCGATAAATATACTAATGCGATAAACGTTTCAACTATTAATGAGTACACCTTGTTGCGAGTGTGAAGTATATCGTTGTATCCAACAACAGCTAGTTTCAAGAAATAACCAAAACAAAGAAGGCCAATATAAAATTCTATTAAAAAATATCCTTCAACATATTTTTCCCATAGACTATTAGAAAAAAAAGATATCGCAATACAAGCAAGAGCTAGTCTGGCAAGCAACAAGAAGGTATCACCAACAAGGATATAATTCTCAATAACGTTAAAATCTCTTTTCCTAAAAATTCTCATCCAAAAAAAGAGATATATGAAGAATATTGAACCAATAAACACAGGCATAACACTATTTGCTAGTTCTGGTTCACCAGTACTAACAAATCCTCCAGTATCAATAACATAGCTTGTTGCAGGATCAACTAGATATTTGAGTATACCAAGACATAGAGAAATGACTAAGACTACAACATTATTTCTTAAAACTTTACTCATCGTTATAATATAACACCTTATAAACCTAATAGACTATCTTTTTTCTTTTCATAATCATCTTTATCAATCAGCCCTTCGTCTAACAATGCTTTATATTTCTTTAATTCCGCTTTCAGATCGACTGGTTTATCAGAAGTTTTTTTCGATTTAGTTTTTTTCTTTTTTTCGGAATAAATAAAATATCTTCCTGACCCAGCAAAATCAATGACCCCTGCTTCGTACATTTTTTCGAGCCTTATTTTTACTTGATCCCTATCTTTACTTTTTATATGTGCTGCGATATCAGATATAGTCATTTTTATTGATTTCTCTGTTAGTAACTCCACCACAGCGTTTATAAATTCAAACTGTTCTTTGGATATCGCATCCTCACCAGATTTCATGTTCTTATAGCAATCTTTCGTAACAAAGCGCCAAAGCCTTTGCTTACCAAAAGGATAATGCTCTTTTTTTAATTTTTTTTCGTACTTTTTTCTCGGAATCAATTCACCTTTTTCAACCAAAGAAAATAATAAATTATAAGCATCCTGCATGCTTGACAAGTTTTTGGTTGACTTAATAACAGGGCTAAGAATCTCTTGAGCCGCCTCAAGACTCTCAAAAGAAATAAGAATTTTCTCCGTCCTAGCTTCAAGTTGATCCACCATGCACATGAAATCGCTTGGGGTAGCTCCTGTTTCTGGATACATTAGAACCCCACCTTTTTTGTTTAAAAAATTAATAACTTTTTTCTCTTTTTCAGCTGCGTTTTCTATTTTTTGTTTCTTTTTGGTTTCTCTATCTTTCTTCTTTTTTTCTTTCTTTTCTGCTTCTTTAGCCCATTTTTCCCCAAATAATTCAGGTTTTTGTTCAAACAACTCTTGATAATGGTCAAAAACTCCATCCACATTTTTTGTAGCTTCCTTAATGGACTTTCTATTATTTAAGTCATATCCCATATTATGTAAAACAATCAATGCAGTGCCACAAATTGAAATAACGCTAATCCAACCTATTTTGAAATCGATTGTTGGATCTTTCCCTTCAAATTCTAAGAAATCACAAGAAGTGAGGGATCCTCCATTTCCTAATTTATATTCATCGGTATCAACTTTAACTTCACCAACAACAGGCAATATCACACCTGCAATCGTGCCCCCTTTTATAACTAAATGTTCTTTCTTTAGTGTAAAATCACTCATCTCTTCTCCTCAAGCTATGAATCTTTAAACGTAGAGTACAAAACAAAAATTACCGCAATGCCGAAAATAATTATGAAAATCCAAAAATCACCAAAAATCAAAACGCTATATTGAAATGACCCACCATAAGAACCTAACAAGGAAATAAAGGAAATAAAGGAAGAGAATTAGCACAACTATAAGAAACCCCTTCTTCAGTTTTTCCTCTTTTTCCTTTTTTGCATCATAATCTTTCGCAACTTCTGCATGCCCCTTTCTCAAGATTTTATTTATCTCTGCATCGGTTTGCTTTCTGATGGATCTTTCCCAAAAAGGCAAATCACTATAATCATATTCTCTGAAAGTAAAATTATGCTCACACTTGACACATTTACCTTTATAGATAGTATGTGCGGGAATGGTACGCCCAGTTTCTTGATATCTACCATCATGAGTTCCGTCTGACTTGGTTTTTGTCGTATCAACCCACTCCTCAGGGATATATTCACCTTTGCCTTTGATAGTTACCTTATATGGACTAAGAATCCATGCCCAATCGAAAAATCTATTCTTGCCACATTTATGACATTGCTTTTGAGGTTCAGAATCTGCTTGGTACACTCCTAGCCCAGCTGTCATGATGAATAGAGATATCATAAACCAAGGACCTGTGATTCCAATCCACTCAGAAGCTCCAAGCCATTCAAACAAGTAGTAGACTATTATAGTATTTAATAAATAAATCATAACTCAATTGCGGAGAGAGAGGGATTCGAACCCTCGATACAGTTTCCCGTATAACACCTTAGCAGGGTGCCGCTTTCAACCACTCAGCCACCTCTCCAATTTTCGGTAATTTATATACTACTAGACAAAAAAGATACTAGTCTATCTTTTAAATTATCAAGTCCAGAGTTACTTACAGATGAAATATCAATATATTCTTCAGAAAAACCATTCCATTGATCCAATTCTTCCGGATTTTTTATTGTGTCTAACTTCGTACGAACTACCAAAGTTGGCTTATCCATAAGAGTCTCATTAAATGAGTGTAATTCTTTTTTTAATTTGTCAAATGTTCCTTGCGGATCTGGCTCCAAAATATCAATTAGAAATAGCAAAATTCTATTGCGTTCTATGTGTTTTAAAAACTGGTGCCCTAACCCTTTTCCTTCACTTGCTCCCTCTATAAGTCCTGGAATATCAGCCATAACAAATGATTGATATTCTCCATATTTTACAATCCCTAAATGTGGTTGTAATGTTGTAAAAGGATAATCTGCAATCTTTGGTTTTGCAGTGGTCATTACGGACAATAGAGTCGATTTTCCAGCATTAGGTAATCCAACTAATCCAATATCAGCCAATACCTTTAACTCTAATTCAACTTGCAACTTTTCTCCCGATAACCCTTCCTGAGCAAATCTAGGAGTTTGCTGCGTAGCAGACTTAAAGTGATAATTCCCTTTTCCGCCAATACCGCCTTTACAAACAATATGATCCTTATTTTCTTCTATGAGATCAACAACAACGTTGTCTGTCTTTATATCTTTAATAACTGTACCGCAAGGCACTTGAATCACAAGATCTTCTCCAGACTTCCCTGTGCGCTTATTTGCTCCTCCAGATTTACCATTTTCAGCCTTATATAGACGACGATATCGAATATCTTGAAGGGTATGTAAGTTAGGATTGGTTAGAAAGACAATATTACCGCCTCTTCCACCATCGCCACCACTAGGACCGCCTTTATCTATGTATTTTTCTCGATGAAAAGCAACGACACCTGTGCCGCCGTTTCCGGCCTGCAATTTTATTTTTGCATAATCGATAAACATAAGAACACCTTAGAAATTGCTAATAATTTCGTCACCAAATTCTGAACACTTTAATAATGTTGCTCCATCCATTAAACGTTCAAAATCGTATGTGACTCTCTTGTTATAAATTGCTGTTTCTAATCCTTTTTCAACAAGAGTAGCTGCTTCTTCCCATCCGATATGTTGCAACATCATTACACCAGACAGAATTACTGATGATGGATTCACCTTATCTAATCCAGCATATTTTGGGGCAGTTCCATGGGTTGCCTCAAAAATAGCATGGCCAGAACTGTAATTAATATTTGCTCCAGGTGAAATTCCTATACCACCAACAGCAGCTGCAGCAGAATCTGACAGGTAATCACCGTTTAAATTCATGGTAGCTATTACATCATATTCGTCAGGTCTTAATAGAATCTGCTGAAGAAATGCATCTGCAATAACATCTTTAATAATAATTTTTCCTTCAGATTCAGCTTTCGATTGAGCAGCATTGGCTGCAGTAGTATCTTTCTCTTCTTTAATTCTGTCATATTCCATCCATGTGAAGACTTTGTCCGCATAATGAGCTTCGGCATGTTCATAGGTCCATCTTTTGAAAAATCCTTCTGTAAATTTCATAATATTACCTTTATGCACGATAGTTACTGATCTTCTCTTGTTTTTGATAGCATATTGTAGCGCAGAATCAAATAATCTTAATGATCCTTCTTTAGAAATTGGTTTAATCCCAATAGAGCTTGAATCTGGAAATCTGATCTTATGCCCTTCACCTAAATCATTTAATAGTGCAATAATTTGCTTTGATCCATCCGAATCATTTGGAAATTCTATTCCAGCATATACATCCTCTGTATTTTCTCTGAATAAAACAAAATCTACTCTGTGAGGGTCTACAATAGCCGCAGGAGCGCCTTTAAACCATCGCACAGGGCGTACACAGGCATAAAGATCTAATTCTTTCCTCAAGGTCACATTTAATGAGCGCATTCCACCTCCAACAGGTGTGGTAAGCGGCCCTTTGATTCCTATATAATGAGATCGAAGCGTATCTAGCGTTTCAGATGGAAGCCATTCTCCAGTCTGATTAAATGCTTTTTCTCCACATAAAACTTCTAACCATTCAATCTTTTTTGAACCGCCATAAGCATGCTCAACAGCAGCATCAATCACTTTTTGGGTAGCGTTCCAAATATCTGGGCCAATCCCATCACCTTCTATGAATGGAATAATTGGATTATCGCTTACAATTAATTTGCTGTCTTTATATGTTATTTTATCAGCCATTTCTTTCTTTCATCTTTTTAATCAATTTTTCTTCAATGCTTTTCGGTACAAACTTGGATAAGTCTGAACTATATTTTGCTAATTCCCTTATAATTGTAGAGTTCAAATGCAGAAATTTTTCATTTGATACCATTAAGATTGTGGAAATATCCGCATCAATGCCATGATTTACCATAGCCATCTGAAACTCAGATTCAAAATCACTCACATGTCTTAACCCCCGAATAATAGCAACAGCATTATTATCTTTTGCAAAATTTATTACTAGATTTTTTGGATTAGAATGCACATAAACATTGTCAATATCCTTAGTACATTCTTTTGCCATTTCCATTCTTTCTTTATGTGAAAATAAAGGATTTTTGTACAAATTATCTGATATACAAATATGCACTTCATCAAACAGCTTTACTGCTCTTTTTGTTATGTCAATATGCCCATAATGTAGTGGGTCAAAAGTGCCTGGATATATTACTTTTTTCATGCTTCCCAATATAGTAATTGTGTGTCCCCAAATTTACTACTTTTATGATATCCTGCAAGTGATTCATTTTTGCTACATTCTAACACAAAAACTCCTCCAGAATTTAATTTTTTACATGCTAAATCAACGAGCAAAGGCAAGTTAGCTAGCCCATATGGTGGATCAGCAAAAATAATGTCGTATTTGTCACATTTTTTAAGAAATCTTAATGAGTCTCTTACCAAAAAATTAAAATTTTTATAATTGATTGATTCTGCGCTTTTTCGAATCTGGCTCATATGCTGTTTGTTCATCTCTATAAAAGTAACACTATCTGCTCTCCTACTGCTTGCTTCAAAACCAACAATGCCAGATCCTGCATATAGGTCTAGAAAATTCTTATTTTCAAGAGATTTTAGTGTATCAAATAAGCTTTTTCTAACAATAGAAGTAGTGGGTCTGTGTAAGAACCGATGGTTTATAGTAATTGGTTGATTTTTAAATGTACCAGCTAATATTTTCATGATCTCAAAACTGTAACATAGAGATGGACTGAATTATCTGATTTTGTATATGTAATCTTTCGTAAAATTAAGTTATTATATTGCTTTACACTGTCAAGAATTTTCATTGAAATATCTATGCTATCACATCTGATGACAAGATTATCGGAGGCCATATCTAAAAATGATCCGTTGATTCTCTTAAATTGATTAGCATTATCTAGATTAGAAGCTAATGTTATTAGATCATAAACAGGTATAGACTGATCTATAAATGGCAATTTGGACGATTTTGCGATATATGTGCCACCTATACCATCATTGGACTTTGTATCAATGCTAATTCGATTATCAATCATAGTAATGCTTTGAATCTTGCTCATGTTGTCAGATTCTGCAATTATCAGAAATTCATCAATAATAGTATATGAATTGATACGATATTTATCCAATCGACTAATTGAAGGTATAGATTGTTTTTTCTCTGGAACCTCCTGAACATTAAGGGGAGTTTCATTGTATACAAAATCAACATCGCTTATTGTGACCAATGTCAAGCTTAGTAATCCTAGAGTAAGTAGTCCTGCAATCCCATTTTGCAAATATCGGAATATATAAGAATAATCACTCTTATCGAGAGTCATTTTTGCTTTACTATGACTTTCATCGCCTAAAATCTGAACTCCAAAAGGTTTAACAAAATTTAATATTGGGGTCGAGTCTTTTATGATTTTTGCAAGAAACTCAACTACTTTAATATCATTAAAAATAATATATTTGAGATTCGGAGTTTTTAGATCTTTTTCCTTAACCTTAATCACATTTCCTAATCCAATTATTCTTTTAAATCCTTTCTCCTTTCCGGTAAAGCTACCGCGATGAAAAGAGAACCCTTTTTTTGAATAATTAAAAATCGAATATATGCGCGATGATTTAGTAACAGCATATTGGGTGCTTTTAATTCCAGAAAGTACAATACTAGATATTGGAACAAGAAACCTGATATCTATTCCAAAATTATTAAAATTTAACTTTATCTTCTCTCTTAGGTAATGATTCATCTCTGCTGTATGAAATATATTCTTTGAAGATTTTTTACTTTCAGATATTGAAAAATAATTTCTAAACAACTCTTTCCATTTACTTTTTAATTCTTGTTTAATATTCTCAGATAAGTTGGATTGCTTTTTCTTTGATATATTGCTTAAAGAATGAGATAGTATGGAGTCATCTATAGCAATAGCTGCTTCCTTGTTTTCCAAATCTATTTTTTCCCCTAACTCATCAAGAGCTTGCGCAATAACGCTGCTTAGTAACTTTGAATTATTATCTATAGATATAAGATTGTGATGAAATTTGACTTTAAGCTCTAGATGTGCTGAATCTATGTCTGAGCTTTTTTTAAATACAGAAAGAGTATCGCTATGTACTATAAAGTATAGCAATCAATTAATTATCCCAACTTCTAGTTCCGTCTATAATATATCCATGACTTCTAGTCTTTAGAGCAAAGAAACCATATCTATTATCTCTATAAGAACGAATTGGACTTGAAACTCTAACAGAGTTTGCTTCTTCATTGATTTCAATAATATAAGGTTCTCCTGTTAAAGGACATACAAGTTGAGATGCATCTGGAAGAAATATAAAATCATAAGGATTAGTTTCTTTTCTGAATCTTCTGTCAAAATATGAGATCGTCTCTACGCGCTCAAAAGTTGCTTCACTAACAACGCTTAAGAACAATGGATCTTCCGTTAGAGCAGAAAGATTTCTTTTTTGAACATACAACGTATCTTCTAGGCCAGTATCTTCTGACAACATTACCACAGTCACTGTTGTATCTACGATTGTTTCTTTTTCAATTCTTCTTTGTCCGAAAGTTGTATCATATTCCACATCAAACCCTCGAGGAACATCAACAAGAAATTCTTCGCCATTTAATTTTACGGACTGTTCTCCTAAGAATGTAGAGTCCGCCATAACCGAATCTCTAACAGCATTCACAAGCGTTACAGCTTTCAAACCATCTTGTTCATATTTTCCTGATAAAATATTATGGAAGTTTTCAATATTGTATAGTGCTTGCATACGAGCCCTACTTTCATCTCTATACATATCTTCTTCTTGCCATATAACGCTAGGAACATAAATAACAAGCAAGGTGAGTAAAAATACAAAGAAAGTAATAACCTCTAAGTAATCATTGAAAAATTTTTGTTTGGCTTTATCCATTTTCGACTCCACAGAATTTACAATAAATCAATAACATAGCAATATATTAATCCTCAAATTTCTCAAAAATAGTATCCTTATCTTTTTCTATTTCATGATACTCTTTAATAATTCTTTCTTCTTCTTTAGATAAGCTTTTAGGAACATCTACCTGAATCTTAATAAGTTGATCTCCTCGACCTGTCTTACCAAGCTTAGGAAACCCTTTTCCTTTAACTCTCAAAATTTGACCAGGCTGTAAACCTGAAGGAATCTTTAGACTTGCATGACCATTAATTGTTGGAATATCAATTTTATCACCAAGTATAGCTTGAGAATACCCAATTTTAGCTTGTAATAAAACATCATTGCCATATCTCGAGAAATGTTCATGTTCTTCTTCTTCAAAGAAGACATATAAATCTCCTGCATTGCGATTTATATCTTCATGTCCTTGTGAATCCAAAGTCATATAATTGCCATTTTCTACTCCAACTGGAATTTTAATTTTTATTGTTTCCTCTTTTTTAATCATACCATTTTTATCTGCACCTGATGGAATTTTTCCAATTGTCTTACCATATCCTTTACATTGCGGGCAAACGGATGTGGACCTCATTTGGCCTAAGAATGAATTTGTAACTCTGGTTACCTGCCCTACACCATTACACATTGTACAATTCGAAGAAGTTGCTCCGTCTGCTAGTTTAAGCCTTCTTAACTTAATCTTTTTTTCTCCGCCATTAACAATCTCAGCATACGAAACCTTAATCTTGACTTTCACATCACCACCGCTCCTAGGTTTAGATGAAGATCTTCCTCCTGAGAAAAACGATTCAAATGGGTTGTTTCCGCCAAAAATATCACCAAATTGATTGAAAATATCGTCCATATTCATCGAATTAAATCCTGATTGACCTCCACCCATTCCATTAAATGCAGAATGACCAAATTGATCATATTGCTGTCTTTTTGAAGCATCGCTCAATATGGAGTATGCCTCAGCAGCCTCTTTAAACTTTTTCTCAGCTTCTTTATTGTCAGGATTCCTATCTGGGTGATATTTCATAGCAATCTTACGATATGCGCGCTTTATATCATTGTCGGTAGCGCCTTTTGCCACGCCTAATATATCATAGAAGTCTTTCATTTTTTATTGACCACAACTTTTGCATGCCTAATAATCAAATCTTTGTACTTAAATCCTACCTCATAAACTTCTACAATTTCATCTTCTTCTTTGTCTTTTAGATTTGCCGTAGTTAATGCCTCATGCAATTCTGGATTAAAAATTTCTCCGACTTCTCCAAATTCTTTGATTTCTTTGCTGCTCATTTTCTTTAAAAAATCTTCTTTAATGAGCAATAATGCTTTTTGGATATTCTCATCTTTATAAGAATCAATTCCTCTATTGATGTTATCTAAAATGGATAAAAAATCGAGAATAAAATGTTTACCTTCATACTTAAGAAGTGCAGATATCTCAGATTCTTTTCTCTTTCTAAAATTATCAAACTCTGCTTTTAATCTTAACTGTTTGTCTTCGAGAGATTGAATAAGATTTTCTAAATCTTTTTTTGTCACTCTTTTCTTTGGAGAAGGCTTTACCTTTCCAGAAGAATTATTTGATCCGTTTTTCACTTTCTTACTCATAACAATATCCTTTTCATTGCCTTATTCGATGCATATAAACCTATCACTAAAGATAATCCAATCATCCAAGCCCATAAAAAACTATCAATTTGGATATTCAAATTGAAGTAGGAATTTATCACAATGAAACTATAATTCACTAATAAAAATGCAATAAATGCTCCAATGATAGATTGCAATATTGATTCAATGAAAAATGGTATTTTAATAAAGATATTAGAGGCGCCATTATATTGTAATATTTCAATAAAATCACTTCGATTTGACATTGAAAGTTTAACCGTATTTGATATCATCTGAATAGATATAAAAATAACCCCGATTACCAATACTAGAAAAAAGAATATAAAAAGATTAATCTTACCCTCAATATCATCAATATAAGCTCCTCTATACTCTATGCTATCTACAAAATCATATTCTTCTAAGGCATTAATCAGTTCTTGAGTTTTATTCAAATCAAAATTGCTTTTTTCTAATGAAACTTTCAGCGATATTGGAAGAGGATTATATCCTAACATATCAACAACGTCCTCTCCAAATTCTTCTAGAAATATCTCGGCAGACCTGTCTTTGTCAATAAGAGTGACTGAAGATATAATAGGGTTTGATTCTAACTGCTTAGCTATAGAAGATGATTGCTCTAAATCTGCCTTATCTTCTAAAAAAATCTCAAAAGTATATTTTGAGCGAAAAAAATTAATCAGACTGTCGGTATTGGATCCGGCAATAAAGAAAGCTCCCAGAATAGTAAAATTGATTAGAATAGTCAAAATACACAAAAAATTTGTTAATTTATTCCTTGAAAAACTTTTTAATCCCTCAGCAAAAAGAAAAGCAATTTTATCAATCATTCGCTCACCACTCTTCCTTCATCTAGCTCTATAACTCTATAAGGCTTTTCTGTTATTAGTTTATAGTTATGCGTAGCCATTATCACGCATGTACCTTCCTTATTAATCTGCTCTAATATTCTTAGAATTCTATGTCCTGTTGTTGGATCAAGATTACCAGTAGGTTCATCTGCTAGTATTATCTCTGGATTTTTTACAATTGCACGTGCAATACAAACCCTCTGTTGTTCTCCTCCAGACAGTTCATGAGGAAATTTTTTAGAATAACGCGATAACTCAGTCAATTCTAATGCTTCACTTACAAGATCTGATATCTTTTTTCTCCCTGCCCCATTAATATGCAGAGGTAATGCTATATTTTCATAAACTGTTCTTTGTTTTAATAGTTTGTAATCCTGAAAGATAATACCAATTTTCTTCCTTGCTTTGTGAATATCTTTTTTCTTTATCTTTGACGAAGAATGACCAAGAACGTTAGTCTCTCCTTTGTCTGGAAAAAGATCAAAATATAATAGTTTTAGCAAAGTACTCTTTCCCGATCCTGTAGGACCAACTAAGAAACAAAATTCATCATCTTGGATATTTAAATCAACATTATAGATTCCCGATTTTGAAGAGTAGTTGTATGTAATATTTTTAAACTCAACCATAGAACTGAAGATAAAGAAATAAGATATATATTGATACCAATAAAAAACCAGATACCTTATTAAGACCTTTATAGAAAAAGCTTAAGAATGCTAAGAGAAATAATAGACCAACACCGAATAATAACTCAAAAGACACGTTACTTACCGTTAAGGGGTTTATTAATCCTATTACGCCTAAAACAAATAATATATTAAAAATATTGGATCCAATAATATTTCCTAGAGATATACCTACCTCCTTTTTAGAAAGTGCCATCATAGTAACAAATAGCTCCGGTAAAGATGTTCCAATAGCTACAACTGTCATACCAATTGCTTTTTCAGAAAACCCAAATTCATGCACTAAAGGCGCAGCTCCATTTGAAATAAAAAGCTCTGAACCAGCATACAACATTATTGATCCCGAAAATAGTCTAGCAAATGACTTTTTTAGACAGATCTCTCCATCATTTTCAAGCTCATTTCCGCAAGAAGTAATATTAGGTCTTAAAAAACTTGCAATAATATAAATCGTAAATAAAAATAGTAATATTTGAGCATCAGCAGACGAGATTTGATTATCAGATATAATATAAAAAAGAACCCCACAAGCTAACATATTATAGAAAAATGCAGACATCACATTTTTGTATTCAAAATTCATCTTATAAAACAATGCAGGTAGTCCTAAAGCTAACCCAATATTTGCAACATTTGATCCCAATACATTACCAATAACAAAATCAGCATGCCCTTGTAAAGATGAAATAATACCAACCACTAATTCTGGAAATGATGTTCCTACTGATACAATAGTTAAACCAATAACCAAGTCAGAAATCTTCAATTTCTTTGCGATATCTTTTGCGCCATCTATTAGCCATTCTGACCCATAAAATAGCCCCACAGACCCGATTAATAGAAAAAATATGCTAGATAACATTAATACAATCCATTTTTATTAATATAGTCCCAGACTTCCTTTGGCACCATATACCTAATTGTTTTTCCATTTTTCCAACGTTTTCTTATGTTCGTTGAGGAAATCTCAAATTGAGGGATATTAGCAAAGTGAACCTCATCTAAAACCCACTGAGGAATATCGCTAGGCGTGAATCCAGGCCTAATTGCAACGATAATGTTACATAAGCTCATAATTTCCTTAGGATCTTTCCAGTGATGAAACTCTCCTAAAGTATCACTGCCCATTAAGAAGTATAAATCTTTTTTTTCTACACCTAGGTTCTTAGAAAAATCAGTAATAGTATCTATAGTATAACTAATATCTCCCTTGCTAATCTCAAAGTCTGATATCTCAAAGTTATCATTATTAGTAAGGGCAAGATTGAGCATATCTAACCTTTTCTTTGATGAAGATATATCTTTGCCTTGCTTTGCTGGTGAAATATTGGCTGGAACAAAGATTAATCTATCAAAGTTTTCAGATTCAATAATAGTCTGAGCAATTAGAAGATGTCCAATATGAGGTGGGTCAAAAGTGCCGCCAAATATACAGGTTTTCATAATTTTTTATCTTAAGAGTTGTTATTTAATATATCTGAAGCTATCTCCATAAAACTATCATCTAATAGTGATTGATTAGCTTCTTCTAGATCTTCTAATAATTCTTTAGCTTCTTCATTATTGCCCAAAAGTACTAAACAGCGCATTACTTCTAAATTTGCATCTTTATAATATGTTGTGTCATAATAATCTTTAATAACAATCTTATAAGCAACAATCGCTGAATCGTAAGCCTTTAGCTTGAAATATAATTCTCCTGTTTCCATATTCTTCTCAGCCAATCTTAATCTAAGCTCTTTAATAAGGTTATCAGCTCCAACAGAATAATCAGATGAAGGATAATCGTCTAAAAATTGCTGAATTTCTACTATAGCCTTCCTACTAGATTCTTGATCGTGATAATAGTTAGGAGATAGCGCCATTAGGGTTTCGCATATTCTCCATCTAGTTTTTTCGATATAAGGACTAAATCCCATCCTTGAGACTAGTTTCTCATATTCAATTAGAGCTAATTCATGTTCTTCATCTAAAAAATAAGATTCTGCGAGAAAGAATAAGGCGTCATCTCCTAAATCAGTATGAGAAGCTCTCTCAACAATAATATTAAATTGTTGAGCTGATTTTGCATATTTTTCATCTTCAAAAAATACTAACCCATCTTCAAATCTTGTTTTATAAGGAATTTGATCATCGAAAGGATTTGCCCAACCGCAACCCGCTATGAAGAAAATGATTGAAAAGAATATGAGTTTCATATTAAGTACTGCTTGATATCTCAGTTCAGGCTTAGAAAGAGCCACTTAAAGAGAATCTCACCATATTTGAATGTGGATCAAGCTCTCCGCCCATCACATAACTTACATCAAATCCAAATGCATCTAAACGAGCACCTAAACCAAGAGTTGTATAGCTTAAATCACCAGATGGATCATTTAGCATACCTGCTCTTAATGCAAAGTCGTCTACTAGGTAATATTCAATACCAAAATTAGTTACCATTGATTGATCATTTATCTCATAGTTCAAATCAAAAGCTAGGTTTATTTTATCTTCAAGAGTTAAATAACCTAATCCAAAACCAATCTTAGTAGGTAATGGGTCTTCTTCTCCGTCTCCAAAACTAACGCCTGGTCCGACATTTGTTAGTACAGCACCCATTGTTAAGTTTGGATTATCCATTGCATTATGTTTGAAATAACCAACGTCAAAAGCAACACTACTGCTAGAAGCATCAAGACTGCTGATAACAGCAAGTTCTTGATAAAAATATTTTCCATTTACACCCCAAGACGAATTTTCATCAATCTTCTTGGCGTAAGATAAATTCAACGCATACATATAGCTCGAGAATGAACCCAATTCAGCACCATTAACATCAGTGCTAATTTGATCTCCAAGATTCAAATAAGTAAAGTGACCTCCAATTGCTCCATCCTCTCTAAATGGTGTAGCAAATGTAATAAAGTCATAGGCCATATCATCTACTAGATTTGGAAGATAACTAGTGTGCATGAATGAGGCTTGAGTATTGGTAAGGTTAGATAGACCAGCTGGATTGTAGTATGTTGCATAAGCGTCATTTGCTATTCCAATTTGTGCCTCTCCCATACCATTAGCTCTCGCTCCTGGATTGATGGCCAAAAATAATGAACCTGCTTGGCCTTGGGCCATAACAAGTTGTGATAGTAAAATAATTGTTGTGATTAGGTGTTTATAATTCATAATAGACAAAGATAAATAAAAATCAGTAAAAGAACAAAGGAATATATGTGATAATTAAAACTCCTAATAACCTGATAAAAAAGTAAGGCATTGTAGCTGCATAAATCGTTGGCATATCCTTGTTGAATCGATATGAAGCTAGGAATAAATTCATACCTACTGGAGGCGTAATATAACCTAATTCAAGATTGGCAATAAAAATTACACCCAGATGTATTGGATCAATTCCAAAATGGATTGCTAGAGGAGCAATCAAAGGAACAATCACAATAATAGCGGAAAAAATATCCATAATACATCCAGCAATGAGTAATAGAATATTTAGGGCTAATAGAAATACTATAGGAGAATCAATCGATGCTTTGACAAATTGCAAAATTTTCAAAGGAACTTGAGCGTCTACAAGATAGCCTGTAAAACCCATAGCAAAACCAAGAATAATCAATACTCCTCCAACAAGCGTTGCACAGTCTATTACAATTCTAGGGATATCTTGTATAGTAATATCTCTGTATATATACAATTCAACAAATAAAACATAGATAACTAATAGTGCCGCACACTCTACTAGCGTGGCAAAACCACTAAATAGACCAAAAACAATTAATATAGGGATTGCAATTTCCCACTTTGCAACATACAAAGCCTTAATTGATTCTTTGAAATTAAATTCTATGCTTTCTTGTTTCTCCGGTTTATGATAAAAACCATACAATACAACAACTAATAGTAAAAACAGTGCTGGGAGAAATCCCTGTTTAAACAAATCAATTGGATTGATACCAGCAGTTACTGAGTAAATGATTGCAGGTAAACTTGGAGGGAAGAGAAGTCCTAAAGATCCAGATGCTGTAATAAGTCCAAGAGAAAAAACTTTAGAATATCCATCTTCAATCAAAATTGGATATAAGATAGCTCCAAGCGCTAAAATAGTAACACCAGAACCTCCAGTTAATGCAGTAAAAAATGCACATAAAAGTACAACAATCAACACAGTAGATCCTGGAAGCCAACCAAGAGATTGTTTAAAGAAACCTAATAACCTTTTTGAAATGTTACTTTCAGCAAGTATATACCCTGCTAAAGTAAATATTGGGATAGCTGCTAGAGTGGGAGATACGACAATGCGATAAGCGCTATCACTAATTGTGGAAATTAAATCAAAATTTGTAGCCCAGTCGGTAGGTTCTGATAAAAAGAAGAGTATTGAGAGAGTTGCTAAGACAATAAAAATAGGTAAACCAAAAGCTACCAATGCAAGAGTACCTAATACCTTAATAGTTAGTATGATTTCATTAGAAAACGGAAATTGCCAATAATGGAGAATTCCAACAAATAAGAAGGAATAAAAAACGAGAGATAAGCGATAATTGAGTCTATCACTGCTCGTCATTATCATATGATACCAAATCAAAAATAACCCAACTGGAATAATGCTTTGTGCAAACCATACTGGTATAAATGGAGCAACAAATGTTGGATATTGAATTCCAATCTGTATCATTTTTAAATAAGAAATAGCAAGAACAAACACTACTCCTACTGATACAGCATGAACTAAAAAATGGCCAAGATTGAATTCAGAAGATTGTTTAAATACAGGCTCTCTTACAACTGCTAGAAGTCTATTAGATCTTGTAGCTAACACTGCACCGACAAATGCAATCCATAAAGTCATGTGTTGTACAATCTCTTGAGATGCAGGAATAGAAAAAAAATCAATCGATCTTGATAGTATCTGAAAAACTGGAAAGAAAACAATTATTACAAAACAAAAATAACAGACAAAATTCTCAATTTTATTGAGGATGCTATTCATTAAGCGCAGAGGTCACTTTTTCATAAATTTCTTCAGGGATATATGTCTCGATAACATCTGGCATAATTTCTCCTTTGAACTCTTCCCATACTTTTAATTCTTCAGTAGTTGGAGTTTTAATCTTCATACCATACTCTTTCATCGTTTCGATTGCTTGAGCTTCTGTCTTTCTTCCACTTGCTTTGTATTTTTCACCAATTTCGTATGCTATTTCCATCATTACCTTCTTATGCTCAGGTCTTATTCTTGACCAAACCCTCTCATCAATAATAACAGCTCCAATAAACACAGCCCATTTTAAATCTAACATATTTGGCATTAAAGCAAACCATCCAGAGCTAAGCGATAATATAGGGACTGTTTGAACAGTATTGATCATACCGGTCTGCAGGCTAGTGAGAATGTCTGTTTCTGATACAGGGATTGCATTAAAACCAAATTTCTTGAAAAGCTCTACGGTAACATAATCTCCAGCTGTTGTATAGATTTTAGCATTCTTTAAATCCCTTGGCACAGCAACTTCATCTGCAGAGAACCAATAAACCCAACCTATGTCAACTAAGAATAATAATTTAAATCCACTTTCAGAAAGACCCTCGCTTATATCATCAAACATTGCATCTTTAACCTTCTCTACATCATCATAGTCTTTGAATCCCATTGGGATTGTAAAAGCTTGGATTTGATCTGTTAACTCAGACAGTCCTATAGAAGACATCGCTGAAGCTTGGATTTGTCCAATACGCATTTTTCGAATAGTATCACTTTCACGTCCAACAACACCATTTGGATAAATTCGAAGAATTACTTCTCCGTTTGTCTCTTCTTGCCATCTTTGCCCCATTTCAAGAAGAAGATTATAATATTCAGTGCCCTCAGGAGCAAGTGTCGCTAGCTTAATAATAATTGGCTTAGATAATAAGGTTCCTGATAAAAGCATTATTATGAGAATATTTTTTATAAAATTCATTATATATAATTTACATATAAAAAAGATCATCAACTCTAGTTAACAGCCATTTTGCTCTTAATTTAGATAGCGTATTAGCCTGTTTCAAATCTTTATCCTTACTAATATCAATTGTCAAAGCTTTATCAATTAATTCTAGGAAATACTCTTTATCTTGCTTAGAAACAGCAAAACTTTCTGCCAACGTAACATAGATACCAATGTTATACCCTTTTGCTGCGCGGTCAGCTAATTCAAAATATTCTAATGCTTTTCTTTCAGAGTTTTTATCTCCGCTCAAATCATTAAGATATACGCTCATCATTGCAGCATACAATGATCCTTTTTCCCAGTCAGGATCAAGCGCAACGGCATTTTCAAGTAACCATCTAATATTGCTTAAGTCAACTAGATATTCTGGATTTCCCTGGCTAGCCTGAATTGATCCTGCCATCGAACCGCTAAGCCAATATAGATAAGGAACATCATCTATATAAAAATTCACTTTAGCTTTTGTCTTCATCTTTGATTCAAAATCTTTATGTCTTAGAGACAATGCATGCATCATGTAATCTCTTGATGTTAAAAACAAGCCTAATGACTCATTATAATACTCTCTTGCTGTATAGTAATCTGCATACATCAGTCTATCTGCTTTTTCCATAAGAATACCATAAGAATATTGGGTTAAACTTTTAGATGCATTTAAGTAGACTTCTGAATTAAATCTATCTTTATTAATCTTTTTCTCATGCGACTTAAATGAAATTGGTATAGCATATTCAGCTATACTAGCTCCAAACATTAAATCTTTATTAGATGAGCAGGAATTAAAAAATAGACTTAAGACAAGAAATAAGTATATATATTTTGATTTTGTATTAGTCATAGATTGGAAATGATTTACACAGTTCTTTAACTTCTGATCTAACAGAATCAATAATGGGTTTATCTTCGCTATTCATTACAATCTTATCAATTAATTCAACTACTTTTTTTACTTCATTTGTACCCATGCCTCTGGTAGTTAATGCCGGTGAACCCACTCTTATTCCGCTAGTAACAAATGGACTTTTAGGATCAAAAGGAACCATATTTTTATTAACAGTGATACCTGCTTCATCCAAAGCATATTCAGCTTGCTTTCCAGAAATAGATTTATTCTGAAGATCTAACAATACTAGGTGTGTGTCGGTCCCGCCAGATATAAGATTATATCCTCTGTTCTTAAATTCTTCTGCAAAACATTTAGCATTATCGAGAACCTGTTTTATATATACTTTGAAATCAGGAGACAATGCCTCTTTAAAAGCTACTGCTTTTGCAGCGATGATATGCATCAAAGGACCTCCCTGGATTCCGGGCATTACTGCACCATCTAAAATTTCAGACATCATTTTTGTTCTGCCTGATTTTGGCGCTACAATACCATATGGATTTTCAAAATCTTTTCCCATTAGAATAATACCACCTCTCGGCCCTCTTAAAGTCTTGTGTGTGCTGGTAGATACCACATGACAATGTGGAAATGGCGAGGGATGCATCTCAGCCGCAATTAAACCTGAATTGTGGCAAATATCTCCATGCAGAAATGCTCCAACTTCATCTGCAATTTCTCTAAATCTCTGAAACTCTACTATTCTTGGATAAGCACTAGCTCCACAAATTATGATCTTAGGTTTATGCTTTCTTGCTTCTTTTAATAAATCATCAAAATCAATTAAACCGTCTTCCTTTTTGACGTGAAATGTTGCAGCATTATATAACTTTCCAGAAAAACTAACTTTAGATCCATGAGTTAAATGTCCTCCATGACTTAAATCAAGACCCATAATGCAGTCCCCAGGGTTAAGCATTCCTAAAAACACGCCCATATTAGCAGAAGACCCTGAATGTGGCTGCACATTAGCATATTCAGCCTTAAACAGTTGCTTAGCTCGATCAATAGCTAAGTTCTCTGCTTCGTCAACATGAATACATCCACCATAATATCTTTTTCCAGGATAACCTTCTGCATATTTATTGGTTAAGACAGAACCCGCAGCTTCCAAGACAGCTTTGCTTGTAAAATTTTCTGAAGCAATTAATTCAAGAAAATCTGTTTGACGGTCGAATTCAGAATTGATGATCTTAAAGATTTCATTATCTTCTTTTTTCAGTTGAGACATAAATTTACCAATCGCTTTGCTTTGCAAGAGACTCACTTACCCAATTATAACATCTGCCAACTGGAGATACTCTTCCAGTAGCTTGGACATCTTTATCAAGCATAAACCAATCTGCACGTCCAAATAGCACGTCATTTTCTTCGAGCCATCTTTTTTGCTTAAAATATTTTGAGTTACCCTTCTTCTCAGCTTGAGTAAAATAATTATATGCTAACAAAGCAACTGCTTTGTCAGATCGTGAGAAATTATCACCTCTACACGTTTGCATAGCCTTGTAATATAGATTACCCATATGAGCCAGAGTTTCAGCATTGTTCTTTGATATCTTTAATGCCTTTGATGCCCATTCATATGCATCATCAAATTCATCTAATTCCATACTGTTATCAGATATGAGCATTGCAACTCTATAATTATTGCGATCTAAATCAAATAAATCTTCTAATACTTCGACAGCTTCATCAAAATCAGAGTTTTCATTGTATGCATTACCTAGCGTAAGATAAACCATATTGTTTGTCTCATTATAGCTGAGAGTATTCTCGAGAGCCTCTATAGCTTCATCAATATCTCCATTATTGATTAATTTCTGTGCATATTCTATAGCATAAGAAGCATTCTCTGGATTATCCTCAAATCTTGCTTTGAATATCTCAAGAGGGTCATCACCAGAATTTTCATATACTCTAGCTAACTCAGATTGAATAGCGGAGTTATTTGGATCAAAAGATAAAATCTTTTTTAACACTGATACCTGCTCATCCGTTCTGCCTTGATCTCCGTAAGCAGATGCTAGATCCCGTAATGTATCTGTATCTTTAACGCCAGAATCTAATAATCGCTCATACTCAATAATCATTTCTTCAATTTTACCTTGTTTTTTAAAAGCATATGCTAATCTTTTCATTAAATCTGTGTTATCTGGTAATTCCTCTAGGCCTTCGATTAAAACTTTCTCAGATTCATCAAATTTCCCTAGATATTCTAATGCAATTGCCCAGTATAAATATACATCATTTGGATTCACCCAATCAGGGTCCCATTCATCGCACCTCAACTTCATCATTTCTGAGTAAGAGTTTGCACTTAATTCCCAATTGCTGCTTCTATAATACTCAGCAGCACTGCTTGATAATTGAGGGCAGCGATCTTCTCTCTCATATTCAATAGGATATGGATACCATCCATCGTTATACATTAACCTCATAGCTTCTCTACAATCAACTACTTTAATTTCAACGTCGTTTGTAATTCTTAATTCCTCTCCTCTTTTACATTGTGCATCTAGAGATGTGGAGAATAGAATATTTAAACCAATGATAATCCATAAGTATTTTTTCATTTTGCCATCCAACTTATTTATGTTTGTCTTCTTTTAACAAACCATACGTCTCCAATACTTACTCCTATATTGAAAGATTGTATAGTTTCACTCCCCACATTGTAGATATTGTCTCGATTTAGCAAATTATAACCAATGTCAATCTGATTTCTCATCAAGCCAAATTCAATACCCACACCTAAACCTAAACCTATCTCTTTAACATTATCAAGATTCTTAATATCATAATCGCTCAAAGATACCCCTGCCCTAAGATGTAGTCTATCCCTAGAATAAGGTTTAGCAAATTTTAGAAATCCAATATTAATCTTACTTTTTCCTTGGATATATCCCGGATAAAGAGAGCTTGATAATACATTACTTCCATTATCATTCCATAACTGCATTTCCACCTGGGCATGATATCTTTCAGCAAATTCATAATCAATACCAGCTTTAAAATCACTTATAGAGATCTCATTTTCGAATACCGTTTTAGTAGGCAATAACGCTGCAGCAACATCTGGATAATCACTTTGATCATGATAGTTATTAGAATTTAAATCTAAGAATGCCTGGTAAGACTCATTCTCTACGTCAATATCATTCAAAGAAAAATTATAATTTACCGATAATATTAACGGCCTATCATTGAACGAAAATCTTCTTGTTGTATAATAAAGCTCAATTAATGAACCTGAAAAATAATCTCTTGATTGTAATAAATGATCGTCAGAGTCAATAATAAGATTTTGCGATGATCGAGAAGATCCAAATACAACATCTACTCCTACTCCTATATCATCTGTGTCATTAAGGCTATATCCAACAGCAAGTTGTGCCATCGAAGATCCTCCGCCTGTTTTATTCGATCGAGAATAACTTAACGTATCTGATCCAGCAAATATAAATTCATTAAATGTGCTGTCTGAGATGGTTATTTCTCGAGAGAACAAAGGTTTGAAGGTTAAACCAAATGAAACTTTTTTCTTAGATGGAATAATCAACTTTGCAGACGCTAATCCAGAATTCTTACTAGAACTAGAGTTAAAGTCATTCAATTGACCTTGAAAAGAAGTATTGATGTATGTAAATCCCAGTTTATGCCATGTTGATGGATTTGATAATGCAACATCGTTCTTAAAACTAGGCAACAATCCTATAGAGCTTGAACCGGATGTAGCTGCTTCGTCGTTTTGAGAAAACATCCCATAGCCATACCCGTTCATTGTAGATTGACCAAATAACGTGCTTATAAGCAATGCTAAAATAAAATTACGGCTTAACATATAATACCTCTACTGATTCTATGTCCAACCGAATCTTATCAAATGGACTGTTTGCTGGACCACTATAAAGCATAAGCCCATGATTGCTTATTAAATCATTCTTATAGTATTGAAGGAAAGATTGAATAGGGATTTCTACCTTACCATCTTCTACCTGTCTTGATATCACGAAACTTTGGTCTATTGCATATACTGTATCACTATACGATTCATGGTCTGGTAAAAAAGTAGTAAAATCCCAATTCTCTACAGAATCTGCTAGCGCTGCAACTACAACATAAAATGTATCATCTTCATTAAGATTTGAAGACTCTATGTTAAGCACAAGATTTGCATTCTTTACAATTGAGTTTCTTTCTAGTTCGTTAATTATATTTATATCATATCGTATCAACGATTGAAGTCCTGATCCAGAATTTAATGTTATATAATTTTTGTCATCCTCCTCTACTGTTGGAGGAGAAAAAATACTAAGACCTTTATCTCCAAAGAATAAAATTGAAGTATCTATAGTAGTTGTTTCATCAACTGTCGCCTTATACCACACTCTCATTCTTGGCTGACGACTACTTTCATCGCTCTCAATGGTAAACAATTCATCTAAGATTTCATCATTTTTCAGCATGAAAGTTCTTGCTGGATAAGTAAATGTATCAAAATAAAATTCTTTTAATAAATTAAGATTTTCATCTTTAAATAAGAATTTTAGCGTGTCATATCCAGTGCTATCAGGTGTGATGTCAGTCAGAGGAATTTGATGTAGCAATGTAGCATTATTTTCAAAATCTATATGACTATCTAATGAATAATAACTAGTAGAATCTTCAGAAAAAATACTATCCTCAGTTGCTATCACTGAGTATAAATATAAATTTGATGCCGAACTTAATGAATCTTCAGTTTGCATATATACCAACGCACTATCGACCTGTATTGAATCTGCTAATAAATCATGCAAGCTAGTTGGAGGCAATGAACCTGAAAACAATGTTAGGCTAAATAAGGAAAATAGATTTTCTGATCCTTTGACATTTCCAAAGAAAAACTTTCCATTTCCTCCAAGTGTCGGGCTAATCTGAAAAACTTTATTCTCTTCTAAAGGAAGCGTGAGTGTGTTAATAGTATAATTTGGATTTTCGATTTCACTATAAACAATAGTTTCTTCTGAACATGCGCTAAAATAGAGAGAAACTATACTCACGATTAAACCCCATTTTATAAAAGAATAATTATTCATTTTTTTATATTTTCTTTATCCCGTTCTCAATTGCATCTAACAATGGAGAATAATCCATCTTCTCTTCATAATTAAGATCTACCACAGAACAATTCTTTGCATCTTTGAAAACTTTTAACTTCATTAATTTAGATGACACTTTCTCTTCTCCGTTAACAATAATGGTCTTATCTGCATACATACACCCTATCTGATTTAGATTTAATGACTTTAATGGAGAAAAAGTTTCCTTATTAAATCCAAGATTACTAGGATCAAAAATAACATCTTTATTTAAAGAATTTGCAATATATACAGTTTTGATCTTGGTCAAGTCTTTATCATTCTTTGCCAGTTTATTAATTAGCATCGGTATCAATGCAGACGTCCATCCACTACATATAATCACATTAGGGTACCAAAACAAATTAGGAAGCATCTTAATTGCGGCTAAAGAATAAAAAGCAAATCGCTGGTCATTGTCAGTTAAAAACCTTCCATTTTTTGCTTTGTAAAGAAGATTATTCAATTCCCCAAAAATATTTTCTTGTTCCAGGAAATAAACTTGTAGTCTTGATTTTGGTAAAAAAGCACTCTTAGCCGAACATAAATAGTCTGTATCATCGAAATTAAACAAAATCTCTTTCAGTCGAATAACTTCTCTTAAAATATATTTTCTCTCACTTATAAATCCATACTTAGGCATTAAACATCTAACATCATTACCTTTTTCTTGCAAACCTAAGGGAACTTGAACGGATAAATCTGATAAAGATGAAACTGATGCAAAAGGATCCATTTCGCTAGTTATGTAAAAGAGTTTTTTTGTCATGATAAATGAGTAGCCAGAAATTAACAATAGAGATGGATAATTTCAACTCTGAATAATAATTAATTTTTTGAGAAACTAAACACTAAACCAATCATAATAAAGCAAGATAGAAGGAAGGATCCTCCAGCAGAAATAAACGGCATTGGAAGACCTTTAACAGGCATTAAGCCTATTGTCATTGCAGAATTGATAAATATGTGAGATAAAAGGATTGAAGCAATACCTATTATAACTAGGCTAGCAAAATAATCAGAAGATCGAAATGCAATATCTAAAAGAGTCTTTATTAATAAAAAACAAAGAATCATTATAAAAAAAATACCTAAAAATCCTAGCTCTTCAGCTAAGACAGATAGAATAAAATCAGATTCTTGCACTGGCAAAAACTTTAATTGTGTCTGAGATCCTTCTCCCCATCCCTTGCCAAAAAACCCTCCTGACCCAATTGCAGTAATGCTCTGAATAATATGATAAGCGGATCCCATAGGATCGAGATCTGGATTTAAAAATGTTAGAATCCTTTGTTTTTGATATTCAGCTAGATTGTTCCATAAAAATGGAGTTAATAGTCCTGTAAAAATATTCGCAAAATAAAGCACAGATTTTGTAATAATATTCGCCTGGAAAATGAGAAAAATTATAAACATAATCAAAGCCCATACAGTAAAAACAACAATATTGGACGCTGCTAAGACTGTAATAACAGGTGCTATTATCAAGAAAATTACAAAATTGCTCACTCCCGCCCACAACAACATTGGGATTAAGGGAGCGCAAATAATAACTGTAGTTCCCAAATCTGGTTGATTTAATACTATAAATGCAGATATTAATGTTAAAATGCCTGGAACTAATATAATAGACGAATCTTTGACTTCTAGTTGATGGTTAGATAGATACTTTGCAATCACAATGACAGTAGCACATTTTAGGTATTCTGACGGTTGAATATAAAAAAGACCAAAATCAATCCATCTATAAGTATACTCTACTCTTGGTAAAAAAAATGGGATGATGCAAAAAATTATAGCCACAATAAATATCAAGGTCGAGTTATCATGAATTGTCTTAATCTTTATATTTCTAACAATTAAAAACGCTAAGAATGATAAAATAAGAAAAACACATTGCCTAAAAAATGCACTGTTAAAACTAAGAGGATTATCAGATATGCTATACAGAGTAAGTAGACTGAATAGTATTAATCCAATAATGACAAGAAATAGTCTTACTAAAGAGTCTTTCGTAGCTCCTGAAGAGAATTGTTCTAAAAACATATCTCTAATTCTCCACAAAAGATTTAGAAGAATTGACATAGTAAGAAACTATATCTCCAGCGATTGGGGATGCTATGGCTCCTCCACCTCCTCCATTCTCAATCATCACAACAATTGAGTATGTTGTATCTTGCATTTCAAAGAAACCAATAAACCATGCATGAGGTTCTCCGTGAGGATTTTCGGCAGTACTCGTCTTGCCAAACAATTTGATATCAGAATCATTTATCTTAGCTCTCCATCCGCTACCTTGATCTCCATTGACAACATCAAACATTCCATCCCAAATATGATTCCATATCTTGTCTTGATAAATAATTTTATCATAATAGGATAATTCCTTCGACAGGTTCAGTCTAAGTTGTGCTGTATCTCCTCTAGAAGCAATGTGATTGACAAACCTTAATGCTTGAACCGGTGTAATCAGAATATCTCCTTGCCCTAATGTAAGATTTAATAGGACACCTCTTTCTGACCATCCCCATCTGCCATAATTCTTGACATAAAACTCTTTATCTGGAATTAGACCATCCTTTTCATTTGGCAAATCAATTCCTGTTAATGTATTAAAGCCAAATTTTTTTGCAGTATCTGTCCATTTTTTTAGACTAGTAAGCTGTACTGTTTCATAAAAATATATATTACAGGATTGTGCAATAGCTTTATTCAAATCAACAAGTCCGTGTCCATTTTCATTCCAACAACGGAACTCGCTTGAGCTTCCAGGTGGACTATAAATACCAGTACATAAAAGATTATCCAATGGATCCAACAAACTATCCTCAATCAAATTAATAACTGTTATTAACTTCAACTTTGACCCTGCTGGATAAAGACCTCCAATAGATCTGTTTAATAACGGATTATCTTGATCGCTTAATAAGCTATCCCATTCAGTTTGTGAAGTTGTCCCTCTATAAACACTTAAATCATAAGAAGGGCTGCTAACCATGCTTAATATCTCACCTGTATCAACATTGGAAACTAGCACAGAACCTTTCTTATCTTGTAAAATATTTCTACAATATTGCTGTAAGTTAGAATCAATAGTTAAGGAAAGATCTTCTCCTGGGAATGCAGGAATATTGTCTTGGTCTAATCTAAAAATTTCACGACCATATGTATCAACCTCTATGTAGTCAACGCCTTTAGAAAATCGTAACTCTCTTTCATATTGCTTTTCAACACCTTGCCATCCCATTAATTCTCCAGCTCTATAGAGAAGAGACTTATCAAGCGTAGGAACTACATCTCTGTCTACCTCTCTTAAATATCCTAAAAAATGTGCATCATTCAAAAGAGAAGAATAAATCCTCTCATCAGATCTATCATACTGAATTCCTGGAAATTCTAGTCTCATTTCTTCTATTTGAGAGATTTGTTCAAATGTTAAATTTTTTGCAATAACTGTCGGTAAAAAACGTCCTCTATTATATTTTTTGTATCGCCTATTTAACTCTTCAAAGTCAACATCAATAATAGATGCTAATTTGACAAACTGTTCCTCTTGATCTCTTAATTCATATGGTGTCACTGTTAGAATATAAGTTGGGTAGTTGTCCACCAATATCTCTCCATGACGATCTAGAATTAACCCTCTAGGAGCATAAGTTGTAAGTGCTTTAACGCTATTAATTCTTGACTTAGAAAAATGCCTATCATAATCAATTACTTGTAAATAAAAGTATCTACTAAGAAGAGAAAAAAGAGCAAGGCATAGTAAAAACAATAATGCTCTATAGTGAAAAATATCTGCTTTATTTTCTATTTTAAGCATCTTCTAACACTCTCTCTTTTACTTTAAAAAACCTAGTAATCATAAAACCTGCAAAAGAAGTGTAAGTGGCTACAAAAATCCAATTTTTCAAAAAAAGTAGTATGTCATTAAAAAAGAAAAAATCATATCTAAAAAATGCATATAATCCAGTCCCTAATGAAACCAAAACTAACCAATATAGATCAAAATTCCTGTATACAAAATTGAAACCTACTCTCGCTGAAAGATAAGCGCATATCGAGAAAACAAGACTTGATAAACCTATATAAGAACCATTAAATAGTATCAGATCTGATACTAACCCGATAACAAATCCAATCAATGTTGCTCGAGAAATATTTTCCATAGATATAGAAGAAAGGATAACAAATAAAAGCATAATATTTGGCTGAAATCCATTTATAGTTAATAATTCTGAAAAAACTAATTGGAGCGCTACTGCTAAAAGAAAATATCTGGTAAAAGAGAGCTGCATATACCTAATTACCTCCTCTCAATATAAATAACTGATTTAAGGTGGATAAATCAGAGAAGAGCCTCATACGGACAACCTTATTTGAACTGTTAGATTTTTTATAAAAACTAATTACTTCTCCCACAGGAAGATTAGGTGGAAAATATATGCTAAGATTTGATGTTAAAACAATATCACCAATTTTAACATCTGATGTTGTTTGCACTTCTACAATCTCGCATGTATCATTTGAAATCCAACGCATAATACCCTCAGCTTCTGAAGGCATTATCTTTACACTTAATCTAAAATCTATGTCACTTATCAATTGAACTGCTGAATAATCATTGGCTACAAGAATGGTTTTTCCCACTACTCCTCTTGATGAGAGGACTGGACTATTATTTTTTACGCCATCGTTTAATCCTCGATTTAGAAGAACAGATGCCATATTGGAATTTATTCCCTTCGATAAGATATCTGCTCCAATAAGATCGAACTCATTGCGCTCTCTAAACTTTAATAAATCTCTCAATCTCTCATTTTCGATTTTATTAGAAGACAAGATTTGGTTCTCCAAATTAAGCTTTAAATTTTCTTGAGATAGAACTTCAAATTTTTTGGTTAAAAAAAGTTGATTATCTAACCAATTAAAAGGTTGATATAGAAAAGAGAATGTATCTAATGCAGAAGTACGTAAGCTTTGGACATTTTTATTATCATTGGTGAAAATCAGTACGAATGAAATGAAAATACATAAAAATAAAACAAAGCTATCTAATTTTTGTTTAGCGAGTAAGTCAATCTTGGCCATTCTTAAAGAAGGACATGCTTAAATTTTTCTAAATCTTCTATTACAGCGCCACATCCTTTGACAATTGCTAAGTGTGGTTCATCTGCAACATTTACAGGTACACCTGTTTTCTCGCGCAATACTTGATCCAAACCTCTTAATTGAGATCCTCCTCCAGCTAAAACAATTCCTCTATCTATGATATCCGATGAAAGTTCAGCTGGTGTTGCCTCTAGAGCATCTTTGATTACGTCTAAAATTCTTTTTACAGGATCTTTTAATGCTTGCCTGATTTCATCAGATCTAACATCTATCGTTTTTGGTATTCCAGATACTAAGTCTCGTCCTTTTACCAATATATTTTTAGAACGTGATCTCATCGCTGAACCAACGGTAATCTTTATTTGTTCTGCTGTTTGTGCTCCAATTTCTAATTTATGCTCATTCCTAAACCAATGTTGTATCGCATCGTCCATCTCATCTCCAGCAACTCTTATAGCTTTTTTAGTTACTACCCCGTTTAACGAAATTACAGCTACTTCAGTAGTTCCTCCACCAATATCAACAATAATATTACCTACAGGCTTACTAATATCTAATCCAATTCCAATTGCTGCTGCAACAGGTTCATCCACTAAGTATACTTCTCTGGCCGCTTGCTTCTCTCCGGAATCTTTTACAGCCCTTCTTTCCACCTCAGTTACGCCAGATGGAACACAAATAACCATTCTTGGTCTAGTTAATCTATTTAGATTCACTTTCCTAATAAAACCTTGAAGCATTTCATCTACAGCAGTATAGTCAGCAATTACTCCATCTCTTAAGGGACGAATAGTTTCAATACCTTCATGGGTCTTCCCTAACATTTGCTTGGCATCATCGCCCACAGCAATGACAGCTCCGGTTTTTGTAGATCGAGCAATAATTGATGGTTCATTGATTATGATTCCTTTGCCAGCCAACCATATCAACGTATTAGCAGTTCCAAGGTCAATAGCAATGTCGCCACTAACCCAATTGAAGCTATCACTAAACCCATTTTTAATTTTATTTAAGAAATTCATAGCCTATAACTTATAAAATATTATTCTCATTCCTTAGTTTTTTTATTTCTCAAGCCCTTCTTTGCTTAGAAGATCTGCTTCCATATTCTCCTCTCTCATAACATGCGATACTGACCATTGTGTTAACATTGAACATAAATCTAAAACTCTGGAGTGAAGTTTAATCATTCTTTCATTTTTGACTTTGTAATCACCATTAATCTGTCTTACAATCAGTTCACTATCAGAGAAAATATTTACATGCAATATTTTGCGTTCAATACATAGCTCAATTCCTTTAATTAATGCTAAATATTCTGCTTCATTATTAGTACAATCCCCTATATTTTCAGCAAAAGAAAATATGGTTTCATTTCCGCTCTTTAGCAAGCCTCCAATACCAGCATTATTTTTATCAAGCTGAGAAGCTCCATCTGTAAAAAGCTTAAAAGCAGAATCGCTATCATTCCACGAATCTTTTGCATTATCTGCTGATTCAAATAGATTGTCAATCAAGGCAATCTCTTTATCCGATAGCTTATTTCTAAATCTTTCTAAAATTTTAATTAATTTTTTTTCATTATTCATAATGAGTTTAATATAATAATGGCGTTCTAAGCCTATAATCTCCGAATCCATATTCATCAATAAAAGTAAATTCTTTTCCAATTTGAAAATAATACCATGTTTGATAATTGTAACTACCTTGCATATTCATTGAACGCATCATATCATCTGGCTTACCAAATAAGATATAAATCATTCCCATATCTGATTTCCAACCACCAGAAGTCCCTCGAGAAAAATTATCTTCAGCAAAATTAACTCTAGTATAATATTCTTCCATCAATTCATTAACTTTTGTCTGTGCAACGGGATCTCTTTTTGCCCAGACTTTCTTAAAGAATTTTTCCTTTTCTGACTGTTTGAGTTCTTTTAGCTCCTTTTTTTCATCCAAAGTTAAAATATAGCTCATCTGATCTAATGCAGAGTCAATATTGCTAATTCCATCAAAAAATGTAGTATTTTTGATTTTGAAAATGAATGACTTGGATGCAGTGTTTTTATCTTGGCTAACTACAACCTTAATCTTTACATCTCTCCTATCAATATCTCCGATAGGAACTTCAATGAAATGATTAACAACATCACTATCTGCAACAGCTTTTATAGAATCTTCCCATTGGACTTTTTTGTCTGACATAAGGCTAAGAGTAAGAGTATATTCCCCTTGATTTAACACGATATATTGATAGAATGAAATAACATTGTCCTTTGGTACTACTCGACTACTCTCAATTGGGAATTTATTGACATCAAAACCCCATTGCCCTTTTACTTCTTTTGTGAATATTGGATCATAAATTTTAAAAAAAGTGCTTTTCGACAAATTTTCTAAATCAATCTCTTTCTCCTTTTTTCCTAAGAGCTTTATATCTAGGTCTTTCAAGCTTGATGTGACGGTATAAGTATCATCAAAAGGCAAAACAAAAGCTGTTGTTATCATCTTCTTTTTTACTCTTGATGTCGTTTCACCGAACTTTTTAACCACAATCTTATCTGAAAATAGTTTAGAGGATTTCTTTTCTTTCTCTTTGTCTAATATAACGATATTTGCTTCATATTGAGCTTCAAATAAACCATCTTTTTTAAGAAATTGTAGCGTATTATTTGATACTTCCATAAATGACAGAATCTCTATAGAATCACTCTTAACTGGACGAACAAAAGAGCTCATCTTAAACTGATCGATATTGCGATTTAACCCTTGAGAAAAAATCGTGCTAAATAATACTAGATAAAGTGCTATAAATTTCTTCATAAATTGATATTAAATTTAATTAAACCTTTGCTCGTTAGTAATACTAAATATTCTGACGTATACTTCATTTGATAAATATTCCTTAAAAATGGGAAATCATAATAATTAATTAATTCATTTTCTTCTAAATCAACTATAAATAGACCTCTTGTGGTCGATAGAAACAATACTGAACTATCTATTACAATTAAATCTGTTATCTTATAGTTAAAATATGTAGCTGACGGAACAATCAAAGAACCGTCTTTGTAGTCAATGATCCCCAAATCTGTAACTATATATAAGTTATTATTTCTAGAGAAGGTTCTAGATACGGATCTAGACGCTATGTCAACTTGATTCTTTCTCATCAAATCATCAAATGTTCCATCCTCCCAATTAAGAGATGAAATTCTATTGTTTTCATGGTCATATATAAAAACTGAATTACTCAATACAAAGAGTACTTTTTCTTCAAATCTTTCTATGTCACCCAAAAATAGATTTCTAGAGAAAACAAACTTTTCTATTGCACCATCTATTCTACCTTTTGACGCGCTATTTATTTCAATAACCCCATTAATAGATCCAGCGAATACTGATCCGTTCTTATGCTCTAAATGAATAATCTTTCCTCTAGGAACACCTTTTTCAAAACCGATAGTCCTAAATGAATCTTTTTTTATATTGTAGACCATGACATAACTATCTAACCCAAACCATATTTCATCATCAATCATAATACTGGAATAGATATTATCTTTGTTAAAATTCAGATAATTGTCAGATAAGATATTCTCAAACTTATTATTATCTATATCAAACTTGGCAATACCATTAAATGATTTATTTCCAATACCTGAAATCCATAATATATCATCATCAATAATCGACGTTGGCACAGCACATGACAATCCATAAAATATTGGTGTTATGAGCTTATTAAATTCATCTATTTTCAATATATATCCATTAGAAAGAGACATCCAATTAACACCATTATCTGACTCATAATAAGATAAATATTTTGAGAAATTTCCTCTATTATCTGAAACTCCATTTGATGTTAAGAGCCATGCATCCTCGACAAAATAATCATTAAAATCAAACATCCTCCACCTCAATTCTCTAGAGGAAGTATCTCCCCAATCAATTGATGCTTCATCTGGTGTAGCATATATGCCCAATAAGATTCCATTCACATGATCTAGTTTAAAAAATCTACTATTCGATCGAAGCCATAAATAGTCTTCGCTTGAACCAATGTCAATAATTTGATTTCCAGATTTTAATGATAGTGAATTATAGTTGAAATCAGTCCAACTGCCCTCTCTTGAGAAACTATACTCAATGAAATTATCTCCTATAACCCATAAAATACCTGTATGATCATCAAAATATACGTGTTCGATTGAATTAGACTTGAGTCCTTGGGCTTGATTAATTGGCTTTGCAAACTGCTGTGAAAATTTATTTAATCTTAAAATTCCTGCATTCTCTGTACCAAAATAGAAATATGTATAGTCTTCTGATATAGAATTAACTGCACCCGCTGAAGCGTATTGCTCCCAACTAAAAACATTAAATCGATTATCAATTTGACCAAATAAGGGTCCAATCAATAACATCAAACCTAACAAAATCAATATTTTGTTATCTTTTTTTGTTTTTACTGAACTTGTTACGCTTATATCCTTTTCTAACTTTTGATACATGTCCGTTATCCAAATATATGACCACATTCGCAAATTGTTTCACAAAATAATCACTGCTTGAAGACAAGATAATTGTGGTCCCTAAGATGTTATTCATCTTCATTAGCCTTTTGCGTAGCATCATTTCATTCTTAGAATCGATGTATAATCCATAATCATCAATAATAAGCACTCTAGGATCTTTCTCCACTCCTACGACAATCTTCAGCCAGTGCTTTTCTCCATCTGAAAGCTTATTAATAGGAGTTTTCCAGATATGCTCTAGGCTAAAATGTGTGAAATGCCTTGAACGAATTTCCTTTATTTTTGAGGAAAACATACTCTTCATAAATTTCTCTACAGTAGAACTTGTATTAAACATATCTACATGAACATACTGAATTTCTTTATGTGCTTTAATTTTTCCAAAAAAATTGGTTTTAAATCTATCTCCCTGATAAAGAACGTTTCCTCCTGATTCCTTTTGCAAACCTGAAAGAACTCTCATCAAAGAAGATTTTCCTGAGCCAAAATTACCACATACACCATAAATCAAACCGTTATGAAACTTTAGAGTATTAATCTCGAGAGCTTTCTTGGATCCAAATTTGAGTTTTAGACCGCTAATATCGTAAATCTGTTTTAATTCCATTTTTTCTCCTTAAAAAAGACAGAGAAACTATTCTATAAGTCTTCTAAATATTTTTCTGCATCTATCGAAGCCATACAACCAGAGCCAGCTGCAGTAATTGCTTGTCTGTAATGACTGTCTTGCACATCGCCACAAGCAAATACTCCTGCTACGTTAGTTAAGGTCGAGCCTGGATTTGTGATTATATATCCTTGATCATCTAAATTAATTATGTCTTTAAATTGATCAGTATTGGGTTTATGACCAATACCGTAGAATACTCCATCGCAATCAAAGTTTCTTTCTTTCCCATCAATAGTGTCTTTCAATATAATGCTAGAAACTCCATCTTTTTGAGAACCAAGAATATCAGTTACAACTGCATTCTTAATAATTTCAATCTTTGGGTTATCTAGCACTCTATCAATCATAATCTTGGATGCACGAAAATCTTCTCGTCGATGGATAAGAGTTACCTTACTAGCAAATTTTGTTAAAAAACTTGCTTCTTCCATCGCTGAATCGCCACCGCCGACAACTACAATTTCTTTATCTTTGAAAAAATAACCATCACATGTCGCACACGTGCTAATCCCATGCCCCATCAACTCCTTCTCTGCTTCAAGACCTAGCATTCTTGCAGATGCGCCAGTAGAAATAATGACTGACTCAGCAAGATATTCTTCATCCTGAACATAGACTTTAAGTGGAGAGCTGGAAAAATCAACTTTTGAAACATGTTTATAGAAACATTCGGCCCCAAATTTCTGAGCTTGCTTTCGAAATAGATCTATCATATCTGGACCTAAAACACCGTCAGGAAATCCTGGATAATTTTCTACATCTGTGGTAATTGTTAATTGTCCTCCGGGCTGATTCCCTTCAAAAACAATTGGATCCAAATTAGCACGAGCAGCATAGATCGCAGCTGTTAGACCAGCTGGACCAGAACCGATAATGATAGTTTTATGAATAGTTTTATCTGTCACTTAAATTAATTGTTTAATATTAACTCTTTTTTATGATTTGGTTAATGCTATCAACCAATGCCTTTTCAGACTGAAGACCAACCTCTTGTCTCGCAATTTCTCCATTGCTAAAAAACAATAAGGTTGGAATGCTGCGAATACCGTATCTTACGGGAACTTCTTTGACTTCATCGATATTTACCTTACCTATAAGGATATTATCGCTGAATTCACCAGAAATTTTATCTAAAATAGGTGCTATAGCTTTACATGGACCACACCATTCAGCCCAAAAGTCTACAATTACAAGCTTTTTTGCTTTTAGCACAAGCTTTTCAAAGTTTTGATCTGTTATTTTGATAATTTTTTCAGACATAAGTTTTCCAAATCATATTAATAATTACCATGGAATTTATAAGAATAATTGAACTTGAGTAACAAAAAAATAAGTTAAATGATTTTTATGGTGGAAATTAACCTACAATTTTAAGAAATCTTCTCTTGCCAACTTTAACTATAAGTTCTCCACATCCTTTGTTGACAACATAAGTTGAGTCAGAACATACTTCTCCGTCTATCTTTATAGCATTCTGCCCTATTAAACGTTTCCCTTCTGCTTTACTCTCAATGAGTGTTCCTGATAATAGAATATCAAGGATTCCTGTGTCATTCTCTAAATTAAAGACAGAGATATCATTTGGAATAGACTTTTTAACAAATATCTGGTCAAATGCCTCTTCTGCTTTCAATGCTGCATCTTCGTCATAATAGCGCATAACTAGTTCTTTCGCCAGATCTCGTTTTATATCTCTAGGATTTACAGAAGAATCTTCTAATTGTTTCTCTATAGATGCAACCTTTTCTTTATCTGCAAATACAGCCAATCTATAATATTTATCAATCATAGAGTCGTTGATAGACATTGCCTTACCATACATATCCTCGGGAGAGTCATCGAGTGCAATATAATTATCGTAGGATTTTGACATTTTTTCTACTCCATCTGTCCCCTCTAATAGAGGCAATGTAATAATTGTTTGAGGCTCTTGGTCATATTCTCGCTGTAAATCCCTACCAACCAATAAATTGAACTTCTGATCTGTGCCACCTAATTCTACATCAGAATTAATTTCTACAGAATCCATTGCTTGCGCTAGCGGATATAAAAACTCATGCATTGAAATAGGAATTTCTGATTCAAAACGTTTAGTGAAATCGTCTCTTTCAATCATACGTGCAACGGTATACTTACTGCTCATTTTTATTACATCAGAGAAGTTCATCTTATTAAGCCAAGTACTGTTAAATAAGACTTTAAGGGTCTTTACATCAAGTATAACCTTAGATTGTTCTATATATGATTCTGCATTAGCTTTCGCTTCCTCAAGAGTAAGCTGTGGGCGTGTTTTATTGCGCTCAGAAGGGTCACCGATCATTGCTGTAAAATCGCCAATTACAAGGATAGCTTGGTGTCCTAAATCTTGGAAATCTCTTAATTTCTGGAGAACAACGCTATGCCCAATATGTAGATCTGGTCTACTAGGGTCACAACCAAGTTTCACGACGAGAGGTTTCTTATTTTTAATAGAAAATTCTAGCTTATGTCGAAGGTCTTGAAGTGGAATTACCTCTTCTGTCCCCCTAGATATAATTTCTAACTGATCGTCTACTGGTAAAAATCCCATTATTTTTCACTCATTTCTCGTCGAGCTTCTCTATCTAAATCTTTCATTTTCAAAGCGTCTTTTTTCTGGTATATTTTCTTTCCTTTGGCTGTAGCAAACTGAATCTTCGCTATACCGTTCTTAAAATAAGCCTTTAAAGGGACAATTGTTAATCCTTTTTGAGCAACAACATTCCTCAGTCTAATCATCTCATTTTTGTGCAGCAATAATTCTCTGTTTCTCGTCGGAGAATGACCTGAAAAACCTGTATGAGAATATGAACTAATATGAGCTCCAATTAATAAAACTTTGTCATCTTTAATTGAAACAAAACTATCTTTCAAGTTTAATTTCTTTTCTCTTAAACTTTTAACCTCGCTACCGAGGAGGATCATGCCTGCTTCATACTTATCAATAATTGTATAGCTATGAAAAGCTTTTCTATTGTTACTAATAATCTCTATATTTTTACTCATAAAAAAAGTTATGTTATTTTAATATTATTTTCTTAAATTCAAATATTGTTATATTTATAAAGTTTTCAACATTATGTTGATAATAATTGTGTGTTAAGTTTTTTTGTAGCATATTTATATCAAAACTTAAAGAGAAAATAGAATTATGAGTAGTATTTATAAACGAAAAAGAAATGGGAAAAATGATGGATATGTAATGTATTCGATTTATGCTTACGATCCTTTAAAAAACAAAAAAAGGTATTTTAATATAACTTTAGGAAAAATTGGCCCTACCCTAACCTGGGGTGACTGCTTAAAACAAAAAAAAGAGCTTGATCGTATTTTTTCAATTAAAAAAGGTGGAAAACAAGAAATGCAGCTAAATAACGCCATTAAAACCTACTTAAAGCATAAAACCATACATTTTAATACAAAACCTCCTAAAAAGAGCTCAATACAGCTTCAAAACTACCACCTCGATACTTTTAAAGAAATAATCGTTAAAAGATATGGATCTGGTATCATGATGAAACATATTGATGACAATATGTTAGACTGGTATTTGGAAATAAGAGAAAAAGAGTTAAAAAAGAGCTCAATGCTCGTTCATAAGAGAATAATAGATAGTTTTCTAAGATGGATTAAAGACTGAGCGAGTGACGCGATTCGAACGCGCGACCCCAACCTTGGCAAGGTTGTGCTCTACCAGCTGAGCTACACTCGCATGTGTGGTTCATAATAAAACAAAATTATGGTTTTTCAAAAGAAAAATCTGCGTTATCTGCTATATTTTGAATAAACGCTGCCACATCTTTATCGTCAGGGATATTCGGTGACAGAGGAACGCTAAAGAATATACTACGATCTCCATACTTTGCCAAAGACTGACCCAATTCAAAGGCTTCTTTTTGATATTTAGTTATCAAGCCCATCACATTAGGCTGATTGGCATAAATCTCTTCTAACGATTTTGAGGGATCAGCGGCTTGCAATTTCTTTAATCGGAAATCTATCTCTTGAAGACGATTAAACGACGCCGAGATATCTTCTATAGCTTTATTTAGATCTTTTATCCTTATATCAACAATACTTAAGTGCTTTCCTTGAATACCAGTAGAATACACTAAAGGTCCATCCTGAGCTTGCTTGCTTCTAGGTTCAGTTCTCTTAGTCACTCCACTTAAGAAGATATAATCTGCTTTAGGAAATGCATTTGAGAGGTCAACTGCATTATTTGAGCTAAGATCTATCAGTAATATTACAATATCTACCTCCGGATCTACTATCTCGATATATTTATTACCTTCTGATATAAAATTTTTATTATCTATAGATTTGTATCTGGTTGCTTCGCTCAGCCCTATAAATCCAATCTTAACACCATCTTCCTCTAATGTATGATAAGGCTTAAATAAGAGTTTATTTGTACTCTTGTTATATAAATTTGCTGATATAAAATTGATTGACGATTCAGAAGTGATATCTTCTAGAAAAGCCTGTCCTAACTTAAAATCGTTAGACCCAATATTTACAACATCATAACCAATCAGTTCAAGAACATCAACAAAGTTTTTTGCTTTATATTTTTTCTGACCTGCTTTTAGCCCATCCGGATTAATAGAATTATGGGAAAAAAACGTATTTCCTGCATCAAAAATCAGAGGTTTCTTATCAGACATCATATTATTAAAAAAGAATGCCTTTCTTGCTAGCCCTCCTAAAGGTGCTTTTGGACAACCGCAATCATAATACTCTGCAAATACATTTGATGTAGCTACAAGAGAAATATTGTGTGTCTTGTTATCTGTATTTCCGTTTTGTGATAACAAAATGCTAAATAATAGTAGTAATATTACTCTTTTCATTTTTTCAATTTAGTCCTTTTATTTTTAAGCATCAATGGGAACAAAAACATATAGATACCTGATATACTAACGACAATTAAGAGTATTCCCGTAGGTACAAACCATCCAAACTTGACGTAATCTGTGAAAAAAGAACCATCGTGCACAGATTCAATAATATCTGATCGTCTGTAATTAACAGAAAAGATTTCTGCTGTCTCGCTATCTATTTGTATTTCCCAATGATTATTTGATCTAATTTTTGCAATCCCTTTTTCTGGTCGAATATCAATACGACTGATATCATCCCAGGACTCAATCTCCGCTTCAGGAATGCTTTTTGCTGCCTCTAGATAACTAATAAGCATTATCGGTTTATTAGTGCTAGTTTTTTCGATATTAGGTTGAATCCAATTTGATTGTTTCTTGAATTGCAACAACACTCCCGTTGTAAACATTAATAAAACAGGAATAATAATGAATGGTGAAATCCAGTAATGGATTTTTCTTATTCTTGTACTCAGCTTCAAAACTATTTTAAAATTTCCTCTAGTTCATCCATCAAGAAATTCATTTTTCTAGAAACTGCTTCAAAAGGTTCAGATGTGGTCATATCAACACCTGCTAAATTAAGTAACTCTACAGGATAATCAGAACTACCGCTAGACAAAAATGTAATGAAATCATTAATTCCAGTTTGACCGTCATTCTGTACTCGTTCAGAAATCTTTTCTCCTGCAGCAAATGATGTCGCATATGCATACATATAATAATTATAGTAAAAATGAGGTATGCGTGACCAAGAATACGCTTCTTCTTCAGTTATTTCCATGCTTGGACCCCAATACCTACTATACATTTCACCGAAGCTCGTTGTTAAGAAATCTTCAGTTAAAATCTGACCATCTTCTGCAGCTTCATGCATCAATAGTTCAAATTCTGCAAAGCGTGTTTGTCTATAATAGGTTGATCCAATATTTTGGATATAATTTTGAAGTAAAACAGCCTTCTCTCCATCGTTTTCAACATTATCTAACAAATAGTCCATGAGAAGTGACTCGGTGGTAACTGATGCAACCTCTGCGTTGAATGTATCATATCCATAATATGGATATGGTTGATTCTTTTGACTTAAGTAAGAGTGATAAGCATGACCTAGCTCATGGGCTAGTGTAAATACATCATCTAAAGTGCCAGAAAAATTCAGCTTAATTCTTGGAGGTAAATCCCAAGTAGATGACATGTATGCTCCACTTTCTTTTCCTTGATTTTCAAATACATCAATTAAATTTTCGTTATACATTTTTTCAGTAAACTTTTGCAATTCTCCATCATTGGCTTGCAACAATGGCTGCAATGCTTCTAATACCATCTGCTGACCTTCTTCGTATGTATATTCTTTTGAAAAGTCTGCAAGAGGAGCGTATGTATCAAATGGCTTGATTTTATCTACACCAAGAAGCTCAGCTTTGAGCTCTGCCCACCTATGTAAGGGTTGAAGATTTTTATTTACGCTTTTAATTAAGTTTTTATAGATCTCGGTTGATATTCCAGAACCTTTCATCTTGGCTTCTAGAGTATTTTCATATCCTCGCGCTTTAGCATAAAAAATATTGCCCTCTACATTACCTTTCATCAATACTGACATTGTATTCAATGAGTTATTAAAAGGTACGTATAGAGCTTTGTACATGTCTTCTCTAACTCTTCTATCGGTTGACTTGGTATACTTACCATATCTACCAGGAGACATGGTCAAATCATTTCCATTTTCATCTTCAAATGTTCCCCATTTAAAATCTGTAGCTCTCATTATATCGTAAGCTTCATTCGGAACTCCTGACAGCTTTCCAGCCATCGTTAAAATTCTCTCTTCCTTCTCTGATAATATATGCGGTTTAGCAATATACATATCTTTAAAATCTTTCTCATAAAGTCTCAATTTTGGCTCTCTATTCATAAAATCTTCTAGGATACTATAGTCAGACTTAAGCATTTCAGGACTGTAGTAAGCTGTTACTTCGCCTGATTTTATTGCTACATTTCTGACTCTCTGTACCATTTCTTGATATTTTTCATTTGTTAAGTCTGCGTTTAACGAATTCGACGCATAATGATAGAGTTTTCCAAAATATTGATTAATTTTTTCGCTTAACAGTATCGATTCTAGCAGAGTTTCAGGGTTTGAAAGTAGCTTGCCTTTATAGTCTCCCATCTTGGGATAGAGTTTTTTGAGCTCTTCTAGATCAAGCTCCCATGCAGCATCTGTTTCATATACTGCTGTTAAATCCCATTTATATTTTGCATCAATCTCAGATCTCAATGGTACTGCTGAACTTGATGATGATTCATTGTTTTGTGAGCATGACATAAGGATAAGAAGGTAAAAAATAATTAGTCTAAAATACATAGTAAAATACTCCATGTTTGTTTATTAAAATGTTAGATTCATATAGTATAACAAAAAAAACAATGAAAGAGAATTATAAAATAGGAATAGCTCTTGGTGGAGGCTCTGCTCGAGGATATGCTCATATTGGAGTATTGAAAGCTATTGATGAATTACAAATTCCTATTGATTTCATATCTGGTACAAGCATTGGTTCTTTTATAGGGGCTTTATATGCATCGGGAAATCTTAATCGGTTTGAAGACGAGATAGAAGACAAAAATAACTTTATAAGGGATGTCCTTTTTAAACTAGATCCTACCTATCCTAAATTGGCAGTGATGAATGGCAATGAAGTAATCAAAGCGTTTAAAAAACTTACCGATATTACTACATTTGAAGAGCTAGATATCCCCCTTACTACAGTAGCAACAGATATTGTTAACAATAAAAAAATAGAGTGTAGTTCTGGAGATTTAATTAATGCAATTAAAGCGAGTATTGCTATCCCCGGTGTATTGCGCCCCACATACATTAATGATAAACTATGTGTTGATGGCGGGTTAATAGATCCTGTACCATTAGAATCTGTCATTAAAATGGGTGCAAATCGTACAATAGCAGTGAATCTCTACGGATTAGAATCATCTGAGAAAAAAGATGAAAAATATAATATCGTTGATATCGTTGACCGATCAGCAAAAATTATCTTAAATAATATTACCCATCTTAGTTTTAAACAGAACGAACCTAATTTACTTATTGAGCCACCAATAGATCAGTTTAAAGGTTGGGATTTTCATAAAGCAAGAGAACTAATTGATATTGGCTATGAAGAAGGAAAAAAATCCTTAATAAAAAGCAAGTTGTTTACTTAAAATACTTATTCAGATAGTACTTCGCTGCGCTTTGCCATACGAACAGTCATTGCTACTTTCTCAAGAGGATTGTCATTCTGATCTTTGGCTGCACTTGCAATCATATCAATAATATCTAAACCGTCAATAACTTTACCAAAAACAGTATAATTATTATCTAAAAAACTTGCATTATCATGGCAAATAAAGAATTGGCTTGAAGCACTATTTGGATCATTCGTTCTTGCCATTGAAAGAATACCTTTCACATGCGGCGTAGGATTAAACTCTTGTGGAATTAACCAAGTACTTGGATCTTCTTCATTTCCAATACCAAAAAATTTTCCAGCTCTACCGCCAGTTCCATGTGTCGCTCTATTTTCATTTCTTGAGTTAGGATCTCCACCTTGAATCACAAAGCCTGGGATTACTCTATGAAATGTTGTTCCATTAAAATATTCTTCGTTTGTTAGCGCAATAAAACTCTCAACATGCATCGGAGCAAGATCTGAGTAGAATTCTACTACCATATCCCCAAAATTCGTTGATATTACTGCGACTTCATTCTCTTTTTCATAAGTCATTAAAAAAACTCCTACGATAGTTAAAGTTAAAATTAGTGTTCCAATAGAAAATATTGGCATTTTAAAAAGATCGTTTACAAATAAAAAAACTTTTTTCATTACTGTACTTTTAATGTAATAATAGGATGTTTTCGTGGTGCAAAAATAGCATTTTGTACCTCAAATTCTAAAGAGAATGATTCCAATACTCCTTTTGTTAGCACTGTTAACTTGATAGTATCTTGCGCTGGAATTTCTACTAAATCGCTATTAATAAAAAAATTAAAACTACTATTATTTTTTAATATAAAACGAACATCTGATTTATTCTTGATACTTACATGAGCCGCATCTCGTTTATACTCTACAGAAACGACTTCTAAACTTGCATCAATCAATGGCAATAACCATTTTTCTCTACCAATTAAAGTATTTCTATTCCAAACAACAGTTTGCTTTTTAAATAAAGCTTTCTTTATTGCTTTTTCACTTTTTTCTTTGGCAAAAACCAATGTCACAGGACGGTGTCCCCCTTCTGAAATTTCATAATCCCAATCAACCAAACCATGAATATCTGAATTTCCAATAATAGTCAAATCATAGTCTAGAGCTATTTGTAATGATTCCTCAGAATATTCGAACTCATTTACTACCTCTACTCCATGTAAATAACCTTTACTAAACAACGTCTTGTGCATTTCTGTGATTACTACATCTCCGTACTGTTCTTGTCTCCAAGTAGGGTGATTCCAAAAAACAAATGCTTTCTGTTTATTTGCTGCTTCAAAAGGTCTCATATCATCTTTTGGTACAATACCAGCAATTTCATCCGCACTATGTAACTTATTCGCATCTTTTAGAAAAATTGCATTGGCGTGTCCTAAAGGCATTCTTCTTGTTATTTCTGCTCCACTAACTATTAACAAATCACTATTACTGTATTTTGTTGCTAATTGGTAAGATCGATTGCGATCAGGATGTGGAATATCACTAATATGTGGTTGATATTCTAAGTGTTCTGTCACAGCTAAGACATCAATATTATCTTTCTCAGCTTCCTCTACGCGTATATCAGGCCAGACACTGCCATCTGAAAAAACGCTATGCGTGTGAAAATCGCACACCAAAGTCAGATGATGATCAAGATCTGGAAAAGTAATCTCACGATTTACATCAGCTTGCTGTGCGTTTAATATCGCACAGCAGCTAATTACTAAAAATAGTATGTTTTTATTCAAGATCTCTCTGGAATTGTTCAACACCGCTAATTTTACCATCAAGGTCAAAATAGAATAATTCTACTAATTCCTTTTCCCATACTGTTCCATCTTTGTTTACTCTTTTCTCATAAGAGTAAACGGTTACACCAGATTCTGGATCTGTATTGTATATTTTAAGTGGAGTCATGGAAAATGGTGTCCATGTTACAGACTCTAGACTATCAAAAACAGACTTCATGTCTTCGCTAGTTCTTTGAGAAGTTCCGCCAGTAGCTGATTTAAAAGTCCACTCATCTGCAAAGTATCCAGAAACAGCTTCGCCGTCCATATCATTATAGTCAGCAAACATTTTTTCAAGCGTTTCTACTTCACCTCTATTAGAAAAAACAAGAGGTCTTCCTGCGTATTCGCTTTCGCCTCTACCAAAAAATTTTCCACCTTGAGGTAAACCATGGGTAGTAAATTCTGGATTTGAATCCGGTCTATACCATTGATTCCAACCACCTAGTTTATCTTCTTCGTCAATATAGTAGATTTCAAATAGATCATGTCTTTCTTTAGATCCATTTTGAAACGTTCTGTCTTCAACAGACCAAGTTAGAACTCTTGTAATATCACTACCTTTAATCTTAACTGGCAACATTGCAAATATATCCATATTGAGCGATTCAACGTCATTATCAAAATAATTTGTCATCGCCTCAGCAGAATTCTCTACAAAATCATCTCTATAAAGAGCTTTCATTGCATCCCAATCTCTTGCATTGTAAGCATCTGTTGAAGCTTGAACTATGTCCATATACTTATCATCTGCTAAAACATATGCATTTCCATTTAATTCATTATCCTCACCTGGTGCAAACTCACCAGCTGATTCCACTCCTTCATAACACACTTCTACTGTCTCGTTACATGCAAAAAACATAAACATAGCAAAAACAGCTAATATCATTTTATTACTCATAATTCGTATTCCTTTTTTTGTTGTAAATATTTCATCCATTTTAATAAAAAAATCTTAGCATTACACTAGTAAATATTAAGTGGAGCTGACAGGGATTGAACCTGCGACCTCATGAATGCCATCCACGCGCTCTACCAACTGAGCTACAGCCCCAATTCTATGTATGATTGACCTTTTTCCAGTCCTCATCAAACTGAGCAAGTCCTTGATCAGTTAAATCGTGCTTATACATCTCTTGAAACACTGATGGCGGTAAGGTAACTACATCCGCTCCAGCTCTGAACGCTCTGCCCACATGTCCAACATTTCTAATTGAAGCAGCAAGAATGTTGGTTGTAATATTATTTATTTTATAAACTTTTCGAATAGATCTTATCAAATCAATTCCGTCCATATCATTATCTTCACATCTTCCGATAAATGGAGATATATATGTAGCGCCTGCTTTTGCAGATAAAATCGCCTGTTCAACAGAGAAAATTAATGTAACATTTATTGGAATATCCTTATCTGAAAGTATTTTACATGCTTTTAATCCTTCAGCACTGCAAGGAACTTTGATAGTTATATTTGTACTGATATCTTGATAATCTTTTGCTTGTAATACCATTGCTTCTGCTGTATCGCCTACAACTTCTGCGCTAATACTTGCATCTTGTGGAAAAAGATTAGAAATATCCTTAATAACTTCTATAGGATTTCTTCCTGCTTGCATCATTAAAGTAGGGTTAGTAGTCACACCATCAATCAGCCCTGTTTCACAGTGCTGACGAATAACGTCTACGTCTGAAGTATCTAAAAAAATTCTCATAGTCGGACAATTTAATAAAAAATACTAAAATAAAAAGGGCTATAAAATTATAGCCCTTTTTTAATCTGTATGATTTAAGATAAAGAATTATCCGCGAGTGTCTCCACCTTCGCCTTCTTCTCCACCTTTACGTCTACAATTATCTTTCCATGCTTGTTTCATCTCTTCATGAGAGTTCACTGTTAAGACACTACCATCTTCAAAGGTAAGATCTACAGGGAACACAAGCTCTGGTCTCTTCTTTTCTCCATCATAAGACTCGAAGAATGCTTTCATTTGTGTAGCTAAATCTTCTTCATCTGATGCAGTAAGCGTTGATCCGTCAGGCATAATAAAGCTTACAGGAAACACAAAAGAGAAACATCTTTTGTCATTCTCTTCACCTCGACACGCTTGAAACGCTTCTTTTAATTCTTCATCAGAATTAACTGTTAATATTTCACCTTCTTCACCTTCTTCTTCAGGTCTAAATTGGACTTGAATTGGATATGTGAATGCTGGTCTTTCTTTAGTTCCAGTCGCTTCAAAATGTGCTTTTAGTGTTGTATGAAATTCCTCTTTGTCATTTACGGTGTAAGATGATCCGTCTGAGAATGAGAATGATAATGGAAATACAAATCTAAAGCATTTTCTTTTTCCATGTCTTTTTCTATCATCGCCACCTCTATCACCTAGTTTTCGACCGTCTCTGGCAAAAAATATTTCTGTAACGTCTCCAGCGTCTGTCGCCATATCTCCTAGGGATAATTGATACCCATAGTTAGGCGATAATTCTGCTTGAATAGTGATATGATCAAAATATTCGTTGTTAACAACAAATCGTGAAAGCGCTGGTAAATCTACGCTATCAATTTCAATCTTGTTTGAATCGCCAGCAATTGCTTCTATAAGCTGTGCATCATTCATCATGTCTGCTTCCATGTAAGACATATTGTCTTGACATGAAGACACAAGAAATACCATTCCAACCATTAATAATAAATTTTTCATTATAAGATTTCTCCTAGTTTATTGGTTTATGAAATTATCGTCTTTTTCTGTTACTGTCAAAGCCTCTTTTTTCTCCACCTTTAGATGGGCTAGAGCCTTTACGCTCTTTCATTTCTTTAGAGAGATTTGATTTCATTCTTTCTTCAAAAAATAGCAATTTTATACGTTGGTCCAGAGTCAGTATGCCTTTGGTATCTTTCAGAAATTTGCTTTCTAATCTAGCCAAAGTCCCTTTCATTCGTACTTTAGAATCTATTGCTGCATCGACATCAAATTTTGATCTGTCATCTTTAGCAGCAGATCTTAATTCTCTTAGTGTTGTGCTATGCGCTTGTTTTGCATCTTCTGATTTTTTATGAAATTCATTTTGCAATGGGAAGAACTTTGTCGCTTGCTCAGAAGTTAAATCTAAGTGTTGTGTCATCGTTCCTATAATCCAAGCCTCACGCTGTTCTTTGCTTGCTTCCATTCTTTGTTTCATTATTGCTTCTTTATCGCCACGGTCTTGCGCATACAATCCTGCGGTTAAAGCTAATAGTATTAGTATCTTTTTCATGTTAAAACTCCTCGTTATTGCTTACAAACTCCAAGTTATTGTCTGCAAACATGTTAATTAAGTCTAATTGATCTAAATCATTAGAATCTTCTAGATAATCCATCTCAGCATATAAATTAATGTCTGAAACAATAGTTTGAATAGGAATCAACATATATAAAAGCATTGCAACAGCGAACGTTGACAATCCGATGCCCGCTCTTCGTTTTTGTGCTGATTCAGAATCAATTCTATTGTGCAGTCTACCTAAAAATTTATCCGTATCTAGTGATACGTTTGTTTTAAAATGTTGTTGTTCAAAGTCGTTCATTTATTTGTACCCATAATTTTACGTAATGCTTTTACACCATGACTATAATTATTCTTAGCTGCATCCTCAGAAATATCTAGAACTTCACCAACCTCTCTAAAAGTTAAGTTGTTGGTAATACGCAAATTCATTACATCTCTTTGTTTTGTTGGCAATGTTTTAATGGCATTCCATAGTTCTGTGCTCAATGCTTTTTTATAATAGCTATCATCAGATTCCTGTAACTCTGGCGCTTGATCTAAATGTAAAAATGAACGCCATTTACTTTTAAAAAAGTAAGAATTCAATGTATTCACCTTAATGCGGTATAAATAAGTGGTAAATGCTGCATCAAATCGAAAATTCTTTAATGATTTATATACTTTAATGAAAACGCGTTGCGTTAAATCATCTGCTTCCAGCTCATCTTGTGTAATCGAATAATAGTAATTATATGTCATATCTATATGTTTTGTTACCAATTTATCAAAGGCCTTTTGATCGCCATTATTGAACTGCTGTATTAAATCATGATCTTCAGGCATATAAATATGACTATTTAGAATTGAAAAAGTAAAAGATTATTTTTTTCTTGCCTCGATAAAGGATTGGACTCCCATGATTATTGCACCAAGACATAAAACGAATGTTGTAAACTGCTCTATGGTAGCAAGAGGCCTTAAAAGAGCATCACCGCTAACCAGATAACCAAAGATAGCTGGCACAGATTTATAGGTTGCTCCCACTCCAACGCCCAGTATAAATAAACTGGCATGCGCAAAGTGTCTGTGTTGATTTGGATACATTTCTGATAGGAATACCAATAGATAGACAATCCCACCTAAAACTGTCGGAATAAGGGTTGTAATACTTCCTGTTGTACTAATAAAATAAAATGCTAGACCAAGCGCCATTAACCCTAAACTAGTTTTTTTAAATGTGTTATTCATAAAATTCTCCTTTTATTCATCGCCTAGACTATCAACGATTTTTTTAAAGCTATCATTGAGCCCTACAATCATCTTTTGAGTATAAGGATTATATTTTTGAATATCCTCAAATAATTCCCATGAATCGTTGCAAGTCTGATTTACAAGCTTATGTAGTGCTTGATATCCAACCGTATCAATATTAGTCTTTTGGGTCCCAAAATCATTAATAACTCTTCCTACTAAGTGTGTTAATCCTTGTGATCGTGCTGCCATCATATCATGTTCATCGGCAGAAATTTCCTCAACGATAATATTTTGACTCTCAAAATATGCTTTCCAAAACTCATAACGATCATAGACATCGCGTACTTTTTCCATTGTCATCACAGATCCACGTTCTTGTAACGAATCAGGACCAAATAATGGATGTGTTGCAATAATATCTATTTCATCAGGAAGATGATCTAGCATCATCTGTTTTGGGTGTACTTTTACTGAACACACATCAATAATGCTCTTCTTCCCGCTAATTTTATCAGACAAATCTTCCATTAATCCCGCAAAATCTCTGATTGGAACTGCAACAAATATTGTATCATTCTTCAATACTTCTTCAAGAGATACAGCATTAATATCTGATTGATTTACAGGCTCAATATCAAATACATCTACCTCAAACCCTTTGACAAGCAATTGATGAAGCATCGCTCCAAATCTTCCAAATCCAATAATGCTCACTCTATTCATCGTTATCAATCCTTTCTACTGCTAAAAATAAGGTTAAATTTTTCTTCAAATCATGGATATCATTCTCAAGGATATTTAGTCCATATCTCTCTGCAGAATTTCTACTAGCTATTACTCCGACATGATCAGGTAATTTGCCTTCTGCAAGATCTTGGGCTGCTTTAGCAGTATCATCTTCTTCTACTAGTTTTTTTGACCAAAATTTTTCGGCTAAATAATCTTTACACTGTTTTAAGGCTTGTTCATGAGAATGAATCTCTTCGATGTCTCCTAGTGCAATATTATCTTTTGCTAATAAGTTTTGACTAATCTCAACATAAAACATATCAATAATCTTGCACTGATTTTTTGCAAGCGCTTCAACGCTTTCAATAACCACTCCTCCTTGCGCATTTTCCATTGCAAAAATTCCTGTATCAATAGTCTTTTCTGTTAAACCGTCTAATACATTCATTGAACTAACCAGATACTCTAGCTCAAAATCGGTAATACCAAATTTTTGGCAATACGATTTTGCTGCTTCCTCACTAAAACTTCCCTCTATTCCTTGTATACCAATTGTTTTCATTTGCTCTCCAATATGTGTTTAATTGCTTCAATATAGCCGTGCTTACCCTTGCCATAATATTGGGCCAAACAAACACTTTTTATCACTGATATTTTTCTAAAATTTTCTCGATTATGGATATCTGATAAATGCACCTCTATTGTCTTTAATTGTGTCGCAACAATCGCATCTCTTAATGCATATGAATAATGAGTCAATGCGCCTGGATTGATAATCAGATAGTCTGCGCTATGACGCTTCTCATGCATAAAATCAATAATAGACCCTTCGGAATTCGATTGGAAAAATTCTAAGCTTAAATCAGCGCATATTTCATGATTTTCTATCCAGGTATTTACCTCTGACAGAGACTCCGATCCGTATACTTCAGGCTCTCTTTCTCCTAACAAATTTAAATTAGGTCCATTTATAATAATAATATTCATAATACCTCTAAACTTTCTTCAATATGATCTAATGTTATTTCACTGCTAATGCCTGCTGTTCCAATTTCTGAAATTAAAACAAATTTTATTTTCTTTTCTCTGAACTTCTTATCTCTTTTGACAAATTCAAGGATATGCTTTTTTTCTTTAATATCAATAGATGGCAAGGTAAAGCTAGATAAGGCTTTTAACCCTAAACGATACTCCTCATGGTTTAAACTTCCAATCGTATGTGAAAGATGCAGCGCACACTTCATTCCATAAATAATGGCCTCTCCATGGAGTAAAGTTTTATACTCAAAATAAGCCTCAAGACCATGTCCAATAGTATGGCCAAAATTTAAAATCATCCTTAAGTCATTCTCGTTCACATCTTTGCTAACGACTTCGCTTTTAATTTCACAAGATCGTAAAATAATTTTTCTAAGAACATCTTCATCTCTTTTTGTAAGAATATTGGACATATTCTCTACGATATAATCAAATAAATCTCTATCATAAATAAAGCCATATTTAATAGCTTCTGCTAATGAAGCATTAATTTCTCGCTGTGGCAATGTAGACAAGAAAGACATGTCAATAATCACTGCTTCTGGCTGATGTATCCTACCTATTAAATTCTTTCCACTGTCTAAATTCACACCAGTTTTTCCTCCGATAGAAGAGTCAAGCATTGCTAATAGTGTGGTAGGATATTGTACATAATTAATGCCTCGCATAAAAATAGATGCTACAAAACCAGCTATATCACCAACTACCCCACCTCCTACTGCAAAAATAGTAGACGATCGGTCATATTGCATCATGGCCATCTTATTGGAAATATCTATTGCTGTTTCTATTGATTTTGCTTTTTCTCCTTGATCAATAAAATGAATTTCTACATTCGACAAAGACTCTAATATGGAAAATTCTTTTTCAAAAGATTGATAGATTACTTTTTGAGTAATCAGCATACATTTTGACGGAGATTTCTTGGAAAAATTTTCGATAGATTCTACAAAATTATCGCTAACAAAAATATCGTAGCTGTCTTTTCCGAGATCTACTTTTACGGTATTATTCATTGATAGATTCCATGATTGTTTTACAGCTATCTTTGATGCTCTTATCATCTGTGGTAATGTTAAGCTTAGATAATGATTTATATCTTTCTTCTCTTGTATCAAAAATTTCTTTCATTATTTCTTTCTTATTGTCTCCGGATAATAAAGGTCGACTATTGTCATGTTCAACTCTATTACAAAGCGTATCAAGCGATGTATCTAAATAAACACAAAATGATTGATCTAATATTTTGTAATTATGCTCATTTAATACAATCCCACCACCGGTAGCACATACAATATGGTCTTTTGATGCTATTTCTTCCAACTTCTCTGTTTCATAGGTGCGAAATGTATTCTCTCCATCTTTAAACATCTCACTAACAGAAAGACCGCTATCTTTTTCTAGCTCCGTATCAATATCAATAAACGTCCAATCTAGTTGTTCTGCCAACATGGCTCCTACAGTAGACTTTCCTGAACCCATCATCCCTATTAAAAAAATCTGATTAATATTTTCCACTAGCTTTTATGTGTTTTTTAAGTTGCTCTAAACTGTCTCCACCAAATTTCTCTAATAACGCATCTGCTAGCACAATTGCTAACATACTTTCTCCTATAATAGAGGCTGCTGGTACTGCACAAGAGTCTGTTCTCTCTTTATGTGCTAACTTTGGTTCCATCGTGTCTAAATCAATAGATCGTAATGGCTTTATAAGCGTTGAAATAGGCTTCATGCTCACTTTTACATGGATAGGCTGAGCATTACTCATTCCACCCTCAATACCGCCAGCATTATTGCTTGCACGTGTAATTTTATCATCTTCATGTAGAATCTCATCATGCAATTCACTACCAAAGACAGCAGAAGAAGCAAATCCTTCTCCTAGCTCTACTCCTTTGAACGCATTGACAGACATCATTGCTTGTGAAATCCTGGCTTGAAGTTTCCCATCTGCATTAATATAAGTGCCTAATCCGTATGGTAACCCCTTTGCAATCACCTCAAACGATCCTCCAACAGAATCTCCGTTTGTTTTTGCTTCATCAATAACAGCTATCATCTTTGCTTCTGTTTCTTTGTCTAAACAACGTACAGATGAAGCATCTGCTGTTTCATTTAACTTATCTAAAGGCATTGCATTATCAACAGTAGTATCATCTATTATATTATGAATTTGATATACTCGACTTCCTACTGTAATACCTACTTCTTCTAACAATTTTCTACACACTGCTCCAATAGCAACACGCATTGCTGTTTCCCTTGCAGATGAACGTTCTAACACATTTCTAATGTCATCAAAATCATACTTCATCACACCAGCTAAATCTGCATGTCCAGGACGAGGCATTGTTACTTTTCTATGTTCTTTTTCTGGTGTGCCAACGGCCATTCTATCTTCCCAGTTTACCCAATCTAAATTCTTAATTAATAAAGAGATTGGTGATCCTAGGGTAACTGCATGACGGACCCCAGAAAATATTTCTGCATAATCTTTCTCAATCTTCATACGACCGCCTCTACCGTGTCCCTGCATTCTTCGGATCAAATCTTTAGCAATATACTCTTCTGTAAGATTCATTCCAGCTGGTATGCCTTCAATAATCCCAATTAATCCTTTTCCATGCGACTCTCCCGCAGTCATATATGATATTTTTTTTAACATATTACTTTCTCCAATTGTTCTTTAATGGAATCCAATTTTTGGTCCACATTATAGGTAGTTTCTGTCCAAATTTCAATAGACTTAATAGCCTGAAAAATAAGCATCTCTAGTCCATTAATTACCTGCTTTACGTTATCTTTGTGTTTGTCTAAAAATAATGTATGATGTGATGTATAAATCAAATCAATCAAAATAGTATTCTTATCCACTATAATATCAAAGAAATCTTGTGTGTCTTCTTCTTCATACATCCCCAAAGGCGTTGTGTTGATTGCAATATCAAACTTAATATCAGATTCGGTGCAGAGATGAATATCTGTATCACCTAGTCTTTGCGCATATGCTTGTATTGCGCGTGCATTATCCGTTGATTTATTTTTAATAGTAATCGATCTAGCGCCCCCATCCATTAATGCCTTAATAATTGTTTTTGCCGAACCTCCTGCACCCAACACAAGGCAATGAGTTGATTCTATATTCACATTATTTTGCTTAAGAAGCATGTTAAACCCATACAAGTCTGTATTATACCCTGTTAACATATTTTCTGTTCTTTTAACACAATTTATATTTCCTAAAGTCTCTGCACTCTTATCAAGCGTATCTAAGAATCTTAGTGCTGACTCTTTATGAGGAATAGTGATATTGATTCCATTAAAATCGCCGCTTTTAAATCGATCAAAAAATGAAGGTAAATTATCATTAATCACTTCATACTTTTTATAGACATAATCATTCAACCCGAATTCCTTAAATAGAATCCTCTGCAATTGAGGACTAATACTTCTTTCGACAGGAGAACCTATTAATCCTAAATTCATTGTTGAATCTCCTGTAATATGTTAAAAAATCCAGGCAAGGAAATATCAATACAATCCGTATTGTCAATGTCATATTCTCCAAATGCTACAATACTTAGTATAATAAATGCCATGGCAATTCGATGGTCATCAAACGATACAATCTTTGCCATCCTTGTTGGTTTTCCTCCCTCTACAACTAAATTATTTCCTTCTTCGTATGCATTAACGCCAAACAACTGCAAATTCTTGATAATTGCATCCAGTCTGTTACTTTCCTTAAAGCGCAACTCCTCTACTTCATGGAATACTGTTTTACCCTCTGCAAATGCTGCAATGACTGCTAGAATAGGAATTTCATCAATAACAGATGGAATCATCTGTGCTGGAATATCACAACTCTTAATATCAGAGCCAATAAACTGGATATCTCCACAAGATTCTCCATTATTGGTTGTTGGATTAGATACCAATCCTTGCACGCCCATTGTTCCCAAAACATCAATAAAGCCTGTGCGAGTAGGATTTAATAAAATATTTTTTACTGTAAGATTAGAACCTGTTAATAATACTGCTAACGCAATGAAGAAGGCTGCAGATGATGGATCGGCTGGAATATCCATTGTAAAAGATTGTAACGGAGAAGAAAGCGGTTTTACTTGTATAGTATCGCCCTCTATATTGATATCGGCCCCCATACTATCTAACATGATTTCTGTATGATCTCTCGATTTTTTTAATTCTTTTACATGAGATAAATCCTCTGAACCTAGCCCAGCTAATAGGACTGCTGACTTTACTTGAGCGCTCGCAATAGGCATGTTATAGTTAATACCATGCAATCCACCTGATGCATCAATATGTAAAGGCAATAATCCATCATTTGATGTCACCTTGCACCCCATTTCGGCTAATGGCGTTATCACTCGATTCATTGGTCTTGTTGATAACGATGCATCGCCTATTAATGAGAATGAAAGGTGTTGCGAAGACAATAACCCTGTTAGTAATCGAGAAGTTGTACCAGAATTGCCACAATCAATAGGTTGTGTAGGATTTTCTAATGCTTTTCCTTTTACTGTGATCGTACCATCATTTTCTTCTATAGAGACTCCACATAATCGAATTGCATTAATCGTAGACTGTAAATCTTCTCCATCGTTTAGATTTGTAATATGACTGACACCATTTGCAATAGATGCCAACATAATTGATCGATGAGAAATGGATTTATCTCCTGGCAATGAAATAGTAGCGTCCACAATCATTATTTTGTCATTTCCTCTGCCACATTAAATGAAAGCTCTAGTGCTTGATTTGCATTCAGTCTTGGATCGCAATGTGTATGATATCTAGAATTCAAATCATCGTCACTTAATTTGTATATACCGCCCGTACATTCTGTTACATTTTGACCAGTCATTTCTAGGTGCATTCCACCCAAATGACATCCTTGATCTTTTAATATATTAATTGCTTTTTTTGTTTCATTTAAAAGCGATGAAAAGTCTCGCGTTTTAAGCCCTGATGATGATTTGACAGTATTGCCATGCATTGGATCAGAAATCCATAATACAGCTTTCTTATGTTTATTAATTGCTTCTACTAATTTAGGTAAATAGACATCAATATTGCTTTCTCCGTAACGAAAAATTAATGAGATTTTACCTGGCTCGTTCTTGGGGTTAATAATATCAATAACCTTGATAAGCTCTTCGGGATCCAATGATGGACCACACTTAATGCCAATAGGATTGCTAATACCTCTACAATACTCTACATGTGCACTATTTACAAAACGTGTTCTATCTCCAATCCAAATAAAATGTGCTGAAGTACAGTAAATATTATTCGATAATGAATCTTTACGAGTTAATGCCTCTTCATAAGGAAGATGTAACCCTTCATGGCTGGTATAAAAATCGACTGTATTTAAATCAATTACTTTCTCAGTATTTACACCTACTGCATCCATAAAATCCAGATACTCGGTAATCTGATTTGCAATTTTTTCGTATTTCTTTCCTTCTTGACTTGCTTTAACAAATCCCATGTTCCATGAGTTCACTTTACGCAAATTTGCAAATCCTCCCTGTGCAAAAGAACGCAACAAATTCAATGTAGACGCTGATTGGGAATACGCATGCAATAAACGTGCAGGATTAGGGTTTCTGTCTTTTTCTGTAAACTCTATTCCATTAATGGAATCTCCGTAATAACTATTGAGTGTCGTTCCATTCACTGTTTCTGTGTCCGATGATCGCGGCTTTGCAAATTGTCCCGCAATTCTCCCTAACTTGATCACAGGAACTTTCATTTTTGATGTGATTACTGCGCTCATCTGTAAAATAACACGAAAAGTATCGCGGATGTTGTTTGCGTTGAATTCTTTAAAGCTTTCAGCACAATCTCCTCCTTGTACTAAGAAAGCCTTTCCTTCGACTGCTTTTGCTAGCTCTTCTTTTAAATTCTTACACTCTCCAGCAAACACTAGCGGCGGAAAAGTCTCCAGTCGACCTAATGTTTCATCAAGCTCATTTTGATCCTTGTATTCAGGAATATGTTTTATCTCAAAGCTTTTCCATGAATCTTTCGTCCAATTACTCATTCTTGTTCCTCTACTTTCTTCGATTCTGTGATAATAGATTGATAAATATTTTTTAGAAAATCTGCTTCAATCGCTGAAAATTGTGCATCAATCTTGGCATAGATTGCATCTTCCCTGCTTTGATCTAGTACCGGTAATCCTTCCTGTTTCTTAATATATCCAATCGTTGTTACCGCATCCAATCGATCAATCAACAAATCAAACACTTGATTATCAATTGTGTCTATTTTTTCTCTATTTTTTTGTATGTCTTCATTCATAATTACCTCCATATAAACAAAAAACCCTAGCGGGTTATGCTAGGGTTCGTGTAGTTTTTGATATAATCCTATTATTAGGCGCCTACAGTCCCCCTGCTTCTAAAATAATAATAGCTGTTAAAAAAGTTCTTCATTTCATGGAGTTTAAACATTAGTTAATACAGTTAGCAAGGTAAATTAATTATTTTACAAAAATCAATCTGCGTATACTGCTATCTTCCTTGATAGCAGACTCTGAGAATTTAAATGACTTAAACTCTCCCTTATTATAAAGAGAAGTTTGATCGCTGTAATGCGGTGATCTGAATACACCAGATTGGCCTGTTGGAAGAATACTTAAACCATTATCAAAATTAGAAAAATCAATCACTCTTCTCATTGATGATCCTGCTCGGACATCAAATGGACTGCTCACAGAATAACTTGCAGCTCTTGGTGTCATTCCAGATCCAGCCATTGGATAAGGACCAACGCTAAAATGAATCAATTTCTTCACAAGTGGATCTCCATCTAATCGATGACGATAGGTTACTTGATGCACCTGACCCCATGTCAAATCTTTAGGATTGCCATAATTTTTTGTAAGAAAATCATGTGCATCATCAAAAGACTGATTCACGATATCATTTAATGTTTCTTTTTTATCTGATAGTACATTGTCTATCCATAACGATGCCTCTCCATCAAAAATGCTTCGAATAGCTAATGAACGGATATATTTTAAGCTATAAAACGTATCAAAAGAATCTTTCCCAAAACTCTGTAATTCATCCTGGAATAAGTTTTGTATTAGATGAATATAGATGGTGTGAAAAGCTACTGCAGCATGTGAATCTAACGATTCAACTCCATCCCATCCATTTAAAATATCATACATTTCATCCCCTTTAACAGAGAAGCCTTGTGTATAATTTTTATAGAATAATTTTGAGTATTCTTGAGCAAATGGAGAAGTGATTTCATTTAGAATAGATTTCATGTCTTCTACTCCTAATTTGTCATCAATTCTTAATCTTCTGTCAATTTGTTCTCCCCTGCTAGGATCTGCCCAATATCGAGAAATGTAATAAGGATAATCCTCGTCAATGGTCTTATTATTCCCATTTGATATGTATCCTTTTTCAGGATTATATAAATATGGCATTTTATCAAAAGGGATATATCCTGTCCAATCATGCTTGCTCGTGCTCCCATCAAAAGGTACTAAATGTTCTCCGCCTAATCGGATGGGAACTTTAGAGTTGGGTCTCCATCCAATATTGCCATTTTTATCTGCATAAGTCCAATTTTGTCCAGGTGCTCCAAATAGTTTTGATGCTTCTGAAAATTCATCCCAATTGGTTGCCTTGGCTAGCTTAAATAATGCAGTCGTTTCATCAAATGCATCGAACTCTGTCCATTTAAAAGATATTGCCTTCCCTTTTCCTCTTGCATCAGGATGAATACCGCTAACAATAGGACCTCTATGGGTTGATCTAATCGTAACAGTTCTTGTGTTCCCAGACTTTAAATGTATTACTTCTTCTTCAATCTGTAAATCTTTCCACTCTCCATCCAATAAATACTGCGTATTGTCATCATTGAGCGTTTCAATATAGAAATCCATGTCATCGGTCATGACATTGGTAAAACCCCAACCAATGTGGTCATTATGGCCTATAACAGGCAATGGAAATCCATAGAGACCATACCCTCCAAAATTAAAATTATCGCTCTTTAATCTAATTTCATACCACCAAGGAGGCTGTCCATAGCTTAAATGAGGATCATTTGCTAAAAGTGGGAGTCCTGTCTCTGTTTTACTTCCTGAAACTACCCATGCATTTGATCCATAACCATCTCTGTCTGTTTTAAGAACATCTCTAATTCTTTTGGTGTCGCTTGCAAAATCTTGATAACTCTTGAGCAAGACATCATTTGAAGCAATGGTAATAAAGTTTTCATTGTAAGATGGTAATATATCATTTAAATAATCCGGCCCTAATTGTTCGCTAATCGCACCAAAAAATAATTCTGAATCCCATCCGCCCTGCAATTCCCATGCCATCATTGTAGATAAAGCAACTATATCTAATGGTTCAAAAGTTGGTAATTCTTCGATGCCTACTAGTTTAAACTCTAATGGATAGTCTGACGGAGACAAGGTCTCTATATAAGCATTAATACCGTAACATGTATCTTCAAGATGTTGTAATGTTTCAGTTGGAATTTTTGATAGACTCTTTTTAGCAATTTTTTCAAATCCAAGTGTACGTAAAAATTTATCTTCCGCAAACAATGTATCATTAAGCACTAAACTTAATTCGCCCTTATATGCATATTTCATAAATGCCATTTGGAATAGTCGATCTCTTGCTCCTATATAGCCAGCAACCTTAAACATATCAGCATCATTGGAAGCAAAAATACTTGGTACCCCATAGTCGTCAAAATACACTTCAACGGTATCTTGAACATCTAAATTAGCAATTTCTCCTTCATAAGAAATATTGACAGGCTTTAAAAAAGAGTTGATTGAAAAAACAATAAAACTAGTAATAAGAAATAATAAAATGAATGTTCTAGAGTGTTTCCCCATATAAGAACTTAAATATTATTCTTTGAGATATTTAGTAAAAAATTCTGCTGAGAATTGAAATGATTGCTCACGCGCTTCAGCATTTCCTCCCATGCTTGGTCCTCGACCAGCACAAGTCATTAGTGCTAACTTTTGCCTTAGAGGAGTATTAATAGGAATATTCCAATATTCACTTAATAATAATGTACCTTCCTCATTCATTGGAAAACGACAATCTCCTAACGTATACCCTTTTTCATTCACTGTGACTTCTGATACTCGATCAAAAGAATGATGCGCATTTTCATAAATGGTAATATCGATATTATGTGGTAGTCCACTGGCGTGTATTTTATCTATTAATTCTGTACACGCTGCTGCAGGCACCCAATTATCTAACTCTCCAATAAGAATATGGATAGGAGCAGTACTAAATTGCATATTCTCATTTGGATATGGATATGCCATACATCCTGGGTAAACGGGCAAATGAGCAGCAAACATAAATTCCCTATTGTTGATCGCCTCAATAAGAGGTAACCAAGCAGAATAAAGTGATACGCCTCCTCCAAGACTCCACCCTGTAATCCCTGAACGATCGGTATCAATATTAGGATGAGTGCTAAGTGCTTCTAAAGCACGATAACTATCTAAAATAACCATAGCAGTTGTTACTTCAACTTGACTCCCTACTGTTGATTGTATATCACGGCTATCAAAACTTTGTAATTGAAAGGTTGCAAAGCCCATTTCGTGATACATTTCTAAGTATTCTAGGTGATGAGTTCCCCAATTTAAGCTTCCTGCAACTCCAATGATTAACGGATACTTTTCATCAAGATTATAATTCTTGGGCAAGGTCAATGTACCAAAGACTTCCTGCACTTCTTGATTTTCTAAATCCATGATAATTTCCTCAAAGGAAAAAGGGTTTGCGCTGTTAAATGTAATGATTTCTTGGTTGGTCTCTTGTGCAATCACAATAGATAACATAACTATAAAAATATATCGTATCATTTTTTCTCCAAAAGTTGTAAATAAGACTTAAATAACAGTCCGCCACCTCCGCTATATCCTACTAGTTCACCGCCACTACCTACTACTCTGTGGCAAGGGATAATAATAGGAATACGATTAGCGCCACTTGCTCTTCCAACTGCTCTTGCTGCCTTAGGTTGATTAATTTTTTCTGCTACTTCCTTATAACTTTTTGTTTTACCGTATGGAATCTTAGAAATTTCTTCTAGAACATTCTTTGTAAAACTACTTCCACCAACATGTAATGGGATATCAAACTTTTTTAATTTTCTCTTAAAATAGTTATTCAACTGGTTTTGAACATCTTTTGCAAATTTAGACGATTTTCCTTCATTTATTTTCAGCGATAATTGACGATTCATTAAGTCCTTCTTTTCATCAGAAAAAGTTAATCTGTGTAACGTGTTTTCTATGTAAGATATTTTAAAATAGAAATGCAAATGATCAACTTGAAAAATTTTATGTTGCATAGAAATGCTATCCTAGCTTAACGGCTGTACCGTAAATAAATATTTCCGATGCTCCTGCTTGTAGCATCGATGTGGTAAAGCGTACGCCAACAATAGCATCTGCATTTAATTCCTCGGCGCGTAATTTCATTCTATCCATCGCTTGCTCGCGCGATTCGGCCATCAACTTGGAGTATTCTGTAATTTCTCCACCCACTAGATTTCTAAATAATGCTAGAATATCTTTTCCTACATGTCTTGCTCGAATAGATTGCCCGCTCACAACACCTAACACATTGGTTATATTCCTATTTGAAACTTTCTCTTGGGTTGTAATAATCATTTGTCAATCTCCTTTGAATAATAGTCATCATCTTTATTATTGAATCTCTCTTTAAGTACTTTAACAAACAAAACTAGTAATCCACTATAAATTAAAATAACAAGCAGTCCTTCAGGATAAAATTGTTCAATTTCTTTGAGGGTTAAGTAAGAGCCAAGAAGATAAAATAGTCCTATAAGTATGTAACCTAATTTTTCCATATTTAACTAATTTAAGTAGTTTATTATGAAAAAGTATAATATTATCGAATTGTCGTGAACAAGAAACAATTATATATCGTTATTGCAATTATGACATGTGCTATAGGCGCCCTTTCTTATCAATATTACACTACGCATAAGAATCTTGAAGAATACAAAGGCTATTATAACAAAGTGGCTATTCTTTATGTTCAAGAAATTATGGAAGTACCAGAATTAAAATCGCCAGATCCTGAAAATAGACCCATAACCACAATAGACTTGGAAACCAATATATTGCAATTTCAAGATTTAGAAGGAAATGAGTTTTCTTTAAGAGATTTTGAAGGAAAAACTCTCTTTATTAATTATTGGGCAACATGGTGTAATCCGTGTCTAGCAGAAATGCCAGCAATGGCTGAACTATATGAAGAGTTCAAAGATAACGAGAATATTGTATTTTTATACCTATCGAAAGAAGACATGGATGTGATTACAGACTATTTACCAAAAGATGAATCATTGCAAAAATTGCCTTTATATAAGGTTATTACCGATGATGAGCTTTTTAAAACAAGAGGGATTCCAACTACATTTATCGTTGATAAATCCGGTGAAATACTGGTCGAAGATGTGGGATCTGCTTTATGGAACGATGAAAAGGTTATTAATTATCTAAAAAGCATTATTTAAAGTAAAATGAAAAAAAATATTACTATCAATATGAAAAATGATTTTCCTTATTTTGGAAATGGTATCGATTTTAAAGAGAGTATTTTTGGGTTGGAATTTGATGCATCTCTTATTCAAAAAACTTCTGAATTAATCTGGCAACCTAATTCTACATTACCTTATAGTACTTTACAACCTTTACCAAATCCTTTTTCTAGTATTAGTGATCTTGCAGCTGGAATGACTGTACATAATCATGGGAAAAAGGGGTTGATTGGAAAAAAACAATTATTAGATGAGGTCTTGCTGTTGGATGATAGCTTAATGGACCATTTTATGCTGCATGTTAAGAAACATATCGAGAAACCTACTAGAGAATCTGCGCAACTTATTGCAGATATACGATGTTGGACTTCTTGGCTAGCGAATGGTATTAAAATTGAACCAATGTTCAATGGAGAAAAAAAGGCCTGTTCTTTTATCCCTTGGCCATTATCTGGATTATTATTGTTGTCATCAAAAATTATAGGACAACAAGCCGAATTTGAATATGCATCAGATTATGTATTACGATCAGGTGTATTGCCAGATTATACTTTAGATAACTTCGATAATATCAAAGATAATGTGGATTATATTAGATCGATTAAGCCTGTAGTCGCCTTTCACGATTTTGATGGAAATGAACAAGGATTTAGAATGACACACCTTGCCATGGAACGTACATCAAAAATGATGATTGAAAACTCATTAAATGCTATCGACGGAGATAACATAGCAAATAATCTTGATAAGATAGAACTTGCATTAAAACAATCAAATCAGATTTTTAATTCCATGTGGGAAATGAGCGAGCCAGGTCTTTATAACAAAGAAGTGCGCATCTTTATCCAGGGCCTTTATGGCAATCAAGGAAATATGTATGATGATAAAGGATTATTCTTTGAAGGATGTGGAGATACGTACAACGAAACATATAAAAAGAAGGGTTGCTATATCGAACATCTTCATGGACAAACAGGTGCCAATAGCTCTTATCACCCTCTTGCAGATGAGATAACAGGAGTAGGTAAGTATACAGGTGCATACGTATGTGATAACAAAGTAGACACATGTATTATCGAGAATATATTAAGCAAAGGATTTATAGCTGAAGGGGACTTGCCTTGTGATTGTGAAATTGATTCATTAACAAAACTACTTAAATCATTTAGAGTGGGATATAGACCTCCGGCTCATCATGCAATGATTGTGAAAACAAGCAGTATGTTAAAAAACTCTTCTTATTTTGACAGAATTGAATCGGATGAAAACCTAAGAAAGCGTATGGCTAGCTGTGTTAGAAGAATTGTGCAACATCGTATAGATCACTATAAAATGGTTGTAGCGTATATCTTAAGAGCACCTGATCCATATAGTCACCAAACCAAAGCTAAAGGTACGGGAGGAACTCCTACTCCTTCATTTCTTCCAAAGATGTTTACTAATACTATCGATAGATTAGATGAATTGGTAGGTGATGATAATATAGCTTGGGCAGATGAATTAATTGCTATTACCAATGGACATAAAGATTCAATGGAGCAATTTAAAAAGATTGCATTGAGAACTGAGAAAAAAGATCATCAAAAAAATCGATCTCTATCCTAATCTAATTTTGACTATTATCAGATAAATGCTCCATTAAGAAGCTAATCATCTTTCTATATGCATGGTTATAATTTGCCCAACCATTAATTTTTGTCTCTTCAGAGGTTAAAAAATTATTATTACCTAAACCGTGATGAGCATTAGGATATATGAACATCTCCATATGTTTACCTTTTTCTGCATATGCTTTAGCTAATTGAAGAGAATGTTGATGATGTACATTGTCATCTGCATTACCATGTATTTGAAGTAAAAAACCTTTGGCCTTATCAACATGAGTTAATACTGATGCATTTTTATATCCTTCAGGATTTTCATCAACAAGACCCATGTATCTTTCTGTCCAAATCGTATCGTATAATAAAGGATCAACATTGGGAGCACCTGATACACCTGCTTTAAAATAATCACTGCCTAAAGTCATACACATATTTGTCAAATATCCTCCACCGCTCCATCCCCATACTCCAATATTGTCTCCATCGACATAGGTTAAACTTTGCAAATATTTAGCTGCAGCAATATGATCAATAACAAGATATTTTCCATAATCTCCATAGGCAAAATCTTTGAAGGCTTTTCCTCTACCCCCCGTTCCTCTATTATCAAACGAGAAAATAATAAATCCTCTTTGTGCAAAATATTGATGAAAAGAATGTCTAGCGACTCCCCATCTATTATTTACCATCTGCGATCCAGGTCCACCATAATTATAAAGAATAACTGGGTACTGATTCATAGAATCAAAATTATGGGGTAAGGTAATGATACCGTTTAGTCTCATACCATCATCAGTAAATATATTTACATGTCTAGGATATGTAAAACCATAAGCATCAAATTTACTTTTATCTGTACTTGCTAACGTTCTTTTGATTGCTCCAGAATTTGATCTCAGGACTGTTTTAGGAGCTCTTGTAAAACTAGAATGAGTATCAATAAAATAATTTTTTGTTGGAGAAAAAGAAGCAGAATGGCTTCCTTCTTCTTTTGTAAGTCTTTTTAATCTTGAACCATTAAATCTAACAGAATAGACATGATTTTCCATCTCAGATTCTTTTTTTGCATTAAAATAGATAATCTCATTTTCTTCATCAATAGCGTTGATTCCATTGACTTTCCAATTACCTCTAGTTATTTGATTAATAAATCTTCCGTCTGTTCGACTTCTATAAATATGTTTAAATCCATCACGCTCAGACATCCAAATAATCTCTCCATTATTTAGTATGTCAATAGTAAAAACACCTGACATTCCAAAAAAATCGAATGCATCAATCCACGTATCGTTTTTATCATTTAATACTAACGTATTTTGATTGGTGTCAATGTCATGTCTATACATTTTCCAATCATTTTGTTTTCTGTTTAGCGTAGTAATAAAGAAATTATTGCTATTCCTTTGCCACAGTATATTAGGAATGTAATAGGAGTCTTGTGGTAAAGTACGAATATCAGATTGTTGATTGACAATATCTATCAACCCAATTGAAACTTCAGGATTATCTTCTCCTGCTTTAGGATAATATATATATTTAACTGTTGGATATTTGGTTTGATAGTCAATCAGTGGATATTTCCTTACCATAGACTGATCTTCTCTGCAATATGCTATATATTGACTATTTGGGCTCCATCTATATGCGTCATAACTACCAAATTCTTCCTCATAAACCCAACCAAAATGACCATTGAGAATTGTATCACTCCCATCGAAGGTTAATTGAGATTCTTTAAGGGTTTTTAATGAATATATATAGAGATTATTATCATTTCTTACATAAGATACATATTCATTGTTTGGAGAAAATTTTACATTACGCAGACTATCTGGCTGATCAGATACCGGCTGAATGCTACCAGTATTAATATCATATACATGATAAGTTCCATACGATGAATGTCTCCAAATTCTAACATTATTAGTTTTAAGCAATAGTTTTGTTTGATCATTACTAAAAGTCGTATTAAATCGATCCAACGTTTCAAGGGTAATAGAAAAAGCTTTAGTAGTATCATCTGAAACAATACTATATTTATAAAAATGCTTTCCTTCTGAATCAGATTCAGAGAAATAATAAGCATCTTCTCCATTCACCCAATCAAATCCGCCAATACCTGACGAACTAAAGGTTCTACCAAAAATATTCTCTAGCTCAATTGTCTTATCTTGAGAAATGCCAAGCGTAAAGAATAATATTATTAATAAAAAATGCATGAAACAATAATAGCGAGTTTTTGAAAGAAAATCACGTAAATACTTTATGTAAATAGTTTTGCTTTCGCATTCATGCTTATATAAATTCCATGCTTATGGGTGTTATTACAAATATGCGCAGTCGAATGCAAGTAGTGATGTGGACTATTTTAGTTCTCTTTGTTATAAGTATGGCTATTGGTGGTCTTGTAGGTGGAGCTAGTATTGGCGACATCTTTGGGCAACAAAATGGCAATCATATTGGATCGCTCAATGGCAAGCCTATTCTATATGAAGATTTTAATCGTTTAGTTAATGCTGAAATTACCAGATTGCAATCTCAATCTACACAAGATATATCAGATGAAGATAGGGAGTATATTAGAGCGGTAGTATGGGAAAGAATTATACAAGATTTGTTAATTCAAGAACAAATCGAAGAAAATAATATTGTAGTCAGCGATGAAGAAGTCCTTTATCAGCTTAAAAATAATCCTCCTGCATTCTTACAAGGTAGTGCTGCTTTTCAAACTGGTGGACGATTTGACTTAGAGAAATATATGGATGCAATTCTTAGTCCAGGACAATTAGATTGGCGTCCAATCGAAGAATTTATGAGAGATGTATATCTCCCGAATTATAAACTTCAACAATTAGTCGTTAATAGTGCCTCTGCTTCAGAACAAGATATTATAGATAGCTATAGAAAACGATTTGTAAACTATAAAATTGAGATACTACATATTACAGATAAAGTTCTGGATGGTGCTTCTAAAGACTTCTTTGATAATATGATGTCAGGCAGACCTACCGATCAAGAATTAACTGAACTATACAAAGAAAATATTGAAGATTATAAACAATCAGAAATGCGTTATATGAAATATGTTAAATGGCCTATAGTTTCTAGCTACAATGACTCATTACGTATAAAACTTGAAGCTGAAAATCTAATGTATCGCATTAAACAAGGTGAGAATTTTGCTGACATAGCAAACACTTATACAGAAGATCCTAGCAATAATATGGTAGGTTCTGATGCGCCAAAAGGTGGAATGCTTGGGTGGTTTGGAAAAGGTCAAATGGTATCAGAGTTTGATAAGGCAGCTTTTGAGGCCAATACAGGCGATTTAGTTGGTCCTGTTTTAACAAATTTTGGTTATCACGTTATTAAAGTAAATGATAAAAAAACATTAGAAGATGGTACAGAACAAGTCAATGCCTCTCATATCTTACTATCTATATCTCCAGGCAAAGACACTGAAAGCGATTTACGTGATATGGCTAGTATCTTTTCTTTAGATGCGCAAGAGAATGGATTTGCTGAACTTGCTGATTCCTTAGGTATGGTTGTTAGCGATGCAAGTGGAGTACAAAAAGAATCAATCTTTATTCAAGATGTTGGAGTTGCAAGAGATGCTGTAAGGTTTGCATTTAATAGTAACTCCGGCGATATCTCTGATGTGGTAAGCAATGATAACTATGTGCTCATATTCTATTTAGACTCTATATCAGAAGAAGAAACTATGAGCTTTGAGTCGGTTAAAGAAGAATTAAAAGTAGAATATTTAGCAGAAGCTAAAAAAGAGAATATTAATAATATTGCGCAAGAGATTTCAAAAGAGTTTAACAGTGGTACTGTATCACTATCAGATATATCAAAAGATAATCCTGACTTTGAGTATGTATCAGAAGATAGTGGAAATTTAGTAGGAAGTTTTGAGTCAATTGGAAAAAGTAATTATTTAGCCGGTGCACTACTTAATGCTAATGTAAATGATACATTTGGTCCACTCCCAACGATAAGAGGTCAAGCTTTTATTAAAGTATTAGGAATTGATGAAGTTAATGAATCAGATTTTGAAGAAAAGAAAGAGTCATTAAAATTTAGCTTAATTATCCAAAGACAGAATTTGATTTGGGGTCATTGGTTGCAAGCACTTCGTGATGAGTCTGATATTGAAGATTATCGTTTTGACTTCTATTAAAGCTCTCTAAAAACACCCAACTTGTCATATCTAGCTATCCTAAAATCTAAATAAGTAGCCATATATGAAAGATCAAAAGAATCTATTTCATTAATAATAGCATTTTTAACAATTAGAAGAGTTTCATCAAAATGGCGGTGTGCTCCACCTGTTGGCTCATAAATAATCATATTGCAAATATCATGCTCAACTAAATCTTGAGGTGTTAACTTTAATGCTTCAGCTGCTTCTGGAGCTTTGGTAGAATCTTTCCATAAGATTGATGCACAGCCTTCTGGGCTAATTACTGAAAACCAAGTATGTTCCAACATTAACATCTTATCACATAGCCCGATTCCTAAAGCTCCTCCACTAGCACCTTCTCCAATAACTACAGAAAGAATAAATGTATCAATAGAAGCCATTTCTTTTAAATTGTTTGCAATAGCATAACCTTGACCTCTTTCCTCTGCTGCAATACCTGGATCAGCCCCTGGAGTATCAATTAAAGTTATAATAGGTAAATTGAATTTCTCTGCTATCTTCATAACGCGTAATGCTTTTCGATAACCCTCTGGTTTCATCATTCCAAAATTTCTATGTAGATTTTCTTTTGTATTCCTACCTTTCTGTTGACCTATGATAGCAACACGATGTTCACCAATTGTCCCTATTCCTGCTACTACAGCATGATCATCAGCAAATGCTTTGTCTCCATGGAGTTCGATAAAATCATCGCACCAAGCGTTAATATAATCCAAAGTATAAGGTCTATTGGGGTGTCTAGCGAGCTGAACTGTTTCCCAAGCACTTAAATCTGAAAAAATTTCTTTTTCTTTTTCAGCTCTTTTTATCTTTAACTGGTTTAGCTTCTCAGACTCGGAATCAATAGATATTAAATTATCAATATCATGATCAAAATCTTTTAAAGATTTTTCAAAAGTTAAATAATGTTTCTTCATCTATTTTTTTGTTCTAAGTAATCTCCAAAATCCAAATAACCAAACCTTAAATACTGCTTCAATCATCACATTCTTACTCATTTTAGATTCACCGACAGTACGATCTGTGAACACTATTGGATGTTCAACTAATTTACAAGCTTTTTGATAAGCGCGGAATGATGTTTCAATTTGAAAACAATAGCCTTGTGATGAGCTTTCATTAAAGTTAATTAAGCGCAATGTTTCTGATCTCCATCCCTTGAATCCTGCAGTTAAATCCTTAATAGGCACTCCTGTAATCATTCTTGCATAAAGATTAGCAAAATAACTGATATATAGCCTACTGATTGGCCAATTTATAACTCTTAACCCACCATCGTACCTACTTCCTATAACTAAATCATAATTATCTAAAAGATTGAACATAGCGGGAACTTCAATTGGATCGTGAGATAAATCAGCATCCATCTGAATAATCTTGTCATATTTATTTTCCAATGCCCAATTAAAACCATGGATATAGGCTGAGCCTAGTCCATTTTTTTTGGCTCTTTGTTCTATAAAAACCTCTTCTTTGTTATGCTTTCTGACAATTTCGGCTGTATTATCCGGAGAATTATCATCCACGACTAAAATATCTAAATTTGTATCTAGATTCAAAAGTATATCAATAATCTTGATGATATTCTTTGATTCATTATAAGTAGGAAGTATGACTAATTTTTTCATTAATTTATTTGCAATGTTTTAGAAAATAACTCCATTTGTTTCATATAAAATGCTTTTTTCCCACCTGGATTAAAAACCATATAAGTAATATAGAATGTTTTATCAGACTCATAATCATAAAATAAGTATCCTACAAATGGACCTCCTTTTGCTTCATCGATAGATTCCCATAATCCAGATAATCTATAGGCTGCATCTTCTCTATAATCTACCCAATCAATTGATAAAAATTCTTTATTATATTGCTGTGATTTAAAGAATGTTTGAGGGAAATTATCAGCTAGATACATTGCATCTTCTTCAGAAAAATAATTGCCATCTCTCCATTGTATAGCAATCCATCTAAAAGGCATTTCTTGACCAATCCAAACAAAGTTTGAGTCTGGATTATTTCTAATCATCTCCCAGCCCCATGGCAAATTAATTGTCCATTCATAATCTAATAATAATTGAGCTTCTAGCTCTTCTTGGCGTTTAGATGTCAAAAAGTATTGTGACTGTTTTTTGTCAAAATTCTGATCAAATTCATTTTTAATTGAATCTCCATTCTTGAGCAAATATTCTTTAATATCACTTGTTTTTGCACCGCTTAATATCATAAATAATTGGTTTTTAGCAAACTGATCTCTGGATAAAATAACGGGGTTATTTTCCAGTGTATTATTAAATGCTTTCTTACCCAACAATTCTCTAACTAGCTTAGTTGCAGGATTAAGCTCATAATCTCCAATAGAAGCAATAATTAGATTGGTCTGAGTTTTTAGAGCGTCATAGCTACTAGGATCTGCAAACTTAACATTATAAAATGGCTCTGGTGCAGGCGTAAGCAATGTGTCATTAAATACGATAGAAAGTAAACTTCTTATATCGTCCCTATCTTCCTTTGCAGCAAGGACAACAAGATCATCATTTGCACCTATTGCATCCTTTTTTATATCACAACTTATAGTTGCTATACAAAAAACAAAAAGGCTTAGATATTTAACTATTATTTTCTTTTCTATTAGACCGTTCATATAAAAATACCATTACTAAAGTTAATAATAGAAAAATAATCATTGGTTCCCATGTTAAAAAGGGATACCTAATAAATCTTTCACTTGCTGTAACTGGCGGCTCTATAGGCGTATTGTCAGTGCTTATATTGGCTGCATACTGAATAGATGTAAATCCATGAGGATTATGATAGCTAAAAAATAATTCTTTTATTTCAGACGAAGAATAATTGTTCTCTATCCCTTGCATAAATGTAAGTCCATTTTGATCACGCACTCTCTCTAATGTGATATTGCCTGCATCCGCAATAAAATCTTTTGCTGCAAACGGTATTTGAAAACTGATAATTAATGCATCGACGCTAGTGGCAGACTTAAATGGATATAGAAAATCTCTAGGACCTGGACTGTTTATGAATTTATCTAAAAATAAATAGATAGTATGATTTCCATCCTGTTTTATTGTAGTCAAAGTATTGTTATCTATTTCTACAATTTTTTCAAATTCAGATTCGTTATGTGATATTGTATACAACGCAGAATCAATACCGCTAGGTATCTGAAAATCATATTGAGATATAGAATCAGAATCAAATTTATACTCTATTGCTACTCCAGGATATGAAAACTCTGGATATACAGTTACAGATAAAGTATCAATTGTAGATTGCCCAAAAATTGTTCCTAAAAATAGGATAGAAAGCATTATTTTTTTCATACGCTAAGTTAATTGAAAAATAACAAATATATCATAAAATGAATGAGTAATAGCAGTAATACCAAAACCTCTATTAATGTATAAGATACCTAACAGTATTCCAGCAATGAATCGAATTGTGAATGCTTCCTGACTAAATGATTCTGTACCCATAAAATGAAATAGAGAGAACAAAATTGATGAAAGCAATAATGCAGAAAATTGAGTGGAAAAATGTCGCATTGATTTGAAAATAAAACTGATGAATCTATAAAGAATGAAGATAGAAAATACTCTGAATATTAGCTCTTCATAAATTCCAGCCCCGAAAGATAAAATAATATTGAATTTTATATCTTCAACAGATATATCCATAAGATAGAGACTCATATTGCCAAGCAATAAAAACAATAGCAAAGCGTACACAAAAGACTCTAATAACATTATTGATAGATATGATTTATATATTGTAAAAGAATCATAATTTTTTTTCTGATAATAGGCTATAATAAAAAATGCTAACAAGAATACGCTTGATGATATATAAAATATATCAAATCCTAATGTTGCAATCATATCTTCTATTAAAGCATCTGCCCCATTTTTAATATAACTGAATTCTGTTCCTCGCATTAAGAAAAGACCTAACTCATATAATAGGAAAATAGGTAACGTGATAATAAAGCTATAAAAAGGAGACTTAGATTTCTGCAAATAGTCTTGGATCATCTCAAATCTTCAAAACGGCTAGCAATGCTTCTTGTGGAACTTCGACTCTTCCAATCATTCTCATTCTTTTCTTACCCTTTTTTTGCTTCTGCAATAACTTATTTTTTCGAGTAACATCTCCTCCATATAGCTTTTCAGTTACATTCTTTCTGAATGGAGCAATATTAGTACGTGCAATTACTCTAGTACCAATAGAAGCTTGAATTGGAATTTGGATCTGATGTCTAGGAATTAATTCTTTAAGCTTCTGACAAAGAGCCAACCCTCTATGATACGAGTCTTTCTTTGAACAAATCATTGATAAAGCATCTACAGGTTCTTTATTAATCAGAATGTCTAATTTGTCTAACTTGCTCTCCTTGTATTCCTTGAAAGTATAATCAAATGATGCATATCCCTTTGATCCAGACTTAATACTATCATAAAAATCAAACAATATCTCACCGAGAGGTAAATCATAAATTAATTGGACTTTAGAGCTTGAAAGATATGAAGTAGATTTGTATTGACCTCTCTTCTCTTGACAAATTTTCATAACATTCCCAATATAGTCTACCGGTGTCAAGATTTCTGCGGTTACAATTGGTTCCATAATACTATCTAATACTTTTGGTTCTGGCAATAACGCAGGTCGTTGCACTTCAATCTGACTGCCATCTTTAAGATTTGCCAAATATTTAACATTTGGACTAGTAGTAACAATTGAAAGGTCAAATTCTCTTTCTAATCTTTCTTGTATTATTTCCATATGTAATAGACCTAAAAAACCACATCGATATCCAAAACCAAGTGCATCACTTACTTCGGGTTCGAAAGATAAAGAAGCATCATTTAGTTTTAATTTTTCAAGTGCAGTACGCAGATCATCATATTCAGCAGCATCAGCTGGGAATAAGCCAGAAAATACCATTGGTTTGATTTTCTGAAATCCAGACAGTGCATTTTTGCATGGCTTATTCACGGTTGTAACTGTGTCTCCAGGTAAAACATGTTCAATATCTCTAATATTTGCAATAATATAACCTACTTCTCCAGCCTCCAAAGAATCGGACTTCTTTCGATCAATTACAAAGTGTCCTACTTCATCTACATCGTAGTAAGTATTATGAGAAAAGAATTTAATCTTACTACCACGACTAATAGAACCTTCATAGACACGAATATAAGCTACAACACCACGATATCTATCATAGATTGAGTCAAAAATCAGTGCTTTGAAAGTATCATTTTTTGGTGGTTCTGGTGAAGGGATTTTATTAATGATAACATCTAAGATACCTTCTATACCTTCTCCGCTTTTAGCGCTAGTAAGTAATATATCTTCTTTTTCACAGCCAGTAAGCTCAATAATCTGGTTAGTTACATTTTCAATATCTGCATTTGGCAAATCTACTTTATTGATAACTGGAATGATTTTTAAATTACTATTTAGTGCTAACAGGTAATTAGTTACAGTTTGAGCTTCAATGCCTTGTGCAGCATCCACAATCAATAATGCTCCTTCGCTAGCAGCAAGTGTTCTTGAAACTTCATAGGTAAAATCAACATGTCCTGGAGTATCAATAAGGTTTAATATATAATCCTTATAATTAATACGAATGGAATGACTCTTAATTGTAATCCCTCTTTCACGTTCTAGTTCCATATTGTCTAGAACTTGATCTTGCATATTTTTTTTAGATATGGTACCAGTATCCTCAAGCAATCTATCTGCTAAGGTTGATTTTCCATGATCAATATGGGCAATAATACAAAAGTTGCGAATTAAATTAATATCACTCATCAAAATGATTCACTATTGGTATTCTTCTGCCCATTCCGAAAGCTTTCTTGCTTATACGAAGCACTGGTGCGGCTTGTCTTCTTTTATGTTCATTATGACTAATTCTTGCAGAAATATCACCTAAATCGTTATTTCTAATATCATCAGATATATCTTCTCCTAAAATTATTTTATCAACAATAGGGCTAATCAAGTCATAATCAAATGGGTCTACTTGATCTGGAGCTAATTCTGCAGATGGCGGTTTAGTGATAGAATTATCAGGAATAATATTATTGCTCACTTTATTTTTCCATTTTGCAAGATTATATACTTCTGTTTTTGATAAATCTCCAATTGCTGATAACCCACCGCTCATATCTCCATAAAGAGTGCAATATCCTAAAGCAAGTTCTGTTTTATTTCCTGTAGACAAAACTAGACAACCAAATTTATTAGAAAATGCCATTAATATATTCCCTCTTATTCTTGATTGAATATTCTCTTCGGCAACATTGCTCTCCATTCCTTTAAATTTGTCATAAAGCGTATCTAAATATTTTTCAAATAAATCATCAATATCAATTGTATCAAAATTTGCATTCAGGTTATTTGCTAAGTCTCTTGCATCAGATTTACTATGATTGCTAGAGAATCTAGATGGCATAGAAACTAAATAAACATTTTCTGGTCCAAGGGCATCAACTGCAAGACATGCTACTAAGGCAGAATCTATTCCACCACTTAAGCCTATGACTGCCTTTTGATGGCCTGTTTTGAAAAAATAATCGCTGATTCCAAGTGTCAAAGCGTTATATATATATTCTTCAACATCTACATCTATCGCATTCTGATCTGATACATCATCTAGGGTTGAAATAAGTATATCTTCTTTAAAGCTGGCTGCTGTGCCTAAAACATTCATTCCAGGGCCAAATACCATAGAATTTCCATCAAAGATAAGTTCATCTTGTCCTCCAACAAGATTGCAATAAACAAAATGTGAATTTGTATTTTTGAACTTCTCTACTATTAATTTTTTTCTATCATTTTCACGATATTTTCGGTAAGGAGACGCAGATATGTTGATAATAATATTTGGATCAACATCAGCAATCTCTTCTGAAAGTTTCCTAGTGTAATTATCTTCCCATAAATCTTCACATATTTGTACTACGCAACGATAATTATTCCCATGAATATTAATCTTAAAATCACCTATATCAGAACCGCTCTCGAAATAGCGTCTCTCATCAAAAACATCATAATTTGGTAAAAGAATTTTATGATAGACTTTTATTATTTTACCATTCTCGCATACTGCAGCTGCATTGAATAATTTTCCGTCTTTTTCATCTACAAATCCTAGAATGCATGGAGAAGAAACTTGTTTAGAAAACTTGTCTAGCACCTCTAAATTTCTCTTGATAAAAGATTGAGAAAAAAGTAAATCTTGTGGTGGATACCCTGTAACAACCATTTCAGGAAAAACTATTAGATCTGCTCCATTATCAATAGCTCTATTATAACTATCTATTAATTTTTTATAATTATAATCAAAATTTCCTAAAATAGGATTAATCTGACATGTACCGATTTTTATTGGTTTAGACAATTTTTTACTTCCGTTATTAGCCCATCAACAGAATTAGTACTTATAGATTTTGGTATATCCCAACTATTATATGCAATTAGCGGTTTATCTTGAGCTAATGTAAATGCTATCTCACTTAAAGTTCCATAAGCTCCAGAGATTGCAACTCCAACATCACAATTATAGCTGATTAAAGCATTTCTTGTTATGTCAAGACCTGTTGAAATTGGTATAGATAAAAAATCATTTCCAGATTTAAAGTCTTTATCTTTAAGAATTCCAAGACATACACCATTTTTCATTGAAACTCCTTTGGCAATAGCCTCCATTACTCCTTCACCTCCACCGCAGAATACTAACCAATTCTCATCAGCCATTCTTTTGCCAATTTCTACTGTATCAGTATAGATTGATTCAGTGATATCTCTTCCTCCAAAAACAGCAACTCTTCCTTTAAAATTCATTATGGCTCGAGCCTTCCCATAGTTCTAGGGAAAGGTATAGTCTGCCTAACATGATCAATACCACATATCCATGAAACAGTTCTTTCGAGTCCAAGTCCAAAACCTGAATGAGGAACAGATCCATATTTTCTCAAATCAAGATACCATTTAAACGCACTCAAAGGAAGTCCATGATTTTCAATACGTTTTACAAGAGTGTCATGATCATCTTCTCTTTGCCCGCCTCCAACAATCTCTCCGTAACCTTCAGGAGCGATTACATCAACTCCCAAAGCAAGCTTATCTGATTTATCTCTTTTCATATAAAAAGCTTTAGTTTTATGTGGCCAACTGTGAATCATGACTGGACTATCATATTGAGATGCAATTAATTCTTCATCTGGAGCACCAAAGTCACTACCATATTCAAATTTCTGACCATTATCATTCAAAATCTTAGCCGCCTCATCATATGTGATTCTTGGGAACGGAGACTTAACTTTCTCAAGAAAAGAAATGTCTCTTTCTAAAATTTTAAGCTCATCTTTACAATTTTTCAAACTTTCAGTCACTATGTATGTTATAAACTCTTCTATTAAGTCCATATTTTCCTTGAGATCGCAAAAAGCCATTTCTGGTTCAACCATCCAAAATTCAGTTAGATGTTTTCTTGTTTTTGATTTTTCTGCTCTGAAACAAGGACCGAAACAATATGTTTTACCAAAAGCCATTGCACCAGCTTCTTGATATAACTGTCCACTTTGAGTTAAATAAGCAGAACGATTAAAATAATCTGTCTCAAATAATGTGGTGGTACCTTCAACTGCATTCCCAGTAAACATCGGAGAATCAATTAAAACAAAATCTCTATTATCAAAAAAATCTCTAATAGACTTAATAATATTTTGACGAACTTTCATTATTGCAAATTGTTTCTTAGAACGCAACCAAAGATGTCTATTGTCCATCAAAAAACTTACACCATGCTCTTTAAGAGCAATTGGATACTCCTCTGATACATGCACTACGTCTATATCTGTAACAAGTATTTCAACCCCACTATCAGATCTGTCATCTGCTTGTACAGTTCCTTTAATCTTCAATGACGATTCTTGTGTTAGTATATTCTCTAAACTGAAAATGTCTTCCGATACATCATTCTTTGATACTACGCATTGGACATAACCTGTACCATCTCTTACTATAACAAACCAAATTTTTCCAATAGATCTTATGTTGTATACCCATCCGTTGACTTGGACTTCTTTCCCAATAAAATCTTTTAAATTTTTAATATTTATTCCACTCATAAGTTTACCATGTTGAAAGAACTGTGTTCACAATATCAACTGCAATTTTATTAATTGCAACATTAATCGCCAATTCCCTTGAATCTCCAAATTCATCACTATCATCTTCATCAATAATACCATCATCATCATTATCTAATCCATCGGAAGAGGGATCATTATCAATGCTGTATGTTCCAAATGCAGAAAATGTTTTATCGAAAAATGCACTATCATCACTGTTATCAATCCAAGAAACCTTTACCGACAACGAGAATCTGTATTCACTGACTTTTTCGTTGCTATTAAACGCATATGGACCATCGGATACTGAGGTAATAGATCCATTAATAATGCTATCACCATTAGTATCATTTGTTATCCTTAAAATATTCTGACTACTTATCTCCTGAATAATTCCTGAAGTTAATTTTTCTGACAACTCGAACTCTACTGTTTCATTATTGAATAATGGGATAGCAACGTTATTAATATTCGCAGGAATTGATCCTGACATAGAATAATAAGCACATCCAAATAGCAATAAAACTAAATTTATACTAGCTATCTTTGTTAATCTTTTTTTCAATCCCATAATCATTTATCTTTCTATAAAGAGTTCTTTCGCTCATATCAAGTGATTTAGCAGCAGCTCTTCTATTGTTATTAAAATGCTCTAATGTACGAATAATCATCTCTTTTTCTAAATCTCTAGTATTAAAGGCACCAATAGCTTCTCCTTTTATTAAATGATCATTGTCAGGGCTATTAATTTCATTATCTTGAATACGATTTTCAAAATTTGCATTTATATTTCTAGAAGAATTTAAGGCTGAAAAATCAGATTCTTTTAGCAATAATTTCATTTCTTCAATATCCTGCCTTAAAAATAATAATTGCCTTAGAATTAGCTCTCGCTCTGCTTGATCTGGATCGCGATTAACCAGTACAGGTAATGCAGGATTATCAGAAAAATCAGCTATATTTTCATTCTGTAGCTGTTTTTCAATAATCTCACCAGTAATTCTCTCACCTTTTTGGAGAATTAATACGCTTTCAACAAAATTTCTTAACTCTCTAACATTTCCTGGCCAATCACATTTTTGCATAACCTTTATTGCTTCAGGAGTAAATCCTTTGTACTTAATATTGTTCGTTCTACTAAACTGCAGGGCAAATCGATCGACTAGCAATCGTATATCACTTTTTCTATCTCTTAATGGAGGTAGATTGATTGTAACAGTTTTCAGTCTATAATAAAGATCTTGTCGGAACTTTCCTTCTTTGACAAGCTTTGCTAGATTTTTATTGGTAGCAGCTATAACTCTAGTATCTGTTTTTTTGGCTACAGAATCACCTACCCGCATATATTCTCCCTCTTCTAAAACTCTTAGCACTTTAACCTGAGTTTCTAAAGGCATGTCTCCAATCTCATCAAGAAATATTGTTCCCTTATCTGCGGTTTCAAAATAACCTTTTCTAGATTCACTTGCATCTGTATAAGCCCCTTTTTTATGTCCAAAAAGCTCACTTTCAATAATTCCTTCTGGGATAGCTCCACAATTGACAATAACTAATTCTTTCGATGATCTTTTACTTCCTAGATGTATAGCCTTACTTATAAGCTCCTTCCCTGTACCAGATTCTCCATTAATTAAAACAGATATATCTACATCAGCAACTTGATTGACCATATCTAATACATGATTAATACCATCGCTTTCACCTATAATTCCCGACTTTTGTTTGATTAATTCAATATTCATAATAACCTCTTAATTACTTATTCTAATTTCTTTATCTAATTTTTTTATTTCATCTCGTAAAGTTGCTGCCTTCTCGAAATCTAAATTATCAGCCGCTTCAAGCATTTCCTGTCTAAGCATTTCTAAAACGATTTTTTTGTCTTCATTTAAGAATCTGTCTGTTTTGATATCTCTTCTAACTTCAATTTCACTTTCCCTAAATGATTCCGCAACTCTTGTGGACTCCATTATATCATCAATAGATTTTTTAATTGATTTTGGAACAATATTGTTCTTTTCATTGAAAGCAATTTGTATAGCTCTTCTTCTGTCTGTCTCATCAAGTAAATATTGGATTGAATCAGTTATTCTATCTGCATACAGAATAACCTTTCCATCTATATGTCTCGCTGCTCTACCAGAAGTCTGAACTAGAGAGCTTTTTGATCGTAAAAAACCTTCCTTATCTGCATCTAAAATCGAAACAAGAGACACTTCAGGTAAATCAAGCCCTTCTCTTAACAAATTAATTCCAACAAGCACATCAAAATCTCCCAAGCGTAAGTCTCGTAATATCTTCACTCTTTCGATTGTTTTTACTTCAGAATGAAGATACCTAACTCTGATACCCATAGTACTAAGATGTTCGGACAAGTCTTCTGCCATCTTTTTTGTTAGGGTAGTTACTAGGCATCTTTCTTTTCTTGCAGAACGAATCTTTATTTCATTAATTAAATCTTCAATCTGACCAAGAGATGGTCTTACTACAACCTCAGGATCAACCAACCCAGTTGGACGATTAATCAGCTCTGTTACTGTCCCTGAAGATAGCTCAAGCTCTTTTTCTGCTGGGGTTGCAGAAGCGTAAATAACCTGATTCTGAATCGAATCAAACTCCGCAGATTGTAATGGCCGATTGTCATATGCAGCTGGCAATCTAAATCCATGATCAATCAGATTTTCTTTTCTTTTTCTATCTCCATTATACATTCCTTTAATCTGTGGAAGCGTAACATGAGATTCATCGATAACTGTTAAAAAATCTTTAGGAAAAAAGTCTATTAGAGTTGAAGGCCTTTCGCCTTCTTCTCTTCCATCAAAATATCTAGAATAATTCTCAATACCAGAACAATATCCTATTTCATCAATCATTTCTATGTCAAAATTAGTGCGTTGTGTTATACGTTGTTCTTCTAGAAACTTCTCATTCTTATTAAAAAATTTTATTCTATCCTTTAAGTCTTTTTTTATCTCTTTGATTACTCTTTTATTTTTTGACTTATCAGAAACAAAGTGTCTGGCAGGAAAGAGATTAGAGTCGATGATTTCAGCAATTTCTTCTCCAGTCAATGGATCAAAAGTAACAATAGATTGGATGGTATCTGAGAGAATGTCTACTCGAATTGCTTTATCTTCATATGCGGGAAAAATTTCAAAGATATCTCCCATGATTCTAAAATTACACCTTTCTAAAACTTGATCATTTCTTTTGTAATAAATATCAATCAAAGCTTCTGTAAGATCTCTTCTATTAACCGAATCACCCTTTTTCAAATGAACTACTTGATTTTTCCACTCTTCTGGAGAGCCCAAGCCGTAAATACATGATACTGAACTCACTACAATCACATCATCTCTCTGCAACAATGAGCTAGTGGTTTTCAACCTCAAACGATCAATCTCTTCGTTCATTGAAAAATCTTTCTCGATGAAAGTATCAGTAATTGGCATATAAGATTCAGGCTGATAATAATCATAGTAACTAATAAAATATTCAACGGCATTATTGGGAAATAAGCTTTTAAACTCTCCATAAAGTTGTGCTGCTAGAGTTTTATTATGCGAAATAATTAACGTAGGCTTCTGCACTTCTTCTATGACTTTTGCTATGGTATAGGTTTTCCCGGAGCCAGTAACACCTAACAGTGTCTGATGATTTAGGTTTTTTGTGATTCCATGAACGAGCTCATCAATTGCTCTAGGCTGATCACCTGATGGTTCAAAGTCTGAAACTAATTTAAAGTCTGCCATATTGTCTAATAAATATAAGATTTATTAACGTAAAAAACAATTTATAAAGTATGACAATAAGTTTTATTTTTTAGAGTCTAATGTAAGAAAAAAACGCAGATAATCTAGTAAACTCAGGAAAAGTAAAATTGCAGAAATGATAATTAAATTTTCTGTTAAGTAGAAAAATTGTGTTAAATCTAAAGCATATATTGATAAAACAAGTCCAAGAAAACATACTCCAGTTTTTCCTGCTATGTTTGAACCATAAATCTTCTCTATCTTTGGTAGGTAGATAAGAGAAAATATTAAGATAGTTATCTGCCTAACAAAGTAAAAAACGCAAAACCAATCAGCAATATCACCTCTTCTATTTAATAAGATTATAAATGCAAACAAAATTATACCATCCGCAATAGGATCTAATGTTTTTCCAAGCTCTGACTGTTGATTCAATTTCCTCGCTACAATTCCATCTAAGAAATCTGATAATAAGACAATAAATAATATCATATAAAAATAACTCTTCATATCAAGGTTAAATGTGATAATTAACGGAGCAATTAATAGAAATCTTAAATAGGTGATTAAGTTAGGAATAAGGAATATATCTTCATATTTAAAGAGCTTGCTCATCTTAATATCCTTGATAACAACTTATCTGTAGAACCTCTATTTTCTTCCATGACGTTTCGCGAAGATTTGCTAGCAGAATTGTATATATTTATATCATTAAAATTGTTTAAAACTTCCATTAAATGCGAACTAGAATTAATTGTAAATGCTGATGATGTAGATAACAGTTCTTCCGCTTCAAAAAAGTTGCCATTTGAATAATTTGGACCAAAAATTATTGGATTGGATGCTACAGCTGGCTCCATAATATTGTGAATACCATCTCTTGAGAATCCTCCTCCTATGTATGATATGTATGCTTGCCAATATAGTTTATATAAAATCCCTACAGCATTAACAATTACAACCCTCTCTTTTAGATCTGATAAATTCACATAGCCTTCTACAACTATTGATGAAAGACTATTCCTAGTGGCTTGTTTCTGATAATAATTTATTGATTTATCTGATAGTTCATGAGGAACAAGTACAATTTTTGAATTATTATGATTCAATAAATCAAAAATTTCAGGAAAGAGTATTGAATCATCTTGAGGCCATAAGCTAGCAAATAAAAATATCTTATTTTCTAACTTGTAGTCCATATCAAATTTAATATTAACATTAGACTCCTTTTCCAATGCTATATCAAAGCGAGGATTGCCCATTGCATCAATTTTTTTATTTGGAATAATTAATTTGATATTTTCTAAATCTCGGTTATTGACAGTGAAGATTTCATCAATCATGCTATATATAGATTTATAAACACTTTTTATTGGTCTTTTTAGTTTCAAGCTACTATCATGAACTCTTGCAGAAATTAGCATTGTTTTAATACCTAAATAACGTGCAGCAAGAATGATATTAGGCCAAACATCATATGAAGCAAAAATCATTTTTTTGGGCTTAATTATATTCAAACTTCTAAATGCTGACCAGAGAAAATCAAATGAGATATATATCTTACAATCAATATTCTTATTGTTCACATTATTGTACCCAGATGGTGAAAAAAATGATACCAAAATTCCTGCATTAGAATTAACATTCTTTATATTTGCAATAATAGATTCTATTTGTTGAAATTCACCAAAAGACGATACATGAAACCAATATATATCGGAGAAAGAATGAGTGCGATCAAACTCTCTTAACTTATTTAAAGACTTACACCTTCCAAAAAAACCTAATCTAATTTTAGAATTAAATGGAGATAAAAATATAGCTAGTAAGAAAAATAACGGATAAAAAAAGACGTTATATATAGTTAGCCAGAAAAATTTCATGATACAAGAGATTGGTTAACATGTTCAAACACTTTTTCGCTATCAATTTCTGACATGCAGTATTGTTCCTTACGATAACATGGTCTGCTTCCATTTTGTGAACAAGGTCTACACCATAAGCTTTTATTCTCAATAACCTTAGAAGTAGGCAAAACAGTTTTTGCACCAGTTTCTTGTGATGTTGGGCCAAGAATCATGGTTACTGGAGTTCCTAATGCTTCAGAGATATGAAGAAGTCCAGTATCGCTTCCAACAGTATGTTGAGAAGAGCGAAGAATACCCATTGCCATTCTTAAGCTTGTTTTGTCTTTGAGGTTTATAATTCTATTATGCTTGATAACTTGATCACATATAATGTCATTCTTTGCTCCCAGAATAACAATTGTAGCATCAAATGATTTCATCAATCTCATCATTAAATTATTGTAATTCTCAATAGACCATTGTTTCTGACTCCATGCTGCACCGGGCACTATTGTAATATAATTTTTATCAATATTATTTTCTAAGAGATATGACTTTGTCTGTTCTATCTCTTCGTTTGATAAATACAGTTTTGTTTCTGGAAATGAATCTGTTTTTTCCAATAGAGAATGGTACATTTTAATATGGCTAAAGCTCTTTTCAAAAAAATTCTGATGACTATAAAAAAGAATTAATCTCCGAAATCTTGGCTTCTTGATTTGTCTAAAGAATCTCTTTCTTAAAAAAAATGATAACACTCTCGTTCTAAATACGCTATGAATGTCATAAACCATTTCATAATCATTAGATCTAAGCATCCTTCCAAGAGACATTAGACCTTTGAAGCCTGTCTTCTTGTCAAAAATAATTAAATTATCGATTAAAGGATGGTGGTGCATCATCTCAGCAAATTCTGCTTTGATAAGAAAGTCAATTTTATGATTTGGAAATTTTGTTTTGACCGATTGTAAAAAAGATGTAGATAAGACAATATCGCCTATGGAGCTCATTCTTATAATAAGAATCTTTTCCATTATGAATCTTGGTTAAACAGTTTATTTGCAAACCATGAAACAAAAATACTGAACTCATAAAGGATAAGCATTGGTATAGACATAATAATTAGACTTATAGGATCTGGAGGGGTAATAATAGCAGATAAGATAACTGTGCTCATTATTGCCTCCCTTCTATACTGTCTTAAAAAACTAGGAGTTACTATGCCTATTGATGAGAAAAGAAAAGAAGCAACTGGCAACTCAAAAACAATGCCTGATCCAATGATTAAAGCTAAAACAAAACTAAAATAATAATTAATAGAAAAGTTGTTCTCGATACCCCCAGTTATCATTGATGCAAAGAAATCCAAAGAAAACGGCAAGATTATCTTATATGCAAACACACCTCCCAACATAAAACATGCAAATGCAGTCAAAATAAGAGGTAACAATATTTTCCTTTCTTTATCGTAGAGTCCAGGGGATAAGAATTTCCAGATTTGAACTGTAATAATAGGTATTGAAAATATGAAACCTCCAATAATTGCTAAATTCCATTTTAACATAAACATACCTTGAATAGTTAAAACTTGAAGGTTCATGTCTCCAGTAATTTGATTGGCTGGAGCAATTAATAGATCTACCAAATTATTTGAGAAATTAAATGTGATAATAGACATAAGAAATATTGCCCCAAGAGATTTTAATATTCTCCATCTAAGTTCTTCTAAATGGTCAATTATTGACATATCACTGTTATTCATTTTATTTTTTTACCTTATCTACAATATCATAAGGAGACTTAAACTTAATATCTTCCTCATTTAAATTTTCAACAAATTCTATCCTATCCTTAGACCAAAACTCTCTTATAACATCTTTCTCAATAATATTCTTCATTCTTCGGGTAAAACGTGACAATTGACGGCTTTTAATCTGATCATTATGCTGTATAGACTTATGATATTCAATAATAGCCATTGCAAAATCTTTAATTCCATCTCCCGATTTACAACTAGTCTTAAAAATAGGTATTTTTTTAATATCTTTTTTAGTGGCAGAAATAATATTATTAATTGATCTTACTAAGAGATTTGCATCTTTTCTATCTGATTTATTAACAACAAATATATCTGCTAACTCTAATATTCCAGCTTTTAATAGTTGAATTTCATCTCCAGATTCGGGAACAAAAACAAGCGTGGTTAAATCTGTAATCTCAGATACACTATATTCCGACTGACCTACACCTACTGTTTCAATGAAAATGATGTCTTTGCCACTAAAAGCAAGAATATCGCTAAAATCTTCAGCTAAATCTGTAACACCGCCAAGTTCAGCTCTAGAGCCCATACTTCTTACAAAAACTTTGTCATCATCGACAGAATTCTTAATACGTACCCTATCTCCCAAGAAAGAACCTCCTGTAATGGGGCTGGATGGATCAATGGCAATGATACCTACAGATAAGTTTTTTTCTCTGATTTTTGGAATCAACTGATTCATGAGAGAGCTTTTACCTGCTCCAGGCGGCCCTGTAATACCTATCTTAATCGAATTAGAGGCGTGTTTAAAAATATGACTTGAAACGTCTTTTCTAGAAAACAATCTTGTTTCAATACCTGTCATTAATTCTGAAATTGCTATAAAATCATTTGCTTGCGCCTTTTTCAGAATTTTCTCTAGATTTTTTGAACTCATATCATAATTTAATTGCTAAAATTTTAAAAGAATAATCGAAACTAGAAATTTATTGACATCGCATTTGGAATAGAATAAGTTGCGTACGCAATTTATGGATAGACATAAACAACAAATTAAACGAGATCGACAAGATTTGAAACGTAGAGCAGTCAATGCTCAAAACAAATCTAAGATGAGAACATTGATTAAGAATGTGATGTCTCACGACGATGCTAAAAAGGCAACAGAATCTTATACTAGTGCGATTTCTTTCATTGATAAAATGGCAAGCAAGAATTTAATTCATAAAAATAATGCTGCTAGACAAAAATCAAAGCTTACTAATCATTTAAATTCTTTAAGTAAATAACAATTACTTAAATTTATCTTTAATAACTTCGACCCAACCAGCTAGTCGATCTTCCGTCAACTCTTCTTCGTTATCATTATCAAGACCTAAACCTAAGAACTCATCCCCTTCGAGAGCTTCAGATTCATCAAATTCATATCCTTCTGTTGGCCATCTTCCTATTAACTGACCACCATTTTTTATAAATGGCTTAGCCAATAAACCAACAGCATCTAAATAATTGAAACTATATGATACTTGATCTCCAACGCCAAAAAATGCGCCTGTAATATTGCTAAAATCTAGCTTTCGATACTCTAGATATATCTCTTCCCAATCTTCTTGCAATTCACCCACATTCCATGTTGGACAGCCAATAATAAGATTTGAATATTCTAGCATTTTGGATGGTTCAGTCGATCTGATATCATACGAGTCTACTTCATAACCTTCTGATTCCATGAGTTCTTGAAGCAATTCTGAAGCTTCTTCTTGATTGCCAGTTGTGCTTCCCCAAAATAATCCTATTTTTTTCATAATAGTTAGATCCCCCTTAGTTATTTAATGGGGTAATTTAAGTATAGTTTTATATATTTTTGAGATTAAATCTCAAGAAATTATATTTTTTTATTTATCATGTCCTTGATAATTAGGAGCCTCTTTGATAATGCTTACTTCGTGAGGATGACTTTCTCTTCCAGCTGCTGCTGATATTTGAATAAACTTTTTATTTTTATACAATGAAGATAAATCTTTAGCTCCACAATATCCCATAGATGATTTTAATCCACCAATTAATTGAAAGATTGTATTATTTACTGGACCTCTAAAAGGAACCATACCTTCAATTCCTTCAGGTACAAGCTTTAATTCATCTTTCTCTTGTTGAAAATATCGTTCACCGCCACCTTCTTTCATGGCAGCTAGAGAACCCATTCCTCTATATGATTTATATCTTCTTCCTTCATAAACAATAGTTTCTCCAGGACTCTCATCCATTCCTGCTAACATACCGCCCAACATTACAACGCTAGCTCCAGCAGCCAATGACTTTGCAATATCACCACTATATCGAATACCTCCATCAGCAATAATTGGAATATTGTGCTTTAGGCCAACCTTAGCACAATCAATCACTGCTGAAAGTTGCGGAACACCTATTCCAGCAACAATTCGTGTTGTACAACTAGATCCTGCACCTATACCTACCTTTACACAATCAGCTCCTGCTTTAATTAAATCTTCAGTCGCTTTAGCTGTAGCCACATTACCAGCTATCAAATCTAATTTCGGAAACGCTTTTTTAATCTTTTTTACCAATTCTAAAACATATTCTGAATGACCGTGCGCAGTATCTACTACAACAGCATCAACGCCTACAGAAGAAAGTGCGCTAATTCTATCAGACCAATCGTCTCTGACGCTCACCGCAGCTGCAACTCTCAATCTTCCATTTTTATCTTTTGAAGAATTAGGGAATTCTTCTTTCTTGGTTAAATCCTTAACTGTAATTAGACCTGCTAAATTATCTTTCTCATCTACGACTAATAATCTTTCTATTCTATGCTTTTGTAGTATTGTTTTAGCTTCTTCATTGGTCGTATCTGATTTGACAGTGACTAAATTTTTTGCTGTCATTCTATCCTTTACCAATACAGTTAAATCTGATTCAAATCGTATATCTCTCTTGGTAATAATACCTACCAACTTACCTTTTGCAAGCACTGGTAGTCCTCCAATCGAGTATTGGTCCATTAATTGCTTTGCCTCTCCTACAGATTTACTTTGATCTAAGGTAATAGGATTCTGAATCATTCCACTTTCATAACGCTTTACCTTATCAACCATCAAAGCTTGCTCTTCAATGCTTAAATTCTTATGAATAACACCAATTCCACCCTGTCTAGCAAGAGCAATAGCCATTTCAGATTCAGTCACTGTATCCATTGCTGCACTCATAACAGGTATATTCAATTCAATGTTCTTTGTAAGATTAGTCGAACAGTCTACTTCTTTAGGTAAAACAGAAGATCTCTGGGGGACTAAGAGAACATCATCAAATGTTAGTGTTTTTTCAATAGTTTCTTTAGCCATGAAAAACTCCGAACGTAAAGGTTGGAATAATCAGTGTGTTAAACTTCTTAGAATAAAAAGTTTTTATTAAGGTCAACATTGGACAATTTAATAAAAAAGATAAGAAAATCCAGCAGATTATTAATTGCTATCAAATTTCAACCAATTATACCCTTTATTGGTTGTAAAATAATAATAACAATAGAAGAATATAAAGTATCCTAACCCCATAAATCCAAACCATAATTCTTTGGTTGATAAGAATATAAACAAAATGAATGGTAGATATTTCTGAGCATAGCCAAGATATTCTTTTGACTTAAATATTAATGTAACAATAAGAAATGGTAAATATACTATTGCGCTAGTAGATAAAACTGGTTCCTCTTGATATATTGAAAAAATTAGAGCAATAATAGTAATAATAGTAGAAACAATTTTGCTACGCAAACTATCTGAACGATATAATATATACAAAACAATAAAGAGCAAGAATAATCCAATCATCATCTTGCCAAAAATAAGCACATCAATAAAAGCATAGATTGATAAGAACAATAAGAAATTTGTTTGAAAATCTCTCTTAACTGTACGAAATGGTCCAAAAGACTCGAACCTATTCATCAACCATAAAAATAAGATAGAATGCAAAACAATATTTACAACACCAATCCAGTCTTCTGGAATCATTGAGAATAGGTAATATCTATTCAAATCAATTTCCATAGCTCTATAAATTGCTATATCATATGATTTAACTAGATAATGTTGAAATGCAAACATAATCCACATCGGAAAAAATAGCTCTAATCGATCGATTATATCGGTATCAATTCTATGCAATAAATTATGAATATGTTTGTAGGTAGAAGATGTAGATGGAAAAATTCTTTTAAACATTCAGCCTAAATCCAACCAAATTGATATAAGAATACAAGGAAAATGGATATTGGGCTTACATATCGTATTAAAAAGCTAAGTACAGCTACAAAAGATTTAGACTTAAGAATAGAATTTCCAAAATATATAGATCGAGAATTTCCTATAAGCAAGTTTTTCACAACTTCATCTACTTTCCACACATACCCTGCAAAGATTGCTAGAAAAAATCCACCAAGAGGCAAAAGAAAATTTGATGCTAAATAGTCTGCCATATCAAAAAAAGTCAATCCAGTTCCTAGAAATGTTACATCTGCAAGGATATTAAAAGATAAAGCACATGGAATTGAAGCTACATAGACTAAAGTACCCATAATCAATGTTGCTTTTTTCCTAGAATACTTTACTTCATCTACTAAATAAGAAACACTGACCTCTAAAATTGAAATTGCAGAAGTTATAGCTGCAATAGTCAATAAAAGGAAAAAGAGAAGCGCAAAAAAGTACCCTCCTGTTAATTGAGAAAGTAGCGGAGGCAGTACATGAAACACAAGGCCCGGTCCTGCTGTAGGATCATATCCAGATGAAAAAACAACAGTAAAGATAGCAACGCCAGCCATTATTGCAATAAAAGTATCAAGAAATGCTACTAGATATGAAGCATTCACAATATCATCTTTATCAGACAAATAACTTCCATAAGTCATCATTGCTCCCATTCCTAGACTTAAAGTAAAAAATGCATGTCCTAAGGCAAGCAAGAAAGTTTGAGCATTAATCTTTGACCAATCTGGTTCAAATAAAAATGATACTCCTTGGTTAGCATCAGGTAACACTAAACCTTGAACAACTAAAATTGCCAGAATAAAAAATAAGGCAGGCATTAAATATTTGCTCGCTCTTTCTAATCCAGCTCTAACACCTGACAAGATAATTCCAACCACTCCCAAGAAAAACGCTGTGTGATAACCCATAATCCATAAAGGATTGCTGTTCTTAAGTTCAAAAAATTCTCCTGCAACTTGCGGTGTATCAAATGTAAATCCTTTAAGTGCTTCTATTGTATAGGCTACAGACCATCCACCAACAATGCTATAAAAAGAAAGAATAGTAAAACTAGCAAATACTCCTAATGCTCCTACATATGTCCAAAAAGGTTTACCTGACAATGCACGAAATGCACCTACTGGATTTTTTTGTGTAGCTCTCCCTAATAAGATTTCAATATTTAAGATTGGCAACCCTATGATAACAATACAAATCATATAAATAAACAAAAATGCTGCACCGCCATTTTCTCCTGCGATATAAGGAAACTTCCAGATATTACCAAGCCCGACTGCTGAACCAGCAGCAGCTAATATAAAGTTAGTCTTAGAGCTCCATTGCTCTCTATTATTGCTCATTTTCTTCCTTCTTATTATTCGTAGGGTCACTTTCTTCAACAATCTCATCAAAGTTATCAAGGTGTGCCTCTACCACTGCATCAAGAATGCTATAAAAATATAGACCAATTGCAATCCATGCAAATCGATTTCTTTCTCTTAAATAATATTCCTTGGAATTTGCATAAGAATCATCATAATTATTATATTTTTTTCTATTTTCATTAAAACTCCATAATGCCAGAATTTCACTTGCCATCAATGCATAGCCTTTGACTTTTTGATCATTGTATATTTGCCCGGCTCCCGGTATTGTTAGTGAACGCTTCAAAGCAATTTTAGGGTCTTTTAATTGTTCTTCTTCGGTGCGGAAATCTACTTTCTGTTGAGAAAAAAGAGATGAGAAAATAAAAATGCTGAAGAAGAATAACTTTACTAACCTAAACATTCAATCTCTACTCTTGCTCCCATTGGCAATCCTGCTACTTGAATTGTAGTGCGTGCTGGATATGCGCCCTTAATTCTTTTTTCTATTTCAGCATTTACTAATGGCGTATAAGTCAAGTCTGTTAAAAATACAGTAAACTTTCTTATATCTTCTATTGTCTTATTATTATCTGCCAACACAGCTTCAATATTGTTAAAAACTTGGTTTACTTCATCTTCGATAGTATCATTATTTAATTCTCCAGATTCAGGATCTATAGGAATTGATCCTGCCATAACCCAATATTGTTTCGGTCCTTTTTTCAGAGCAGAATCAGAATTATCGCCTAAATACCTGAACATTGAATAGGGACCAACAGGGGTAGGTGCTTTAAAATTACTCATTTATTTCCTTTCAAATTTTGCATAAATTTAACGTAGCTAATCCAATATCTTCATTGAGAGCTCTATGCGTTTTATCTTTAAAGTCATGTATTATAAATTCTCCTACTGCTGCCACTTCCATCTCAAATAAATGTCCACCCGAAACCTCCATATCATGATTTCCTAATGTGATATGAGCGTGTAAAAAAGGCTTATCATTTTTTAAAGCAATATTTCCTTGAAATGACAATAATTCAAGCGTAGAATCAAAAACTTTATGTATATAATCCTTTGAAGTAATATCATAAGCTCCTATATCGACATTCTTAACTGCTCCTATACCTGAAATTTGTCCAGAATATATCTTTTGTTCAATACAAAAAACTGTTAGGACGTCTATTACTTTCTCGCCTTTTTCAACATAAATAATATAAGAATCATCGATTTTCTGAAATTGCATTATAAATTCTCCGTTTCAGATTTTACTAATTCATTAACTTTATCTTTAATATCAACTAAAGAGAAGTCTGCAGATGCTCCAGCCGTAGCAAAATCATCTTTACCTCCACCTCCACCATCTAACTCTTTCCCAATAAGTTTTGCCAAAGAAGATGCAGATAGAGATTTTTCAATCAAATCTTTTGACACGCTAATGGAAATCATAGGTTTTTCATTAATAATTGCTGAAAAAACAGCAATACCTGAAACAAATTTTGCATCTAATTTTTTATTAAGTTTCTTTAAGTCATTAATTGATCCTAGGACGACTGACTCATTTATAAATTGAATATTATTTAAACTATTTTGATTCTGAAGAATCTTATCAATGTCAATAACATTTAACATTTCTGATTGATTTTTTTTCTCAAGCTCTCTTTTTTGTGAAACTTCTTTCAATTGATTGATGGCATCCATTTCATTCTGAATATGAGCAGTAACATGCTCGCCAGTAAGTGCATGAACTCTTCTAACTCCGGATGCAATAGCTTTTTCGCTTATTATCATAAAATTATTGATTTCACCAGTGGCTGAAACATGAGTACCTCCACATAACTCTTTGGAAAAAGACCCCATTGTTAATACTCTCACTTTGTCGCCGTATTTCTCGCCAAACAATGCTGTCGCGCCTTCTGTTTTTGCTTCTTCTAATGTCTTTATATCTGTCTCTACAGTGATATCTTCGGCAATCTTATTTTTTACAATCAATTCAATAGCTTCAATTTCTTTTTTATTAATTTTAGAAGGGTGAGTAATATCCAGTCTGAGATAATCGGGATGCACTAAAGACCCTGCTTGATTCACATGATCACCTAAAACATCCTTAAGTGCTTGATGTAATAAGTGAGTTGCTGAATGATTAATCTTGATATCTGCTCTTCTTGTTGAATCTATTTGACAAGAGATATTCATATCTTGTGATATAGATCCTTTATCAAGAATGCATACATGGATAATAAAATCTCCATCTCTCTGCGTATCTAGTACATTAAAGGAAAAGTCTTGATTCTTGATAGTTCCAGTATCTCCAATTTGACCTCCTGACTCAGCATAAAATGGAGTCTTGTCTAAAACAACATACACTTTATCATCAATATCAGCCCAATTTACTATCTTACTAGAGCTTTTTTCTTCGCTATACCCAATAAAGCTCGAATGTGGTGCATCGTTATTAAGCTTCCACTTAATATCTGCACTATCCATAACAAATTTTTGACTCTTTTTAGCAAGATCTTTCTGTTTTTTCATTTCTGCTTCAAAACCTTGCGTATCCACTGTTTTTCCTTTTTCTGAAGCCATCAATTCTGTTAAATCTAAAGGAAATCCGTAAGTATCATATAATTTAAAGGCATCAGCTCCGCTTATATTTTCAGAAGTAGAATTTTTGATTATTTTTTCAAATTGAATAATTCCCTTTTCTAGTGTAGTTAAAAAAGATTCTTCTTCGATAAGTATAGTCTGTTCTATATGTTTTTTCTTATCTTTCAGCTCTGGGTAGGTATCCGACATTGTCGCAACAACTGATTCGACTAATTTATATAAAATTGGCCCTTCATTATTAAGATCCATTGCAAATCTTGATCCTCTCCTAAGAACTCTTCTCACAACATAACCTCTGCCTTCGTTTGATGGCAATACTCCATCAGCAATTGCAAATGATATCATTCTAATATGATCGCATATAACATTATATGCCACTTCATTATCTGCATAATTTGTGTTAGATATTTTTTCTAAATCAGATATGGTCTTTGCAAATAAATCCGTTTTATAATTTGAATTTTTGTTTTGTAATACTGAGCAGATTCTTTCTAATCCAGCTCCAGTGTCCACATGTTTTTTTGGCAAATCTTCGAAGGTTCCATTTTTTAGTCGATTACTCTGTATAAATACTAGATTCCACAATTCCCAATACCTATCAGAGTTATTTACATGCTTGGCTTCTTGGCTATCAATATCATCTCCTACATAGTAATGTATCTCTGAACATGGTCCACAAGGACCTGTTTCTGCCATCTCCCAGAAATTATCTTTTGCTCCAGATCTTACGATGCGACTTTTATCAATATCGGTTTCTTTCTCCCACAAGTCATATGCTTCATCATCGTCTTCGAATACTGTCACCCAAAGACGTGATTTGTCTAATTTCCATACATCAGTAAATAATTCCCAAGACCACTTAATCGCTTCTTTTTTATAGTAATCTCCAAAAGACCAGTTGCCAAGCATTTCAAAAAAAGTATGGTGGAACCCATCTCTTCCCACTTCCTCTAAATCATTATGCTTGCCGCTAACTCTAATACATTTTTGACTGTTTACTACACGTAAGTGTTTTGGTTTTTCTGTATCTAAAAAAATTGGTTTGAATTGATTCATTCCAGCGTTTGTAAAAAGAAGTGACTTATCGCCGTGCGGTAATACAGGAGCGCTAGAAACTTTATGATGGTTTTTACCTTCAAAAAAGTTAATAAATGATTTTCTAATTTCTTTGCTGTTCATCGATAAAGTGTTTCATATGAATCTAAACAAATAATATATTCATTAGGTGAAAAATAATCTAACAATAACTGCATTATTTCTACTTTTTTCTTGTTTTGTTTTTGGGCAAGAAGTCACCATTAATAATCTCGGAATTGATTCTAGAAAAAATGGTACGTTAATTAATATAGGCAGTACAAAAAAAATTAATCTAGAAGATGTAACTGCTTGGTATTCTTCTGAATGGTTTTATTTAACAGTCTATAATGCTAAGACGGATAGTACAAAATTAGTTGGCCAAGAATTGGGTGGATCAATTACAAAAATTGAAATAGCAAATAACGAAGAATCCACACAAATAGCTTTAAAATTAAGAAAAGAAATTGAGTCATTTGAAATCACAAATCCAACAAGAAAGAACATATCATTTCTTTTAAGACTATCTCAAGAAGAATCTAAAAAAAGCATTACAATGGATGAGGAAATTCAGATTTTTGCAGAGAAAAACAATGATGATATGAAAAAATCCAGAAATCTGGATAAGAAAGATAGTTCAATTCAAAAAATTGACAGGACAATGGAACTATCCATACTAGGTGCTATTGTTGCTGTTAGTGATATCACCAATCCGGGCACTTTTCTTCTTGGAGCAATAATTGCTTTATCTACTGTATTCTTTTAATCTATAGATTAGCATACTTATCAGTATACTCAATGAGTTTATTTTTAATACCTTCTTCATAGATTGAGTGCCCAGCATCAGGAATAATATGAAAATCTGCTTCTGGCCAAGCTTTATGTAGATCCCATGCTTGAACCACTGGACATATGATATCATATCTTCCATGAACAATTACAGCAGGTATATTTCTAATTTTATCGATATTCTCAATTAAATAATTATCAGAATCAAACCAACAATTGTTCATAAAATAATGGCATTCAATTCTTGCAAACGCTTCCGCAAATTTTTCATCGGAGGCATCTCCAATAAAATTTTCATCTAATAACAATCTGACTGTACTGAATTCCCAGGTACTCCAAGCTTTTGCAGCCTCAATTTTTTTAGAATGATTATCTCCAGTTAAAATTTTATAATATGCTTTCAATAAATTATTTCTTTTATCAGGAGAAATAGGGGAAAGAAAAGATTCCCATCTATCAGGAAAAATGTTATTTGCTCCTTCTTGATAAAACCAATCAATTTCTTTTTTTCTTACTAAAAAAATTCCTCTCAATATTAGCCCTTTGCATGAATTAGGATGTGTTTGACTATATGCCAAAGATAATGTACTACCCCAACTTCCACCAAATACTACCCAAGAATCAATTCCTAAATGTTTTCGTATTTTCTCAATATCTTCTACTAAATCCCATGTGGTATTTTCTTTCAATTCAGCAAATGGGGTGCTTTTACCACATCCTCTTTGATCAAACATAATAATACGCCATTTTTCAGGATCAAAATATTGCCTATACGAAGAACTAATGCCTCCTCCGGGACCTCCATGAAGAAAAATTACAGGTTTTCCATTCTTGTTTCCTGATTCTTCAACATAAATACTATGTATATCAGATACGGGCAACTGGAAAGAGTTAAATAGTTCAGCGGTTGGATATAAATTCATGACAGAACTTAATTAATATAAATTATATTTTTAATAGTTAATAAATTTGTTGCTCATTAATAAGAATTGCGTAATTTTACTGCGTCTTTAATGATATGAAAATTGGTGTATTAAAAGAAAGCAAAGCTGGTGAAAAGAGAGTAGCAATTATACCCTCTACAGTTTCAGCGCTTACAAAAAAGGGCTATTCTTTTGTCATACAAAAAAATGCTGGTCAAGCATCAAATTACTCAGATAATCTATACGTTGATGCTGGAGCAACCATTGGTGAATCTCAAGATGTATTTAACTGTGATATTGTAGTAAAAGTGAATACTCCTTCTACCGATGAAATCTCATCATTAAATAGCACGACTCTTCTTATTTCATTATTTCAAACCATTAAAGAAATTGATTTAGTAAAGCAATTAAAATGTTCTGCCTTCTCTTTAAATCTCTTACCAAGAACAACTTTAGCTCAAAAAATGGATATCTTAAGTTCTCAGGCAAATATTGCTGGCTATAAAGCTGTCTTAATTGGAGCAGATCATATTGGTAAATATATGCCACTATTAATGACTGCAGCAGGAACAATATCTCCTTCAAGAACTCTTGTGATTGGAGCTGGTGTTGCTGGTTTACAAGCTATTGCAACAGCCAAAAGATTAGGGGCTCAAGTAGAAGCATTTGATGTAAGACCTGAAGTAAAAGAACAAGTAGAAAGTCTAGGTGCTAAGTTTGTAGAGGTAGAAAGTGATAGCGATGATGGAGTTGGAGATGGTGGATATGCAAAAGAGACAAGTGAAGCATATAAACAGAAACAACAAGAATTAATGAAAGAAAGAATTTCTAAATCTGATTTAGTCATTACTACTGCACTAATTCCAAATAGACCTGCACCTATATTGATTCCAACAAATATTGTAGAATCTATGATGCCCGGATCTGTTATTATGGATTTAGCATCTGAAAATGGTGGAAATTGTGAATTAACTAACGCTGATGAAATAGTAAATCACAATGGAGTATTAATTGATGGAAATACAAATCTTCCAAGCACCATGGCTACACACGCTAGTCAGCTTTTTTCAAAAAATGTCGAGGCAATAATTGATCATTGTCATACCGAAGAAGGATTTCAATTGGACAAAGAAGATGAAATTATTGATGGAATGCTCTTTATTGAAAATGGTGAAGTAAGAAATCAAGCAACAAAAGAGGCTATGTAATGGATATTAATTTAATAACAATATTCATTTTAGCAGTGTTTGTAGGTAATGAAATTATTAATAAAGTACCCCCTACTCTTCACACACCTTTAATGTCTGGTTCAAATGCTATATCAGGTATTGCAATTGTTGGCGCTTTATTAGCAATTAGTACTGATGGAGCAATTAGTACCTATCTTGGATTAGCTGCATTGATTTGTGCAACAATTAATGTTGTAGGTGGATTTTTAGTAACTGACAGAATGTTAAAAATGTTTAAGAAAAAATGAATTTATTTTATCTCATATCAGCCATTTGTTTTATCCTAGGATTAAAACGTTTATCGCACCCAAAAACTGCGAGAAGCGGAAACCTCCTAGCTGCTCTTGGAATGCTCATTGCTATTGCTGCAACATTGGCATCTTCTAATGTATTAGATTTGAAATTAATTGCAATTGGAGTTGGAGTTGGATCTGTCATTGGTTTATTATTTGCAACTAGAGTTCAAATGACAGAAATGCCTCAGATGGTTGCTATCTTTAATGGTTTAGGTGGAGCTGCATCTGCTCTTGTCGCTTCTTCTGAATTTTTATCTAATCCAGATAGTCCATATTTTATTGTTTGTTTAAGTGTATTTATCGGATCATTAACTTTTACTGGAAGTTTCATTGCTTTTGGTAAGTTGCAGGGTCTAATATCTGGAAAAGCTATTACCTTTAAAGGACAACAAGCTTTAAATGCTATATTAGTTTTAGGAGCATTATTATTAATTATTTCTCCTAATCTAATTTTTGATTCAAGTATATATGCTGGATATCTTCCTGCATTCTTTGGAGTTATTATCTTAGCACTTCTTTTGGGAATAGGTTTAACAGTCCCAATTGGTGGAGCCGATATGCCTGTTGTGATTTCATTGCTTAATTCATATTCTGGAATTGCTGCTGCTGCAACTGGTTTCTTGATTAATAATCAGGCATTGATTATTAGTGGATCACTTGTAGGAGCATCAGGACTAATTCTTACAAATATTATGTGTAAAGGTATGAATAGATCCCTGGCTAATGTGATATTTGGAGCTGTTGGAGCTGAATCATCTAGCGGTGAAAGTTCTGATGGAAAAGAAATGAATATTAAAAGTTATTCTACAACAGAAGCAGCAATGATTCTAGATGCTGCTGAAAAAATTATTATCGTTCCAGGTTATGGTTTGGCTGTAGCACAAGCACAACATGTTGCAAGAGAAGTAGCTGATACATTAGAAGCTCAAGGCAAGCAGGTATTATATGCTATCCACCCTGTTGCGGGGAGAATGCCAGGTCATATGAATGTACTGCTCGCTGAAGCAAATGTATCTTATGATTTACTTAAGGATTTAGATGAAATTAATCCTGAGTTTGAAGATTGTGATGTTGCATTAATCCTTGGAGCAAATGATGTTGTTAATCCTGCAGCAAGACATGATCAATCAAGCCCTATCTATGGTATGCCAATCCTAAATGTAGATAAATCACGTACTGTGATTATCAATAAAAGAAGTATGAACCCAGGATTTGCAGGTGTACAAAATGAATTATTTGGTTATGATAATTCTATCATGGTCTTTGGCGACGCTAAAGATATGCTCAATGATCTTCTGAAAGAAATCAAAGAATTATAATAGTCATAATCATATAACTATAGTTAACAAACAATGCCTACTTGTTGAAATACATATTTTAAAATAAATTTAAATACGAGGAAAAATAATGAAATATAAGAATACACAATTACTTTTAGATAAAAGACCAAAAGGAATGCCAGAAGATGATTGCTGGAAAATCAACAATGAAATGATAACATCTCTAGAGGATAATGAAATTCTCATTGAAGTTAAGTACCTATCAATTGATCCATATATGAGAGGTCGAATGAATGATGGTTCTTCATATGCTGAACCAGCTAAAATTGGAGAACCTATGACAGGTGAAACTGTCGGTGTTGTTGTTGAAACTAATTCCAACTTATATGCGATTGGTGATAAAGTATGTGCTCATAAAGGTTGGCAAACATATATAAAAGCAAAAGATACTGATCCTGCTTTATTTAAAGTACCTGAATCTAATATACCGTTATCTACTTATTTAGGAACAGTAGGAATGCCTGGAAGGACTGCTTACTTTGGTCTAAATAGAGTTGGAAAACCTCAGCCTGGAGAGACTTTAGTTGTTTCAGCTGCATCAGGAGCCGTGGGAACTGTTGTTGGGCAACTTGCAAGGTCTTATGGATGTCATGTAGTTGGCATAGCTGGTGGTCCAGAAAAGTGTTCTTATGTAAAAGATATTTTGAAGTTTGATGAATGTGTTGATTATAAGGCAGGTAATTTAGAGGAAGATCTTAAAAATGCTTGTGAAAAAGGCATAGACATTTATTTTGAAAATGTTGGTGGAGCAGTAACTAGAGCAGTTGCCCCTCTTCTAAATGAAGGAGCAAGGGTTCCAATTTGTGGATTTATATCTCAATATAATGTGGAAGATATGTCTAAAATGGAAACACCATTTCATGTTTTAGGTGCACTTGATCCCAAGCCTGAACATAGATTCTTTGTTGTAACAGAATGGATGAGTGAATGGGGAAAAGCAACCAATGAAATATCTAAATTGATTCTAGAAGAAAAGTTATTTTATAAAGAAACTATTACAAAAGGTTTTCAAAATGCTCCCCAAGCTTTAAGAGATGTTTTGACAGGTAAAAATTTTGGAAAACAACTCATAGAAATTTAAACAAGTCTATACAAATCTTTCCAATCATCTACTTAATTGCTTTTCAAAAATACTCTGATTATTTCAGGGTATTTTTTTATATATTATAATCTATGTCATTACCTAGCCTATATGAACTTGCAGATGAGTTTAAAGAAGCTTTAGAAAGTCTAACAGATCTTGATGACCAGTCTGTAAAAGATACCTTAGAATCTCTTGAAGGAGAATTCAAACTTAAAACCACTAATGTGGCAAAATATATCAAGAATCTAGAGCATGCGGCTGAAGGTATCAAAGAGGTAGAATCTAGACAATATAAAAGAAGGACTTCTATTGAAACTAAGATAAAGCACTTGAAAGAATATCTGAGATATAATCTAGAAAAAACTAATACTGACAAGGTCGAAAGTTCTGAAATCAGTATTACTATTCAGAAAAATCCACACAAAGTTGTCATTACTGATGAAAATATAATTCCAAGTGATTTTCTTGAAACGAAAGAAATTCGGTCTATTGATAAGGCTAAAGTAAAAGAGGCATTAAAAAATGGAGATGAAGTCCCCGGTTGTGAATTAATTCAAGAAAAACGTGTATCAATTAAATAAAATGAATCTAAAACAATGCTACTAAGAACGATTGCAAGACATAGGATGTTAATATTGAGACTATCTATGATCACATTGATAGCCATGACTATTTATGATAATAACATCTTCGCTCTTTACAGCTTAGAGGTAAGTCTTAATACATCTCTCATATTGAGCGTTCTAGGTTTTTTCCTTGTTATGCTAGGAGGGTTTGGACGAATATGGGCATCGCTATATATTGAAGGATTTAAAACAAAAACGCTAATTAAGGAAGGTCCTTACTCTATGGTAAGAAATCCGCTATATTTTTTTAGCTTAATGATATTTACAGGACTCTGTCTTGCAATTAAATCTATTCCTATTTCAATTGCTCTCATTACTATATTTACTTTATTTCATATCCCAACGATATTAAGTGAAGAGAAAATATTGCTCGATACGCATGATGAATCCTACAGAAATTATTATAAATCAACACCGCGATTATTCCCAAACATTCTCAAGTATAGGAAACCAAAATCTACCGATAGAATAGAAGTCAAAATTCAAAGGATTCATAAAAGACTATGGGAAGTAATTGGTTATTTAGTGTTGTTTGTAATTATAGATGGTTACTGGATTTCCAGCTTATTATAGAAAAAACTATTCTTCTTCAATATCTAACGAATCTTCAGAATTATTCTTTATTTTATTCATAACGCCTGTCAATTTTTTTGTTCTTGCACCTTCTATTTCAGTCAAAGTTTTATCGCTAGTATTAAATTGCTTTCGAAGTTCTTGAATTTTTGGCAACATATTATCAAACCACTCACGTTCAAAATCCTTAATAAGGCTAATAATTTCACTTGCAGAATCTTCAATTCTATAATTGTCTATAGCTCTATTCAAAAATTGAAGAATAGCATATAGCTCTGATGGGCCTAAAAGAAGCATATCATTACTTGCAAAGCTCTCGTCAAGATCATCAAACTCCTCTCTAATAAAATTTACAATCTGCATATTTGGTATAAATATCATAAGAAAGTTAATCTTTCCGCCATGATTGATATAAGCTTGCCTTTTCTCAGGTTTCAAATATTCTCTCTTTATAGCTTGAATATTTTGTTTAAATGATTTTTTGTATGTGTCCTCTTCCGGTGACTTAGGATCACACTTTATCATTTCTTTATAATTATCATATGGAAATTTAGAATCGAGATGAACATATGCTCCATCTGGAAAATAGAAGGTAAAATCTGGTTCACAATCACCTTCTGGTACTTTCTTATCCCAATATTTACCTTTACCATCTTTAAGACCAACCCATTCAATAATTCTCTCAACTGTATTTTCTCCAATCTTTCCTCTAACCTGATTTGTAGCAAACAATCTTTCTATATCAGTAATCTTTCTAATCATAGAATTATAGTTCGTTTGATTTGAGCTAGTTGCTGTCGCGACACCACCTAATGTATTAGTTAAAGAATTAATGTTAGCAGATATTGTATCAATCTTTCCTTCTGTTTTAGTGATAGCTTTTTCTATATCATCAGTATCATTAGCATTATTCTCTTGATTAGGAAGACTTTTTAATATTTTATTCGAAAAATAAATTATCACAGAACCTAAAATTCCTAAGACCACTATGAGGCCAATTAAGATTGCTCTAGTTTCTATCATATTAATTCCTTCTCTCTTAACATATTTATTAACTCTTCTTCATGATAATTTACAGGAAAAATTTCATACCTGTTCTCTTTTAAATGAAAAAGCGTCTGACTTCCAACCTTTAATCCATAATAACGTTCTAAAATATACCTATAGAATGAAAGTTGTAATGAGTAATGATTAAAATTGCAGTCTTGTAAATGTGCCGTAGCATTTAAAATACCTACTTTATTTTTATAAGATGTTTTATCAATGCGTTTATTAGTTTTCCAGTCTACAAGATGGTATGTATCTTGCTTCTTATTATATACCAACACATCAATTGTGCCAGCAATTCCTAATTCTTTTGAATAGATAATTACTTCAGAAAAAAACGTGTTATCAGGATCTTTTTGCTTTTCTTTAATCCATAAAGCACCCACAATAGACATTTCATGTTTTGGTTCGACATTATCCTTGATAAATAATTCTAGCTCATTATGGACCACTGTTCCACGTATTGCTCCCTTACCCCATTCCTTAATAACTTCATCTACTGTTTTACCGCTATATTTGGGGTGAGTATTAATTAGTTTCTGAGCAATACCAACTTGATCAAATTTCTCAAAAAAATGATGAATAAATTCTGTGACACTAGAAAAGTTAAAATCGGGAGCATCCTTTAACAGATATTTATGATTTTCTTGAGCAAGAGAAATATCGTTAGTGAATAATTTATTCATTGTTAGATAAATTATCCTTCATGTAAAACATCTTTATTGTCACTTTTTCTTAACCTATTAACCCTTCTTCTTGTAATTCTGCGCTGTATAAATCCTAATGTCCAAACACAAATTAGTAAAATAGGAATAATCACTCTCTCTGGAGTATCTGAATTAATAGTAAAATAAAGCAATAATAATGCTGTGAGAAGCTGTAAAGAATATTGTGTACTATTAATGAACTTTAATTTATTCATTAAGCGCCAATTAAATCTAGAATCAACCTAATGACTTGTCCTGAAGCGCCATTCTTTTGGATATAACTTCTATTTTCTACGCCCCAAGATGTACCAGCAACATCAAAATGTGTCCAAGGGATATCTTTACCCACAAATGCTTTTAAAAATGCTGCTCCTGCTATTGTACCAGCTTGTCCTGGAGAACCAAGATTTTTAACATCTGCAACATTAGACTTAACTTGATCGCAATATTCATCCCATAGAGGTAATTCCCATACAAGCTCACCAGTATTGTCAGATGATTTCTGAATGTTTTCAATAAGCCCTTTATTATTTCCAAGTATAGCACTTGCAATGTGCCCAAATGTTACTACGCAGGCACCTGTTAGGGTAGCAAAATCGACCATAAACTCAGGATCATAGTGTTTACTTGCATAAGAAAGTGCATCTGCAAGAATTAATCTACCTTCTGCATCTGTATTTAATATTTCAATTGTTTTTCCATTGTATGCAGTTAAAATATCTCCAGGTAGCATAGCAGATCCACCCAACATATTATGCGTTGATGGAACAATGGCTACAATATTTTTCTTTGGTCTTAATTCTGCAACAGCATTCATTGTCCCAAATACGATAGCAGAACCGCACATATCAAATTTCATTTCATCCATTTTTGCGCCTGGTTTTAATGAAATTCCACCAGTATCAAATGTAAGTCCTTTACCTACTAAAACGACCGGCTTCTCATCTTTAGAGTCTGCACCAAAATATTCCATGATAATGAACTTCGGAGGTTCATTCGTTCCTTGTGCTACGCCAGCAAAAGCTCCCATACCCATTTTTGTAAACTCTTCCCTATCAAATATCGTTACTTTCATATCACCTTTTTTTCCTACTTCCTGCGCAAACTCAGCAAGACGTGAAGGAGTGCTTACATTTGGTGGATTATTAGCAAGATCTCGAGCTTCGCATACGGCATTTGCTATAGTAGCTCCTTTTTTAGATGATTCGGTACAACATTTACCAACCATAGTAATTTTTTCGAGGTGATACTCACCTCTATTATCTGTAAAGAAGTCTAGAAAGCGATAACTTCCCAATACAAGACCTTCTGAAAATGCTTGACAAAAATAATCATCATGATCATCTGATATAGGGCATTGTACTGATAGAGAGGAGTATTTATTGCTGATAATAAACGCCATGACTGCACCTGCAGCACTTCTCAAATCTTCTGGAGTAGCATCATTAGATTTTCCTAGTCCAAAATAAAGAGTTTTTTGATCAGCGTTAAAGTCATAAGCAAGTTCGCCTACTTTGCTCTTCATTTGACTTTTAATTAATTCAGAATCATTCTTATCTTCATAAACACCTATTGCTAAGACATCGCTATTTTTAACGTTATCCATGCTTGTATCGTATTCTAATTTATTGATATGTGCCATTATTTCTCCTCATTCAAACTTAAATTATGATTAAAACTCATTAAACTACCTTTTTCATCTTTAACAACTGCAACAAAAGTAATATTGGCTGTACACGCTAATCTTTCACCATGATCTTTGCTTTCAGCAAAAGCCTTGATCTCTATCTCAAGAGATGAGTTTCCTGTTCTTATAACTTTGGATTCACAATTTACCCAATCTCCTAAAAAAACAGGTTCTTTAAATTCTACTTTATCCATTGCGCGGGTAACTACACCCCAAGCATCTGTTTCTTTTAAAAAATCATTGGAAGCTTTTACGCCGGCAAGATCTAACCACGCTAACATAGTGCCACCAAATAAAGTACCAGCTGTGTTAATGTGTTGTGTTTGAACTAGTTCTGAGTATTTTGATATTGTATTCACGGTGGTAATTTAAAAAGATTTTTATCGTTAGGTATTAGTTATTTATAGAAAGTTGTTAAAAAATATTAAATGAAATATCTAGCTTTTGCTTTACTCCTCAATAAATGTTCTTTTGCTATTCTTTCACCTTCTTCAAGATCAACTCTAGAAAAAACATATGCTCCTGAAAAAAATAAGATGGAAACTGATAATATTCCGTATCTTGCAGCTTGTTCCGCATCCCCAGTCATATTATTGAGAAGAAGTGTAACTGTACCCATCAATAATGGTCCAATTACCGCTGCAAATTTCCCTAACATATTATAGAATCCATAATATTCTGCTGACTTATTTTCTGGTATGATTCTAGAATACATACTTCGACTTAATGACTGAATTCCTCCTTGGAAACACCCTATTAAGATTGCAACACAATAGAATTGCCATATCTCATTGATATAATAAGCACCAATGAGGATTAATATATATGCTATTATTCCTGCATATATCCCATTCTTTAAACCAATTTTACCTGCAATTTTTATATAAATTAAGGTCGCAAAAAATGCAATAAATTGAATCAATACTAATGCACCCATAATTGCTGTTTGATCAAAACCTAATGTCATAGCAAAGTCAGCTGCCATACGAACAACTGTATCTACTCCATCAATGTAAAGCCAATATGCAAGGAGAAAAGTGGCTACTACTTTCAAATTTTTTATCTCATTAAAAGTACTTCTAAAATCTGATAATCCATCTCTTATAGAATTCACTAAAGACTTTTCATCATGATATCTCGGCTCATCTACAAAAAGCATAATTGGTAATGAGAATACTGCCCACCATATTCCAACAGATATAAATGAATATTGAATTGCTTGTGTGGCATCAATTAATCCAAAGAATGATGGATAAGTAAGCATCAAAAAATTGATAACAATTAAAATTCCTCCACCTAAATATCCTATCGAGAAGCCTAACGCAGAAACATAATCTACATTATCCTTATTGCTAACAGCAGGTAATAATGAATCATAAAAAGTATTTGCACTTGAAAATCCTATTGTAGCAAAGATATATACCAACAATGCAATAGGCCACATTCCCTGTGCAATAAAGCCTAACCCTATTGTCATTACTACTCCTAAAAAAGCAAAAAAAATCAGAAATTTTTTCTTAAAACTTCCATTGTCAGCAATAGCACCAAGAATAGGTGCTAATAATGCTACAATTATTGAAGCGATCGAGTTTCCTAAGCCTAAATAAAAAGTGCTGGCTGAAACACTATTTGTATCTGACCAATATTGAGAAAAAAATAGAGGGAAAAAACCAGCCATAACAGTAGTTGCAAATGCAGAATTTGCCCAATCATATAAAGCCCAGCTATAAACTTTTTTCTGCATCATTAACCCTTCCTAATTGATAACTTAATTGTTATTCCATCTAAATCAAACGACTCTCTAAGTTGATTATGTAGATACCTCTTATAAGCAACAGTAATGAGCTTAGGATAATTACAAAAGAAGGCAAATATTGGTGGTGAAAACTGCACTTGATCTACAAACTTTAATTTAATTGACTTTCCTTGCAATGCAGGAGGCGGATATTTCCTTACTGTCTTCACTAGCCATTCATTCAATGCTTTTGTACCAAGCTTCTCTCGTTGTTTTTCAAAGACAGTCCATGCCTCAGATAATACATTTGAAATACGCCTTTTTGTTAAAGCAGAAACAAAAAGTATAGGATAATATTGCAGCAAATGAAACTGATGAAACATCTCTTCTTTAAATATTTCTGCAGAAATATTTCTGTTAGCAGTTAAGTCCCATTTGTTGACTAATATTATCATTCTTTTTGCTCTACGAATTACTTCGCTAGCAATTGTTTTTTCCTGCTTTGTAAAGCCTTTCTCGGCATCAATAACAAGCAAAACAACGTCAGATCTGACTAATGAATCTATTGCTCTTAATGAGCTATAAAATTCAATATCATCATCAATTTTACTCTTCTTCCTAAGACCGGCTGTATCAATAATCTTGATAGAATGCCCGTGCCATTTAATGTACGTATCAATAGAATCTCTTGTGGTTCCAGCAACATCAGATACAATAGCTTGTTCCTTCTGAATTAGTGCATTCAAAATAGAAGATTTCCCTACATTTGGCATACCAACAATTGAGATTGACATAGATTCTTCATCAATATCTTCAAAATCCTTCCCTTGCAAATCTTCGTGCGCAAATAGCGTATCTAGAATATCTCCAACACCAGCACCATTTAATGCTGAAATTGCTACAGGTTCTTCTAGGCCTAAATCAAAAAAAGGTATGATTCTATCACTATGATCTGGAGTATCACATTTATTCACTGCTAAAACATAGTTCTTGCTAGATTTTCTAACCATTTTTGCTAGATGACTGTCATTTGGATTTAACCCATCCTTGCCATCAACCATGAAAATAATTCCATCGCACTCATTTAAAGCTTCTACAATTTGTTCTTTAATCTTATCGTTAAAAATATCTTCATTTGAGCTAACAAATCCTCCAGTATCGATAATATCAAATGCTTTATTCAGCCACTCTCCTGATGCATAAATTCTATCTCTTGTAACACCTTCAACTTGATCAACAATAGATGTTCTTTTTCCGGAAAGTCGATTGAAAAGTGTTGATTTTCCGACATTCGGTCTTCCTATTATGGCAATTTTGGATTTTTTACTCATGTTGTTGAATTATACAACTAAGGGGATTGTAGTGCTATAAAATTTATTTATCGCAAAATATGTACTAATAACTCTATCCAGAGCACCAAAGAAACCATAAAGGATAGAAGAAAAATAGGTGCGCGTCTTGAAAGTTTTGGATTTGTTGATCTTACGATGAAATGAATAGATCTAAGTCCTACATAAAGCCAAGCAAGTATCACGGTTAGTAGCGTGACATGCTCAATCGTGAAAGCTAAAATACAATAACAGTAAAAAAGTATTGGTGCTTGATATAAATTTTTATAATGCTCTCTTGAAGCTTGAACATTATCAGGAATTTCTTGCCATGAAGGCATAAACTTTAGCCATCTTGAATCAAGCTCCTTCATCTTAAGTGCTTTTTCTATGGTCTTGGCATTAAGAAGTGTGTGTAGATAGGTCAAGAAAACAAGAGGAAAAATAGGAAGTAGTATTTGTGTATGATCCATCTATTGGCCTAGATAAACTCTGAGCGGTTCGCTACGAGTTTTATGTGCAAGACGTCTAATAGCTTTTTCTTTAATTTGTCGAACACGTTCACGCGTTAGACTAAATTGTTCACCAATCTCATTAAGTGTAAAAGATCTATCGCGATTAATACCAAAATACATTTCAATAACAGAGCGCTCTCTGTCTGTTAAGGTGCTTAGAGCTGAAGCGATTTCTTCTTTCATAGATGTATCCATAACTTTGTTATCAGGGTCTTTTTCCTGTTCATCCTCAATAACATTAATTAAAGAACTGTCTTCTCCTTCTGCAAATGGCGCATCTAAAGAACTATGTCTTCTTGAATATTGCAATGCATTAAATACCTCTTCTGTTTTCACTTCAAGTTGATGGCTAATTTCTTCTACCTTCGGAGGTCTACCCATTTCAGCCTCTAATTTTTCTGCTGCTTTTGTAATCTTGGTAATAGTACCAACTCGGTTTAAAGGTAATCGAATCAAACGTCCTTGTTCAGCTAATGCCTGTAGTATTGCCTGTCTAATCCACCATACCGCATAAGAAATAAATTTAAATCCACGTGAAGGGTCAAATCGTTTTGCTGCTTTGATTAAGCCTAAATTTCCCTCATTGATAATATCAGAAAGAGATAATCCATTTCCTTGATATTTTTTAGCAACAGATACTACAAATCTTAGGTTAGCTTCTACTAAATCTTTCATCGCTTGCTTATCGCCTTTTGCAATGCGTACCGCTAATTCTACTTCCTTTTCCGGAGCTAGAGGCTCATATTGAGAAATTTCAGATAAATACATACTAATAGTACCGCTAGACACTTTAGATCTTCTGATTCTTTCATCAGCTCTTTCTTTTGCCTGCTTCATAGCTTCTTCTCTTTCAAGCTTAATTAAATCTGCTGCTATTTCTTTATCAGATTTAGCTACTTTCTTTGTGGTAGCTTTCTTTTTTGTGGTAGCTTTTTTTGCAGAGGTTGCTGACTCCATTTTTAGAATTTCTTGTTCTACGCTTGCTAATTCTTTTTTAAATGCTTTTTTTGAGGTTTTTTTTACAGCCAATTGATGAGTTCCTTTTGATCAAAAATAATTGTTTTCACGGCATGAAATTTAACAAATTCTGGATATTTTCCAAGGTATTTTATTGGTCAATATGATATAATGCTTCGTCTAGGTTTGGAAATTTGAACTTGTATCCACTCTCTAATGTTCTTATTGGAGCAGTTTTAGGGCCATATAACACTATTTCACTGATATCTCCAACCATTTTTACTATAAAGATTGGAATAAATAATATCCATGGGAAAATGCCATTGTAATGCTTTCTAATTGTATGGTAAAAATCTCTATGACTGATGGGTTTAGGAGAAATTAAATTAAAAGGACCTTCAATATGATTGATGATAGCATGATTAATAAATCCTACAACATCATCAATATGAACCCATGGGAAATAATGTTTTTTTATGCCTAGCATTGGCAATGAGAAAAAAGAAAGAAAACCAATTAATAAAGAAAAATTTGATGTAAGAATCATCCCTATTCTAAGATGAACTACTCTCATACCTGCTTCACTAAATATCTTACAAGATTTTTCATTCAATTGACATACTTTTGATAGAAAAGAGTCTCCACTACAAGAATTTTCATCAACTTGACCATCATATATCATATTATTTTTAGCATAAAAACCAATAGCAGATGCATTGATTAATAAACTGCTCTTTACTTGATTTTTCTTTAGAAATTGTAATAAAGTTTGCGATAAATCTACTCTACTGCTTAAGATTTTATTTTTGACATTTTTTGTCCAAAACTGCGCTACATTCTCACCGCTCAATTTAATAACAACATCGGTATTCTGTAGAAGGTTTATCTCATTTGCATCCCAACCCACAAAATTCACTTTCTGATCAAACTTATTATGATATTTTGATGGATTTCTTGACAAAATAATAATATGATGATTTTGTGATATTAAGGAATCAACTAGTCGAGATCCGACTAAACCTGTTCCTCCGACAATAAGGATCTTCATTTTCTAGATAATGTACTCAGAACCTTTTTAATCTTGGCTTGAGTTTCGCTACTGAACCAATTATCAATTAATACCTCATAATCAAATTCAGTGTCGTGCATTAAAGATTTTTTGAGTCTAACAAATGGTTCTCCGGCATTTATATAGAATTTTGCTAATTTCTTTGCTCTTTTAAGAGCTTCTGCTGTTGCTCGTTTCTTACCGATAAAAGGGTTACCAATATATTCATTAATCAAACCCTTTTTATATGCTTGTTTTGGAGTATACATTTGACATTGAGTGGCCACTTCAAACAGATTCTCTCTGCCTATGGAATGACTAATAATTGATAACATATCTGGCGGTAAATCAATACCGATTGCCATTTCATTAAGTCCCATTCTGTGCATTCCAAACATTCCATAACGATAATCTGATGCTAATGCTATTAAACACCCTCCAGCAATTGCATGTCCACCCACTATACTGATTACTGGGCCTGGAAATTCTCTAAATGAAACTAGCAGATCTCTAAGAGTATTAAAAATGAGAGAAACTTCGCTGGCTTCTTTCGCATTCATTAAATCTTTCAAATTAAGTCCTGCGCTAAATACTTTTTCATTTCCCATAATAATTACAGCTTTACATTCATCATAATTGAGTTCTGCCATAATATCTTTTGCTCTTGAAACGCTTAAGACATTTGGACCTTTATCGCCCATTCGGATAATCTTGATATCATTTTCTATGCTAACATTCATATAAATCTCTCCTCAATAATTACAATTCATCTTTTAAGGCATCGAATACAGGTACACTTTTTTGATCTGCAAAATCAAAACATACTAATGTCATTTCACATGTGATGGCACATTCGTCGTCCCCTTCTATAAATACACCATATTCATAGTCAAAACTTTTACCGCCAACACGTGAAACTCTGATACCAATTGTTAATTTTTCTGGATAACTAATCTGTTTTAAGTAATCAAGCTTCATAGAAGCAACTATAAATGGAAATTTATATCGATCATAAGGCTCAAGACCTATATCAGCAGCATGTCTGATTCTTACATCTTCAATAAGATTTACAGCTGTTCCATGATTTAGATGACCTAACATATCTTCATCATACCATCGGGTTTCTATATCATAAAATCTTGTAAATATATCTTTTGTCATTAGTCAATTAAAAATTGTGAATTATGCATAGGAAAAATACATTCTTCTTTTTTTCCAAACCAGCTATATCTTTTTTTAGCAACAAAATCATAACATATATCTGCTAAAAAAGATGGCAAAATAAATTTACAATATCGTAAAGGATGGTTAAGCTGATTTAAAACGATAAATGCAGCTTTCGATTTTGTGAAACTTTTATTGCCTACCTTTACAACAATAGTGTTCATATCATCGATATATTCTTGATCTAAGGTTCGTTTAGCATAGTCAGATTGTATAGGACTATAGTAAATACTTTTACTATGATCGTGCGATAAAGAAAAATCCATTGCCTTAGAACATAAGATGCAGAACCCATCATAGTATATGACAAACTTTGATTTCATTATAAGATATAAGGAATAATAAAAGCTGTTTTCTTTTTGTAGGATTCGTGCTGATCGAAACGAGATAATGACTTATCAATTCTCATCATTCCAGGAATCCAAACACCGATAATAAAAATGCTTAAGATTAATATTGGAACCCACCATAAATGTGTTTCAATGGTCAATAACAAAAAGCTAGAATAAATAAGTAATTCACCAAAATAATTAGGATGTCTACACTGCTCCCATAATCCATCAGTAATTAAACCTGAATTATGTTTTAAATAAATATACTTCTGCATATCTGATGTAAAATGATAGAATACACCAAATGAAAATAAGATAATTGCGCTTATGATAATATTTAATGATGCTTCATGACCGTTCATAGTAATAATTAAAGCAGGAGCCCAGTACAACATAAGACCAAAAAGAATAAATAATGTATATGGTATACCAGCTTTTCTTTCCCAATTTTTATCTGGAAAAATACTACTTTTCATCACCCACATAATCCCATAGGATCCATGCAAACATAGGTAAATCCACGCAGTAATATTACCTAATTGATTGAAATAATAAATTAGCCCAAATACTACTAGCCAAGTAATGCTTTTGGTAAAATCGATTGGGTATTTTTGTTTAATTTGCATAGAAAAAAAATGGTATAAGTAAAATCAGCAAAATAATCATAATTGTTATAAATGATTTTCTATATCTTGTGATTAATTCTTCTTTATTATTCATTATCTAGCGGCTTCCAAGCTAGCATTCCACCATCAACATTAATAGCATTAAAGTTGTTCTCTCTTAAGATATCTTTGCCAAAATTAGATCTATTTCCACTACGGCAAACAACATATATATCTTTACTTTTTACTTCATTGAGTTCACTCATTCTTGCAGATAACTCGTCAATAGGAATTAGAATTGCTCCGTCAATATGCCCTAAAGGTCCATGGAATTCTTCCTCTGTTCTCACATCTAATACAACTGTATTGCTATCGAGAATGTTCGACTGAAATTCTTCCATTGATACTACATCTATATTATTCTTACTACACATAGTTATCGAAAAAATAACTATAAAAATTGAAAATAAATATTTAATCATTCTTCTTCCTTATATATCGTTTTATTGTAAGAAAATTAAAGAATGTTCCAAGAACAACAAAAACTATCATTAAGATAATTGTCACTCTCATGATTTCTTAATCTCTGTACCAAAAACTTTATCCCAAATGGTGAATGTTGAAGCATAATTTCCTTGATTTCTTGAATGATGAAGGTCGTGGTGTTCTGTGGTGCCATAAAAAGGAATAGCAGATACAATTTTTGAAGATCTTATGCCAGAATGAATATCTAATTCATGTAAATTTCTTAAGGCCATCATAGCCCATAATGCATACGCATTTATCTCAGGAAAAAATATTGCAATCACTGCCAATCCAATAAAAGGACCTATAGCTCCGAAAAGCCATTCAAGAGGATGAGTAAAAATATATTCCATTGGAATAGGCATTGTAGATCGGTGATGGGTTATATGGATTTTTTTATACAAAAATTTTGTATGCAATGCTGCATGATATAGATAAAAATATAAATCATCTATCAAGAAAATAAGAGCTAGTTGAAATAGAAATAATCCAATAGTTGGTCTAGAAAAATCTAATATATCGTAGAATAAGTATACTCCAATTGCTCCGACAGATAGTAATATAAAAATATTAAAAAGAATTAACGGAAATCTACTATAAAAACGTCTAGCAAAATATTCTTTGGGTTGTATTCGATAGTCATTTATAAGATCGGTATGAAGAATTAAAGCTGTGTAGATATATCCTATTAAGTTGGTAGAAAATAAGATACATACTGTAATTACAATTGCCTGACTAATTCCTATATCCATAAAAAATTTCTATTTTTACGCCTATCTTTTAGCGCATTTAAACCAATTTAAGGTGCTAACCAGCAAACTGAAACACTTTTTCCTTGAAAATCAAATCTACATCTTGAATGTCCACTATATTTCAAACTCAGATAGTCAATGGAAGAAAATTGGCATCGAACAATAACAAAATTTTCAAAACCTTCTTCTGTTTCTTCTATCTTTGGATCCCCAAATCGAAATGCATCCGGGATATTAGGATGATTCTCCTTTATAACGCTAGAAGGATCATATGGTCCTAGATAACATCTACGAGAAGAGTTAGATATCCCTTTCCATCTTTTCTTTGTAGATGTATCTTTATGTAATATCTGAACTATTCCAGAAAAACGTAATTGTACTTTTTTATCTGGATTGTAGAATAATGCAGAAAAATTAGGGTTTGTGTTTAATTCACTGATCTTAGGGCTCCTAATATCTGAATGAAACTCAAGAATTTGCTTTGATATAGAAAAATGCCTCAAGACTACTGTTCTTATATGTGGAATATTTTCTGATGAATTTCCAATAACAAATAGATGGAATGGATTTTTATAGTCAGAAACAGCTGAGCTCATCTCACTATCAATAAAATTATATATCTCAGTAAATTCTTTATTCATCTATTCAAATAAATCACTTACTCTGTTTTTAATGATTGCTTGATTCGCCATAATTGCAAGAGAATTTACAGCAATATTTAACATACTAAACCTTTTATCCTTAGTATATCCCTTGTGATATCTATAATAAATCTGCTGAGCAATAATTGCTATCTTGAACAAACCAAATGTATAGTAAAACACTGGATTATCGATAGACTTACCTGACTTCTTCTCATACATAGTCAGAATATCTTGCCTGCATGGATTGCCATTTAATGTTGTAGGGCTTAGCTGAAATAACTTTAACTCGTCTGCATCATTTCTATCTACCCAATAACCTAACGTAGTTCCTAAATCCATTAAAGGATCACCCAGAGTGGACATTTCCCAATCTAAAACTGAAATTACTTTGGTTGGATTATTTATATCTAGCACAGCATTATCATATTTAAAATCGTTATGGATAATAGCTTTTCCTGATTCTTTAGGTTGATTCTCATCTAACCATTTTGCAACAAACTCCATTTCTGGGATCTCATCTGTTTTTGCATGAAAATATCGTTCTGTCCATCCTGAAACCTGTCTTGATACGTAACCATCTATCTTCCCAAAATCATTTAAGTTACTTTTATCTATATCTACTTTATGTAAGCTAACTAATGTATCAATAAGTGAATCTGCAATTTTTGATATGGTATCAGCATCTGGTGCATTTTCTTGTAACAGATTGGGTCTTAAAATATATCCTTTTACACAATCCATAATATAAAATGGTGCTCCAATAATAGATTTATCTTCTGTGTAGAGATGAACACCTGGTACTTTCTTAAATTCAGTCTTTAACTTGCTTAAGACTCTATATTCTCGATACATATCATGTCCGCCTTTTAAGCTATCGGCCCCAAAAGGAGGTCTTCTTAATACATATTCTTTTGTATCTGTCTTTAAAAAATAAGTCAGATTAGAATAACCGCTTGGAAATTGTTTAACAGACAAATGTTTAGTATTAAAATTATGAGAATTCAAATATTCTTTCAGAGTATCTAAAGGAAGGTTTTCGCCGTCACGAATTTCTTCTGGTTCATCAACAGAGAAAGAGACATGATTCTTTTTTTTAAAAAATTTAGATAAAAATAGATATAGCTTCAGTTTTAATGGGATTCTAAGATTTACCTTAGTCATATTTATTTTGAGTATTTCTTTAGAATCTCTCTCGCTACCCTAGACCTATGTACTTCATCTGCTCCATCATAAATTCTTGCAGCTCTTTCATGTCTAAATAATGACGCCAACAAGATATCGTCGGTCATTCCAAGTGCTCCATGCACCTGAACCGCACGATCCAATACATTTTGTAATACTTGAGCTACAAAAAACTTTATAGTTGAAATCTCAACTTTAGCTGCCTCAACGCCTTCTGTATCAATCTTGTTTGCCGCATCCAATACCATCAATCGAGAAGCATTAATCTCCGCACGAGAATCAGCAATCCAATTCTGAATAGTTTGTTTAGTAGCTAGTGACTTTCCTGGTGCTATTTCACGACTTACTGCTCTTTCACACATCATATCAAATGCACGCTCACACTCGCCTATCCAACGCATGCAATGGTGAATTCTTCCAGGCCCTAGTCTGTCTTGTGCAATTTTAAATCCTGTACCTGGTCCACCCAATAGATTCTCTTCAGGAACTGTACAGTTTTCATAACGAATCTCAGCATGAGCATTCCACCCATCTCCTTCATCGCCCATTACAGAAATATTTCTAATAAAATTAAATCCTTCTGTATCTGTTGGAACAATAATCTGACTTGCTCGAAGATATGGATTAGGATTATCTGAATCTGTCATAACCATTGCGATTGCAAAACTTGCTCCTTCTGCAGATGATGTAAACCATTTGTGTCCATTAATTACATAATTAGACCCTTCTTTCTTAGCAGTTGTACCCATCATCAAAGGATTAGAGCCTGCAAATTCCGGCTCTGTCATAGAAAAACAACTTCTAATTTTTCCATCAATAAGAGGTTGTAAAAATGTTTCTTTTTGATAGTCTGTCCCATAGTCCATTAGGATTTCCATATTTCCTGCATCTGGCGCTTGACAATTAAAAACGTATAAGCCATAAAAAGTATTTCCTAGAATTTCATAGATTTGCCCTAGCTGATGTAAGCTTAAACCTAAACCACCATACTCTTTAGGTATTTGAGGAGAAAATAAACCCATTTCTCTCACTTCATTTCTTTTTTCCTCGAGATAAGGTAAATGATCTGCAAATGTGTGCTTAGCCTGAAATTGTTTTTCATTAGAAGCCAATTCTTCTTCAACGAAGTTTGTTATTTTCTTTTTAATATCTTGAAAATCTTTGTCTGGTATAGCCATATTTTTCTCTAAATAAATGTTTCTAGTTCTTGCGCTATTAAACTACTATTAAAAGCTTTCAAAGTAAATCTTTCAGTTGTCACTACAAATTCTGATATGGAGGCATTCTTAAGGCCAAAATTAAGCTTCATAATCTCTTCTTGTGAACAACCAGTTGCCTCTGCGTAAAAGCCTGAAATCGCGCCTCCCGATGTCACAACCATAATATCAGGCTTATCTATCATCTCATCTTGGATTGTCTTTAAAGTGTTTGCTATACGAGCACGAAATACAGAGAATCCTTCAAAATTATGTTCACTTAAATCTAATTCTTCATTCATCCATTTTTTTGCAACAATATGAAAAAGCTTTAGAAATTGATCATGTCTCTCTTCCTTGGGAATTTCATGAAAAATCTCATTTGTAGTTTTATTGCTATGTAAGATTTGAGGAATAAAATGTTGTGCAATTTCCATTAATTGATTTTCAGCAAATTTCTCATTAATAACAGGATCTGGAAGGTCTGCAAATTTATATCCTTGCTTAATGCCTTCAAATGTTTGGATATGTCTTCTGTGTGGACCAACAATAACATGGTCGAACTTAGATTCTTGTTCAGAAAATGCCTGACCAAGCGCAACAGACTGTTCAATTCCTTTTGGGCTAAGATTATCATAGTCATCTGATCCAAATGATGCTTGTCCATGACGTATTAAATGCAATATACTCAACTGTGTTACTCCTTTTTATTCGTAAATAAGAAATACTTGTTCAGCTACACATGCAGGTTTTTTGCTGCCTTTTAGTTCAACAGTCACTGAAACTGTCAACTGTGCGCCATTTTTTATCTTTTTGAATTCTTTTAATACCACACGACCCCTTACATAACTACCCACAGGAACAGGTGCGGTAAATCTGACACGATTTAGCCCATAATTAACACCCATTTTTGCTGACGCAACCGAGTAGGTCCGTTCTAGTATCTTAGGCAATAAAGATAGAACGAGAAATCCATGTGCAATCGTTGTTTTGAATGGTGAGCCTAGTTTTGCTTTTAAAGGTCGCATGTGAATCCATTGACGATCTCCTGTAAATAGACCAAAACCCCATATTTGAAATTGAGTTATTCTCTGCCATTTACTAAGACCAAGCTCCTGACCAACTAATGCCTCGGCTTCGCTGAGATTTTTTAAGACTTTCACCTGAGAAAATTAAGATTTGAAATCAAATCAAACAATAGCAAACTTTTTTAGATAAAAGCGCATCCAAAAAAAAGAAACGGTAGCAGCAACTAAAATTGCAAATGCCTGGGCATACCAAACCCATTCAATTGGCTTTCCAGTGATATAAAAATAATAAGATAGCGGTGCAGTCAAAATTAATACACGAGTAACAGTTGTTACTAATAAAGGCATACCCTCACCTAATGCTTGGCATATTCTTGAACAAATAACACTGATTCCTACAGCAGGATATGCTAGAATAATAATACGCAAATAAGTAACCCCTATGTCTAAAACTTGCTTATTGTCGCTAAACAAAGGAAGGATCATTTCTGCTGATAAGAACAACAGAATTACACTGAAAGTTGTAATGTATACTGCTCGTGATATACCATATTTGATAATCCATATTAATTTTTTGTACTCTTTTGCACCAAAAAACATTCCTACCATCGTTGTTAAGCTAATTCCAATGCCTAATATTGGCATGAAAAGAAGCATATCTATTCTCGATACTATCTGATATGCTGCAACAGCCTCTGAAGAATAATTAATTAAGATTGCATTCATGACAGCTTGTCCGAAAGACATAATCAACATCGCTGCAGATGAAGGAATACCAATCTTAAAAATAGTCTTTAAAATAGAAGGCGTATACTGAAAATCGCTAATATTAAAAGTGATATAAGTAGATTTTCTAATAAAGATGATAAATAAATAGCTCGTAAGCATAACTGCTTGACTAATAACAGTGGCCAAAGCAGCTCCTTTTACGCCATAAGCAAGAACAAATATAAATATTGGATCTAAAATAAGATTCAACAAGGTCCCAATAAGACCAATAATCATAGGTAACTTTGTTTCTCCTTCTCCAGCCAGGATAGCACGAAAGAATAAAGAAAATACGACTAATCCTACACCATATAAGAGCACTTTTAAGTATGTATATGCAATATCTAATATCTCACCAGAAGCCCCTAACAACACTAAGAGTTCTTCTCCAAAAAAAATACCTAGTATAGATAGAGTTAACGTAATTCCAATACCAAGCAAAATGGTGTGCTCTGCACAGTTATCTGCATTTTTTTTATCTTTTTTCCCTATAAATTGTGCAATAGAAGCTGTCACACCTGCACCAAGTCCTACCGTCAGCCCTATAATAATAAAAAATAGAGGGCTAACAAATGCTACAGCTGTGACTTCTTTAGCACCAAGCCAGGCAATAAACATAATATCGACTACATTAAAAAGGGTTTGAACCATCATCCCAGCAATAATAGGCACAGCCATTGTCCATAATGATCTTGAAGGATTAGAAAGAAATGCCTGTAAACGAGATTGATTTTCCATATTTATTGATTAATTAAACAGAGATAAATACTCTGAATACCCCTCTTTTTTCATCTCAGCCAATGGTACAAATTTAAGAGAGGCTGAATTAACACAATAACGAAGTCCTGTTGGGTTAGGTCCGTCATTAAAGACATGACCTAGATGAGAATCACTTTCTTTACCTTTGACTTCTGTTCGAGGAAGAATTAATTCATAATCCTGTTTAAATGTTAAGCTTTCTTTGTCAATTGGTTGATAAAAAGAAGGCCAACCCGAATTAGAGTCATATTTATGAATAGAAGCAAATAAGGCCTCACCAGAGATAATATCGACATAGATTCCTGGCTCTTTATTGTCCCAGTATTCATTATCAAATGCAGGTTCTGTTCCACAAGCTTGTGTGACGTAATATTGCATGTCAGTTAGCTTTTCTTTGTTTTTTTCCATAGTCTCTTCCGTAGTTTGTGCACTTAATAGACTAAAAATAGCCATTATTGGTATCATTTTGACATATTTCATCGCAAACAAGTTACAAACAAAGATAGGATTTTTTATTTGGTTTTTTTGGATTCATGTGTTACCTTGAAAACGATTGATAAATTATTGGGCGTTTTGCGCCTATAATAACTAACTGATAATAAAAAAGAGGTATAAAGAATGAAACTTAACAAATCAAGTTTTCAATACTTGTTTGTCTTTCTTTTGTCTGTTGCGACACTAACTGCGCAAACTGTGTCTGGTACCGTTTCTGGTGCTGACGGCAGTGCGCTTGCTGGTGCAAATGTAGCAGTTGAAGGAACTGAGATGGGTGCTTCATCAAATAACGATGGATCATTTAGTATATCAGGGTTAAGCGATGGTGACTATACACTTACAGCTTCATATATTGGATATGAATCTGGAAGCGTTGTAGTTAGCGTAAGCGGCGGACAAGCAGCGAATGCGAATTTTACTCTTGATAAAGGTAATATAAGACTTAATCAAGTTGTAGTATCTGCATCCTTTAAAAAAGAATTAGTTACTGAAGCACCTGCTAGTGTGGAAGTTTTTGGTGGAGAAGAATTAGAAGCCAGAGGCGCTGCTACAGTTGTAGATGTTTTAGCTAACAGAGCTGGAATTGAAACTATGAAAACCGGTTTAGAGTCATCTAATATGACTGTACGTGGTTTTAATGGTATTTTCTCCGGTGCAATTCACGCCGTAGTTGATAATCGCTGGACAAGAGCTCCAGTAATTAATGCTCAATTACTTCAATTCATGGCTCCAGACGACTCAGAAATTGAAAGAGTAGAGCTTGTACGTGGTCCTGCATCACCGATGTATGGTCCTGATACACAACAAGGTGTAATTTCAATGTTTACAAAATCTCCATTTAACCAAGGGCATAGATTCTCTCTAAGCGTTGGACAAAGAGATTATATGAAGTTATATGCGCGTATTTCACATCAATGGGGTGCTAGAGCAGCAACTCGTTTGAGTGTAAGTCACAGATCATTTAATGACTGGGACGCGGCTATGCCTCATACACAGGCAGAAGCAACTGCGGAAGGTCACCAATATTGGGAACCTGAATACATTCGTAGAGGACTGCAAACTCCATCTTATCCATTCGTAATATTCGGTGGAGAAGATGATCCATATAATGATCCAGTAACTGGGTCTTATAACGAGGCTTCATATGGCTTCAGTCCTGAAGGTACTGTGCTTAATATGAAAACGGAGTTTCGTCCTGACTTAAAATCTAACCTAACAGTTAACTTCAGATCAGCAGAAGTTTCTGCGATTGAGTATACTGGTGTAGGTAGAGCGTGGGCAGATGGCGCAACTTTATACCAAGCTCAAGTGTCTTACTTAAGACAAGACGTGCTTGGTGGAAATCTATTTTTAAATCTGTTTACAAACGTTAATGATCAAAAAACTACATTCAATTTATCAACAGGTAATATTGTGTATGATGAATCATCAAACGTTGCATTCCAATTGCAACATTCTTCTGATTTAGGTGATGGTAAATCTCTTGTATGGGGTGGAGACTTCTTGTCACGTAGTCCTGATACAAAAGGAACCATTAACGGTAAGAATGAAGATATCGATGACTTTGACAATGTTGGACTATACTTCTCTTATGAGAAAGAGTGGGACAACGGAGTTAAATTTGTTGGTACTGGAAGAACAGATAGTAACAATTATTTAAAAGATATCGGAACAGACTATGTGTTTGCTCCAAAATTAGCGTTAGTATGGTCACCTGATCATGTAAGAGGAAATTTCCGTCTTACTTATGGTGAAAATATTGACTTACCTGGTAACTTTACTAAGAACCTTGATATTGCAGTACTAGGAACTAACTTAGTATATGGTGCTAATGGTATCGATTTTACCAATCCAGCATTCGGAGGATTACCTTTCCAACCTGACTTCCAAGCAAAAGCTATGGGATCAACAACAACTGGTTGGACCTATAACAGAGACGCAAACGGAAATCTTACTTTCCGTACAAACTGGTCTCCAATGTTAGGATTAGACATAAATACTAATTACAGCCTAAGTGATCCTACTGTAAATGGTGCTATGTGGTCAGTATTCGCTCCAGTTATTGGTGGCGGAGTATTACAATCTGCTGAGGGTGCAGCATGGATGGCAGGTTTCGGTGCAGCAGTAGCTGAAGGCTATGTAAATGCTACATATACAGGAACCTATAACTACTATATCAGTCTTGGTGCTGACGCAGCAACAGCTGCAGCGGCAGCAGCGGCAGCAGCAGCGGGAGTTGTAGCAGATGGTTCTGCAGCAGCATACGGTGCGCAGCAAACAGGTATAGCAGCAAACGACTTTATGGCACTAATGGGAACAGCAATACCAAGTATTGCTAATCTTGTGCTTAACGGTAGTCTAAGTGTTACTGACCCAGACGTAGAGTTCACTAATTACCCAGTAATTAAGGAAACTACTTGGGCTCAAACAGAGTTTGGATATAAAGGTCAGGTAGCTGATAACATGACTCTAGCAGTAGATGTCTATAATCTAGCTATCTCTGATTACGTAACAGGCCTACAGCAAATTAGTGGTTATACCATTATGGCTGCTGACGGTGGAAGTTATGTTGCAGCATTACTTACTCAAATGTATGGTAATGACAACCTAACAAACTTTGTTAGTGCACTTGACGCAAACGGAGCTTATGGTGGTGCTGACGAACTTGCTGCATTAATTGCAGGTCAAGTTGCACAATTACCAATGGGTTCAATTGCTCCTGAGCAATCACCTTATGGTGGAAATATCATTATTGGATATAAACAGTTGACTGAAGATCTTAACTTAAATGGTCTAGAAGCAACTCTAAACTATTTCCCAACTAATGAATGGAATTTCTACATGAATGTGTCATTGCTAAGTGACAGCTCATTAGAAGCTGTAGATATTAGCGGACGTGTAAATGAAGTAAATATGAATACACCTGAATTTAAACTAGGTGCTGGAATGCAATTTGCAACCGAAGGTTCATCATACGGTATGTCATTGCGTTACCAAGATTCATATACTGCTACTGGGTTTGCTAGCACTTCTGGAGAAATCGCATCATTTTACACTCTTGGTGTAAATGGTAAATGGAGTGTTGACGCATTACCTGGAATGTCAGTTGGAGTATCAATTGACAACATCACTGATGTTGTACACAAAGAAACTTACTTAGGCCCTGAAATGGGTAGATTTGCCAAGTTAACTATTGGATATGATCTATAAGAGACAGTTTCAGTTGAATATAAAAAAAGCCCTCATTTTTGAGGGCTTTTTTTATGCCTAATACTTATGAAATAATAATTATTCTTTTCCGACTTTCTGCCAAGGCAATGATACAAGATCAACATTACCTCCTGTAAGAATTAGAACAATCTTCTGTCCTACAAACTTTTCTTTATTAACCATAATACTAGCAAGCGTTAATGCGCATGAAGGCTCCACAATGATTTTCATACGTTCCCAAATCAATCGAGTCGTATCTATAATCTCCTCTTCTGATGCTAATACAATATCATCCACATTTTCTTGAATAATTGGAAGAGTTAAATGCCCAACAATCCCCATTAATCCATCTGCAACAGATTCTCTGTGTTTCATCTCAATACGCTTGTTTGCAGTATACATTTGGTGTGTATCATCAACACTTTCTGGCTCACAGCCAATAATCTTTGCTGCGTGATTTAAGCCTTTTAAAGCAATAGATATACCGCTAATCAATCCACCGCCTCCAATTGGAACTACTACAGAGTCAAATTCTGGTACTTGGTCTACAATTTCAAGCCCAATAGTGCCTTGTCCTGCCATGACAGCATAATTATCATATGGATGAATGGAGATACGATTATTCTCTTCTACTGTCTTAGCAAATAAGGCATCTCGCTCTGACATATGGTCACAAAATATCATATTCCCATTATAGGTATTCACATTATGAATTTTAGCCTTGGATACACTCTTAGCCATAACAATGTCTGCATGCACCCCTTTAAGGTCTGCAGCGCATGCTATAGCGCCTCCATGATTCCCTGATGACTGACATGCCACGCCTTGAGCAGCTTCTTTTTCACTCAAAGAGAAAATAGCATTTGATGCGCCTCTTATTTTAAAAGATCCAGTCTTTTGAAAGTTTTCACATTTAAAAAATAGCTCCATCCCTAACAGTTCATTAAAGTATTCTGAAGTGACAATAGGTGTTTTACGAACAATAGAAGACGTTAGCGATTGTGCAGATTGCACATCATGTAGAGTAGGCTTGGATTCTAACATAATTTTATATAGTTAATTAATATATTATTTAACAAGTACTAACTTGCCCACTGCATTAAAGTTGCTAGAGCGAATCTGATAGAAATATACTCCGCTACTAACATCGTCTCCATCATCATTCTTTGCATCCCATTGTACGGATTGATATCCAAAACGTTCTTCATTGTCAATCAAAGTACGTACCACCCTTCCGCGAATGTCAATAATGACCATTGTAATACGTTCGGTTGCAGGCATATCAAAATCAATCGTAGTACCACCGCTCGTAAATGGATTTGGATAACTTTGAGACAAACGATATGTTGATGGTGCAGTTTGCAATAAATTGTATCCTTCAGAAACAACTTGATTGTATTGATCGTAAGCTGAATAGCTTATTTTTAAGAACTCATAAGCATCTGTTAGGTTTTCAAAACTAAAATATAATTCTGTTTGATCTTCATTAGATCCATATTCTCCCAATTCTACCTGCATGACTCCATTTTCTTGATCATTGTTACTTAAAATCAATTGATTTGTTGCAAGACTAGGCAGTAAATCCACATTATATTTTTCTGGATCATAATCAAAATAAACCTGCGCTGTTTCTGTCTCTCCTGAAAACTTCACAATAAGTTGGTTATTCAAAACACGTAAGAATGGTTCTTTACCTCGTACTGTATAATTTGGAACAGTTCTACCATTCACACCAACAGACCAATTCCACATAGATTCAAACATTGCTAAATCCTGTACATCAGATACTCCATCGAAATTAGGGAAGAAATATGGTGCACTACCTGTCACCGGTGCAATATCTACACCTGGATAAGCAGCCATGAATGCAGTATAGTCTGCAAAATCAATTATCCAGTCATTGTTGAAATCTCCCAACAATGTTCCAAAATAATAGAATGAAGAAGATATAGTGGCAGAGTTAAGCCCTACTAAGTCTTGTCCATATACACTTACAAAATATTGTTGATAATCACTTAAAGAAAGTGCATTTAAGTTAAACTGTTCTCCGCTATAAGGCGTATATGCTAACACATCTTCTCCGCCAATTGATGTACCTACAGAAACATAATACAAAGCAACTCCACTTGTAGCATCATAAAAGTCACTTAAAGATACTGAAACATTAGGATTGTGTGTTATGTATTGACTATCTGCTAAATTTGTAATCGATAGTGATCCCGCAACTGGTCCTACTCTATCTACAATAACTGAAATGGTATTTGATGCAAAATTAGCATAACCCGTTGTCGCTCCAATGCATGAATTTTCAGCAATATCTACTGTAACTTCTCCGTCACTTGCTGCAGTGACTTCAAAAGTAAATGTTATGCCATCTCCTCCATTAAAGTTTGTTATAGAACCATTTGAAACAATTAGATCACTTTCTGTAAATCCAGTCATTGCTTCACCAAATGTTACAGTGACATCAAATCCATCATTTGTGGTGGCATACGATACATCGGAAGTCAATGTAACATTAACTCCATTAGCAACTTGCTCCCAACTTCTTCCAGCTGCCCATGAGTAACCTTCAAGCGCTTGCTCATCAGAGAACATACGCATCTGATCATCATACACATAATCCATGTAGTTCATAAACTGATCGCCCTTACCGCTGGTAGCAATACAGCTATCTTCACTATTTCTACCGTAGAAATTACCACTACCTGATGGCCACTCATAAATTTCAGCAGAACGATTATTTACTGTTTGTGGTGGTATATCATTCCAGTATTGTGTCCCACAAGTATTAGCATTAAATACGTGGTTATAAGTAAAATTATGACCTAATTCATGTGTTAACGTTCTTCCTCTATTATAACCGCCAGTAGTGCCAGGATTTTCAACAGAACCTACTGAACCGCCCAATACTACTGACTCAGGATATCCTAAATAGGCCTGACCCAAAAGACCGCCCGTTAAAGGCGCAATATAAACATTTAAAAATCCATCTTGGTATCCATTATCTGGACAATTACCACAACTATTTGAGCTAGCTAAACTACTAGCTTCACTTACACCACTTACTGTTGATTGGCTAATTTGATATCTACGAATTGTTATATCCTCAACAAGAGAATCGCCAGTTAACTCTCCTTGAGCTCCTACAAATTTAATTTGATGCGTACCTCTTGCAGCTTGGTGACTATAATCTACACCAGGAGAATAGGGTGCATTACTTGGATTTGGAGAAGATGGAATTTCATCTCCATCAGGATTTTGATTTTGAAAGTCTATATTAATTTGATCAAAATTTGCACCAACTAGTGCTGCTGAAATATTGTCTGAACTTGAATTATAAAGAACGTGGAATATAACCGGGATATAAATAGTATTTTGACTATTAGCATCTGTACGCCATTGAGGATTATCTTTAAGCATTTGTTGTCCACGCTCGATATAAAGATCACGCTCTGCAATAAATTCAGGATTAATTAACTGTAGCTCTGCTTCTAACTCATCTGATGCACATCGTATCCATTGATCACGATTGTCAACTTGTTGTGCAGTTAGAAAACTAAATGATAATAGAAAAAATAATATTTTTTTGTTCATAAGTAAGATGTCCTTATATATATAAAAATTTAATTGGAATAAATATACTGGCTATTCTATAAAGTTGAAATAAAAAACTAAGACTTAAAAATATCATCAAACTTCTGATAATAAGTTTTCATGCTATCTAGCCTTACATGCTCATATCCTCTAACATGATCAGGTAATACAGAAAAATCTATCAACTTTTCATACATCCCATTACCTATATTGGAAAGATTATCTAATATATTACTTTTATAGTGCTCTAAAATTGCTTTATCTGCATCACGAACATCACTACTAAAGAGTGCCATAAAATCAAATTTAGTTCCACGAACAAACTTTAAATTTTTTAGCAACATATAAAATGGTCTAAACCATGATCCTAATGCTATTTTAGATTTTACTCCAGGTATTCTATTTAATAATGGAATATTTGTTAGTGCTTTTAAAAATGGAGGATGGAGCATATAATGTACCTTTGCTGATGAACCAAATTCTTGGTTTATCGCCACATCTAACTCTGCTTTTAATGAGAGTCTTGCAACTTCATACTCATCTTTTGTAGCCATCAACTTAAAAAGATATTTTGCAACATTTTGAGAAAGAATTGATGCAGAATGCTCCTTCTTTTCTATCTTATAAATCTTCTTTATAAATGTAGCATATTCTTCTGCATATTTTACATTCTGATAATCAATCAACTCTGGAACACGATATTCCAAGATATGACGTAAATCTTCATCAGGTTTGATTCCATCAATTATTTTCTTTGCTTCCTTACTAATAATAGGCTTTGGTTTTAAATCTCCTGTCCTATATAAATCAATTGATTGTATCCACGACGGGTCTGCAACAAGCATTCGCCCAATATTAAATGCATCCGTATTGCTTTTAACTGCAACTCCATTAATATTGATTGCTTCCTCTATTGAGCTTGCATCAATCGGAATAGCTCCGGATTGATATCCGGCACCAATTACAATAAAATTAGCCTGCATATTACTACCAAAAAAATGCTCAGATATTTCTGTGGCATTTAGCAAGAAATGGTTCTTCGAAAACTGCTTAATAAGCTTAATCATATGCTCTGATTCTGGATATTCTGATTTTGTAGATCTTACCATGTCTCCCGTTGGAATTTCCGAAGTAGAGATAATAGATGTTGAACGACCTGAATACAATTTTTCCATATGTTTAGGATTAGCGCCTGTCAACAAATCAAATACTAGATATGCATCTGATTCTCCGTTAGCAACTCTGCTTGATAAATCTGGATTATCTTGCTCTAAAATCTTTAAATGAGATACGACAGATCCACCCTTTTGACTTAATCCTGTCTGATCTAATGCAATTACTTTTTTATTTTCTAAGAAAGCCGCAGTAGAAATAATCTGATTTACCGTTACCACTCCTGTTCCTCCAATTCCCATCATAAAGATGTTTTCAATTTTTGAATTGGCCTTTTTTGGTTTAGGAATCTTATTGGAGTTAATATTCACCTCAGGCAATACTCTTTTATCGCCTTTTTCTGAAGGAACAACTCTGATAAATGAAGGACAATCTCCTTCTACACATGAGTAGTCCTTATTGCACGAAGGTTGATCAATTTGTGTTTTTCTGCCGTATTCTGTCTTAATAGGTTGAACACTTAGGCAATTTGATTTAACACCACAGTCTCCACAACCTTCACAAACAGCTTCATTAATAAATATTCTCTGTTTTGGCTCATGCACAAGACCTCTTTTACGTAATCTGCGTAAATTAGCTGCACAAGACTGATCATGAATTAACACTGTAACACCTTTTACTGATCTTAATTTTTTCTGCGCATCAACAATATCATTCCTATCCATAATTTCAATATCTTTTTCCCATCGAGATTTTTTAATAGAATCGTATGCAGATGGATCATCTGTGGTAATAATTACTTTCTTTACTCCTTGAGATTTGAGATATTTTGTTAGCTCAGGTAAATCTAAACCTCCATCAGGATCTTGTGCTCCTGTCATTGCTACTGCACGATTATATAGAATTTTATAAGTGATATGTGAATCAGATGCTATAGCTTGTCTCAATGCTAGAGAACCTGAATGGAAAAAGGTTCCATCTCCGATATTTTGGAACATATGCTCTTTTTCAACAAATGGTTCCATTCCTATCCATTGAGCTCCCTCTCCGCCCATTTGAGTTGTTCCAAATGCTTTACCATCATCAACAAACATTGCCATTAAGTGACATCCAATCCCTCCGAAAGCCATATCACCTTCCGGTAATTTCAAAGTAGAAGTATTATGAGGACATCCTGAACAATAATACATAGATCGTGCTAAAAACGATTGTGCATATACTCTGTTATCAATCTCATTCAGAATATTAATCTTAGTATTTGTCGATTCAATATTCATTCTCTTTGAATATCTATCAAAAAGTATTTTTGCTAGATGATCAGCTGTCAATTCTCCATAACCAGGAATAAGATGTTTATTATCTTCATCATATTTTCCAACAATCGTAGGTTTATTAGAATAATTATACATCTCCTCTTTAATCAACATTTCAATAAATGATCGTTTTTCTTCAATAACAAAAATTTCATCTAATCCATTAGAAAATTTATTAATCATTGGAGAGTCAACAGGATATGTTGCTCCAAGCTTTAGAATGCGTATACCAAGCTTATTGAGATATTCATTATTCCATCCCAAAGACTCAAATGCTTCAATGACATCATAGTATGTTTTCCCAGCTGTTATAATGCCAAAGCTATCTTCATTGCCTTGAACAGTAATTTTATTAATGTTATTGCTAGCTAGAAAATGCTTAGCTGCTGTTATACGACCTAAGTGAATTTCTTTCTCTGTTGGAAGGCTGTAATTTCCTACTAATTTAGCATTTTGTGTGTGCTTCCATGGCTTTCCATTGTATATAAAATCAGGAATATTAATATTGATTCGTTGTGGATCTACAAATACACTACTAAATGCATCAGCGAGGTCTGTTACAATCTTAAAACCAGACCATAGACCCGAGTATCTGGACATTTCATAAGCATAACGACCTAAATCAAGAATTTCTTGTATGTTTCCAGGGTAGAATATTGGCATCATCGCATCAAATAATGCTGGTTCAGATTGTGAAGGTAGTGTGGAAGATTTACAAGATGGGTCATCGCCTGCTACTGCAAGCACTCCACCATTCTCACCCACTCCTAAGAAGTTGGCATGTCTAAATATATCTCCAGACCTATCAACGCCAGGAGCTTTTCCATACCACATGCCTAAAACACCATCATACTTGACGTTTGAGACCATTCCAGCCATCTGACTTCCATAAATCAAGGTGGCCCCTAAGTCTTCATTAACACCAGAGATAAACTTGACATTATGCTCATCTAAAAGTTTTTTGTTTTTTACAAGGTCTATATCTAACGTCCCGACAGGAGATCCACGATACCCAGATACCAAGGTTCCTGTATTAAGACCCTTAATAAGATCTGCCCTATGTTGATCAAGTAGTAGCCTTATTAATGCCTGTATACCTGAAAGGACAATTCTTCCTTCGAATAGAGTGTATTTATCATCTAAACTAAAGCTATGATTTAGCATTTTTTCTTTCATATAATTCTTTTAATGATTGCTTAGTTACTTGCTAGTGAATTTAAAAACTTTTCTCATAGATTCTACCACTTTTTCGGGTGTTTCTTGTTGGACAAAATGACCTGCATCTGTCTTAACAACTTTTGCTTGTGGTAATAGCCTTGCAGTTCGTCTTCTCAATTTCCACATTACCGAATCATTCATTCCCCAAACAATTTCAGTTGGTCCTTTGTATGACTGTAAAAATTCTTCTACTTCTTTTTCTATAGGAACGCTTGGATGTGACATATTATTGGGAACCATCCGAGCTAAAGCTAAGGGACCTACATTGTGCTTTAACTTCTTTAATGGATATTTATAGCTTCTCAAATCTAATTGAGAATAAGAATTAGGAATACCTTCAAACATGTTTAAATAAGATTGTGGAAAATTAAAAATTCTAAATAGTATGTCACTCACAATGGGAGTCTGAGAAAGCTGGTGAAACCATGTTGGCTTGAATCCATCTTTGGGCGCTGTTATAGCAGTATTCATTACTATTAATCCATCAATCTTCTTACCAGCTCTTATTGCGCCAGCAACACCAATCATTCCACCCCAATCATGAACTACCAAACCAATAGAATCTTCTTTAATTGTTTTAAAGAAACTTGCCATCCATTCTGTATGCGCTTCTAAAGAATGTTCATTTATTTTGACTTTATCAGAAAATCCAAACCCAATTAAGTCTGGAACAATCAATCTTGCTGAAACATCCCCAAGCTGATCTAATATTTTTTTATAAAGATATCCCCACATAGGATTGCCATGAACAAGAACAATAGGTTTTCCCGTTCCCTTTTCCATAACATGCATACTCTTTGTACCTACGTTAATATTATAATGATTATAAGGTAAATGGCTTAAAAGCCAATCAGGAATTTCATTATTATGATTTTTATCCATTTTTTTCAAAAAATTAATCAAAAAATGCTTTTTAAACTTGACTAAAATAAAAAAAATTAAATAAGTTACCGGTGCCAACCAATCAGCTTTTCGAAAGCTACAAGTATTTGCAGACAGTCTCTTTATTAGAGAAAGATATACAACCTATCTTTGTATAGCTGTGTATTGAGTTAAATTTAAAATAAATAAGGGTAAGAGTATTATATTAGAGTTATGGCAGCAGAAGCAATTGAAATAGATTTCCCTAAGGAAAACGAAAAAAATCCGAATATCGATTCGGAACTTAAAAATCAGATTTTAGGATTCAACATCAAAGAATCAATGAATGATTCAAATCAAACAGATGAAGATTCATGTCCAAAAGAGTTCCAAATCAATGAATATTATAAAGATGATGAATTAGGAAGAAGTGTATTAGAAATGAAATACTTAGCACCATGGGAAAAACATCCATGGGATTTATGGAAACGTCAAGCTAAAGCATTAGCGAGTGTAGAAAAAACCGAAGAGCTTCAAGAAAAATGGGAAGCTACTTTCTTTGAAGCATTAAAAAATTTCAAATTTGTACCAGGTGGAAGAATCATGCATGGCGCAGGTAGAGAAGATATTACAACAACGTTGAATAACTGCTATGTTGTAGGGATTAAGACCGATTCTATTAAATCTATATATGATTGTGTTATTCAAGAAGCTATGACATATAAATATGGAGGTGGTTGTGGGCATGACCTATCTGTTCTTAGGCCTTCAGGAGATGCCATTGTAGGTACAGGCGGTGATTCTTGTGGTCCTGTTGGATTTATGAACTTATTCAGTGAAAACACAAATACTATAGCTCAACATGGTAGACGTGGCGCAAATATGCAAACACTACGAGTTGATCATCCTGATATCAAAAAATTTATTGGAATCAAAACCGGTGATATTGATATGGTTAAATATTCTAATATATCAGTTTTTTTAACAGATGATTTTATGGAAGCTGTTCAAAATGATGCTGATTTTGATTTACAATGGGGTGGAAAAGTTTATGAAACAGTAAATGCCAAAGAACTTTGGATGAAAATTATTACACATGCACATGCTAGCGCAGAACCAGGACTTCTGTTCTGGGATACAATGAGGAAATATCATAATGCAGAATACTGTAGTCCTTTAGTTTCAACTAATCCATGTGCAGAACAACCTCTGCCTGATGGTGGATGTTGCAACCTTGGAGCGTTAAATTTAGAACGTTTTGTTGATAGTGATGGAAATTTTGATTTCGATGGATTTCGTGAAACTACTGCCATTGGTGCAAGATTCTTAGATAATGTAATAGACTACAATATTGATCGTCATGCACTTGAAGATCAGAAGCAAAATGCTATCAACGATAGAAGAGTTGGTTTAGGCATTCTTGGTTTAGGTGATATGCTTGTAAAAATGGGAATTAAATATGATTCAGATGAAGCGCTAGAGACTATCGGAAAAATTATGAAAATTCATAGAGATACTTCTTATGAAACTAGTGCCGCATTAGCAGAAGAAAAAGGTCAATTTCCTAATTTTGATTGGGATGGATATTCTGAGAGTCTTTTTATCCAAGATCTATCAGAAGAACTTCAAGAGAAAATTAAAAATCATGGTATTAGAAATTCTACACTAACTACAGTCGCTCCAACAGGAAGTGGCGCTATTGTTGCAAGAGTAACTTCAGGTGTGGAGCCAATTTTCTCTACCTCATATCAAAGAAAAGTAAAAAGAAATGATAGTCTTGGAAAAGAATTTGATACTTTTACCGTTTATCATCCTGTGGTTAAAGAAATGTTTGGTGATGATAAAAACTTACCTGAATATGTTGTAACCGCACATGATGTAGATCCATATTTCAGAGTAAGAATACAGAGTGAAGTTCAAAAATATATTGATAGCTCAATTTCTTCTACGGTAAATCTAGCAGAAGATACTACTGTAGATACTATAGCTGATATCTATATGACAGCTTATCAAAAAAATCTAAAAGGTATTACGGTATATAGGGAGGGTTCTAGAGAAGGTATTTTGATTACTAATAAAAAAGTCAATGAAAAAACTGACGCTCAAGAATTAACAGAAGATGTTAATCCGAAGAAAACTGCTAGAAATAGACCTCAAATAACTACGGGACAAACAAGAAGAATGAGAACTGGAGATGGAACTCTCTATATTACTGTCAATGAAGATGAAAATGGCTTATGTGAAGTATTTACAGCTATTGGAAAAGCAGGTGGAACTGTTGCTGCGCAGACAGAAGCAATTAGCAGATTAATCTCTCTTGCATTAAGGTCTGGTATAGATCCAAACAGCGTAATCAATCAATTAAAAGGAATTAGTGGACCTAACCCAACATGGGAAGATGGACAATTGATTCTATCAACTCCAGACGCTATTGGAAGAGCTTTAGAAACTTTTCTAGATGGTGATGAAAATTCTGAACTAGGAGAAAAAGTTCAGTTTGAAATAGCAGAAGAACCTACCCAATCAAAACAAACACATGGAATGCACTGCATCGACTGCGATGGCTATGAAGTAGTCAACGAAGGTGGTTGTTATATATGTAAAGATTGTGGTTGGTCTAAGTGCGAATAATTCCTAAGAATATTACCTTTAACGACTTTCCTCAATTCACGCCCAATCTTTCACCATATCAGATTTTTAAGTTAGGTAGTTTTGGTGGAACATATTGGAGGCCCATATACTCGGAAACTAACCAAGAATCATATAATAATTTATATCTAGAATTACCTAATGAATGGTGGAATGATATAGATAAAAAATATCTCATATCAGAAAAAGAAGATATCACATTGAATCAATATAAAGTTCACAGTGGTACTACCTTAGAATATTGGGAATCAAAAAATTGGATTAATCCTATTGATCCATATGGTTGGGTCCAATGGTATTGTCATTTTTATAATGGAAGAAGAAGTCATGATGATGAGAGACAAGTACAGAGGTGGAAAAACTTTTCTGGTGCAAATGGTAGATGGAGATTAAAGCTTATTAGCATCATTCTTAAAGAAAATACACAATATAATGATAAATCAATTAGTCCTGTTATAAGACAAGGATTGCAGCACTGGGGATATCAATTGACAGAAGAAGATTTTCAGGAAGCTATTTGGAAAAGATAGCTAGTTATCTAAGATTTCTTTTTCTTTAGCTTCTTGACTGGCATTAAGTCTCTTAATAAAAGAATCAGTAACTGCCTGCATTTCATCCATAAATCTTTTCATGTTATCTTCAGGAATTTTTTCATCTTCTTCTATTTTTTTAGCAGACTGAATAAGCTCTCTACGAATATTTCGTACTGAGATTCTTCCATCTTCGATAACTTGTGAAGCTAATTTAACTAAATCTTGTCTTCTCTCTGCGGATAAAGGAGGAAAAGTAATCATAATGCTATTTCCATTATTTGAAGGGTTAATTCCTAGATCAGACTCTAAGATTCCTCTTTCAATGTCATCAATCGCTGTCTTATCAAATGGCTGTATACTAATAGTAACTCCATCCATTACAGAAATATTAGCAATTTGATTTAAAGGGGTGTCATTATCATAGTACTTTACCATGATATTGTTAAACATATTAGGATTCGCTCTTCCTGTTCTTATTTTATTTAACTCTGATGTGACAAAAATAAGGGTTTGCTCCATCTTATCTTTTGCAAGCTGAATATTTTGATCTAACATAATTAACTATTAATTATTAGAATTTTCGCCCAAGGAAAAACGAACAAAACGATTAATAGTGATGTTCTCTCCAAGCTTGGAAACTCCCTCTTGAATTAATTGTCCAATTGTAACATCCGGATTTTTCACAAATGATTGATGTACAAGACAATTATCTTCTTTGAATTTTTTCAATTTACCTTCAACAATTTTTTCAACTACATCGTCTGGTTTACCGCTAGATCTTGCTTGATCTGTGTAAATTTCTTTTTCTTTAGCAATAATATCATCAGAAATATTATCTTCATCGATAGCTATTGGATTTGAAGCTGCAATTTGCATTGCAACATTATTTGCTAGCTCTAGAAAACCATCAGTTTTTGCAACAAAATCCGTTTCACATCCTATCTCTAACAACACACCTAACTTACTACCATGATGAATGTAAGAGACAACTAAACCTTCATTAGCATCTCTAGAGGATTTTTTCTCTGCTTTTGCAATTCCAGACTTTCTTAAAAAATCTACTGCTAAATCTAAATCTCCTTTAGATTCAACTAAAGCTTTCTTACAATCCATCATTCCAGCTCCAGTTCTCTCTCTTAAAGTCTTGACTAATTTTGCATCAATGCTCATAAAATTATGCTTTCTTTTTTTCTTCGACTTTACTCTCTGTTTCTTCAGCTTTTTTAGCTTCTTGAGCTTTTTTGTTTTTTTGTGCAACGCCTATAATTGCATTGGCTATTTCTGTTACCAATAATTGTATAGTTCTTATAGAGTCATCATTAGCAGGAATTGGGTGAGTGCATAGTGCTGGATCCGTATTAGAATCAACAATGCATACTATTGGAATCTCAAGTTTTTGTGCTTCTTTTATAGCAATAGATTCAGTTTTACCATCGACAATGACAATCATATTTGGTAATCTTTTCATGTCTTTAATTCCTCTATGCTGATCTGAAAGCTTAATTTTTTCACGATTTAACTTTAAAATTTCTTTCTTTGTTAAATCTTCAAATACAGTTGATCCTTCTTTTTCTAAGGAGTGTAACCTTTTAATACTTTTCTTAACGGTAGAAAAATTAGTTAATGTTCCACCTAGCCATCTTTCTACTACATAGAACATTCCACATCTATCAGCTTCTTGCTGTATAACGTCTTTAGCATGTTTTTTTGTACCAACAAATAGTATTTCTCCATTCTTTTCTACAGTGCTGGTAATAGACTGTAAGGCCTTTTCAAGGCCATCAAGAGTGTGGTCTAAATTAATAATGTCAATGCCATTCTTCTGAGAAATAATATAGTCTTTAAAATTTGGATCAGTTTTGCTTGAGACGTGCCCAAAATGAGCACCAGAGTTTAATAAGTCTTCTTTTGTAATTTTCTGCATATATTTTCTATCTCTTAGAGAATTGGAATTTCTTTCTTGCTCCAGGCTGACCATATTTCTTTCTCTCTACTTCTCGAGCATCTCTTGTTAATAGACCGTGTGATTTTAATTGAGACCTAAATTCTTTATCTGCTTTTAAAAGAGCTCTTGCTATACCAAGCTGAATTGCTCCAGCTTGACCAGTTAATCCACCACCAGATACATTGATTTTTAAATCATATTTATCCTTAAGATTTAATACCTCTAAAGGTTTCATCGCGTGAATTACCAAAGATTCTCTTTTTAGATATGAGTCGATGTCAGATTTTTTATTAACTGTAAAAGTTCCAGATCCATCAGACAAATAAACTCTCGCCGTTGAGTTTTTTCTTCTTCCTACTCCATTAAAAAATTCTTTTGCCATTAAATAGAACTCCATTCAGTTGGTTGTTGTGCTTCGTGTCCATGATTAGCGTCTCTATAAACTCTAAGATGTGTCAGAATCTCTCTACCAAGTCTATTCTTTGGTAACATTCCTTTTATAGCATTTACAACTACCTTATCTGAATCATTCTTCATTAAATCTTTATAATTTGTGAATTTTACTCCTCCTGGATATCCAGAATGACTAAAATATTTTTTAGAATCAGCCTTATTGCCTGTTAGCCTTATTTTATCTGCATTCACTATAATTACAGCATCGCCCATGTATAAATTAGGTGCATAATTAGCCCTATGTTTTCCTCTTAAGATCTGAGCTACTTGGGACGCAAAACGCCCTAACACCTGATTGTCGGCATCTAGCAACCACCATTGTTGCTCTATATCTTTTGCTGATACTGTATTTGTTATCTTTTTCATTAAAGTCTTAAAAATGCCTCAAAACTTAATTGATGTGATTCCATTAGTCAATGATTAATGATAGAGGGTTTTATAAAGTATAAAACTTGTTTTTTGATACTACATGTTTCACTTTTCCTACTATCTCGTGACCGAGAAATGGAGAGTTTGAAGATTTAGAGTAAATATCTTGATTTGAGAATGTCCATTTCTCATTCGGATCAATAATAGTAATTTGAGCTTTCTTCCCCGCTTCAAATAAATCCCTATCAATATTCATAATCTTTCTTGGATTGACCGTTAGCTTTTCAATTAAAGATTTTAGGCTCATTCCATTATCTTTTACTAATACTTTATTAACAACACCAAAACAACTCTCTAGACCAATCATACCAAATTCTGCATCATTAAAGGTAGTTTCTTTGTCCTCTAATGTATGTGGTGCATGATCTGTAGCAATACAGTCAATTATGCCACTCTTAATAGCCTCAATAAGCTTCTTTCTATCTGCTTTTCCTCTAATTGGTGGGCCAACCTTCAAATTTGTATTAAAAACATCAATATCTTCATCTGAGAAATATAAATGATGAGGAGATACCTCTGAAGTAATATTTTTTGATTTGAACTTCTTAATTAAATCAACAGCTTCCTTTGTAGAGACATGAAGCATATGCAACTTAGCATCTAAAGAAGATGCTAGCAATAAGTCTCTATATACCATTATAGCTTCAGCTAAACTAGTATTACCTTTTAATCCCAAATTGCTCGATGTTTTACCTGCATTCATAACACCATCATTTCTTAAATAAATATCTTCAGCGTGGTTTAAAATTGGAAGGTCAACCATCTTAGCATATGTCAAAGCTAGTTTCATGAATTGAGGATTCTGTATTGGTATTCCATCATCAGTAAAAGCTATCGCACCATTCTTTTTCATTAGCATCATCTCAGTAAGATGCGTTCCTTCTGAATCTTTTGATACCGCACCAATTGGAAAAATATCTATTGGTAAATCTTTACTTTTACTTGCGATATAATATATATGCTCTGGAGAATCAATAACTGGATCTGTATTTGGCATTGTACAAACTTGCGTGAATCCCCCTGCAAGAGCAGCAAAAGAACCAGATGATAGATTCTCTTTATCTTCTCTACCAGGCTCTCTGAAATGTACATGAATATCACAGAAACCATGAGTAACAACTAAGCCTTTGCAATCAATAATGTTAAAATCTTTACCTCTTGATGGTATGGAATTTGCAATCTTAGAAATTGTACCATTCTCAACTAATAAATCGCCAACAAAGGTCTTTTTTGAAAAAGGGTCAATTATTCTACCGCCTTTTAACAATAATTTTCTTGTATCTGTATTATCTATCATAATTTTTCCGATTTATCTCCAAGCAAAAGATATAAGATAGACATTCTTGATGCCACGCCATTTAGTACCTGGTCGAGGATTACTGCATTATCTGAGTCTGCGATTTTACTATCAATCTCTACCCCTCTATTCATAGGTCCTGGATGCATAATAACAATGTCTTTTTTCAACTTACTTATTCTTTCATATGTCAACCCAAATTCACTATGATACTCTCTTTTGGATGGAATTCTGCCTAGATGCATTCTCTCAAGTTGAATGCGAAGCCCAATTACAACATCGCACCACTTTAAAACTTCATCAATATTATGTGTAACATTTATTCCCAATTTCTGTGCATTACTTGGTAATAGAGTGCTAGGACCACAAACTACAACCTCAGCCCCTAGTTTCTTAAGAGCAAAAATATCACTTCTTGCTACTCTGCTATTTAAAATATCGCCTATAATGCCAACTTTTAAGTCTTTTATCTTACCAAACTTCTCCTTAATTGTTACCATATCTAAGATGGCCTGAGTAGGATGTTCATGCGATCCATCTCCTGCGTTAATAACAGCGCCATCTATATATTCAGTTAATTTCAATGCTGATCCAGGATGTCTATGTCTAATCACAGCGCCATCTATCTTCATTGCATCAATGTTTTGGATAGTATCTTTTAGAGTTTCCCCTTTTTTGACACTACTCGTTGATGAAGAAAAATTAATACTATCTGCTCCAAGTCTTTTTTCAGCTAATGAAAAGCTAATTTTTGTTCTTGTAGAATTTTCAAAGAACATATTAACAATCGTTTTTCCCTTCAATAAAATTGCTTTTCTTTCTGGGCTTTCTAGGATTTCTTTGAATTTAAAAGATGTATCAATTATTTTATTCAAATCAGAGGTTGGAAAATTTTCTAAACCGATAAGATGTTTGCTTTTTAGCATAATTTTTTTCCAATTGGCGCAAACTTAGTTCATTTCAACTAATTTATCAACTATATCATTAATACCAATATTGTCAATATCAAATACGCTATCAAAGGCCTGATGTTCGAACCATTTCATTTGTCTTTTTGCATATTGTCTGGTACGAATATGAATCTTTTCTATGGCATCATCCATTGATATATCTTTATCTAGAAAAGATGATATTTCACTGAAACCTATATAATCTATATGATCAATGTTGCATTTCTTTTCTCTAATAGATTGTACCTCTTCTATCATTCCATCTTCTATCATAGTTAAAATTCTTTGATAAATCCTCTCTTGTAAATTTTCTCTCGATATTCTTAGATAAACAGTATGAAAATTTCTATAGAACCTACTTTTCTTATTATCAGATTTAAAATTTTCAGTCATATTCTTCCCAGTAATCTTATATATTTCAAGTGCTCTAATAAGCCTCTTTTTGTTATTGGGATGTACCTTCTTTGAATACTCTGGATCAATAGAGATTAACTGCTGATATAAAGTATCTTTTCCTCCATTAATATACTCTTCCTCTAACAGAGATCTTATCTTGAGATCTGTTTTGCTTCCATCAAAAATACCTTCTACTAATGATTTTAAGTACAATCCAGTCCCTCCACATAAAATGGGGGTCTTTTTATTGTCTAGAATTGTTAAAATTGTTTTATCTATTAAACGAACATATTCACCAGCCGAAATACTATCATTTAAATCTTTTATTCCAATCAAATGGTGTTTAACGCTATTTAATTCTTCTGGTGACGGTTGTGCTGTTCCGATTGGAATCATTTTATAGATTTGTCTTGAATCTAATCCAATAATTTCGCTATTTAATTTTTTAGCTAATTCTATTGATAAGCTTGTTTTACCTATACCGGTAGGACCAACAATTGCGAAGAAATTTGTCAAAGCAAATGCATGCCTGTTAATAGATTAAAGATCAACTTTGCTGGCTCAAATATAATAATACTAAAAATACTTAATCCCCCAATTAATGATAGTAATATTAGACCCATCAATACACGTGGACCATAATATTCAATTTGATATAATGTGCGAGGATCTCGGATAAATAGAGGTAATATCCTTGATCCATCTAAGGGTGCAATTGGAATAAGATTAAATAATGCTAATACGATATTTATAAAAATAAAGAAAACCATTGCGCTATTAAGTAATTCTGGAATAATGATACTATTCATATTAAAAAATCTTAAAAAGATTGAAGCAATAGTCGCTAAAAATATATTAGAGGCAGGACCTGCAATGGCAATTAACATCATATCCTGTCTAGGATTAGATAAATTTCGCATATCAACAGGTACAGGCTTTGCCCATCCGAAGCCGAGAAAATATAATGCTAAAGTTCCAATAGGATCTAAATGACTGAATGGGTTTAAATTCATCCTATCTTGATAGTAAGCTGTATGATCTCCTAAATAATAAGCTACACGAGCATGAGCATACTCATGAAAAGTTAATGCAAATAAAATACATGGCATTACTATTAATTGCATTTCTAGTGGTGCGCTTGCTATTCCCATATCAGAAAATAATTAATTCTTATTCTTTTCAAAAGCTTTCATATACTCACTATTAATAAATTCTCGTGATAAATGAGTATAAATCTCCGTAGTTGATATATCAGAATGTCCAAGAAGAGCCTGTACTTCCACTAGATTTGCTCCTCCATCAATTAAGTGAGTTGCAAATGAGTGCCTGAAAGTATGTGGGGATATTTTTTTAGAAATACCAACCTTATCAATATATTTTTTAACTGCACGATTAATCTCTACGCGAGTTAGTGGCAGCCCATTGTTGCTCAAGAAAACAAAATTAGAACCTTTAGTAGATCGCTCCGAAAGAATTCTCCTTGATTGCGTCAAATAACGCTCCAGCCATCTTCTTGCATAATAAGTCAATGGAATCATCCTTTCTTTATTGCCTTTACCAAAAAAACGAATCAGATCTAAATCAAATTGTATATTATTGATTTTCAGGCTACATATCTCACTAGCTCTTAATCCAGAAGAATATAACATTTCTAGGATACATCTATCTCTAAGACCCAATAACTCATTATCAGTATTTTCAGATTGTAAAAATACTTTTTTTATCTCATCTAGGGTCAAGATTTCTGGTAAAACTTTAGGTAGTTTAGGCGTAAAAACTCCATTAAGTGGATTATTCTTAATAATTTTTCTATCTAACAAAAAAATGAAATATGAAGAAAGAGAAGAAAATTTTCTCTTGATAGATCTAGGAGATAACTTTTTCCTTGAGAGATATCTAAAAAAGGCCTTTGTATGATTGCTATCTCTAACAACGTCTTTAAATCCAATTTTATTCCTTTCTAAAAAAACATTGAAAGATTTTAAATCAGAAAGATAGGCGCTAATTGTATTTTCAGAATAATTTCTTTCAATCTTTAACATCCTAGAAAAATCATCTAAGTTAATCAGCATTTCTATCCAATTAGCTCAGTATAAGATTGTGAATCAAGTAATTTAGATTTATTGATATTGTCTTCTATCTGAATCTTAACCATCCATCCATTTTCATAAGGATCATCATTTACTTGTTCTGGGCTATCATTCAGATCTTCATTTATATCAATAATTTTTCCTGTTAATGGCATATACATATCTGAAACAGTTTTAACAGCTTCGATAGTGCCAAAAACATCTCCGCTACTAAAATGTTCATCTATATTAGGGAATTCTAAGAAAATAATATCTCCTAGCTCGCTTTGTGCAAAATCTGTAATTCCAATTGTAGCAATATTGCCGTCTAGCTTTACCCATTCATGCTCAGGTGTATACATCAAATTCTTTGGATGATTCAATTTTCTTTCCTTTCTATTTTTTTTAGAAAATTACTTAAAAAATTTATATCAAAATTTCCATTAATAAAGTCATTATTTGACAAAATCATTTCTAATAATGGTAATGTCGTATTTGGCCCCTCAATAAAAGTTTCTTGTAAAGCCCTCTGCATCTTAACAATAGCTTTTTCTCTCGTAGAAGAATGCACAATCAACTTCCCAAGCATAGAGTCGTAAAATGGGGGAATCTGATATCCTGCATAAATGTAAGAGTCGATTCGTATACCAATTCCTCCTGCAAAATTAAGAGAATCAATCTTTTTAGGTGAAGGAACAAAATTATTAAAAGGATCTTCTGCGTTGAGTCGACATTCAATGGAATGACCTTTGCTATTAATCATTTCTTGTGTAAAAGATATTTTCTTCCCATAATGCATTGTAATCTGTTCTTTCACTAAATCTATCATATATACCATTTCTGTCACTGTATGTTCTACCTGAATTCTTGTATTCATTTCAATAAAATAAAAGTTTTTATCTTCATCAACTAAAAACTCGACAGTACCAGCCCCAACATATTTGACTTTCTTAGCTAAATCAATAGACTTTGATGTCAAGATCTCTCTTAAATCTTTATCAACAAAACTAGATGGACATTCCTCTATTAATTTTTGATTATTTCTTTGCACTGAACATTCGCGCTCACCAAAATGAATATAATTGCCAAATTTATCTCCTAAAATCTGAACCTCAATATGACGACCATTCTTAATAAATTTTTCAACATATATTTCAGGGTTATTAAATGCTTTAGTTGCTTCAGATTGTATAATACTAAAACCTTTTTCTGCTTCTGAAGCGTCATTTAATACTCTCATACCCTTTCCACCGCCTCCGCCAGAAGCTTTTAACATAACTGGGTATCCAATTTCATTGGAAATCTCAATGAGCTCATCTGCAGAATTCAAAACATTACTTCCAGGAATAATAGGTACTTTTGAATCTTCGGCAACTCCCCTTGCATTAACCTTATCTCCCATCAAAGCAATAGTTTCAGCATCTGGTCCAATAAAACAGAATCCATTTTCCTTACAAATCCTACTGAATTGGGCATTTTCTGCTAGAAATCCATATCCTGGATGGATTGCATCAGCATTAGATATTTCAGCTGCAGCAATAATTCTAGGAATATTTAAATAACTCTCTAATGGAGGGCCCTCACCAATACATATTGCTTCATCTGCAAATTTCACATGTAAAGAAAATTTATCTGCTTTAGAATAAACTGCTACAGTTTTAATTCCCATTTCTTTACAAGCGCGAATTATTCTTATGGCAATCTCGCCTCTATTTGCAATCAATATTTTTTTAAACATACTTTATTCGGAATAAGTTAAGATAAACAAAGGTTGATCAAATTCAACTGGACTACCATTTTCAACAAGAATTTCTTTAATAGTACCATTGCTCTCACATTGAATTTCATTCATAATCTTCATTGCTTCTACAATACAAATAGTATCTCCTTGATTTATTGCGCCATTGACTTCAGCAAAGGGCTTAGAATCTGGGTCTGGAGCTGAATAGAATGTTCCAGGCATAGGTGAACGTACAGTAAATGTATTAGTATCTACTTTTGGGCGAGATTCTTCCTTTTTTTCGGAAGATATAATAGGTTGATCGGAACTTGATGCAGCTAAATCTGATACATCGCTAAGATCAGAATTAATAATTGGAGGATTTTTAGTAACTTTGATCTTCCTAAACCAGAATCTTACTTCTATTTCATTTATATCACTATTCTCTAATATATAGATGACTTCTTTTAACTTATCTTTCCACATAAGATTATTGCTTTACTCTCTCAGAGTAAACACCAGATTTGGTATCAATTTTTAAAAAATCTCCTTCATTAATAAATAAAGGAACTTGGACTTCCAAGCCAGTCTCCATCTTAGCAGGTTTTGTTGCATTTGTAGCTGTATTTCCCCTATGTCCAGGATCTGTCTGTACTACTTTAAGCGTTACTTTAGCAGGAAGATTAATATTGATAATTTCATCGCCATCAAATACTAAATCTATATTATCACCTTCTTTGATATACCTATCGCCATCTTGCATTAAGATATCAGAAACCTCAACCTGGTTAAATGTTTGATTATCCATAAATATATAATTACTAGCATCTTTGTATAAGTATTGGAATTGACTAGAAGTAACTCTAATAAATTCTAATTTTACACCTGCATTAAAAGTTTGGTCGATCACTTTTCCTGATTGAATATTCTTTAATTTGGTTCGAACAAACGCTGGACCTTTCCCTGGTTTAACATGTTGGAATTCTACGACTTTCATTCTTGCATTCTTGAAGTTTAGTATAGATCCATTTCTTATGTCTGCTGTTGTACTCATGCTAAGAACTTAATTTATTTAATTTTTTTATAACAGTTTTCTTACAATTTTTTTTGTTAATTCTAAATCATATTTTTTTTCAGAGTTGCTGTATTCTTTATTGGCAAATTTTACAGAATCAATCTTATCAAATATTGCTATTAGATCAGCGTCATTAAAGAAAGTTTTTATCTCTTCAGAAGTCATTTCAAAGGAAATAACATAGTATTGATTTTGCAAGTATCTCTTTAATATTATTGACAGCTTATTATAGAATATAGCAGAAGAGATATTTTCAAATTTTAATTGATTTAATTTTTTAACTGAATCTTTTCTTGGGTCTTTATTAAAAAATTGAATCCGATTGAAAAGGTTTTCTTGGCTTCTATTGAACCATAAATGAAATATACAGACTAACAAAAAGAGTATAATTAATATTAAGAATATCTTATATCTTTCATATGGAAATTCAATCTCTTTCACAGGCTTATCTTTCTCGATATTTAACATAGTACTATCAATAACAGATGTTATTTCTATTTTTATAGGCTCTGTACTAAAGACTGTAGATTCTGTTGAGTCTGGAAAATTAATGCTCAGAAAATATGGAGGTATAACTATCTTTCCTGTATCCCAAAATGTTATCTCAAAACTAATCGAAAATGAATGGTCTAAAGTGTCTATATTAGAACTTTTTATGAGAACTCTTGAAGAATCAGAGATCCATAAAGAAGAGTCAGACCATACCATTTCTTCAATCGAATAATATTCATCGAGATTATTTAAGGCAATATCAAGATTAACTGGGTAGCCAATTTCTGTTTTATTGATATCTACTTCATAAGTGAAAGCATTCTGGTTATTGGTTTCTGTACAACCGAGAATGAAAAAAAATAAAAGGATGATATTCTTAATCATATACTAGGAACGTTTAGCTCTTCTTTTAAAGAAATTCATAAGAGCTTTAATATAATCTTCATTGGTTGCTATTTGTATTAAATCAAAACCAATATTCTTGCAACTTTGCGCAAAACTATTTAAACGATCAGAAAAATCTTTTGAAAACTCAGACCGTATTCTATCGCTAGATGTGTCAATCCATACTTTTTCATTTGATTCAGAGTTATGCACATTAATTAAACCTAAGTTTGGGAATTCTTTTTCAAAAATATCATATATCTGTATACCTATGACATCATGATTGAAATTTAAGTATTTCATTTCTGTCCAAAAATTATCATCCATAAAATCTGAAATCACAAACATAACATTTTTTCTTTTAGAAATTTTACTTGCAAACTCTAGAGCATTTTTAATTGATGTTTTATTTTGCTCGCTATCGTAATCATGGTTGACTAAGTCAGTTATTAAGCGCAATACATGAGATTTACCTTTTTTGGGAGGTATATATTTTACTATATCATCGTTAAATAAAATCAATCCAACTTTGTCATTATTCTTGATAGCAGAAAACCCTAACATTGCTGCAATCTCAATCCCTAAATCAATTTTTAATTTACTCTTTGAACCAAAAACTCCGGAACTGCTAACATCAATAAGAAGTAATACTGTAAGCTCTCTCTCCTCTTCAAATATCTTGATATGAGGCTTGCCTGTCCTTGCAGTAACATTCCAATCAATGAATCTAACATCATCGCCATGTTGATACTCTCTTACTTCAGAGAAAGTCATGCCTCGACCTTTAAAATTGGAATGATAATCTCCACCAAAAAAATCATTTACAATATTTTTGGTTCTGATTTCTATTTGTCGAACTTTTTTTAGGATGTCTTTGGACATAAGATAAAATTATGGAACAGGAATCTCTTTAAATAACTGATCAATTAATTCTTCTGATGTGATTTCTTCTGCCTCTGCTTCATAAGATAACAACATTCTATGTCTTAAAACGTCTTTTCCTATATATCTTATATCTTCTGGAATAACATAACCTCTTCCATCGACAAATGCTTTTGCTTTGGCTGCCAATACTAAATTAATTGATGCTCTAGGAGAAGCCCCGAAACTAATCAAGTCTTTGAGTTGACCTAATTTAAATTTTTCAGGACTTCTTGTTGCAAAAACAATATTCAATATATAATCCAGAATCTTAGGTGCGATATAAATATCATTGAGCAATCTTTGGGCTTCTAAAACCTTCTTAGCATTCACTACAGGTTTTTGTTTTTTCTCTAAATTAGTTTTTGCTACTCTAGATAAAATCTCTTTTTCTTCTTCTATTGATGGATAATCAACAAGAACCTTTAACATGAAACGATCTACTTGAGCTTCAGGCAATGGATAGGTTCCTTCTTGTTCAATAGGATTCTGTGTAGCTAATACAAGGAAAGGTAAATCAAGTTTAAATGTTTCTTCCCCAATAGTAACTTGCCTTTCTTGCATTGCTTCAAGTAAAGCACTTTGTACCTTTGAAGGAGCTCTATTGATTTCATCTGCTAAAATAATATTAGAAAAAATTGGTCCTTTCTTTGTCATAAAATCACCTGTCTTTTGATTATATATCAAAGTACCTAGCAAATCTGCAGGTAGCATATCTGGCGTAAATTGAATTCTCTTAAATTCAGCGCTAATTAAGTTAGCAACAGTATTAATAGTTAGCGTTTTAGCTAGGCCAGGTACCCCTTCCAGTAATATATGACCATTAGATATAACAGATATTAGTATCTTATTTATAAGATCATCCTGTCCAACAATTACCTGTCCAATTCCGTCTTTCAAATCTTTAATAAATACCGACTTCTTTGCAATCTTTGCATTCAATCGATTTAGTGCATCTTTATTCATCATTTTCCTTCTTTACAATATGTTGAGTTTCAAATGTGCTATTTGTTAACGGCACTAGAAATCCATTGCTTTTCTTTATATTTAGCTCTCCAGCTAAATCTAATACATTTTTCCCAGAGATTAAGACCCTTAAATCTGTTATTCCGTTAAGATTGCCATTATCTAATTTTGCGAAATATATATCTGTTCCATTTACTGTTAAATTTAAATATGGTTCCGATGTTTCTTCAAAATCTATCGATCCTGTAATCTGTAGATTAGGATCTTTCTGTAGCTTCAATTTGACTTTTGGATTAGTTACAGATCCTAAAAAATTAATCTGGCCTATATTATCAATAACATTAAGGTCTATACTCAGATTTCTAATAGATTCTGGCTTCAACTCTACTGGAAATTCTCTTAAATCAAGCTTAGTATCTCTTACTCTTAATGTTCCATTTAATATCTGTGTATTTTCAGGTGTATTTGCCTCTTGATCTTTAATATCTATATTGAAATAAACTGATTCATTTTCATCATAAAGCAAAACTACTTCTTCAAAAAACTGTCCTATGTAATCAGCTGGAAATTCTTTGTGAGATTCTAATTCAAAAGAATAGCTTTGAATCTCTGATGTGTTTTCAAATTGATTCAGGTTTAATGCCATAGAGAATGTTCCCAATTCTAATACACCATCAAATAATACTCCACTCTCTGCATTGATATTCAATGAAAAAAATTCACTATCCTTTGAAATGCTATCACTCTCTAAACTATTAATATATTTTATATTTAAGATAGGTTCATTCAAATGAATATTTACAGCATCAACTAGATTATAACTTATTCTCTGATTGTCAAAGAAGAGATTTCCTAACATCATAATATTTGTGTAAGAAAAATGAGTTTTTAATGAAGCATTAGGGACTTTTAGTATATTATCATCATTATTATCTACAATGACATCTTTTAATAAGATATACACATCTACTTTATTGCTATCTGCAACAAGGTTAATAGTAGATGATTTATCAAAATCAATACTATACTCCTCTGACAGAGAAGCTATAAGAGAGTTTGATTGATCAATTTCAAATTCTAATCCTTTTCCTATATAAATATATAAGGAAATGGTAACGATAATTATACATAGAATAAATGTGATAATTATACTAAAGAATGTTCTAAGTATTTTTGTTATTAGGCTATTCATTTGTTTAAAAACTAACTATTAATAGCCTAATAAAAAATCTAAAATCTAGTCATCAACAACTTCAAAATCTGCATCTTCAATCTTTTTATCATCTTTCTTTTCAGATGAAGATTTTGAGTTTGTAGCTTCTTGCATAGGAGGTTCTGTACCTTCTGTAGAATTTGCATACATACTAGAAGATTTAGAACTCCACACAGCATTGATGTTTTCAATTTCTTTCTTGATGTCCTCAGTATTCCCTGAAGCGTTTGCTGCTTTTAATTGATCTAAAGCATCATTAAGATCTTTTTTATCATCTTCACTTAATTTATCTTCCAAATCTTTCATTTGTTTTTCTGTCTGATAAACTAACTGTTCTCCTTGATTTTTTGTCTCAATCTCTTCTTTTTTAACCTTATCTTCTGCTTCATGTTTCTTAGCATCATTTACCATCTTTTCAATTTCTTGATCAGATAGACCGCTTTGAGCCTCAATTCTAATGCTTTGCTCTTTACTGGTAGCTTTATCTGTAGCTTTAACATTTAAAATACCATCGGCATCCATATCAAATGTCACTTCGATTTGTGGAGTGCCTCTTGGTGCAGGAGGAATTCCATCTAAATGAAATCTTCCTAGACTTTTGTTATCTCCAGCTAATTGTCTCTCTCCTTGAACGACATGGATTTCTACCATTGGCTGGTTATCAGCTGCAGTACTAAAGATTTGAGATTTTTGAGTTGGAATCGTTGTATTTTTTTCAATTAAACCCGTTGCAACACCGCCCATAGTTTCAATACCTAAAGTTAATGGTGTAACATCAAGCAATAATACATCATCCACATCTCCTGCTAATACACCTGCTTGTATAGCTGCTCCAAGAGCTACAACTTCATCAGGATTGACACTTTGATTAGGATCTTTTTCAAATATTTCTTTTACTTTGTTTTGAACCGCAGGAATTCTAGTTGAACCACCAACCAAAATTACCTCATTAACATCCTTAGGATTAAGCTTCGCATCTTTTAACGCTTGCTTACATGGTCCTACGACTTTCTCAACAAGATCTGCAACTAGCTTTTCAAAAGTAGCTCTAGTTAATGTAATATTTAAATGCTTTGGACCTGAAGAATCAGCGGTTATGAATGGTAAATTAATTTCTGTTTGCTTTGAAGATGAAAGTTCTTTCTTAGCGCTCTCTGCAGCCTCTTTCAATCTTTGTAAAGCCATTGGATCTTTCCTTAAATCAATCCCTTCATTCTTATTGAATTCATCAGCTAGCCAATCGACAACTTTTTGATCAAAATCATCTCCACCCAATCTCCCATCACCGTTACTTGCATTAACTTCTATTGTTTGACCTTCATCATTTAAGATATCAAGAATAGATATATCAAAAGTACCTCCACCTAAATCAAATACAGCTACTTTTTCATCTTTCTTTTTATCAAATCCATATGCTAACGATGCAGCAGTAGGTTCATTGATAATTCTTTTAACATTTAGTCCTGCAATTTTTCCTGCATCTTTCGTTGCCTTTCTTTGTGAGTCATTAAAATATGCAGGTACAGTAATAACAGCATCCGTAACATCTGTTCCAAGATATTGTTCAGCCATTTGTTTCATTTTTTGTAGAACCATAGCGCTGATTTCTTGAGGCTGGTATTTCTTACCATTTGCTTCAACATTCACTTTAGCACCATCCACAGAAACCTTATACGCTACCTCTTTGATATCTTTTTTGATTTCAGCAGGAGTTCTACCCATAAATCTTTTAATTGAATAAATAGTATTATTGGGATTAGTTACAGCTTGACGTTTTGCGGGATCGCCTACTAAACGATCACCTTCTTTTGTAAAACCTATTACTGATGGCGTAGTTCTTCCACCTTCAGGACTAGTAATGACGGTTGGCTCTCCACCTTCCATCACTGCTACACAAGAGTTTGTTGTACCTAAATCAATTCCAATTATTTTTCCCATAAAATTCTCCTAATATTTTAGTTCTCGCTATATATAGATGCAAAGAGTGTGCCAGGATAATATATATGTCATATTTGACAAATTATATGCCTATATGGCATATATAAGGTATTATTCTATAATTCTATGAGAGTTCCGTCATATAGGTTCATTTTTCTTTTACCTATACTAAATACTTTATCGTCATGAGTAGTAATGACAAAAGTTAGATTAAAATCGTCATTTAATTTTTGAAATAAATCAATCATTTTAATGGCATTGTCCTCATCTAAGTTTCCTGTTGGTTCATCTGCTATAATTATTGAAGGTTTGTTGATAATAGCTCTCATTGCAGAAACCCTTTGTTTCTCTCCTCCAGAGAGATCTAAAGGAAAAGATTTCTTACGATCTGATAAATCAAAGTAATTAAATAAATCTTCTACATAAGCTGTATCAACCTCATTTCCTGCTATAAGCGTCGGAATAGTGACATTCTCAAAAATATTTAACTCAGCGATAAGATTATGAAATTGAAATATAAATCCAATGTGGGCATTTCTTATGCAGTCATAGTCTTCAATATCATTTAGATTATTATTGTTGATTATTATTTCTCCGCTATCTGGCTCATCTAAAGTGCCTAATAAGCTTAATAAAGTAGATTTTCCAGAACCGGATGGTCCTTTAATAGTTAAAATCTCTCCCTTATTAAGATCAAAACTGATTCCTTTTAGGACTTCAAGCGTTCTATCGCCATCTTTAAAGGTCTTCTTGAGATTTTTAACTGATAGTATCATATGTTTTTATTTATCAATTCAACTGGGCGTATTTTTTTAATAAGCATTAAAGGTAATGTTGCAAATAAACCAATAATTATTATAGAATAAAATAACAACAAAGAAATATCTTTAAAACTAATTTCCATAGGAAGTATGCTTACTAGATAAAATTCAGGATTTAACATAAACACTCCGAATGTATTTTGTATATATATAATTAAGAGAGCAAATAAGATACCACTAATCACAGCAGATAATGCAAGCAAGTATCCATAGACTAAAAATATGCTAGATATATTACCTTTTTTCATTCCAAGAGTGCTTAGAATTGCCATTTCTCGTGTTTTTTTGGTTGCAATTTGCATTATAGACGAAGATAAGTTAAAGGAAGCCACTACTATTATAAGAAACAATGTGAAGAAGGTTATTTTCTTCTCAATCTCAGTTGCATCAAACAATTGTTTATTGCGCTCCTTCCATGACACAATATTAGCTTCTTTTATACTCGTGATATTATCTATTTCTCCAAGAATTTCTACATCAGTAAATATTTGATCAATCGGGCTATCATTTTCAGATACTGTAAACATTAGAAATTCATCCGATCTTAATATTCTATTACTAAAAATATCTTTTATAATGAATTCTTTCATTAATGGCATCGCCAAATAACTCATATTAAGCTTGGTACTGTACATTGAAATAGAATCACCAATACTAAAGTCCATCCTATCTGCTAAAGATTGTCCAATAATAATTTCTCCATCATTTAATTCTTTGTTATTTTCAATCAATTTTAGATTATAGAAGTTCTCAAACTTGGTACTAGCAATAGTCTTTAAGCTTACTAAAGATTGTTTATTATTTTTTGATACAAAGAATTCTTCCTCATAAAATGGAGCATATTTAATATTATTGTTCTCAAAACTGCTTATCAATTCTTTATCTTTAATATAATCAAATTCAACAAGGGCATAATCTCCATATATTTTTCTTGTCTCATCTTGAAGGATACTTTGAAATCCATTAAGAACTGCTATCGACAAGATAATTGATGCGGCACCAATAAATAATCCTAAAAAAGATATAAGATTAATAATACCGCCCTCAATTACATTGCGCGGCATCAAAAAACGTTTTGCTATTAGAAATATAGTCTTCATTAATTTTTTAATATTTTAGATGGATTAATAGATAAAAGATATTTGAGAGAAATACTTGAAAATAATATGCTACATAATACACTAATGAGCAGTGTATATATAGCATTATTTATACTGAATATGACTGGCAAGTAACTAACAAAATAAATATTCTCAGCTAATGAGATAAAATGAAATTTCTCTTGCATAAAAATAAATAATAAAGCCAAAATAACTCCTAATATTGCTCCAATAAATGCTAAAAATATTCCTTGAATGATAAATATCAGTGATAACTTTCTATTGGACATTCCATAAGTCTTCATAATTGCTAGATTAAATCTTTTCTCATAAAAAAGGATGTTGATTGATCCCATTAAATTAAAATAAGATACTAATGCAATTAGACTAAAAATAAAAATAATGGGCCATTGCTGCGTATTAATCCATTCAAATAAATCTCTATGCCTGTCTTCTAAGTTCAATTGATAGAATGGATAATCCACATTCTCTATTTCTAAAGAATTATCAAAGTTAATCCAGCCACTAATCATATTTTCTTTATTAAAGTAGGATTGAACAGTAGCAATCGGCATAAAAATTAATCTTGAATCGTATTCATCTATACCTGAGTGATATATCTCTCTTATTTCTAATAATAAAAATTTATTTTTTCCTATCAATCTTTGAGAAGATAATGGATTAAAAAGAATAGTCTCATCTCCTATCGATAAATCAAGATTTTTTGCAAGAACACTACCAATAATAACTTGATTTGGATTAATATCTTCAATGCTAATGTTGGATCTATTGAATAAATTATAATCTCTAAATTCTTTATTTCGTAAACCATATATCATAACATTACTGCTATTAGATTGTGATTTAAGAATTCCTGGTTTCTCAATATAAGGAGTTAATCTGCTTCCATATTCATCATAAAAATTAGGTAATAATTCAGATTCACTTACAACGAATTCGTCTTCAAATAAATGATTAACAGTTGTATATCCATTAATATAAGAAAGCTTCTCAGATACTTTGCTTTCAAATCCTTCTACCGCTCCTAATACAATATTTAATGAAGCTATACCTAGAGCTAAACTTATAATAGAAACAATATTTGTAATTTTGAAAAGAAAATTACTTTGTGATGAAAAAAATAGTCTTCTTAAGACAAGAAAAACTAATTTCATTTTAAAGATTTGAGTGTGGGAAAGATAATTGCATCTCTAATCCACCTAGTATCAATAAATAACATAACTAATCGATCAATTCCAATACCAACTCCTGCAGTTGGAGGCATTCCAGTCTCTATAGCTTCTAAGAAATTTTTATCAACAGGGAACGCTTCTTCATCTCCGCCATCTTTTTTAGCTGATTGATCTTCAAATCGCTTTCTTTGATCTATAGGATCATTTAGCTCAGAAAATCCATTTGCAAATTCCATACCTGCAATAAATAATTCAAATCTTTCAGTAAAATTTTTATCTCCATCCCTATTGACTTTTGCCAATGGAGAAATTTCTACAGGATGATTCATTACATAAGTGGGATTAATTAAGTTTGGCTCTACTTTTCTTCTCATTATTTCATCAATCATCTTTGCAAGACTGTCACTCTTCTTAACTTTTAGATCTAATGTCTTGCATAGATCAAATACTGCCTTACTATCAGTTAAATCTATAGAATGCCCAGTATGTTCCTTAATTAATTCATCCATTGTTTTTCTTGCAAACTTCTTAGATATATTAATATCATTTCCATCCCATGATATATTCTTAATACCTAAATCTTTTGCTACTTTTTTAAACATGTCTTCTACAAAATCCATCATAAAGTTGTAATCTGCATAAGCTTGATAAAATTCAAGCATAGTAAACTCTGGATTATGGCTACGATCAATACCTTCATTTCTAAAATCTTTGGACATTTCATAGACTTTTTCAAAGCCACCCACAATTAATTGCTTTAAATAAAGTTCGGTAGCAATTCTTAAGAAAAATTCTTGGTCTAATGCATTATGAAATGTTTTAAAAGGCTTAGCATTTGCCCCACCATAAACTGGTTGTAAAACTGGTGTCTCAACCTCTATATAGCCATTTTTATTTAGAAACTCTCTTATAGAGTTAATTATTTTAAACCTTTTGATATAATTATCTTTTGTTTCAGGATTAATAATCATGTCGAGATAACGTTTCCTATATCTTAATTCTTTATCTGATACTGAGTTGTATTTTTCTCCATCCTTTTCTTTGACATCAGGAATAGGTCTTAAGTTTTTACTTAACACAGTTACTTGTTGAGCTTTAACAGTTAATGCATCTGTTTTGGTGACAAAAACTGTACCATCAATACCAATAAAATCTCCAATATCAACAAGCTTAAATAAATTGTAGTTGTCTTCACCTATATCATCTCTTGCAACATATAATTGCACTCTACCTTGTTCATCTTGAATATTAGCAAAAGCAGCTTTTCCCATTTTTCTTAAAGACATTACTCTTCCAGCTACAGACACCTTTTTATTGAGATTTTTTTTGGTGATATCTGATGTTGTATGAGTAGTATTAAACTCATATGGATAAGGATTGACACCTAATTCACGTATTTTCTCTAATTTCTCTAGACGATTTGCAATAATTTGTTTTAGACTTTTATTTTCCATACTGAAAGAAACTTATTTATTTTTTTCCATTTTATCTAATAAATAACTATACATAAAGTCATCTATATTACCATCCATAACAGCTTTAACATTTCCTACTTCAAATTTTGTTCTATGATCTTTAATCATGTTGTAAGGATGAAAAACATATGATCTTATCTGATTACCCCAAGCAATATCCTTTTTTTCACCTTCAAGAATTTTTTTAGACTCAGCTTGTTTCTCTATTTCAATTTGATATAGTTTGGATTTTAATACTTTTAATGCTTGTTCTTTATTTTTGTGTTGAGATCTTTGCGTTTGACATTGAGTAACTGTTCCAGTGGGTATGTGAGTAATTCTAATAGCAGAATCTGTCTTATTCACATGCTGACCTCCAGCCCCACTAGAACGAAAGGTGTCAATTCTTAAATCTTTTTGATTGATTTCTATTTCTACGTCTTCATCTATAGATGGATAAACAGAAACTGAAGCAAAAGATGTATGTCTACGACTATTAGAATCGAAGGGTGATATTCTTACTAATCTATGAATACCGATTTCTGATTGAAGCAACCCATATGCATAGTCTCCTACGATTTCAATTGTACAATCCTTAATACCTGCCTCGTCTCCTGATTGAAAGTCAATAACGTTAAATTTGAAGCCTTTAGACTCTGTCCACATAGAATACATCCTATATAACATCTGGGCCCAATCTTGACTCTCAGTCCCTCCTGCTCCTGGATGAATTGATATAATTGCATCCTTAGAATCATTTGGTGAGTTAAGAATGAGTTTTAATTCAAACTCTTTAATTAGTTTAGAAAAATATTCTAATTCTTTAGAAAATTCTTTTTCATCTATTTGGCCATCATTGAGGAATTCAAACATAACCTTAACATCGCTAGCCTTTTCAGATAAATTTTTTCTTAAATCAATATCCTTCTCGCACATAGAAATTTCTTTCATAATGGATGTTGTTTTCTTGTTATTGTCCCATAAAGATGGGTCTGATATTTGATCTTTTAAATTATTTAAGTAAGCATCTTTGGCTTCAAGGTCAAAGATACCTCCTAATTTGATCAAACTTTTCTAAAAGTGAATTATATTGGTCTTTTAAATCCATGTGCTAATTAAAAATCCTAAAGTAAGTAACGTCCCTGTTAAAAAATGAATTCCAATTGTTGAAACATTAACAATTAATAGCTCATACGGAAGTTGCTGAAGATTTGCATCTTCTTTTTCCCATTCATCTAGCCAACTAGAACCTTTTTTGTGGGCAAAATTAAATATTAGAATAGGAAGTAACGCTATTAGCGTAAAAAGATTGTTAGTATAGATAGCTGCTCCAAAAATCATTGCAAATGACAATAACATAGAATTTCTCCATACTTTGAAAGGCACTCTATAGTTTGCTTTATCTCCAGGTCCAGCTAATTTAACAACCCAACTATTTTTATTGGCTGCTCTATCAGCATTATAGTCTTGGAAACAATTAATAAATAATATAAGAGCAACTAATATACCTACAGGAATTGAGAATAGTAATGTAGTAACAGGATCAACAGATTGATTTTGCATATATGCAGCACCATAAACCATCAAAGGACCAAATCCAGTAAATACTGCTAAATCGCCTAATCCATTGTAAGATAATTTTAAGAAACCAGTATATGTAATCCCTAAAAATATACCGATTAATCCAACATACATTAAGTTTGACATAGCAAAATAGTCACCAAAAATAGCATTATTAAGATTCAAACCTATGCTAATCGTTAATCCAAAAAATAATAAGGATAATAATAACATATTTGTTGGCGTAATTAGACCAGATTGAATTGATCTAGATCCTCCATTAAAAGGACTTGCCAATTTGTTCATCTCATCATTTCTTGATTTATGATCAAAATAATCATTCATGTTGTTTGTAGCAATCTGAGCAAAAATTCCTCCTAAGAGAACAAGCCAAAAAATTGACCAATCAAATGTGCCAAACTGTTTATATGCAATAGCTGATCCAAGTAAGATTGGAGCAATAGTAGCTGTTAAAAATGGACCTCTAATGACAGTCATCCAATATTTGAACGTTCTACTGATATTGCCTAATAATTCTGAAATTATACTTGGTCTATTCTCTGGTAATTCTATCCATTCAAACTGAGTTTCAGCAAAGAAATCGACATACTTTATTACCGTTGGCTCTATTTTATAATATCCAACTACATCATTAGCAATTAAGAATTCATCATACATATAATCAGAGAAAGCTTCTGTAACTTTAAGAACTGCTTCTCTTGCCTTATCTTTCTCTTCTTTGTCTGTTATTTTTGTAGCATATCCATCAATCTGAAGCTCTTTAATGCCATCTTCTCCATCAGGCCTAATAACACACTGGACTTTTGGATTAAAAGCAATTTGAACAGCTTTTCTAGATGGATTAAATGTAAAGAAATATATATTTAGACCATCATTTGAAAAATATACATTCGCAGCAGATGAATTCCCTGCAACACTAGTAGAAAGAGTCATAAAGTCTGCTCTATCCATTAAATCCTTAATTTTTTCTTTCAACATCTTACTCTTCCCCCATTTCACTCATTTTCTCTTTTAAAACCTTACTTAATTCTTCTAAACTAAGTTCAGAACTTATAAAATATCCATTCTCTGCAATAGATATCTTTCCTGTCTCTTCAGATAAAACTAATGCGATAGCATCGCTCTCCTCTGAAATGCCCAGCGCAGCTCTATGTCTTGTACCCATCTCTGGGTTTAAAGTTTTACTCTCTGTTAAAGGCAAAATACATGCAGCAGCCTCAATAATATTACTATGAATAATTACGGCTCCATCATGCAAAGGTGATGAAGGATTAAAAATTGAGACTAATAATTCAGGACTAAACACTGCTCCCATTTTTACGCCGTCAGAACTAATATTCTTTAAAGAATTCTCCCTTTCAAAAACAATAATTGCTCCCCATCTATTTTTCTTTATCTCATTAATGCATGATATAATTTCATCTTGAATAGAAAGTTTCTCAATTTGAAATAGCTTCCTTAATAGTCTATTTTGACCAACAGAAGTTAATAATCTTCTAATTTCTGGTTGGAATAAAATAACAAATACAACCACCCACACTGTTTGAAATAAGTTTAATAGCCATGAAGTAGCTCTAAAGCCAAGAATATTAACGATAAATCCTGCAAAAAATAGGATTAATAGACCGATTAACATTTGTCCCCCTCTTGTTCCTCTAAAGTAAGAGTAGGCGTAGGAAAAAATGAATGAAATAAGCACCAGATCAAATAAATCAGTAAGCGTAAATTTTATAAAGCTGATTTCAAATAAGTTCATATGGTATAATTTAGGTATTTAAAGTGTTTGAATTCAAAATTTTATTTCCAATAATCAATGATCTTTTTGCCTCAATAATATCATGCACTCTAAATAGCTTACATCCTCTATCTAAAGCTATTATGTTTGATGCTATCGTTCCTTCAATTCTATTATTTTCATCTACATTTAAAGTCTTACCAATAAATGATTTTCTTGATGCTCCAATCAATATAGGGTAACCAAGATCAGTCAACTTATCTATATTATTTATGATAGTAAAATTATTATCTATTGTCTTACCAAATCCAATCCCTGGATCTAAAATAATATTATGTTTTTTAACCCCTTTTTTCAAAGCAAAATTAGCTCTGTCTAGTAAGTGATTAGTGATATCAGAAATCATATTGTTATATGAAGGATTTTCTTGCATTGTTTTAGGATTGCCTATGATATGCATTAAAACAACAGGGCAATCATGCTTAATAACAATATCAACCATATTACTATCAAAAGATAGACCGCTAATATCATTAATAATATCTGCTCCAACACTGCATGCATTATCAGCAACTGAAGATTTTGTAGTATCTATGGAAATTATAGTATCTGTTTTCTCTCTTAATTTCTGTATTACAGATATGACTCTAGATAATTCCTCTTCTTCAGATACTGAATCAGAAAAAGGTCTAGTAGACTCTCCACCTATATCAATGATATCTGCACCGTCAACAATCATATCCATAGCGTGATTAACTGCAGTATTAGTATCTAGGAATTTTCCACCATCTGTAAAAGAATCTGGGGTAACATTTAATATTCCCATAATGAGTGGCTGCTTATCTTCAGACAATAACCAATCATTTAATTCAGAAATATTCACTATTTATTTTTTTGAAATTTTCTTACCAGCAATCAACAGCTTAATATCTTGTTCGTCAATCGTCTCATGTTCTAATAACTGTTCAGCCATTAAATGTAAAAGATTTATATTATCTTTTAAAATCTTATGTGAAGCTTGTTGCGCATTTTTAATGATACTAACAACTTCATGATCTATTTTTTGAGCAGTCTTCTCACTATAGTCTCTATGTGACTGTATTTCTCTTCCTAAGAATATCTCCTCATTCTTTTTTCCAAATGACATTGGACCCATTGTGTCGCTCATACCCCACTCACAAACCATCTTTCTTGCAATACTTGTAGCTCTTTCAATATCGTTCGAAGCTCCGGTGGTAATCTCATTAAATATGATTTCTTCCGCTGATCTTCCGCCCATCATTACCGCTAATCTGCTTAAAATATATGTCTTAGAATATCCATGCTTTTCATCTAGAGGCAATTGCATTGTCACACCAAGAGCTCTTCCCCTTGGAATGATAGTGACTTTGTGAACTGGATCGGCTTCAGGAGAAAATATAGCTACAACAGCATGTCCAGCTTCATGGTATGCTGTTACTTTTTTCTCATCATCGGATAATACCATGCTTTTTCGTTGCACTCCCATTAAAACCTTATCTTTTGCTTCTTCAAAGTCATTATTATCGACAGTAGCTTTTCTTTTCCTAGATGCTAATAAAGCTGCTTCATTTACAAGATTTGCTAAATCAGCACCAACCATTCCTGGCGTACCTTTTGCAATGTCTTTAAGTTTAACAGATTTCTTATTAATCTTAATTTTTTTCGTATGTATTTTTAGAATGTCGTGCCTTCCTTTTAGGTCAGGAATATCCACTACAACCTGACGATCAAATCTCCCTGGCCTTAATAGTGCAGAGTCTAACACATCGGGTCTGTTGGTTGCAGCCATTACAATTACGCTGCTACTATTTTCAAATCCATCTAACTCTACTAATAATTGATTTAAAGTTTGTTCTCTTTCGTCATGACCTCCCCCTAAACCAGCCCCTCTTTGTCTGCCAACAGCATCTAATTCATCTATGAAGATAATTGCAGGAGAATTTTTGTTTGCCTGCTCAAATAGATCTCGCACTCTTGACGCTCCGACTCCTACAAACATTTCAACAAAATCAGCTCCACTAATACTAAAAAATGGAACACTAGATTCTCCAGCTACAGCTCTCGCTAATAGAGTTTTTCCAGTTCCTGGAGGACCTACCAATAATACTCCTCTTGGGATTTTTCCACCTAATTTTTCAAATTTCTTTGGACTTTTCAAATAGGCAATCACTTCTTCTAGTTCTTCTTTTGCCTCTATACATCCAGCAACATCGGTGAATTTCACTTTCTTTTGATTCGAAGAAAACATTTTTGCTTTGCTTTTTCCAAAACTAAATACATTATTCATTCCATTATTTGAACCTTGCATTCTTTTAAGCATAAAAAGCCAAAATCCAATTAATAGTAACCAAGGAGCAAAACCAAGTAGCCAGTTAGTCCAGTCAATTTTCTCTCCTTCAAAATTATATTCAATACCTTTCTCATCCCAAATTTTAATTTGATCAGTATAGTCTGCTGGTAAATAAACAACAAAAAGAGTTCTTTCTGTAAACTCGGCTCCATTTTTATTGATTAGTGTTGTAGGATTCAATAGTTCACCATGAAAAGAATTGTCATTCTCAATAGAAGCTTCTTTTATCTGATTATCTGCAAGGAGCTCTTTATAGGTATTATAGGAGACTTCTATTTCATTTGCTGATTCATTTGGCAATAATGATAAAGATAACATTACAAAGAAAATCATTGCTAACCATATAAAAGAGCTTGAATTATTAGCTTTGGGCTTTTTCTTTAATGATTTTTTTTGTTTCTTTACTGGCTTTTTCATGTGGGAGATAATTTAATAAAAATGTTTATTAAAAAAACTATTTCCTAAAGAAATTTAGTTTTGCAATCAATTTACTATTCTTCTTTAATTTATAGTTATTACTAATTTGCTTACCTGCTACCCAAACAATGTCTTCTTTATTACAAATTGCAATGGTTTTTGTTTTTTCAATAGCAGACACTTTCTGATCAGTCAAATACTGAGTTACTTTCTTTGTTCCAGACAGTCCTAATGGGCTAAATATATCATTATTATCTATATTTCTCACAATTAATTTATTTTCAAAATGATCAGCATCGACATATTCAAAGGTTGGATCTTTTAAAAAGTTTTTTGGTCTCTTATCATAGTCCCAATAAAATGAGAAATCATCATTTTCTAACATCTCACCTGCTTTAACTTCACGATATATTGGCACTACATCTAATTTCTCTGTCAATAGAATACAGTCCCTATCAATAAGAATCTTAGTATTATTAATAATTTTCTCACTCCCAATTACTTCTTTTTCTAGAAATACATCTAACTCTTCTAATAAATTTTTAGAAAAATAGAATTCTGTTCTACTAGATAGTATTTTCCTGATAATATTAATTTTTAATAGAAAGGGTAAATCTAGAAACCTATTTTTATTGATATAATAAATATCCTTAGACAATGATACATAATCAGATTTGATAAATTCATTTGTTGAAAAAGATAATAAATCTTCCATGTCGTTGGTTTTATTCTGAAAATCTTCAAATGGTTTATGCAAATTAGGCTTAATCTTTTCTAGCAATGGAATTACTTTTTTTCTAAGAAAATTTCTTGTTAATGAAGTATCATTATTTGTTGGATCTGAGATATATTCTACTTTGTTTTCTTGTGCATATTTGTAGATTTCATCCTTTGTAATATCAAGCATTGGTCTAAAAAGGTTATTATTCAATGACTGAATACCTCTCATGGAAGTAAAACTAGAAGAATTCAAAATTTTCATTAGAATGGTCTCAATTTGATCATCAGAATGGTGCGCTGTAACAACATAGTTAGCATTAATTTCTTTGCAAGCCTCTGAAAGGAAAGAGTATCTTTTCTCACGAAGCTGCGATTCTATATTTCTTTTAATTTCTGATGAATTAATAGAATGCTCAATGTACGTAATATTATTATTATTACAATAATTTGATACTAGTTTACCCATTTTTTTACTATTAGCATGATAGTTATGATCTACATAACAAACTGAAATATTAGCTAAGCTAGAATTTTTATTAAAAAAATCTAACATCACCATCGAATCTATTCCACCAGATACTGCTAAGAGAAAATGTTGTTTTTTTTGATTTTGCAAGCCTTCAATACTAGCAATAATTTTATTTTTCATATTTAATTAAATAAGGATTAGTTCTTAACTCTTCATATAGAGTTGTCTCTTCTCCATGCCCTGTTAATAATTTACAATCACTTGTAAAAGAATTTACAAAAAATTCTAGTGATTTTGACATATCTCTTGGGCTACTTAGTGGAAGATCTGTTCTTCCAATAGATCCTCTGAAAATCAAATCTCCGCAAAAAACTAAATCCTCGATAACAAAACTAATACTTCCAGGAGAGTGTCCAGGGTTAAAAATAATCAAAAAATTAAAACTACCGATTGTAAGATTTTCTTGATCATTACTAATCCAATGAGATGCTTTAGGTCTTTGTGCTACAATGTTGCTTCCAACATTACCTACTCCCCAAAAATCTGCTGCCTTTTCAAAATTTTCAAGGATAAGACTTTCATCCTTACATAAATAAAAATCAATGTCATACTCTTTAATAAAATTAGATGCACTAGCAATATGATCAAAATGAGCATGAGTTGCTAAAATTGCTATGGGTTTTAAATGATTTGATGTAATAAATGAATTAATTAATTCAAAACCAAATCCAGGATCAATTATGATACATTCTTTATTATTATATAAGATATATGCATTCTCATCAAGAAGCTCTGTAACAATTCTCTGATAATGCACCATTACACTCTATCAAAAAAGAATGGGGAAAGAGAGTTAATCTTATCCTGATAGGAATGTGGATTCAAGAACTTGACTGTGGCTGAAATACTTGATAAGATAGAATTCCCATCTTGAGGTGTAAAACAAAAACCAGATATTTCATTGCTATTTTTAACATTAACAGAATCTTCTACTACTACTGTTTGATTTAAAATCCTTCCATACTGTCCTTGATCTCTACCAAAAGAAAATACAGCATTTGATGACCTATGTTCAGTTAATGCAATTCTGACATTGTTATTTAGAAGTTCAAGTACTTTTTCTTTAGAAGTGCCTTCTTTTACCTTGATGTTAAACCATACTGTATGCATATACTGCGTATTAATCTTGAGCGCTGAAGAAAAGAGATCTAAATCAAGATCCATGGTCTTAAATAATCCTACAGCATCTTCAGCATGATGCGTTCCATATGTCTCATGATCATGTTCATTTACTGTTGGTGCAGGAACATAGCTGCTTATCTGACTAATATCATTACTTCTACGAATACACACAAACTTACCTTCTAAAAGATTGTCTTTTGCAATACTGAGCGCTAGTGTGTTGACTAAACATGCAATATTATGAGTATTACATGACACAATTTGCAAAAATTGATCATTGGAGCTAATAACATGATCATTGATACCTCGTGCATATTTTTTTCCAAAGCCATTCTCACTGCCTTGAGCTAGAAAGCCTTTTACTCGATCAGTATATTTATTGTAATATTGTTCCTTATTTACAAGCCCAGAACCTCCTGGAGTACAATCAATGACGACTGAACTTCTTGCAATAGCTTCTTCTAATGTAAATTCTGGCTCTAAGTCAATAGCCTTAAAATCATCTACTCTATCTTCAAGAACAGAAAGTCTTGCACCTTTTTTCATTAAATTATCAATTTTTGGCTTATCTACTGTTAGAGGAGAATGTTTATGGAATGTTACTTCATCAATACCAAGATTGCTTTTTTGCTCACACAATATTCCGATTAGTGGTTCACCAATCGTACCAGTACCAACAACATGTACAATTTTTCTTTCCATTTTATTCATGTCCCCTTAGAATAATTAATATCTCTACCAAAAAATATAGTAAATAATACAATATTAAAAATGCTTATTTATAAATTTTTCAGTTTTCTTATATTTAACAAAAACCATAAAAAAATCACAATAAATACAATAAACAATGCTGCTAAAAAATATTCTAAATAATTATACATAATTTTTCTCTTTGTCTTCTAAGCATAGCACTTTTATTCTTAAGTATAGCATAGTTACCATAAGGTTAGTAAAAGCAAATAAAGAAAATAGAAATGGTGATAGTATGCCTGAAGGTTGTTTTGACATTCCCATTTGAGGATGCGATTGAATTTCAGCTGCCCAAAAATTTACCGATGCAAATATGATAGGGATATCTAAGAATGCAATAATCCCTATTATAGCAGAGATTAATGCTACTCTTTGTCTATAAATCCCAACATTTCTTAAAATAAAGTATCCTACATAAATTAGAAATAAGACTAAAGTCGTAATAAGCCTTGGCTCCCAAACCCATGGTTTTCCCCAAATTGGAGTAGCCCAAATAGGCCCAGTTGCCAATACAAGACCTGTAAATATCGTACCAATCTCTGCAGCAGCATGTCCGATCCTGTCATATTGAAGCTTCTTAGAGAAAAGATATCCAAACCCTGCGAGCATTACAAAGAAGTATGATAAAAAACCTGCCCATGCTAAAGGAACATGAAGATAAAATATTTTCTGTGCCCATTCTTGATCAGGTACCATTGGAGTCAAAAAGATAATCGATACAAGGTTCGATAACATCACAATTACCAATAATATAAATAAAGATAAATTCATTAGTATTTAATCAGCCTTTCAAAAAAATTAATTCCTAGAACAACTGCCATAAGTGCGAAAGTTAATAATAACATTATTGATTCTGTATAAAAAGATATATCTAGTCCTAAGCACAATCCAATGAATAGATTTGAAGAATGAATTAGGATAGGCACAATCATTGGGAATAAAATAAGTGGAAATAAAAAACTGCGTGTACTATTTAAAGAAGTCATTAAATAGATAAGCATTCCAAGACCAATTAATCCTATATTAGATACAACACAGAGTATTATAATCTTGAAAATTAGATCAATATTTATTGATGTAGAAATCAAGCTATAAATCATAAAAATAAAGAGTTGCACGCCTAGCAGAATTAAAGAAAATGTGATTAGTTTTGCTAAGAATACTAAATAATTATCTACTGGAGATGTATACATTAAATCATAAATACCGCCTTCTTTCTCTCTTATAAAAGAATTTTCAATTAGCTTAATTGATACTAATGCAACGATAATCCAAAAAAATCCAGATAAAATAATAGTTTCATTGATTGCAGAGGGAGGAAACGAGAAAACTGAAAGCATTAAACATGACAAAGCAAAAAATGTCATATAAAAAAGATTATTTGATGACTTGATTTCTAAGAAAAATTCATTTTTAATTAGCTTAATAATCATAGATGAATCTTCCCTTCTTTTATTGTAAGAGATTGATTGCAAATATCTTGAACATAGCTAAAATTGTGTGTTGAAAAAATAATGGTCTTATTCTTTGATTTAAGATCTAAAAATATCTCTTTAAAAATAGCTTTTGCACTATCATCTAGATTCGTAAAAGGCTCATCTATTAATAAGTAATCCCATGATAAATTCAATGCAATTAATAATTTATTCCTTTGAAGATTTCCTCTTGATAAGTTTTTTAATTGCAACTCTTCAAATTCTTTTAAACCAAGCAAATTGAGAGACTGATTGTATTGATCCTTATTTAGATCCTGATTATAGAAACGTAAAATACATTTCATGTTGTCTAAAATCTTTAAATCACTAAAAATATTTGCTTTATCATTTAAAAATAGAAAATTGGAATTATTATAATCAATGTCTCCAGAGTCAGTATTCATAATATTAGATATGCATTTTAAGAAAGTTGTTTTACCTGATCCATTTTTGCCTAATAAGGCAACTAACTTTCCAGAATCTATTGTACAAGATATATTATCTAATACCTTTGTATCAGAAAATGACTTGCTAAGATTTTTAATATTTAACATTATTTAATCTTCTTTAATAATGGATAAAAAACAAATAAAACTACCATAAAATATAACACAAAAATAAAAATTTGATTAAATAATTCCATATTCTCTCCTTTTAGATGGCCAGAATGCAAATAGAGAACCTATCACCATTACAATACCTCCAATCCAAACCCAATTCACTAAAGGATTAATCATAATTTTAAAATATCCTTGATTCTTTTCTGCATCATAAGCAGAGAATATAGAATATATATCTTTCTTCATCGTACTATAAATATCTAACTCGCTGTGTGGTTGACGTTTCTCAGGGTCTGGATTCCAATAAAAATAGATTCTTTTTTCAGGATATAAGCTAGTCAATAAACTATTCCTTTCATCAATTACATCCATATCACTAATGAATGCATAATGATTATCTCTAGCTTCACTTGTAATATTATTCAGTTTAAAAATATAATTTGCAAAATAAATCTCTTCTCCAGGAGAGAGATTGAATTCTTTTTCTACTTCAAATGCTCTTCCAAGAAAGCCAACAAAAAGTAGTGTGATTCCAATATGAACAATATATCCTCCATTCTTGTATCTATTCCTCAAGAACATGTTAATCATGGTTTGTAGGATTGATTTATTCCTGTTTTTGGACTTATCATATGACTTTCTAAATTCACCAATAATCGATGTGGCTGTAAAGGATATGCCCATACATGTGACTAGGGGATATAAATCAAATAATCCAAAAAATATAGAATATATTATTCCTGAAATAAAACTCACTAGCATTGGAATTTTAAAATTTAATAATAAAGTAGATCTTGAAGTTTTCTTCCATGACAATAATGGACCAATTCCCATCAAAAACAATAATGCTAAACCAATAGGAACATTAAGTTGATTAAAATAAGTTGCTCCTACATAAATTTTTTCTCCATTCCATGCCTCTGAAAGAATAGGAAATAAAGTTCCCCATAAAACAATAAAACACATTAAGAGCAAAATTAGATTATTATATAAAAAGCCTCCTTCTCTCGACGTAAAAGAATCAATCTTCTCATCTGATTTTAATAGATCAGATCGCTTAAAAAACCAGTATCCAGTAAATAAAATTAAGATAGACAAAAAGCTAAGAAATAATGGTCCTAGATTTTCAGCAGTAAATGAATGAACGGAAGATATAATACCACTTCTAGTAATAAATGTACCTAGAATCACTAATAAAAAAGTTGATGAAGCCAATAAGATATTCCATGATTTTAACATCCCTCTTTTTTCTTGTATCATAGATGAATGAATGAAGGCGGTAAGTATAAGCCAAGGCATTAAGGAAGAATTCTCTACTGGATCCCATGCCCAATATCCTCCCCAACCTAATTCATTATATGCCCAATATCCTCCTAGAATGATACCTGCAGATAAAAAGGTCCATGTAATTAGAGACCAACGTCTGATTGATTGAATCCATTCAAAAGTGAGAGACTTAGATATTATAGCAGACAGAGCCATCACAAAAAGAATAGTTGTTCCAATAAAACCTAAGTAGAGCATAGGAGGATGGATAGCCATTGTCATATTTTGCAATAATGGGTTAAGACCATTACCATTTTGTACAATAATATCAGACGATACTGGTTTAAAAGGATTTGCTACAAAATTTGATAAGAACAAAAAGAATGCAAAGATAAAAGAAAGAATTCCATAAGAAGAATATTTAAGACGCTCCATACTCTTTAGGGTCACATTAATATAGATTAATGAATATATAGACATAATAAATGTCCAAAATAATAATGAACCTGCTTGTCCTGCCCATAAAGCAGTGAACTTGAAAAATAGTGGAGTTTCATAACTTGTATATTGAGCAACATACTGTAAATTAAAATTGCTAATTAATAATTCATTCAGAAGACAAAGAGTCGATAATATTACACAGAAACATATTGCTATTAAGCCTCTCTCAGCTATTTCTAGAAATATTTTATTTTTTTTAATAGAGTAATAGAATAGAAAAAAGAAAGTTGATAGTATTAATCCGCCGCTTATGCTAAGAGCCAAACTTCCAATTTGAGATATCATTATATTTTTTCTATATTTTTTAAATCGCCTTCATAACGTGAAGCGCATTTAGTTTGAAGTTCAGTCGCAATAATCAAGTTGTCATCAAATGCCCCAGCAACTACTACCTCTGTATCATCTTTAAATAGATCTGGTCTAATGCCATAATAATAAACCTTTAAACTATCACTACCTTGATAAACATAAAATGATACTTCTAATTGATCTTCATCGTTTATTTTAATTGAATTTGGTTTAATTAAACCTCCAACCTTAACCCTAGAAAGAGAAACATCTTTTGTTGAAAGTTCCTCTATGGTGTAATAACGCACAGTGATATTTTTCTCACCTCTTATATTGGTAAGATATACAGTCCATATAACAACCAATCCAAAAACTAAAATCAACGATGTATAAATCTTATTCATAATTTAAATCCCAAAAGATTCTTCCCATTCTCCATATATATTTTTCATTAATTCAATAATTTCCCCAACAGTACCACCAGATTCCGCTACTTCAATCAAGTAAGGGACTAAATTTAAATTATTTTCACAAGCATTTCTTAATTTTTTCATTTTCTCATGAAGTAATTTGTTATCTCTTTTTTCTCTTAATAGTCTAACTTTTTTTTCTTGAACATCTTGAGCTTTTTGAGAGATTTTTAAAATTTCAATCTCCAGTCTTTCATCTTCCTCAACAAAATCATTTAATCCGACAATTATTCTCTCTTTTGAATCGACTGATTCTTGATATACAGATGCAGATTCAGCAATTTTCTTTTGGAAATAACCATCTTCAATTGCTGTAATTGTGCCTCCTAGATTTTTTATTACTTTAAAATATTCATTTGCTTCACTTTCAATTTTATCGGTTATCTCTTCTACGTACCAGGAACCTCCTAGAGGATCTGCTACATTCGGTACACCTGTCTCGTATGCAAGAATTTGTTGAGTTCTTAGTGCTATCTTTGCAGCTTTTTCTGAGGGAAGAGCTAAGGTCTCATCTAATGAATTTGTATGAAGAGAATTTGTTCCACCTAGAACAGCAGACATAGCTTCATATGCAGTTCTAATAATATTATTTTCTGGCTGTTGTGCAGTGAGAGAGCATCCTGCTGTTTGTGTATGAAATTTTAACTTCAAAGAATTTTCATTCTTTGCACCATAATCATTTTTTAGTTTCTTGGCCCAAATTCTTCTTGCTGCCCTATATTTACCTATTTCTTCAAAAAAGTCCATATGTGAATTAAAGAAAAATGACAATCTATGCGCAAAATCATCTATCTTTAATCCTCTTTCTAAGCAAGCTTCTATATAAGTAAATCCACTATTTAATGTAAATGCTAATTCCTGCGCAGCAGTCGATCCAGCCTCTCTAATGTGATATCCGCTTACTGATACTGGATTATAAAATGGCATATTTTCTGAACAAAACTCTATTACATCCACTACCAATTTTACTGATGGTGTAGGAGGAAAAATAAATTCCTTTTGTGCTATATATTCTTTTAGGGCATCATTCTGTAGGGTGCCTCTTAATTTGCTAATATCAATACCATTCTTCTTTGCTAATGCTACATAGAAAGCAAATAATATAATAGCAGGACCATTAATAGTTTGAGATACAGAAATGTTTTCTAAATCTATATCCTTAAATAGAATTTCCATATCCTCTAAGGAAGCAACATTAACACCGCAAACACCCACCTCTCCAGATGATAACTCATGATCAGGGTCATATCCCATCAGTGTTGGCATATCATAAGCAACAGAAAGTCCTGTCTGACCATTTTTTAATAAATATTTATATCTCTCATTTGTTTTTTCTGGAGTGCTAAAACCTGAAAATTGTCTCATAGTCCACAATTTTCCTCGATACATGTTTTTGTGAATTCCTCGTGTGTATGGAAAAGTGCCAGGATCTATATTGTATTTGTTCTTTTTGTTATCTGAAGAATAATACTCTTCTAACTGATTGCCACTTAGACTATTAAAACTTTTTTCTCTTTTTAGTTTTTTCTTACTCATTAACAAACTCCATAATCTTCATATACAATGATTCGCTGTCTAATCCTACTTCTTGCAATAAATCCTTTCTTGATCCATGATCTACAAAATCATTAGGCAATCCAAGGTTAAGGAGATCAGTTTTTAAATTATTTGCACTAGACCAAGATACAACACCTTCGCCAAATCCTCCATCTAAAACGCCTTCCTCAATAGTAATAATTTTAGAAAATCTTGAAAAATTATTACTTAAGTATTCTAAATCCATTGGTTTAATAAATCTACAATTAATCACTTCCGCTTGAATATTTTTTTCTTTTAATTTTTCCATAACACTAATACTTCTATTAACCATCGATCCAACTGAAAGAATTAAGATATCATCACCTTTGCTCATAACCTCCCAAGATCCAATTTCTATTATATTTGAAGATTCATTATCAAAATTGATTGATGATTCTTTTGGATATCTAATACTAAAAGGTCCTTTGTTATAGTTAGTTGCTGTAAACAATAAATCCTTTAATTCATTGCCATCTTTTGGTGCAGTAACAATCATTCCTTGAATACATCTCATGTATGCAATGTCTAATACTCCATGATGTGTTGCTCCATCCTCTCCAACTAATCCAGATCTATCTAAACAAAAAATTACTGGCAATTTTTGTAAAGAAATATCATGAATAATTTGATCATAAGCTCTTTGTAAAAATGTAGAATAAATTGCTACTATTGGTATTTTTTCATTTACTGCTAACCCTCCAGCAAATGTCACTGCATGTGCTTCTGCTATACCTACATCAAAATATCGATCAGGGAATTCTTTTGCAAAATTTACTAAACCTGTCCCTTCTCTCATTGCAGCTGTGATAGCAACAATGTCTTCATTGTCTCTTGCTAATTCACAAGAAACATCTCCAAAAATATTCTGAAATATAGGTTTTTGCTCCTTTTTTTCATTTGATGATTCTTGCTTCTCTTTGACCCCATGGTATTTAATTGGATCATTTTCTGCATTATCCAGACCTTTACCTTTTTTTGTAATAACATGAAGAACTACTGGACTATTTAAATCCTTTATATTTGTTAATGTATCAACTAATTCCTTAACATTATGCCCATCAACTGGGCCAAAATATCGAAAACCCAAATCCTCAAATATAGTGGTTGGAAGAAAGAAGTTTTTTGCACTTATCTCTGCTCTTCTTAGTAAAGACTCAATAAATTTAAAACTCCTTGGTAGGCCTCTAATTAATCTTCCAATTTGAGATCTTATATAGTTGTAGGACTGATTAGTTGTAATCTTCACTAGATAGTTCCTAAATGCTCCTATATTTGGACTAATTGACATATCGTTATCATTCACAATGACTAATAATTGTTTTTTAAGATGCCCAGCATTATTCAATGCTTCAAATGCAAGTCCTCCAGTTAAGGCACCATCTCCTATAATACTTACTACTTTGAAGTCTTCATTATTCAGATCTCTTGCAGAGGCTATACCCAGTCCAGCAGATATAGAAGTTGATGCATGTCCAGCTCCAAATACATCATACTCACTCTCAGCTCTCTTTAAGAATCCACTTAAACCTTTATATTTTCGAATAGTATCAAAAGAATCAAATCTTCCCGTTAAAACTTTATGTGCATATGCTTGATGTCCAGTATCCCAGACTAGTTTATCCGTTGGAGCATTGTAAACATAATGAAGAGCAGTTGTTAATTCTATTGTACCTAAAGTGGGTGATAAGTGACCACCAATTTGAGTTATAGTTGATACAATATATTCTCTTAGCTCATGACAAATTAATTCTAAATCTTCTTTTGAATAAGACTTTAGATCTTCTGGTGACTTGATATTATTTAAATACTTCATACTGAATTTTTGAAACAGAGTTCATGTAATAATACTTCATTTTGCAACTCAGGGTGGCATGTTACTGCCATATGAATACCCTGTTTCACTCCCACAATCTCATTATTATGTTTGCATAATACCTTTACATTTTTTCCTATGCTAGTAATTTTAGGAGCCCTAATAAATGAAGCTTTAATTAATCTAGAATTATCCTCTTTAGATTCTAAAGTAATTGAGTCTTCAAAAGAATGAATTTGTCTTCCATATGCATTCCTACTGACTTCAATATCTAAGATATCCATATTTAATACTTTTTTATCAAAACTATTTTTTGACATGAGGATCAGACCAGCACAAGTGCCAAAAATAGGCTTACTGTCAGAAAAAGATTTTATTGCATCGATGAAACTTTGATCTCTCAATAAAAGATTTGACATGGTTGTAGACTCTCCTCCTGGTAAAATTAATCCATTAAGATCAGATAAATCCTGTGGATTCTTAACTAATCTTGAATCAATTTCAAGTTTATTGAGAATCTCAATGTGAGATACAAAGTTACCTTGTAGAGCCAGAACTCCAATCACTATTATTCCCCTCTTTCTGAAAACCTCTCATCTTCAGGAATATCTGACATCAATATTCCCTTCATAGCATCCTTTAAATTATAAGATGCGCTAAGAACTTTCTTAGCATCTGAAAAATGAGTAACAGACTGGACAATCGCATGGGCACGTTCTGCAGGATCTTCACTTTTAAATATTCCAGAACCAACAAAAACAGTTTCAGCGCCTAATTGCATCATTAAAGATGCGTCTGCAGGAGTTGCTATTCCTCCAGCAGCAAAATTAGGTACGGGAAGTTTTCCATTTTCAGCTACTTTCTCTAAAAGCTCTAAAGGAACTCTAAATTCCTTTGCTTTTTCTGATAGATTTTGTTCTTTAAGGTTGCTTAATTCTGAAGTAATCTTTTTCATATGTCTAACTGCTTCAACAATATTCCCACTTCCTGCTTCGCCCTTAGTTCTTATTAATGCTGCGCCTTCATTTATTCTTCTTAATGCTTCACCAAGATTACGTGCTCCACAAACAAACGGAGCTTTAAAAGGATGTTTATCAACATGAAAGTGTTCATCGGCCATTGTTAAGACTTCACTTTCATCAATAAAATCTACCTCCAAAGCTTCTAAAATTTGAGCTTCTGCAAAATGTCCAATTCTGCATTTTGCCATTACAGGAATAGATACATTATCTTGAATTTCTTTAATCATATGAGGGTTGCTCATTCTAGCTACCCCTCCATCTTCTCTAATATCTGATGGAATTCTTTCTAGAGCCATCACTGAAACAGCGCCTGCTTCTTCTGCAATCTTAGCTTGCTCAACATTAGTTACATCCATAATAACCCCACCTTTTAGCATTTCAGCTAATGCAACTTTTGTTTTAAAATCGTACTCTTGACTCATGAATAATTTCCTTTTCTTTTGTACCTGTTAATTCTTTGACTTTCTCAATTACCGAACTGATAATCCAATCAGGGGTAGATGCGCCTGCAGAGATACCAACTGAATTTATATTATTTTTAAACCAAGATGAATCAATTTCTGTGGCATTAGTGACTTGGTAGGTGTTTTTATTTCTTTCTAGGCTTAATTCTGTTAACCGTTTTGAATTTGCACTTGTAAATGATCCTATAATAATGATCATGTCAGTGATAATTGATAATTCTTTAATTTGTTGATGATTTCTTTTAGTAGGAAAACAAATAGTATTGATAAATCTTAGATCGACTACTTTTGTCATTAAAATATTAATAATATCTTGAACATTCTCTATAGCTTGAGTGGATTGACTAACAATACCAGCTTTTTTTGTTTTTCTTAATTTTTCTGCTTCTTCAATGGATGATATAATTATTGCATTATCAACTTGGCTAGCAATGCCTATAACCTCATCGTGTCCGTGATCTCCTATAATGATAATCTTCCTTCCTTCTGCATGCAACTCCTTAACCTCTCTATGGATATCATGAACTAACGGGCAAGTTGCATCAATAATATTCATCTTTTTATCTTCCGCTTCTTCCCATACTTCTTTTGATGTACCATGGGCACGAAATAAAACAGGTTTATCTTCGGGAATATCTTCTAAGCTCTCCACTACTTTAACGCCTTCCTTTTCTAAGTCTTGCACTACATTCTCATTGTGAACAATATCACCCAACATGTAGACTTCTCCATGCTGTTTACTCACATCATATGCCGCGTTTACAGCATCGCGTACTCCGAAACAATAACCGGATGATTTAGCTAATATTATCTTCATTGTGACTATTGATATAGGTTGAAAGAAGATTTAACACATTAGATTTAACATCAGAAAAATTTCCCTCTACCAATGCTGCAGCTGCAAAAGGGTGGCCGCCGCCGCCCATCTTTTTTGCAATCTCACTAACTTTGTATTTTCCTTTTGATCGAAAACTTAATCTGACTTTTCCTTTTAAGTCATAGAGCATTACGGATACCTCTACTCCTTGAATACTTCTAAAAAAATCTGTAAATCCATCAAAATCTTGATTAGATCCATTGACTTCTTGAATCATATCTTCATTTAAAGCAAACCACACTAACTCTCCATTACAATCAAAGTTTAAATTCTGAATTACATTACCGAGCAGCTTAATACGACTTACTGATGAACTTTCATATATTTTTTGATATATATTTGTAATGTCCAAATTCATCTTAATTGCATCAACTGCAATTTGATGACTAGTCTCTGTTGTATTGCTATGCCTAAATGAACCAGTATCTGTAAGCACTGCCACATAAATCCCTAGCATGATATTCTTATCTATTAAATTTTTATCAACATTACAGAAATAAGAATATAATATTTCTCCTACAGAGCAAGCTTTTAAATCAATAAAAGTGTGTGTAAAAAAATCATTATTAGACTGAGGATGATGATCTAAGCTCAAGGTCTCTACAGGATTATCTTCAATGATATAAGCTATATCTCCTAGACGATAAAAATCTCCAATATCTAGAATAATACCTAGGTCAGCATTCTTAATAAATCCAGCACTATCATCATCAAGTTTACAAAAAATATTGTCATTATTTAAAAAACCATAAACATCAGGCAGTGATGAATGATTAATAATTCTACAATCCTTTCCTAGGGCTTTAAGATAATGATAGACTGCAAAAGCAGAACCTAGGCTATCTCCATCTGGATTAACATGCGATGATATAAAGATTTTATCTTTTCCAGCAATAATCGATTCAATATTCTTGTAATCCATACAAATTATCTTTGCCAGGTATTCTCAGTAATATTTTTTTTATTATTATAGAACCTTGAAAGAACAAATAAATAGTCCGACAACCTATTCAAATACATCACAACATGATTATTCTCTAGATTATCTGAATAAAGATCAACAACAGATCTCTCTGCTCTTCTTGTAATGGTTCTTGCAACATGCAAGTTTGCTGAAAAAGAATCTCCTCCTGGCAAGATGAATTCTTCTAATGGCTCTAAAGATTTATTATAATTCTCAATATGTTGATCTAGTAAATTAATAGATTCTTCTGTAATAATATTTGCACCATCTTCATTTAAAGATATTTGGCCTCCAATATCAAACAAATGATTTTGAATAACCTTCAATTGATTTATAATAGAAGAATCATCACAAAACGCATTACATACGCCAAGAAAACTACTGAGCTCATCTATTCCACCCAAAGCATGAATTATAGGATCATTCTTACAAACAGAATCACCTCTTGCCAAACCAGTCTCTCCACTATCTCCATTTCTGGTAGTTACTTTGGTAATACGCATTAAAGAATGCCCCAAATCAATAAATGGACTATAATGCTAACTACATAACCAATAAAAATCACTCCAGACCATTTTAAGTGACTAGAGAAAGTATAGACTCCTCTTGCTTGACCCATTAATGCAACTCCCGGAGCAGAACCAATCGACAATAAACTTCCTCCAACACCAGCAGTAAGAGTAATTAGTAGCCATTGAGATAAATTCATAGTAGTTGCATCATGCATCTGGATAACAGAGAACATAACTGGTATATTATCTACGAAAGCTGAAATAATCCCCATCAATGAATTAGCAGCCGTAAAACCTAGTCCATCATAAAGAGAAGTATTTAGTAGTGCTAAATATCCTATCTCAGATAAACCTGCTACACACATAATCACTCCATAGAAGAAGAGTAAAGTATCCCATTCTGCCTGAGCAATCTGCTTAAAAACTCCAAAAGCTTGGTCTGATCCATCTCTTGCAATAGTTTTTGGTATAGATACATAAGTTCTTTTTAAATAGTATCCAAATAATTGTAGCAAACTAAATCCTGTCATCATACCAAAAACAGGTGGGATGTGAAGGAAATTTTCAAATGAAACTGCTAGAAGTATTGTCAATAAAAAGAGTAAAATAATAGTTTTTGCACCACGCTTTAATTGAACAGGATGATTTTCAGTCCTTGATTCAGATCCAGAAATAAAGAAACTCATAATAAAAGCTGGAATTAAAAAATTGACTAAAGAAGGAATAAATAATGAAAAAAATTGAGTGAATTCCACATAACCAGCCTGCCATACCATTAAAGTTGTAATATCTCCAAATGGACTAAATGCTCCTCCTGCATTTGCAGCAACAACTATATTAACACAGCTTATACTTGTAAAATTCTTGTTATCTTTCCCTACGGCCATTACTACAGCGCACATCGTTAAAGCTGTTGTTAAATTGTCTGCTATTGGAGATAGAAAAAACGCTATAAAACCAGTAATCCAAAATAATGTTCTATAAGAATAGTTTTGAGCTAATAATCGTGATCGCAATTTCTCAAAAACATTTCTTTCAGACATAGAATTGATATATGTCATTGCAACAAGCAAGAACAGCATTAATTGAGTAAACTCAGAAAATGCATGCATAATTGCTTCTTCTACATGCTCAGAATGACCATGCTTTGCTCCAACTCCAGCTATCATTGCCCAAATAATACCAGCTGCAAACAAAACAGGTTTTGATTTCCTTAAATGTGTGACTTCTTCTGTCATCACAAATCCATATGCAACCACAAATAAAATTAGGGATGCAATCCCTATTGGATGATTCAATAATTCCATAAAAAACAATTTAAATCAAATCGTCATAAAAAATGACCAAAATCGAATAAATATTATTTAAATTTATTATATGGAATATCTAATAGTAATTGCAATATTGATACTCTGTGCAATAGGGATGAATATTGGACTAATATTTAAAAATAAGCCTCTTAAAAAAGCATGTGGAGACTCTCCTGATGGATGTGAAATATGTGGAGGTGAACCAGAACGCTGCGAAAACAATGTTTAGTTCTTAGGAAAATTATCTGAAAATATTTGTTTAAAACTCATATCTGGCTCAATAAAAATCATCAATCCTTCAAATTCTGTATTTTTTAAAAAATTATTTATATCATCAATATTCATCATATATAAAGCAGTAGATAAACCATCTGCTTCCATACATGACGTATCAGTAAAGATAGATATCGATGCGAGCTTAGACATGATAGGATACCCTGTTAATGGATTAATTTCATGATGATAAAATCTACTATCTTCATCAATATAAAAATTTCTATAATTACCTGATGTTGCAATAGATCCATTTTGAATAGGCGCAATATATTCAACTTCATTAGATATATTATCTATCGACGGTGTGTTGATACCAATTTTCCATATTCTTCCATTTGATTTTGATCGTACCTCTCCACCAATTTCTACAAAAACATTTTCATATTTTAGGCTTTCAATAATTTTATCTACAGCATATCCCTTTGCTATAGAACTTAAATCGATTTGAACTCTAGGATCTTTTTTTCTGATATTATTGTCTTTAAGCTCAATTAAATCTTGCCCTATGAACATCAATACACTATCTATCTCAGTAGCTGTAGGTATATCTATAAATTTATCTGGACCAAATCCCCACAGATTAACTAATGGCAGAACAGTAATGTCATATAAACCATTAGATATTTCATTATAATCAAAAGAAGATTGTACAACAAATGCAAAATCTTCGGATATAGGCATCCAATCTGTGTTTTTCATTCTATTGAATTGTGAAATTTCGCTATCAACGATATATGTAGACATCTCCAAATTAATTTCTTTTAAAATATTCTCAATAGTATTTTTATTGCTCAATACCTCTTCATTGTCTTCAATATTTGTTAAATACTTCACAGTATATGTTGTACCCATGGTGGAACCAGAAATAACGGGAGTATAATTCTCATGACGTTTATCAGAACTACAGCTTAGAAAAATAAAGAAGAGAAAAAATAAAGAATATCTTTTATCCAAAATCGTCATAATCGATCATGTCTTCTTCCACGCCGAGATCCCATAGCATTTTTTGAACAGCACTAATCATCATAGGTGGACCACATAGATAATACTCACATTCACCAGCATCTTCATGGTTCTCAAGATGCATGTCATGAACAACTTGATGGATAAATCCTGTTGGACCATTCCAATTATCATCAGGAAGAGGATCTGATAATGCTACTTGATAAGTAAAATTATCAAATTCTTCAGCTAGAGCTTTAAATTCTTCATCATAAAACATCTCTTTAATAGATCGAGCACCATACCAAAATGATATTTTACGTTTTGTCTTCTGGGTTTTTAATAAATGAAAAATATGAGATCTTAGTGGTGCCATTCCAGCTCCACCCCCAATATATACCATTTCACAATCTGTGTCTTTTATATGAAATTCTCCATATGATCCTGAAACAGTTACCTTATCTCCTTTCTTTAAATTAAATGTATAAGAAGAAGCAATTCCAGGAGGAACATTAGGCTTATCTGGCGGAGGGCTAGCGATACGAATATTTAACATAATGATGTTACCTTCTGCTGGATGATTTGCCATTGAATATGCTCTAAATACTGGTTCAGGATTATCAGCTTTATATTGCCAGACATCAAATTTATCCCAGTCAGATCTATACTCTTCGCCAATATCAAAATTTTTATAGTCTATATCTTTATACTTTGGAACATCAATTTGAATATAACCACCTGATTCGAACTTAATAGGGTCATCCTTCGGAAGCTCTAAAACTAATTCTTTAATGAAAGTTGCAACATTGTCATTGGATTGAACCACTGCATCCCATTTTCTAATACTAAAGATTTCATCGGGTACTTTAATTTTCATATCATTTCTAATTTTGACCTGACAACCTAATCTCCAATTATCTTTTTGATCTTTTCTGGTAATATATGCTTCTTCAGTAGGCAGAATATCACCTCCACCCTCTATGATCTGACATTTACACTGTGCACAAGTACCTTGACCGCCACATGCAGATGGCAAGTAAACATTTTGATCTCCTAAAGCAGATAAAACTGTCCCTCCAGTACCAACATTAATAGATTTATCTGGATTATCATTAATGACTATTGTTACTTCACCTTGAGGTAATAAAATATTACCAATAACATTCAATATGATAACCAGCAAAAGAATGACAGAACTAAAAACTGCAACACCTATGAATACTTCATTCATTATAAATCAATCCCGGAAAATGCCATAAATGCCATAGATAGTAATCCTGTGAGTAACATAGCCATTCCTACACCTCTTAATCTTATTGGAATATTAGAATAGCGTAGTCTATATCTCACTGACGCTAATGCCACTATAGCAAGTAAGAATCCAACTCCAGAGCCAAAACCGTACACCATTGTTTCGGTAATAGTATATTCTCTCTCAACCATGAATAAAGATCCACCTAAAATTGAACAATTCACTGCAATCAGAGGAAGGAAAATCCCTAAACTATTATACAATGACTGAGAAAAGCGCTCTATAAACATTTCTACTAATTGCACCATCGCGGCAATAACAGAAATAAAAACAATCAGTTTTAAAAAACTTAAATCTATATTTGCAAAATCCTCTCCCAACCATGCTAATGCACCTTTATCTAATAAAAATTCATAAATGAACCAATTAATAGGTGTCGTGATAGTTAGAACAACTACTACAGCCATTCCTATACCTACAGAAGCATCAATTTTTTTTGAAATTGCTAAAAATGAACACAATCCTAGAAAATATGCTAGAACAATATTCTCAATAAATACTGCTTTAGTGAAAATACTTAGATAATGCTCTAGACCATTCATTATGCATCCTCCTCAAGACCAAACAGCTCTCTTTGACCCCAAATTACTAATCCTAATATAAAGAATGCCCCTGGAGATAGAACCAGTAATCCGATATTTTCATATCCTGCTGCATACCATGCTTCAGGAATACGCCATAAAACATATCCTGCACCGCCGTCTGGCAATGTAATTGTTCCTGCACCAAATAATTCTCTAAAGAATGAAACAATAATAATAATCATTCCATATCCAAGACCATTGCCTAATCCATCTAAAAATGCTTTTGATGGACCATTTTTAAGTGCAAATGCCTCTGCTCTTCCCATGATAATGCAATTTGTAATAATCAAACCAACAAAAACTGATAACTGCTTACTCATATCATATAAATATGCTTTCAATAGCTCATCAACTACAGAAACAAGAGATGCAATAACAGATAACATGATTACAATTCTAACTCTAGCAGGAATGTAGTCACGTATAAGAGATAAGATTACATTTGATGAGCACAATACAAAGATTACTGCTAATGTCATTATAATTGCCTGATCTAAACGAATTGTTACCGCTAAAGCAGAGCAAATACCGAGCACTTGTAAAGAAATTGGATTATTAACATTTATTGGATCGTTAATAATTTTCTTTGATTCTGAGTTAAATAGTTCCACTAGCTCTCACCTTGTTTAAATATGCTTCATATCGTTCTAAATCTTCCTTTAGGAAGTTCCCTACTCCCTTGCCCGTAACAGTTGCGCCTGAAATCCCATCAACCTGATGAATAGCAGAAGGATTGGAATAATCAACCTTTCCTTTTAGCACTTCTACTCCAATAATCTTATCACTATTATATCTAATTTGTTTTCCTATAAAGTTATTTGTAAACCAAGCCTTTTCAACTTCTCCTCCTAATCCTGGAGTTTCCCCATGTTTATAAAATTGAATACCAAGAACAGTGTCAGTATCAGGCTCTAATGCAATATAACCAAATACGGTAGACCATAACCCTTTTCCAGCTATAGGGACTGCAATTCCTTCAATTTTATTTTCTATAACTCTTAGATATACAGGCAATACTTCCGTATTTTTTTCAGTATCGATCTCTTCGATGATACAATCAATGATATTGCCATTGATATCAACACAGAATGCTTTTACATTGTCATTAAATATTCTTTCTACAACTTCATTCGACCAAGGCTGTTCTTCTGTTTCTTTGAAATTTAGAGATCGTAAAATGTTTTTCTTAATATCAGCTTTCAAATTGTATTCTTGTAAATCTTTAATGTTCATTTTGGTAAATGACAACATAGTTCCTAACACAATAGTGACAATAAAAACAAAGCCTAATGTATAATTATTGCTATGCATTTCTTGAAAGTCTCATCTTAATATTTCCTTTAACTACATAGTAATCTATCAATGGTGCAAACATATTCATAATTAATATGGCTAACATCACACCTTCTGGATAAGCTGGATTTACAGATCTAATAATTACTGTTAGAGATCCAATCATGAATCCATATATCCATCTACCTTTATTAGTGTGTGTTGAGGTTACTGGCTCACTGGCCATAAACACTGTTCCAAATAGAAAACTTCCAATTAAAATATGCTGTAGTGGTGTAATAGTTAGCATTGCATTGGTTGAATAATCTGCTAAGATATTAAATAATCCAGCAGTAAATACGAGCCCAAGAACTGATGCAATCATTATTCTCCATGAAGCAATACCGCAATAAACCAAAAATATTCCACCCAATAAAATTAATAGCTTGTTTGTTTCACCTATAGATCCTGGAATTAGTCCCCAAAATAAATTAAATGTTGAAAAATCAAATTGTGTCACTTGGTTAAATAGATTGGTTGCTGTATCATATTCTGCAGGATTTGCTGGTATAGACAATGCAGTTGCACCACTATATCCATCTGGTCCTAATGCCCATACTTTATCACCCGATATTTTTGTAGGAAAAGCAAAATACATAAAAGCACGCGCTGTTAATGCGGGGTTAAATACGTTACTGCCAACACCTCCAAAAATCTCTTTTCCAATAATGATTCCGAAACAAGTTCCTATAAACAATTGCCATAGTGGAATATCTGGTGGCATAGTCAAAGGAATAAGAGCACATGAAGCAAGAAATCCTTCATTAATCTCATGCTTTCTAATAATTGCAAATCCAATTTCACAGATTGCTCCTGCTATAAAAGTAGTGATTAAAATGGGTAAGACATATGTCATGCCAAAAATAAAGTTAGCTAAGATAGAACTAGAAACTCCCATCGCAGATGAATGTAAATAGCCAATATTGTATGCACCAAATAAATAACATGGTATAAGAGCAACCACAACAAAGAGCATGATTCTTTTAATATCCATATTATCTCTTATATGTGGACCTGATTTATTTTGAGTATCTGTTGAGAATAATATTGTATCTGTAGCTTCCCATAAAGGATGTGCAAATGATAATGGCTTTCCTTCTTCAAAAAGCTTACCAGATTGTGCTAATATTTTTTTTAGAAAGTTCATACTATTGATCAAAATAGACTATGTCTAATCCTTTTCTAATGATTCCACCCACATCTGTCTTACTTGGACATACAAATGAACACAATGCTACATCCTCTTCATCGCATTCATAAATACCTAACTGTTCCATCTCCTCAAAATCGTTTGCTTCAATACTACGCAATAATGCATTGATATAAATATCCATAGGGAATACATTTTCCCAAGCTTCTATAGGAACAAAAGCCCTATGACTACCATTCTGTAATGTTGTAAAATTATATGGCGATTTATTGTTTCCTATATAAGCATTGAAAACACTATACTTAGAAGACCCTCCAGGATGCAACCAACCCATAAATGATCTATCAAAAGATTCTTCAATTGCAGAGATAGAAGAATGATAAAATCCTAAATAGCCATTGATGCCAGATTGCTTGCCTGTCAACACATCTCCAGATATTACTCTTACTTTTTCAGTAGATAAATTTCCTTGACAGTAAGTTTCTAATGAAGCTCCAATTCGTGATTGAAAATAGCCAGGATTAGCAACAGAAGGTCCAGCTAAATTGATAGTAATTGATGGATCAAAAATGCCATGACTGAATAACTTACCTAAGATAGGCAAATGATGTCCTTGTACTGTCCAGACTATATCATTGTTATTAATAGGATCAATATGATTAAGTATAACTCCAATATTTCCAGCTGGATGAGGTCCGTGTATCTCAACTAATTCAATAAAGTCTATATTAGATAAATAATCAAATTCTCCAGGATTGATAGCAACAAAAAGTTTCCCTTGAGTCATTTTCTTTAAATTTGTTAAGGCGCTAATAATTTCATCTTTATTTGATGATAGCGTGAAATCATAGTCCACTGATAATGGAGCAGTATTCGCTAAACTAACAATAATAGATTTTGGAGTATCAGAAGGATTTGCAACCTTATTAAATGGTCTCTGTGTGATAAAAGGCCACATATTTTTTTCTAATAAAAAATTAATGACATCATTTCTATTAGATAATAGGTTTCCATTTTTAACAACATTTTCACTTTCAGCGCTATCATCAACACTGAAGATAATTTCTTTTATCGATCTTCTTTCGCCATAAATAATTTTTGAGATTTTACCGGATGCAATAGCTGGCCATTTGACTTCAGGAGAAAGCTTATCAAAAAATATTGGATCTCCTAATCTTACATAGTCATCTTCTTTGACTAAAAGCTTGGGCTTAATATATCTAAAACTTTCAGGAGATAGTGAAACTGTAGTATTTTTTTGAGTTGCTAAGAGCTCTCTAGATGCAACTCCAGCAATATTAATGTCGTGGCCTTTTTTAACTTTTATTTTCAACATAAGTTTAGGTGCTTAATTTCACCTCTATTATAGACATGAGAAAGTAATAAAAAAGATGCTTCAGTTCTATATAATATTTAGAGAAAGAGAAAAAATATTATTTTTTAGCTTTCCAGTCTAAATAATTGCCATCATATGATACTTTTTTCTGCCAATCCTTAACATTAGAGTTAATTGTATCCATCGTATCTGCACTAACATCTTTAAGTAAATCGATTGTTAGATCACTTACTGTCTTTGCACTAACTCTAGAAGCTTTGATGTTTCCTTGGCCTGTTACTGCATTACCCATCCCATGGACCTTATCAACCTCATCAAATTTTCCAGATTCTTTATCGATGATATTGTAGGTGGATCCATCCATAGGAACACCATCAATTGGCTCTGGCAAACTTCCAATAGAACTTATGATTAAACTTCCTTTTAATATGCTATTTGAATCTTCAATAGCTATTGGCTTGCCATCTACAATCTTACTCTTAATAATCTCTAATCCTTCTAAATTATCATCTACAATATGCAATCCGATAGGCTGAGTACATTCTGAAACATTAAATAAGAACTTGTCTTGCATATTCTTTAGCACTTTTCTACGAGCTGATTTACGCTCTTCAACCATCTCTGCATCTAAATTGTCAGGAATAGTTGTCAAAGGCATATTTTCTACATCTCTCCTATATACAAGAGTAGCAGCTCCTTCAATATTAAGTGTTTTATAATCAATATCATGTAATGCTAAATATTTTGGAATACCTTTATGTGCCATTGCAACAATGTCAAAATCTTCAATCTTTGATTCAACTTTTTGTCTTGCTAGTTCTAATTGTATGATTTTACAAACATCAATAGATGCAAGACCTCCACCTATTACCAAAGCATTTTCTTTAATCTCTACAGAAGGACCACTATAGTCATTTTCATGATAATGATTAAACCAGTAAACAAATGGATTTTGATAATAGAAATTTGAAAATCTTTCAATCTCGCTAATAGGGAAAGGTCTGTCTTTCCAAGCTCCATTTGCAAAATAAATGCAGCTCCAGTCTATATTATATATATCTTCAAAACTGATATCCTTTCCTAGTCTGGTTAAGGGAACAAAATCTACTAATTCATGACACATTATATCGTCAATCTTTAAATATTCTTTTGTGCGTTGCTTGTCGTGCCATCTTGGAAGCCCATCTTCTATCTTTCCATAAGGCATGTGGTTTTGATCAATGATAACGCAACGAACTCCTTCTGCTGTTAATTTCTGCGCAGCAGTTGACCCAGAAACTGCGCCTCCTATAATTAATACTGCCTTCATTTTATACTGCTTTCATTAGTTTGTTTATTTCTTAAATTTATCCGGTATGAAATTAATAAATTATTTTATAATTCAAATCATTCCTTTTTTGCCCAAGATTTTTGTGCGCCTAGTCGCATCTCCTTATATCGCAGGTATTACTGATGATGAAATGCTGGAAAATGTAAAAAAATTAAATAAAAAGGGATATAAAGTTGCAATTGATATTCTCGGAGAGCATGTTACAACAAAGGAAGATGCAACTCAGATTACTGAACGCTATGCAAAACTATATTCAAAAATTGATTTGCAAAATCTAGATGCAAATCTATCAATTAAATTAAGTCATATTGGTCAAGACTTAGGTTATGATTTTGTTAAAGATAACCTGATGATATTGGTAAATGCAGCAAAGAAATATGATAATTTTTTACGCCTTGATATGGAAAATTCACCATACACATCAGAGACAATTAATCTATATAAAAAAGCACTTGAAGCTTATCCTAATGTTGGAATTGTATTACAAGCATATATGCATAGATCAATGCAAGATTTAAATTCATTAGCAAATCAAAAATTTAATGTTCGAATTTGTAAAGGAATATATATAGAAGATGAAAATATAGCCTACAGAGACTATAATAAAATAAGAGAAAACTATATTGACCTAGTTAAAAAAGCACTTAGAAAAGGTGCTTACGTTGGAATTGCTAGTCATGATGGATACTTAATTGATAAATTATATTTATGGATTAAAGAAAATGAAATTGGTGCTAGCCAATATGAATTTCAAATCCTACATGGTGTCCCAATGGAGAAAAAGCTCCAACAGTTAATAAAAGAAGGAAATACGGTGCGTGTATATGTCCCTTATGGAGAGAATTGGTATGATTATTCTGTTAGAAGATTAAAAGAGAATCCTAAAATGGCGGGATATATTATTAAAAATATTTTTAGTAAGATTTTTGGTCGATAAATAACTATTTATCTTTTTTTCTATACCAAAAAAGTAAAATAATACCTGCTAAATTTGGAAACCAGACCTCAGGACTTGACCAAGAAATTCCACTAATCGAATAATCAGAAATAGGCCAAAATAATTTCACTGGGAAAAAATCTTTAGTATGGAATGGAAAATCTAACAGTATATGGAAAGGCCAGGCTAGCATTGGCCATACAAAATCTTTATTAATAAAATAAACAATAGCAATGCAGCTAAAAGCTACGATAAAGCTATGCGAAAGATTGTCCATAAAAAATAACCAATCAGGGTATGGTGCTAGCTGAGAAAGACTTTCCAGTGATGGTATTCCACTATAACTTAGTGTTCCATTAAAAAATTTAATGACGAATAAGGCTCCAAAAGAAACTAGATCTGGCATTACTCCAAAAAAAACTGCCAAACATTTTTGGCCTCTATAACCAAATAGTCCTCCACCCCAAAATGCATGACTAAGTGTATCCATTGAAAACTATTTTGCTAAAGAACCCATTGGGTCCCAAGGCTTTAAAGGAATAGCTTTTTCATTTTTATAAAGATTATATAAATTTTCCGGTAGGTAATCTTTATGTACAACAACTTCATAATTGTATTCGTCAAACCATGCATCTGACATAATATGATAACCTTTTTCTCCAACCTTATCGCCCCAACTATTTTCTACTCGCCATTTGATAGGTTTATTATCAGCATCTAGGTCTACTCCAGTAAAAAGCATTGCATGGGTCATTTGACTTTCTCCATACTGCAAACGATCAGCTTTATCCATAGAAAATTTTGACTGATAAAAAGAATTAAAGTCAAATAAATCTATATCCATGACTCCTATTTTTCTATCAAAGTGCTTTCCAACATCACAACCAAACCATACTGGATGATTATCTTTAATAGAGCTAGCTGATGCAGCTTTCATTTCTTCGCTTGTGACATTAAGATATCTTACTGCGTTTCCTTCTATAACATTTCCAAGTGCTTCAACAGTATAAACTTTTCTATATTCCTTATCTTCCATAGGACAATTGATAAGACACACATATTCATCAAGATTTAATCCAACATGATCATCGAAGAAAGATTTAGGAGTTAAATTTTCAAAACTAATAAACTTCTTCTTTTTATCATGAGTTTGCCAATTAAATGAAGTTGGAGGTGTCCCAATATGCATTGCAAGCATCTTATAAATCTCTTCTAACATATCTGTTTTAATAGACTCTAAATCATCACCTGAAATGCCTTTACTTATATTTTGACGTAAATCTTTAGCATTTTCACGAAGTTTCCGAGCAATCATTCGATTCATTGCAGATGACTGACTTGATGAAAATGATTCTGACATTTCTGACTGTGGAATGACACCATACTTATCAATTAAGCTAACCCACATATCCCACTGTCCGCCATCTTCAATAGGATTTGAAAGAAGATGCATAACTATTCGACTATTCCAATCTTCAGACGCAGAATCTATAATGCATTCTAAAAAATAATTTGCTTTTTCTAGCTTATCCCAAAACATAAAATAGCTTTGAGAAAACTCAAAATTTTTCAAATTATGTTTTCTACCAATATAGAATCTAAATAAGTTTAAGCCAGCAAAACCCCAGCATCTTCCACTAGATTTTTGATTAGTAACTGGCATTTCTCCTTCTACAACATTGGAAAAAGAATGATTGATACTTCTATAATGATCCCAATTCATTATTAAATCGCTTAAATCGGTACGAATCATTGCATTTCTTACTACTTTTACATGACTATCTGATTGATATTTTTTTTGAAACTTATCTATAGTTTTTAATGAAATTGATTTAGACATATCTCTCCTTTATTAATTTTTTATTTATTTTTAAGAACCTCTTTTCCCCCAGACCATCTTTTTCTTTAATGTATCATAGTAATCATAATCTGGAAAAGTAATAAATTTTAAATGATGTTTTGCTTGAGATATTTGAACTGTTGAATCATTATTAAAATTTTCAATATTCTGACCATCAGAAATTAGTCTCAATTTTTTTTCAGAATCTCCATTAAATCTAAACTCTATATTAACATCTGGTGGCAAAACTAGAGGTCGTGAAGTCAAGGAATGTGGAGAAATTGGAGTCACTACAATAGAAAATACATCCGGCTGCACAATTGGACCACCTGAAGACAAAGAATATGCAGTAGATCCTGTTGGCGTACTAATAATAACTCCATCTGACTTATAGTCGCTTACATGTTTTCCATCGATATATAAAGATAAAGAAGTAACTCTATATGCAGTTTCATTTTGTACAACAAAATCATTTATTGCAAAAAAAGAATTATTGTTATTAGAAATATTAGCATTTAGAACTAATCTCTCTTGTGCTGAAAATTTTCCATCTTTAATCATATTGAGTTTTTCGACTAAATCTTTTGGAATAATTTGTGCAAGAAATCCTAATCCACCAATATGAACTCCTAAAACGGGAATGGTAGGTTGGCTAAAGATTCTTACACCAGATATTAAAGTGCCATCGCCACCTAAGCACAATAGGAAATCAACGGAAGGTGGATCTACTGGATCATAGAAATTAGAATAATTGGAAGCACTTTCTAATTGCTTTAAACTATTGGGCAAAAATAATGTCATATCATTATTTTCTGCCCATAGTATAACTTCATGGACTAGACCTGAAACTTCTTTTTTTTCAGGATTTGCCCAAATAGCAAAACTTTTTGGTTTCATTTTACTTATTTATTTTTTTTCTTATGTCTGTCTGCACGTAAACGTTTTTTACGTTTATGTGTATTCATTTTTCTTTTTTTTCTTTTTTTACCACAAGGCATGAATTGCTCCTATTTAATAATCAATTAATTTATCATTTACAGTCGTCTTCATCAATTTGGAAGGCTTAAATACAGGGACATACCTTTCTGGCAAATAAACAGGATCTCCTGTTTTTGGATTGCGTGCTTTTTTTGGCAATCTATGCTTTACTGCAAATGTTCCAAACCCTCTTAATTCAATTCTCTCATTCTTACTTAATGTCATAATAATTTCTTTAAAAGATGTGTTAATAACAGCTTCTACTTCTAATTTTGTTAGCCCTGTTTTCTCTGAAACGCTATCTATAATATCTTGTTTAATCATAATATTCTTTTCTCCATTAAAATTTTACTCTACAAACAAAGTTAACTTCTGACCAGGATAGATTCTGTAAGAATTTTTCTTCATATTATTCCATTCTCTGATCTTGCTTAACTCTATATTATATTTATCAGCTATACCACTTAAGGTATCACCAGATTTGACAATATAAACATTTTTAATTGGAGTATCCTTATCTGGTTTGCTCTTTACAAATAATGATAATTTTTGATTTGGATATATATTAGAAGAATTGCCCATATTATTCCATTTTCTAATCTCAGCAGCTCTAGTATTATACTTTTCTGCAATATGACCTAGCGTATCTCCACTTTTAACCTTATATATAATCTTCTCTGGATAGTTTGAATAGACTCCACCTTTTACTGGAATTTTTAATCGCTGACCAATAGATAACCTATTAATATTAGTAATATTATTAATAGTCTGTAAATCTGCAACAGATACACGATATTTCGAAGCAATAGATATTAAATTTTCTCCTTTTCTTACACGATGCTCTACTTTTTGAACAGCAAATTTCTGCTCATCTGGCAAGGCATTAAACTTCTTATAAAAACTATCTTTCTTGCCATATGGTATATTTAGTTTATATGGTGCATTTGATGGTGTTGCTGGTTGTCTTAGTTCAGGATTAAGACGTTGAATTGTGCTACGTTTTGTATCAGCAGCTTTTGCAAGAACGGTTAAATCTGCACTTTTTTCAATAGTAACTTTATCATATCTTAGTGGATTAGACTTTGGAATCTTGAATCCATATTTTTCAGGATTCTTTAGAATGATTGCTGCAGATAAAAAATAGGGTATATAATTTTTAGTGTCTTTTGGAAGAGAATATAACTGCCAGTAATCAGATGTCTCATGCAATTTTAATGCACGATCTAATCTTCCCCATCCTCCATTATAGGCGGCTAATACCAAATACCAATCATCAAATTCTTTATACAAGTCTTTGAAGTATTGAGCTGCAGCTATTGTAGATTTTTCAGGATCTTGACGTTCATCAATATACCAATTTCTTTCTAATCCATACTGCTTACCAGTTAGATACACAAACTGCCATAAACCAACTGCTTTAGCTCTAGATACAGCTTTTGGATCAAGTCCAGATTCAATCATTGAAACAACAATCAGTTCTTCAGGAAGATCGTACTCTTCTAATATTGGTAACATAATATCCCTATATTGAACATACCTTCTTAACCAAATATTAAATCCTTTACGCCCTTTGCCCTGGAAATATCTGATATAACTTTGAACCTGTGAATTCATAACAAGAGGTATATGACCTTCAGTGTCATCAATGATAGTAAATTTTGTTGTGCCCATTTCTACTGATTCATTTTCATTGGTTATTGAAGCAATATCTCTTCTAATTAAGTCTGCAGTTAGAAATTGGGTAGACTTACCTATTGTATTTAAACGTGTTGTATAAATTTTAATGAAGTCTGATTGAAATTTTTCAAATTCTATCTTATCCAATTCTTCTCTAACACCTAATTGCTCAACATCTGAAAGAAGATCAAAGATTCTTTTAATATTATATACCACTTCTACTGTATCTTGATTCACATCAGCAATTACAGCATCTGATAAAAATTGTTTTGCTTCATCAAGAATAGATGAAATTCGATTACCATTTCCCAGAAATGCAGCATCGCTAGTATTCATAAATGGTTTTTTCGGTTTTAGACTAATTGTCTCTTGCGCTGAAACAAATCCAAGCAGTAATGTTAAATACATATATGATTTAATTAATCTCATAGGGATGGGAAATTATTTGTAAAGTAAGTTAGAATCAAGTTACTGTTTTTTTTATTTTATCGATATAGTTAGTAGAGCTATATCCATCGTGGAACTGTAATAGCTTTACTTGTCCACCAGAATAAATAACTTCGCTTGAACCTACAACGGTCTCTACTGTATAATCTCCACCTTTAACTAAAATATCTGGCATAATTATTTTAATCAATTCCAATGGAGCTTGTTCCTCAAAACTAACGACATAATCTACATACTTTAGTTCTGAAAGTATTAAGGCTCTATCGGATAAGGAATTAATTGGTCTTGATGGTCCTTTTAGTTCTTTTACTGATTTATCTGAATTAATACCAATCACTAATATATCCCCTAAAGACTTTGCTTCTGATAAATATCTAATGTGCCCTACATGTAAAATATCAAAACAGCCATTTGTAAATACAATTTTTTTACTATCTTTCTTATGATCATTGATAGCGTTTATAACATTGTCTAGCTGATATTTACTATTGTTCATTTCTTAATTTAATAATTTGATCTTTAATACCCATTGTAATCTTATTACGATCTTCGTAGGAACTATTTTTTGTATTAATAGGACTACCAAAAATAATGGTTATAATATTTGGATTATTTGAAAACAATGATCTATTCCACCAACTATATGAACCGGTAATCGCAACAGGAATAATGGGCATTCCTGTATCAATTCCAAAGATTGCAGCTCCTTTTTTAAAATCCTGTAAATTTCCATCTTTTGATCGTGTTCCTTCTGGAAAAATAGCAACTGAACGAGGGTATTTTTCCATATCTAGCCTTAAAGATTCTAATGATTTAACAGCTTCTTTATTATTCCTACGATCGACTAAAACAAATCCTGCTATTTTAATAATAATATTAAATATAGGGATTCTATCTAGCTCTTTCTTCGCAACAAAAACTAAGTATTGATTTACTGCTACTAATAAAAGTGGAATATCAATTAACGAAGAATGATTAGGTGCAAAGACATATTGTTCTTTGCTGTTCAAATTTTCTTTGCCAAGAACTCTAAGTTGAACACCAAATAGCATTGCTAATGTCTTACCCCATTGAATGCCATAGTATTTGAAATTGCTTTTCTTTTTTGAAAGTAATATTGAAAACATTGACAGCAGACCATAAAAAAAGGTCCATATAAGGAGGTTTAGATAAACCCAAATCTTCTTCAATTATTTAATCTCCGCTATACCCATATAAGGTTGCAGAGCTACAGGAATATTTACAGAACCATCTTTATTTTGATGGGTCTCTAAAAGAGCAGCAAAAATTCTTGGAGTTGCAAGACCTGATCCATTTAATGTATGCAAATAATCTACTTGCCCATCTTTATTTCTAAATCTAATATTACCTCTTCTAGATTGAAAATCTTCAAAGTTGCTACATGAAGATACTTCTAACCATTTTTCTTCACCTGGCGCCCACACCTCTAAATCATAACACTTTGCCGCAGAAAAACTTAAGTCTCCACTACATAATTCTATAATTCTATAGTCTAATTCTAGTAAATCTAATATTTCTGTAGCCTGTTCAGTAAGAGATTCTAATTCATTATATGAAGAATCTGGATGTACAAATTTCACTAATTCAACTTTATTGAATTGATGTACTCTTAAAAGACCTCTAGTATCTTTACCATAGGAGCCAGCTTCTCGCCTAAAGCAGGCAGAATAAGCTAAATAATACTTTGGTAAATCAGATAATTCTAGAATCTCGTCTTGATGAATATTAGTTAATGATACTTCTGCAGTGGGTATCAAGTATAGTTCATCTTTTTCAATATGATACATATCTTCATGAAACTTGGGTAATTGACCTGTTGTAGTAGCAGAATCTGGTCTTACTAAAAATGGAGTAAAAAACTCTGTATAATTATAGTTTTTTAAATGAAAATCAATCATAAAATTGATTAATGCTCTCTCGAGCAATGCTCCATTTCCCTTATAAAGAGGAAATCCTGCACCAGATATTTTTGCCCCTCTTTCGAAATCAATTAAATCAAGGTCTTGCGCAATATCAATATGATTCTTTGGCTTAAAATCAATCTTCTTTTTTGAAGGACAATCTTTAGTTACCACATTTTCTTTCTCTGATTCTCCAATAGGAACTGAGCTATGCGGAACATTTGGAATCTCCAATAACATATTATTTAAAATAGTAGATTTATCTCTATGTTCACCTTCAAGATCTTTAATTGTTTTTGATAATTCTTTTAATTTTGCAAATACAGATTCATCTGATTTTCCTTGAGATTTTAAAATACCAATTTCTTTTGATTGTTTATTTTGCTCTGATTGTAAATCATTTAATCTTTTTGTTAATTCTCTTAAATCAATATCAGCTTTCACAATGCTCTCAAAGTTGATAGATTTATCTTTATTTTTTACACTTTCTTCAATTGAAGATTGATTTTCTCTTATGTGTCTTATATCAATCATATTATAATTTAATTAATTCTTCTAAGATATTAACATTAATCGTTTCTATAGTGATATTTTCTTTATCTATGATTTTAATATCATATAATCCTGATTCTGCAATTTCTATATGATTAAAATAATAATCTGATATAGGATTTAGATAAAGCTTTTGCTCTTTTATGTATATACCATCTTTATAAATATGAGCAATAAATTCTCTTTTCTCTTTATCAGTACGATTTGCAAAACCATATATAAACACTGACTCATTTACATAATAATTATCATTACCTAGAAAAAATTTATAGCTTAGATCTTTGTTTTTAGAAACCCAGCGTATTGCTTCTTGGAAATATGTATTATCTCCACTCAATATATATTGATAAAAAGATTTATCATTTATTAATACGGATTTAAAATGGTTTTTAGAAAAAAATGTTTTCTTTGATATGTTTTGCAATTCATTTTCGATTGAAAAGTCTAATCCAAATAAAGGGGCTATTTTTATAAATGACTCTAGGTTCTGGTTGTCACCTGTCAATGCGATTAGAGAAGTATTCTCTGAATAAATCTTTTTAATAAAAAGATTAAACCATCGATCTGATATAGGAATTGCAGGAAAATTATCAAATATGACTATATCATATCTTTTAAACCAGAAATTTTCAAAGTCATGTTGATGAGTACCAATTGTAGGGAAAAAATGATCAAAATCATTGTCTATTTGGCTAATGATAGCTTTAGAATTATAATTAAGAGATCCGCTAATAAGAGCGACATTAAGCTTCTCTGATTTCAAGCTAGTGCTAAAAGAATGCCTATTGTTAGATATATTATCTTCTAATTTTAAACTAGAAATTTTTACATCAAAAATACTGTCAAAATTGATATTGTCGCTAACAAGAAATGATTGAAAATAAGTATGTTTATTATTATATAATTTTATTTGATCAGACGCGATTAATTTTACACCATTAGATAACGTAATCTGTGTTAACCCCTTTCCATTCTGGTTGTTGATTTCAATATCAATATAAATAGAATTCTTCTCAAAACGATTTGGATATACGATGACATTCTTGATTGATATATCTACTTCATTATCTGGTGTCTCTGATTCAATTATTTCGGTAGAATCATTATCTAAAATCTCATCTATTTCTACAGAAGAATTAATGATATTGATATAAATTGCTGAAAATATTGCTATAAAAACTGAGATCCAAAACCAATTATACTTATTTATATTCATAACTAAGGAACCATTCCTCTTGAGTAAGCAGAAAAATTGATACCAATTTTAGCTGAATTATTATTTATTTTTTTTTCTGCTAAAAATGCAATCATATCTGCATTATCTGTACAATATTTTAATGATGGAAAGATAATTTTTTTATTTATCTTACCTAGTTTCTCTCTTAGTCTTTGATTAGCGGCAACACCTCCACAGACTATACCAGTATCAATATTTAAATCATCCATAGATTTTTGCAATTTACCAACTAAACAATCAACAATTGCTTCCTGATAGCTTGCCGCAATATCTTTTAAATCATATTTGTTATTATTAATGCAGTTAATCAAAGATGTCTTAAGTCCGCTAAAACTAAAATTATAAGTTCCGTCATTAAGAATGGGACGTGGAAAATCTATTAACTCTTTATTTCCACCTATTGCTAATTTTTCTATCTCTGGTCCACCTGGATAATTTAGTCCTAATGTTTTAGCCCCCTTATCAAAAGCTTCTCCACAGGCATCATCTAAAGTTTCTCCTAATAAAGTATAGTCGAACAAATCTTTAACAAGCCATATCTGAGTATGCCCACCAGAAACAAGCAAATTGATAAAAGGAGGGTCTAATGTTTCAAACTCTATAAATGCTGAATTCAAATGTGCCTCTAAATGGTTAATAGGAACAATAGGTATTCCCAAACCCTGAGATATTCCCTTTGCAAAAGAAATACCTGATAGCAATGATCCCATTAATCCTGGCCCACTTGTTACTGCAATTGCCTCTAATTGCGAATAGTCTAATTTGGCATCTCTAAGAACTTTTTCAGTAATTTCAGGTAAAAATTTTTCATGCTCTCTTGATGCAATCTCTGGAACTACACCACCAAATTTTGTATGAATAGACTGTGTTTTTGTATAGCTTGAAATTATTTTTGAATTATCGCATATAGCGACGCCAGTTTCATCGCACGATGTCTCTATTCCTAAAATGATCAATTGATTTCTTTTATAACTAAGATTTCTAAATTATTTGGAGAGAGATCTTTCCATTTCATAATAGTATCAGGAATCTTTATTACTGGTGAATAAAACTGCTTATCGGCTTTCCAAGATTTCTCAAAATTAATCATGACCTCTATATCGCTAGATGTGGTTCCAGCAATTTCATTTAAACCTCCAACAATAGTGAGCGAAACTGTAGCAGGATTAACAAATACATTTATATCATTAGGTTTATTAATTAGTTTAACTGGAATACCTGTCACAATTGTTTCACTAATTGGTTGAATATCAACATAGCCTTGAACTTTCTTTGGATCGAAATTAACAAGCTTGTTTGGATTTATAATAGATAATTCTCTTTCTATTGATAATACTAAACTTTCTATAGTATCTTTTTCAGTATTAACAAATGCAATAGTATCTACAACTTCTTGCGGTCCTCCAATGCTAATAGAATCTGGGATAAAAACTTGATTCCCAACTTGTACGTATCCTGGTTCTGTTGAAACAATTACTTGAGATCGAATTGGCACTTTCTTGACTAAGTATTGATCTAAATTAATCTTTATATTTCTAGGAGAGATAACTTCTACAAACTCTAAATCTAAAGAAGGTGGTAAGACTATCTTTTCAGGATTATCTTTATAATATTGGTCTAGTTCAAAATTATATTCATCTGCAATTCGACTTAAATCTAAAACAGCTTTATAATCTTCATAAAAACTATCAAAGAATTGTAGCCAAATAAACGCTCTACCTGAACCCTTTAGAGTTACAATAATACTTTCAGGAACTTCTTCTTTATAAGTCTTCTGTTCTTGTAAGTTGCGTGCAACTAAAGGAATCTTTGTTGTAACTGAATAAGTATCTTCGCTCTTAATGAAAAACCAAAAGATAAATGCAATAACAAAAGAATATAAAAGTCTTTTAATCTGGTTAGTATTATTCAACATTAGGTTGATCAAGCATTAAGATGACATTCTTATCTTGTTCTTTAACCTCAACAACTAATAAATCGATAGTGTCACCCGGTTCAATAGAAGTTAAATAATCTTTTTTTAATTCTTGTGAAATTTTATCTGAAGGAACAAGACCGATTACGTCATCATCCATATCAATTAGAATACCAGAATCATTTATATCTAAAATAGTACCTTTAAGCTTATCGCCTGAAGAATACTTTTCTGTTATAGCAGGCCATGGGCTTTCTATTAAATCTTTAACACTTAGTAAAATTTTTCGATCTTTATCTGATATAGCTATAACAATAAATTCAATTGTATCGCCTTCATTAACAAACTCTTTTGGGTGTAAAGGAGTTTTTTTCCAATGAAACTCTGTATTTCTTAGAAATCCTTCAATATCCTTTCCTAAGTCTATATATGCTCCAAATTTTGTAATCTTATTAACTGTTCCTTTTTTCTTATCTCCGATACTTACTTTTGAAGATATATCGTCCCATGGATCTGGAGTTAATTGTTTAATCCCTAGACTAACTTTCTGCTCATTAGCATCAATAAATAGAATCTTTGAATCTAATGAATCACCTACCTTGTATTGATCTTGCAGATTTTGAATATTTTTTGTCCATGATATCTCAGAAATATGAATTAATCCCTCAATCCCTTTTTCTATCTCAATAAAAACACCATAATTCATAATACTAACAATTTTACCTGTGACTGAATCTCCGACACTATACTTATCTGGTATCGATTTCCAAGGATTCTCGACTAATTGTTTTAATCCTAATGATATTCTTGAGGTCTGTTCATTATAGTCAATGATTTGAACTGTAATCTCATCTCCTATAGATACAATCTCAGATGGGTGATTAATTCTGCCCCATGAAAAATCGGTAATATGGATTAATCCATCTACTCCGCCTAAATCAACAAAGGCTCCAAAGTCAGTAATATTTTTTACCAGCCCTTGAAGTTGTGCACCTACTTCAATTCTTGTCATTAATTCCTGTCTTTTTTCGTTTAAAGATTCTTCTAATATTGCTTTTCGAGACACAACAAGATTCTTCCTTAATTCATCAACTTTTACAATCTGAAAATCAAACTCTTTATTAATCAAATCATCGAAATTTTTAATAGGCTGAACATCTGCTTGTGATCCTGGTAAGAATGCTTGTATAACTCCTAGGTCTACAACAAGACCTCCTTTAACACGTTTAATAATTTTTCCTTGTACAGGCTCAGCATTTTCACAAAACTCTTTTAGCTCATCCCACCTCTTAATAAAATCTGCTTTATATTTTGATAGAGTGATATTACCATCAGTATCTTCAAATTTTTCAAGAAATATATCAATGTTAGAGCCAATTTCAGGTAAATCTTTATTATTAAATTCTGACCTATTAATTAATCCTTCTGATTTAAAACCTATATCTACCATAATATCGCTATCACTAATACCAATGACTTTTGCTGATATGATTTGATTTTCTGATATATCGTTAAAGGTTCCTTGGTATTCTTCTAAATAATCATCAGATACATTATCTGTTTTCACTTCATCTTCCTTACCAGAAATCACCTTGATATCTGCAAATAGATCTTTACTTAAATAATCTTTAATTGTCTTTTTAGAAGGTACTTTCTCTTCTGCAGTTTTTTCTTCTGATATTGTCTCAACAGTTTCTTGCTCTACTACTATTTCTTCCACTTCTTTGTTTACGTCTTGTTCAGGTTGATTGTTCATATTATTTAGTTTCTTTCAATGTGTTTATAGATTTGATTAACTTGATCATCAATAGTACAGTTTGATGTATCAATGACAATTGCATCCTTTGCCTGTTTCAATGGAGAAAGTTTACGACTACTGTCATACTGGTCTCTATCTATCAAATCTTGTTTTATTTTGTTAACGTTTAACTCCTCATTTACTCTCTTAAAATCTTTTAATCTTCTCTCTGCTCTAGTATCATAATTAGCTATTAGAAAAAACTTATTTTCTGCATCTGGAAAAACTACCGTTCCGATATCTCTTCCTTCAACAACAAAGTTACCATTCTTTACGGTATCTTTTTGCATTTCTACTATTTTTTCTCTCACAGCTTCTAATGCACTAACTCTACTTACTGCATTTGTAACTTCTTTGCCACGAATCAATGAGCTGATGTCTTCACCATCTAATAAAACTATAATGCCATCATTAGAGGTAAAGTCTAATTCCAACTTTAAAATATCTAGCATTCTTTTAACCTGGTCTTTGGCATTGATATCGATAGAGCTCTGTCTCAAAAAATAAGTCACAGCTCTATACATAGCCCCAGTATCCAAATACTGATACCCTAGCTTATTTGCTAGTCTCTTTGCGGTAGTAGTTTTACCAACGCCAGCAGGTCCATCAATTGTTATTACCATAAAAATGCTCAGAAAGTTAGTTTTTCTTTCAATAAATGCCAAGATGTTTAAAATCTTATGTTTTTCTTGTTATTTCCTTCAGATATTGCTTTTCTTTTTTTGTTAGTTCTCTCCATTGACCTTCTTTCAATTGGTCTAATGTGATATTGCCAAATTTTATTCTTTTTAATGAGATCAGTTTTAAGCCTGAAAATTTAAATATTCTTCTTATTTCATTCTTTTTTCCTTGTCTTAAAATCATCTTAACCTGTATTGTCTTTCTAATCTTCTCTTGTGATACAATCTTTGCTTTCCCTTTTTCTCCTGAACCTATAAAAATTCCTCTTTCAATTTTTTGAATCGTTTTTTTATCAATAACATCATTAGTCTCTGCTATATATTCTTTTGGTATTTTATTCTTAGGATGAGTAAGAAACTGGGATAAATCTCCATCATTCGTTAATAAAATTAAACCGGTGGTGTCTTTGTCCAGTCTTCCTACATGATTTAAGAAAGGTTTTCTAGGGATAAGATCAAAAATTGTCTTCCTATTCATTTCATCGCTCCTAGAAGAAATAAATCCTTTAGGTTTATATAAGACAAGTGTGGTAGTGTTTGAACTTAGAATAATCTTCTGATCATCAAGTCTGACAATATCTTTTATAGGGTCAATGTCAACAAAGGGGTCCATTATTACTACATTATTAACTGTAACCATTGCTAACTGGATTGATTCTTGCGCTTTTCTTCGAGAAATAATCCCAGAGGATGAAATAAATTTAAATAGCTTCATTGATGATTCCACTATCTTCAGAATCTATAATATCAGAAATTTCATTGCTTGTCGGCATTTCAGATAAACTTGTTAGTCCAAAATGTTTTAAATAATCGTCAGTAGTATGATAAAGTAGTGCTCTACCTAATGAATCATCTCTTCCTCCAATCTTAATTAATTTTTTAGTTAATAGATTTTTTAATACTCCCTTGCAATCTACTCCTCTTATCGATTCAATATCTATTCTTGATATCGGTTGTTTATATGCAATGATTGCCAAAGCTTCTAAGCTTGCATTAGATAGCATAAGTTTCTTGCTTGGCACATACTTTGATATAAATGGTTCAAATTCTCTCTTACTAACAAGCATATAACCTTTACCCACTCCTTTGATTTCAAAAGCATGATTAGCATATTTCAGATTAATATCTTTAACGATTTCATCTAATGACGGGATCTCATCGCTATCAAAAACTCTATCTATGTCTGATTGCAAAAGAGGTTCAGATGCAACAAACAATAAAGACTCTATAATTAGTTGTTGTTCTTTCATGCGGTAACAATATTTAATTTTATCTCAATATCATCAAAAGTATTTTTTTGCTTACAAATTAACTCAGACTCCTTAATCATATCCAATACAGCCAAGAATGTAACAATAATTTCTAACTTACTTCCCAACTTATTGATTAATGTAGTCAGTGAGATAACAGATTTCTCTTTGAAATTAGAAATAATAAACTGTTTTTGCTCTTCTAGTGATATAGTATCTCTTTGTATAGTAATTGCACTATTTTCTGGTGCATTATCAATAGCATATTGGAAAATCTTTGATATATCAAATAAACTTACTTCGTTTAAGAAATCTGCAGGTTTTGATGTATTTTGGAAAGAAATCTTATCATTGGGACGATAAAAAAAATCTTTATTCTCATTATGCATATTTTTTAATTGATATGCGATATTTTTAAAATTTTTATACTGTAATAATTGATCCACCAAACTAGTCCTTGGATCATCAATGTCCAACCCTTCTTCATCTTTCTGTCTAGGTAATAACATTCTTGTTTTTAACCGTAATAGCAGAGATGCCATAAAAAGAAACTCTCCGGCTACAGAAACATCTAATTTTTTAGCTGTGTTAATTACATCAATATATTCAGATGTAATTTTAGAGATTGGAATATCATAAATATCTATTTTATCTCTTTTGATAAAATATAGAAGTAGGTCTAAAGGTCCTTCAAAATTCTCTAACTTTATATTAAACACCAGTTAGACCATGCCAATAGACTTTTTCACATTGGATAGAGTTTCAGATGCAATTATTTCAGCTTTTTTGCTTCCTAAATCCATTAAATCAAAAATATCATCCGGGTTATCTAAATAATTTTGCTTAAGAGCTCTTTGTTTGGAGAAGTAATCCATAACATGATCATATAATTCATTTTTTACACTCATATACTTCAAACCTGGAGTAAGATATCTATCTTTTAATTCATTCTTCCCCTCTTCATCTAAAAATAATGAATATATTTTGAAAAGAGGGGTGTCTATATCTTTCGGTTCATTTAATCCAGCAGAGTCAGTAATAATATTCATTATTTGATTCTTAATGTAATCTTCGTTACCAAAGATTGGTATAGTATTATTATATGATTTGCTCATTTTCTTACCATCAATTCCAAAAATGATTTCATTATTTTCACCAATATCAACTTCCGGAATAGTAAAAACTTCACCATGTGTATTGTTGAACTTAATAGCAATATCTCTTGTCATTTCTAAATGCTGCTTTTGATCTTTTCCAACAGGAACAATATCAGATTGAAATGCTAAAATGTCTGATGCCATTAATACTGGGTAAGAAAATAAGCCCATATTTGGACTGAGACCATTTGCAACCTTATCCTTGTATGATGTTGATCTCTGCATTAAACCTACACTTGTAAAATTAGATAATATCCATGTTAATTCTGTAACTGCTGGAACATGAGATTGGACCCATACCGTAGATCTTTTTGAATCAAGACCTAATGCCAATAAATCAGAAAATGCATTAAAGGTATTTTTTTCTAACTCTTCTTTATTGTTAATAGATGTCAAAGAATGGTAGTTCGCAATAAAACAAAACAAATCTGAAGAATCTTGAAAATCAATCATTCTTCTAATCATACCAAAATAATTTCCGATATGTAATAAACCTGATGGTTGTGCTCCGCTTAATATTCTCTTTTTTTTCATTTTAATTTCTGTTGATAAATAAATAATCTTTCCAGCCTGCATTCCTATCTTTTACAAACTGATTAAAGTACATGAATCTATTAGGTTTTTTTGGTTCTTTCATCAATTTCATTTGCGCTTCTTTTGGTGTCCTATTTCCTTTTTTAGCATTACAAGGAGAGCAAGCTACAATAAGATTGTCCCATGTATCAGATCCGCCTTTGTATTTTGGCACGACATGATCTACAGTTAAACTTGATTTTGATCCACAGTATTGACAGGATGAATTATCTCTAAGTAATAGATTTTTTCTGTTTAAAACTACTTCCAAACTGTTGTACCGTACATATTGCTTCAATTTGACTACACTAGGAACTTTGATTCTAGTAGATGGAGAATATATATACTGATCATAGTTCATTAAAACATCAACTTTATTAAGAAAATATAAACATAAAGCCCGTTTGGAAGAGCAAACTGCAAGCGGTAAATAGCTAGCATTTAATACAAGAGTAACATTGTTATTGATATTTAAATTTGAATTATTCTTCTTCATTATTATGAATTTATGAAAATAATCATTCACATTTCATAAAAATAACATTAAGATTATACAGAGTAAATGTAGGGAATTCTCGAATGTTTAATCAGTTAAATATTAGTTTAGCTATTGATAATCTTCTTGATAAAATATTTCAATCTACTTTGAACTATCCTGAGCCAGGTAGAAGTATAAAGTTGACAACAGAATACAATCTTTAATCATCAAATTCCCAAACAATCCCAAAAGATAGGAAGCTGTTCATTGGATTGAATAAGGCGTGATTATTAATAGAATATTCTCCATCAAGTGGTAATCGATCTAATCCATTTTTTAATTTTACTATTAATAAAACATCTGCAATTGATATATTTAAGTCTAATCCAATGTTATAACTTTCGTCATAATGCACGCTATTTGATGTTGGCATATTTCTAAAATAATCAAAAGAATATCCTGATTCATTTTTAGATAAATATCTAAAGGATAATTTTCCATCAATACCAAGTTTTTGATCAACAAATGAAGTGTTAAAATAATAGTTTACATCAATAATATCGGATCGATTAGAGCTAATGAGACTATCATAGAAATTATGATAGTGTATTATATCAATTTTACTTCTTTTTGTAGGTACTTCAATTTTTGTTTCTAATGAAAGCATATCATCTGAAAAAGAAAAATATCCATTAAGACCAGGTGTTTCTATAGTAGAAATATCATATCCTTCTAGATTATTAGCACTGATAAACTTAAGATTAGAGTTAAAAGAAATCTTTCTGTCAATACCATAGCTTAATACTAATGAATCCCAATTTTGTATCTCTTCATCATCTGAAAAACTATAAAACATTTCTCCAAATTGTTGTTTATCAAATAATATCATATTTGATTTGTTCTTCCTAGAAACAGATAATTGAACTACTCCAAATACAGCTCCATAATTAATAGCAGGAACTACTTTTTCTGAAATATAGTCAATGCCATAAGTGAAATTTCCAAAAGGAAATTGGTTGCTATTTGACAATTGTAATATATTTCTACTATAGCCTCTTTGAGTGCTATGATCAAAATAATATGTATTATCAATAAAAGACTTTAGAAATATATTTTTCTTATTATTAGCACTGAAATTTAATCTATTTTTTTCAATATCTATATCTTGAGCAACAAAATATTCGGCAATACTCCTTTCATCAGACTTGCTAATATGATTTAATTCGATATTATAATCCCAGCGATTTGCTATAAAACTATCTCCAACTGTTATTGATAGAAAATCAGAGAATTCAATATTCATGGAATTATCTATTAAAGATTCATTGTTAAACAAAAATTTTGAATCTTCTCTAAAATAGCCAGTCGATAAATAAAAATTATGTTTTGAAAGGATGGTATTGTAATCAATCTTATAGAATAAGCTTAAAGGACTACTATCTTTGTTTGCAAACTCTGAATAAGTGCCAAAAAAACTTTTCTTCATTGCAATAAATTCAAAATTACTAATTGAAGATTGTTTTCTTAGCCCAATATTTAATTTATCAAAACCATAGTCTCCAAATTCATATTGAAATTTACTTTTAACATATAGAGAATCAGACGGCATACTATCAAAATCAAAAGACAAAAATTTATTATCAAAATAAGTTGTCGATCTGTCAATTAATAAATCATCAAACTTTTTTTCTTTGTCCCAAACAATCTCATTATTATCTAAAGCAACGCCAAATTGATTGGAAAGATCATAATTAATATGACTTTGGCTAAATATTAGAGAGGTACTTAAAATAAAGAGTATAATGAGTTTGTTTTTCATTTATTGCTTATCACATTAACATGTGAATCCATATAATTAATTGTATGCAATAGAACAGCTTCTAAAGTTTGAGGTTCAACAGGGCTTTGCCACTCTCTTCTACCTTGATAGGATAAAATTAAATGCTCTAGCCTCACCTTATCCTCATCTGGAAAACGCTTTACTTTCTTAATATAGTTATTAACAATATCTCTCGATAATATTGCATTACCAACTAAACTTCTTTCGTTAGATTTTACTTGAGAAAATCCCATATTAATTGAATACAACTTTCCAATCTGATGCAAGCAAGCTCCAGTTAAGAGTAAATCGGTATCAACTTTATAATGCTTACCTAGAATCTTAGAAATTTTAATAAGTGAAACTGTTTGCTCTATTAAACCGCTTTGATAATTATATTGATAGGAAATACTTGCTGGATAAATCTGAAACTTCTTTTTATGATCTGATAATATTCTCTTTACTAGTTGTTTTAAGTGTACTTTAGATATTTTATCAATCTCTTTATTAAGGTGAATCCATAATTGTTTTGCATCTTTTTTTGCACTTGGAATTAAGTCGGATGAGCTGAAACCATATTTTGCATATTTTTCAATCGATGCTCTATTAATATTTTTTATCTTGATAAAAATACTACTACCATACTTATAAGTACTTCCCTTGATTGCCACTGGATTACCAACATCAAACTTTTTAGATAACATTGCTATGTTATCCCATATTCGTGCTCGTATTACCCCTGATTTATCTTGTAATAATAGATCAAAATAAGCAGATCCATCTTTCTTTCTTCTGATCTTTTTTTCTATACAAAGATAGAAGCCTTGCAGCTCCATTCCAGAGACTAGATTATTAATAAGAATTGATTTCATTTAAAAAATAACTTTAAGAGTGATTACACTTAGTGCCCGTACAAGTAGCAGACAATTGATGAACTCTTTTAGTAACCTTCAAATTGAGTTTATTTGCAATTTTATCTTCAATTTTTGAAATATTATTATCAAAAAATTCAAAAATTTCTCCACAATCTTCACAGACAATGTGATCATGTTGTGGAGTAATAGATTTTCTATTATGTTCATATAAAAACTTGCCAGTATCTAAAGTAATCTTTTTTAATAGATTATGTTTCACAAATACATCGATTGTTCTATATAGAGTTGCTCTCGAAACATTGATTTTTTTCTTTTTAAGAGATGTAAAAATAGTATCAATATCCCTATGATTGTCGGTACCAGATAATTCATCCCAGATATCTAGACGTTGTGCTGTAGCTCTTAAGCCTTCGGCTTTTAATACTGATGAAACTTCTGTATGAAATCTGCATGGGATTAAATTTTCCATTCTTCAAATTACCTAATCTATCTTTTTTAGTCTAGCATATTTAACAATCAGTTTTTTTCTCAATCCCCCATCAAACTCAACACCAACTTTCTGATTTTCACCAGTCCCATTTAAGACTAAGATAGTACCCACGCCAAAGAGGTTATGTTGCACTTGATCTCCTACTTTAAAATCGTCAAACTCTGTTACAGTTCTAGATATTTTAATAGTTTTCTTTCCACCGAAACGCACAACTTTTTTAGTATAAACTGATTTATAAGGCTTAATCTTTATTACATCTTTATTAATTTCATTTAGAAAGTCAGATTGTATAAAAGATGAAGTATTTAATGCGCCAAATTTTCTTCTATATTTTGCATTTAACAGATATACTCTTTCCATTGCTCTTGTTACAGCAACATAAAATAGTCTTCTTTCCTCTTCTAGTTGGTCTGGATCATCATCTACTCGAACTAAAGGGAATAATCCTTGCTCCAAACCACAAACAAACACTGTAGAAAACTCTAATCCTTTTGCTGCGTGAATAGTCATAAGCGTTACAGAATCTTTCTTGCTATCCCAATCATCCAAATCAGTATAAAGAGATATCTCCTGTAAAAAGTCTTTTAGGTTACCATTTGAATTATCTGCAAAACGATCAATACTTGATTTTAACTCTTGGATATTATTATAACGCTCTTGTTCAGCAGGATTATTCTTATAATAATTTTCAATATTAAATTCTTCTAATAAAGTACGTAGCAATTCTTTGCAATCTAGAGTATCTAATAAATCATGAAATTTGTTAATTGATAAATAAAAACTTTCAATTGAATCTTGTTGTTTTCCTCTAAGCTTTATCTCTCTACAAAACTTGAGGCTTTCAAATAATGAAATACCTTTCTCTGCTGCTAGCTCATTGAAAATATTAATAGATTTTTCGCCAATTCCTCTCACTGGAAAATTAATAATTCTCTTGAGCGCAATATCATCACTTGGATTACACACTACAGTTAAATAGGCAATTACATCTTTTACTTCTTTTCTGTCATAAAATTTAGTACCTCCAACAATATTGTATGGCAAACCTTCTTTCATCATAGTTTGCTCAATCATTCGAGATTGTGCATTAGTACGATAAAGCACAGCAAAATCTTTAAATGAACTTTTATGGAGCTTAATCTCTGCTTTAATAGAATCACAAATTGCATTTGATTCTTCTTCATCGCTTCCAGTGGAGATAAGTGATACTCTTTCTCCAAGACCTTTTGTAGCAACTAATTTTTTTTCTGCTCTGTTCGTATTATTAGACACTACAGACCATGCTCCATCAAGAATGCGTTGAGTAGATCGATAGTTCTTTTCTAACTTAATTTCTACAGATTTTTTGAATGTATCTTTAAAGTTTGTAAGGATATTATCAATATTTGCTCCTCTCCATCCATAAATCGACTGATCATCATCTCCTACAACTGTAATATTCTGATGCTTACCTGCTAAAAGGCTGATCAACTCAAATTGAGGTGAATTTGTATCTTGAAATTCATCAACCAAAATATATTTCCATGATTGTTGGTATTTCTTTAATAAAGCACTGCTATGTTTGAATAGTTTAATAGGCATCCCAATTAAATCATTAAAATCTACAGCATTGTTTGATAATAATAATTCTGAATATCGCTTATAAACCTCAGCAATCTTTTCATCCTCAAAACTATTAGCTTTAGCTTCAACTTCTTCTATTGTCATAGAGTCATTTTTAAAATGATCTAACTGTGAACGCAAGAAATTAATATTTAATTCTTTAAATTCTGCAATATTCAATTGCTCTACTACTTCTTTCAATAAAGCTTTTTGATCAGAAACATCATATATAGTAAAATTATTGTTATATTTTTCATTTAGATAGCCAATATGTCTTCTTAAAATTCTTGCTCCAATTGAATGAAATGTTCCAACATTGACACCATCGCAATTGATACTCTCTTTGATACGCTCTTTCATCTCTGTTGCAGCTTTATTTGTAAATGTCAAAGCTAAAATCTCATTGGGCTTATAAATTTTTTCTTTAATTAAGTGCCATATTTTATAAGTAAGAACACGTGTCTTTCCACTCCCAGCCCCTGCAAAAACAAGAACAGGATGTTTGACAGTTTTTACTGCCTTGAGTTGTTGTGTATTTAGATCAGCTAATTTCATCGATTCTCTCTTTTATACTGCTTATACAATTCCTTTGCTCTTAAATGGTCTTCCTGATTGGCGGTAAATACATGCGAACCATCACCTTGCGCTACAAAATATAAATAATCTGTATCGGAAGGATATAATGCTGCTTTAATGGATTCTAATCCAGGATTATTAATAGGTCCAGGAGGTAAGCCATAATTCAAATAAGTATTATATGGAGAAACACGCCTTAGGTCTCTATTGCTCAATGCTTTTGGATTGCCTGGTATTATATATTGTATAGTTGGATCTGCTTGCAATTTCATTCTCCTTTCTAATCGATTGTGATAGACTGAAGATATAATAGCCCTCTCTTTATCTAATAAAGCTTCTCCTTCTATAATCGACGCTAAAGTTACGACCTCATGCACCGTAAATCCTAGCTCATTTGTGCGTTCTATAAATGTTTTATTAAAATTCTTCCAAAACTCAGAAACCATAATATTCAATATTTCGCGATTGGTCGTTTCTTTAAAAAAATAATAGGTATCAGGAAAAAGATATCCCTCTAATGATGTAGCTTGTATACCAAATCCTTCAATCAATGATTGATTATTAAATAATGCACTATAATCATCTGATCTTTCGAATAAAGTATTTGCCTTTAAAAATATCTGACTGGATGAAGATCCTTCAGGAATAGTCAACTTTAATCGCATCGGACCTTCTTCAAAGATGGTATTAATAATATCTCTATTACTTACTTTTCCTTCTACTGAAAATGTTCCAACAGGTATCTTATTAGACAGTCCAAGAAAATAAACTCTATACTTAAAAAAAGATTTATTATGGATAATATCTTTCTCATGTAAAAGGTTAGTTACCGCATTCAATGACATTCCTTTCTCGACAACAAATATGGTTTTATCAATCTCTTTAATAGAAGTAAAAAATATACTTGATCCGATAAGACATAATGTTAAAAACAGTCCAAATATTGAATCGCGACTACTATTTCTATTGACTACCATGAAGAAGGAGAAATTAATTCTTTTATAGGCTGAAATCAATTGTAAGGAATTATATTTTTTGGAAACTCGGTAGAAGAAATTTAACTTATCATCAATGCAAGACAAGAATAAACAACAAATCAACCTTAAGTGGCCATATAAAACTAAAAATTATGTTTTGTTTGGAGCCGGAGTTTTCGTTATAATTGTGGGTTATTTGACAATGTATTTAGGAGAGGTTGACAGCTTTCAGAGTTTAGTCCTCTCTCCCTTGCTTTTATTAATCGGGTACTTAGTTCTTATTCCATATGCATTATTGCATAGAAATAATTAAATGGGGTAGTAGTTCAGCTGGTTAGAACGCCGGCCTGTCAAGCCGGAGGTCGCGGGTTCGAGTCCCGTCTATCCCGCAAGATAAAAGTATTAATACATAAAAAAGGAGCTTTCATAGTTCCTTTTTTTGTCAAAAAATAAAATGAAAAATATTTATCAAATTGGAGCTGGAATGGTTGGAAGTGCAATGGCTATTGACCTTTCAAAAAATCATAATCTTTTTTTAGCAGATTATGATCTTAACGCTCTTAAAACTATTCAATCTAAAAATTCTAATATTCAAATATCGCAACTTGATGTCACTGATAGTAAAGCGTTATCAGAATGGATTGCACCAGCCGACATTGTATTGTTAGCAGTTCCTGGATTTTTAGGCTATAAAGCACTAGAGACAATTATTAATAGTGGTAAAAATGTAGTTGATATATCATTCTCACCTGAAAATATATTAGACCTTAATCCATTAGCTGTAGAAAAAGGGGTTACAGTTATTGTTGATGCTGGTGTTGCTCCGGGAATTCCGAATTATTTATTAGGATACTGGGATGCACAATTAAATATAGAGTCATTTGAATATTATGTTGGTGGGCTACCAAAAAACCCTCAACCTCCATTCAATTATAAAGCACCATTCTCACCAATAGATGTTATTGAAGAATATACTCGTCCTGCAAGAATGTTAGTAGATCATGAAATCATTACCCAGCCTGCATTATCTGATATCGAAAGAATGAAATTTGAAGATGCTGGGACATTGGAAGCATTTAACACTGATGGATTACGATCTTTGCTATCAACTATGAATCATATTCCGAACCTAAAAGAGAAAACGTTGCGTTATCCTGGTCATGCAGAACTGATGCTTGAATATCGTAATAAAGGATTATTTAATGATAAGAATATTGATGAAACATCAAAAAAATTATTTGAAGCATGGAAATTAGATGAAAATGAAATAGAATTTACTGTCCTTGATATCATCATTAAAGGTGATATGAAAATCATTACCTATCATCTATATGATGAATTTAATTTAGAAAGCCGAACATCATCTATGGCGCGCACTACAGGGTATACTGCTACTGCTAGCATTAATTTAATATTAGAGAATATATGGAATGATTATGGTGTCTTCCCTCCAGAAATGGTTGGTGTTAAACCCGAATGCATACAATTTATTCTACAATATCTTAGTCAAAGAGATGTTGTCATATCAGAGAAGACTCTTTAATAGAAAGAGTTTTATGGAAAAGTGGCAATAATTATTGTAGATTTGTCACTTATGTTAAAAAAACTCTTATCATTATTTTTAATTTTATTGATTAGTTGCGGCGGCGGAGGCGGCGGCGGTAGCGATGATGGTGGTGGAACAGGTCCTACTGATCCAGCACCAGTAGCAATTTTTTCTGGTTCTCCTACATCAGGGCCTGTCCCTTTAACAGTAGGATTTTTATCTGGATCTACAAATGCTACAACACATGCATGGGATTTTGATAATGATGGATCGCCAGATGCATCCGGCACTTCAGTATCATATACATATGAAAATACAGGAACGTATTCTGTTTCATTGACCGTTACAAGCTCTGGTGGAACTGATACTACAACGAAAACAGATTATATTACAGTAAATGCTGTCCCACCAACAGCTGCATTTTTTGGAGCACCTACATCAGGAACACCTGAATTGCGTGTTCAATTTACCAATACATCTTCACAGTATACTCAATCAAGTTGGAGTTTTGGTGATGGATCAACAAGTTCAGAAGATTCTCCAATTCATACCTACACTGCTACTGGAAATTATGATGTATCATTAAGTGTAACAGGTGAAGGTGGATCTAACACTGTAAATGAGTCAGCTTATATCACATTAACTGATATTGCAACTCCAGCAATGATTGTAGATTCAAAATATACCGATACTACTACAGGATCTAGTGTTGCGCTAGATATAAAGGTATTAGGAGTCACTGGCCTTGCTGCAGCGCAAGCAAAACTAACTTTTGATACAAGCGCATTAACTATTGGAGATGTAACTGCTGGAGATTTCTTAACTGGCAATACTGATCCATTATTTATTGTTACCAATGAAGATGGTGCGGTTACTATTTATACTTCTTCTCTATCTAGCGATCAACCAACTTCTGATGGAGATGGCGTAATTGCTACAGTAAACTTTACAGTCAACGGATCAACAAATACAAATTTAAATTTTGATAGCGCTAATACTATTATGTTAGATGTAAATGGCGCAAATATTGCAATCAATGGATTAGAAAACGGATACTTAATACTAGAATAATATTATGAAAAAACTACATTATATAATTGCTTTTATCATGGTTGGACTTATCGCATTTCAACCAACCGCGCAGGCTATTACAAATTACTTAGGCGAACAAAACAGATTAAAACAAGAAGCGTTTATTAATGACTTTCTTGCTAAACGACAAACTATATCTTACAAAGAAAGCAAGAAACTACCTAAGGCGTTACGTCCAGATTTAAAAGGTGCACATGATTATCTAATGATGTATGACCCAAATACAGGGACTATTCCAACAGAACGTATATTAGATGCTATAGAACATGCTGAAGATAGGCGCATGAGTCTTTCTTATGCAAAGAGAATGACTGAGGTAAATTGGGTAGAAAGAGGTCCAAATACTATCGGAGGTAGAACCCGAGCAATTCTTATAGACCCTAATGATTCTACAAACAAAAAATTATGGGCTGCAGGAGTTAGTGGAGGATTGTGGTATACTAATGATGTTACCGCTTCAAACCCTACATGGAATTCTGTCGATGGTACATGGGGGAATTTAGCGGTTTGCAGTATTAATTCAGATCCAAATGACGCCAATACTATGTATGTTGGTACTGGAGAAAGAATGGGAATTTTCTCAACAGCAAGTCGCGGATTAGGTATGTGGAAAACTACTGATGGTGGTGCAACTTGGACACATTTAACCTCTACGGAAGATTTTAATTATGTTACTGATATTGTTGTTAGAAATGAATCAGGAACAAGTGTAGTGTATGCTGGAGTTGGTGGACATTACTATGAAGGTAAATGGCATGGATCTGCCAATACTGGTTTATGGAGATCTGCTGATGGTGGTACAACTTGGACACAAGTAATGGATACTACTTCTAGTGGTACTGTTTATGAAATTATGGATTTAGACATGGGTAGTGACAATAGAATTTGGGCTGCATCTAGAACTAATGTCTATGGTGATGGCGGTGGAGATATTTTCTATTCTGACGATGGTACAAATTGGACAAAAATATCGTTAGGGTTTGTTGGCAGTGGAAATAGAACAATCATTGCTGTTGCCCCTTCTGATCCAAATATAGTTTATGGTATGATTGTTAGCAGCGATACAAGAAAAGTTCAATGGATTGTTAAAACATCAGATAGTGGAGCTAATTGGACTGTGTATACTGCCGGAGGCTCTGATCCATTTCCTGTAGATTCTAACGGAAATGTTTTAGGTGATGGTAATGGTCAAGCTGGTTATGATTTGAGTCTAGGCGTTGATCCAAATGATCCAAATACAGTCTATGCTGGTGAGCTTGATGTTTTTAAGACTACCGATGCCGGAGCAAGTTGGACGCAAATATCAGGTAGTTCGCAAACTGCATCTATGCATGTCGATCAACAAAACCTAAAAACAATTACAAGTAATGAAATTATTTTTTCTAATGATGGTGGTATATATTATACAAATGATGCAGGAGCAACGATATCAAATAGAAATACCGGCTACAATGTTAGTCAATTTTATTCTGTTGCGTTACACCCTGATGTTGGTAGCCAATATGTAATTGGTGGAACTCAAGATAACGGTACTTGGACAATTAGTGGTACAGATATTCAGAGTGGTTCTGCTGTTGTTGGTGGAGATGGAGCATATACACATATTGATCAGCTCAATCCAAGCTATCAGTTTACTGCAACAACATATAATAGTATTTATAGAAGCACTAATGGAGGTGCTAGCTTCTCTTATTATGCAAACCATGAAGATAGTGGTGGTGGTGATACAGGATTTTTTATTAATCCATCTACAATTGATCCTACTAACAAAGCATTCTACTCTTCTGTAGACGCTTCTACAATTTTAAGATTAAACAATTATGAAACATTAGCTGATAAAACACTTATGAGCGTATCTCTTGGCTCTACAGCATCAGCATTTAAAATGTCTCCACATACTGATGGAGTCCTTTTTGTTGGAACTTCGGGTGGAAGAATATTTAAGATTACCGATGCGCATACAAGCAGCTATACTGCTACTGATATTAGCGGATCTAATATCAGTGGATATATTTCATCAATTGATATTGGAAAAGATGATAATCAAATATTAGTTACTGTATCAAACTATGGAGTGACTTCAGCATGGGAAACAGTAGGTGGTGGTGGATCTAATGGATGGAATGATATTGAAGGCGATCTTGCTGATATGCCTGTGCGTTGGGGATTATATAATCCAAATAATTATAATCAAGTAATTTTAGCGACTGAACTTGGAACATGGGTTTCTGATGATGTTTCTGCTTCAAGCCCTACATGGAACCCTTCAAATGATGGTTTAGCAAATGTTAGAACTGACATGTTAGTAAGAAGATCATCTGATAACGCACTAGCTGCTGGAACTCATGGTAGAGGCTTATTTTATTCCACAGGATTCACATCTACAGCACCATTAAATGCTGCATTTACTCCTGATAAAACTTCGGGTGTATTCCCACTAACTGTGCAATTTACTGACAGATCAACAGGAGCACCTACTTCATGGACTTGGGACTTTGGAGATGGATCCACTAGTGCAGATCAGTCCCCTTCTCATACATATGCAGCTGCAGGACAATTTAATGTTTCACTATCAGTTGGTGATGGAACCAATTCTGATGCAGTTACAAAAAACAATATTATTTGGGCAACAGCACAACAAGATACTTTATGGGAAGAAGGATTTGAAACTAACCCGTACGGTTGGGCTGATGGAAGAAGAGATGTACATGCATTTGGCTATATAAACGCTAATAATGACTCTGATGATTTTTCATGGTGGTATTATACTGCTGGATATGGAGCAGCAGATGGTAGTCACTGGATGGCTGGTTTAGGATATGCTGGAGCTGGAAATGCTGATGATTGGTTAATTAGTCCAAAACTTTGGTTAAGACCTGGAACAGATAATATTCTAAGTTTTTATACTAATATGAATGGAGGCGCAGAAGACTATGATGTTTTACTATCACCTTCTGGAGGAACTTCTATTGAAGACTTTACAGTTACGCTTGCTAACATTGTGGGTGAGAATACAGGTAGTTGGACACAACAATCTTATGATTTAACTGCATATGCAGGAACAGATGTAAGGGTTGCAATACATGTTATTACATCTAATCAACAATATGCATTCTGGGATAATTTTACAGTTACAGCTGGACAGTTAAGTTCAGATGGTGCTCCACTTGCACCTCAAGGGGTATCAGCTGAACCGGAACTAGTTTATGATGCGGCTAATGATGTATGGAATCCTAGTGATGATGGTGTAGCTATCTTCTGGAATAGAAATGGAGAATCAGATTTTGCTTCTTATAATGTTTATGGTAGTTTAACAGATAACTTTACTCCTGATAGCAGTAATTTGCTCGGTCAAGGTACACTTGGAAATATTGACTCAGAACATTTTTATGCATCTCCTTCTACTACACCATGGCCAGATACTACATTTGTATTTAGACAAACCTTTGGGGTTGATTCGTTATTGCATGACGGCTTAGCTCAAGGTGAGCAATGGTATTATAAAGTAGGGGCAGTTGATAATGACGGAAATGAGACTATTTCTGATCAAGTAAGCTATATATTAGATAGCACTGGTCCAACTGCTGGGACATTTATAATCAATGATTTACAAGATAGTGAATACATAAGAAGTACTTCTGATATCACAATCAGCGTTGATGGTTGGTCGGATAATGTTGGAATCGCATACTATTACATGGGTATTGGAACAACCGATCAAGATCTTGAAGCAGATGTTGTAATGTATCAAAATGTTGGTTTAACCAATTTAACATTGACTGGATTAACTCTTGATGATTATACCAAATATTATCTCAAAGTTGCTGCATTTGATGAAAGTGGTAACAACTCAAATGCTGTCATTAGTGGATTTACAACCTACACAGCTATGCTAGGTGATTATGACAACGACTGGGATGTAGATGTTGAAGACTTAAACTCTCTTGTAAATGCATGGCCAAATGTTGATATTGGACCAGCAACAGGTACTAGCCCTTATCTTACACCAACACTAGATAGTACATGTGATGTTTATGATGTCAGTGTATTTACTAGAAACTGGCAGTGGACAAAAGCACAAGGAAAAACTTCAGAGCCTGGAGAAGAGCAGAAATTAAATCCAATTGATTTCCCTGCAGAGTTATTTGGTAATCAAATTAAGATTACACTTCCAGATGATATTACTGCTGGTAGATTTGAAATTGTAAATGAAGGTAATGTATACCAATTCTCTGTTGCAAAAAATAATCAAAGTATGATTATACTAGAGAACAATGACAACTTAGAAGAAAGCTATGAATTTGAATTCGGTAGATTATCTAAGGATGAAAAAGAATTATTTATCTATATTGATGGAGATATTCCTAGCTCTAATATTGAAGTAAGTTATCAGCTATTCTCTAAAGATGGAGCAGCAGGTAATGGTATCATTGAGTTGGGTACTCCAGATGAATTCGCATTATATCAAAATTATCCGAATCCATTTAGCAACCAAACAACAATACAGTATGATGTAGCAGAAGCAACCTCTGTAAAGATTTATATCTATAATACCCTTGGACAGCTAGTAAAAACAATTGATCAAGGTGAAAATAGCGTAGGAACTCATACCGTAGAATGGGATGGTACAAATGACGATGGTGACACATTAAGTAGCGGTGTATACTTCTATCAACTTCGTACCAAAGATTTCAACAAGACCATGAAAATGTTACTTGTTAAATAGGATTAAACTAATTTAGTTTGATATAGGTCATGCAGTCTAATTAACCCTAAACATTCTTTAGATTCATTGACTACAGGTAATACAGAAATCTGTGAATTACGATCTTCCATTAATTTCATCGCATCCTGAACTGATAGCCCAGGAGAAACAGATATAGGATTTTTATTAATTAATTCTCCCATAGAGTCTGACAAAGATTTGCTTGATGCAATTGCCTTTCTTAAATCCCCTTCTGTTACAATTCCTATTAACTCTTTATTGTGAATAATTAATGCTGCGCCTAAAGGCTTTTCGGTCATAGCAGAAGCAATATCTTCTAATGTGCTTTCTTTATCTATAAGAGCTACTTCATCCAAAGGATGAATTAAATGATTAACAGTCAATCCTAGTTGTTTACCTAACTCTCCACCAGGATGATATCGTGCAAAATCTGCCTCATTAAATCCTCTTTTTACCATTAAGACAGATGCAAGTGCATCTCCAATAGCTAAAGCAGCTAATGCGCTTGTAGTAGGGACAATTCCCAGTGGGTCAATTTCACTTTCAATGGTACCGTTTAATACGATATCTACATTTTTTGCCATATAAGAATCCATATTCCCGACTAGAGCAATTAATGGTGATTGAAATTCACGTAAAATTGGAATTAATCGAACTAATTCTTCAGTGTTTCCACTTTTTGATATAAGTAATGTAGGATCTCCTGGATTATAAATACCTAAATCTCCATGCAATGCCTCTGCTGCATGTAAAAATACACTTTTTGTTCCTGTGCTACACAATGTGGCAACAATCTTTTCTCCAATTAAACCTGATTTACCTAAACCACAGACTACTAACTTGCCACTATTCTCCATAATAAGCTCTGCAGCCTTAATAACATCTTTGTCTATTTGTTTAGCAACATTATTCAGCTGACGCGATTCATTCTCAAGAATTGCCTGAGCTAAACCATCTATTTTGTTTTTAGCCATATATGAATGAATATAATTAGTTTTAATGGAATTATGACCGATAAATTTGTAGAATATCCCCTATGAATATCTTTATTACAGGTGCAAGCAGCGGAATTGGAGAATATGTTTCTTATGAATATGCAAAAAATGGTAATCACCTAGCATTATGCGCAAGAAGAAAAGAAAAATTAGAAGATATTGCTAATAAATGTCGACAAATGGGCGCTGAAGTTACAACTTACTCTGTTGATGTTACTGATCAACACTCAACAAAAGAATCTATAGACGATTTTTTATCAAAGATTACTAGAATTGATTTAGTAATTGCAAATGCAGGTCGTGGAGATCTAGATGCGCTTCATAAAGGAGATCCAACTGCAATTAATGAAGTAATCAAAGTTAATGTTATTGGGGTGCAGAATACTGTTGTTCCCTTTATTCCAACAATGTTAAAACAACAAAGTGGCCATATTGCTTTAGTAGGATCAGTTGCAAGTCATATAGCATGGGTTGGTGGTGGAGCATATGCTGCATCTAAATTTGCTGTAAGAGCTTTAAGTGAAAGTTGGAGAAAAACATTACCATCAAGCATAGATGTAACACTTATTTGTCCAGGTTTTGTTAAAAGTGAAATGACAGATCCAGTAGAATGGACTCCCTTCATCATCAAGACAGATGTTGCTGCGAGAAAAATTGTGAATGCGCTTAATAAAAAGAAAAAAATGTTTATCTTCCCATGGCAATGGCGTATTGTCGTTGCATTTAAAAGTGTATTAGATATAGTGATGGCAAATGCTGCGAAAAAAATGCATAAGAAAAGAATGCAACGCACTAAGTAAGTCTATAAGCTATATAAAATAGAATCATTCCCGGAAAAAATAATAAAAAATTAATGGATTCTCCAAAAATCGCGATTGAATTCAAGATTGCCATTGGGATCACTAGATTATTTGAAACTGCAAGCCTGTATGAACTCACTTGTGTTGCCCCAATATTCCATAATAAGAATCCAATACCAGTAGCACATAGCCCTAAGAAAAGAAGGGCAAGCAAATTAACATCTGTTAACTGAACATTATTATCTGAAATGAAAAAATAAGATAAAGATGTAACAGCTGTTGCACCAAGAAATAACTGAGAAAAATTGCTGATGATATCTGTATCTGTATTTTTAATACTCCATTGCTTAAACCATACTTGTCCCCAAGCAAATACAAAATTTGCACATTGGATAAGCATAAATCCATACCAGTATTCTATTGGATTTGCAATATTATATCGCATAAAATAAGATCCTAATACCACTAGAAAGATTGCTAACAGGTTTTTGAAGCTTCTCTCTTTTCTAAAAAAATATTGATCAGCAATAGATACAAAAATAGGTGTTGTGATAGTAAAGGTTGCAATAAGATAAGCGGGCAAATATTGGTAAGACTGGATATAGAAAATATACATGAGCCCAAATTGAATAGCTCCTATAGCAATAAGATTAATATCCCATCGAAATCTTTTGAACTGATAGACAGAAATAGAGCTAAAAAATAATAAAGCAATCAGATTCCTAGTATAACTAATAAATAAAGGATCTACTTCTGATAATCCATATTTAATAATCCCAAATGAAAAAGACCAGAGTATCGATACTAAAAATAGATATTGCAATTTTAATCCTTAAACATTAAAACGGCCAGATCATTGGAATAATTGCTACAGAAACAATCCATAGAATAACTCCTAGAGGAAGTCCTACTCTAATATAATCAGAATACCTATATCCTCCTGGACCAAATACCATAAGATTTGTTTGATAGCCTACAGGCGTAATAAATGATGCTGATGCTGCGTAACAGACAGCAAAGATAAATGGCTTAGGATCAAAACCAAAATTTGCAGCTAATGTTAGAGTAATTGGGGTCATAATAATTGCTGTAGCCGCATTTGATGCAATCTCGGTTAATATCATTGTAATTAAATAAATAATAGCTAATAAGAAATATGGAATAAGATTCTCAGGAAATAAATTAACTATACTACCTATTGCATCGCCTATCATTATATCTAATCCTGTACGCTGAATTGCTGCTCCCATTGGTAGGAAAGCCGCAATTACTATGATTACTTGCCAATGTATAGATGAATAAGCCTCATTAGGTGTAATAATCCTTGCTAACAACAAAGCAATCACTCCAAGGATAACTCCTACTACAATAGGTACTATTTCAAAAATAGCCAATCCTACAGCACATAATATGGTAATGGGACTTAACCACCAGAGTGGGTGGTTATCAAGATCAGCATCTGTCTTACCAAGAACAATGAATCCATCTTTAGACGCAAGCTGATTAATACGATCTTTAGGTCCATATACTAATAAAGTATCAAATGGTTTTAATATAAAGTGCGCTAATTTTCTTCTAATAACCTCACCTTCTCTTCGAATTGCCAGAACAAAACTACCGAATGATCTTCTAAAATTTGCCTCTTGAAGAGTTTGTCCAATCAATTCTGAACTATCAGTAACTAAACATTCTGCTAATATATGATCCTCTTGCTCTAGTTCTTCTTGTGTAAGTTTTTCATCAGTTAAAAGTGCAAGATTTTCAATTTCTTTTAAGCGTTGAAAATTATCGAAAGAACCTTTAACAAATAGAACATCGCCTTCTTCTAATTTTAAACCTCTTAAATTAGAGGTAATGATTTCACCTCCTCTTAGCACATCTAAAACAATAACATCATAATTTTCATTAATCTTTCTATCTAATAATGTTTTTCCACATAGAGGTGAGTTTCCATTTACTCGAAACTCTGTTAAATATCCATCTAAGCTATAATCCTCAATACTGGAAGATTTTGCTACTCTTGAAGGCAACAATTTATAACCAATAGTAAAGATATATAATAAACCTATAGCAAATTTTATAATTCCAAACTTTGCAAACTCAAGCATTCCTAGCGATACTGTGCCTCCTGAAGTATCCACTAATATAGAATTAACAATTAAATTGGTAGAAGTTCCTACTAAGGTTAATGTTCCCCCTAAAATAGCTGCATAGCTTAATGGAATTAAAACTTTAGAAGGACTGATATCATATTTTTCTGCCAAACGAATGGTAACGGGCATAAAGATTGCTACTATTGCTGTATTATTTACAACAGCAGAAGCAATACCAATAAAAAACAAGTAAGCAAACATACCTACAATTCTAGATTTATCAATTAATTTATTAATATTAATAATCACATATTCTAGAATATGAGATTTCTGTAATGCATAGCTCATGATAAAAAGACATGCAATAGTCATAACAGCAGGATTAGAAAATCCCGCAAGACTCTCGGTTGGACTCACTAGCCCAAGAACAAGCAACAACCCAAGAACTAGAAGAGCTGTCACATCTATTGGAAATAATTCTGTAATAAAGAGCACTAATGCAGCCAGAATTATAACACCTAGGAACATAATTTCCATAAGTACCGTGGAAAGGACTCGAACCTTCACATCTTACGATACTGGTTCCTAAGACCAGCGCGTCTACCAATTCCGCCACCACGGCATACATTTTTAACAATATAAAAAGAATTAACTAAAAAAAGTGTTAATTATGATTTATTGCAAAATCAAGCTCTGAAATTAAATCATCTACATGTTCAATACCAACAGAAAACCTTAATAAATTAGGTGTTATTCCTAGCTTAGTTTTTTCGTCATGAGGCACAGATGCATGAGTCATAGAGTAAGGACAAGATATTAAGCTTTTCACACCGCCTAAACTTTCAGCTAATGTGATAGTACTTAATTGTTTTGCAAAGTTATCAAGATTGATTGATTGATCTAGTTCAAAAGAAATCATACTCCCATATACTGGATTACCATCTGGTGAAGAATGCTGTTTTGTTGCTAAATCAAATTGTTTATGAGATTTGAGTCCAGGATAGATTACTCTTGTAATTTTAGAATGATCATCTAGCCAATGAGCAATCTTATAAGCATTATCAAATTGTTTTTCAACTCTAACAGAAAGTGTCTTTACTGATCTTAGAAGTAGCCATGCATCAAATGGACTAGGTAGTGCTCCTCCAGTATTCTGAATTAAAGTAATTTTTTTGGATGCTTCATCATTATTAATCATTAATGCTCCACTTAGTACATCAGAATGTCCGCTAATAAATTTTGTTGTACTATGCATGACAATATCTGCACCCAAATCTAAAGGTCTCTGTCCATAAGGACTCATAAATGTGTTATCAACACTAACTAATACATTTTTTTCATGTGCTACTTTCGAAATTCTTTCAATATCAGCTAAATCAAGCAAAGGGTTGCTTGGTGTTTCAAGATGAATCAATTTTGTGTTATCTTTGATTGAATCAGTAACTTTATCTACATTAGATGTATCTATAAATTCAAAATCTACTTTATTATCATTTAACACTCTAGTTACTAACCTAAAAACACCTCCATAAACATTTTGCGAAATTAAAACATGGTCTCCTGGTTTAAACATCGTAAAGATTGCAGTCATTGCTGCCATCCCAGAAGAAAATGCATAGGCATATTTCGCATTTTCAAGCATAGCTAAATTTTCTTCTAAAGCCTCTAATGTTGGACTGCCAACCCTTGAATAGACATATTTCTCTGTACTAGCAAACGTTGGTTGTTTAAAAGTTGATGTGAAATGAATTGGAGTAACAGCAGCTCCTGTTTCATCAATCTTGTTTCCAACATGAATAGATTTCGTTGAGAAATGTAATTTATTTTTCTTTTTAGGCACGGGTATATCCTTTCTCTAAATAAAATTCTAACTTTTTAAACTTAATTTCTACTTCTTCTCCTGAAGGAGATAATACTTTTATTTTATCATTTCTACCAATTTTCTCTTCCGTATTGGTTTGAGGAGTTTTTACAGGCTCTGATGGTATTTCAGATGAAGCATCCGCATGAGTCATTTGAATATTTTTTTGAACAGGCGAAGATTCTTCTCGAGGATGCTCGCTAATCTGTGCATGATAAACTCTTTGTACAATTGATGCTCGTAAGCTAGCCATTAAATCTTGAAAGAAATTGTATGCTTCTGCCTTATATTCTATAAGTGGATTTTTCTGTCCAAAAGCTCTTAAACCAATACCCTCTCTTAACTGATCCATTCCCAATAAATGATTGCGCCACTTCTCATCAATTGTTCTTAAAACTACAAATTTTTCAAGCTTGCGCAATAATTCTGCTGGTATAATTTCTTCCTTTTGACTGTAATATTCTAATGCTTTATCTGAGATGGAATTTACTATATCTTCTTTACTACTCTTTGCTTCAAAATCAGATTGATCTATTTCAATTAATAGGTGCGCATTTAATTCTTGATTTAATGCTGGCCAATCCCAACCCTTTATATTCTTAATATCCAATGGTTCAAATAAATCATATATGAAATCATCAATGAATTCGTCAATCGAAGATTTAATTGACTCTGATAACAATGCTTTATTCCTTAAGTCATAAATAATTTCTCTTTGTTGATTTAAGACATCATCATACTCAAGCAAATGTTTACGCATACCAAAATTTCTCTCTTCAACTTTCTGCTGAGCATTGCTTACGCCACGATTTAACATTCCAGCACTTAATTCTTGGTCCTCATCCACCGCGAGCCTATCCATATAAGAAGCTAGTTTATCCATATTAAACAAACGCATCAAATCATCTTCCAAAGAAATATAAAACTTTGAAGAACCGCTATCTCCTTGTCTACCAGATCGACCTCGTAACTGTAGATCAATACGTCTTGACTCATGTCTTGAAGTGCCAATAATGTGTAAACCGCCTAATTCTTCCACTCCTTGTCCTAGCTTGATATCAGTTCCTCTTCCAGCCATGTTAGTTGCAATAGTAATAGCATTCTTTAATCCTGCTTGGGCTACAATTTGTGCCTCACTTTGGTGTTGTTTTGCATTTAAGACATTATGTGGTATTCCCTTTTGTTTTAACATTTTAGATAATAGCTCAGATACCTCAACTGATATAGTTCCAATTAATACCGGTTGTCCTTTTTTGAAATAATCATTTACCTCATTGATTACCGCTTTATATTTTGCGTGCATAGATTTATAAATAACATCATTAAAATCTTGCCTAACAACTGGACGATGTGTTGGAATTGCAGTAACGCCAAGATTATAAATTTTCTCGAATTCTGCTGCTTCTGTTTCAGCTGTACCAGTCATTCCAGACAACTTATCATACATTCTAAAATAATTCTGAATAGTAATTGATGCTAATGTCTGAGTTTCTTTTTCAATTTTAACATTCTCTTTTGCTTCTAATGCCTGATGTAATCCACCACTAAATCTTCTTCCTGGCAAGACTCGTCCTGTAAACTCGTCAACAATTAATACTTGGCCATTCTGTACTACATATTCTACATCTTTATCAAATAATGTATATGCTTTAAGAAGTTGGTTTAAGTAATGAATCTTACTACTTCTTTGTGAGTGTGACTGATAAGCTTTTTCCTTATTTAATTTCTTTTGATCTTCAGATAAATCACTTTCATCAATATCACTTAACATCTCTCCTAAATCAGGAATAGTAAATGCATCCATATTATCCGGAGATAGAGCTGCTCTACCCTTATCTGAAAGATCTACGCTATTTGACTGTTCATCTATAGCAAAATATAAATCTTCATCTAATTCATGTAATTTTTTATCTGCAATATATTCAGACTCAACACTGTTCATCAGCTTTATTGTTCCTTGCTCTTGGAATAATTCTTGTAATTTTCTATCTTTAGGTAACCCCTTTTTGGATTTTAGCAAAAGTAGTCCGGCATCATAGAGCTGATCTTCTGATGGATTATCGATCTTTAAAATTTCTTCTGCCTTACCTACTAATTCAGATACTAATATTTTCTGCTTGCTAACTAAAGATTTGACAGGAGAGCTCAAATCGACATAAGATTGATTAATTTTTGTTTCTACTGGACCAGAAATAATTAAAGGGGTTCTTGCTTCGTCTATTAAAACACTATCCACTTCATCTACGATAGCATAATGATGAGGTCTTTGAACTAAATATTCAGCATCAATTGTCATATTATCTCTTAGATAGTCAAATCCAAACTCATTATTGGTCCCATAAGTTATGTCGCAATTATATGCTATCTTTCTTTGTTCAGGATTCATTGAGTTTAAAATATGGCCAACAGACATACCTAACATTTCAAATACTTTTCCCATCCATTCTGAATCTCTTTGTGCTAAATAATCATTTACGGTAACAATATGGACGCCTCTTCCAGACAATGCATTTAAATAAATAGGCATTGTTGCAACTAGAGTCTTTCCTTCTCCAGTTTTCATTTCAGATATTTTGCCTTCATGTAGTACAACTCCACCGATTAATTGCTCATCATAAGGAATCATTTCCCACTTAATCTTTTGACCGACTGCTGTCCACTCTTTTCCATATAGTAAACGACAAGTATGCTTAACTAAAGCAAATGCCTCTACTAATACATCGTCTAGTACTTCTTTTTCAATTGCTTTACGTATTTTTTGTATCTCTTTTCTATCTGTAACATCTACAAGCTGTTTATCTTCGAAAGTTTGAATCTTCTCTTTTACAATTTTCTGTAATTCACGAGTTCTTTCTAATAAATAGGATTCGTCTTTACCTTCAAGTGAATTATATAGGGTGTTAATTTCCTTAACTAAAGGTTGGATCTTTTTGATCTCTCTACCAGATTTTGTGCCAAATATTTTTGTTAATAAACTCATAATTAATTATAGTGTTTTATGGATTGAATCTAACACTCCATTGACAAATGCAGTGCTATCTTCTGAGCTAAATTTTTTAGCATTCTCTATAGCAGAACTAATAGTTACTTTGTGTGGTATGTCATAATCTTCCATAAGTGACATTTCACATATAGACATCTGCATAATTAATCTATCAATAATATTTACTCTTTCAAGTGTCCAGTTTTCTAATGAAGATTCAATCTTTTTATCTAGAATAGTCTGATTCTTTATGGTAGAATTAAATAATTCATTAACAAAATTTTTTGTCGGTTTGTCAAACTGATATCTTGCATTAATATCATGTAAAACTTTTTTATCATCCTCATTTGCAACATGCCTCGCATATAAAGCTTGCAACACTGCTTCTCGTGCTTTTTTTCTATGTTGTTTTTCTATCATATTAGTGGTGATGCCATTGAGAAAATTCATTTATTCTTCTCTCTGCCAATAAATTAGCTGCTTCAAGTGTTGAAATATTATTTGTTGATGCATAATCAAATATCCTCATAAGAATATGGTATATGCCTTCGACTTGATACCGTGCTTTATCCTTATTATATCCCTTGAGCTCATTTGCGACATTCATTAGCCCGCCTGCATTAATAACATAGTCTGGTACATACATTATGCCTTTTTTAAGCAGTAACTTTGCATCTCTAGCTTCTTTTTCTAGTTGATTATTTGCAGCTCCAGCAATAACAGAACATTTAAGCTCTTGAATTGTTTTTTCATTAACTATAGCACCTAATGCGCAAGGTGAAAAGATATCTAATTCAGTAGATATTAATTCTTTATTAGAAAGAGGAATAACACCAAATTCATTTACAACTGTATCTAATTTGCTCTGATCAATATCATATCCATAGATAATTGCACCTTCTTTATGAAGACGGCTACATAGATGATACCCTACTTTTCCAAACCCTTGTATCCCAACCTTCAGATCTCTCATAGAAGTAATGTTTAATCTTTTCTTCAATGCAGCTTGCATGCCCACAAAAACTCCCAATGCAGTAAGTATAGAAGGGTCCCCACTTCCACCCATTGCTCTTTTAATTCCAGTGACATGGTCGGTCTCCATCCGTATATACTCCATATCATGTACTGACATACCGACATCTTCCGCTGTAATATATTTACCATTAAGACTTTCTACAAAATTACCAAACGACCTTAACAATACTTCTGACTTATTACTATTAGGATCCCCAATAATTACTGCTTTTCCTCCGCCTAGATTTAGATTTGCTATTGAAGCTTTATAGGTCATTCCTCGAGATAATCTTAACACATCTATCAAAGCTTCATTACCACTTTTATATGGGTACATTCTGCATCCTCCCAAAGCAGGACCTAAAACAGTATTATGAATTGCTATAATTGCTTTTAAACCAGAGCTTGAATCATTGCAATAAACAATTTGCTCGTGATTTGTCTCATCCATTCTCTTAAATATCCCTTTTTGAATCATAATCTTTCCTTTTATACTTTAGATTTTGAATATGCATCAATAATATGTTTTACTAAATGATGTCTAGCAATGTCATTCTCATTTAACTTTACAATACCAATATCTTTCATATCCTTTAATATATTTAAAATGCTAACTAGTCCTGAATTAGATTTATTTGGTAAATCAATTTGAGATATATCTCCTGTAATAATTGCTCTAGAATCTATACCAAGCCTAGTTAAAAACATTTTCATTTGAATCGTGGAAGCATTCTGTGCTTCATCTAAAATCATTGCTGATCTATTAATGGTTCTTCCTCTCATATAAGCTAATGGAATAATCTCTATGATACCCCTGCTAAGAAACATTTGAATTTTACTCTTTGGTAACAATTCATGTAGCGCATCATATAGAGGCGCTAAATATGGATCAATTTTATCTTTTAAATCTCCTGGAAGAAAACCTAAGCTTTCTCCCGCTTCGACTGCAGGTCTACAAAAAATAATCTTCTCAATCTCATGCTTTTCTAATAAAGATAGTGCATAAGCTACCGCTAAGAATGTTTTTCCAGTTCCAGCAGGTCCTACAGAGATTACAATATCATTTTTACATAAAGAATTTAATAATTTTTTCTGCCCATCAGTTTTAGCATGTATCGGTCCTTTTTTTCCATAAAAAATAATATCATTTATAGACTTTTTACTGTCCAAAGTCTTCTGAATATTCATTGCTAATAATTGATTGATATCCTTTGTAGTAAGATTATTTCCTTTCTTAATAGAATTAACCATGTGTCCTAATATAACAGAGAAATGGTCTAAATCTTTTTTTAACCCTTGGCAAAATATATTATTTCCACGAATATTAATATTCAATGGGAGAGATTTTTCAAGAAAAAGGATATTTTGATCTCCGATACCATACAGCTCCGTGAGATCAACTCCTTTTATTTCAAACGTTTTTTTCATTCTCTTTAATGCCTATACCTAAATCATCCAATTGTTCATCTGATACAGTATTAGGAGAATCTTCCATAAGAGCAGATGCTGAGGTAGTTTTTGGAAATGCAATAACATCCCTTATATTGTCAACGCCGGCTAATAACATAACCAGTCTGTCTAGCCCAAATGCAATACCACCATGTGGAGGAGTTCCAAATTTTAGAGCATCAATAAAAAAACCGAACTTATTTTCGATATCTTCCTTTGTAAGATTCATAGTTTCAAAAATTTTCTGTTGTAGTTTCTGGTCGTGAATCCTAATAGACCCACCTGCTATCTCATAACCATTAATTACAATGTCATAGCCTTTTGATATGGCTTTTTCAGGATCTGAAATTGCAATTTTAAGGTCTTTGTCTTTTGGCGCAACAAAAGGATGGTGAACTGAATCAAAGCGCTCATTATCTTTATCCCAACTAAATAATGGAAAATCTATAATCCAAACAGGTTTGAATATTGAATCATCACATAAATTTAACATCTCTGCCACTTTTACTCTTATCTTCCCTAATACTTTTAAAGATACGTCAACGCTATCTGCTACCATGAAACATATAGAATTATCACCTATATTACAGTCTGATGAAATACTAGATTGAAGATCTGTATTAAAGAACTTTGATATTCCACCTTCAAATGTACTATCATTATACTTCATCCATGCCAATCCTTTAGCGCCAATCGATTGAGCATAATCATCTAATTCAGAAATAATCTTTCTAGAGAAAAATTCTGAATTCTGAACATTAATCATATGTACAGACTCAGAATCTTTGAATGCTTTAAAGTCAGACTGGTCAGAAAAAATTTTAAAATCTTGTAATTCTATCTCATATCTGAGATCAGGCTTATCGGTACCAAATCTTTTTATAGTCTCTTCATAAGATAGGGTAGGAAATGGTGTATCCATTTTAACATTATTAACTTCCTTAAAGACAGTTGCAACCAATTGTTCAACGATATCTCTGACATGCTTTTCATTTACAAAACTCATTTCTAAATCAATTTGAGTAAATTCAGGCTGTCTATCTGACCTTAGATCTTCATCTCTAAAACATTTCACAATTTGAAAATATCTATCTAATCCAGAAATCATAAATAACTGCTTATACATTTGAGGAGACTGAGGTAAGGCATAAAACTTTCCATTATGTACTCTACTCGGCACTAGATAGTCTCTTGCGCCTTCAGGTGTTGACTTCGTTAATACTGGAGTTTCAATCTCAATAAAATCTTGATTAGTTAAAAAATTTCTTACTGCTTGGGTTGTTTTATGTCTAAGAATTAAATTATTTTGTAATTCAGCATTTCTTAATTCGAGATAACGATATTTTAAGCGATGCTCTTCAGTAGAAGCATCCCTATCATGAACAGACATTGGAAGTGGAGAAGATATATTTAAAATATCTAGTTCTTCTGCTACAACCTCAATTTCTCCTGTTGTCAAAGTATCATTTATTAAATCTTCTGATCTAGCTATAACGGTTCCATAAACTGATATAACATCTTCATTAGATAGTGTTTTTCCTTTTTCTACAAGAGAATTTTCATTTAAAACAATCTGTGTTTTTCCAAATCGATCTCTAATATCAATAAAAATAATTTTACCGTGAGTGCGTGTTGAATTGACCCATCCAAACAATCGAACAGTTTTATTAAGATTCTTCTTGGTTAATTCGCCACAATTATGCGTTCTAGAATTCATATAGTATCAATGTAATAATTATTTTTCTAATTCTTGTGCATTTTCGACAAGCAATAATACCTTATCTGGAATATCATCTGTAGAGTCAGAATTGATATCAGCAACACCGGCAGAGCATGAGAATTTTATCTCTTTTTTCTCTATTGTTACTGATATTACTCCTTCCTTGAGATTAATAATAGAGTTAGTATGATTTTTCATAATTCCAAAATAACCTTCCGTGCCAGGACAGTTGACATAGGTCACATTATCAAAATTAAATGAATGGGTAGGAGTGACAATATCTAGGCTAAATACTTTGCTCACTTCTTAGCCTTTTCTATTGCTTCATCAATTGATCCCACATATGAAAAAGCATTCTCAGGAAGATCATCTACTTCTCCATTCAGTATTGCTTCAAATCCTGCAATCGAATCTTCAAGCTTTACATAACGACCTTCTAGGCCTGTAAATTGCTCTGCTACAAAGAAAGGTTGAGACATAAATTTCTGCATTTTTCTTGCTCTAGATACAATCATCTTATCTTCATCAGACAATTCATCCATTCCAAGAATAGCAATAATGTCTTGTAGATCTTTATATTGCTGCAATGTTGTTTGTACAGATCGTGCAACATTATAGTGTCTATCTCCAACTACTCTTGGATCTAAGATTCTAGATGTTGAAGTAAGAGGATCAATCGCAGGATAAATACCTAGCTCAGCAATCTTTCTTTCTAAAACTGAAGTTGCATCTAAATGTGCAAATGCTGTTGCAGGAGCTGGGTCAGTTAAGTCATCTGCTGGTACATAAATTGCTTGTACAGATGTAATAGATCCTTTTTTAGTAGATGTAATTCTTTCCTGTAAATCACCCATCTCTGTTGATAAGGTAGGTTGGTATCCTACCGCTGAAGGCATTCTTCCCAATAATGCTGATACTTCTGAACCAGCCTGAGTGAATCTGAATATATTATCAACAAACAATAAAACATCTTTTCCTTCATCGTCACGGAAGTATTCGGCCATTGTCAATGCACTTAAACCGACTCTTAATCGTGCACCAGGAGGTTCATTCATTTGCCCAAAGACAAGTGCTGTTTTATCAATCACGCCTGACTCTGTCATTTCAGCATATAAATCATTTCCTTCTCGAGTTCTTTCACCTACTCCAGCAAAAACAGAGAATCCACCATGTTCGGTGGCAATATTTCTAATAAGCTCTTGAATTAGAACTGTTTTTCCAACTCCAGCTCCACCAAACAAGCCTGTCTTTCCGCCCCTGGTATAAGGCTCCATCAAATCAACAACTTTAATTCCTGTTTCAAACATTTCGGATGTTGTTGTTAAATCTTCTTGTGCAGGTGCAGATCGATGAATTGGAGATGTTTTGCTATTATTTACTTCACCTTTTTGATCAATTGGATTTCCAAGCACATCAAACATTCTACCTAATGTTTCCTCTCCAACAGGAACAGAAATTGGTTCACCTAAATCTGAAACTTTTTCACCTCTTACAAGACCATCTGTAGAATCCATGGCAATTGTTCTAACAACACCTTCACCTAAATGCTGTGCAGTTTCTAATACTAAGTCTGATCCATCTTCTCTTTTGATGTTTAAAGCATTCATAATTTTCGGCAAATGCCCTTCATTAAATTTTACATCAACCACCGCACCAGTTATTTGTAATATCTTACCTTCATTATTCATTTTATGTCCCCTTAATCGACTAGCGCCTCTGCTCCACCAACAATCTCTAACATTTCTGTAGTAATCGCAGCTTGACGCGCTTTGTTAAATTCTAGTTTTAATTCTTTAATTATTTCTTTTGCATTTTCTGTCGCATTATCCATTGCAATCATTCTAGCAGCCTCTTCACTACTATAGGATTCCAACATTTGTTGCCACATTTGCACCTTTAAATGTTTTGGTAATAATGTATTTACAATGCTTTCCTGATTTGGTTCGTAATCATAATTATAATTTTTGACATTGTAATCGTCAGTAAAGTCAATTGGCAATACCTTCTCTATCATAAGATCTTGTGATGCTAAAGTTTTAAATCGATTATAAATCACATACACTTCATCTACTTCCAAATCCATAAAAGCCTTAATAAAGGTTTCAGAAATGTCTGATGCTGTATCAAATGTCATATCTTTCCAAAAATCATAAAAAGATTCTATAACATTATAATCTCTCTTAGTAAAATACTCGGAAGCTTTCTTGCCTAAGCAAAATAACTGTACTTTATTTTTACCAAATTTCTCAATTTCCTTTTCAGCTAATCTAATCACGCTAGAATTGAATGATCCTGCAAAACCTCTATCACTAGTAATAATAATCATTCCTTTATTCCTTACATCTCTCTTATCAACTAAGGAAATGCTTGAGTTAGAAACTTGTGGTAACATTCTACAAATTAAGTCTTGTGTATTTTTTGAATATGGTCTAGAAATTTCCATCTTTTCCTGTGCCTTCTTTACTTTAGCTGCAGCAACCATTTTCATAGCTTTAGTAACCTGTTGGATACTACTTACAGACTTAATACGTTCTTGAAGATTTTTAAGACTTGCCATATTAGAAGCTCTTTTTAAACTCCTCAATTTTTTTATTCATCTTATCAGCTAATTTATCTCCAATATCTCCTGTATCATTAATCTCTTTAATACATTCTGGGGCTTTAGATGTAAAGTGTTCTAGTAAACCAATTTCAAACTCTTTAACAGAATCAAGTTCTATATCATCAAGATATCCCTGACTCGCAGCATAGATAATAATCACTTGATTAGCTGTAGCCATTGGCACATATTGATTTTGTTTTAATATCTCTACCATACGACGACCTCTAGTAATTTGTGCAGCTGTAGCTTCATCTAAATCAGAAGCAAATTTTGCAAAAGCTTCTAATTCTCTGAATTGTGCTAAGTCTAACCTTAATTTACCAGCAATCTTCTTCATCGCTTTAATTTGTGCATTTCCTCCAACTCTAGATACTGAAAGCCCTACATCTACTGCAGGTCTAACTCCACCATTAAATAAGTTAGTATCTAGATATATCTGCCCATCAGTAATAGAAATCACATTTGTTGGAATATATGCTGAAACATCTCCTTCTTGCGTTTCAATTACTGGCAATGCAGTCAATGAACCTGAACCTAAATCTTCAGATAGTTTTGAAGATCTCTCTAAAAGTCTGCTATGTAAATAAAATACATCTCCAGGAAAAGCCTCTCTACCTGGAGGACGTCTTAATACCAATGACATTTGCCTATAAGCGGTAGCCTGTTTAGATAAATCATCATAAACAATCAGACCATGCATACCATTATCTCTATAATATTCTCCCATTGCGCATCCAGAGTATGGAGCGATATATTGTAATGGAGCAGGATCAGACGCATTTGCAACTACTACTGTAGTATATTCCATAGCTCCATTTGCTTCAAGCTCACCAACTAATTTTGCAACTGTAGATGCTTTCTGACCAATTGCAACATATACACAGTAAACTGGACTATCACCGTCATGAGTAGATTTTTGGTTAATAATAGTGTCTGTAGCAATAGCAGATTTTCCTGTCTGTCTATCTCCAATAATTAACTCTCTTTGACCTCGACCAATCGGAATCATGCTGTCAATTGATTTGAGCCCTGTTTGTAATGGTTCTTTTACTGGAAATCTTTGCATTACTCCTAATGCTTTTCTTTCAATTGGTAAAGAATGTTTTGAATTAATTGGACCTTTTCCATCCATTGGCACCCCTAAAGGGTTTACTACTCGACCTAATAATTCTTTTCCTACAGGCACATCTACTACTTTTCCTGTTCTTTTTACAGTATCGCCTTCTTTTACAAGACTGCTATCTCCAAAAAGTACAACACCAACATTTTCTTCTTCTAAGTTCAGTGCCATACCAAAAACATTATTTGGAAATTCGACTAACTCAGAACTCATTACGTTTCCTAACCCGCTAGTTCTAGCAACTCCATCTCCAATTTCTAGAACTTCACCCACTTCATTAACATCAACATTATTGTCAATATTTTTTATTTGGTCGCGTAATAAATCACCGATTTGATTAGTTTTAATATCCATTTATACCCCTATTAATTTTGATTTTGCATTTTCTAATTTTGTTTTTAAGCTGCTATCAAATAGCATGTCATCCATTTTAATCTTTAATCCCCCAATCAATTCTTTATTAACTGAGAAATTAATATTAATCTTTTTATTAGTGATATCGCTTAACTCTTCTACTAAGCTGTCTTGATCTTCTATATCCATAGTAAATGGAGATGTCACTTCAACATATGCAATATTAAGTTTTTTCTTTGCTGAAGCGACGAAGCCCTTATTTACTTCTACTAATAAATTCATATCATCATTTTCGATCATTACCAGTAAAATATCCAATAATTCTTTATTAAAAGCCTCACTAAAAGCTTTTCTGAAAATATCCATTTTCTGACTTGAATCGATTAGTTTAGATTTTAAGAATGTATTAATAGTTAGATCTTGCTTAGATAGAACAAGTAAATCTTCCAATGATCCTTTGATGCTTTGGAAATTCTCAAAAGTATTTGCTGAAGCACATAATGATTCAGAATATATTTTTATCTTTTTATGATTTTGCTTCATCTTTTTTCATTGCTTCAAGCGATGATTGTACGAATTGATTATTATCATCATCTTTAACATTCCTTTGCAATACTTGAGATGCTAAATCAAGACTGAGATCAACTACCTCTTCTTTAATTTCCTTAATTGCTCTCTTTTTCTCCAGATCAATCTTAGACTTTGCTTCAACAAGAAATTCATCTGACTTTGCTTTAGCGTCATTAAGAATCTTGTTCCCAGCATCTTCAGCTTTCTGTTTACTGTCACTAACAATAGACTTTCCTTGATTTTTTGCTTCATTAAGAATTTCTTTAGACTCTTCTTTAACCTTTTCCAGATCAGCTTTAGCACTCTCTGCCATTGCTAAAGAATCAGCAATTTCTTTTTCTCTCTGATCAAGAAAATCAAGCAAAGGTGTCCATGCATATTTTTTCAGAATAAGCAATACCAATAAAAATATCACTAATGACCAGATATATAAACCTGGACTGACTACAAATAATGGATTATTCATAATTTCCTTTCTATTTTATATTAGCCTAAGAAAAGAGATAATAAACCTAATAGAATAGCTGCCCCTTCTACTAAGATAGCTAGAATAAAGGTTTGTCCTCTTATTTCTCCTGCGGCTTCTGGTTGTCTTGCAATCGCTTGCGCAACTCCCATACCAATTAAACCAATACCGATTCCGGCACCAATTGCTGCTAAACCTGCTCCCATCTTTTTCTCCTTTTTTTAATGATGAACGTTTACAGCCATTCCTATAAAAACAGCTGTTAATAAAGCAAACACATATGCTTGTAAAAATCCTACTAAAATTTCTAAAAATATTATACAAATAGATAGTGGAACTGAAAATAAACTAGCTCCTACTAATCCCATTAAAACGCTATTATAAGATTGCGCAATCTGCATTACAAGTCCAGTAAAAATTATCAATGCTAAATGTCCTCCCATCATATTTCCTGCTAGCCTCAAAGTCAAAGTAAGAGGTCTAAGCAGCATCCCTAAAATCTCAATTGGAACAACAATAAAATATAAAGGCCAAGCTAATCCTGGAGGAGCAAAATTTTTCCAATGTCCAATTGGACCATATTTTTTCATTCCCGCAATTGTAAACGCAAAAAATGTGATAGTAGCCAATGCAAAATTCAAATTGATATTGGCAGTAACTGTATTTCCTCCATGGGTTAAAGGATATAAAAATGTATTATGATAGTCAATACTGACAAGCTTAGACCCAAAATAATTTATAAAACCTAAAAAATCAAAAATAGGGATTAAGCCTAAAAAATTACCAACTAAAATAAAGAAGAAAAGCGTATAAATAAGAGGAGCCCATTCTCTATAATATTTTTCTCCGATAAAATTCTTTAAAACATTTTCTCTTATATAAACAACAATCATTTCAATGAAATTCATTGGTTTTCCAGGTACTTTAGTATGGCTTGCAATATATCTTTGTACTAAAAATATGATGGAGGTTACAGTAATAAATGCAACTAATAATAATAGAAAAACATGTTTGGTTATAGAAAAATCAATACCATATTTTTTAGCAATTGAAGAATTATGAAAATCAAAAAAAGGGTATAGCGCATGCATAGCACCTGCTTCATAATTATTACCCACTTTTTTAATATCCATTGAATCTGCAACATGAGAAATAGCTTCATAAACAGGATCTAATTCTTTATTACTATCTCCACCGCCACCTGCAATTATAGGCGAAATTAACATTAAACATATAAAAAATATTTTTAATGTATTATTCATCAGAATTATGGGTGATATTTTTTTGCAATTGGCATCGCTGAAACATAAGGAAAAAAAATCAATCAGAAAATAGCAAAAAACATATTTTTTAATATTTTTTCATGACAGCCTGATAAGCTTTAATAGATGCGTGAATAACGCCGCCAATAATAGCAACATATGATACATCTTTTCTAATTAAATATTCAAGTAGCATCCAGGCAAGAATGATACCAAAAAACTCAAAATATATAGAATAGCTCTCTGACATGATTGAGCTTAATGATCTTTTAGAAGGTTTCATTTATAAATTTAAAAATCATCTTCCATTATTTCACAACGTCCAGAAAATTGAGCTCCATCCTGTATTGTTAATACTTTATACTTCAAGTCCCCTACTAATTCACATTTACTCAAAAGTTCGGCAGAGCCATTAATAAAAACATCGCCTTGAATATATCCATTGATTTGTATTGTTGAAGCTTTTACATCTCCAAAAATTTTGCCTTTTTTTGCTAATTGAATTGCTCCATCAGTAGATACTGCTCCTCTTATCTCTCCATAAATAGTGATATTGCCAGTGAGAGTGATATCGCCATCAATTTGTACATCTTCAGCAATAATTGTTTGACTATTAATTGATTTATTGTTCATTAGATTCTTCTTCAAATTTATCGGATTTTTTTGAAAAATTAGGGAAAAAAGTTAAGGGATCAATTGGAGCTCCATCTTTCCAAATCTCAAAATGCAAGTGAGGACCTGTAGAAACTCCAGTATTACCCATTCTTGCGATAAGCATGCCGCGATCTATTTTATCATTTTTATTAACAAAATTCTCTTCATTATGATAATAATGAGAATAATATCCATTCATGTGGTCAATCACAACTCCATTACCTAACTCTTTAGAATAATCACTATAAATTACTACCCCATTAGCTATGGCAATAATGGGAGTTGATTCATCGCTAACAATATCAATCCCAAAGTGCAAAGTAGCGGCATTAAAATCATTACTGATAATACCATCAGTGGGTTGAAGATCTGGAATGTTATTAGTAACCATAAACCTAATATTATTATCTGATAAATTATTTTTACCATCTGAGTTAATAATATTTTCGATGTAAGACTTCATTAAGTTTATCTCATCTAATGTTTCACTAATATTGTCTATGATTTTTTCTTGTTGTTTAATTTCTTTATTAATAGCTGTGATTTTGAAATATTCTTTCACAATAGGTATAGAAAGAATAAATAATGATAAAGAAGTAATAAAAGAAAATACTATTAATGATATGCCTGCTATTAGCGTAGGCCTATTAAATTCAGATTGCCATGTTTTATCATTAAATGGGGAAATAAATAATATTTTATATTTTTTAAACTTCATGAATATGCTATTCAAAATCTGATTTTATACTTTTCAACTTATCAATAACGCGATCCCATGTTTTAGAATCAAAATGAATCTTTACAAAACCTTTTTTTGTTTTTTTGTTATTCTTAATAGTTACTTTTGTGCCAATAATCCTTGCGATGTTATTTTCAATTTGATTTATCTGTTTATCGCGCTTCATACTATTTGATGCTGCTGCCTCAACTTTTCTTACAGACATTTTTTCTTTCAGTAATCTTCTCCAAAGAAGAATCATACCTTGAGTTGTCTTCTTTTGTAGTATAGCTCTTGCTTGGCCTGCATTAATCTCATTCTTAAGAATGCTATCTTGAATTTCTTTAGGCAGATTTAGCAATCTTAATGAATTGGAAACTGCTGGACGTGATTTACCAACCGTTTTTGCAATCTCAGTAATAGAACTATCTAGATTATCTTTCAAGTATTGGTAAGCCTTTGCTTGTTCTATTGCGTTTAAATCTTCCCTTTGTATATTTTCAATTAAGGCCATATACATTATGTCTTTATTCGAATCTGCATCAATAATATATGCTAATATCTTTTTTCTTTTTAATAATTGGTGAGCTCTCAATCTTCTCTCTCCTGCAACAATAACATATTTATTATTAGATGCTCGAACTGTAATAGGACTTATTAAACCTTTCTCATCGATAGACTGCGCTAATTGTTTTAAAGACTTTTCGTTGAATACTTTTCTAGGCTGATTTGGGTTAGGAATAATTTTACTAATTAATATGCTATTCTGATCTAAATGATCAGATGATTTTTTTGGGGTCAGTAAAGCCCCAATTCCTTGGCCTATTTGATTATTTTTTTTCATTTACAATTTCCAATGCTAATTCCATGTAGTTTTTTGCTCCAGCACAATCAACATCATACATAATAGCTGGTTTACCGTCATCTGGAGCCTCTGCTAATCTGATATTTCTGCTAATTTTTGTCTTAAGCAACTTATTTTTAAAATTTGATTTTAATAGATTTTCTACTTTCCTTGCTAAGCGCAATCTTTTCGTATGCATAGTAATGAGGATTCCAAGTATCTTTAAGTCATTATTCATATTATCTTGAACCAATCTAATTGTTTCTTGTAAACTCTTTAACCCTTCTAGAGCAAAGAATTCACTTTGAATAGGTATTAAGATATTATTTGATGCTACAAGAGCATTTAATGTCAGCAAACCTAAAGATGGAGGACAATCTATTAAAATAAAATCATAATCTTTTTTCACTTTATTAATTAATCGCAATAATTGTTTCTCTCTATTTTGGATTCCAACCAATTCCACCTCACAGCCTACCAAGTTATGATCTGATCTAATAAAGTCAAGATAATCTAAGTTTGTGTTTGATGTTACTTTCCTTATTGTTTGATTTCCGCTTAACGCGTCATAAATAGAGTAACTACTATCAATTCCAAAATCTGATAATCCAGTTGTAGCGTTTGCCTGAGGATCAAAATCAATAAGAAGTGTTTTCTTTTCCAATATAGCTAAACTAGCAGCTAGATTAATAGCTGTAGTAGTCTTACCCACACCACCTTTTTGATTAATAACTGCGATAATTTTCTTCATTTGAACAAAAAATTTACTTGGTATTCAATCTTAATACAAAGTTTTTAAAAAATCATCTCAATTGAGTTAATTTACAACATGGATAATGCAATTTTAATTACAGGGTTCAATGGTGAAATAGGCAGGCAAACTCTTTTATCCCTATCTAAGGAAAGAGCACTTATCATTGCTTTAGACATTCATGAATCAGACGTTAAATATGATAATGTCATTTATATAAAAGATAGTATCTTAAATAAAAATATTATCGATTCAATATTTGATGATTACAAAATTACTGAAATATATCATTTTGCTGCATTGCTAAGTCAATCTGCAAATAAAAATCCAAAATTAGCTCATGAAGTAAATGAGGAAGGTTCTAAACTAATAATTAATGCTGCTATGAATCATGGCAAAAAACAGAAGTCATTTGTAAAGATATTTTTTCCTAGCTCAATTGCAGTATATGGACCAAGAAAATTAACACACGCTAAAGAACAAGATATTATGAAACCAAATACAATATATGGATGCAATAAACTAGCTATAGAACAATTTGGTACTCAAAAATATGAAGAAAGCATTGCAACCGGTTACGGGATTGATTTTCGATGCTTAAGATTTCCTGGTATTATCAGTCCATATACGATACCATCGGGAGGTACCACCGATTTTGCTCCACAAATGCTACATGCAGCTTATAATAATGAGGAATATATCTGCAGAGTAGATAGATCAACTACGCTTCCCTTCTTAGGCATTAAAAATGCAGTTAATGCTATTTTACAAATTATGAATCCTAAAAATATTGAATCAAAACTTAGAGCATTTAATGTACAAGAAGTCACTTTAAGTCCAAAAGAAATAGTCCTAGAACTACAAAAGGAATTTCCAAAATTTATTGTAGATTATAATATAGATTCTAAATTTCAATCTATTGCAGATACATGGCCTGAAAACTTAAATTGTGATGAGGCTATAAAAAAATGGAATTTTAATAATAATAAGAATGAAATTTTTAGAAATTATCTAATACCAGAAATAAGAAAACACTATGAAAAAGATTAACAATATCTTAGAAAATCAACTTGAACAAATAAAAAAAGATGGCACTTTCAAGAATGAGCGCATTATTCAAACTCCACAAGAAACAGCTATTAATGTACTTGGAGAAACTGTCATTAATTTTTGTGCTAATAACTATCTGGGATTATCGAATAATAATGATATAAAAAAAGCAGCTATTGAAGCAATTGATGAGTGGGGTTTTGGGCTAAGCTCAGTAAGATTTATTTGTGGTACTCAGACAATTCATAAGGAATTAGAGGAGAAAGTTAGTGAATTTCATGGAAAAGAAGATACTATCCTTTATTCTTCTTGCTTTGATGCAAACGGTGGATTATTTGAAACAATTTTATCAAAAGAAGATGCTGTTTTTTCCGATGAACTGAATCATGCTTCTATTATAGATGGCATAAGATTATGTAAAGCAGAAAAAAATCGTTACAGACATGTAGATATGGATCACTTGGAAGAATTATTGCAACAATCTAGCGCTCGATTAAAATTAATTGCCACAGATGGAGTGTTTAGTATGGATGGAGTGGTAGCGCCATTAAAACAAATTGTTGCATTAGCAAAAAAGTATGATGCGATGATTATGGTTGATGATTGTCATGCAACAGGATTCCTAGGTAATCAAGGAAGAGGAAGTGCAGACTACCACAATGTTTTGGCTGATATCGATATTATCACTTCAACATTTGGAAAAGCATTAGGTGGCGCTTCTGGTGGATTTATATCATCATCTAACGAGATTATCGAAACTCTTAGACAGAAATCTAGACCTTACTTATTCTCAAACAGTCTTGCTCCTCCACTGGTTGCAGCATGCATCAAAGTATTTGATATGATTGAAAATGATTTTAGCTATAAAAAAAGGCTGGAGAAAAATACAATGTATTTTCGTCAAAAAATTAAGGAACACGGTTTTGATATAAAAGGTACTGACCATCCGATTGTACCTATTATGATTTATGACGCAAAAAAAGCTGTAGAAATGTCTGAAGAGTTGCTGAGAAAAAATATATATGTTATTGCATTTTCATACCCAGTAGTAGGTAAAGATCAAGCAAGAATCAGGGTTCAACTTTCTGCAGACCATACCCAAGAACAACTGGACCATGCATTAGGTGCATTTTATGATGTTGGAACGGAGTTAAATATAATTTAAAAAAATAGTGAAAAAGTATTTGAAAGTATTAAATTCTTTTCACTTTAAATGATATAAAATATGAACAATACATTAAGAACAAGATTACTATTAATTCTATTTATTTTTGGGTTAGGGATTTATGCGCTTTTCCCATCAATTAAATATCAATTGTTAAGTGATAATGCAAAAAATAATTTATCAAAAGATGAGCTCGAATATTTTGAATCTAAGAGCATTAAACAAGGTCTTGATTTAAAAGGTGGTATATATATTGTTCTTGAAGTAGATCTTCCACAGCTGGTCAATACTCTAGCAAAAAATAAAGACAAAAAATTTGATAGATTCCTAACTGAGCTAAATCAAGAATATAAAAATAATAGTGCCGATTTTTTCACTTTGTTTGAACAGAAAGCATCAGAACAAGATTTAAAACTTCCTAGATACTTTATTAGCTATGGTAAAACAAAAGATCAGATTATTGAACAATTAAGTCTACAGTCAACCGATTCTATTAATAGAATTATTGAGATTATTCAAAATCGTGTAGATCAATTTGGGGTATCAGAACCAACAATCCAAAAACAAGGGAATAATAGAGTTGTTGTTGAATTAGCTGGGATTCAAGATTCTGAACGTGCTAGAGAATTATTACAAAGCACTGCTTTGCTAGAATTAATGATTGTTAAAGATGTAGAAAGTACGAATACAATTGTTAGACAAATAGATGGTCTTGTATCCGTTAATATCGAAGAAAGTAAAGATAATGTTGATCAATTATTTAGTGCCGATACTGATGAAGGAAATAACTTAGGATTCTCATCTTTATTAATAGCAGTAGGTAGTGATTTAGCTATTTCGTCAGACAATATACCTGTATTAAAAAATATTTTAAATCAGGAAAACGTTCAGCAGGTGCTAGATGCAACTGGTAGTTTATTCCTTACTAGCAATTCCCCTGTAACGCTAATCAATGATTTTGGAGAAGAAGAGGAAGTTTATTTATTGTACCATCTCGTAGATAATGCAGAGCTAACAGGTGGCGTTATAGAAGATGCACAAATGAGATTAAGCCAATCTGGTGTTAGTGCTGGGCAAGCTACTGTACAAGTTGAGATGAATAATGAAGGTTCAAGAGAATGGGCAAGAATTACTGGGGTTAATATTAATAAAAGAATTGCAATTGTATTAGATAAAAAAGTGCATATGGCTCCCGTTATTAGAAGTCAAATTTTTGGAGGTGCTACCGTTATTGAAGGTATGGATTCTATACAAGAAGCAGAAGATATTGCTATTGTACTACGTGCTGGTGCATTACCAGTGCCTGTAACAATAGTAGATCAAAGAATCGTTGGTCCTTCTCTTGGTGCTGATTCTGTTAGCGCAGGAACATCATCTATTATGATAGGTCTATTATTAATTGTCCTATTTATTATATTTTATTATCGAGCATCAGGATTCATTGCAAGTTTCTCTCTAATGTGGACTTTAATATTGCTGCTAGGAGTATTAGCACTATTAGAAGCAACATTGACTCTACCAGGGATTGCAGCGCTTATTTTAACAGTAGGAATGTCAGTTGATGCTAATGTTATTATCTTTGAAAGAATTAAAGAAGAATTGAGAAATGGTAAATCTGTAAGATCTGCAATTGATTCAGGATATGAAAGAGCTATTACGACTATTGTCGATGCAAATTTAACAACCGGAATTGCAGCAGCTGTTTTATATCAATATGGTAGTGGCCCAATTAAGGGGTTTGCTACAGTATTATTCTGGGGTATTATTGTCAGTATGTTTACGGCAATTATTGTTACACGATTTGTATTTGATTTTATCACATCTAGAAAAAATATAGAGAAACTGAGTATCTAATTATGAAATTTATGGAAAATACAAAAATAAACTTTATGGCATTGAAAAATGTTGGATTCACAGTATCTGGTATCATGGCAACTGGCTCTGTTATATTATTACTAATGGGCATTAATCTTGGTATCGATTTTAAAGGCGGAACCATGATTGGATTAAATTTCTCTGAAGAAGTCAATATTGAAGAAGTCAGAAATGCAATGAAAGCTATTCCATCAGATAACCAAGTTGTTGATTTAAGTACAGAAGAGATTAAACATTTTGGTAGTACAGATGATGTGATGATCAAAGTTAAAGCTAGAGATAATGTATCTGCAGACTTTGCGCAAGATATAGTAAACCATATTTATCAAACTATGGGAGATAAAGCTCCTGAAGATAAAAATAATTTTATTCTCTCATTGGATACCGTAAGTCCAAAAGTAGGTACTGAATTAAGTGGAAAAGCATTCTGGTCTATCCTCTCTGCCCTTGCACTAATCTTACTATATATTTCTATTAGATTTGAATTCAAATTTGCTATTGGTGCAATTCTAGCACTTATACATGATATTACTATTACTTTGGGAATCTTTTCTTTAACGGGATATGAGGTTACTCTAAGTACAGTAGCTGCATTCTTAACAATCGTAGGTTATTCACTGAATGACACTATTGTAATTTTAGATAGAATTAGAGAAAATATGAAGTCTTCTGGTACTGTCTTACTTGATGCCACTATTAATAAGAGTATTAATCAATCATTGAGTAGAACTCTTATTACATCACTCACAACATTGCTAGTAATTACAGTATTATTAATGTACGGTGGAGTAACCATCCGTCCTTTTGCATTTACACTGCTTGTAGGAGTAATTATAGGAACATATTCAAGTATTTATATTGCAAGCACATTCCTATCAACTCTTTATAAATCCAATTAATGAATAATAGGATTCTTTTTCCTTTTATTGCATTATGTCTAATCTGGGGATCTACATGGTATTTCATAAAAATATCTTTAAATGCTGGCATGCCTCCATTATTTGGAGTGGGATTTAGATTCTTTCTATCTGGGCTTTTGTTCTTTTTAATTATTGCTTTGCAAAAGAAGTCTATTCCATTGAATAAGCAAGCCATTAAATTATATCTTTCATTTGGTTTATTTAATTTTACTCTTTCATACGGCGTTACTTATTGGGCTACACAGTATGTCTATTCTAGTATCTCATCTATTTTGTGGGGATTATTTCCTTTATTTACTAGCATGATGGCTCATTTTATGCTTTCAGAAGATGAAAATGAAAAGCTGACTACAAATAAGCTATCAGCGTTATTTCTAGGATTTATAGGGATGGTATTCATTGGATCCAATCAATCAATTGATTTACAATCAGAATCATTCTTTGCCATTATAGTGCTCGTAGGAGTTATTATTATTGCAGCATGGCCTAGCGTATTATATAAAAAATATAATGATGTGGTGGGACCATATCAGATGAATGCCGTATGCCAGACATTAACAGGTGTCATTATGCTATCATTATCATATTTCCTCAGTGAAGATTTAACAGTAATGACATGGGATAATCAATTGATCTTTGCTAGTATATATCTTGTGATATTTGGTGGAGTGATTTCTTGGGGAATCTATTTTTGGCTCTATCAGCACTTGAATGTCACTCAAGTAACTTATGTTGCTATTTTTCCTCCAATTGTTGCTATTATCTTAGGATGGATATTCCTTAATGAAGTGCTCAGTGCAAAAGAAATTATTGGTACAACTTTTATTTTAGGTAGTTCGGCACTTATCTATAGGAAGTAAATTAAAATTTTATATAAATTGATATCAATATGGGAAATAAAATAAAAAACTCATTTTTAGCTGGTTTAGCGACCATTGTACCTTTAGCATTAACAGTCTATGTGCTACAGATTGTCTTGAAAGTAACCATTGCATTGGGGGGTAAAGTATCAGAACCTCTAAAACAAGTGGTAGATGTTACATTTCCAGGATTTAACCTATTAAGCTCAGTAATTGGTCTAATTTTTGTAATAGTTGCGTTAATTATTGTTGGTGCATTAGCCAGGAATGTATTAGGGAAAAGAGTTGTTACATGGATGGAAAGTATTTTCAAAAATATTCCATTAATTGGAATGATTTATACGACGAGCAAACAAATTATGGAATCCATATCTGGTGGTGGTGCACACTCTTTTGAGAAGGTAGTATATATTGAATATCCAAGAAAAAGTATGTGGACATTGGGATTTGTAACAAGCGAATCCACCAATCAAGCAAACGAAGAATTCTATCACTTATTTGTACCTACAACCCCTAATCCTACCTCTGGATACTTTTTAATCGTTCCTAAAGAAGATACATTAGATGCTGAGGTTGATGTAGAAGAAGGGTTTAGAATGATTGTATCGAGTGGAATTGTCGCAAGTAATAAGAATTCAATTATAAAATAAAAAAGGAGCAATAAATGCTCCTTTTTTATTTGAAATATCTAAAAGATAAACGTTAAAGTCTTTAACCTCTACCTCTAGCCATTTTAGCGCGAGATACATCTCCATCTTTGTCGATGAAGTATAAGTAACCGCTTTCGCGTGTAACACCTGCATCAGCAACTTTTTCTGCATTTCCGCCGCCAGATCCGCCTCGTGACATTCCTGAGCGCCATACGTTACCGTCTTTACCTAAGTAGTATAAGTAACCGCTTGCTTTGCTAACACCTATTGATTTTACTTTTTCAGCCATGATTTTCTCCTTGAAAATTTAATTGAAAACGTTTTTTATTGTAATCTCCTCTATACTACAGCAAAAGAAGAATTATTGCAAGAAATTTCTCCGACGAGACTTCCTCTATAAATAAATGGAAAAAATTACTTTAAATATTTTTTTAATTAACTAAATTCCCTCCATGCCCCGGTAGCTCAGCTGGATAGAGCAACGGATTTCTAATCCGTAGGTCACAGGTTCAAATCCTGTCCGGGGTACGACGACAAATCACTTTTTTTCACTTTTTAAAAACCTCAATTTTACCGACAAGATGACCGACAAGAAAAATTCACTGATCATCGGTCAACAGTTAGAAAATCCGTTGTGGGGATTAGTATTTATTTTAGAGCATAATCATTCTATATTTAATTCATGAGAAAAATTTTATTTATAATCCCTTTCTTTTTGTGGACTTGTGGTGGTGGCGGATCTTCTCCAACTGATTCTGAATCTTCTTCTATTTTAAGTCAAACTCACTATGTTGAAGTGTATAAGGAGAAAACTTTTGATTTAATTGCTTCATCTTTAAGTGGTGAAACAATCAGCTTTAGCATTTCTTCAAATCCTAACAATGGTCAAGTTGTGTTAAATGGCTCTCAAATAACTTATACCCCTAATAATGGATATACAGGTATAGATGGATTTAATATAACAGCTAGTTCAAATAGTAATAGCAAGGTAATCTCAATATCTATACAAGTATTTCATAATCCATATAAAGATTATCAATTGACTGATATAGTATTAAAAAATGGCGTTTTATATAATCCCGAGGAGATTGATGGGTCGTATGGAATTTATAATTGTAAATTCAATGGTGTTGATAGAGAGTTTTTGCTTTATACTCCAAATGGAATCAATCCTTATAATAAAAATGAGCTTCCAGTCTTATTCTACTTTCATGGTTATACTAGTAGCATGAATCCGCCCTATACAATTCAGTCAATCCAAAGATTAAGAGAAGTGGGAAAATTTATTCATGTTCGCCCACAAGGACTATCCGGCCCTGTTCCTGGACAGGATGGTACATGGGGTAGTGCAACAGGTTGGAATTATTTATATCCTGATATTAGAGATGAAAATGATGATATTGGCTTTATAAATGCTCTAATTAATTATGTGCATGATACACAATCAATTTCTCATGAAAAGATATATATTAGAGGATTTTCTTCGGGAGGCACTTTTGTTCCTGTCATGGGCAGTGAAAATGAACTTATTGATATTGTTCAATCAATGGGTAGCATTATGCATACCTATTATACATATGATTATGAACAGCCAATTAAATTCCAAATAATTAAAGGTACAGAAGATGAATGGCATCCTTATGAATATACTGATGAACATCCAACCTTTTGGGGAGTGGAAGAAGGAATGATACACCTGGCCAGTCAACATTCTTGCTCTGATACAACTCGTGTTAATATTCCAGATATTGATGGTGATGGTAAGGGTGGTGAAAGACTCTATACTAACTGTACAGATGGTTCGACATTTGAGACTTTTAAATTAATTGATGAAAATCATGTTCAATTTTGGGGAACACGACCGATAGGTGGTTTTGCAGGATATAGTTCAGATATTGATATTTTTGAGCTATTGGAAGAAATGATTAATTAAAAATATTATCTTCATAATAAAAAACAATGTTCCTTCAATTTTCTCCTCGATAAGTCAACGATTTTCTAATCCGTAGGTCACAGGTTCAAATCCTGTCCGGGGTACTCCCCTTATTAACAAATTCTTGCATCAAATTTTGCAACATTGCGCCCGACTTTTCATTTAAGTGAATATGGTCACATAATAATTTTAATCTATATTTTTTCCCAATACGGGTCCAGCTCCATCCAAATACATAATGCAAGATAACAGCTCTTAATCCTCTTAGTCTTCTCCATTCTGTCGTGGTATATGGTGCACTATCATTGGAATCAATTAAGTCTTCAAAATGCTTAAATAAATCGATAAGTGTTAATCCATATTGCTGAGATAATGATCTAATAATATTATTGTGGGCTTTGACAACTCTGATAATTTCAGCATCAGACTGCTCTCCTAGCCAAGGAAGTGTACTAATTGCAATGTTAGCATGTGTTTGATCTTGAACTGTTGTAATAAATCTTTCTAATTCTGATGCATACCAATCAATATGAGGTAATCGTGGTAATCCTTTTGTTTCCACGTAATAGTCCTGAATATGTTTAATATTTTGGCTACCTATCGCATCATTGGTTCCAATCAAGATAGTGATATAGTCAGGATTGTGCTTAATAATATTGTCTACTCTCTGATTTAGGTTCCATGTTAAATCAGCATTAATCCCTGCATTAATATATATTTTTGAATCATCTTTCTTGCGTAATGTGCTTACCCAGTCATATCCAATATGTCCATGTGTAATGCTATCACCACAACACACTACCACTGGCTTATCATTATTAGGACTCACTTCAAATATTCCTGCATCCATTACTGGCAACTGCCAAGACTTTCTAATAAGTGGAAGCTTATATATATTCATAATAATAGCATTTCTGAAACGATATGTTATAATAAGAATGAGTAATATTGCTATCGGTATATATATCATCCTATAATCGATTTAATGATTTAAAATACAAATTGGAAATTTACTCCAAGAACATTGGTACCATCATCAGAACGTACATTCGGTGCGACCCTTAATCCTTTGGTAGGAGCAAATTCTACCGCAACTAATGTATAATTAGCATCTTTATTCCCAGATACCATATCATGCTTCATAACTAAGGTGTTTTTAGGGTTAAAAGCATAGTTTATATAAAGAGAAGATAGGTTGTCATTGTAATTCCCATCTAACAATCCAGAATCTTCTAGTTGATTCCATTCTGCTCCAATACGCAGATTGTTCTTTGCATACCCACCGAAGACTCCAAAGACCTTCTTAGTATACTCTCCCATAGGTTCTTCTGGAATTCCAATTTCACCTTCTCTTTCATAAGGTTCATGAGAGAAAACTGCACCCATATTGAATCCATCAGACTTTGATAGTTTTGGATTTCCATAGATCAATTGTAAAGATAATTTTTTATGCGAATCATCCTCTGATTTTTTATAACCCGTACCATTTGTCATTAATATGCTACCATGCAATTTATCTCTTGAATGGTAATATCCTATTCCCATATCAGCAGAACTAGAGTATTGAAAACGATCCATTACGGTTTTATTAAGGTAGCGTTTTCCCCAATTCATTTCTTGGATTTTAAACATATTCATACCCTGCAATCCAATAACAACCATTCCATTTAATGTTTTCCAATCTGCTTTGGCATTTTTAAGATAAATATTTTGAGGAGAACTTTCTGAATCAACATCTGTTTGAATTTTGACTGAAAGTTCTTCAGAAATTACTTTAGAAAAGGTTAAATAGACTCGTTTTAAAGCAAAAGACTCTGCTTCTTCTTTATCTGTATAAGCAAATACAACTTTTCCATTAATATCTTGAGCAAGTAATGGTGAAAAGAGAATTAAGAGTGCTATATACCATTTTTTAATTAATAACATCATATTGATTTAGATTTATTTAACAATAGCTAATAATTCCATTTCAAAAATAAGAGTTGAAGAAGGTGGAACAACATACTCTCCTAACTTTGAACCTTTAATTCCTGCTTCTCCGTAAGCCAAGTTGTAAGGTATATACACTTCCCATCTTGATCCAACAGGCATCATAAGCAATGCTTCTTGAAAACCAGGGACGAAACGTGATACTTCAAGCGTCATTGGTTGACCTTTATCGTAACTACTATCAAACTTGTGTCCATCTATTAAGTATGCATTATAATGTAAAGTCACTTTGTCATCATAGTCTGGAACCTTACCAGGTCCCTCTTCAATAATCTTATATTGTAGTCCACTACGTTGACGAACACGTACTCCTTCTTTGGTTTTGTTATTTTCTAAAAATTCTTGTCCTGCCATTTTATTGTTTCTAGATAATTCTCGCGCATCTTCTGACGCTAATTGCATTGCATCTCTTTCTATTGCAGAATTTCTTACATTAAATTCTCGTAATATTTGTTGTCTATCGGCATTGTCCAATCTTGGTTCATTTTGATTCCAGTAATCATCCAATCCTTGCTTCAAAAGATCTTTATTGAATTGTGCGTCAGGTAAATTCTTTCCAATGTTGATACCAATAGTATAGCTTAATGAATCTTCAAAAGTTACTATCAGAGACTCTTCATTCTGCCCTGTATTTAATGTGTCTTGATTGCAATTAGTGATTAGCAATAAACTACATACTGTGACTGCTATTTTTATTGTATTATTCATTGGCTTATTCTACTTATTCTTGATATTTATAGTAAAGAAAAAAAATTAACGCCCATCCTTATAGCCCGTATACTCATCCATCATATTATTTACACCATATATATTTCCAAACTTGATTAATAGAGAACTTGGAAGTAATGCTCTTAATAATACAGATTGATTCATAATCCAAGGGACTTTAGGTGAATGAAATCCCCAACGAATTGCTTTATTTACAATAACTTTTGCAACCGCATCATGCGATTTAACGCCTGGTGCAAATATAGAGCCTAAAAGATTTAGTTTTGTTCCTTCGAATAGTCCTTTTTTTAAGAAATTAGGATGGACAGAAGAGAACTTAACTCCTTTTTTACCCATCTTAATTGCTTCCATTCTTAACGACTCTGTTAAGCCCATGACCGCCCATTTTGTGGCAGCATATATCGCTAATTTAGGAGCACCAATTAATGAAGATGCTGATGAAATATTAACAATATGTCCTTTATTCTTTTCTAACATTGCAGGCATAAAGGCGCGAATAGTATAAATCATAGAAGTAAAATTCACATTAATCATATTTTCTAATTCTGCATCTGAACGATCTAACATATATCCTGTATATACCGTTCCAGCGTTATTGATTAATATATCAATGTCTCCAATTTCTTTTTTGATGACTTCTGCGTTGTGATAGACCTGTTCTTTATTGGTGACATCACATACTTGAGAAAACACGTCATGGCCCTCATTTTTTAAAGATTGGACAGCAGTATTTAAATCATCAGATTGAAAATCCCATAGAATAACTTTTGCTTCTTTTTTGAGTAGTCGCTTAACGGTGGCGAGTCCAATGCCTTTGGCAGCACCTGTGACTAATACAATTTTATTTTTGAGATTCATATCTGTAATAATATCATCAATAGTTTTCAGTGCTGCAACATATCATTTTTAAAGTGCGCTATACCACTGAATTCCATAGGCAAGCGAAACACTGATCATAAGTCCTAGCATCAGTCTAAGGAAATCTTTATATAGCATTGGGAAAATTGCCTTTTTGTGCCTACTAGTATACGTTAATTTTCCATAACCAAGAGACATCCAAATACCAAGCTCTCTCCCTGCTAACATTCCCATAAAAACAAATGTGGTACTCATCGGTATATTGTTTACTTCTTTGAAGTAGTATAAAACAAAACAATATACTAAATCAATAAGAGTAGCTGATCGAACATATCGTGTATTGGTTTTAGACAAGACAATTTCTTGAATCCTACCTCCTCGCTCATAAAACATAAATGCTAATCCTAAGAGCATTACAGTAATGACAAAGAATTGGAATGTGGTAGAATTAATAGAACTATATCTTGGCAAAAATATCATAATATTTGCCAAATCATGCTTTAACCATGTTGCCCACAACCAACCCGTAGTTAGCCATTGACCGATTCTCCAATACTCATTGTATTTATTTTTACCTTTCTCTCCTTCATTTAAAAAGTACTTACTAATTAAGTACCAGGATCCCCAAGCAAAAACAAAAGACACTGCATACCCTGCGAAGCTCTTTAACAACATTTTTTCCATCACAATAGATGTTGCAAAAACTGATAACACTAAAAACGTAGTAGATACGGGAATTTTTAGTCGTGTTAGTGCGACAAGCACTAATGGGGCTATTGCATGATACCATTGTATTGTGATTTCTGGAAACTTATCCAATCTCCCAAACGCTGGATCATTGATATTGAAGCCTTGAATCATGGTAATGATAAAGATGGATCCCATATAGGCAAACATCCAATACCATTTCACGTCTCTATTCGATGAAATGTATGTACCAAGAGTTTGAATGCTGTCGTTTGCTGTAACAGCATAGACAGCAAATAAGAATCCTAGTAAAGACCAAAGTGTAAGAAAATCCATTTTTTTCCTTTGTAAATAGGTTTACTTATTTATCATCTTTATTTACATAAATGCTGCTCCGGAGGAGAGACTCGAACTCCCGACCTGGTGATTAACAGTCACTCGCTCTACCAACTGAGCTACTCCGGAATATGTGTATGAATTTTTGATAATATTATTGAAAAAACAAGTAAATATTATACTTCAAGTTCAATAGTTAAATCTTTTGATAAATTGAATTGTCCATGACTGTATACATCCTTCGATATAATCACTTTATCAAACTTTGATGTTGATCCAAGATTTGCATGTGTGGATTTTAATCCACCTAGATACCAACGTTTATCACTAATATACATTAAGTCGCCTGGATTTCCTTTAATCTCATCCATATACTTTTGTGGTAAAGATATCTTATTGTTTTCATCTTCAGATACAACAATTTCGCTTCCAGGAACTGTAATAGTAATTCCGGCATTCGGATTTACATCAGAACCTTTAAAGTACTCTGCACCATCTTTAATGGTCCAAAGCGTTAATCCTTTGATGTTATCATAATTTTTTTGTGGCTTTGTTAGTAAGGTTACAATTACCCCAATAGAAACACATGCTAGTAGATTATATAAGGCTCTTATATAAGAATATGGTCTTTCTGGTACGAACTCAATTCCATGCGCTAATGGACTAATTAATTCAAAAGGATACCATAATCCTAAGATGATAAACATAGATCCTATTACAAAACTTAATACCGCTGCTTGCGCAGAAAAGCGTTGCCAAAATATACCTAAAAATATAATAGTGACCATCGGTGGAGTGACTACGCTATGAAATGCTCCATGTGCTTCATAAATGGTACCATATTGCGCAAATAAAAATGCTGCGCCAATTCCTACCACTGTTACCATTGCAGAGGTTAACATAGACACTCTTAAGCGAGTTTTTTCTGATGGATTTTTTGCTCGAGGTGTATAAATATCATTTACAACCACCGCAGCAGATGCATTGATTTGAGAATCTAGACTAGACATTAATGCTGCGACTACCGCTGCGACTAAAAATGCAAATACTGCTTCTGATGATGCTACAATTCCAGCAACAACTGTAAAAATGCTATTCGGATTAGTAGTCTCTGCAATGACTTCAGGTGAAGTATTGGTAATAGCTCTTGCTACCCAACCTGCATTGGATACAGCAATCGTACCAATTGGCAAGAATACTAATACGTTCATCATCGTTGCTCGGCGAGCATGTGCCACAGAACGTGATGATAAAAATCGCATAATCACTGCTTGATTCATAAAAGCAAATCCTATTGATCCTACTATTCCATCTTGCCAGAACACCCCTACAAAATTAAAGTCTGGTGGAGAATTAAAATCAGCTAATGGTAATTTGTTTGTTGTAGATAATGCATTCCAAAATATATCAAACCCTCCTAGATATGCAACACCAAGACCAAAGATTAATAGCCCTGCAAATAGAAGCACCACTCCTTGCAAAAAATCAGTAAAGATAATTGCTGTCTGACCTCCTAGAGATACATAAATCCCAGCAATCAATGCAATGGTGATAATAATTGTTTCAATGTCCCATCCTAAGATAGGTTGTAACAACGATCCTAGTGCTAATAAACCAATACCAATGTATCCTATTAAATATAGAATCATTGTAAATGTTGATAAATTTCTTACTGTTGAATTAAAACGTCTTTCAAAGTACTCTGGAATAGAGTTTACTTTCATATAATAAATAATTGGAATCCAACCAAAGAGTAGTAATGGCATAAAAAACCAATCATTCATATAAGTCATCGTTGAAGAAAAACCATATTCGAATCCTTTTGATGCATATTTTGCAAAACTATGTGATCCTACTCCAGTAGCCAACATAGACATCCCAATCAGCCACCATGAAAATCGCCTACCACCAAAGAAAAAGTCTTCTGTAGATTGATTATTTCGTGCAAAGAATAAGCCTGCGCCTAATACAAAAGATACATAGAAAATTAAAATACCCCAGAATAATGAACTTGTAGCAATTTCAGGAGTCATCGCACATACCTACTTAAAATTAATGCTGTTGAACAATACATAGCGATTATAACCAAATAAAGTTGTGGTGTATTATTTAGTGCAGCAATTGTCATTAATAGATGAATAGATGATACATAAATAAATCCCCACACCAATACTGCAATCCATGTTTTATATTCAGCCCAGAACTTCTCTTGTCCATAGGCTTTAAAGATTGTAAAAAGACCTCCACCGAAAATCAATATTCCGATACTATATTGATAAATAAATGGAAGCCATGAGTGTGAAAATAAATCCATTATCCTAATTTCTCAAATGATGGTTTTAATAAGTCATAAGTATCATGCAATCCTTGAGCAACTACTTTCGTAGATCCTACTACAGGCATAAAACTTGTATCGGAAGACCATCGTGGTACAATATGAAAATGCAAGTGACTTTCAATAGATGCTCCTGACCCTTTACCAATATTTGCTCCAAAATTAAATCCTTCGCAGTGTAAGTGTGTTCGTAAGATGGTCATTGTTTTTTTTGTAATCTGCATCACTTCTGATAATGTTTCATCTTCTAAGTCTTCTATTGCATTTTTTTCTTCATATGGAACTACCATAAGATGCCCATTATTATATGGATAATAATTCATAATTACATAACATGTTTTCCCACGATAAAGAATAAAATTTTCTCTATCTTCATTTTCATTTGGTTTATCAGAAAAGATTCTTTGTGATCCATCCTTATTCTTGATGTATTCCATTTTCCAAGGAGCCCATAAATGTTTCTTATGCGACATATTCATCATCCCGTTCAATATTATCGATTAATTCTCTCAATACTGGCTTAATATAGATGTTATCAAGATTTAATTTACTAAAACATCTTGCTAGAACATGTAAACGTTGTTCTAAAGGCTTATGTTTATTGATAACGACCACGTTATCAGCAAACAATAGACAAGCATCTCCATTGAAATCACCTTTATCGTGAATAATTTTAATGTTACATTTATGACTTAATTCAATAAAATCGTCTAGGAGCTGCTGGTTTTTCTTATTTTTCTTATTATGTGTCACACTTAATTCCTGTAATTGCACTACTACTTCTAATCTTTTCACCTAATCCATCAACCATCTTGATATTATATTTTTCCATTACGGCAGTCTCAGGAATTTCTTCCAAACTTCTATCTCCACCATTTGCAAAGATATCGGGTTTGATATGTTCCAAACTTTTACAAACACTTTTATCTTTATCAATACTCAAAAATACCTCATCTACACAGCGCAACGAACCAACAATCTCTAGTCGATCGGCTTCTGGCATAAACGATTTTCCCTTTTTTAATTCTGCTTGATAGTCGCTATTAATAATAACCACTAATTTATCACCAAGACTTTTGGCCATCTTCAAATATTCTAAATGCCCAACATGAATAGGATCAAAATATCCACTGACTGCTATAACTGTCATTACTTAATCTCCTTTTGGTAATTCCATGAAGGTAATTCAAGCTCCCAATTAGCTCGACAAGATAGAGAGTCGGGATAGACATAAAATTCTTCTGAGTATGTTTGGTCTGTAAAAGAACCTGTATTTAATTGATTATCATTATTTCTATCTTCGTATATCAACAATTGGTACTTACCTCCAATAATATCATTAATGACATAAGATCCATCTAAATTAACAGGAGTAATATAAGTATGAGAATCGTCTTGTAATAACATCTTTATAGGATGAAGAAATTTTCCTAACACTGTACCCGATAAATCAGCAGTTTTGATTATTTCATTATCATTCTCAACTACTACATTTAAACTGTCTGTTTCTGGTGCTTCTGCATTAGAAACTTTATTCATGAGAAAGTTGATGTTATTTAGCGAAGCATTTTTTGTAGATATAGACTTTTGATGATATAACGCATAAGGACCTTTTGTATAATCAATATTTGATCCATATTGCTCAATGGCAAGAATAGAAAAGTCATCTATTGGCAAATAATCAAATGTATATGAATCATCTATTAGATTTGCAATATAGTCTGGGTCTTTATCTAACATTTCATCATGGCTTAATATTCCTCTCCACAATAAAAGATTTCCTCGATCTGTATTTCCATACACATAACCTTCTATCTTGGAAAAAACCAATGTTGAACCCATAGTAAATGGAATACTAAGATCTTTTTCAATTGCTATCCCATGTTCATCAGCAAGACCAGTATCTATAATAAGTATGTATGTCGTGTCGTTCTTAAGATCTTTAGGTAGCCATACATCTATTTTATCTCCCCTAAATTCATATCTGATTTCGCCTGCATGCATAGGATATACATGAAGGGAGTTTTTCAGCGAGCTTTCTTTTAAATATTCACTGAAACGAATAGTAACTTTTTGCTCAGGCTCAATATTAATTAGTACTTCTGGGCTTGTTCCTAATAGTGTTGGAGAAATCTCATCTAGAGGTCCTCCCTCTGGACTTCTTACAGAAGCACAATTACTTAATATGATTATTGCTGTAATAAGTAATAAACATTTCATTGAATAATATCTATTGATCATATCTCTTTAAATAGTCCTCCGACCATTTTACAAAACTATTATTGTTAATTTCAGATTTAATTTCAGTGATTAAGTCAAAATAATATGCAATATTCATTAATGTTGCAATGCGAATACCAAACATTTCGTTGACCTTAAACAAATGTCTTAAATAAGATTTTGAATGCTCCTGAGCAAATACAATACTGCTTTTTTTATCAATAGGAGATGTATCATCCTTGTATTGGCTATTTAGAATATTAATAGAACCTTCATGTGTAAAAATTTGTCCATTCCTTGCATTCCGAGTGGGCAAAACACAGTCAAACATATCTATTCCCGATAAGATTGATTTCACAAGATCTGTCGGTTTACCTACGCCCATCAAATAACGCGGTTGATCTTTGGGCATATGCGTTCCTAGTAGATTTACAATATCAAACATGGGATCCTTCTTTTCTCCTACGGAAAGTCCACCAATTGCAATGCCACACGTAGCAAAAGGAAGCATTTGATCTAGGCATTTTAAGCGTTCTTCCTTGTCAATTCCTCCTTGAATAATTGGAAATAATGTTTGGCTATGACCATACAAAGGAGATTGATCATTCATATATTCATATGCTCTTTTTGTCCAATCTTTTGTAAGCCTAGAAGCGCGTTTTAGCTCCTTTTTTGAGCAGTCTGCAGAAGGACAATAATCAAAAGCCATAATGATATCCGATCCTAATTTTCTTTGCACTTCCATTGAAGTCTCTGGTGTAAAAAAATGCATACTCCCATCAAGGTGCGATTTAAAGTCTACGCCATTATCTGTAATCTTATTCATATTGCTTAATGAGAACACTTGATATCCTCCACTATCAGTAAGAATGCTACTAGACCAGTTCATAAATTGATGTAACCCACCATTCTTCTCTATAATATCCGTACCAGGTCTTAAGTAAAGATGATAAGTATTAGAAAGCATAATTTGGGTATTCATGTCATATAGTTCATTGGGAGATAATGATTTTACTACACCATGAGTGCCAACTGGCATAAATACAGGAGTTTCTATAATAGAATGATCAGTTTCTATTTTACCTACTCTTGCTAATGAATTTTTATCTTCAGATTGAATTGAAAATTTCAACAGACTACCAATCGTACCCTACAGATAAAATATATTGCGGTTTAGAATAGTCTCCATTTGGATAACGATCCCATGCAGTATCAAGTCTTAGTAGCGCCCAAGGAGTAAACATTTTCATCCCAATACCAAACGTAGAAATAATAGGAGAAGCTTCTGGATCAGATAAACCATATTTCTCTCTTATCAATGCACTATCATCAAATTCTTCACTTGAATCCCATGCAGCGCCAACATCAACAAATAAATGTCCAAAGATATTTCCAAATCTAATTTTTGCAGGAAAGCTTACATCAACATAGTTAACAAAAGGAAATCTAAATTCAAAGTTTGCAACGGCAACATTCTCTCCAACGCGCTCTCTATACCTTGCACCTCTCACAGGAAAAACATATTCACTAAAATACACATCTTCTAATATGGAAGAGTTATCATATTGCAACACTCTTTCTGCATAAAATCCAGAATCATCTTTTCCTTCTGTTTGAGTATCTGATAGAATAGCCATTTGAGAGTTTCCGCCTAAAAAGAATCTTTGTGGCTTATCTCCTGTGCTCTTTCCTAACATTAATCGTGTAGCAATACTATAATTCCTGTTAATCTTAAAATATTTTCTGATATCAAATTTCATAGTCTGGAAAGGAACAGAGTCATCGCCAATATCAGGACTAAATTGGAATGTAAGATATTGTTTTAAGCCATCATTTGGTCCTGTATAGGTGTTGCTAGTATTATCAAAAACAAAACTCACCATTGGCATCATTGCTGTAAGATTTTCTGTGTATATAGAATCATAGGTCAGATTAAAAATATCAAATTCTTTTACTTCATAATCAACCGATCTAAGCGTTCCACCAAAATCAACACGACTAAATTTAGAAAATGGATATTGTGCAAAAAATCCTACACCATAATCTCTTAATTTTCCTATATAATCTGAGGTGATACTGTACCCTAATGAAAAAGTGTTTGCCTGCTGAAAAATAGTACCATAATAGTTCATTCTATTTTTTAAATAGGCATAACTAATGACAACATCGCTATTATCTAAGTCTAATACTAAATTAGTGCCCATCATGATTTGATGATCACCCATGACATCACTCCAAGCAAGATTAGCTAATGCACGAGTACCAAAAAGATTATCAATGGATGCCCTTGTAGATATGTAATCAATAGAAAAATCTGTTTTATAAGGTTGAGAAGTATATCCATCTGCAACACGCAATGAATCAATTGCTGTATCCTTTTCTTTATCATTCTCTTCATCAGAGTCATTAAATCTTGTATAATTTTTTGCAAAGATATACTTAGAATAATCTTCGGATTCTTCGTTCTGAGTTTCGACCTTAACAAAACGTAAATCTTCAAATGTATCTACTTGATTTCTTTCAGTATAAAACTTTGTTTCTGGGACAACCTTCTCTTCTTGGTTTTCAGGCTGATTCATAACAAATAAATCCCATCCTCTTTCGTTGTAGCCAGAAAAAATTAATTTATCACTGTTATTATCTATATCAATCTGTTGAATTCCTGTAATAACATTGGTAATAGGATAAGAACTATCATTGGATAGATTATGTCTAAAAATATTATACACGCCATTATAATCTGCAGTATAAAATAAGCTATTCTCCTTATTGAGGACTGGATAGTTCTCATTATAAGGAGTATTGGTAACCTGTGTAATTTTTCCACTAGACATGTCATACATAAATATATCATTTTGAGAAAAGTCGATGTCAAACATGTCAGGTGATCCTGTATTTGTTCCTCTATCTGAGCTAAATACAATCATATCTCCATTAGATGACCACGTTGGAGAAAAATCGGAAAAAGTATCGTTAGTTAAATTAGTCAGCTCTTTTGTATTCAGATCAATGACATACAAATCGCTTGCATCATCTTTATGTCCTATAAATACAATTTTATCTTCTTTAGGATGCCATGATGTGGTAAACACGCCATCTAGTGCAATCGGTATTTTCTTATAGCCACCATCTTCAACATCAACAATAATAATGGAATCCTCTTTCCCGCTTTTTGACGAAAAAGCAATATATTTTCCATCTGGAGACCAAGATAATCCTGGCTGTAACCACTTTAATTCTTCAAAATCTGGACTGGTATTTCCTCTAATCAATCGTTTTTTTTGTTTTCCTGAATTAAGATTATATAAAATAAGATCCATGTATCCAGCCTGATCTGTAAAATAAGCTACAGTATTACCATCAGGAGAAAATGATGGACTAACATTGTAAAAGTTTTTGGTTTTTGATCTATCTGTGATTTTTTCTGCAAAATCATCAATTTTTTCTCGTTTATTGATATCAGACCAATATTCTTTTTTTAGATAATCATGCCAATCATCAGTTAGTTGTTCAAAATCGACACCCAATGCATTTTTAAATCCTTTTTCTGCATTCTGCGTTCTTCTCATTTGCTGAAATACTTCACCGACTTTTTCTCTACCGTATTTCTTGGTGATATATTGCCAAACAGATTGTCCGCCTTTGTATGCAAGAATAGAATAATTCAGTTCTTCAATCTTTGGCAATTTCTCTTCGATTGCTAAATCGCGCAATACCATGTCTGAATTGGTATCCCAATCAACCGATAGGAATTCTGACAAGCCTTCATTGGCCCAGAGGGGTATTTGTAGCATTATTCTTCCACTGATTAATCCTTGGGCATTTCCACCGTATGCCATATCATTGATAGAAGCATGAACTAATTCATGATGAATGACATGCTTAAACTGATTATAAGATCCTTCAAATGGAATAACGATACGATTCTTATATAGCTCCGTAACTCCACCAACACCTTCAGGCATATAAGGATTCACAATATTCGTCTGCTGAAAATCATTATGCGAAGTGTATACAATAATCTTGACAGGTTTACTGCTTCTCCATCTTAAGTGTTTTCCTATCTGGTCTAGCGACTCTTCTGCAACTTTAGATGTGAAAATTGCAAGATCATGATTGTCTCCATAATAATAGACATTAAAATTAGGGCTAACAATATACTCCCAGTCAAATGTATCATATTGGACCTTATTTTGGCCAAAATTTTGACCAAAAATCAATTGACTCAATAAAAGATATATTATGACGAATTTCATATCAATAATATTACTATTGAACAAGCTTAGTTTAAAGAGTAATTTTTGCGATGCAACTACCAATATACTTTTTTGGGGATACGCACTTTAAACCCTTAAAATCACAGGAAGAAAATGAAAAGATTGCAAAATTTTCACAGTTTCTAGATTCTATATCTATAAATAATGCTAAAGGATCGCTATTTATTATGGGAGACTGTTTCGATTACTACTTTGAGTACCGTAATCAAAACTCTAGCGAACATGAAGAAGTATTATCAAAAATTAAAGCGATGAAAGAAAAAGGTTTTGATATCTATTTTATAGCAGGCAATCATGATTATTGGATTGGAGATTACTTCAAGAAACATATTACAAAAGCTTTCCTAGGTGACACAACGACCGAACATAATAGCACAAAGACATATATTACCCATGGGGATGGAATTTTGTCGTGGGATAAATCATATCGATTATTAAAGAAAGTAATTCGCAGTAACATATTTATTAAAACATACTCTCTGCTTCCAAAAAGTATTGCATTAAAAATTGCAAACAAGATATCTTATGAAAGAAAAGATTCACATAACATTGATCAGGATAAACTCAATAGAATCCATGACGAATTAGAAAGTTTTGCTCAACAAAAAATTAATGAAGGATTCAAATATGTTATAATGGGACATTACCATCATTCTTATCATAAAACATTAAATGGTGGAGAATTAATTTTACTAGGCGAGTGTAATGAAGAAAATTATAATTATGCTCTATTTAATGACAATAAATTAGAAATCAAAAATTTCTAAACTTTATCACACAAAGTAACCATAATAGCATTTTGTGTATGCAATCTATTTTCTGCTTGTTCGAATACAATTGAATTTTCTGAATCGATTACGTTATCAGTAACTTCTCTTCCTCGCTCTGCAGGCAAGCAATGCATAAATAGATAATCACTCTTTGCATTTTTTACTAATTCTGAATTGACTTGAAATGGAGAAAATATTTTGATGCGTTCATCAATCTCTTCTTTTTGACCCATAGAAGCCCATACATCCGTATAAATTGCATCTGCATCCATCACACCTGCTGCTGGATCATGAGAAATGTTAATTGTAGATATACCTTTTGATTCTGCAAAATTGATTGTCTCTTGATCAGGTTCATATCCTTCAGGACAAACACATGTAAATTCAAATGGTAATATGGCAGCCAATCTAATCCATGAATTCACAATATTATTACCATCACCCACATATGCCACCTTGAGATTACTTATATCTCTTTGTTTAGCTTCCCAAATACTAAACATATCCGTTAAAATCTGACAAGGATGATTATAATCTGTTAACCCGTTAATAACAGGAACCGTAGCATGCTCTTCAAAATCTAACATATCATTATGGCTAAAGACTCTTGCCATAATTAAGTCATTATATCGACTAAACAACTGTGCTAAATCTGATGCACTTTCTCTTTTACCGAGCCCAATATCTTGTGGAGCTAAATAAATTGCATGACCACCCATCCAAGAAAAGCCAGTTTCAAAAGATACGCGAGTTCTTGCAGAAGGTTTTGCAAAGATCATTGCCATCGAATGATTTCTAAATGGCTTAAAATCTTCTTTAGTTCTGTATTTATGTTTTAATTCAGCAGTTAATTCAAATAAATCAATTATTTCGTTCTTAGAAAAATCATCAACTTTTATACAATGTCTTACACTCATTTTAATTTCCTTTTCTTAGTATTTGATATATTCATTGATTCTCTATATTTAGCTACAGTTCTTCTTGCAATTGCAAAATCTCTTTCATCTAATAATTCTACAATCTCTAAATCGGATAATGGGCTATGTTTATCCTCTGCTGCTATAATTTCTTTTATAGCAGTCTTTAAATCCTCTGTTCCCACTATCTCACCAGATTTTTTCACTATCTGACTAGTAAAAAAACTCTTTAAACTTAAAAGGCCTAATGGAGTATCAATATATTTATTTTTTACTGTTCTGCTCACACTGGATATATCCATCTCAATCTTTTTAGCAATATCCTCTAATTTCAAGGGGTTAGGATGTTGTTGTTTTTCAGACAAATAATCATGTTGTATATCAATAATCTCTTTGACTACCTTTTTCAAGGTATCTGATCTAAATGTAATGGTATCTAATATGTTCTGTGCGCTACTAATATGATCATCGATGAATTTTTTCTCTTCTTTGGATGTTTTTTGATCCATTGCAGCATTTAAATATTCATTTGATATTTTAAATTTACTTAAATGTCTGTCATTGACTAGAATAATCCACTTGTCATCTTTCATTCGTAAAATAATATCTGGATTCACTTGTTGATTCTCTGCATTCAAATCTACTATTGGTGCAAAATTCTTAGAAGAAATAGTATTCAGTGCATTATCAAAATCAGCATCTGAACAAGACAAAGAAGACTTAATGTCTAAAAATTCTTGATTAAGAAATTGGTCGAAATGATTCTTGATAATATCTAATGCAGTTTGCTCATCATCAATTTGTAAAAGTAGATATTCTTGTAAATTTTTACACCCTACACCTTTAGGGCTTAATGTTTTCACAAATGCTAATGTATTTTCAACATCTTCCATCGTTGCCTCTGTACTATCTGCAATTAACTCTAATTCAGAATCTAAGAAGCCGCTATTATCTACATTAAAGATGATTTGCTGTGCTATTTTCTTTGATTTATGATCAATTTCAGATTGATCAATTTGATTAATAAGGTTATCAATGACATTTTTTTCTTCCGTGATATTTTCTAAAAATAAATCATAGCTATCTTGCTGATCGAGCCCATAACTTACATCACCCTTATCTCTAAAATCTTCTGTATTCTTTTCAATTAAGACTGGGTTCTTTTGAATTTCATTTTCTAGCTCTTTTTCAATTTCATCAAGCCCAAGCTCTAAGAAACTAGATTGAAGTATTTGTTTTGGTATTATAGACTGCTTCTGTCTAATCTTGGTAGAAAGCTTATTCATTAATCTAATCTAAATTTCTTCCCTAAATAGATTCTTCTTACTTCTTCATCATTTGCAAGCGTCTCTGCATCTCCAGATTTTAAAATTTCTCCACTATGCAACAAATATGATCTATCTGTAATAGATAATGTTTCCCTTACATTGTGATCAGTAATTAAGACTCCTATATTTTTTTCTTTTAATGACATAATCATCTGTTGAATATCCTCTACTGCAATAGGATCTACTCCAGCAAACGGTTCATCTAAGAGCACAAAGTCAGGATTAAGAGCTAAAGTGCGACATATCTCAACGCGCCTTCTCTCTCCACCAGATAGACTTGATCCTAAACTATTTCTCAATTTAGTGATATTAAATTGGTCTAATAATTCATCAATTAAATTATTCTGATCCACATCTTTTGGTAATACGGTCTCTAAAACAATTTTAAGATTGTTTTCTACGGTTAGTTTTCCAAAAATTGATGGTTCTTGTGCTAAATATCCAATGCCCATTCTTGCGCGCTTGTACATTGGGAGGCTTGTAATATCTGAATCGTCCAATAAGATAGTACCTGATGAAGGTCTAATCATTCCTGTGATCATATAAAAAGTGGTTGTTTTACCTGCTCCATTAGGACCAAGCAGTCCAACAATTTCACCCTTCTTTAAATTGATATCAATATTATTGACAACATTTTTCTGACCATATTGCTTTTTTAAATTTGTCGCACTTAATATTTTACTCATTGCTAATAGAACCTCTTGGTTTTGTAATTTTCCAATCTGTTAAATCAATATTAGATTCAAATCCCGTACCATATAATGTATCAAAATTTCCAGAAATAAAAGTTAAAGTTGCATCAGTAAAGATTTTATCAGCCTTATTATCCCATAGTAACGAATCTGTCCAAAGCTGTTGTCCATTATCTGCTGCAACTACGACATCTCCAAATGCATCAATTCTGTTTTCTGTCTCACTAACAAATGCATAGTTTGATGTAATAAGAGATGTGTGTTCATAGTTATCATCATACAAGTCAACATTAACATTATCTGTTAACTTTAATTCTAAATTGTCGTTATTGCGTTCTAATAATCGTGATTTAATAAGGGCTTTAATATTTCCTTTTTCAGTTAAGGTAATTTCTACATCAGTAGAGAGTTGATCATGAATATCTTTTACAGGTGTATCAGTTTGATAAGATTTAGAACAACTGATCAATATAAAAAAGAATAGTAAGTATTGCTTCATCGCAACTCAGAAAGTAGCTGATCTAGTAATTGGTCAAAATCTCCTCTCGATGCAATAAGCATATCAATTACTTCTCTTACTGCTCCTTTACCACCAGGAGTTTTTGTAACATAATGTGCACAATTTGCCACATAATCAGGTGCATTAGGAACAGAAACAGCAAAACCAACTTTTTCTAGAATAGGGATATCAATAATATCATCACCCATAAAACAAATTTCATCATCTTGGAGATTATATTTTTTCTTTAACTCATCATAAGAGTCAATTTTTCTAATCACGCCATTATATATATCATCAATTTGTAATTCTTCTCCTCTTGATTCTGTAGTAGCAGATTCTCTTCCAGTAATCCATGCTGTTTTAATGCCAAGATTGAGTAATCGTAGCATTACAAATCCTACACCATCTAACACATTAAAACTTTTTGATTCTTCTCCCGCAGTATCTTTAATAAGCTGTCCATCTGTAAGAACGCCATCGACATCACAGATAAGTAGTTTAATATTTGTTAAATCTTTATCCATTTTTATCTCCATGATGTAAATAAGTTTCTCTAAAAGCTAACATTGATACTAATACAGACTCGAGCTGATCTAAAGGCCACTGTGTGCTTGCATCGCTCAGCGCTTTATCTACATTATCATGCACTTCCATGAATATACCGTCACAACCTGTTGCCACAGCAGAGTAGATCTGACTAGGAATGAATTGTCTATTTCCTGAAGTAGTTTCTTCAAAATTTCCAGGAATCTGCGCACTATGTGTTGCATCATAAATCACAGGAAAGCCAAATTCTTTCATAATTTGAATTGAACGCATATCTGATGTTAAGCTATCATAGCCAAAAGAATTTCCTCTTTCAGTAACTAAGATATTCTTGTTGCCAGTTGCAACAACCTTATCAATAATATTTTTCACTTTATAAGGTGAAAGGAATTGTCCTTTCTTAATATTGACTACCTTCCCTGTTTTTGCAGCAGCTACTAATAAATCAGTTTGTCGGCATAAAAATGCTGGAATTTGAAGCACATCTGCAACATCAGCAACAATTGCTGCTTGCTCTGGATGATGAATATCAGTTAATACAGGCACATTAAACGTGCTCTTTACTTCTTCTAGTATTTTTAACCCTTCATCCAATCCATTTCCCCTAAAAGAATCAATTGATGTTCTATTGGCTTTATCAAAAGAGCTTTTAAAAATGAATGGAATGTCTAATTTTTCTGTAACCTTACAAATTGCCTCTGCCATTTTGAGAATATGATCTCTGCTCTCAATAACACAAGGTCCACCAATAAATGGAATCTTTGCATCGCCAAACATAACATTTTCACAATTCACTTTATTTTGCGCCATTTTTTTGCTCCTTTAACGATGCTTTGACAAATTCTCTAAATAATGGGTGCGCTTTATCTAATCTGCTTTTTAATTCTGGATGAAATTGACAACTTACAAACCATGGATGATCAGCAAGTTCTACAATTTCTACTACACCTAAATTCTTATTTATACCAGAAAATATAAGTCCATTTTCTTCCATCTTTTTAACAAATTTATTATTGACTTCCCATCTGTGACGATGGCGTTCTGAAATAATTTTCTTCTTATAAATTTTTGAAGCTTTTGTATTTGGAATTATATCGCAACTATAAGAACCTAATCGCATCGTTCCTCCCTTAATTTTGATGGCTTTTTGAGATTCCATCAAATCAATAACTGGATTCGGAGACTTACTATCAAACTCTGTACTATTGGCATTTTTAATACCACAAACATGTCTTGCAAAATCAATAACAACGCACTGCAATCCTAAACAGATTCCTAAAAATGGAACATTATTCTCTCTAGCAAACTTTGAAGTTAATATCTTGCCTTCTGCCCCCCTAGATCCAAAACCTCCTGGTATTAAAATACCATCAATACCATCAAAAGCCTTTTTAGCGCTCTTGTCATCTTTAATTTTTTCGGTATTAATCCATACCACTTCTACTTTTGTATTATTTTCTACTCCGGCATGAATAAATGACTCTGTAATACTCTTATATGCATCATACAACTCTGTATATTTACCACACATTGCAATTTTAACGCTATGATCTGGATTTTTATATGTATCAACAAAATTTTCTAGTTTCTTGATAGATGGTTTATTTTTTAACTGAAATCTATCGCATATCATTTTCGTAATATTCTGTTCTTCTAATAACAGCGGGACCTCATAAATACTTGATACGTCTTTATTTTCAATGACATGGTCAGACTTAACATTACAGAATAATGCTAACTTGTCTTTGATCTCTTGATTGATTCCATGTGATGTTCTACAAAAAATAAAATCTGGGGATAAACCAATCTCTCTTAATTTCATCACAGAATGTTGTGTTGGTTTTGTTTTGATCTCACCACTTGCAAAAATATGTGGTAATAGTGTTACATGAATAATAAGCGAATTAAAATAACCTACATCTAAAGAAAACTGTCTGATTGCTTCTAAGAAAGGTAAACTTTCAATATCACCAACTGTTCCACCTACCTCGCAAATAACCACATCATATTTTTTGCTATCTGCTAAGTGATTAATGCGTTGTTTGATTTCATCTGTCACATGGGGAATCACTTGGACTGTTTCACCCAAATATCCTCCAGAACGCTCCTTATCTAAAACAGTGCTATAAATTTGTCCTGAAGTTGCATTATTGTCTTTTGACATGTTCTCATCAATAAATCTTTCATAATGTCCTAAATCTAAATCGGTTTCAGATCCGTCATCTAACACAAATACCTCACCATGTTGATAAGGATTCATTGTTCCTGGGTCAATGTTTAGATAAGGGTCTAATTTTAGAATATTTACTTTTAATCCAGCGCTTTTAAGAAGATAGCCGATTGAAGAAGCAGAGATACCTTTCCCAAGACCGGACATTACCCCTCCAAGCACAAATATAAATTTCGTTTTAGATTTCATAATATTTCAAATCTTCTCTGACATCAATACTTCTATGCTGAAAATCACTAATTAATAGTTTAATTGCAATATTATTATCCAAGGCTCTTAATTGCTCCAACTTCCATTTTTTTTCATTCTCTGACTGCTCTAAATTGGTAAATTTCTCCAGTGTTTTTTTCCGATATGCATAAATACCAATATGGCGGAAATATTGCACCTCTTTATTATCAATGGTTCTTTCAAAGGTGTGTGCATTATTGTCTGTATCTAAAGACACTTTTACTACATTTGGGTTCTCTAAATCATCATTGTTTAAATCAGTTGATGCAACAGAAGCCATTTCAACTTGAGGATCATCAAATAATTCAATAAGGTTATCAATCAATTGTGCATCAATATTCGGTTCATCTCCCTGAATATTAACCACAACATCACAATTAAATTTTCCTGCAACTTCTGCCACTCTATCTGTTCCAGATTCATGTCCTTTTGATGTCAAGATTGTTTCCGAATCTTTATTGAGATGAGATAGTGTTTCCATTGAATCAATAGCGATTACCAAATGGCTTAGCAATTTTGATTCTTTAGCATTGTCATACACATGCTGAATAACAGACTTTCCGTTGAGAGGGTGGACAATCTTTTTTGGAAATCTAGTGGAATTTAATCGACCAGGAATAACACCTAAATTCACTGGCTTTCCTTCTTAACAACCAAAGGAACTTCAATATAATCTTTAGATGATTTTGGGCTATTATCAATTACAGACTCTTTAGGCAAAGAATCTTCGAAAGTATCTTCTCGCAATGAGCTCTTCATATCGTGCACATTAACTAATTCATCTACATTTTCTGTATCTATCTCATTTAATAAATCCATATAATCCAAAATATTATTCATGTCTTCAGTATGATTAGCTAATTCTTCTTTTGAGAGAGAAAGTCGTGAAAGCGATGCTATTTTTTTGACTTCTTTTTGCGATACTTTTTGTTTTTTTGACATAGTAAAATTATTTAAATGAATTTATAAGATAAGTATCTATTCATCAAGGAAAAGCACGATAAGAAACGTTGTAGAAATAAGGTTAAGATTTATATTTTTCAGTTAAAGAAATTTCATCAACTCTTCCTTGAAAATGCCCATTATAGATATTATCAGCCATCCATTCTTTTTCAATTTCAATCTCTTCTAATAATAAATTTTTCCACCAATACCTATTTTCTGGATCCCAACGATATTTTCTCGATTTTAGTAGATCTTTTGTTTCAAAAGGACTATTTAATGCAGCAATCTTATAGGTAGGCTTTCCTGCATTGACTAATAACTCTAGTGACGCCTTATCTAATCCTTCAACATCATGTGTCACGAGATGGATTAATGCATCTACATCAGACATAGCACGATGAGATTCATAATAAAAACCATGCCAGATACATAAAATCTCCTGACCTCTAGCTCCAAATCCTCGTTCTGGCCAATTAATATCATTTACAGAGCATACCCATACTTTATCCTGTGAAAGCGGCAAATATCGATCCATAAATGCACGATCAAAACTAGCATTATGTGCTACAATAATATCAGCATTACTAACAACGCAAGATACCGATTCCCAATCCAGAGAGTGTCCTGCCACAATTTCATTAGTAATACCTGTAATTCTTGTAATTTCTGGATCAATATCTTCTTCTGGATCATTGAATGATTCATATTCATCTACAATACCTAGCAATTCCCCATTATTTTTATCAATAGCAGTTAACTTGCCAGCGAATTCTATAATCTTGCATGTATCTTTATTGAGCCCTGTTGTTTCAAGATCTAAGAAGCATACTTTTACAGCATTATCATTATGATAATCATTAGGCAAGTCTGTGAAACTTTCGCCTTTGAACTTGTAAAGTTCAATCTTTTGATTATCACTAATAATTTTATTGAGAAATGTCATAATATTACTGACGAGGGATTTGTTTATCCATCATTGCCGCATGATATACAAATGATGCAACAATGACTGCATTCTTCTTTAAATCTTCTATTGGTAATGTATCATAAAAATCTAAATTGGTATGTCCGCCTGTTCCTCCAACTCTATCTTGTAAAAATTGGAAAGCTGGAAGACCTACACGATGAAATGGAATATGATCAGTGCTACCAACAGATTGTGGGGAGACTGTTGTCATACCCAAATCATTGAAAGGTTTTGTCCAAGCAGAAAATACATCATACGCATTTTCATTCCCTTGAAGATAGATTCCACGATATAATCCTGGGCCATAATCTTGATTAAAGTATACTGAAAATTTTTCATAATCAGGTTTTGGGTTGTCTTCATTACCAAAGTGTTTTTCTACATACTTTTTTGAGCCCCATAATCCTTGTTCTTCGCCACTCCATAGTGCAATACGAATGGTTCTTCTTGGCTGTACACCCATTTCCTTTAAAATACGTACCGCTTCTAACATGACAGCAACACCTGATGTATTATCACTTGCATTTGGACTTGCATGCCATGTGTCAAAATGTGCTCCAAGCATTACCACTTCATCTTTTAAATCTGATCCTGGAATTTCAGCTATAATATTTCTGGCTTCTCTTCTTTGATTCCCAATAGTCGTTCTTACATCAACTTCAATTTTCACAGGGATACCACGCTCAAGAATGCGATACATGCGATTGTAATGTTCTGGAGTAACTGCGATCAATGGTAAATGATTTATTGTATCTTTCTTCTCATATACATCTTTCTTTGCTCCTGGTCTAGCAAATCCTCTTACTGCTGCTAACCAACCACTACGAGACTCTAAAATAACTGATACGCCTTCCTTTTTAAAAAACGCATTGCGCTCTATGCTACTAATACGTTTTTTTGAAGAACTGCTTTGATTATTTCCTGATGTACGAGGTTTTCTTGGACCTTCTTTTTCTTTCAATTCTTCATCGCTCCAAGGTTTTACTCCATCTCGAAATCTATCTAAATTAATAGTAGGCGGAGAAGTAGACAGCACAGCTTTCCCTCTTAGCTTACCTTTATATTTTTTTAAATCTGATTTGGTTCGAATATCTGCAATTACTGTATCTAATTGTTTCTTTCCCATTGTTCCAGGTGTATGTGCAATAGGATATCCTAACATTGGTTGATAATCTGGTTCTAATAAATGGAGACTAAAATAAGTATTGTCCCAACTCACACCGTAATCCATAAAAGATTCAATTTGTACGTTCTCGAGACCAATATTGTTTAAATGCTCTATCGCCCATTCTTGTGCACGATACATATCATCAGAATTTGTTAGGCGAGCACCTAATACATCAGTCATATAAGAAAGTGTATTTGGTAGATCTGAATGATTGAGTCCTTCTTCACGAATTTGTGATACTACATCAGTATCAACAGAGTATTCTTGTGCAAAAAGAATGCTAGAAAAAATAATTAATGTTATAAATCTCATACTATTTAACCTTCCGATTATGCTGAACAATGCAAGAATTTAATGATGTGTTACCGAAGTAAAAAGAAAATAGGGATTAGAAGATAGTTATGCTAATAGCTATGCTATCCCAGCTCTAACCCCTATTTTCCCCATGCAAAATAGAAGTATAGCTCTGATAAAATTTAAAATGGTGGAGTGTCCATAAATAAATATAAGGATAAAAATTGAAACTAAATAAGTTTATCGTATCAATAAGTCTTATTTACTCATCAATTTCATAACGATCACAATAGCAATTCCTATACCAAACCCTACTGCATAGTCATCTAAAGCAACACCAACTGCAACACCTACTCCAACTCCAATTCCAGTCATTGCTCCAAGTGATAATTTTTTACCCATTTTATAGTTCCTCCATTTGTTTTTGTCGGGGTGGCAGGATTTGAACCTGCGACCCCCTGCTCCCAAAGCAGGTGCGCTAACCGGACTACGCTACACCCCGAAATTTACATGGGTGACTGATGGGACTCGAACCCACGACAGCCGGAATCACAATCCGGGGCTCTAACCAACTGAGCTACAGTCACCATTGGCTTAAACTTAAATAAGCTTGCAAACTTATTATAGTTTACGTTTTTACACAAGTAGAGTTAAATTTTTACAAATAATCCAAAATGAGCACTTTAAACAAATACTTAATGAAACAATCCTTTATTCCTTTCATTCTTTCTGTGGGAGTAATTACTACAGTCTTGTTTCTTCAGTTCTTAATTAGAGCTATTGATCGTTTCCTAGGCAAAGGATTAGATGCATTTATTATATTTGAATACCTCTATTTAAATCTTGCATGGATTATTGCATTATCTGTTCCGATGTCTCTTTTAATATCGAGTGTAATGACTTATGGAAGAATGTCACAAAAAAATGAGATTACGGCCCTAAAATCTGCAGGTGTTAACTTATTTAGTATTATCAAACCGGCATTATGGTTTGGAAGTATCGTGGGATTCTTATTATGTCTATTCAATAATTTTGTCCTTCCTGATATGAATTATAACGCTCGATTGTTAGCAAGAGATATCTATCAAAAAAAACCTGAACTGACTATTGAACCTGGATATTTTGTAGATATGATCCCACAATATACCATGATTGTTAAAGAATTAGATGGAAATCAATTTAAAGATGTCAAAATATTCAGCAAAAATACACAATCAGAACAAACTACTATATATGCTGAGACAGGTTCTTTAGAATCTAAGGATGGTGTCATCACGGTGAACCTACAAAATGGTGAAATTCATGAGATTGATTTAGAGAATTATGACCATTATCGTAAAATCAAATTTGGTACACACCAGATTATTATTTCTATGGATGATCTATTACTAAATAGAACTAGTGAATCAAATCGCACTGATCGTGAAATGAGAGTGCCTGCGATGATTGAAAAAATTCAACAAAATAAAGTATCTATAGAACAAATAAAGAAACGTATTGAAACTGTTAAAAATGATCTTGGTATTGAAAACAACGCTGATATGAGTCTTGCAAATATTATTGCTGAAATTGAACTGCTAAAAAATGATGCGACTCCTAACATAGAGGAAACAAGAGACTATAATAACGATATTCCCGTAGGCGAATATGAACAAAAAGAAAAAATACGCTCATTAAACAATAACGCAAGACAATTTCAAAATGAATTCACCCTTATTGAAAATTATGAAAAGAATAATAATAAATTCCTTGTTGAGATTCACAAAAAATTTACTCTCGCAGTGGCGTGTATATTATTTACTCTTGTTGGAGCACCGCTAGGTATATTAGTAAAAAGAGGTGGAATTACAATTGCCTCTGCATTGAGTATTGCATTCTTCCTCATCTACTATATCTTATTAATATGGGGAGAACAGCTAGCTGATAGAGCTCTTTTAGATCCTGCAGTTGGTTCTTGGATGCCGAATATTATCTTATTGATAGTAGGACTAATTATCTTATTTTTATCTGATAAAAAGAATTAATTAGATGTCGGCTGATTACTCTTTAAGAAAATTTCTAATTCTGTTTTTTTAGTCCTTGAGCTAGGTAATCTTTTTGTTTCAGAATCAATTTCGACTTCTACAACCCCTTCAGGCATATCAAATGGTTCATTTGGAATGTTTAATGTTTTATGAGCCTCTTTCATAAATAATGCCCATGCAGGCAAAGCTGCTACACTGCCTGCTTGACCTTTTCCAAGACTAATAGGGTATTGGTCTACCCCAAACCATGCTCCAGCAGTAATGCTAGGAGTAAACCCAACAAACCATGCATCACTCCAATTCTGTGTAGTGCCAGTCTTGCCGCCTGCTGCATGTCTAAATTTATATTTCCACCTTACGCTTCCCCCGGTTCCTTTATCCATCACTGTTTGTAATAAATTAGTAACCATATATGCTGTTTCTGGACTTAATACCTCTTTCTGTGTGTTGGTAAATTCCTTTATTGTTTGACCGTACTTATCTTCAATTCTAGTGATTGCAATTGGAGAAGAATAAATTCCTCTATTAGCGAATGTTGCATAAGAAGCAACAATTTCTATTGGCTTCACTTCAGAAGTTCCTAATGCAATTGCATCTACAGCTCGAATTGGAGAAGTAATTTGCATTCTTCTTGCTATATTTTTTACCTGTTGCGGCGGAACCAATTCTTGGACCATACGAACAGAGATTAAATTTAATGATCGGCGTAATCCTTCTCTTAGTGTAGTCAATCCTCCTGTGCTATTATCATAATTTCTAGGAGTCCATTTTTCTTTCTCTCCTTTAGCATTATTACGATATAGGGCAACAGGTTGATTAAGAAGTTGTGTTGTTACTGGATAATTATTATCTATTGCTGCAGTATAAATATATGGTTTAAATATTGAGCCAGGTTGTCTTAGAGCTTGAGTTGATCGATTGTATTGATCTAAATAATCAGATCGTCCACCAATCATTGCTAAAATCTCTCCATTTTTACTGTCTATAGCAATAAAAGCACATTGCACTAATAAGTTTCCTCTTAAATCTTCATACAACTTCATCTGCCCATTTAACATCATCTTAACAGAGTCTTCTGGAAAGATTCCTAGGTATCCTAACTTTGAAAATCTATCATTATCTTCAAAAAGTTGAGCGTTAAATTCATCCTGATTTTTCTTTAATGTTTTCATCACAGCATCTTCTGCAATTTTTTGAAGACGGTAATCTAAAGTGGTATGAATCTTTAGACCATCCTGATAAATATTGATACCCAATTCATCATCTTGCTTCTCTAAAATTCTTCTAACATGTTCTGCAAAATAAGGAGCTTTACCTCTTGGAATCTCATAGGAAATATTATCGGGTATAATACTATTATTCTCTATATACTGTTGATGATCAATATAATCTTGATTATACATTACACGTAAAACAATAGATCGTCTTTCAATCGCTTTATTTAAATTTCTCAAAGGAGAATAGTTAGCAGGAGAAGGTAATAATCCTATCAACATTGCAGATTCTCCTATTGTTAATTCTGATGCCTTCTTATTAAAATATCTTTTTGCTGCTGACTCAATACCATAGGTTCCATGGCCGAAATGTACAGTATTTAAGTACATTTCTAGGATTTCTGGTTTCGTATAAGTCCTTTCAATTTGAATCGCTGTAATCATCTCTTTCAGTTTTCTTGTTATGCTATCCCTAAATCCAACCTCCTTATAGAGATTTCTAGCTAATTGCTGAGAAAGGGTGCTAAATCCTTGCCTAAAACTCATTGAAGAAACATTGACTATAATAGCACGAAATACACTTTGTAAATCAACGCCCCAGTGTTGATAAAATCTTTTATCTTCTGACGCAATCGCCGCATGCTTAAGATGTTCTGGCATCTCTTCTATATCAATAAATACTCTTTTTTGTATATAAAATTCACCAATGACTTCGCCATTGCGGTCATATAATGTAGATAACATTGCAGGATCGAAAGTTTCTAAACGTTCCAAGGAAGGCAGGTCTCTCGATAGATATACAATATAGAAAATTACTAAAATGGATAGATAAGCAATTATTCTAACAGAGGTTAGAAATGATTTAGTCATATTTTTTTGGAGAAACCATTAATTCTGGTTTAACGATTTCATCAAACTCTTGTTCCGAAAGATATTTCAATTTTTTTGCACTTTCTTTTAATGAAATATTTTCTTTTAAAGCTTTTTTTGCAATTTCTGCTGCTTTTTCATATCCAATGACTGGATTTAATGCTGTTACGAGCATTAATGATTTATTTAAATTTTCTTCAATCTTTGCCTTATTTGCCTCTAAGCCATCCAACGCATTTAACGTAAAAGACTCAGCTGCTTCTCCTAATAAAGTAATGGACTCGTGAATAGAAGATGCAATAATTGGTCTATAAGTATTTAATTCAAAGTTGCCATTGGATCCTCCATAATTAATTGTCAAATCATTGCCTAAAATTTGTGCATAAACCATATTTACTGCTTCGCACTGTGTTGGGTTAACTTTCCCGGGCATAATAGAACTGCCTGGTTCATTTGATGGAAGTATCAACTCTCCAATTCCTGCCATAGGGCCACTTGCTAGCCATCTAATATCATTAGCAATTTTGTTTAGTGAGCCTGCGCATATTTTAACTTGAGAAGATAAATTAGATATAGCATTTTGAGATGATAGTAACTCAAATTTATTATCACATACATTAAATTCTATACCAGTCTCCTCTGTAATAAAGCCAGTTGCCAATATATCAAATCCTTCTACTGTATTAATTCCTGTTCCTACGGCAGTTCCACCAATTGGAAGCTGTGCACACTCCTTGACTGCATTTTTTATTCTTTTGATATCATGGCTAACCATTGAAGCATATCCAGAAAATTCTTGCCCTAATCGGATAGGAGTTGCGTCTTGCAAATGTGTTCTACCAACTTTTATAATCTTATTAAACTCTTTGGTTTTCTTTTTTAGTGATTTCTCTAAAAGCTCTAAACTAGGTAATAAGCTATCTTCTACAGCTAAAACACATCCTACAAGAGTCGCAGTTGGAAATGTGTCATTAGTAGATTGAGACATGTTTACATGATCATTTGGATGAACAAATTTATATTCCCCTAATTCCCCTCCCAATATTTCATTGGCTCTATTAGCTATTACTTCATTTACATTCATATTAGTCTGGGTTCCACTTCCTGTTTGAAATACTGGCACAGGAAATTGATCAAGAAATTTTTCTGGGTAATCAATGAGATTATCACATGCTTTTATAATAGCGTTGGCTAATTTTTTTGATAATTTTTTCTGAGAATGATTAGCCATTGCTGCAGCTTTTTTAATAATGACATATGGTAGGATAAGACTAAACTCCATTGGCCATCCAATTTGGAAATTTTCAATAGCTCGTTGAGTTTGTGCTCCAAAATAAGCATTTTTAGGTACTTTTATTTGACCAATACTATCTTTTTCGGTTCTAAACTTTGTCATTTAACCTCCCATGTATCTCCAGCATGCAGTAAATCATGTAGGCTTTTACTTTTTTGCTTACTTGCCTCTTTCATCTGATTTGACATCAGATCATCATACGTTGCTCTCTCTTTACAAAATAACACTCCCAGAGGTTCAGGGAAATCTTTATTTGCAGTAAAATCAGAAAGCATAGACCCTATAAAAGCATCAGATTCATCATGAACTAAAATATCTTCGATTGAATATTTTTTTCCTATCTTTACCACTTTTGGCTTAGTCCCATCTAAATAAATTCCTTTATCCTTCTCAGAGCCAAAAATCATTGGTTCGCCATTTTCAAGGTATAAAAGTTGTTCAGCTTTTGTATCTCTATCAGTTAAATTTCCAAAAGCTCCATCATTAAAAATATTACAATTTTGATAAATTTCAATAAATGCTGTTCCATTGTGTTCATGTGCTCTTTTTATCATGCTCTGTAAATGTTTTAATTCTTTATCAATCGTTTTAGCTACAAAAGATCCTCGTGCACCAAGAGCAAGTTGGGTAGGCTTAAAAGGATAGTCTAATGATCCCATAGGAGTAGAGTATGTGACTTTTCCCTGTTCTGATGTAGGAGAATATTGTCCTTTTGTTAATCCATAAATTCTATTATTAAATAACATTACATTAATATTAATATTTCTTCTAAGTAGATGAATTAAATGGTTACCGCCAATTGCAAATCCATCTCCATCTCCAGTAACTACCCACACTGATAAATCAGGATTAGCTAGCTTTAAGCCACTAGCAATTGTTGGGGCTCTTCCGTGAAGCGTATGAAAACCATATGTATTCATATAGTATGGAAATCTGCTTGAACACCCTATGCCTGACACAAAAACTGTATTTTCTTTATTCTTAGTAACCTGAGGAAATACTTTCTGCACTTGAGCTAATATCGCATAGTCTCCACATCCAGGACACCAGCGTACAGGTTCCTTTGATTGAAAATCAGATTTTTTTAATAATGGCTTATCGCTCATTGAAGTAGCTCCTTTGACTTTTCTATAATAGTTGAAGCACTTAATGGTTTGCCTTTAATTTCATTTAATCCTACTGCATCAACTAAATACTCTGCGCGGATGATATGACGGAGTTGCCCTGTATTTATTTCAGGTATTAATACTTTTTTATAATTAGATAAGATCTTTTTTAAATCGCTAGGTAATGGATTAATCCATCTCAATGAAACATGTGCTACTTTAAATTTTTCTTTTAATAATTGTTCTGTGGCAGTCTTACATGATCCATGCGTACTACCCCAACTTAAAACTAATAGGTCTCCTTTCTTCTCACCATAAATGTTGGTTGGTGGCATTTCATTAGCGATATTGGCTACTTTCTGAACTCGAGTTAAAGTCATATGATGATGATTATCTGCATCATAGTTTAACTTACCTGTTACGTCTTGTTTCTCAATTCCTCCAAGGCGATGCTCTAAGCCTTTTGTTCCTGGAATAGCCCAATTTCTAGATAAAGTATCCTTATCTCTCTTATAGGGCAAATGTTCTTCATCTGATAGACTTTCTTTTACAAAATCTACATTAAAATCTTCTAAATCGTCTGGATTTGGAATGATCCATGGTTCTGAACCATTAGCTAAATAGCCATCTGTCAACATAATTACTGGAGTCATGTATTTTACTGCAATTCTGCAAGCTTCATATGCAGTATGATAGCAATCTCCTGGAGTGGTTGCAGCAATCACTGCCACCGGTGCATCTCCATTTCTTCCATACATAGCTTGAAATAAATCTGACTGCTCAGTTTTTGTAGGTAATCCAGTACTTGGTCCACCTCTTTGCACATTAATAACTACTAATGGCAATTCAGTAATCAATGCCAATCCTAAAAATTCTCCTTTTAATGCAATGCCTGGTCCAGATGATGCAGTAACACCTAATGATCCACCAAATGAAGCTCCTAATGCTGCTCCTATACCAGCAATTTCATCCTCAGCTTGATATGTCTTTACACCAAAATTTTTCCAATTAGCTAGTGTATGGAGAATATTGCTTGCTGGTGTGATTGGATAGCCAGCAAAAGTTAAGTTGAGACCGCTTTTTTCTGCGGCAGTCAAGAGACCTAAACACGAAGCTAAAGTTCCATTCATATTTCTATATTTTCCAGAAGGTAATTTTGCTTTTTCTACAATATATCTTGTGGTAAATAGCTCAACTGTATCTCCATAATTATATCCTGCATGTAATGCTTTGACATTTGCATCAATAATATCTGGTTTAGACTTAAATTTTTGATTCAACCATTTAATAGTAGGTTCTAATGGTCTATCATAAATCCAAAATAATACTCCGAGAGCACATAAATTTTTTGTTCTATCAATTAACTTCGGTGCTAAATCGATATCTTCGCATGCTAACTCTACTAACTTGTTCATTTCAATAAAATGAGTAAGATAATTTTCATCCAATGATCCGTCCTCTGTTGGATCGCTTTCGTATCCAGCAAGTTTTAAATTTTTTGAAGTAAAGGCATTTTTATTGATAATTAATGTCCCTCCTCGATTTAGTTCTTTTAAATGAACCTTTAATGCAGCAGGATTCATCGCTACTAATACATCTGGCTTTTCACCTGGAGTATGAATTTCTTGAGAGCTAAAATGAATCTGGAATGAACTCACTCCTGCTAAAGATCCAGCAGGTGCACGAATTTCAGCAGGGAAATCTGGTAAGGTACTTAGATCATGCCCCATAATTGCAGACGTTTGCGTAAATCTCCCTCCCGTCAACTGCATTCCATCTCCGGAATCTCCGGCAAATCGAATTGTTACACTATCTAATGTTTCTACTTTAGCTTTTTTACTCATCGCTGTCTTCAAATGAACACCAATTTACATTACGGAAATAAAGTAAGCAATTAGTATAGGAATTAATAAATATTTCCTAAAATTATAGGACATAAAGGTTCTATAGGTTAAATTTTTTTTCTGTTATGAAAGATATAAAAAATAGCATCATTGAGATACTAAAACAGTGTAATGATCCTGAGCTTCCTATTGATCTCTGGAATCTTGGATTGATTTATGACTTAAAGATATATGAACAGCCAAAAAATAAATTTGGTGTAGACATTACTATGTCATTAACTACACCAGGATGTTCAATGGGTCAGTATATGGTAGAAGATATAAAAAGCAAAATTGCAATATTAGAATATATGACTAATGTAAATGTAGATATTACATTTGATCCGCCTTGGAGTCCTGAAATGATGACAGAAGAAGGAAAACAAAAGCTTGGTTTCTAATATGAAAAATGAAAATATAGAACAGCCAATTACTATCACAAAAAAAGCTGCTACTCGACTTAAAAATATCATGAAGAGCGAGGAACCATCAACAAAAGGTATTCGTGTTGCTATTGATACGGGGGGTTGTTCAGGAATGTCATATAATATTACTTTTGACGGAGAGAAAAAAGAATTTGATAAGGTATACGAAAGTCATGGTATTCAAATTTTTTGTGATGTGAAGAGTTGGATTTATGTTAGAGGATGCGAGATAGATTTTTCCAACGATTTATTAAATGGAGGGTTTAAAGTTAATAATCCAAATGCCGAGCGAACATGCGGGTGTGGTATTAGCTTTTCAGCGTAATGATAGATAAAAATCAAAAAATTATTGATTCAACCCTGGATCAAGAATATAAATATGGTTTTACCACCGATATTGAACAAATTACATTTGAACCTGGTTTAAATGAAGATGTCATTACACGACTTTCTAAATTGAAAAAAGAGCCTCAATGGCTATTGGATTGGAGACTAAAAGCATACAAAAACTGGCAAAAAATGGAAGAGCCTACATGGGCTCAAGTCGATTATACTCCTGTTGACTATCAATCATTAAGTTACTACGCAGCTCCTAAACATAAAAAAAATGCAAGTCTTGATGATGTTGATCCAAATATTATAGAAACATATAATAAATTAGGTATTTCATTGAATGAACAAAAACGTCTTGAAGGTGTTGCAGTAGATGCTGTATTTGATAGCGTATCTGTAGCAACAACTTTTAAAAAAGAATTATCAAAACATGGTATTATTTTTTGTTCTTTTTCGGAAGCGGTCATTAATCACCCTGAATTAGTCAAAAAATACTTAGGATCAGTCATTCCTCGTACAGATAACTATTTTGCTGCATTAAATTCAGCAGTATTTAGTGATGGATCCTTTGTGTATATCCCAAAAAACGTGCGCTGTCCGATGGAGCTTTCTACATATTTTAGAATTAATGCAGCCAATACAGGTCAATTTGAAAGAACGCTTATTATAGCAGATGAAGGTAGCCATGTTAGCTATTTAGAGGGATGTACAGCTCCAATGCGTGATGAAAATCAATTACATGCAGCATGTGTTGAATTGGTAGCGCATAAAGATGCAACAATCAAATATTCTACAATTCAAAATTGGTATTCTGGAGATAAAAATGGTAAAGGTGGAATCTATAACTTTGTTACTAAAAGAGGAAAATGTGTTGGAGATAGATCTAAAATTTCTTGGACTCAAGTAGAAACTGGATCTGCAGTTACATGGAAATATCCTAGCGTAATTATGCAGGGTGATGATAGTGTTGGAGAGTTTTATTCTGTTGCAGTAACAAAACATAAACAGCAAGCTGACACTGGAACAAAAATGATTCATATTGGGAAAAACACGAAAAGCACAATCATTTCTAAAGGAATATCAGCTGGAGAGGGACAAAATACATATAGAGGTGGAGTTAAAATTCTGAAAAATGCAGATAATGCACGAAATTTTTCACAATGTGACTCTATATTAATTGGTGACAAATGTGGTGCACATACTTTTCCATATATTGATGTTAAAAATCCAACTGCAAAAATGGAACATGAAGCAACGACATCAAGCATAGGTGAAGATCAATTATTTTATTGCAATCAAAGAGGTATCAACCTAGATGATGCAGTATCTATGATTGTTAATGGGTTTTGTAAAGAAGTATTTGCTGAACTACCAATGGAATTTGCCGTAGAAGCAAAACAATTAATTGAAGTAACATTAGAAAATAGCGTGGGGTAATAATGATTAAGATTAAAAAATTAGAAGCATCAGTAGAAGATAAAAAGATTTTAAATGGGATCAATTTAGAAATTCCTAAAGGAGAAGTTCATGTGATCATGGGTCGTAATGGCTCAGGAAAAAGTACATTAGCTAATGTTATTGCAGGAAACGAAGCATACGAAGTCAATGGCGGTTCCATTGAAATGAATGGGAATGATATTATAGAAATGAGTATCGAAAACAGGGCACTTCAAGGGTTATTCCTATGCTTTCAATACCCAGTAGCTATACCAGGAGTAAGTATGGCATATTTTTTAAGAGCAGCATTAAATGCTCATAATAAACACGCTGGTAAAGATGATATAGATGCTGTTGAATTTCTAACTAATGCTAAAAAGATACTATCGCATCTTGGATTAGATGATTCGTTCCTAAAAAGATCTATCAATGATGGATTCTCAGGAGGAGAGAAAAAGAAAAGTGAAATCTTGCAACTATTAATGCTTAATCCTCAATTTGCTGTTTTAGATGAAACAGACTCTGGATTAGATGTTGATGCATTACGCACCGTTGCAGAAGGGGTCAATGAATTTAACAATGATGATAATTCTGTTCTAATCATTACTCACTATCAACGACTATTGAATTATATTAAGCCAGATGTGGTCCATATTATGATTGATGGAGAGATTGTAAAGTCGGGAGACATGAATCTTGCAAAGGAAGTGGAAGAAAAAGGCTACTCATGGCTTGTGAAATAAAAATATGTTAAAAAAAATACAACAAGATAGTCATGATCAATTTGAAGAGTTAGGATATCCATCCAAAAAACTTGAAAATTGGAAATTTTCCTCAAGTAAGCACTTGAAAAAATACAAATCAGATAGTAGTCACAATAAAGATTTATCAATTGATCAATATAAAGATCAATATACTTTATGCTTTATTAATGGGAAATTATCAGAAAAATCACTGAATGATTTTGCCTATAAAGATGATATATCTATATCAGATATAGAAACATTAAATGATAATAGCTTATGTGTGACATCATCTCATTTTAAAAAAGAAGCTTTTTTTCATCTTGGACTATCTACTGTCAAAACTGGAAAATATTTTGAATTTAAAAAAGGAGTGGATTTTGATAATCCAATTGAAATTGTGAATCTATATGATAAAAATAGCAAAGATTTGAGAATTTCATCTTTTAATATTTTCAAAATTAATACAGGGAATAATATTTCCATCATTGAGAAAGATATTAATCAAGGAGTCGATAGTTTTAATCTCAGTCTTAAAAAATTTATATGTTCTGATGATTCTACTTTGAATCATTCTATGATACACAATGATAATACTGGCAGTAATTACTTAGGATATCACTATTATGAACTAGGAAGAAATACTTTCTTAAACATTGATAGCATGAATATCCAATCAACATTCAATAAAAACTTTATAGAAGTAGATTTTAATAAAGAAGGATCAGAGGCTAAGATTAATATGTTGAATCTTGCAAAAAATGATCAACACTTAGATAACAATATTTTAATGAATCATAATGCAGAACATTGTACAAGCTTTCAAAATGTACGTAATATTTTGGATGATGAATCAACATGTGTATTCAATGGGAAAGTAATCGTAGCAGATGGAGCTCAAAAAACAGACTCTAATCAATCAAATCAAAATTTGCTATTATCAAAAAATGCAACAGTACATTCCAATCCTCAATTAGAAATTTATGCCGATGATGTAAAATGTGGCCATGGTTCTACTACCGGAGCATTAGATAAAGATAGTATATTTTATCTGAGGGCAAGAGGAATTAATCAAGCAGATGCAAATAACATGTTAATTAAAGCATTTGCACAAGAAATTCTGGAAGAATTTATTAATATAACCAACTTATCTGAGTATCACTTAAATCATTGGATTGATGAATAGCATAATTGAAAAACTATCTCCTATTAGAGAAGGATTTGCGACACTTGATGGTCAAGATAGATTAGTCTATCTTATTGATTTAGGTAAAAAAATTAATCAAATCGATGAAAAGCATAAAACAGAAGCAAATAAAGTGCATGCATGTACATCGCAAACATGGATTAATATTGTAGATGAGGATAATATTACGTTCACTGTTGATTCTGAAAGTGCAATAGTTAAGGGGCTACTCAGAGTATTACAAGTTGGTTTCAATAATCAAGAAAAAAAGAATATTATTGATTTTATTAATGATTTTGATGAACCTATAAAGATTTTTGAATGGCTTAATATAGGACCAACGATTTCTAGTCAAAGACAGAATGGATTTATTGGAGCTATGCTATTTATTAAGAAAGAATTAACAAATGAATAAAGAATTCACAATTCAAGATGATGTCTATGTATTCAGTGTACCTGATGGACAAAAGACTCTCCTGACTAAAGGAATGACTGGTATCATCTCTCAATCTTTGGGAGATAATTTTACTATTATTGTTGAAGGAAATATGTATCAAGTCAAAGGAATTGATGGTGAAGCTATCGGAGAAGAAAAACGATCAATAGATTCTAATAACTTTGCTAATAAAGAAGAAATTTGGAATGTATTACATACATGCTACGATCCTGAAATTCCTGTCAATATTGTCGATCTAGGCCTTGTATACAATACAGAAATTAAAGAAGAAGAAGATGGGGTAAATATTAGTATACAAATGACCTTAACTGCTCCTGGATGTGGTATGGGCCCTGTTATTGCTGATGAAGTTAAAGAAAAACTATCAGCATTAAGTGGTGCTAAAAATGTAGATGTCGAATTAGTATGGGAACCACAATGGAACCAAGATATGATGTCTGATGCGGCAAAATTACAACTTGGATTGTATTAAATATGGATATTCAAAAAATAAGAGAACAGTTTCCTATTCTTCGCGAAAAAAATCGTGACAAAGATCTTATTTATCTTGATAGTGCTGCAACATCATTACGACCTGTATCTGTAATTGGTTCAGAAATACTATTCTATCAAGAATATGGTGCTAGTATTCATAGGAGTGTTTATGAATTAGGCGAGAAAGCAACCAATTCCTATGAAAATACAAGAAAAAAAGTGGCTAAATTTATTGGATCAGATAGCTCAGAATCTATTGTGTTTACAAAAAGCGCTACTGAGTCAATTAATCTTGTAGCAAATGCTTGGGGTTTTAAAAATTTAAAAAAAGGGGATATCGTACTTCTTACAGATATGGAGCATCACTCCAATATTGTCCCTTGGCAAATAATCTGTGATAAAACAGGTGCTAAAATTGAATATATCAAATCAACCAAAGATGGTACGCTTGATTTGCAAGAATTAGATAATGCATTAAATGATAAGGTAAAAATTGTGAGCTTTACTCACGTATCGAATGTGTTTGGAACCATTAATCCGGCAAAAACTATTATTGATAAAGCACATAAAAATGGTTCATTGGTATTATTAGATGGATGCCAAAGTGCCCCTCATCTTAAAATAGATGTTAAAGAATTAGATTGTGATTTTTTCGTGTTTTCAGCTCATAAAATGTTAGGTCCAACAGGCGTAGGGGTACTTTATGGTAAGACAGAGATTCTTGAAGATATGGATCCTTACCAGACTGGCGGTGGAATGATTAGAGATGTTACTATGGAAAAATCTAGTTGGAGTTGTCTTCCACATAAATTTGAAGCTGGTTCTCCTCCATCTGCACAGGTATATGGAATGGGAGCAGCAATTGATTTTTTAAACTTATATCCATCAGAATATGAAACTGTTTTTCAATATGCATTAGAAAAAATGTACAAAGTGGATGGGATCACGATTTATGGTAATGCGCCAGAAAGAACATCAACCATTAGCTTTAATATTAATAATATTGCTTCATTAGATATCGCACAGCTACTCGATTATGAAGGAATCGCTATTCGATCGGGTCATCATTGCTGTCAACCTCTCATGAAATCTTTAAATATTTCATCTTGCGCAAGAATTAGTTTTTATGTTTATAACACTATCGAAGAAGTCGATATTTTTATTGAAAAATTAAACGAAACAATCAAGAAACTAAGTTAATGGAAACTATCCTTTTAGATGATTTCCTGTCAGAAGGAATGATTAAAGAAAAAGAATTTCGTTCACAGATTGCAGGAATGAATTGGGAATCATTTAGAGATAAAAAAGTAATGATTAAAGGTTGTGCTGAGGTACCGGTCCCTACATGGGCATATTTGATTATTGCATCACATTTATCTAATTATGCAAAAAATATTTATTTTGGTGAACCATGTTCAGCAATTCAAATTTATAGTAGAAAGTCAAAAACTTGAATTTTAAAGCCGTCTGCCTTTCATAGACCTTACCTTTTTCAATAAATCAAGTGTAAGCTGTATGCCCTCCATCTCGCTGTGACGAGTACCTTCATATTCGATTCCGACATACCCATGATAACCTGCGTTTAGAACAATCTTCATCATTTTAAAATAATCAGTCCCGGTTTCATTGCCATGCTTATCAAATTCATGGCTTTTAGCACTAACAGCTTTTGCATATGGCATGATTTCTTTCATCCCCTTATATCGGTCATACCACTTGTCTTCTTCAAGTTTAAAATTACCAAAGTCTGGCAGGGTACCGACGCGAGGATGATCTACTTTTTCCATAACAGCGGATAACCATTTGCCATTGGATGAAAGTCCACCATGATTTTCAACAATTGTGTTGATGCCCAATGTATCACAAAATTCTGTAAGGCGACGTAAACCGTCGGTAGCTAATTCAATTTGGTCATTATATGTACCAAAGCTTCGAGCATTCACGCGAATGGAATGGCATCCCAAATATTGAGCGGCTTCTGCCCATTTATAATGATTTTCAACTGCTTGTGTTCTTTTATTCGAATCTGGATCACCAATATTTCCTTCTCCATCGCACATAATCAAAAGGCTTTTTATCCCGAGATCATCTGCTCTCATTTTCATTTCTTTGAGATAAGTAAGATTTTTTGCTTTATCAAAGAAAAAAGAGTTCACATACTCAACCGCTGAAATGTCAAATTTATTTTTTGCAATAGAATAAAAATCAAGATGGTCTATCTCTTTACTTTGTAAAGAACGATGTAGTGACCATTCGGCAAGTGATATTTTAAATGTTTTATTTGTGTTAGAACCCAGAATAATAGGGTTTCCTAGTCCAGTAAGTGTAATTCCCCCGGTAATTGTAGCAGATTGTTTAATGAAATCTCGACGTTTCAATTTATAACCTCCGAATACGAATATTTTTATACCATATTAGTCCATGATCTCCTTGGAAGCCAATATGACCTTCGGAGGCTTTTGCAAATAAAGGCATTTTATTGAATTTGCTTTTTTCCACCAAACTCCACATCATATCACTACCATAAATATATTCAACAATCTTTATTCCATTTAACCAATGCTCTACATGGTTATTTTTTACTTTGATTCGCACCTGATTGAACTCACCGACTGGCTTGACAACATTGACAGATGGAGCAATCAAAGCATATAGTGAACCAGCAGAAGTAAGTGTGTTTTTTCCATCTGTATGTTTTTCATCATCTACTATCTGCATTTCTGGTGCTGACTGCCAAATATAATCTCCTTCTTCAGTTGCAAAATAGAAAATACCGCTATTCCCTTTTTCGGGTACTTTCCATTCCAATTCTAACTCAAAATTTTTATAAACTTCCTCACTGATTAAATCAATACCATGGCCTGGCACAGTTTTTAGTGTGCCATCAACCACTTCCCATGAGTCAGGAAATCCGGATTGTTTATATCCCCGAAGGCCTTTAACAGTTTTTCCATCAAAAAGAACGGTCCATTTCGAATTGGATGAAAAACCAACCATAATAAGAAGTGAGATTATTATAAATACTGTTAAAAGTATGTTAAGATTTTTCACAGATTAATCTTTTGGGTTCCATTCACCTTGTGCTACCGCAGGTTTGAATGTGTCAATATCTGCATTGGGGAGTTGTATCGCTTTTCCTTGTTCTGCGCTCATATAAGCAGCCATAAGCAGTCGTGTCACCTCTAAACCATCATCAAAGTTTTCTTCGGGGCGTCTACCATTTAGAAAAGATTGTACCATATGTCTATTTTCAGCTGTATAGCCATATGCTTCCGCTTCGTTACTAACCACGGGCATACCACCGGATTCTGCATTCTGTTTTTCAACAAGATCTTCACCTTCTGAACCAGCCACCTTTCGACTAAAAAATACCTTCAAATCTGGGTCCAATGTATTAACAAACATAGAATATTCTGGCCCAAATAGTTCCATGCTGAGACGTAATCCTTCACCTACAAAACACCAAGATGTGGTAGTTTCAACAATGAGTTTATTATTATCTTCATCTAGATACTCAATTAATGAGCGGGCAAAATCTTCTGATGGACGTTTTGAATAGTCAGTTTTCCCATTACTATTGTCAGATAAGATTTTTACATATTCAGGGCGTTGCCATTTTAGACAATCTGTATGCGCACTAATACTGATTGGAGTGATAGAATCACGAGGTTTTCCTGGCTCTGTTAACATAAAACGTGCTTCTTCAACAGAATGGCACATCATATCATTTAAAACACCACCACCTTGTAATGATCCTTCCCAAAACCATGGCATATGGGGACCACTATGCTCTTCGGCTGCACGTGCTAAGTAAGGTCGACCAGTGGTTGCTGCACCTCTAGCCCAAACAATCTCTTTACCTCGCGTGATGGAAGGAGCAAAAATCTGATTTTCTAGATATCCATCTAGGAGATTTACACTTTGGGTCAGTTCTAAAACTTTTTTTGCTTCTTCTACATTTCTGCCTAAAGGTTTTTCACAGGTCACTCCGATTAGTTCCCCTTTTCCAGATGAAATAGCATTGGCAATTTCTTCAAATGTTTCAACTCTTGCAAAATTTGGAGAACATACCCACAAAGCATGGATATTAGGATCGGCAATCATATCAGTAATGGAATCATAAGCTTTCGCATCACTGCCTACACCAATCGTCCGCGCCAGAGTAGCTGATTCTTCAGCAGATGCTTTTGTACGAGACATGACACCTACTACATCTGCATCTCGTACCCCAACCAGAGATTGAATATGAAAGCGAGTAATAAAGCCTCCTCCAATAAATCCAATACCTAATCTATTTTTTTCCATTTTATAATTGCTCTTTAGAATTCAACTTATCTTTAAATCCAATAAAGAAATACACAATCACTACAGTGGTCATAAGAGCAAAAACCAACCAAAACTGTTGCCAGCTTTGAACAGACAATACTGTTTGGTCATTTAATAATAAATTATAAACATACCCAGCAACTTGTGCTCCAATAAACATACCCAATCCATAAGTGATTAAAACTAGAAATCCTTGTGCTTGACTTCTTATATCAGCTGTTGATTTTTTATCAACATAAATTTGTCCTGCAACAAAGAATAAATCATAGCAAATCCCATGTAAGATTATACCTAAAAAAACCAATGATGTAATCCCAGTTGGTGCAGAAACTGCAAATAGAGCATATCGAACAGCCCAGGCCAGCATTCCTCCTAATAGAATATATTTAACTCCATACCTAGCAAATAATAATGGTAAGATTAACATAAAAAGAACTTCAGACATTTGTCCAAATGACATTTTAAATGCTGGACTTGCAATCCCCATATCAGAAACAAAAATAGGTGCAAAATTATAATATGCAGCTAGGGGAATACAAATTAGAAAAGAAGATAACGCAAATACAAAAAATGATTTTGATTTCAGTTTATTTAGAGCGTTTAAACCAATAATATCTCTAAAAGAAATAGGCGCATCTTTACTTAATAGAGGAGGAGTTTTAGGCAAACTAAAACTATAAAAACCCAAAAATATTCCAGCAGTCCCAGCAATATAAAATGGAGTAGCATCATTATCTGCATTCAAAATCTTACTTACTAAAATACCAACAACAATCCAACCTAATGTTCCAAAAACGCGAATAAGGGGAAATTGTTTTTCTTGATTATCAATATGGCGAAAGGCTACAGAATTAGCAAGTCCCAAAGTTGGCATATAACAAATCATGTGCATAGCTAGCATTAGAATAAATATCATAGGTTTAGATGTGAAAAAAGGTGTTAAAAGCAGAAAACAACCGCTCAAAACATGGAGAATTCCTAATACTTTTTCGGCATTAAAATAACGATCAGCAACAAAACCAAGAAAAAATGGAGATATAATAGCTGCAAGAGGACTCACTGAATAAGCCCAATGCGTAATGGTTCCCATACCTTCAGCTACCATAAAATTCCCAACAGTAACATACCAGCCCCCCCAAACGAAAAATTGAAGAAACATCATTGTTCCTAAACGAAAATTTTTGGTCATTTATTCACCTTAAAATATCTGGTTTAAATCAATTTTCGATTGACTGGATCCCATTCAATTCTTCGACCAGTTAAATATGATTCTGTAGCCATATGACAAGCAACACCTTCATGAAGTGCTACCTCAATATTACATTTAGGCTGTCCTCCGCTTCTAATTGAATCTAGCCAGTCTTTAATATGAAGATGAGTTGGGTCAACTCGTTTTCCCTCTCTATAAGTATATAATAGCCCTTTATTCGCAAAATATTTAGAAGTTGCTGATGTTACACCATCAATTTGCTTTGATCCAGGCGAATAGGTATAAATTGGATATTTTGAATTGATAATACCTTGCTCAATACGTTCTTTGTATTGCGTTGATTGAGAATCTGCTGTTACAATAAATCCATGCACAGATCCACCTCCACTTTGACCGCCCATTTGCATAGTCGCATCGTGGCCCATGATTCGATTCCCACGTGCTTCATTACTCGAAAGTGATGCACTATAAAGAACAGTTAAATCTTTATCTGGATATTCAAAAGTTGCATTCCAAACATCTGGGACATCGCGTCCATCTTTATAAAAATAAATTCCTCCTGTCGAAGATGAATATTTTGGAATTCCCAAATCCATAATTTGATTGATAGCATCAAAATCATGTGACAATAAATCACCCGAAAGACCAGTACCATAATCAAACCAACAACGCCAACGGAAGAATCGTTTCAATGCTTCTTCACCAAATGGTATTTTATTGGGGGCTGGCTCTTGAAAGGTATCCCAATCGATTGTTTGAGCATTGCCTTTAGGGTGAATATCCCAAACCCAAGCTCCCCATGGAGAATTACGGTTTGTAGTTAACTCCACTAGGTTTATTGTACCCAATAAGCCTTGTTGAACGATTTTTTTTGCTTTTTCATTAGCTTCTACCTGTCTATTTTGATGACCAAGCTGAAATGTAATTCCAGCCTCTTTTACTGCATCGTAAACTTCGATTGTTTCGTCAAATGTTCTCGTTAAACCTTTTTCACAATAAACATGTTTCCCTGCTTTTGCAGCATCGATTGTAATGCGGGAATGCCAATGATCTGGAGTAGCAATGATTACAGCATCAATGTCATCATCGGCTAAAAGATCTTTATAATGGCGATATCTTGTAGCAGTTTTTTTCGGTTTTCCGCCAGGTCGCACTTCATTTTGAGAAGCATCTAAACCTTGTTCTGCACGTACATCAAACAAATCACAAACTCCCACAAGTGAGCAATTCAAATCTTCTTGATCCATAAATGTTTTAAATTGTTTATCCAATTTATTTTTTCGTGCATTCTCAGATACGGTATTAGTCCAACCCGTAGTAGCAAACCCCGCACCACGAACCAAGTGTCCACCTCGACCTCCATAACCAATAATACCAATATTTAAATGTTTGCTATCTGAAAGACCTTTGATGATAGCCGGTGCCGACTTCTTCTCTTGAACCAAACCAGAAAGGATATTTGATTTTTTTAATCTATCTCTGCGTATTTTTCTCCAAACTTGAGAAAGAAACAGGCCAAATACTGGTACAGTTGCAAGTCCTTTTAATAATTCTCGGCGGTCCAAATCATTGCTTTGCTGTTTATTATTTTCACTCATAATACATTTCCTCTAATTTGATTTGGTGAATAATCGATCTAGACCAATTATGTGGCCAGTAGGGAATGTATACATTACCCACAGAGCACAGGCCTCAATTAAATTTTTATTTACAATGATATAACTGCCTTCTCCGGGTCTGGAATATTCTAGACCAAGAAAGGGAGGTGCAAAAAGATAATATAACATTACAAATCCCATGCCTACTAAAGCAGAATAGCGACTAAATAAACCTAAAAGAAGGGATACGCCAACTAAAGTTAAGCCCCACATATTCACAAAATCTGATATTGTCAATAAGGTAGGATTAGACGCAATGGTTTCGGCCAATCCTGAAAATATCCATTTCGAATCCAATAAATAAGCAGCTGAAGACCAATATGGATTGAGTATTTTTGAAACACCTTCATACAAAAAATGCCAACCAATGAGAACTCTCAAAGTAACAAGGCCATATAGCTGAAACTTATTGTTTATGATTGACGAGTCTAAATTGTTTACATTGATTTTGAAATTTAAGGAAAAAAAATTTATATGCCAACTTAAGATAGATTTTCGGCTACAATATCTGCTACATCTTTTACTTTGATAGGCTCTTGCCCAGAAGGAGTAAGTGGGCCAACTCCTTGATTCATCATACCATAACAAAAATTACATCCTGTTACAACCGTATCAGCCTTTGATTCAATCACCTGTTCTGCTCGTAATAGGTGAGTACGTCCTTCACCACCTTCTTTCTTCCACCACAGCGCTCCTCCAGCACCACAACATAGAGTTTGTTTTCCATTTTCATCTAGTTCAAAAAATTCTGGTGCAGCAGCTTTTATTGCATTTCTTGGTGCACTCACCTCATCAAGAGTTCGAGATAAATTGCAAGGATCATGATAAGTTACCTTTTCTAAAGATCCCGGATTAATATTAATTTTTCCTTGCTCTAATAATTCTGAAATCACCTGCGTATGATGCTTGACTTCATATTTAATCTCATGATACTTACTATATTCTTTTTGAAGATTGACTACGCAATGTGGACACATGGTTGTCACATTTCTAACCTTATTTAATTCTTTCACATTTTGATCCATTAACAATTGATAGGTTAATTTGTCTCCTAGCTTATTGGCAGGGTCTCCAGAGCACTGCTCATTGCTTAATACTCCATATGTTACACCAGCCGAATCTAGAATTTTTGTAAAGTTCTTCACCGAAGTTATAAAATTTGGATCCATAGCATGTTTAGCAAAACAACCCAACCAAAGAACTAGCTCCTTATCGCTAGTATAGACTGGCAGTTGCTGAAGTAGTTCACTTGAGGATGCACCTTCTGTATTGCCTGTTTCTTGTAGATTGCGTAATAGTTTCTGATACTCCTGAGGAACATCTCCTTCAGCTAATACTTGAAAACTTCTAATTTCATCTGCTTTTTCTACATGATTTCCAACAGGACATACTTCTGTACATGCTTGACATGTTGTGCACTCCCATCCCGCTTCTACATTAATTTTATTTACAACATTTACATCACCAGATTCCAACATAGGTTGCTTTAAATCCAATATAAAATGATATTTTGGATCCAAAACTCCTCCTCCTCTATTTGCAGGACATACATCAGTACATCGACCACATTCAACGCATGTAAAAATATCGAGCGCTTGATCTTTGCTAAGTCGTGATAGATCCAATAATAGGTTGTCTAACTCTTCTTCAGATGCTTCTAAATCTATTGGTATAGCTGGATGGTTAGGGATTTCAAATGGTCTTAGAAAAATATTAAATGGCGACAATACTAGGTGCATATGTTTTGATTTAGGAATTAAAAATAAAAAACCGCCAATTACACCTGAGTGTATCCACCAATTCACTTTAAATGCTAGCGGACTCTTAAGTAAATGTAATTCATCAATGAGATAAGTAGTCATCAAAGTAACGATAAAAATAGCAACTACACCGGATGTTGCAGAAAACTTGCCTAAAGCCTTTGGTTTGAGAACGAACCTACGGTAAGCCAAAACCACAATACCAAATGAACATAGAAGAGCCCATGGGCCGCCAAATAATCTAAAATACCACAGGCGGAATGTGTCATTAAATAAATGAAATCCAAATGCCATCAAGAAATGATTAATGGTAATTAATCCAAAAAAGATAAATCCGTACATAACAAATGCATGCATTGTTCCAGCAGATTTTCTTGCACCGCTTGCTACTTTCTTATGCAAAATTACTTCATCAAATACTCTTTTCAATCTATTAGGTAACTGATCAATGCTAAAGTCAGATTTACCTTTTAAAACGATTTTTAATCGAAAAAGCAGTTGATATAGAAAGAAAGATAGCCCAGAAGATAAAAATAGGACTAATACTATTTGCTCTAATAGAGAGAAGGATACCATATGGTATAGAATTTACTTACTTTTTAAGTTCTTCTGTCAATTTTGGTACAATTTCCATTAAATCGCCAATGACAGCGTAATCTGCAATTTCAAAAATAGGAGCTTCCTCATCTTTGTTAATTGCAATAATATTTTTTGAGCCTTTCATACCTACTACATGCTGAATAGCACCAGAAATACCTACAGAGAAGTATAGCTTAGGTGAAACAGCTTGTCCTGAACTTCCAATCTGTCTGTATGATGGCAACCAGCCCATATCAACTACGGGTCTCGATGAGGCTATTTCTGCCCCCATTGCTTCTGCTAAGGATTCGACCATAGGGATGTTATCCTCGCTTTCAATTCCTCTACCAACAGATACGATTAAATCTGCTGTAGTTAAGTCTACACCAGAAGAAGACTCTTGAAACTCTGGCTCGCTAATAGACTTAATGTCTTCATTGTTAAGATTTACTTCAAATACAGATGCCGCATCAGAACCTCCCAATTCTATATCATCACTAGAAAATGCTGCAGACTGAAAACTAAGAAGTGTTGTATTGTTACTTGCATCTGACTCAATATTAGTAGCAAGTTTTGCATTAAACACTTGACGCGCAAATGCCGGGGTATCTCCATCATAAGTAACGGATATAATATCACTCACAAATGGTAAATTTAATTTTGCACTTACTCTAGGTAAGAAATCACGTACCATATAAGAGTGTCCCATAATAACATATTGAGGAGATAAATCTGTAATAACATCTGATAACACTTTTGAATATCCATCAGCAGAATATGTATTAATCATATCATGTTCTGCTAAGATTAAATCTTTTGCTTTGTATTCGCTAGCTTGTTCTTTGAGTGAGCTAGCATTTTCACCCATACATAAAATAGATAATTCCATGCCTAACTTAGATGCTAAGCTTTGTCCGGCAGCTACTGCTTCTCTACTAAAAGCATGAATATTTCCTCTTTGATTTTCTAATACAACTAAAATCATGATACTACTCTTAGTTTATTTTTTAATACATCCATAAGTTTTGCAACTATTCCATCAACATCACCTTCAATTTTCTCTGTAGCTTTCTCATTTTTAGGAATAAATAAATTAATAAAATTTTGTTTTTGTAAACCAGGTTGTCCAACGATTACTTTTGATTCTTTGCGTTTAGCACCCATGATTCCTTTTAATGAAGGATATCGTGGCTCATTAATACCAGATTGTATAGATACGCTAGCTGGAAAAGGCAGTGTTACCCATTGGAACCATCCAGACTCTAGCTCTCTCTTAACTTTAATTTTACTTTCTTGAATGTCAGTTTCAATGCCTAAAGTTGCAGTAGACATACCTAACATTTCGCCAATAAGCACTCCAGTTTGTCCAGATCCTAAATCATCTGATTGTAAACCAGAAAAAATGATATCAAAATTTTCATCTTTGATGTTGTCAGCAAATAATTTTGCAATTGTTAATGGATCGGTGTTGGAATCTTCATTTTTAATAAAAATAGCTCGATCAGCACCTTTAGCAAGGCCATCTTTAAGAACTTTTGATGTATTATCTTCAGACCCCATTGTTATCACAACAACCTCACTGCTATTATCTAGCTTTTCTTTAATTTGTAATGCTTCTTCCAAAGCATATGAGTCACTTTCGTTGACTACGAAGTTTACAACTGCTTCATCAATCCATTTTGATGTGGAATCTATTCGAATACTAGATTCATAGCTTGGAATTGCCTTTGTTAATACTGCTATTTTCATAATTCAAGGTCAATATAATAATATTTTTTTAACAAAAACAATAAAAAACCGACTAGATAGTCGGTAATAATATTTTGACAAAAAAAACAGGCTATAAAAGAAAGTTGATAAGCGGGGGAAAGTCTTTCAATCTTTCGAAATTTTTATAGCCTGAAAATTTTTACTCGTTCTAGCAATTTAATGGTAAGGGTGAGGTATTGTAAAGTAAAAAATCTCTATTAGGAGTCAGAATCTTCTGTAGCAAACTTGGTCCAATCACTTGATATTGCAGATTCATCAATAGAAGTTTCTGATGGTGCTGTAGGATTATTAAATTTTGCATCATCTTCATATATATTCAAGCTATCTTTCTTTACTTCATACTTATCAAGATCCAATTCTTCATCCTCGCTATCTAAAGTTTCTTTATCTTGACTATATAAGTCTAAATCAAAGAAATCTAAGTTTTCTACGTGACCATTCTCCATGAGGTACTCAAGGAATGGCAGGTATATTCTTTGTTTGAGATTCGCCTTACACAATGGACATCTTAGCTTAGTTCCAATGTCTGAAGCTCTTATTTCTTCGTCACAACAAGGGCTAATAACTTCATCTACTCTATTTAAATCAAAATCATTCATATAAGGACGAAGGTATTATTAGTTATCTATGGAGTCAACAATTTTTGTAAATACTATTTAAGGCTTCTTTCTTAGACGAAGAAAATGTTTTATCCCTTCTTTTCATAGCTTTCTCTGCAGTATCACAAAAGTCATCAAATTTGATTTTCATTAACTTATCTTTGTAGAATAATGAAAAGGCAGGAATATGTCTTGGAGGAAAAGATTGTGCAACAATATTACAACCCATCTCAATCACTGTTCCGGTATTGAGAGTTGTCCCAATTGCTGTTTTAACATGCTCACCAATAATAGAGCCAAAAAATATCGATTCTGTATCTAATAGTTCTCCGCTCCATTTAACTTTTACAGATGAATAATTATTTTTGAGATTGCTAGTAGTGGTCCCTGCACCAAGATTGGCCCATGATCCAATAAAACTATGCCCTAAAAATCCTTCATGCGCTTTATTAGAATATGGCTGAAAAATACAAGAGTGGACTTCTCCGCTCACTTTACAGTCGTGATTAATAATAGAATTTGATATAGTAGAATGAGATTTTACTAATGTATTTTTTCCCAGAAATAAAGGTCCATTTAGCACAGTAAAAGGTTCTACTGTTGCAGTATTATCAATGACTACTGGTCCAGTCTCTTCATTAATAACAACATTATCAATTACGCTATTAGAAGATGAAATATCTGATAATAAATCACTAATCTTATGAATTAAATCCCAAGGTTTATTATTATCAAGAAAAGAGCTTGGCTTGTCTAATAATATTAGATTCGATACAATAATATTTTTTAAATCTTTATTCATATTTTTATAAACTGTTGAATCATAACAAATGTTTCTTCTAAATCTCTTTGATAATTAGTATCAAGTATAACATTATAATATTTTTTTGAATTATCATAACTAAAACCCATTCTTACCTTTGAATTGCAAGCTCTTAAAAGGAAGGAAGAAAAACGACTAAAATTGATATTGAGATCAATCATATTTTCATATTTTAAATCTTTTATTTTTTCTAAAAATTCGCTTGTTGGAATGCCAAGAGAATTGATATCCTTATAAGAAAAGAGCAACGTAGATTCACTCATTTCTTGAGGATAAAAATTAATGAGCGCATCTTTGACAAGAAAATGGATTCTAGTATCATTGGATTTAATCTTTTCTAGAAAAAGGGCAGCTAAATCAAAAGCAACTTCTCCATCTGGCAATACAATTAGTATAGAATTTTTTTGATTCCCAGAATATTCATACTTTTTAGACTGATTAGAGAAATAATCCTTATAATGCCACCAGTACTTTAATTTTTCTATCGTTGAATATTCCATATAGTTACATCTTAACTAAAAATCATTAATTAGAATATTGAATTTAGAATTAAATTAGCTTAATCATGGCAAATAAAAAAATAGGGAAATTCCCATTTACAAAAGGTATTTACAAAGATATGTACCGCAATAGATTGTGGACCATGAGACAATATTCTGGTTTTTCCTCTGTATCTGAATCAAATAAAAGATATTTATCGCTATTAGATAGCGGTGTCACTGGACTATCAATAGCATTTGATCTTCCTACACAAATAGGATATGACTCTAATGATGATATGGCTTTTGGAGAAATAGGAAAATCAGGAGTTCCTATATCAACTCCTGAAGATATGGAATCTTTATTTGACAATATTAATCTAGAGAAAGTTTCATTATCTATGACTATCAATTCTACAGCACCTATATTATTAGCATTTTATATATCATTAGCTAAAAAACGAGGTTATTCTTTGAAAAAATTAAGAGGCACTCTTCAAAACGATATATTAAAAGAATACATTGCAAGAGGAACATATATATTCCCTATTAAATCATCCTTAAGATTGACAACTGATATATTCGAATACTGCCAAGAACACTTACCAAATTGGAACTCCATATCTGTATCGGGATATCATATAAGAGAATCTGGGAGTACGGCTATACAAGAATTAGCTTTCACATTTGCTAATGCTATTACTTATTTAGATGCTGCTAAAAAAGAAAAGATTGATATTGAACAGCTTACAAGGCAAATATCATTCTTTTTTAATTCTCATAGGAACTTTTTTGAGGAAATTGCAAAATTCAGAGCAGCAAGACAAATATGGGCACATATTGTTCGTGATCGTTTTAATATAGATAATATTAAGTCTCAGCTATGTAGGTTTCATGTACAAACTGGTGGATCTACTCTTACAGCACAACAAATTGACAATAATAGTGTAAGAACTACGCTACAAAGTCTAGCTGCTGTATTGGGAGGTGCTCAGTCAATCCATACCAATAGTAAAGATGAGGCATTGAATCTACCATCTGAAGAAAATGCTCTATCAGCGCTAAGAATGCAGCAAATTATAGCCTATGAAAGTGGAGTACCAGAATTTGTTGATCCTATCGGAGATAGTTCTTTAATAGATAGTATGACTAAAGACATAGTAGAAAAAGTAAATAAGAAAATTGATGAAATGTTATCAAAAGGTGGTGTCAAAAAACTGATTGAGAATGGAGAGATCCAAAATGAAATTTCAGAATCATCCATAAAATTTCAAAATGATTTGGATAGTGAAAAAGCTATTTTAGTAGGAGTAAATAAATTTAGAAATAAAGAAGTAGCTCATAAAAAAGAAAAGCAAACAATTAAAGAAGATGACAGGGAAACTATTATTGATCATTTTAAATCTTCTCGAGATGAAAAAAATGTCACTAACGCCCTTGCATTACTTGAAAGCAAAGCAGGAAGCAGTGAAAATCTAATGCCATATATTATTGAATGTAGCGATAATCAATGTACGCTTGGAGAAATAACTTATTCTTTGAAAAAAATATTTGGCGAATATTCTGAATAATTGAAAAAAATAAGGAACATTATAAAAAAAAATTAATAATATTAATTATATAAATTGAAAGATGAGGAAGAAGATGAAAAACAATAAAATTTTAGTGCTATTAGGTGCTTTACTAATCATTAATTGTTCAGGAACTGTACCAAATGTTGTTAGTGAAGTAGCTGTAAAAGAAACACCAGATAGTGGAGAAGAAATGGCTCAACAAGAAGTTTCTGTTGAAACATTTACTATTCAAGAACCTGAGTCTCCTCCGCTACCAGTAACTGTATTTGAACCATATATGATTAAGAGAGGCGACTATCTAATTAAGATTGCTACTAGAGAATATGGTGATTCTTCTATGTGGAGGGAAATATATGAATGGAATAAACAGGAAATTGGTCCTAATCCAGATAGAATATATCCTTACCATTTTTTATCACTCAAGAGAGATTCAGAACAAGCAAAGAACTGTGAATTAGAATTTTTTGAATATACAATTCAATCAGGTGATACTGCATGGAGTCTTGCTCAAAAAATCTATAACGATGAATTAGCATGGGTTGTTATTTATATGGATAATTCTGATGTGATTAAAGATAATAATGGTGTATTGCAGCCAGGCACTACTTTCCAGATGAGAAAAAAACTAGATCCTTGCAGCTAGACTATAAAAGCATATCTCTCAATACAAAATGGATTAAAAGTGGTTTAGATTCTATTATCTATAGAGAATCAATGGATTCTACTTTAGATATTGCTCTGAATAAAGATTATCAGGCTCAAAATTCTAAGAAGGTAGTGATCACCGACAATCAAACTGGTGGTCAAGGTACCCATGGGAAAAAATGGATTTCAACCCCTTATAAAGATTTAACATTTAGTTTAATCCTAGGAAAAGACTATTACTTTCAACAGAATCTTATTGATCAATGTTGTATTGGAATGTTAAATGTCTTATCTACTTATGATATTCAAGGGCAAATAAAGTATCCAAATGATGTTTATGTGAATAATAAAAAAATTATTGGTATGCTTTTATCCAATGTCCAAAATAGCGGAGAAAATAATAAACCATATCAAGCGCTTAGTATGGGAATAAATGTTAATTCAGTTATTGATATTAAGAAGCTTGATTCTCAAGCAAAAGTAAATAGTACATCACTATTTTCAGAATTGAATAGAGAAATTAATAGAGAGAAATTGCTAAAATTAATAATTGAAGAAATAGATCTAATTATTCAAAAGCTGATTCACCAGTAATTTTTTGTCCAATGATCAGTGTATGAATTTCATGCGTTCCTTCATAAGTATACACTGTTTCTAAATTCATCATATGCCTCATCACTGAATAGTCATCCATAATGCCATTTCCACCAAGAATCTCTCTAGCTAACCTCGCACAATCTCGCGCAATAGCAACATTATTTTTCTTACCTAATGAAATATGTGAAAAATCGAGTTGATTATTGTCCTTTAGTTTACCTAGTTGTATGGCTAATAATTGCGCTTTACTGATTTCTTGAATCATGTATGCTAATTTTTTTTGTGTTAATTGAAAGCCAGCAATTGGCTTAGAGAATTGCTTGCGTTCCTTGCTATAATTTAGTGCAACTTCGTAACAGTCTACTGCAGCTCCAATTGTTCCCCATGCGATGGAATATCTTGCCTGTGTTAAACAAGACAAAGGGCCTTTTAATCCTTCAACGCCTGGTAATCTATTGCTATCTGGAACACGTACATCTTTCATAAATAATTCTGAAGTAATAGATGCTCTTAAACTCATCTTCCCATGAATATCAGAACTGCTAAACCCTTTTGTACCTTTTTCTATTAAGAATCCTCTGACTATACCTTCTTCATCTTTTGCCCAAACAACTGCTACATCTGCAATTGATCCATTAGTAATCCACATCTTTGAACCATTAATAATCCAATCATCTCCATCTCTCTTTGCCTTTGTCAGCATTCCTCCGGGATCTGAACCATGATTAGCTTCTGTCAATCCAAAACAACCGATAGCTGTGCCAGCAGCTAATTTTGGTAGCCATTTCTTTTTTTGTTCATCTGTACCGTACTGATGAATAGGATACATCACAAGACCTCCTTGCACACTACAAACAGAGCGTAAACCAGAATCTCCCTTCTCTAATTCATGCATGATTAGACCATAAGCTGTACTACTAATCTCACTACCACCAAACTCTTTAGGTAGTGTTGCTCCAAAAAATCCTAGTTCTCCCATTTTTGGAATTAAATCAAGAGGAAACGATCCCTTATCATAATATTCATTTACAATTGGATTGAACTCTTTTTCAACAAACTGATTTGCCGTTTTTTGTATGAGTAACTCTTCATCTGTCAACAAAGAAGTGATATTGCAAAAATCTGGACCAATATATTTCATTTATGTATATCTATTCCTTTAATATAGTAGATCTGAAACTCTATTAAATAATGTAGAATTTGTGGCAATTATAGGGTCTGTAACAAGCGTTTTCTTTTGATTATAAATAATATTCTTATCATTGATTGTCTTAAATACTCCACCAGACTCTTTTATAATACAGTCCCCTGCACAAATATCCCATTCGTTCTTTGGTGCAACTGTTGAAAAAATATCATATTGATTGGCTCCAACTAATCCTAGTTTGTATGCAACACTTCCAATAGGTTCTATTGTAGAAAAATCTTCCTTATATTCATCCCATAATTTTTTTCTATACTCAGATCTACTTACAACAATAGAGGAATCTCTCAATTTTTCTTTGATTGATATGTTAACATTTGAACCATTGAGATATGCTCCTTTATCTTTTTCAGCATAGAACATTTCTTCCGTATAAGGGTTATAAATAATTCCAATAACAGGATGACCATCTTCGACTAATGCTATACTGATAGAAAAGTGTGGGATACCTTCAATAAATTCTTTTGTTCCATCTAAGGGATCTACAATCCATACACGAGATTTTTCTAATCGTTCTTTTGTATCTACAGTTTCTTCTGACAGCCAGCCATCATTTGGGAATTCCCCTCCAATAAACTCTGACAGATAATGATCTGCTTCATGATCAGCAATAGTTACTGGGTTATTTAAACTTTTATACTCAATCTTCTTATCAGAAGCAGAAAAATGCTTCATTAGAATCTTGCCAGCATTGCGTGCTGCGACTTTTCCTGCAATTAATTCCTCGTTAAACATAATTGTCAGATTATATGTATTTTAAATTTAAAAATCGCTAAATTACTTATGAAATTGAGGTGTAGATATTTAAAAACTAACTATTTTTTATTTTTATAATTTTAAACTAATAATTTTTTTATACCTAAGTATTCTCTCCTCTATTTCATAGAAAACATAAACTATATGACTATCTGTTCATCACGTATGATGTGCATTTAGTTTATAATATTAAAGTAAGGCTTTTATGAAAAAAGAAATTTATATCAGCAAAGGTGTAGGAGAAACAAGAATTGCTGTCAAAGAAAATGGCAAACTTGCTGAGCTCCATGTTGATAAAGAATCAAAAGAAAGAACTGTAGGAAACATCTATAAAGGTGTTGTTGAAAATGTAATTCCTGGAATGCAAGCTGCATTTGTTAATATAGGTGAAGGCAATAATGCATTCTTACCATTCTCTGAAATTTCAGATCCAGAATTGATTGCAGACCGCAAACCTAAATCTAAAAATTCAAAAGAAATCAATGTTTTGTTATCTCCAGGGCAAGAAATTATCGTTCAGGTGATTAAAGAGCCTTTCGATAATAAGGGAGCTAGAATTACTACCAATCTTTCAATTGCAGGTCGTTTCATTGTATTAATACCTAAATCAAAGTATGTAGGTGTATCTAAAAAAATGCAGGACCGTTATGAGCGAAGAAGATTGAAAAAAATTGCGTTTGATATGAAAAAACATGGATTAGGAATCATTATTCGTACTGTAGCTGAAGGTAAGACTGATAAACAAATTCAAAATGACTATATCAATCTAGAAGAAAAATATAATGGATTGATAAAATTAGCAGAAAAAAGTGAAGCTCCGATTCTAATTTATAATGATTTAGAGATGACATCAAGCGTATTAAGAGATTTGATGAGCGATAAAGTTGAAAAAATTGTTGTTGATTCTAAAGACGATTATAAAAAAATACAGAAAATGATTAAAGACGATGCGCTTGATATTGGAGATACTCTAGAACATTATCGTAAAAGAAATCCTTTATTCAAAGAAACTGGTATTGATAATTCTATGATTAAACTATTAAGAAATAAAGCATGGTTGAAAAGCGGTGCATATCTGATTATAGAAAGAACTGAAGCGATGGTAGTGGTTGATGTCAATAGTGGAAAATTTGTTGGAAAAAAAGGACACGAAGAGAACTCTTTACAAATCAATCTAGAAGCAGCGAAAGAAATAGCAATACAGCTAAGATTAAGGCATTTATCAGGATTAATTTTAATTGATTTTATTGATATGGTTTCAGCAGAAAATAGAAAAAAAGTATATTCTCAAATGAAAAAAGAATTAAGAAAAGATAGGGCAAAAGTCGCTGTATCAGAAATTTCTGAGTTTGGCGTCCTTGAAATGACAAGAGAGAGAACAGGTTTAAGCATTATTGATTCTTTGACTGAATGCTGTGATACGTGCAATGGAGATGGTAGAATTATATCAAAAGATACTCTTTTGACAAGAATTGACTATTGGTTACGCGATTATAAGCAAAAAAAGAAGGATCTTAGATTGAAACTATATCTTAACCCTGAAATCTCTCATTACTTAAAACAAGAAAAGAAGAGAGATTATATCAGTCTAATGTGGAAAAATTTTGTATATCTGCAAGTTATTGATGATATATCAATGGGTAAAAATGAATTTAAATTTACTAAGATGTCAGATTCGACAGATATCACTCGTGAAATAGGTACTTGATAACCAATAAATTAGCTATTAAGTTCCCAAGCTATGTTTGCAATTGTAGAAATATATGGAAAACAATATAAAGTCGCTAAAGGCGATACTCTCTTAGTAGATTCTAAGATAGATATTGCAGTAGGCAAAACTTTAAAGTTTGATAATGTGAAAGCAATATCAGATAAAAATACTAACATATTTAATCCTAAAGAATTAGACCCTTATAAAGTAAGTGCAAAAGTGCTTGAGCATAAAAGAGCTAATAAAGTTACTATTATTAAAAAAAAGAGAAGAAAAGGTTATCAAAGAAAAAATGGTCACCGTCAAGATTTAACGATGCTTGAAATTCAGTCAATTACTGGATCTAAAGCAAAGACAGCAGCAAAAAGTACTAAAAAAGCTGCGCCAAAAAAGAAACCAGCAGCTAAGAAAAAAGTTGCTACAGAGAAAAAATAAAAGGTAATAACTCATGGCTCATAAAAAAGGACAAGGTAGCTCAAGAAACGGAAGAGACTCTAATGCACAAAGATTAGGAGTAAAAATGTCTGATGGACAATTAATCCTATCTGGAGGAATCATTATTAGACAAAGAGGTACTAAAGTACATCCTGGACGCAATGTTAAAAGAGGAAATGATGATACCTTGTTTGCTACATCAGCTGGATTAGTAAAATTCAGCAAAAAAGGTAATACAACCTTTGTTAGCGTCATCGAACAAAACTAAAAATGGCTAGACCAAAAATAGCACTAATCGGAGGTGGGCAAGTCGGTGGTAACATTGCTCTACTCTCTGCTCAAAAAGAATTAGGCGATATCGTTATTATTGATATCCCTCAAGCTGAAAACTTCATCAAAGGAAAGGCTTTAGATATATCCCAACTTCTTCCACATGACGGCTATGATGCTAAACTAAGTGGTTCATCAGATTTTGCTACTATTAAGGATTCAGATGTAGTAGTTATTACTGCAGGATTTCCAAGACAACCAGGCATGGATCGTGAAGATTTATTAAAGAAAAATTTAGATATCATGACAAATGTTGCAGAGCAAGTTAAGCTACATGCGCCTAATGCATTTGTAATAGTAGTATCTAATCCTTTAGACGCCATGGTATATGCGTTTTATAAAGTATCTGGTTTTGCTAAAAATAAAGTAGTCGGTATGGCTGGCGCGCTTGATAGCGCTAGATTTAGATCATTTATTGCAGAGGCAACCAATCTTTCTGCGCAAGATGTCACATGTATGGTTCTTGGTGGACATGGAGATACTATGGTTCCTGTCAGTCGATTAGCAACTGTAGGTGGTGTTCCATTAACATCGTTATTAGATGCCGATAAAATACAAGCAATTGAAGATAGAACGCGCTTTGGTGGTGGAGAGTTAGTTAAGCTTTTTGGTAAGGGATCTGCATTCTATGCTCCTGCACAATCAGCAGTAGAAATGATTGAAAGTTTTGTAAAAGACAAAAAGAGAGTAATCCCTTGTGCATCATTGTGTGAAGGTGAATTTGGAGTAGATGGATACTTCATTGGTGTTCCAACTGTAATTGGCGCTAATGGTGTAGAAAATATTCTAATTTTTGATTTAAATGATGAAGAAAAAGATGCACTTGATAATACTCTCAATGAAGTAAAAAAAACAGTTCAAGAAACTGAATTATAATCCATTTGAATACTATATTATCTACTTTATTTCTTTCTCTATTATTATCATCTAATCTTATTGCTCAATCTGGCTTTGTAACAAAAGAAAGCACTATAGCATCGTTTAAAATGGGATCTATGAAATCTTCTACTTATAGTTACTTCTCTGAAAATTCTTACTACTCTAAAATGGGTTTTTCATTTAAAGGTAAGGGTCTTGCAAGACTTATGAGTAGAGATATAGAGAATGGGACTGTGATTTCATTTGAAGATTCTACTATTGTAAAAATTAATTATAAGAAAAATCGTTTTACCAGACAATCATTTTCAGAATTTTTAGCAGAAAAAAATTCTTCAGAAGAAGAGCAAACTGATAATCAGTCTGAAAATGAAGAATCGGATGAGGGTGATTCCGATCCTATAGTATCTGATACTCCAGAAATGATCAATGGTTTCGAATCATATAAAATTACTCTAGATGATGGTGAAAACAAGCAGTTCATTTGGGTTACTGCAAAAGAAGAACAATCTGATCTTGTAAAAACTATGAAAGAAAGAATTGTTAAATTTGAGGATAACTGGGGAAGTTTTGATATTAATTTTTCAGAATTGGGTATGAATGAAAATGCCATTCTTGTTAAAGCAGTTTTTAGTGATGAAGATGGTAGTTTTGAATATAATTTAGAAAAATATGCCCCAATAAATGGAATACCAGAAATGTTCAATATGTCGAAAGATTACAAAAAAGTTAAAAACCTAAAAATGTTCTAAGATTTTTCCTTTTTTAATTGTTTAATCATATCGTTATACATTAATTCTTCTCTCTTATAAGGCCTATCCAAATCAGTAGCTTCTCTAAATAGAAGTAATGCATCATCTTTTCTTCCAGTCTTCTGATAAGTTTTACCTAGCCAGTAATATGTACCAATATAATTAGGCTCTAATTCTAAACTCTTCTTTAGAAAATACTCTGCCATCTCAAAAGAACCTTGAGGTGGTTCTTCAAATATGATTGTAGCTAATCGACGTGATAATGAACTAATATCAGCAAGACGATAATGCCATTGTCCCATTATGTTATAACAAAAAGGATCATTGGGAAGTTGTTCAATAGCTTGCAAAGAATGGAACTCAATAATTTTAGAGCTTTCAATTTGTGTCCTTATATTTTGATTTTCAACGCTTTTACCGTATGAAACCGCATACCATTTATGCACTTGAGCATTAGTAGAATCAATAGACATAGCTTCAACAATATATCCTAACGCCTTGTCCATATTCAATTTTTCTACTTTTTTTTCATCCGCTTCTTCCGATAAGAAATGATGTGCTGCCGATAAACGCACTAAAACGTCTATATTTTTTGGAAAAGTGTTATTTAATTTTTGAAGTGGAATAATTGTTTCTTTGAAATTCAGATTATCTAAATCAATATCAATCTTACTAAAATCTTGCGCATATAAAGCGCTTGCTCCTAAAAAAAGAAAAAATAATTGGATATTCTTAACCAAAATATTAATTAAGGATAAAATGATAAAAATACTGGCTGATGATCTGAGATTCTATCAGCAACAGTGCTTGGAACAGTCCCAGTTTCATCTGGAGTAACAATCACACCCATTGTTGCTGTTGTTTCATATTGGAATAGAGGTGTATTAATTATTATGTGATCAAAGTGTGCTGGTGCATATGAGCTTGTCCAACCCTGCCATGAATATCCACTACTTGGACCAGTCAAAATATCTTCATCAATCATAACAAAGCTTTGGGATGAAGCAATGCTAGTATCAGTAAAAGGACTAATAGTTGGATTAGTAATAGATTGATCCCCTACATTATTAAAATCGCCAGCAATAATAACATTGTCAGTTGATCTGTTGTTAATAATATAATCAGTTAATAGCAAGCTCGCATGATGTCTTCTAGTAGTTTCATCTCCTGAATCATTGCTATCATATGTATCATCTCCACAACATTTATAATGGACATTTATCACGTAAAGATCCATTGACTTAGTTCCATCAGTCCATGTGATATAACTTTCCATCGGAGGTCTACTAGCAAATTGGTATTGTGCATTGTTACTATAATCTCCATCTCCATCATTGCTGTTTGGTGTATCTGACCACAATTCATTCTTAGATACAAATGTTACATTTCCAGTCTTATAAACTAATGCAAATCCAAGATTTCCAGATTCTTCATCTAAAACATATGAATAGTTTGTCATAGAATTTAACATTTCGATTAATTCAGCTTTTTTCGCATTACTGCCACTTACTTCTTGAAATAAATAAATATCAGCATTCCATTTTTCTAATAATGCTTTAACATAATCAATTGAACTACTATGCTGAGGAAAATTTCGAATATTCCATGTAACTATTTCTATTTGATTTAGTTGATCTAGATTGGTTGCATTTGGAAAATCGTAAGGATCAGTTCCATCGCCAGGATCAGTTCCATCGCCAGGATCGGTCGGAGAAGAACTTCCGCCGCCGCCACAAGCAAAAATTGCTAACAATAAAAGGATAAATAATCTATTGATGAGTTGAGCCATAGATATAATTTACTAATAAAGTTCCGACTTGTCCTAAGCTTTGTGGTGAACAATTCTTTGGGGTGTCATATTGAGTATGCCAATAATTATAAAACATATTTGGATATTGAAAATCAATAATATCAATTGCTGGTATTTGTGCTAATTCCCATAAAGGAACATGATCATCATAAATTTCATTTTCAATTTTCTTTTTAAAGGCAGGCAATGATAGTTCTTCTGCTAAACTCCATATCTCTTTTACCTTATCTGGAGCAATGCTATATGAGATTCTTTCAATAGGTATAGTCAGATTCTTATCTCCAACCATGTCCACAATAATTCCAAAATCTGGTTTTTGAATAGGAAGATTTTCAGCAAAAAATTTTGACCCAAGAGCAAAGGTTTCTGGTTGTCCTACAATACCGCCATCTTCAGCATCAAAAAATATAACATCAACACCAATATCTGGATTATAAACCGAAAGAATCTGGCATAATTCCATCAGAACTGCTGTACCGCTTGCTCCATCATTTGCTCCGAGAACTGGCAGACTCTGTTTATCTAAAGACTCATCTTGATCCGATAAAGACCTTGTATCCCAATGTGCGCCAATTAAAAGACGATAGTTTGCCTTTTGATTGAATTGAATAATAAAATTTTTACCATCTCTTTCTGTGTTCGTAATGGGCTCTGTATAAACAAATTCCTGGATAATAAGATTTTCTGATAAATCACTTAAGAAATCGTTTAAATAATTGCTGAAATCAATGGCTCCATTCGAACCTGGATTCCTTGGACCAAATTCACATTGTTTTTCTAGATATGTAAATGCTTGATTAGAATCAAAAACAGGAATATTGGGGGACTGTTTTGATTTTTCTGTATTACAGCTGAATAAAAATAAAACTAAAAATAATATTTTTTTCATCTTACCCTCTAATTGCCACATTAAGGTTCACTCCAAAATCACGATCAATTCTACGCCCTGTTAATCTAGTATCATTTTCACGATATTCATAAAATAAGCTACCAGAAACATCATCTGTTAATGAGTAAGTCACTCGTAATACGCTCTTCATTGTATTGGTAAAGTTTTGTTCAGCAAAATTAATTTTATCTTTTGATCCTTCTTCTTTTTTCTGACTAATATCAAAATTTAAAGTGATATTCATATTATTTTTTAAGTATACATTCTTTTCTGTAAATGGCAATGAGAATCTAATCCCCTTAGAAAAATTATAGGTGATACTAGCTAATATACTATTATCAGAAATATAAGTTAGACCATTTGCAACCTCATCTAAAGTATGAGTAATATTAGTTCTTACATTTGTTGATATACCATTTTTGAAAGAAGTGGTAATACCTAAGAGCGGTGTAAAACTACGAGAAGTACGTGAAAACTGTCTATTATCATCATTATCATCTGCAAATGATGAGATACTAAATAAATCAATTGCACCAATACTGTCATCATTAAATTTCCAAGATAAATTCTCTTTTCCGCTAAACGAATGCTCTAAAGAAAGAGAATTAACATAAGGAGATATAAACTTAATTTTTTCTAAACCTCCTACACGTAAAGACCAATTAGAAAAAGGTATGCCCTTTGATAGCTTGTTACCATATGCAAGGTAATCTCTGCTAATAGATCTTGTATCAATATTATAACCATTAATATTAGATGAAATACTTTCAGAAAAAGATATATTCAAAGACGTGCTCGGGTTAAAGCGCACCCCTGTTCTAATTGATAATGATTTTTTGATATCCTCTGCTCCTGTATTAAGACCTACTTCTGGTACATTCTCTAATTCATGATCACTGCTTAGTCCAAATCTATAGCTCAAAGGAACATCGCCCATGACACCATTACCTGTTCTATTTGTATTATTAGTAATAGCAATACTTAAAGGTTCTATTTTTTTTGACATTTGATAAATTTGTTCCATGACAAAACTATTTTCTATTTTTCTATTTTTCTTTTTCTGCTCAGATTTATCCAATTCAAGATTTTTATTGTTTTCTTTATCTTCAGCTTCACTGTCACTACCTCTTGATAAGCCTGCCGGTACAGATCTTGATCTGGTTGTTGGGGTTGTTGCTTTTCTTTTAGAGGCTGGAGTATAAAATGTCTCAATAATCTCTGTACCAGATAATGCAAAATTAATCCCTGTATTCTTAACAGCAGATACATTTGCTCCATTAATCACGCTAGATAAAGGCTTGTTCCATGAATAATTTGTGTTGTAAGTAAAATTGGGTTTAAACCAACTTAACCATTGAGGATTGAATGTAGATCCAAAAGATTCAGTACTATTTACGACCCTTCCTATTTTCAAATTATCCAATACTTCTTCCCTATATTCAGACATATCACTTTTAATATTTTTATTGTATGTAAACTGTGTGTTATCAAATACCTTATAATTAATACTAAACTTTCTATCTAAACCCAAGTTAAAATCGTCAATCAACTCTGGATTAGCCCTTGATTGCTTTTCTGTTAAATTCCGATTAACTCTTATTCCTGTAGCAAATGATGTTGGAGTATAAAAAAACTTAGTTTCACTAATCTTTTCTCCAACAACTGGCACCTTTGACATCCATTTAAATGCTTCAATATAGTTATCACTAGGAAATCTGAGATTATAATCAACATTTGTGGTTAATCTCTGAGTATCTACCGACTCCATAATCTCATCAGATCTATTTTGATTAGACATATTAAATGATGCGCTAAGATTGTCAATTGTATATTTAACGAAAGGATTCTCTGATTTAATTTGCTTTGATATCTTACCATTCAAAGAAATTGTAGATGATTTTACTAATATAGAGTCTGGTGTTGCCCCGTTAGTTCTAATATCGGTTCCTGGGAAAAATTTTGGTGCATTATTTTGCATGTTATATGTCATATTAACTGGAAAAGAAATACCAAACCTTTGAGGAAATAGACTGCCTATTTGCATATTATTTGTAAAGATAAGATTTTCAGTTGTGGTGTTTGTTCCTACTCTTTCTTGGAGAATGTGGAAATCTGCATCTTTTTTACTATAAGATATAGAGCTCTTATTAAAATCAGATAAATTAAATTCAGATTTTAATCTTACTGCTGTTCCATTTTCCTTTTTTACTCCACTTAAGCGAAGTTCATCTAACCAAATCTCACCTGTAATTGGATGGTCAGCATTATTTTCAACTCCTACAATAAAATATTGCAATCTTGATAATGAAGGTTGGCCTACAATCTCAACTTTTTTATACTCTTGATTATTGTCATCAATAAATTGATATCTTTTGTATCCCAATGAGTCAGTGAAGGTATCATTGGCATTAATCTTTTCAATAGACTCTTCATCTATATTCTTTAAACTGGTCAACCAATTTAGGTCAAGATCTACGGCATTTCTCTGTTCATCTTCATCCCAACCATCATACACTGGCTTCGTGAGCTTGTAATATTCATCTCCAGTACCAAATTTGATAAAAAATCGTAAATCCGTATTACTATCTGATATATTTTCACTATCACCATAAACAAACATTTTCATTTGGTCGTACATCAAAAAGCTTTGTCCTTTTTGAGATGTCATAGAAGATAAAATTTTCCTTGCTGCTCCTTTAAAGTCTGGATTTAAATTATCAAACCTGAGAACTAAAGACTGCTCTTTGGATCGTATCTTATTGATTTGATCGTACTCACCAAAAACACCTTTAGGAGGTATATAATCAGGATTATCTTCATCGTTCACTACTGTCACTAAAAATGTGCTATCTTGTACTGCATAGTTATCTTGGTCTACAAGAGATGTACCCATCTCCTCCCATGCATTTCCTACAAGTTCAATTTTTGCAATCTCTAGCTGTGAGGGTTTGTCAATTCCAGATACTACAAGCCTTACATACTTAATTTCGCTAAGCGTAATATCCTGTACTTTAGCAAAATGATTTAAAGGTATTCTTATTAATTTCCAACCTGTTTCTGTACCGTTTACTATAGTAGAACCAGCAACATATGTACTATCATCTAAAGAGATAGTTTTTGTAAAATAATCATTTGTCCTATCTAAGAAACCTGACTGATCCAAATCTTCACTATCAGGATATTTACCTCCAGCTTGAATTCTATCGCCAGTACCATTTCCTTCTGTACCATTAACCTTTGTATAGTCTGAACTACCTTCAATATAATCCCAATTATCACCATTTGGATCATTAACATTTACATCAGATGAAGCGTTGATAATTGATATTTCTCCGCTAGACAAGTAATCTTGATAGGTTAGTCCATCTTCTTGGCTCAAACAATCTCCCCAGCCATCTTCAAAACTATCAAAACAACCATCGAGTCCTGTATCTTCACTATCTTCTAAGAATCCATTACCAAGGGCTAATCCTGCATCTGGAACATCTTCGTTATTCAGAGATCCGTTATCATTGTAGTCTTCACTAATTTTGCCTAAATCCACTGTTAAATTACCTTCATCTCCACGTAACCAAATTTCAAAAAATCTGCTTCTAGTTTGATCATAATCAGATATAAACATTGGAGTAATTACGCCAGCCCATACAGAGTCAGGATCTACGGTTTCTTGATATTCTTTTGGTTCAAAATCTAAAACTAAAATATCTGTAGTAAGATTTTGTGCTCTTTGCGATGTAGAAATATTCGGCCAAATATTATTTGTTAATACTTGGGAATAAGGATTGTACCAATGCATTCTCGCTCGATTTCTTTGATTAAAAGATTGATTGGTATCAAGATTTAATGGAGCGGAAGAAATATTCCAAAATCTTCTCAATATTGATGGACTTGTAACACGTTTTGAGCCCTCAAAGTCATCGATATAAGCCACCCCATCACTGTCTCCAATAGCAGAGTTAGATATCGCATTGGGGTTAGGCAGTACTTGTGCGATTTCTCCTTCTAAAGTAAACCTAGATAACTTTTCAGCATTAAACATATCAAGATTATTTAGAGATGCAGATAAATTCTCTAAATCCTTCTCATAACGACCATTAATATCCCAAATAAAATTTCGGATTGGTTCAAAGCCTACTTCTACTTTTTTATTAACAATATCCTGATTGTAATAAAGAGCTGTCATTCCTAAGAATGAATTTTTATCAAAATCAATTTGTGCACGAGAACCAACCATAATTTTTCTATCGAATGTAACTAGGTCATGCTTATCATATACAATTTCTAAATCACTATTGGGATCAATATTGCCAGTAAGCATTATCATCCCAGAAAAATAATCAATCTGATAATCTTGACCTCTTTCAAGTTTCTCTCCATTAGAATAAATCTCTTCACTCCCCTCTACTAATGTAAATCCTAGATTAATAGTAGACTTTGGATTGGTATAATTTGCTGCAATGGTAAAACGAGAATCTCCTGTATATTCTGTACGATTAGTGCTCGTATACATTTTACCCTGTTGGAGTAAAGAGTTTAATGTCGAATTATCATTTCCACCGTCCAAATTATTACTTGAAACAAAAGGTAGGAGTGCAGGTAAATGCACTTCTCCTGCTTTCAAATTCACAATATTAGGGTTATTAAAATCAATAATTTCATCCGGTGAAGATGCACCGGATTGATTAAGGTTATCTAATCCAAATAAATTTAAGAATGTGGCACCACTGTTTGTTCTATCGCTTACAGGTGTAGAAAAATTATCTAGAATTCTAACGCCTAAACTAGTTTCATCAATATTAGTTGCTCCAAGAGAGTATACATTCTTAAACATAAGATCCCATGTTGGATGATTAGGGTGTGATGACTGTGCTTTTAGCATCTTCAAGACTAAGGTGGTATTGCCATCATCCCCAATATTTGATCCAACCTTTAAAACAACTTCTCCTGTTGTTCTATTTGCCAATTCAAAATGTGTACCTATAATTTCATTTTGAAGAGTATTTTGCATTCTTATAAATCCTAAATCTTCGTTAATGGCATAGTCGGAGCCTCGTTCTAGCTTAATAAACGCTCCTTCTTTACTACTATCATTATAAAGGGTGGTATCGTTAGGATCAATATATGCTGTTCCTGGATCTGCTTGTGGATTGTTAGATGCATCAATTTTATAAAGCTCAAAATTTCTTACTACTAAATTACCAATACTATGCAATCCGTTATTTAAAGGATAATAAGAAGGTACATTGACTTGAAATCCGCTATCTGGTATTATATCAGAAGAACCATTTCTAAACCATTCGTGGATAAAGAAATATAGATTTTTTCTATACTCATAATCTTCTATCTGATTTTCTCTTACTTCAGAAGTGCCTTTGTATTTTTCAGATTGCTTCTTGGTTCTCTCCAGTGATGCTATACTCGTAATGTTAAGTGGACCTAACTGTGAGAGAGCTTTAATACCAAAGAGACCTTTATTTTGTCCTGAAAATGTGACAAACTCAGTAGAAGGTAGTGCAAGCGAGATATTTCCTATTTCAAGTCTTTGTAAAATATCATCTTCATCTCCAGCATAATCAACACGAATAGTATTCTCCCAATCAAAGTCTCTTTCGGAATTTTGATCTAAAGATATAGTGATTCTTTCACCAACCTTCCCTTGAACATTTAATTGTTGTTTTTGGTCAAATTTAAAGTTGGTTTTTTCCTGCTCCTTATAAGAAGATCTTACTAGCTCTTGATCTTGATTGACTAATTTACCAGATAGGTTAATATTACCTTGTACTCGTAGCGACGCTCTTCCTAATGCTCCTAAATTAAAATCAGCAACTTCTAGATATCTTCCCTTATTGCTAGCAATTGTAGTATCTGAAGCAGATAAGCTAAAGGGTTCTTGAAAATTATATTGTTGATTAATTGCATATAAATCTTTTAAATAATTATCTAATGAAGAAATATATGGGATAACATTAGTGTGGTTGAAAGTGGATTCACTAATTGCAATCAGATTAGAATCAACATCTAGTTCAACAGTATACTTTTTTAAAGATTGGGTCGTATTAAAAATTCCTATTGGATAATTAGATAAGTCATTCAAACAAAAGTTGGCTGTTTTTTTCTTAAAAAAAGGATTAGTAACAATGCTTTTGTCATAGGGATGTTCAACGCCCATGACTTGAGATAGAAATAAAAAAATAGTGGATAGATAAATTTTACGCATTCATTAATTCTTTTATTTTATGTGCAAATTTTTGAATTGCAATTGCACGATGACTGATTTTATTTTTTTCTTCTAAGCTCATATTTCCTAAAGATATATTTTGTTCTGATGCATAAAAGATTGGATCATAACCAAATCCTAAATCTCCTTGCTTCTCTTCTAATATTCTACCTTCTAAACACCCTTCCACAAAAAAATCATTTATTCCATCTACATAAGTAACCACTGTTTTAAACCTAGCTGTTCTTTCTGCAAAAGGTACGCCTTCCATATTTTTTATCAATTTCTTCATATTGTCTTCATAGGTAGCATTTTCTCCTGCATATCTAGCAGTATAAATACCAGGATCTCCCATTAAATGATCCACTTCTAATATGGTGTCATCTGCCATAGATGGAATCTTAGTATGATTAAATGCTACCCTTGACTTGATAAACGAATTTTCTACGATAGAAGTTCCGTCTTCTTTTATATCTTCTATGTCAGGAAAATCGCTTAATGAATAAATCTTATCAAAGAAAGGTTGAATTTTAGTAATAATTTCAGATATTTTGTGCTCATTCGAAGAAGAAATAATAATATTTTTCATTTCTAAAACTAATAAATATTTATGTGTTTTTTAAATAACTTATAATGTGTAGTTTTTTACGCTTTTTTAAGGCTCGATAGCTCAGTTGGTAGAGCAGAGGACTGAAAATCCTTGTGTCGGGGGTTCAATTCCCTCTCGAGCCACTTTTTATTTCGGGGAAACATTAAATGGACTTAACACAAATTATACCATTAATAACACTGATACTGTTTTTGATATTTATTCTACCTCAATTGAAGAAAATCTTTACCTTTAGGTTTCAGATTATTGAAGATAAATTCAATTAGAAACCTTTATTAAACATGATTAAATATATTCTATCACATACTAATGTTGCCATTAACTATTTTGGTTTCTCAATAGTATGGTTTTGTTGTATTTATAGTGGAGCTCAAGGCGAGATAGCCCTCGCATTAATACCAACTCTTATATTTTTATATCTACACTTTAGCATAGTTACCGATCACCTTAAAGAAGAAATTCAATTAATATTCATAGCAATTTTAATGGGAGTAATTGTTGATTCCAGTTTTTCTTTTTTTGGGATTGTATCTTATAATGGCAATATAACATCTATTCCTCATCTAGCTCCAATATGGATACTATGTATGTGGGCAGGATTTGCAGCTCAGATTAATCATGCGATGAATCGACTGAGAGAGAAATATATTCTTATTGGATTTTATGGACTGCTAGCTCCACTCGCTTATATGGGTGGCGAAGCAATTAATGCAGCTTCTGTTGCTGATGGAAATATTAACTATGCAATCATTAGTATTAGTTGGGCTATTAGCTTGATCCTATTATTTAAAATATCTGAATATTTAATGGCAAAATAAATATGGTAAATTATGCGATAAAACTACTACTTATTCTCTTGGTGACAAGCTGTGCGAGTAAAAAAGCTATTGAACCAGAGAGCATGGTAAATAATATTCCTGAAAACTGGGCAATTATCGTTCCGGTAACAATTAATATTTCAGACATATGGTGGAATGAATTTCAAGATGAAAAATTAAATCAATTTTTAAATCAATTTTTGGAACAAAACATTAACTTGGAACAAGCAATGCTCAATACAAGAGTTGCAAAACAGGCATCTGTAATTTCAACTTCCAATGTTTTCCCATCTATTGCACTTAGCGCTAGCGGATCAGAATCTGAACAGAATACAGCTGGCTTTCCTCCAATCTTTAGTTCTTTCTTCGGGAGTCAGAATGATGAAATAACAACGTTTACACAAGAGAATTATAATCTATCATTAAGTACGCAGTGGGAAATTGATTTATGGGGTAAAATGAGACAAGGAAGGCTTGCAGGAAAACAACAATACTTATCTGCAAAATATAATTATACCTATTATCAATTTTCTCTAACATCTGAAGCTACAAAACTCTATTTCTCGATTATAGAAGCAAAACAATTAACAGAAAATGCTCAACAAAAATATAATAATGCGAAAATTATTTTTGAATTATATACAAGCCGTTATGACAAAGGCGTTATATCATTAAAAGCCTTACAACAATCAGAAATAATATTAAATCTTGCAAAAAGTGATTTGGAAAATAAGAAAAGTATTGCTACTTCTCTTGTTCATCAAGGAAAGGTGCTGATAAAAGAATATCCAAATTTAACATTAGATACAGGAAAAGATTTTCCACAATCTCTTCCAAATATACCGCAAGTTTTACCAGCTGATATAGTAAAAAGGCGTCCTGACTTAATCGCATCACAGTATAACTTGCTGGCATCTAAAGCGCTCAACAAGCAGGCAATTCGATCGCTGTATCCTTCATTTAGTTTAGTAGGAGCAACAGGAGCATCAAGCAATGTTCAAGATTTGTTAAATGATGATTTTAGTGTTTGGAGTAATGGCATTAATTTATTCGCACCTATTTTTAATGCTGGAAAACTGATAGCAAATAAAAAAATTGCTAAAACTAATCAAGAAATTGCAATGCTAGATTTTGTTAATAATTTATTAACTGCATATAAAGAGGTAGAGTCAGGTTTAGAATTTGACCAAAGCGCACAACTATCGCTCAATCTACTAAAAAGCAATCTTGCATTATCTAAATCTATGTACAATACAACGTTTGATGAATTCACTAGAGGTGTCGCAAGTATCGAAGAAGTGATCAATGCCAATAATGTATTATTTGACAATAAGAATATGTTATCGAGAGCAGAAAGGATTCGCATTGAACAAAGAATCAACTTAATATTAGCATTAGGAGGAGGGTTTACTTATAAGCGATGATTAAATATTTAAAACCATTATTTATTATATTCGGTGCAATAGTAATTGCATTTGCTATATACATATTAGGACAAGTCTCCCCTAGCCCCGTGGAAGCACCGCGCCCATTAGATGTCAATGTGCAAATATTAACACCCGTTGATTATGAAGTAAAAATAAAATCTACTGGTACAACAATACCTATCATTCAAACTATTTTAACATCTGAAGTAGGTGGAGAAGTAATTTATCGTTCTAAAAAGTTTTCTGAAGGATCTTCAGTTATTGCTGGTGAAATATTAGCTAAAATTGATGATACTGATTTACAACTACAGTACAAAAATGCCTTGTTGCAGTTAGCAAGTGCAGAAGTGCAGTTAGCAGTACAAGAAGCGGAAGCAGAGATTGCTCAGGAAGCTTGGAGTAAAGTCGGCGAAGGTATTGCAAAAGATTTAACTGCTAAAAAACCTCAATTAAAACAAGCAAAAGCAGCCCTAGAGGTCGCAAAAGCACAAGTGCAATCAGCAGAAAAAAAACTTAACAAAACTGAAATTACTGCACCATATACTGGTCGTATTCAAAATATCAATATTGATTTAGGATCCACTATTCTTCCGGGTCAACCAATAGGATCAATGTATACATCAAATGAAATTGAAGTAACGCTTTCTGTTAAAGATAGTGATTTACAATTCCTTGATATACCAATGGATGGTAGAAAATTGAACCCTGATCAACGATCATTGGTAATCATTAAATCTCTTTATAAGGGGAAAATGCAAGAATGGAGTGGAAATTTAGAGAGAGTTGATGGTGTTATTGATCCAATGACTCGAATGATTAAGCTTATTGCAATTTTTAAAAATAATTTCATTGAAAATACAAAACCTACATTGCCAATTGGACTGTTTGTAGAAGCAGAGATTAGCGGTAGGCAGTTAACTGATGTTTTTATAATTCCTGATACTGCATTAACTCCTAATAGTGAACTCTGGGTGCTGAACCAAAGCAATGCCCTGGAAATAAGAAAAATAAATATAGCTACTAGGACAAAAGATTATATTATAGTAGAAAGTGGAGTTTCAGCAGGTGAAAGGATAGTTGTTTCAAAGCTTAGTATTGCAACTAATGGAATGATAGTAACCCCAAGATATCAATAATGAAAGGGATTGTTACCTGGTTCGTCAAAAATAGTGTTCCTGCAAACCTATTTATGTTTTTCTTAATTGTTGGCGGATTTTTCGTATCATATCCAACAATGAAATCTGAATTTTTTCCAACACCAGATCTTGATACTATTATGGTCAAAGTAGTTTATCCTGGAGCATCCGCACAAGAAATAGAATCTTCAATTTGTTCTAAAATAGAAGATAGGCTCGAGGGAGTATCTGGGATTAAAAAATTAAGATCCAATTCGCTTGAAGGATTAGGGGTCGTAGCGGTAAAGATACATAATAGTGCAGATCTTGATACTGCATTAGATGATATTAAAACCATTATTAATGGTATTAGTACTTTTCCACAAAACAGTGAAGCTCCAATCATTAAAAAAATGGAACTCAATGAGAAAGTTTTGGATATTATTGTCTTTGGAGATGTTGATGAACAGGTGCTTCTCAATATTACTAAAAATATCAATGATGAAATTAAAGAGCTTAGTCAGGTTTCGTTTACAGAAATATTTGGGAGCAGAGATAAAGAAATTACGATTGAAGTATCTGAAAAAAATTTAGAAAAGTACAATCTAAATTTTGATCAAATAGCAATGGCAATCAATGCTGGATCTATTGATTTACCCGGAGGACTCCTGTCAAGCAAGCGTGGTGATTTATTAATTAGAACTGTAGGACAATCTTATAATGCCAAAGAATATGAAAATATTGTTATTAAAAGCCAAGCAGATGGAAATCAACTACTTCTCAAAGATATTGCAACTATTACTGATGGATTTGTTGATATAGAACAATATTATCGATGGGATGGTGTTAAAGCAATGTTCATTGGTATAAATTTGGTTGGTGATCAAGACGTACTCCTTTCTGCGGCACAATTAAGAAATTATGTAAAAAATAAAAAGCTTGATATGCCTGCTAATGTCAGTATTGATTATTGGTATGACCAAGCACGATACCTGCAAGATCGTATTAACCTGCTTTATAAAAATTTTGCTATTGGAATGATCTTAGTATTATTCTTATTAACGATGTTTTTGAGACCCTCTGTGGCATTCTGGGTATCAATGGGAATTCCTATTTCTTTTGGAGGGGCGCTTATTATTCTTCCACAGATTGGAGTAACCGTCAATATTTTATCTGCATTTATGTTTATTGTGGTTTTAGGTATTGTAGTAGATGACGCAATTATTGTAGGGGAGAATGTTTTTAGGCGACGCATCAAGCTTAAAGAGGATAACATGACATCAACAATTAAAGGGACTATGGAAGTAATAATCCCAGTATTTTTTGGAGTACTTACTACCATAGCTGTATTTACTCCAATGCTAACCTTGGCTGGAAACACAGGTGACATATGGAAAGTGTTCCCGATGACTGCAGTTCCAATTTTAGTATTTTCATTAATAGAATCAACGACCATTTTACCATCACACTTAAATCATGCAGGTGAATGGTTTCAAAGAAGTTTTGTAGGTTTTGGTAAAAAACTAAAAGCAATGAGAAGTTATTGCTCAACCAAACTTTATATGTTTGTAGATAATTTTTGGATGCCCATGGTTGAAAAATCACTTATTAGTCGATATGTAGCTGTATCTGTGTTTATAGGGATGATGATTATAACAATGTCTTTAGTTGGTAGTGGACTAGTTAAATGGCAATTCTTTCCAGTGTTAGAGGCAGAAGACGTTACAATTGTCTTTGAACTACCCGAAGGTTCTCCCATAGAGGAAACTCAAATGATTACTAAGATGATTGAAAATGAGGCATTACAACTCAAGAATGAACTAAATACAACTCAGCCTGAAATAATTATTTCTCATGTACTAACAACTGTTGGACAACATTACTTTAGTAATAAAGAAGAAGAAAATAGCCCAACAGGACCTAGTGTAAGATCATCATCTACACCACACTTGGGGGAAGTCGTTGTAGTATTAACTCCCGCAGATGATAGGTGGGGATTAATTGGTGCATATGATATTATTGATGTATTACGTCAGCGTATTGGGAATATTCCTGGGGTGGAGCGATTAAATTATAGTGCTAATATTTTTACTGCTGGAAAATCAATTCATTTTGAATTTACAAGCAATAGTTTTGAAAAATTAGAGCAGGTAGTTAACGATACTAAAGTACTGTTATCTGGATTTTCTGGTGTTTATGATTTAACCGATACGGACACCAAAGGTAAAAATGAATTGCAAATAGAACTATTACCTTCCGCAGAAGTGTATGGATTAACCACAATGGATATTGCGCACCAAGTAAGACAAGCATTCTTTGGCGAAGAAGTACAGCGTATTCAACGTAATGATGATGACATCAAGGTCATGCTTAAACTTCCAAAGAATGAACGCGAAAATATGACAACCTTAGAAAACATGAGAATACGTACAGCACAAGGCATAAAAGTTCCTCTTTATGCGGTTGCAAATGTCAGAGAAATAGAAGGAAAAGCAGCCATTTCGCGTATTGATGGGAAGCGTGTGATAGAGGTGACTTCTGATGTTGATATTTCTCAGAATACTGCTTCTATGATTTTACAAAGAATCGTTTGGCCAGCAGGCCCACTTGAAGGACAACCAATGCTTAAGTTTAAAAAAATAATGGATAAAACTCCTGGCGTAGGTTTTGCGCTTGCAGGAGAACCAGCTGAACAAAGTGAACAATTAGATGATATTATATTAAAATTTGGTCTTGCAATCTTTGCTATTTATGTGCTGCTTGCCATACCGCTGAAATCATATTTTAAACCTTTGATTGTATTATCTGCTATTCCATTTGGTATTGTAGGTGCTGTCCTTGGACATTTCCTATTTAATCAACCAATGTCTGTTCTTTCTCTTCTTGGAGTGGTAGCCCTATCTGGTGTTGTTGTAAACGATAGCCTTCTTCTTGTTGTGTTTGTTGATAGAGCCAAAGAAAAAGGAGTTAAAACTAGAAAAGCCGTGCTAGATGCTGTCCGTACAAGATTTAGACCCGTAGTATTAACCTCAATGACAACATTTTTAGGAATCTTCCCCTTACTCTTGAATCAAAGTACTCAGGTGCTCTTTTTAAAGCCTATGGCAATCTCTCTAGGTATTGGAATTCTATTTTCAACGACTGTTATATTGTTATTAGTACCAGTTTCTTATGTAATTATTGATGATTTTATAGTATTGTTAAATAGGGTATTTAAGAAAGCTGTCTAGAAGAGTTTATGCTTCAAATTGTGCGTAGCTAGGGTAGCCAGATCTAGCAGGATCTTCATAATCAATCTTAATAATTGCTTTCTTTAATATTCTTTTTAACACAATTAAGCGATCGTTTTCAGATTGGCTCTTTAATAGAATTTTTTTCGCTCTCTTATCTATATCTAGCATAGAAGCAATTTCAAAAGAGCTTTTTGGCATATTAATTTGTGGAATTTTAGAAGATGCTCCTAATTTGAGCAATACTTCATAGAGAAAAACATTTGCTTCCTGCAATAAAGTTTCATCTATAGTATCATCTATATCGTTCCATGTTTTAACATATGCCTGTTTATAGTCTTCCGAAGTATTATAACTCTTTACAATGAATCTCTCCGTACCGGATACTAAGATATCATATTCTCTGCTTTCATTCTCTCCGCCAACAACTTGATCTATAGATGCGGTGCATCCAATAATCAAAGAGTCATTATTTTTTGAATTAATAATACCAAATTTTTTATTGTTCTTTAAGCAATGCTCAACCAGTTTTTTATATTTTTCTTCAAAAATATGTAAAGGTAATTTTTCGCCAGGAAGAAGTACTAAAGGAAGTGGGAAAATTGGAATTTTATCATTCATACTACTATCAAAATACATATAGTTTTATTAATATTCACTACCAATTTTATGAAAAAAGATATTATAGATCGTTCTGGAAATAATATTGAAATGTTAAGATATGATTAATAACAAAAAAGGGGAATAATAATGAAAAAAACACTAATCGCATTACTAGCACTAATCATTATTAATTGTGGTGGTGGTGAAAACCAAGAAGTCCAAGTGGTTACTATTGAATCATTAGGCGCAGAAATGAAATTTGATGTGGAAGAATTTACTGTGAAAGCTGGGTCTACAGTCAGAATAGTAATGAAGAATAATACTCCACTTGATTTCATGGGCGAGATGCAACATAATGTAGTTATCTTTAAAGATGAATCTGCAGCACCAATGATTATTGGATTAGCTGAAGGTAATGGTGGAGAGCCATATCCTGATGGAAGAATTTTAGCGATGACTCCATTAGCAGACAAACAAGAAGAGACGTTTGTAGAGTTTACTGTACCAAAAAAACCAGGTAAGTATCTTTATGTTTGTACATATATAGCACATGCAATGTCTATGCGTGGCTATATGATTGTTGAATGATAATAGAATTCTATCTATATTAGAACTTCAAAATTGAGATTAAGTCTCAAAAAAGGGGAGAATAATAATGAGTGAATTTTTAATAATGTTCAGAGAAGTGCTTGAAGGAGTCCTAGTAGTTGGAATTCTTTATACTTTTATTATCAAAACTGGGAGAAAACATTTAGCAAAAAGTATTACTAACGGCGTAATAACTGCATTCGCTATGACCGGAATTTTTGCTGTAATTTTTCAAGTTTTATTAGGCGGATTTAATGGATATCAAGCGGCAATCTTTGAAGGCGTTACGATGATTATTGCAGCAGTACTCCTTTCAACAATGATTGTATGGATGGCCCGCAATAAAAATGTTGCTGAAAGCTTAGAAAAAGAAGCTTCCTCAATAATCAAAAGAGACAAAAATGTTGCATTAGGGTTATTTGCGCTTACTTTCTTTGCTATTTTTAGAGAAGGTGTTGAAGTTGTGCTATTTTTATATGCAATCATATTTTCAACAGGAGGCCTTTCAATGTTTGGTGCATTATTTGGTTCAATTGTTTCTCTATTCCTTGGATATCAGATATTTGTTCAGGGACAAAAAGTTCCGCTTAAGCAGTTTTTCAATTATACATCAATACTTCTTATTTTTGTGTGTTCTGGTTTAGTTGCTTATGGGGTACATGAGTTTGATGAAGTGCCCAAATATCGTGCTATGAGTAAAATACAAAATCTAGAAAATGAGTATTCTTCTTCAGAACCAACTCTATTGCAACTAGAAAGACTGGAAACAGCCAAAACTGAATTAAAAGAAGCTAAAGCAGTAATGAAAAATAATGAAATTTGGAATATTAATGATAAAGGTCCAGTTCTATCATTTAATATAGATAATGAAGGGGATCCTCGACCGTTATTTAGTGATAAAGGTGCATTAGGACAAATTTTTAAAGGATTTTTTGGCTATAATGGTAATCCAAGTTATCGAGAAGTTATAGCCTATCTTTTCACATTAGCAATTGTCTCATTCTTATGGACCAGAGCATCCCAAGGATCTCCGGCTGTTGTCAAAGATGAGAGATCGCCAATGAATAAAAAGTGTCCTACATGCTTTGAAGAAGTTGATGCTCAAGCAAGTAGTTCATGCTCAAATTGTGATACTGATTTAGATTTCAGCTAAAATATCTTTTAATTCTGATAAAATCATAGCAGTTGCACCCCAAGAGGTGCAACTGTAAAATTTAAAGCTCGGTACTTTGATGTTTAACCCTTTTACTTTCACGGATTTAGTGGATAAAACATTCTTATCTTGTAATTCATCTAAATCAACATCATGCATTGACTCAACTTCATCTTCATTAATTATGGTATTTGGTCTTTCTTTAGCATACCAGATATATGAATGAATCAGAAATCTAGAAACAGGTGCATAGAGTGGTGTTAATCCCCCAAGTAAATCTAAATCAACATTAACCCCAATTTCTTCTTCGCTCTCACGCAAAGAAGCTTCCTCAAATGATTCACCTTCATCCTTTGCACCACCAGGAAGAGAAATCTGTCCTTTGTGGTGATCAACATTAGATGTTCTCCTGGTTAAGAAAAATTTTAGCTTATTATCTTCTTGGAATAATATAATGGCCACTGCTGCTAGCCTTGCATCTGCTGGAGGAATAAAAGCAAGTCGTGTTACAGGATTAATAGGCATTACTGCCATTTTCTTCTGACTATCCCACCCAGGCAAACTTTGATTGAGTCTTTTCTTTATTAATGTAATTTTTTTGTCTATTTTCAAATCCATGAAATATAAGCATATAATATGGGATTGGAATGGGACTTTGTTAAATGATACATCGCTTTGCGTAGCCCTTCTTAATCAATCCCTTAGTAAGCGCAATATTCCTAAAGTAAGTATCCAACAATATAGGGAAAAGTTTCTTTTTCCTATTAAAACATTTTATGAATCAGTTGGATTTAATTTTGGAAATGAATCATTTGAAAAAACTAATAAAGAATTTCATGATGGATTTGAGCAACAATTTAGAAAATTAGCTCTTCAGCCATTTGCTAAGGAAACCATCATTAAAATTAGCAAAACAAACTCCTTTCAAAGTATTCTGTCTGCTACTATGCAACAAAGACTTACAGAGCAAGTAGGATTTTTTGATCTGCAAAACTACTTAGACAATATTGTAGGAGTAAGTAGCACGCCTTCAGGCTATGGAAAAGAATATGAAGGCAGTGAACTAATGATGGCTGTAGATATTCCCCCATCTGAAACTATTATTGTTGGTGATAGCATATTAGACTTCAGTGTTTCCCAATCATTGGGCATTGATTGTGCTTTAGTCTATAATGGACACAATGATGTAGAGAGGTTAAAAGCAACTGGTGCTTATACTTTTGAACATATTGATCGTTTCTATAGTTGGCTAACTGATTAGGTAGTCAATCCGCCATCTACTGCAAACATCGATCCAGTAATAAAATCTGAGGCATCGGAAGCTAAATATAAGGCCATACCAGATATATCTTCTGGCTCTCCCATTCTTCCTTGTGGAATAGACTTGATAATTTGATTATAAACTGACTCATTTTCCCATAACGCTTTACTAAAGTCAGTTTTAATTAATCCTGGAGCTAAAGTATTAACTTGGATATTAGATGATGCCATTTCTTTTGCTAATACTTTGGTTAACATTACTACTGCGGCTTTGCTAATATTGTAAACTCCTAAACCATCTAGTGGAGTTTTTGCTGCTACAGAGGAAACATTAATAATCTTACCATATTGATGTTGCTCCATAGATGAACTACACGCTTTAATGAAATTAAAATATCCTTTCACGTTGATATCCCAAATTTTCTCCCAGTGACTATCTTCAGAATTTAAAATTGGCCCATAATAAGGATTAGTAGCTGCATTATTCACTAAAATATCTATTTTCCTAAATTTTTCAATAGTGTAATCAACGACATGTTGAATAGATTTGATATCTCCAGTATTACATTCAATTCCGACTATGTCTAGCCCAGATGATTTAGCTTCAGAAACAGCACTATCTAGATTATCATTTTTCCGACTACAAATAACCACATTTGCACCTGCTTCAGCATATTTAAATGCAATAGCTTTTCCTATACCTTTCGATCCGCCAGAAACAATAGCTGTCTTATTTTTTAAGCTAAACATTTATTTTTTCTTTCTTCTTTCTGCCATTGCTTTCCACATAGAGTCTGGTAATTTAGTAAGCTCACCAAATTCTGATGCACCTGCAATCCATTCACCCCCATCAATGGTGACTACTTCGCCATTAATATAGGCTGAACCATCGCTCATTAAGTATGATGCAAGATTTTCTAGCTCATGACGCTCGCCAAATCGTTTCATTGGAATTTTATTCTTCATTCCCTCTTCATAATCATCAAATCCTGGTGGCATTAAACGCGACCATGCTCCTTCTGTTGGAAATGGGCCCGGGGCAATTGCATTAAATCGAATATTATGTTTACCCCATTCTACTGCTAATGATCTAGTCATTGCTAGTACGCCTGCTTTTCCAGCAGCAGACGGAACAACAAAAGGTGAACCTGTCCATGCGTATGTCGTAACAATACTTAAAACATTTCCTTTTTTATTTTTAATCATTTCTTTACCAATCGTGCTAATACAATTCCATGTTCCCATTAATACAATATCAATAACCGCCTTAAATGCATTCGGACTTAACATCTCTGTTGGAGAAATAAAATTCCCCGCTGCATTATTTAATAAATTATCAATTCTACCAAACTTATCAATTGTTTGCTTCGTCATTAGTTCTACGTCTTCCAATTTTCTAACATCGCCTGGGCAAGTTAGTACATTGATTCCTAGATCAGAAAATTCCTGTGCAGTTTCTTCTAAGACTTCTGCTCTTCGTCCACTAATAACAATATTTGCACCAAGCTCTCCAAAGCGCCTTGACATGCTTTTTCCTAAACCAGTACCACCGCCGGTGATAATAATTGTTTTATCTTTTAATAAACCATCTTGAAACATATTAATTCCTTTATTTTAAGCTATTTAAATTGTCTTTTATTTCATCTGTTTTTTCTTGCAAAGGCTCTAGTACGCCATCTTGAATCATAGCATTAACAGACTTTTCAATTTCTTGTGATTGAGTTTTAATATTATCTAAGTCTGGTAAAGGCTGATCAGTAAAAAGAAGATATGCACAATAAAGAATAAATAAAGTTATTCCTAGTGTCACTAGTTTAAATAAACGTTTAATTACACTAAATGTAATCATTGCCATTAAAACAATGGTTACAGCTAAGTATGCTGGATTACTAGAAATGCTATTTAACAGATTCTCTAACATTGTAGCAATTTATACATTAGATTTCTACTTTACAAAGATGAAACAAAAATCAATAAGATTCGTTAAAGATTGTATGGTTAAAAAAGGATTTGTTTTATTGTTTCTATTTTCTTTCCTCCTTAGCCAAGACAAGCTTTTACTTAAACAAGCTGACACCCTTACTTCCTCTGTTATTGAATCGGAAACTATTACAAAGCTAAATGGAAATATTATCTTTCAAAAAACAGATACTATTTTAAAAGGTGATTTTGCAACCCAATCAAATCAAACTCCAATAATTAATCTATACGGGAATGTTTCTATTGAAGATGAAAATCAAATGATTTACTGTGATTCGCTTTCGTACAATAACGACACTGAATTTTTTTCAATGTATGGTAATATTAAAATACAAAATGGTTCTCGATTTATGACTGCAAAGAAAGCCACTCTAGATCAAATATCTAATCAAATGACTTTATTAGAAAATTGCGAGATTAATGATGAGCAGAACAATAGGGTATATGGTGATAAGATACTACTGGACTTTAAAGAGAAGTCTTTAGAGTCATTAAAAGTTATTTCAAACGGAATGATTCTTTCACAGAACTCTGGTTATGAAAAAATAGGTGATAAACGTCAATTAGTAGAAAATGAAGATGTTTTAAAAGGTGAAACTATCTTTGCAAACCTGAGTAATGATGAAATTGAAAATATAGAAATGCTAGGAATGGCTTCTACCTTAATCCATCTATATGGTGATTCACTTTATGATGGTATTAATGAAGTATCTGGAGATAGAATTATCTTAAGCATTAAAAATGAATCTGCTCAAAAATTAATAGCTGAAGGTGGTACTATTGGTAGATACACTCCAAATGAATCTAATGAGAATGTTCAAGAAGATATCGACTATACTGCAGATAGAGTAGAATTTGAAGTGGATACAAAAATTTCTGAAATGTATGGTGGTGTGAAGATTCTTCATGATAACATGGATCTTTCTGCTGCGCATATTAATGTTGATTGGGGAACAAACATTCTAGAAGCGTTTAGTAATAATCCATTTGATGATGAAGAAATAAATAGACCTATCCTAGTAGAAAATAATCGTGAACCAATGACTGGCGATACTATGGTTTATAATATTAAATCCAGAAAAGGGAAAATATTAATGGGAGAAAGTCGCGTACAGGAAAATGTATATATGGGTAGTCAAATTACTAGTGTTACTGATAGTACTTTTTATATTGATGACTGTATATTTACTTCCTGTGATCCATCTAAATTTTATCTTGGCAGTAAGCGGGTTAAAATTATTTATGGTGATAAAGTTATTGCAAAACCCTTAAGTATTTTTATTGGCGGTGTACCAATTATCGGTATTCCAGTGGCTATTTTTCCACATTCCTCTAGCGAACGAAGATCTGGCTGGATTATGCCTTCTTTTGGTTCATCAGATAATCGTGGAAATTATCTAGATGGTCTAGGATACTATTTTGCTCTCAATGATTATATAGGTTCTGAAAACTCACTTATATTTGCAGATAGACAAGGATTAATCTTAAAATCAAAAAACCAATATCGAGATCGATACCGATTTAATGGGATGTTTAATTTTGAGATTAGAAAACAGCTAGGAGCAGGTGAAACTGATATTGCACAGATTAGTAAAAATAACCGAACTGATTATTCTTTGAATTGGAATCATAATCAAATCTTGAGAAATAATCAAACATTTAGAGGCTCAGCTAGTTATTACAGTAATGGAGAATACAATAGGGAAACAAGTATTGATCCCATTAAAAGACTTAATCAGCAGGCGATCTCAAATATTACATATACTAAAAGATGGAAAGAACCTAATGTCTCAATTAGTATAAATGCATCCAATAAACAAGATTTAATGTCTAAAAGTAAAGTAGATGTTACATCATCTTTTTATCAAGCTCCCTCCAGCCTTTCTTCCACCATTACAGAAGATACTAGCACCTTACCTTCTATAAACTTTAGAGTAGCTAGAAGAAAACTATTTAAAAATCTTTCTCAAGATTCATGGGCAGGAAATATTCAATGGGATTATAGTTCACGTATAGTAAATAATTCTAAAAACTTTTATGAGGCAAACGAAATCACAGATGGAGATGGAAATGTTTCTTATGAATGGAACCAAAATGATAATGGAAATCCTAAAAGTTCAAACAAGCTGGATGCAATGCTTAAAAATGCTTTTTCTGTTAACGCTCCTTTTACTGCTTTTAAATATCTAGCTATTAATCCGAGCATTAAACTGAATTCAGATTTTGTCAATCGATATAGGATAGCAGAATACGATGAAACAAATGCTGTAAGTTTTAGATATGAAGATGCAATAAAAAATAGAACAACAGGTAATGTAGGGTTGTCATTATCTACGAAGATTTATGGAGTCTTGCCAATCCGATTTAATAAAATTCAATCTATAAGACATGTGATAACTCCGAGCATGCGATTTAGCTTTTCACCAGATTATTTAAATAATGATAATTATTTCCAATCATTCAACGATGAATACTATGATTATTTTAACAGTTCTATTATTGGATCTACACCTACTAGAAGCACTAAAAAATTAAGCTTATCTCTAGGTAATGTTTTTCAGGCTAAGATTAAAGATGGAGAAAAAGAAGAAAAAATTAATATTCTTTCATGGGGTATATCCACAGGCTATAATTTTAATGCAGATCAATTTAAACTATCTAATATTAGTTCATCAATTAGGAGTAATTTAAAAAATGGTGTTTCTATAGATGCCAACTTAACGCACGATCCATACAAGTTTGATGATTTAACGCAGACGAGAATCAATGATTTAGATAGCTTCCCTAGATTAACCGGTATTCGATTAGCCACCAATTTTAAATTAGGGAATAAAAAAAATAGCCCCTCAAAAACACCTGAAAAAGATTTTTCAGAAGAAACAAAGGAATTCTTAAAAGATTTTTCAAATAATGAGTGGCAAAGCAGAATAGGTCTGAGCTATACTGTCAATAAGATTAATCCTTCCAATACTATTGAGAACTTTTGGGTAAATACTAACACTAGCATGAATGTCACTCAAAATTGGAAATTAAATTATAATGCACGTTTTAGCATTAGCGATAAAAATATTGTTCGACATAATATTACTTTATATCGAGAAATAGATTGTTGGGAGCTATTTGTAGATTGGACCCCTACAGGGTATGCAAAAGGTCTTTACTTTAGATTAAATTTAAAATCTGATATACTAAAAGACTTGAAAGTAGAACAGAAAACAGGGCTATATAACACTAGGTCAAGTTTTTAGGTGTTATTGCTTAAAAAAATTATTAATGTTGTTTTGTGAAATCTAAATATCAAAAAATTAAAGGTACATTTGATATTCTTCCTCCAGATACACGGCTATGGAGAGAGGTTGAAGACATCCTTCATAATATCAGTCAACAATTTAGCTATGAAGAGATACGCACTCCTGCGTTTGAATCAATTCATCTATTCCAACAAAATGTTGGATATGAAACAGACGTTTCAAAAGAAATGTTTGGGTGGGAAGATCTTTCTAGTCAACACATAGCATTGAAACCTGAAATGACTGCGCCTGTAGTGCGCGCTTATATTGAAGGTGGATTTTTTAGGAGCAATCCTTTATGTCGATTATACTATATTGACTCTCTTTTTAGACGAGAAAAACCACAAAAAGGTAGGCAACGTCAATTCCACCAATTTGGAATAGAGGCATTTGGCTCTTCTAATATAGAACAAGATATAGAAGTTATTCTTCTCGCTAACACATCTTTAAGTGCATTAAGTATTAATGAAACTATTTTACATATTAATAATATTGGTTCACCAGATACGCGAAAAAAATATGAAGAAATATTAAAAAAATATTTTTCACAAAATCTAAGTGCATTATCTAATCTGTCTCAAAAAAGGCTTGATAATAATCCGCTTCGTATACTTGACAGCAAAGAAGAAAAGGATCAATCTATTATTAATAATGCACCGATTATTAAAGAATTATTGACAGATAAAGAAAAAGAAAATTTTGGTATTCTTCTATCTAATCTAGATACATTGAATGTGAAGTATGAAGAAAGTCCACATTTAGTTCGTGGGTTAGATTACTACAATGGCACTACATTTGAAATAACAACACAAAGCAACCAATCACAAAACGCACTATGTGGAGGAGGAAGATATGACTTCTTAGTGGAGCAAATGGGTGGGCCATCAACTCCAGCAATTGGATTTGCAGCTGGCATGGAACGCATGATTATGGAATCAAAACATCAAGCTGAAAATAAAAATATTGACATCTATTTAAGCTCTAATGATTCAGAAAATAGTACCAAGTGTTTTTCTTTGATAAATAATTTGATCGAAAATGACTATAAAGTCTTTTTTGACACAAATAAAAAGAATATAAAAAATCAAATCAAAGATGCTGGAAAGAAAAATGCATCATTTATAGTCATTATTGATGATAAGATGTCTATCAAGAATATTAAATCAAATGAAGAGTTGATTTTTTCTAATTTTGAAGAATTATTGAATTTTTTAAAATCCCAATAATTTATATATATTATATATATAAATTTTTGACAATTATAATTTAATAAACGTAAGTTGACACCTATGTCCAATCAAGAAAAACTATTAATCATTGTTGAGTCGCCATCTAAGACTAAGACGATTTCAAAATATATTGATAATGCATCTGTAATCGCCAGTGTTGGCCACTTCAAAGACTTACCAAAAAAAGAAATGGGTATTGATATCGAAAATGATTTTGCGATGAAGATTAAAACAATGCCTGATCGAAAAAAATTTATTACTCAACTAAAAGCTGAAGTAAAAAAAGCGGATAGAATTCTGATTGCAACAGATCCAGACCGAGAAGGAGAAGCTATTGCAGCGGATATAGCAGAAGAAATTGAAAAAGAGATTGAAAGAGTAGAGTTTACTGAGATTACTAAAACAGCAGTGCAGCATGCAATCGACAATAGTAGAAGCATTAATTATGACTTAGTAGATGCGCAAAGAGCAAGAAGGGCAATTGATCGTATTGTAGGCTTTACATTTTCTCCTGTTCTTTGGAAAACACTACGATCAATAAAAAATACTGGGTTATCTGCAGGAAGAGTTCAATCTGTAGCATTAAGACTATTAGTAGATCGAGAAAAAGATCGTAATAAATTTATAGAAAATACATTCTATTCTATTGAAGCTGATCTTAAATCAGATGATCATGATGGGGCATTTAAAGCAAGGCTTGAAACATATGATAACCAAAAAATTGCAAAAAGCAGTGATTTTGGGAAATTTGATAGTGGATTAAAAGATAATCAACTGCTATTAATAGACAAGGAAAAAGCTGATAATATAAAAACTGAGTCAGAAAAAAATGATTGGAAAATCAACAAAATTGAATCTAAGCCTACTTCTAGCTCTGCTGCTCCACCCTTTACAACAAGCACATTGCAACAAGATGCTTCTAGAAGATTTGGTTATTCTCCAAAGAGAACAATGGTTCTTGCACAAAAATTATATGAACAAGGATTTATTACTTATATGCGAACAGACTCTACACACCTATCTAAAGAAGCTTTGTCTGCTTCCAAAAAATTTATTTTAGATAAATTTGGTGCAGAGTTTTTGCCTGATTCTGTTAATATCTATAAAAATAAAGTTGCAAATGCTCAAGAAGCTCACGAAGCAATTCGACCTGCAGGAAGAACATTTAAAAACCCTGGACAGATATTAGATGTGCTTGGCAAAGATGAAGCAAAATTATATGAACTAATCATGAATAGAACATTAGCATCTCAAATGAAACCTGCACAATATATAAGAACTAATGTTGAAATAATAAATGGAAAAGCTATCTATCGTGCTAGCGGGAATACTACAACATTTAAAGGGTATACTGTGGCATATGAACAAGCGTTGTCCAGAAATCAGAGCGCTGATACTGCTGCATTACCTCCTATAGAAGAAAATTCTAATATTACACATACTAATATAGAGAGCTTGGAAAAAAATACTACACCGCCAAGAAGATTTTCGGAAGCAATGCTTGTTAAAGAAATGGAAGCTAGAGGTATTGGACGTCCATCAACTTATTCGTCTATATTAGATAAACTGGTAAAAAAAGAATATGTGATTAAGAAAAATAAAACTCTTATTCCAACATTTGTCGGTATTGCTGTTAGCCAATTATTAGAGAATCATTACTTGCCCTTATTTAATGAAGAATTTACAGCGGGCATGGAAAGAAAATTAGACGGTATCTCTCGATCTGAAAATAGCTATACTGGCGTATTAGATGAATTTTATAATGGCGGAGAAGATTATGCGGGTGTAGCTAAGCTGTTAAAAGAAAAAATTGATATTGCAAAAGCGTGTACAGTAAAGATATCAGATACAACTGATATACGTATTGGAAAATTTGGTCCATATATAGAAAAAGAAAGCGGAAATATCACAATACCACAAGATTTATTTTTAGGAGACTTAAATGAAACTGAGATTGATAAACTCGGTAAAATGCAAAAAGAAGATAATATTATTGGGAAATTCAATAATGAAGAAAATATTCTTTTAAAAGTGGGAAGATATGGGCCTTATGTAGAATTACAAGATAGCAAAAAAAGAGCTTCTATTCCAAAAGGAACACCGTCAGAAGATATAGATGAAAAAATGGCATCCGATCTTTTAAGCCTTCCTAAAAAATTGGGGACTCATCCTGAAACTGGAGAAGATATACTAGCAACATTTGGTCCTTATGGACCTTATGTAAAGTGTGGTAAGATTAATGCATCTATGAAATCTACTGATAGCCCACTAACGATTACTTTAGAAGAAGCTACTAAGCTAATTAAGGATAGAAAATTAAAATTTGAACCAACAATTTTAGGATCTGATCCAAAAACAAAAAAAGAAATTGCAATCAAAAGAGGTAGATTTGGACCCTATGTAACAGATGGAAAGAAAAATGTATCTCTTAAAGGATATGCAATTGAAGATGTCACATTAGAAGAGGCAATTAAATTAATAGCAGAAAAAAAATGATAAGACAAATTGTTTTAACCTTTAGCGCTATTACTTTACTCTTTAGTTTTCAATCTTCATTAGAAAATCGTTTATATTCATTAAATCGCCAATTAATGTGTCCAGTCTGTGATGGTCTCACCTTAGAACAATCTCAAGCAAATATTGCAGTAGAGATGCGTGCAGAAATTAAAAAAATGGTGATTAAAGGAATGACAGATCAAGAAATTAAAGATTATTATGTAGAAAAATATGGAATATATATACTAGCAGACCCACCTAAAACAGGATTTGATACTCTTGTTTTCATTGGGCCTATATTATTTGGATTCCTTGGATTAATAATATTGTACAGGTATTTATTTTCTTAACTACTATACTTAAATTATTTAAATGAATAAGCAGCACTTAGATAAAATTATTTCACTATGCAAAAGAAAAGGTTTTGTATTTCCTAATTCTGAAATATATGGCGGACTGAAAGCTTCATATGATTATGGACCTTTAGGTATAGAGCTAAAAAAATCAATATCAGAACTATGGTGGAAAGAAATGACGCAGGCTCATGAAAATATTGTAGGACTTGATAGTGCAATCATGATGCACCCTGATGTATGGGAAGCGAGTGGGCATATCGCAAACTTCAATGATCCTATGACTGACAACAAAGATAATAAAAAAAGATATCGTATAGATGACTTATTATCACAACAAAAGTCAAAAATTATTGATGCTATTTGCATCGAACTAAACATAGAAAATACAGATGTCGATGATATATATAACGACATTGCCCAAACTATATTAAATAATGGATCAAAATCTGATGGATTGCTAGAAAAAGCTGGTGTTATCGATCCTCATTCTGGCTCAGTCGGGAAATGGACTCCTGCTGTACAATTCAACCTGATGTTTAAAACAGACTCAGGCCCTTCAGAAAAAACGGGTAAAAACATTTATCTACGCCCTGAAACTGCACAGGGGATTTTTATTAATTATTTATTAGTACAAAACACAATGCGCTTAAAAGTTCCATTTGGTATTGCACAAATTGGTAAAGCATTTCGCAATGAAATTGTAGCACGAAACTTTATCTTTAGAACTAGAGAATTTGAACAAATGGAAATGCAATATTTTGTGCATCCATCAGAAGATGAAAAAAACATGGATTTATGGAAACAAAAAAGATTTGATTTCTATATCAATCACTTGGGTATTAATGCTGAAAATTTAAAATTTCATCAACATAGTAAAGATGCTCTAGCTCATTATGCAAAAGATGCGTATGATATTGAATATAATTTTCCATTTGGCTGGGGTGAAGTTGAGGGGATTCATAATAGAACAGATTTTGACTTAAAACAACATGAAAATCTATCCGGTAAGAATATGACTTACTTTGATACCAAATCTCAGGAAAAATATCACCCATATATCATTGAGACATCTACTGGATTAAATAGACTATTTTTAATGGTATTATGTGAAGCTTATCTTGAAGATACTGACAATAATAGAGTTGTATTGCGCCTACCATATGAATTGGCACCTATTAAAGCAGTAATATGTCCATTGGTGAAAAAAGATGGCTTACCTGAAAAAGCTACGTCTTTATTTAATGAACTAAACCAAGCTTTCCCTTGTGTCTATGATGAGCAAGGCTCTATTGGAAAGCGTTACTATCGACAAGATGAAGCTGGAACACCGTTTGGTATTACATTAGATCACGACACATTAGAAGATAATTCAGTAACAATACGTGAAAGAGATTCAATGAAACAAACACGAATACCAATCGATAAAATAGCTACATTCATTAGCGAAAATAAATAGGAGCAATGCTATGAGATCTGCTAATCCTGCATTAAACAATAATACTTTTAGAAATACTGGGCGTTTTTCTGGAACACAAGCAATGACTATTGATGGAACAGTAAATAAAACTGCTCTAGGATTACTTTTATTAATGACATCAGCTATTTATAGCTGGAATAATCCAGCTACAGCTTTAATGCTATTTTGGCCAATTACTATTTTCACATTCATATTATTAATGATTACTATTTTTAATAAAAAAGCGGCTCCCTATACTGTTCCACTTTATTGTCTGGCTGAAGGGGTAGTTCTTGGAGGAATATCTGCAATGGCAGAGTCAATGTATCCTGGAATTGCTAATCAAGCTATTTGTTTAACTTTTGGAATTTTAACTGCCCTTCTACTTTTATATAAAAGCAAATTAATTGCAGTAACAGATAATTTTAGATTAGGTGTATTCTCAGCAACATTTGGTATTCTCATTGTTTATATCTTAAATATGATCCTGTCACTTTTTGGAGTTTCATTTATGGGCTCATTGTTTGGTAATGGTACAACTGGTATTTTATTTTCATTATTTGTTATTGGAATTGCATCAATGAATTTGGTGTTAGATTTTGATTTTATAGAAAAAGGAGCAGAGAATGGTGCTCCTAAATACATGGAATGGTATGGTGCATTTGGCCTAATGATTACCTTAATTTGGCTCTATGTTGAAATTCTTAATCTTCTGATGAAATTACGTAGCAGAAGATAATAAGCCCCTCTCTTTAAAAGATTGACATTAATATCCTCTTACAATAAGTTATATCAACTAGGGGTAAAAGCACTTCTCTTTATGGAGGTGTTCTATACCAAATTTTTATTAATATGTACATAAACAAAGGAAGAAAGATAATGAAAAAGCTATATAATGTGATAGCACTAGTTATGATGTCTAGCTTTATGTTTGCACAAGGTTCAGTCTCAGGTACCGTGACTGATGGAGCAGGTAATGCTCTTTTTGGTGCTAATGTAACAGTTGAAGGAACATCATCTGGTGCTGCAACAGCAGCCGACGGATCATATTCAGTCGACGGTGTTTCAAGTGGTTCATATACTGTAACTGCTTCATACATTGGATATGAATCTGCAAGTGTTTCTGTAAATGTAGATGGTTCTGCAACCGCAAACTTTTCACTAGCATCTAGTGCAGTTTCTGGTAATTCTGTCTCAGTTCTTGGATCTCGTTTTGCAAGAAATGTAGACGAACAAGCAGTGCCTGTAGAAGTCATTACTGAGCTTGAAATTCGTGCATCTGGTTTCACTGAAACCAATGAACTATTACAAGCATTAGTACCATCTTATAATTCGCCTAAAGGCTATATTACAGATGGTTCTGACCATATGAGACCTGCTACTTTACGTGGTATGGCACCAAATCAGACTCTAGTACTAGTAAATGGTAAAAGACGTCATCAAGGTGCATTAGTACACGTAAATGGTTCAGTTGGTCGTGGTTCAACTCAGGTTGACTTAAATGCTATCCCAGCAAGTGCAATTTCTAAAATTGAAGTCTTGCGTGATGGTGCTGCAGCTAAATACGGATCTGACGCTGTTGCAGGTGTTATTAATTTAATATTAAAGGAAACTGGTGGAGCCGATATGAGCATTACCTACGGTCAAAATTATTCTTATTTTGAAAGAGGTTATGCTGCAGGCGAAGGTCTAATTGATGGACAAGATGAAAATACCTATTCTTGGGATCTTGATACAGATCACGAAGGTACTGGATACTTACCATACAGTGCAGACCGTGGTTATGCACGTTCAGGCCTTGAAACAGTTTTAAAAGAAGATGGAAGAAACTTAATTATTCATGCTGGTAACGGAATGGAAATATTTGGTGGAAATCTATACTTAAGTGGTCAAATTCGTGACGGTGGTCGTACAAATCGTGCAGGTCTTGACCCAAGAAGACAGTACTTTGCGGGTATGGATGCAGAAGAACATGCATTCGATAGAGAAAATCACCGTATTGGTGCTGGTAAGTTTGAACAAGTAAGTTTAATGTGGAATGGTAGTTTCCCTACGGAACGTGGTACTTTCTACACATTTGGTGGATATAATACACGAGATGGTGAAAGTGGATGTTACTACAGAAGAGCGCAAGATAATCGTACTCTTCGTGCATGGTATCCAGATGGATTCTTACCTCTAATTAGCCCAGAACTTTCAGACAAATCTTTTGCATTTGGAATGAAAGGTCTTATGGGAGATTATGCATATGATCTAAGTTTAACAAATGGATCAAATGATTTTGCATGGGGTATGACAAACAGTCATAACGCAACCTATGGTACTGGACCAGGACAACAGTCTGATTTCGATCTAGGAACATTAGGTTACAGTCAAACTACTATAAATTTTGATTTAACTACTCAAAAAGAGATTGATGGGTTCGCTGGACCAGTAAGTCTTGCTATGGGTGCTGAAATCCGTTCGGAAAACTATACTATCGAAGCTGGTGAAGAAGCAGGTTATGCTGATGGCGGTTTTGATGTATTAGACGGTCCAAATGCAGGCGCAGGCGCAGCAGTTGGTTGTCAATGTTTACCAGGATTAGCTCCTAATAATGAGCAAGACCGTGATAGAGACGCGCTTAGTTTCTACGTTGATGCTGAAGCAGATGTTAAAGACGGCTTATTAGTAAATGTTGCCGTAAGAGCAGAAGACTATAGTGACTTCGGTAATCACGCAACTGGTAAAGTTGCTATGAGATATGAAATACAAGATGGCCTAGCTGCTAGAGGTTCAATTAGCACAGGATTTAGAGCGCCAGCTTTACAAGAAGCATATTTCTCATCTATTGCAACAAACTTTATTGACGGAATACCTTACGAAGTAGGTACTTTCCCAGTTGATACAGAACCAGCTAAGGCTTTAGGTGCTAAACCACTTGAACCTGAAACATCACAGAACATTTCAATGGGTATGACTTATAAAGATGATACGTTTAGTTTAGCAGTAGATGCTTATAGCATTACTGTAGATGATCGTATTACTATGAGTGAAACCTTTAAGGGTTCTGGTGCTACTTCTGATATGGCAACATTCTTTGCTGACAGAGGTATCCCTGCCGTTGGTGGTAGATATTTCTTTAACGGAATTAATACTGAAACAAATGGATTGGATATAGTTGCAACTATGAATCGTGACCTTGCAAATGGTACACTATTATTAAAAGCAGCTATGAACTTTAATGATACTGAGGTTACTAATAAAGGTGATCTTGTAACTCCAGCAGCGCTAGCTGATTATACAGGCGCTTCTTTGTTAGGACGTTCTAACACTGTGAGATTTGAAAGTTCATCTCCTGCAGAGATGTTCCAGTTCTCAGCAAGAGTTCAAAAACCAACATCAACATTGATGGTTAAAATGAACCGTTGGGGTGAAGTAACAATTCCTTCAGGAAGTGTAGAAAGAGAACAAGTACTAAGTGGACAATGGACTACAGACATGGAATATTCATTCCAGGCAACTAGCCAAGTTCGTCTTTCATTTGGTATGAATAACGTTTTCGATGTCTACCCAGACAAAACTATTAAAAGAAATAGTTTCAATGGAATATTCCAACATTCTGGATATAGTCCATTTGGATTTAACGGACGTTATGTCTACACTCGTTTAGACATGACTCTATAATAGTTGAGTTAGTAGAACTGAATAAAATAAAAAGCCTCTATTTTTTGTAGAGGCTTTTTATTACCTTTTCATATCATGAGAATGCACTATACTATATTAACGATTATTGTATTGCTCTTTGCTGGTTGTAGCACACCAAATAATATGCAAGGAGGAGTGTCTTCTACTTCTAATATAGCATCACAGGTAGGTATTGATATCCTCAAAAAAGGGGGGAATGCATTTGATGCTATTGTTGCGACAGGATTTACGTTAGCAGTTACCTCTCCTTCGAATGGAAATCTTGGTGGTGGAGGTTTTTTAATTGCCTATACTGCAGATGGGGAAGCAATTAGTTTAGATTTTCGCGAAAAAGCTCCAGAACTTTCCTATGAAACAATGTTTCTTGATGAGAATGAACAATATAGTCGAAGTCTTTCCTTAAACTCTCATAAATCTTCAGGTGTCCCAGGCACGGTCAATGGTTTATTAAAGATTTTTAGTGATTATGGCTCTGGTAATTTTACATTAGAAGAAATAATGGCTCCTGCCATAGATTATGCAGAAAATGGGTATCCAATTAATGGAATTGCTGCACAAGGATTTGATTCTTATAAATCATTATTTTTAAATGATGAAGGATCTGCTAAAATTTTTATCAAAGATATAAACAATGATATTTTGAATATTCAGCAAGCTTTCATAAATGGCGAACTCTCTCAAGAAGAGTATGCAAAAAAATTAGCTAATATTGACGAGTGGCAAGAGGGTGATATTTTAATACAAAAAGATTTGGCCAATACATTAAAGCGTATTGCTAAAAATGGTAACTCTGGATTTTATTCTGGTAAAACAGCAGAACTGATTATACAAGAGATGGTTGCTAATAATGGTTTTATAACAAAAGAAGACTTACTCAACTATCATTCAGTCTATCGAGAGCCTGTAATAGGCACATATAGAAACAATCAAATTATTTCTATGGGTCCACCAAGCTCAGGTGGAGCATTATTAGTACAAATGTTTAATATGATTGAAAACTTTGATATGAAATCTATGGAAAGAAACTCTACAGAATTTGTACATCTTTTAACGGAGGTACAAAGACTGGCTTATGCAGATAGAGCAATACACCTAGGAGATCCAGATTTTTGGCCTAGCCCGATTCCTATGTTAACATCAAAAGAATATGCAAAAGAACGATTATCATTAATATCAATGAATTCTGCTACTCGTAGTACAGAAATTGCAGCAGGTAAGAACCTTTCAAAAGAAAGCGTGGAAACAACACATTATTCAGTAATGGATAATCAAGGTAATGTTGCAGGAATTACTACTACGCTTAATATGAGTTATGGTAACAAAAAAATAGTAGATGGTGCTGGATTTTTATTAAATAATGAGATGGATGATTTCTCATCTAAGCCTGGCACGGCAAATGCGTTTGGGTTAATTGGATACAAGGCTAATGCTATTGCGCCATTTAAACGACCGCTTAGCTCTATGAGTCCTACAATTATTATTGATAGTGAAGGCGCTCCGATTTTAACAATTGGTGCTGCTGGTGGATCAAGAATTATTACTGCAGTATTACAGACTATTATTAGTGTTGTGGATCATGATTTGAATATACAAGAAGCTATTGATACACCAAGAACACACTCTCAATGGTTGCCAGATAATTTAAGATATGAAAAAAATTCTCTCACCAAGGAAGCTATTAGTGAGCTAGAAGCACTAAATCATATATTTGAACATGACGGTTTTGTAGAAAGAGGTGTATATGGGCTTGCGCAAATACATGGAGTACAATTAAAAGATAATAAATTTATAATAGGTTTTGATAAAAGAGGAAAATATGATGAAAATGAAGGCATTACATACTAATAAATCATTAATTGCACTAACACTACTAACAACCATAATTCTTTTAGGTTGTAGCGATAGCAATCGTGCTACACAATCAACAGTACCTACGCCTACTGTTATTTATACCCCAGGAGAAATAGTGTCAGATGGTCAAGGTTATGTTCAATATAGGGTTGGTAATACTCCTGTGATTATTACTGTGCCTCATGATGGGACATTAGTTCCATCTACAATGGCAGATCGTACTGGGAATACAGCTCGTGCAGTAAATACCAGAAAAGTAGCAGAACAGTTTGCAGTATTTTTTAATGCAAATTCGAATGGTCTTTTTCCACATATTATTTATAACAACGTTAGTCGTACAAAATTAGATCCTGATGCAAATCTAACAGATGGAGCGCAAGGAAATAGTTATGCTACCCTGTCATATGGAACATATCACAGCTATCTACAAACAGCTATTGATTCTGTAGAGGCCCATTTTGATGCAGGAGTACTGCTAAACCTGGTGGAGCATGATCATTCTGTGGAACAGATTGAATTAGGCTATCTATTATCTGCAAATAATTTAAATCTATCAGATAGCGCGCTTAATGCATATAGCAGTCAATCTAGCATTAAGCAACTTGCATCTATTTCTGCATCAACATTCTCAGAGGTAGTTAGAGGATATAGTAGTTTTGGTAATTTCTTATTTGCCTCATCATACAGTGGCTATAATTTTAATGTTGTACCGACATTAGACAATCCATCGCCAGGCACTAATCCATACACATCTGGAGGATATACTTTAGAAACCTATGGTAGCAGTGATAGTGGTAATATTAATGCGATTGAAGTAGCTACTCCATATACCGGTTTTAGAGATAATGCCAATGCTTATCGTGCGGTAGGGGTGGTCTTAGAAAATGCTACTAAACAGTTCTACCAAGAACAATCAGGTCAAGCTATTTACTAACAACTTATCTTAACGCATTAGCTTTATTTAAATATTCGGTAGCATCTTCAAGTCTACCTTCTCCAAAATAGGTACGATATACCCCAAAATAATAACTAGCATTATTTGGATCAGTATCAATCAATTCTAAATAATATGTTCTAGATTTTCTCCATCTTTCTGCTTGTTCAAGTGCTTTTGCAAGACCCAATAAAGCTTCTTTATCATCAGGAGCTAGAAAATATGCTTCTTCAAAATTATATTCTGCTTCTTCAAATTCTTGCATATTTAAATACACTAATCCTCTATTAAAAAATAAATCTACTTTTTCTTTATCATCTTCAGATTGCTCGATTGCAGAATCAAGATGTATCAATGCAGACTCAAAGTCTTCCTTTGCAAGATATAAAGCTCCTAGATTTTTAAGAGCAGATACTTCATTAGGATCAACTGATAAAGCACTTTCATAGTATCCTAATCCTTTATCAAAATCGCCTAAACGTACTGCGCTCTGTCCTGCACTAACAAGAAGTGCCAGGTTAACATCTTTTGGTATATCTGGCAAATCTAATGCTTGGTCTATGTATTTAAATGTGTTTTCTTTGTCGCCTTTTACTGAATAATATAGGCCAAGTAGCGCATATGCACCTGGTTGTAAAGGATCTAATTCTTTAGCCTGATACGAAGTTGCAATAGCTTGGTCTAGTAATGCATTTCTTTTATCCGGATCGCTTACTTTGTTTAATAAGCCTAAAAATCCAGACGCTCTATAATAAATTAAGTTATAACTTTTTGTTAGTGAAGCTGCAACAGCTTGGGACATCAATATTTTTTTATCATTTGGAGTAGGACGAATCTTAATACTTGCTGAAGCAGTGCTTGCAATATCCATATACTCTTTTACTTTAGCCCAATTTTGTGATCTAGGATAAATTTTATCTCCTAAATGAAATGCTGCTTCCCACTTATCCTTTGGATGATTTAAGGCTTTTAATAAAAACTCCTCTGCCTTATCCCATTCTTTGTCTTTTAATCTAATTTTTGCAGACTCTAAATCTTGTCCAGCAAATAGTGTAGAAACCAATATTAATGTAAGAAAAAAGTTTTTTATAATTCGCATAAGTATATATCCTCCAGTTATAGGAACAAGTTAGTAGTATTATTATCAGATTTCAATAGGTAAGACTTGATTGAATCCATTCTTTGCGCATGGAATATTCTTCATCAGAAAACCCTATCAGACCTTTATGAGCAATATTTTCAATACAAAAAGATGCCATTGTTGCACCAGATATCATAGAATCTTGTATATTTTTACCGCTCATTTTTGATGATAAGAGACCTCCTGCAAAAGAGTCTCCTGCCCCAGTGGTATCCATAACTTTTTTAACTGGATATGCTCCTATAGAGAAATGATTATTATTGTCAAAAAAAGATGCTCCATCTTCTCCTTGTTTAATGATTAAGCTATCAGAGCCCATATCTAATATGTATTTCGCCATATCCTCTAAATTAGGATTTTTTAATCCACATAAATGAGTAGCCTCATTATAATTAATACACAACAAATTAGATTTGGAAATAATTTTTTTCAACTCGCTCTTGGCTATATCCATATACAACTTAAAAGTGTCTAGTATAATAAATGGTTTTGATTCAATTTGATTTAAAAGAGTAAGTTGTAAACGAGGGTGAGTATTACCCAATAATAAGTATTCACAATTTTTTGAATTTTGTGATAAAACTGGTTCATATTTTTCTGAAACTCCAGGATCTACATAAAGTGTCTCTCGTGTTGAAAAATCGTCAGAATACTCACCGCCCCAAGCAAATGTATTGCCTTGCTCTATTTTTAAATCGTTTAAATTAATAGAATGTTCACCTAGAAGAGTAAAGTGTTCTTTCGAAAAATCATTTCCCACCATTCCAACGATTTGGCATTCTTTCTTCTTAGTTGCTAACAATGCATAAGATGCTGATCCTCCCAGTACACCTGAATAGGAACCATACTTATTAACAATTTTATCAATGCTAATTGAACCAAAAACTAGAGCTTTATGTGATTGATTTGAAGTCATAAAATTTTTTATTAAGATATGAAAGTAATCTAAATGAAAAAAGAAAAAATAGTATTAGGTATTAGCGGAGGGGTTGATAGTTCAGTTGCAGCTCTCTTATTACAAAAAGATGGATATGATGTGCATGGTGTCTTTATGAAGAATTGGGATGATAAGCATGCTATTTGTTCTGCAGAAGACGATTATGCTGACGCTGTTAGTGTATGTAAAAAACTGGATATCTCGTTAAAAAAAATTGACTATACAGATGAATATAAAGATAAGGTATTTAAACAATTTCTAGATGACCATATTAACGGATTCACCCCCAATCCTGATGTGCTATGTAATAAAGAAATAAAATTTGAAGTGTTTCAAAATTATGCACAAGAAATAGGTGCAACAAAAATTGCTACAGGTCACTATGCAGATCATTACAAATCTGGGTCAAATTGCTATCTAAAAAAAGCAAAAGATAAATCAAAAGATCAAAGCTACTTTCTACATCAACTAGGACAATCTGAATTAGAAAATACCATCTTCCCTTTAGGTAAAATTTTAAAAAAAGAGGTGCGAAATATTGCAAAAAAATATTCTCTAGTCAATCATAATAAAAAAGACAGCACCGGAATATGTTTTATTGGAGAAAGAAAATATAATGATTTTGTCGGAGAACATTTATCATCTGAAAAAGGAGAAATTCAGTCACTTGATGGAGAAATATTAGGCAAGCACAATGGTCATATTTATTTTACAATTGGTCAAAGAAAAGGTTTGGGTATTGGTGCAAGATTTAGCGCTGAAGACAAGCCATGGTATGTAGCTAAAAAAGATATTAAGAATAATATTGTTTTTGTGGTACAAGGAGAAGACCATCCTGCTCTGTTTAGTAAAACAATTATAGCAAAGAATATTAATTGGATTAATAAAAAACCTAAGATATTACCAAAAAAATATTATGCAAAAGTCAGATACAGAGATAAAGACAAGAAATGTAATATTTTTTCTTTAGATAACAATTCATATCTCATTAAATTTGAGTCAAAACAAAAAGCTATCACTACAGGACAATCTATTGTCTTTTACGATAAAGAAGGGACATGTATCGGTGGTGGTGTTATATCAAAAAGAGATATACCTTTTTTAGGGCAAAATATTGAATGAATAATCAACTACATATTGGAATTTTGGCTGCAGGCAAGGGATCAAGAATGGAATCTGAACTGCCTAAGGTTTTACATCAACTAAATGGTAAAAGTTTAATTGATTATGTGCTAGATACAGCATCAGAATTAAATCCAGATTCAATCACTCTTGTAGTGGGTTTTCAAAAAGATCGTGTCAAAAATCATATACAAAACAATAATGTAAATTATGTATCTCAAGAAGAGCAGCTAGGAACGGGTCATGCAGCACTACAACTGGAAAATCAGCTAGAAAATCAATCAGGTCATTTATTAATATTATATGGTGACGCACCAAATATCAAATCTAGCACCCTATCCCCTATAATAAATGAACATATAGAGGAAAATCGTACTGCAACTTTGATTACTGCAACGCTAAACGATCCAACAGGATATGGTCGCATTATCAGAAATCAAGATGGCGATCTATTAAAAATAGTAGAAGAAAAAGATTGCACTCCAGATGAGAAAAAAATCAAAGAATGGAATCCTGGTATATACATTTTTAAAATTCCACAGCTTTTTAGTGAATTAAAAAGAATAAAATCTAATAATGCATCAAATGAATACTATTTAACCGATGTTATAGAGTTGATTAAAGAAAATTCTCCAGTACAAGCAAAAAAAATTGACAATCCTATGGAGGTAATAGGAATCAATACAATAAACCAATTAAATTCACTGGAAAATAGTTAAGGATGAAATATTTTCTTGATTCAGTCATTGTTATACTCTTAATCATTATTATTATTTTTGGATGGTCGCTATCAAAAAGCTTCCTGGATCAGAAGGTTGTTGCTAATAATTCCAATCAAAAAGTAGAATCAACTCAAAAAATCAAATTATTTGAAAATTATGACAATCAAACATTGAAGGTTGGGATATTAAATGGATGTGGAGTGAGTGGAGTAGGAAATGATTTTTCTAACATATTACAAACTAAATATGGTCTGACAATTGTAAGAACTGAGAATGCAGATAATTTTGACTATGAAACAACAAAAGTCATCATTATAAACGAATCGAATCCGAATATTGAAAATCTACTGACAATTTTAGGCATAACGATCAATGATAGGAATGTGGAGTTCAATAGTTCATATAATCCTCAAGAAGATATTCAAATAATCATTGGAAAAGACTACTTAGATTTTCTTAACTTGAATCAATGAAAACAAATCCACTAGTAAAACAAATTGTTAGCCTCGCTGGAGAAAAAAAAGCTGAAGACTTGGTAGCGCTTAATGTATCTAAGATTACTTCTTTGTCTGATTATTTTATTATTTGTTCTGCTAAAAATCTTATACAAGTAAAAGCTATTGCTGATAATATTAAAGATAACATTAAAGAAAAACCTTGGAGCACTGAAGGTTATGAAAATGCACATTGGATTATTCTTGATTATGTTGACATAGTAGTACATATCTTCTTTGAAGAAACCCGTCATTATTATGACTTAGAGCGTATCTGGTTTGATGCAAAAACTGTTAAAATAGCATGATTGAAAAAACATTAAAATCTTTTATAGAAGACTATTTAAAAAATAATGGTTTTACAATATCAAATTGGAATGTTTCTATCAATACAAAAGAGGGTTTTGGAGATTATTCATCGAATATTGCCCTGATTTTGGGAAAAAAAATAGGCAAAAATCCAATAGATATTGCTGAAGAAATAGTATCATCTCATAATAAAGAGGAAAATCTCTTTACTCTTTCTGCAACTAAACCTGGATTTGTTAACTTTCATATTTCCATTGATTACTATTTTGATATCATTAATAATATTTTAAATCAAGATATTAATTTTGCAAAACCGCACAAACGTAATCAGTCAGCTAATGTAGAATTTGTAAGTAGTAATCCGACTGGTCCCCTTACTGCTGGCCATGGAAGAAACACTATATTGGGTGATATGGTATCAAATATCTTATCATGGCATGGCTATGATGTGACAAGAGAATATTACTATAATAATGCAGGTAAACAAATGCGTATGCTCGGTGAATCTTCTTATGCAAAGTATGCAAATAAAATTGGTAAAGATGTACCTGTCCCAGAGAATGGATATGTTGGAGAGTATTTAGATGATATTGCAGATGAAATGATTAAACAATTTGGGAAAGAGCTTGATGAAGACAGTCTGCATTTCAGGACTTTTACAGAACAGAAAATATTTGAGAGTATCAAAAATACACTAAAAAGCTTAGGAATTGAATTTGATCTTTTTTCTCAAGAACAAAAATTCTATGACAATGGAGCAATAGATAATGTACTAGAAGCTTTAGAGAAAAAATCATTATCATATAAAAAAGATGGTGCTATCTGGTTCAAAACCACTAGCCTAGGAAAAGAAGAAGACAAGGTGTTAGTAAAAAGTACGGGTGAGCCAACTTATCGCTTACCTGATATTGCTTATCATATAGATAAGGTAGATAGGGGTTTTGATTTAATTGTCGATATATTTGGCGCAGATCATATTGATACCTATCCAGATGTGCTGCTCGGATTAGAAGCCTTGGGCAAAAAAATAGATCATATTAAAGTGATAGTGCATCAATTTGTTACGCTAAAGAAAAATAATGAGGTTGTCAAAATGTCTACTCGTAAAGCCAACTTTATTACCTTAGATGCTCTAATAGAAGAGCTGGGCGTAGATGTAGTCCGATATTTCTTTATTATGCGAGGAGCAAGCAGTCACTTAGATTTTGATTTTGATTTAGCAAAAGATGGGTCTGAAAAAAATCCTGTCTACTATCTGCAATATGCACATGCCAGAATTTCAAATCTACTTATCCGATACAAAAATGATATCAAAGAAGATGTAGATTTAGATTTGAGTGTACTAAAAGAAAAAGATGAGGTAGTATTAATAAAAAAATTATCTGAATTTCCGACAAAAATGAATGAAATACATGATTCTTTAGAGCCGAGGAAATTAGCTACCTACCTTGAAGAAGTTGCAGCATCGTATCATAAATTCTATGGTAATCATAAGGTGATTAATATTGATAATATACCATTATCATATGCACGAAAAAATCTTTGTAATGCAACACAAATTATTCTAAAAGCAGGGTTAGCAATCTTAGGGGTTACTGCTCCAGAGAAAATGTAAAATATTATGTCTGATATAACAAGACGCGAGTTTATTCGAAGAGGTTTAATACTTTCTGCTGGAGCATCTTTGATTATATCTTGTGAAGACAATGATAGTGATCCTACTACCACAATTGATACATCTCCGGGGATGTTAGATGAAGCTAGCAATACTAAAAAAGTAATTATAATAGGTGCTGGCATGTCTGGTTTAGTCGCTGGTTACGAACTAGCAAGAGCTGGACATGATGTAAGCATATTAGAAGCAAGAGATAGAATAGGCGGAAGAGTACTAACTATTCGCTCCCCTTTTTCTAATAATCATTTTGCAGAAGGTGGCGCAGCAAGAATAAAGCCAAGCCATAACCTAACAATAGGATATGCAAACCATTTTAATCTTGACTTAGATCCTTTCTATGCTACTTCTGGAGATTATATTAATATGTCAAACGGTAATCGTGAGATTATTACTAATAACACATATTTAAATACTAGTTTTATATCGATATTACGTAAAGAATATATGAAAATACGTGGGGGATTAGATCTTCTACCACATGCATTTTCTAATTCTAGTGCTTTGAATAATAGAATATATCTCGATACTCCAGTTACATCTATACAACAGCAGAATAATAGCGTAACAGTGCAAACATCAAATGGCAATCAATTTATTGCCGACAGAGTGTTATGTACAATTCCTCTAACTGTTTTGAATAAAATTCAATTTACACCCTCATTATCATCTGAAAAACAAACCGCAATGAATGGGGGATATCGCTATGCCCCTTCTACTAGAATTTATATGCAATTTCAAAATCGATTTTGGGAAAGTGAGTCGTTAAATGGGTGGGGTAATACTGATATTCCTGAAGAAATATGGCAACCTACTTGGGACTTATCCGGTGCTAGCGGAATTATGATGTCTTACTTGCGGTGGACACCAGCAGAAACTATGGATGCCCTCAATAATCAGGAGCGTATTGATTATGTATTAAACCGCTGGGAAAATATCTTTCCTGGAGTAACCAATAATTTAGAAAGTGGTACGTCGCATTCTTGGGCCAAAGAAGAATGGTCTAATGGAGCATATGCTTCTCCTACTAGCTCTCAAAATACTGCGCTAGCCCATCACATTGGTTTAGCTGAAGGACAAATTCATTTTGCAGGTGAACATGCATCAGACAATCCTGGCTGGATACAAGGAGCTTTATTTTCTGGGCTACGCGCAGCTAATGAAATTAATGATGCTAATTAATGTTAGTGATAGGACATAGAGGCGCACGTGGGTATGTTGCTGAAAATACTTTAGAATCTATTCAGAAAGCCTTAGACCTGCATGTTGATGGGGTAGAAATAGATGTCTATCAATGTGGTTCAGGAGAAATTGTAGTATTTCATGATAAAAGACTAAATAGACTTACCGGGAATAGGGGCTTTATTGAAAAGACTAATTTTGATGAATTAAATACTATTTTAGTAAAAGGAAAATATAAAATACCCACTCTAGAGCAAGTGCTTGAATTAATAGATGATAAAATATTATTAAATATTGAGCTAAAAGGGAAAAACACTGCTATTCCAACTGCGGCTATACTCAAAAAATATCTTCAAAGTTCACAGGCTGACATAAAAAAATTGATTGTTTCTAGCAAGAACTGGGAGGAATTAACACTTTTCAAAAACCAAAATACTAACATTCCTCTTGGCGTACTGAGCCATTATAATATATTTCTAGAAAAAAAGCTTAATAATATAATCACAAAAAGTAAGGAATTAAATGCTGTGGCTATACACCCCAAGTTCTCTATTTTAAATAAAAAAGCAATAGATAAGATGCATTCCTCTGGATTTTTAGTATACAGCTGGACTATTAATAGGCCAAAAGATATTAAACGAGCAATTCAATTAGGGGTTGATGGCATTATTACAGATTTTCCAGATCGTATTATGAAATAAAATCTCTGTGGAGGCGGGGAGATTCGAACTCCCGTCCATAATAGAGAAAAGGTAAATATCTACATGTTTAGTTACTTGATCAAGTTTCACCTTATAAAGGTTCAAGAACAGACGAATATAAGACTATCTTCTAAGGGTTCACTTATTTAGTTGAAGCAAAAAAATAAGCTATCTCATTTTTATGACATCATTCAGACAGCGATGAGCAACGCCTACTGATGATGGGTTGTAGCAATTAAGCTACAGCCATTTGGCCATAATCGGCACTTAATACGGTTTAGAAGTTTTAAGAGTTACTAAGCTCTACATGCAACTTAAAATTTCTTTCTAAAATGTCGAAACCTGTCGCCCCCAATTGTCAAATATATTGGAAGATACAATACTTTTTATAAACAAAAAAGGCTCCGTCAGCGCCAACCTCAGAGCCTTTCCGATTGCTTGTATTTGCGTACAATATCTAATTAAAGACTATGGTAAGGTAATAGAATTTTATATAATTGGTCAATACTTTAATTGCAAAATTGAAAAAAAAATTAAAAAATTTCTTTTTTTTCCATTACCAAATCTGAGTTCATTACCTTAAATTAATCCCTAGTTTTGCCGACGTAGCTCAATGGTAGAGCAGGGGCCTTTTAAGCCCTTGGTTGTAGGTTCGAGTCCTTCCGTCGGTACTAAGTTCAATAAACAAAATAAAATTCTAATGTCTGAGTTTCACAACAAACATATCGGCCCTAATTCTTCAGAGATAGAAGAAATGCTTTCTTCTCTTAAATGTAACAGTCTTGATGAGCTTCTTGAAAAAATTGTACCAAATAAGATTTTGGATATTGATGATAACTCTATTGAAAATAAACATTTTTCTGAAAATGATATTTTAAGCTATGTCAAAGAAATTGGATCACAAAACCAAGTCTTTCGTTCTTTAATTGGTCAAGGGTATTATGATACGATTACGCCTAATGTAGTATTAAGAAATATTTTAGAAAATCCAGGATGGTATACACAATATACACCTTACCAACCTGAGATTTCTCAAGGAAGATTAGAGGCACTACTTAACTATCAAACAATGATCTCAGAAATTTGTGAATTACCAATTGCTAATGCCTCTTTACTAGATGAAGGGACTGCAGCAAGTGAAGCAATGTTGATGTTCTATAGAAAAAATAGATCAGATTCTAATAAATTTCTTATTGATGAAAACTGTTTTCAACAAACTATCGATGTTATTGTTTCCAGAGCAAAACCTCTTGATATTGAAATTGAAATCACATCACATAAAAATTTTAATTATGAAGATGCTTTTGGTTGTATTGTACAATATCCTGATCGTTTTGGTAGAATTGCAAACCCCGAAGCATATCAAAATATCTCTGATAAAGCTCATGAATCTGACTGTAAGATAATTTTTGCAACTGATTTAATGTGTCTACAATTATTTCAATCGCCTGGTGCATATCGTGCAGATGTTGCAGTTGGAAATAGTCAACGATTTGGAGTGCCTTTAGGTTACGGTGGACCACATGCAGCTTTCATGGCTACTACAGAAGAATTTAAAAGAGACATTCCTGGAAGAATTGTTGGGGTCTCAAAAGACAGAAAAAATAATCAGGCATATCGACTAACACTACAAACAAGAGAACAACATATCAGAAGAGAAAAGGCTACCTCAAATATATGTACAGCTCAAGTATTACTAGCAATTATGTCGAGCATGTATGCAATCTTTCATGGTCCAAAAAAATTAAAAGATATTGCTAATAATATTCATAATCATACCAAAAATCTTGCAAAAAAATTAAGTGAACACGGTCATGAGGTTGTATTAAATAATGAATCATACTTTGATACCTTATCAATTAAATTAAATGGAATTGATAAAAAAACTTTGGAAAAAAGAGCGTTAAGTAAAGGGTATAATTTTATGTATCATTGTCAAGATTTAATTGGCGTATCATTAGATGAAAAAACCTGTGCTAACGAGACAGAAGAAATTGCTACTCTTTTTAAAGTAGAAAATAATTCTACAGCTACCAATCCCACATGTACTCTAACAAGGGAAGGTTTAACTCTACACCATTCTATTTTTAATGGCATTCATTCAGAAACAGAGATGTTGCGATATGTTCATAAGCTAGAAAAAAGAGACCTTTCTCTTAACCATAGCATGATTCCATTGGGATCGTGTACTATGAAATTAAATGCAACAGTAGAAATGATTCCTATAGGTTGGCCTGAGTTTAATACGATACATCCATTTGCACCATCCAACCAAACAGAAGGCTACAAAACGATTATTGATGAATTCGAAATAATGCTTAATAAGGTTACTGGTTTTGATGCAGTATCATTCCAACCAAACTCTGGAGCGCAAGGTGAATATGCTGGATTGTTAACCATCCAAGAATATCATAAAAAAAATGATGACGATAGAAATGTATGTATTATCCCAGAATCTGCACATGGAACCAACCCAGCAAGTGCAATTATGGCGGGATTAAAAGTGGTGATTGTAAAATGTGATGATAGTGGTAATATTGATTTTGATGATTTAAAAAATAAAGTAAAGGATGCAGGCAATAACCTGTCTTCGCTCATGGTTACCTATCCTTCTACTCATGGAGTTTTTGAACATAATATAGATGAGATTTGTGATTTAATTCATAATAATGGCGGATTGGTATATATGGATGGCGCAAATTTAAATGCTATGGTAGGAGTATGTAAACCAGGTCACTTTGGCGCTGATGTTATGCATATTAATTTACATAAAACATTCTGTATCCCGCATGGTGGTGGTGGACCAGGAATGGGGCCTATATGCGTCAATGACAAATTAAAACCCTATCTACCTAAACATCACATTACAGATAAAGACTATTCCTACTCTGTATCTTCTTCCCCTTATGGTAGCGCAAATATATTATTAATTTCATATATCTACATGAAGTTAATGGCTGGAAAAGGTTTATTGAAAGCATCCCAAGTAGCAATTTTAAACGCAAATTATATGGCTAAAAAATTAGAAAAAGATTATCAAATCTTATATCGGGGTGAAACCGGATTAAATGCACATGAATTTATTGTTGATTGTAGAGAATTCAAAAATAGTGCAGGTATTACGAATGAAGATATTGCAAAACGGCTTATGGATTACGGATATCATGCACCGACAATGTCTTGGCCAATTCCAGGAACATTAATGATTGAACCCACTGAGAGCGAATCCAAAAATGAATTAGATAGATTCTGCGATGCAATGATTCATATTAAAAAAGAAATTGATGAAATCGCTACTGGAAAAATGTCTCAAGATAATAATGTACTTGTAAATGCTCCTCATACTATTCAAGATATTTGCGAGGACTGGGATCGTCCATATAGCAAAGAAAAAGCTGTATTTCCGCAAGAATCAATTAGAGAAAATAAATTTTGGCCATATGTATCAAGAATTGATAATGCATATGGAGATCGAAATTTTTTCTGTGTATGCCCAGATATAGAAGATTATAAATAATTATTATTTAAAATACTCTTGTAATGCTTTGACTCGTACTTCTCCACTAAGCGATATTGCTTCTATAGCAGCTCTTGCTCCTGGCATAGTTGTAATAGTTAAAATATTTTTCATAACAGATGTTCTGCCAATGGATTCTTCATCATATCGTGCTTTAGCCCCTGTAGGGGTGTTAATTACAAATTGAACATTATCATTTAATATCTCGTCAACAACATTAGGTCTACCTTCACCGACTTTAAAAATTTCTTTACAAGAAACGCCATGTTTCGATAAATATTGCGCAGTTCCTTCGGTGGCAATAATATCAAATCCAATATCAACTAAATCTCTAACAGCATATAATGCTTCTCTTCTATCGGCCTTATTTATAGAAATAAATGCTGTGCCTTTTTTAGGAACAGTATATCCATCAGATTCCATTGCTTTTAAAAATGCCACGCCTACGTTATCATTAATTCCCATCACTTCGCCTGTAGATTTCATTTCTGGCCCTAAAAAAACTTTTTCATTTTTAAATTTTTTAAATGGTAGTACTGCTTTTTTTACTGCAACATGTTTATGTCTTATATTTTTTAATTTAAAGTCTTTTAATTTTTTTCCTACAGATAGCTGAGCTGCAATATTTGCTAATGAAATATTACTATATTTACTTACAAAGGGCACCGTTCTACTAGATCGAGGATTTACTTCTAACACATAGACTATTTCATCTTTAACAGCAAACTGTAAATTAATTAACCCTATGACATTCAATGCTTTAGCCAGTTTTGTTGTAACCTCTATAATCTCTTTTTTCACTTTGTTAGTAATTTTATGCGCAGGTAATACACAAGACGAGTCTCCAGAATGGATTCCTGCCTCTTCAATATGTTGCATAATACCGGCAATAAAAACATCTTTACCATCACAGAGCGCATCTACATCAAATTCAAATGCATTTTCAATAAATTGATCAATTAAAATTGGGTGATCACTGGTTGCTTCTGCAGATCTAAATACATAATCCACAAGCTGCTTCTTTGAATAAACAATTTGCATCGCTCGGCCACCTAATACATAACTCGGTCGAACCAAAACAGGGAATTGTGCTTTTTCAGAATATGCTACAATCTCATCATAATTTTTTGCAATACAATACTTTGGAACTATTACCTTGAGTCGATTGACTAAATCAGTAAATTCTTCTCTATCCTCTGCTAAATTGATACTATCAGAAGAGGTCCCAAAAATTTTTATGCCAGCTTCTTCAAGTTGATTAGCAATTTTTAAAGGTGTTTGTCCACCAAATTGCACTAAAACACCATCAGGCTTTTCAAAATCAATGATATTCATTACATCTTCAAATGTAATTGGTTCAAAATAGAGTCTGTCAGCTAAATCAAAATCAGTAGAAACTGTTTCTGGATTACAATTTACCATTATTGATTTATAGCCAGCTTCTCGTAAACCATACACGGCTTGTACGCAACAATAGTCAAACTCAATTCCTTGACCAATACGATTTGGGCCTCCACCTAAAATGATAACTTTTTTCCCTTCAAGAGGTTTAATATCATGAGTTTGTTCATAAGTAGAATAGCAATAAGGAGTTTCTGCTACAAATTCACCGGCACAGGTATCTACAACCTTATAGACAGGTATAATATTTTTCTTAATTCTTAGTTTTCTAATTTCTGAGGGGCTCTTATTTGTTAATGCACCAATTTGTATATCTGAAAAACCATTTTTCTTTAGTAATTCTAAATTTTTAATCGAATTATGTTCTTTTTCTAAGTAAACAATCTCTGCGATCTCATGTAAGAACCATGGATCAATTCCTGTATTTTTATGAATCTCCTCAATGGTGAATTCTTGCTTAATTGCTTCTTTTACTTTTAACATTCTAAAAGCACTCCCATCATTTAATGATGCAATATCTAATGAACGATAACGTTTAATATCTGGATCTTCATTTCTTGGATCTTTCGCAGAGAGACCCGGTAGGTTTAATTCTAATGATCGAAATGCTTTCTGAAATGACTCTCTAAATGTTCGACCGATAGACATTGCTTCACCAACAGACTGCATTTGGACACCTAACTTACCTGAAGCAGAAGCAAATTTTTCAAAATCAAATCTTGGCAATTTAGTGACGATATAATCAATAGTTGGTTCAAATGCTGCTAAAGTTTTATTTGTGATATCATTTTTTAATTCATCTAATGAATACCCCACTGCTAATTTGGCTGCTATTTTTGCAATAGGAAATCCTGTGGCTTTTGATGCTAGGGCAGAGGAGCGACTTACTCTTGGATTCATTTCAATAATTACCATTCGTCCATCTTTCGGATTTACAGCAAACTGTACATTAGATCCTCCTGTATCAACTCCAATTTTTCTTATACATTGAATTGCTGCATTTCTCATATGTTGAAATTCTTTATCAGTTAAGGTCATTGCAGGTGCAACAGTAATTGAATCTCCTGTATGAATTCCCATTGGATCAATATTTTCTATAGAACAAATAATAATAACATTATCATTTGGGTCGCGTATTAATTCTAATTCATATTCTTTCCAACCCATGAGGTACTCTTCAACTAAGACTTGCCCTGTGGGACTTTCTTTCAGTCCTTTCACTATAGATTCTTTAAATTCTTCTTCATTATATGCTACAGATCCTCCTGAACCTCCTAAAGTAAAAGAAGGCCTAATGATAGCAGGCAAAGCAATTGTTTTTAATAAATCTTTTCCTTCATCTAGAGACTTAATCGTATAGCCATACGGCAAGTCTAAGCCAATTTCTAGCATAGCTTCTTTAAATTTTTCTCTACTTTCAGCAGTTTCAATAGCTTTTTTATTTGCTCCAATTAACTCTACATTATATTTTTTTAAAATACCCTTATCATCTAAATCTATTGCAACATTTAATGCAGTTTGACCCCCTACGGTTGGTAAAATAGCATCTGGTTTTTCTTTTTTAATAATTGCTTCAACATGCTGTGTTGTGATAGGCTCAATATAGGTTTTATCTGAAAATTTAGGATCGGTCATAATCGTAGCAGGGTTAGAATTAATTAATACAACCTTATATCCTTCCTCTTTTAATGCCTTAATCGCTTGTGTGCCTGAATAATCAAATTCACAACCTTGACCAATAACAATTGGCCCTGCACCAATTACTAAAATTGTTTTGATATCTTTTCTTTTAGGCATTTGAATCCATCATTTTAAAAAATTTATCAAAAACATATCTTGAATCATGAGGTCCTGGACTAGCCTCTGGGTGATATTGAACAGAATAAGCTTGCATATCTTCACAAGAAATGCCTGCAATGGTATCATCATTTAAATGAGTATGTGTTACTGTGATATTAGACTGTAATGAGTCGCTATCTACTGCAAATCCATGATTTTGTGATGTAATTTCAATCTTATTAGTTATTAAATTTTTTACCGGCTGATTAATACCCCTATGACCAAACTTCATTTTAAAAGTTGTAGCATCTAATGCTAATGCTAAAATCTGATGCCCAAGACAAATACCAAACATTGGTTTGATGCCTAGCAATTCTTTAACTGTATTAATACCATATGAAACAGCAGAAGGGTCTCCTGGTCCATTTGATAGAAAAATGCCATCAGGATTATACTCTAAGATTTCTTTGGTGTTAACAGAAGCTGGGAAAATAGAAACTTCAGCATGATTTTCTAATAAGATATCATAGATATTGCTTTTCATTCCGTAATCAATGGCAGCGATTTTATATTTTGGATTTTTTTCATTACATAAAATAGTTTTTTTCTTTCTAGAAACTTCTTTTGCTAAATCTAAACCTTCCATTGAAGGCACTTTTTTTATTTTATTTTTTAAGCTATTAATATCAAAATCTTTTGTAGAAATAATTCCTCTCATTGCTCCATTATCTCTAATGTGAATAGTAAGAGCTCGAGTATCAATGTCTTGTATACCAATAACTTTATTAGACCTCAGAAATGAATCTAATGAATTGCTAGATCTCCAATTAGAAGGTGATAGTGCTTCATTTTTAACAATAAAGCCTGAAGCATATACTTTGGAAGATTCTCCATCTGATTCATTAGTCCCATAGTTACCAATATGTGGACTACACATAACAATCATTTGTTTTGCGTAAGAAGGGTCTGTTAAAATTTCTTGGTATCCTGTCATTCCAGTATTGAAACATACTTCACCAGAAGTCTCCCCTAATGCACCAAGGCTTTTTCCTTTAAAAAAAAGGCCATCCTCTAAATATAGGATAGCCTTTTGTTGTTTTTGCATGCCTGATTTTATACCATATAATTGAAAATTAAAACCTTATTTTTTTCCCACTCTCCATTGTCTTCACAGCAAGAATAGTTAATAGAACACAAAACGTAATAATAAATGCCATTGAATCAACAAATGGGGCGTCAGAGATTCCCAGAGTTGAGTATCGTAAAGCATTGATGGTATAAAAGACAGGATTAACTTTGCTAATTGCCATACCCCAAGCTGGCAAATCATTAACAGAATAAAAAATTCCTCCTAAAAAACTTAAAGGAGTAAGAACAAAATTTTGGATTAATGACAGCTGGTCCCATGAATCAGACATCTGTCCAATAAAAAGGCCAAGGCTAGAAAAAGACCAGGACACAATCAGGATTATAAATAGAGTTGAAATTGGATCTTGAACACTCATTCCTGCCATCAAACAAATTAATAAAATAAGAAACCCATTAACAAAACCACGAACAGCCCCACCGATAATAAATGAGATTGATAATTCTAAACTTGAAAGTGGGGTAATAAGCAGTTCAGGAAGTGTTTGTAGTAGTTTCATTTGCAACATTGATGATGCCGTATTAGCTACAGAGTTAGTTATAACATTCATCATCAATAATCCAGGTAGAATATACATTTTATAAGATACTCCAGGAGCAATAGGGTCTATACGACTTTCAAGTGCTACACCAAATACAAAAATATATAAGAGCGTTGTTATAATCCCAGGGATAATTGTTTGTTTCCAAACAGTAAAAAATCGCAAAACCTCTCTTGAAGAAAGTGTATAAAATCCAACCCAATTTTTAATCATCTAACTTTCTCCCTGTTAATGCTAAAAACACATCCTCTAGTTTTGATTTGTTGGTGGATGCTTTAAGATTAGATACAGAGTCTTCGGCAATAAGTTTGCCGCTATTGATAATGCCAACTCTTTCACATAATAATTCTGCTTCATCAATATAGTGAGTAGTTAATAAAATTGTTTTTCCTTCTTTATGTAATTCTTGTAAAAAATCCCAGAGATCATGTCTTAATGCTACATCAACTCCTGCTGTAGGTTCATCAAGAATTAAGATTTCAGGATCATGTACTAAAGCTCTTGCAATTTGCAAACGTCTTTTCATTCCCCCAGATAATTGACGCATTTTTTTATCTTTATGGCTATATAAGCCAACTTTATGAAGTATAAAGTTAATGCGTTCTTCAGCATCTTTTCTTTTGATACCATAAAAACCTGCTTGAAAATATAGTAGTTGTTCTACAGGGAAAAACCAATCATTGCTAATTTCTTGTGGAGCAATTCCAATTTGAAATCTTGCATACCGAAATTCAGATATTATATCTTTGTCAAAAACTTTAATATTCCCTTCTGTCGGTTTTACAAGGCTTGTAATTGCATTAATTGTAGTAGATTTTCCTGCACCATTTGGTCCGAGTAAGCCATAAAATTCACCTTTCTTAATTGATAAATCAATACCTTGTACAGCATACACAGATTCATCATATTTTTTATGCAAGTTTTTAATATTAACGGCTATTTCATTCATAATGAGGCTCAATTTTATATATTTTACCAGAGAATTCAACTATATAAATTTCATTATTAATATCTTGGCCAAATGAAGATATCATATGTTGTTCAGATCCAAGAAGGGGTGCTGTAATTTCTTGAATTATATTTTTTAATGGATCTAACGCCCAAATTTTTCCAGTACAAAAGTCTGAAAAGATATATAATCCGTATAAGCTTTTAATTTGATCTCCTCTATAGATATAACCACCAGTAACAGAGCATCCAGAAACATTTTCTTCTTTAATTCCCATTAAACTGAATGGGTAATTTGCATCACTGGGGTATTCAAATATTGGATTAATAAAACCTACTTTATCACATCCTGGTTCAGGATAACAATGATTTCCCTCCATTATATTCCATCCAAAATTTCCTCCATTTTCTCCAAACTCTAAATAATTGATTTCTTCCCAGAGATATTGCCCAACATCTCCCATATAAATATCACCATTGTTGTTGTCGAAAGAAAATCGCCATACATTACGTAAACCATAGGCCCATATTTCACTTTTTATATCTGAATCATTATTTTTTTTATGCAAAACCAAGGGATTGTCATTAGGAATTAAATAACTTCCATCGTCTTGCGGATCAATGCGTAAAATAGAGCCAAAAAAATTATGTAAATTTTGTGCATTACCATATGGATCTCCTGAAGAGCCCCCATCTCCAAATGATATATATAGATAATTATCTATTGGATTAAAATCTAGATGACTCCCATTGTGATTATTAAATGGTTGTTCAAAATAGATTAATTTTTTTTCTGACCCTATATCTACTTCATCTTTATTTTCTGATAAGCGAAATCGTGACACTACAGAATAATTTTCAGTATCAATATATGACACATAAAAAAATCCGTTAGATTGAAAATTTGGATCAAATACCATGCCTAATAATCCGCGTTCATCTGGAGTAACACTCACACTAATCTTTTTACTTAAATCAAGAAATAAGGATTTATTTTGCAAATTGTTAATTAGATAAATTTTTCCAGTCTGCTCAACAGCATACATTTGGTTTGTTGCAGGTTCAAAAACAACAAAAACGGGACGATTAAGATTTTCAGCTATTGTGATTGATTTTATATCATTGATTTCTTGTGTAAAAAGTATAGAAATAGAGAACAGAAAATAATATTTAAGAATTTTGTTCATCTAATAAGGATCTTAATTGATTTTCATTAATAATCTTTATGTTTAGCGCTTGAGCTTTATCGGCTTTGGAACCTGCATTTTCTCCCATAACTAAAAAATTTGTTTTAGATGAAATAGCGCCTGCTACTTTAGCGCCTTTTCTTTCTAACAATTCCTTTATCTGATTGCGTTTATAATTCTTAAAACTACCAGTAATCACAAATGTAACATCTTTTAATTCTTTAGAATTCCTAAAAACGGTTTTCTTAATTTTTACTCCACTATTTAGACAATTTTTTATAGTCTCTCTATTAGAAGGGCTATTAAAAAACTCTATAATTGATTGTGCAACAATTAAACCCACCCCATCAATTGCTTCAAGTTCTTCTAAGGAAGAAGTGGAAAGCTTTTTAATAGAGGACTCGCAATGTATATCTAATATTTTTGAAATATGTTGCCCAACATTAGGTATACCCAAGGCAAATACAAGCCTGGGAAATGTGGTGTCTTTGGATTCGTTGATAGCCTTAATTAGATTGTTCGCAGACTTTTCCTGAAATCGATCTAAAACAACTAAATCAGAATATGATAGATTAAATAAATCATCTATTTTTTGAATAAGATTGTTATGCATCAATTGTTCAACAATCTGAACTCCTAGACCGTCAATATTCATAGCATTTTTTGAACAAAAATGCTCTATTGATCCTTGTAACTTTGCGTTACAAGCTAAATTTTCACACCTATATGCAACTTCGCCTTCTATGCGACTAATTGTTGATTGACATGAAGGACAATTGTGGCTTGCTATATTAAATTTGACGGTATTTTTAGGTCGTTTTTTCAATATAATTTTTGAAATTTTTGGTATAACATCACCTGATCGCTGTACAATCGCGTAATCATTAATTCTAATATCTTTTTTATCAATTTCATCCTGATTATGTAATGTGGCGCTGCTAATCATTGCTCCCGAGATTTCTACTTCTTTAATTTTTGCTACAGGAGTAATCACCCCTGTACGACCTACTTGAAGAATAATATCTAATATTTGTGTTTCTGCAGATTTAGATTTGAATTTTGCAGCAATTGCCCATCGTGGAGATCTGGCCCTTTCTCCTAAAGTAGATCTTAATGAATAGTTATCAACCTTTATTACAGACCCATCAATCTCATAAGGAATATGCTCTCTTTCACTTTCTAATGTTTTATGATATTTAGTCATATCTTCAATACTATTAATTTGTTTTGCTAAAGGGTTAACAGGCAATCCTATAGATTTCAAATATGATAAGATAGCCAAATGACTATCCAGATTTATGCTATTACTATCTCCAATTTCATAACAGAATATTGATAACTTTCTTTTTGAGGTAATATGAGGGTCTAGTTGTCTTACGCTCCCTGCGGCGGCATTTCTAGCATTGGCGAACAATTTCTCATCCGAATTAGATCTTGCTTCATTTAATGCAATAAAATCAGATTTTAACATAAAAATTTCACCTCTAATTTCAATAAAGTCGGGGTGGTCTTTTTTATCGCCTCGCAATACCATGGGTACAGCATTAATTGTTTTGATATTGTGAGTGATATCTTCGCCCGTATAACCATCTCCTCTAGTAAGAGCACGTATTAATTTCCCCTTTTCATAAATTAATGAAACTCCCAATCCATCAATCTTTGGTTCTGCAACATAAGCTGTGCTATCTTGACCTAGCCACTTATTAATTCTTTGGTTAAAATCTTTAATTTCTTGTTCATTAATCGCATTAGATAATGACAGCATTGGTGTCTCATGATTATAATTTTGGAAACCACTTTCTATTGGATGACCCACTCTCTGTGTAGGAGAAGAAGAATCTATAAATTGGGGGTACTCTTTCTCTAGCGATTCTAGCTCTCTAAATAGCTTATCATATTCCGCATCGCTTAAATGTGGTTCATCTAATACATAATATGCATAATTATGCTCATTAATCTTGTCTGCAAGATGATTTATTTTTTCTTTGACTTTTGATTCCATACTATTCCTAAAAATCCGCCTATTAATAACACAACTAAGAGCTGAATCCTAAATTTATTCATTCTAATTGAATTAGCATACATTTTGAATTCATCTGTTGCAATATCATCAAAATCTAGTGACCATGTTAAAATTCCATCTGAAAGTGATCTTGCATTATTCTTTTGAATTAAACCGGGTAATTCAATGTTAAATTGAAAATAATCATTCATTAATGCTGTATTTTTTGTGAAATCCTCCTCATATGTATCTATAAATACCGTGATTTCTTTGAAAAATTTATTTGGTAATGTATTTGCAATGGGTTCCAAGGCATCTTTTAAAATCAGTGAAGAATCTTTGTTAAATTTTTCTAATAATTTTCTTTCTTTTGCATAATCAAAATATGTATCTATTTGATTATTAATCTTTTCTGAAAAAATAGTGTTTAAATCAACCGTCTTTTCATATTCTTTGAAGCTGTTTTTAATAATATACTCTTTAGCAGGCACTATCCAAGATAATGAATCTGCCTCTATATTTAAAAATTGCACAATTGACGGATATTTCTCATCAATGTCTAAACTATTGATTGTTGATCTAAAACTATATTGATCCCAAAAAAAATATTCATTTTTTTCAATATCAATTTCATAGATTAAGCTTCCATTGTTAGTAAAGCTTATTCTTCCGCTAATTAATTCTTTACTAATCGTTTCTTTTTCCCAATTCAAACTATCTGGTCTTATTGAACCATTTTCTTCATTTAAGGCAGACATTGTGCTAGACCATTGTATTAAATTGCTACTTTGAGGATGTAAAAAATCGCTATTATTCAAATCAGTTTTATCACCAATAGAATTATACTTAATAGAATATTCTCCGCCAGGGAAAACAGATATATGTATCAAGTTTTCAACACACGCCGTTAGTAGCATGCACGCTATTACTAAGAATGCTTTTTTCATTATTTATGAAATTACTGTGAAATCTTTGGATGTTTTGTTAAGGACAATACAGCTATCATCTGTAACAACAATATCATCTTCAATACGTACGCCACCTATATCTTCAATATATATACCTGGCTCTACTGTCATTACATAATTAGACTTTAAAAAGTCTGTACTTACCTTGCTAAATCGAGGGTCTTCATGTATTTCCAGACCTAATGAATGCCCTAGCCCATGATCAAAATATTTACCGTATCCAGCATTGCCAATATGGTCTCTTGCTAGCGAATCAATTTCTTTACAAGAAACCCCCGCTTTAATTCCTTCAATACTTTCTAATTGAGCGTGTAATACAATGTCATAAATCTCTTTTTGCTTTTCTGAATAACCTTTTGTTGCCACTGTTCGAGTCATATCTGCATGATATCCAGCATATTTTGCGCCCGAATCAATTACTACCAATTCTCCTGCTCCAATTTTCTTATCAGTTGGTCTTTGGTGGGGCATAGCTGAATGGGGACCGCTACCAACAATAGGTGAAAATGCATCTGCATCAGAGTCTCCATACTTTCGGTAAAGAAAGGAAAGTTGGTTGCCAATTTCCTGCTCTTCAACCCCAATTTTTATCATCGGAAACACTTCGGCAAATGCTCTATCTGTAATTTCTACAGCTGTTTTAATTGCTTCAATTTCCTTTTCATCTTTTTCCATAGCCAAAACCTCTATACACCCAACAATATTTTCCCACTTTACATGGGATAATACCTTACTAATGTCTGAAAACATTTGATGAGAAACGTGTTTTCCGTCAAATCCAATTGTCAGTCCATTAGATAAAAAATTCTTCTTATTGATTACTTCTAAGTGTGGAATGCTGTCAATAGTAATATTGGCACCCCTCACTTCATTTTTAGACTGTACAACATATCGACCATCAGTAATAAACTCACATGTATCGGGGCCTACCAACAAAGATCCGCTGGACCCAGTAAACCCACAAAGATATCTTATGTGAACCATGTTCGTTACTAACATACTATCTACATTTTTTTCTGCTAATATCGTACGCAATCTATCTTGTCTTCTTGTAAAATATTCTTTGCTCATTTTTAATCCTTCTTTTAGTTAAGCGTATTTAATAATTGTTCTGCTTCTGAAATCTGTTTTTTTGTTTTTGAATACTTAATAATAGCTCTCAAGCTTTTCTTTGCTTGTATTTTTTTACCTTGTTGTATCATTAGCTTGATATATGAAATGGTAACCATGCTATCAGGCTTTGTATTATTTTTCTTTTTAGGTTTTGCGGGATTATAATTGATAGCGAGTTCTGGGTTTAATCTTTTCAGCTCCTTCACTACAACCTTTAAGAAAGAGGAATGTGACTTATTAAGCATTTCTAATAAAAGGAGATAAGCAGCATAATGATCTTTGTCGTGCTCAACCACTGATATAAGATGTTTTTTTGCTTCTGTAAATTGTTTGCTATTAAAGGCTTTTTCACCCTTAAGATAAGTAGTATGAATGTTAGAGATCATCTTCTATGTTCTCTAACCCACTCTTCAATATATTCTAAAGAAACTTGCACCGGAGTCCCAGGTCCGAATAGTTTTCCTACTCCTATTTTTGCTAGCTCCTTACTATCTTCTTCTGGAATAATTCCTCCACCCGTTACTAAAACATTTTTTAATTTAGCGTCTTTGATCAATTCCATCACTTTTGTAAAAATAGTCATATGTGCACCTGATAAAATAGATAAAGCAATAACATCTGCACCTTCCTGAATTGCCACCCTTACAATACTTTCAGGGGTTTGACGCAACCCAAGATAAATTACATCCATCCCTGCATCTCTATATGCAGCAGCAAGCACCTTGATGCCTCTGTCATGTCCATCAAGACCTGGTTTTGCCATTAAAATTCTAATTGGTGGAGTTAAGCTCATAATAGGTATAATTTAACTAATCCAGACGTTTGATTCCCCTAATAAATCTCTTAACATAATAAGAAAATGGTTGCTACTAGACACCCTAATTTTCTTAGAAACAATTCTACGTGAAGACCCATCTGGATTTTTCATATGCACAACAAATAAACTGTCTCCTGGGTTATCCAAGGCATATTTATGTACCTCATCAATAGTCTCTTTTTTAACCTTTTTCCCAATTTTAATATTGATTTCTTTAAGCTTGAGTACTTTTTTTGCATGGTTGATTGGAACCACTTCATCTACAATAATCTTTAAATCAGAAAAATCATTTTGTGAAGTAGAGGTGCCTACTAAGAATACAATATTCCCATCGTTAATAATTTCTTTATATTTTTCAAAGGCATCGTGAAAAATAATTGCCTCAACTTGGCCTCCTAAACAATCTAAATTAAAAAATGCCATGGGTTGATTTTTTTTATCATAATGTAGCTTGAAACTAGAAACTGCTCCTCCAATTCTAATTATGCTATTTTCTTTTAAATATTTTTTCTCAGTAAAATCATAATTACTTAGCTCTTCTAGTGTATCAGCATATTTCAATAATGGGTTTCCTGATATGTAAAGACCTAAGACCTCTTTTTCTCTTTTCAATTTTTCTTGATTGTCCCAATCTTCTATATCTGGGAAATTAGGTTGTTTTACTAAATCGTCGTCACTAGAGAATAAATCAATTTGATTTTTGTTTGATGCCCTATCTACTTGCTGTCCATAATTAATTGCAGCATCTACTGATTCAAATAATTGTGCTCTATTGCTAAATATAGCATCAAATGCTCCAGCCAATATCAAGCTTTCTAGAACTTTTTTATTTACTAGGCGTTGATCTACTTTTGTTACAAAATCAAATATAGAAGTAAATGGTCCGTGTTCTTTTCGAACTTTAATGCATTGTTCTAGTGCTTTGATTCCTACATTTTTAATCGCATTTAAACCAAAAGAAATCTCAGCATCGTTTAATGGTATAAAATTAATATCTGACTTATTAATGTCGGGTGCATTAACTGTAATGTTTAGTTTTCGACACTCATTGATTAAAACTACCACTCTATTAGTGTTATTCATCTCGCTAGTCAAGTTAGCCGCCATAAATTCTGCAGTATAGTGAGTTTTAAGCCAACCAGTTTGATATGCAATATAAGAATATGCCACAGAATGACTTTTATTAAATCCATATTGTGCAAATTTGTCAATTAATTCAAAAATTTGTTTTGCTTTTGTTTTTGTTAAACCATTCTTTACTGCTCCATCAACAAACTTCTCTGACATTTTATCCATCAAAGATCGAATCTTTTTACCGATAGCTCTTCTCATTTCATCCGCTTCTGACAATGTAAAACCAGCAATAATATTCGCAATTTGCATTACTTGCTCTTGATATACTATAATGCCGTGTGTTTCTTTTAGTGCTTCTTCAAGAAGAGGGTGGACATATTCTACTTTTTCTTCGCCATGAGACCTTTTAATATAACGATCGATGTTTTGCATAGGACCAGGTCTATAAAGTGCATTCATAGCAATTAGTCCCTCAATACCTGTTGGCTTTAATTTCTTAAGAAAGTCTCTCATCCCAGCAGATTCGAACTGAAATATTCCAACAGTTAATCCTTTAGCAAACAATCTATAGACTTCAGCGTCATCCATTGGTATAGTATCAATATTAATATCTTCGCCTAGTCTTTCTTTGATGATATCTAAAGTTTTATCAATAACAGTTAAATTTCTTAAGCCAAGAAAGTCCATTTTTAATAAACCCACTGACTCCAGTTCTTTCATATCATATTGAGTAGTAACATCGCCTTGTGAAGATTTATATAATGGTACAAAATCTGTTAAATCTCCTGGGGCTACTACTACCCCTGCAGCATGAATTGATGCATGTCTTGTCATTCCCTCTAACACTTTGGCATTATCTAATAAATCTTTATATGAAGTTTGCGATGCTGTGCGCAATTCTGAGCTCTGTTTTAGTGCTTTATCTAATGTAATATTAGGTCCTTCGGGTATCATCTTTGCAATTTTATCTACTTCTGAATAAGGATAGCTCATAACACGACCTACGTCTCTAATAACTCCACGTGCATTCATTTTACCAAATGTAATAATTTGAGTAACAGAATCGTCTCCGTATATGCTTTTAATATAATCGATAACTTGACCTCGACGCTCAACACAAAAATCAATATCAATATCTGGTAAACTAATTCTATCAGGATTTAAAAAACGTTCAAAAATCAAATCATGTTTTAACGGATCAATATTGGTAATGTCTAAACAGTACGAAACAAGGCTACCGGGAGCAGAGCCTCTTCCTGGGCCTACTGGAATTTTGTTCTTCTTTGCATATTGAACAAAATCTGCTGTAATTAAGAAGTAGCTTGCAAAACCCATCTTTTTAATCACAGATAATTCATAGTCTAGTCTGGTCTGCATTTCCTCTGTATGGTCATCAAATTTTTGCTCCATACCTTTTTTACACAAACCCTCTAAATATTCATCGATATCTTTAGACTTTGATTCATTTGGAATCTGATACCATGGGAGGTGGTAGTCATCCATTGGGATTTCCAAATCAATGCTATCTGTAATTGCTCTAGTATTCTCTAGGGCTTCAGGGAATTCTTTAAACAAAGAGAACATTTCATCTTGTGATTTAAAATAAAATTCACTCCCATCATATTTTAATCTTTTAGTATCGCTTAATTGTTTACCCGTACCAATACATATGTGTACATCGTGTGCAATGTGATGTTCTTTTCTTGCATAATGTGCATCATTGGTCGCAACAAGCGGTAGTCCCATGTCCTTTGCTAGCTTTGATGCTAATCTTATATTTTGTATTTCTTCAGGAATTCCATGATTCTGTAGCTCTATATAATAGCGCCCAGGGAAAATGCTAGAGTATTCTTCAGCAACTGCTTTTCCTCTTTCATACCCGCTATATAAAAGCGCTTCTGGCAAACTTCCTTTTAAACAAGCGGAAGTACATATAATTCCTTCATTATATTTTTTTAAAATCTCTAAATCTACTCTCGGTTTATAGTAAAATCCTTCCAGATAGCCGTGAGTTACAATTTTCATTAAGTTTTTATAGCCCTGTAAGTTCTGTGCAATTAAAACAAGATGATTATAGTTACCCATACCTCGAGATTTATCTTTTGTTAACCTACTTCCTTTTGCTACATAAACCTCACAACCAATAATAGGTTTAATATTATTCTTTTTTGCCTGTTTATAAAATGAAATAGCACCAAATAAATTGCCATGCTCAGTAAGTGCTACGGAATCCATACTTAGATCGTTCATAGTTTCTAATATAGAATTAATATTCTGTGCACCGTCTAATAGACTATGATCTGAGTGGTTATGCAGGTGTATAAATTCGCTTTTCATAATTATTTAAGATATAACTTCACTACTCTTTTATTTCCTTCTAAATCTTTAAAAAATATACTCTCAATATTGTTATTATTATTAATCATATCAATGATTTGATGGGTAATTTGAGAATTAGGTATCTCAAAATATATACAGCCGTCTGTTTCTAATAATTCAGATATGTTATTTATAAAATACTTATAAAATTTTAACCCATCTTCTTGATCAGAAAGTGCTTCTAGTGGATCATGATTTTTTACTGAACGATCTAACTTGTCAAGCTCATTTATTCCGATGTATGGAGGATTGCTAACTATAATATCAAATTTTTTATCATGCATTTGGAAGATGTCTTGTTTCAAAATTTGAATATTCGATATTTTTAGTTTTTTTGCATTCTCATTAGCTGTTTTTATTGCTTTATCTGAAATATCTATAGCAGTAACATCAAAATTATTATATAGGCTGGCAATCGTGATACCTATACACCCACTACCACACCCTATGTCTAACAATGTTTTTTTTGTATTATCTTCAAAGTCATTCTGAACGCAATCAACAATTAATTCAGTTTCTGATCTTGGTATAAAAACACCTGGTGGCGTCAAAAATTCATCATTGTAAAAAGAGGCTTTACCAATGACATGTTGTACGGGAACATCTCTAGCCAATAGTGAAAATGATTTTTCTAATTGTTCTATTTGATTTTCAGATATAGGGCAATTATTTGTATATAATTCAGCTTTTTTTATTCCTAATACAGCATCAATAATCATCTCTGATTTCTGCTTATATTCATTGACGCTATTGTTTTTTAAGTCTTTTAATTGTTTATTAAAAAAATCAACTAATGAATAAGAAGATTGCATATTATTTAATCTTAGAGTTGTCCTCTGCAAGTTTCAATTGTTCTATAATGTGGTCTAACTCTCCTTCAAGAGTTGCTTGCAGTTTATGTGTAGTATAGTTTATCCTATGATCAGTAATACGTCCTTGTGGGAAGTTATATGTTCTAATTTTTGCTGAACGATCTCCTGTCGATACTAAGCTTTTTCGCATTTCATCTCTATCTTTGTTCAGTTTTTCTTGCTCCAAAGCAAACAGTCTCGCTCTCAATACTTTTAGTGCTGATGCCTTATTCTTATGTTGTGAACTTTCATCTTGGCAAGTCACAACCAATCCTGTAGGTAGATGTGTAAGTCTAATAGCAGATTCAGTTTTATTAACATGTTGACCTCCGGCGCCACTTGCACGATAAGTATCAATCTTAATATCCGTAGCTTCATTAATATCGACCTCCGCTTGTTCTGCTTCTGGCAATACTGCTACTGTTGCAGCTGATGTATGTACGCGCCCGCCCGATTCTGTTTTTGGAATTCTTTGTACGCGGTGTACCCCTCCTTCGTATTTATAAATACCATAAGCTTTATGGCCTTCTACGCTAAAAATAACAGATTTTAATCCTCCGACACCCGTTTCATGTATGTCCATAATATTAATAGATAAATTATTCTTTTCTGCGTATCTAGAATACATTCTAAATAAATCAGCTCCGAATAAAGCAGCTTCATCTCCTCCTGTACCGGCTCTTATTTCAATAATAGCGCTTTTATTATCATTTGGATCATCTGTAATTAATATTTTAATTAAAGCTTCCTCAAGATTTGTTATTTTATTTTGTAAGGCGGATTTTTCTTCTTTAATGAGATCTTCATACCCTTCTTCGCTATCCATTGTTTCTAGTTCTTTGCTCTCATTTATGAGAGCAACAAGTTGAATGCTTAAATCATATACTTCTTGAAGAGTGCTTTTCTTTTTTGAAAGACTGGCAAGTTTTTCTTGATCTAAAACATTAGAAGGATCCATCATCTCTTCCATAATATTGTCATATTCTACAATAGTGCTCTGTGCTTTAGATAAGATGTCCATAGATTATAAAAATTTATTAATAAAAAATGCTTAGGAAGCTTTTTTATTGTACTTGCGGTTGAATTTTTCAATTCTACCAGCAGTATCCACTAGTGTGCGTTGTCCTGTATAATATGGATGTGATTTGTCAGAAATATCCAATTTGAACAATGGATATTCTTTGCCATCCTCCCATTTAACAGTTTTATCTGTTTGGACAGTAGATCGTGTCAAAAAAGAGTAGTTACATGAACTGTCTTCGAAGACAACAAGTCTATATTCTTCTGAATGTGTATCTTTTTTCATTTTAATTCTTTTAAACTTTTTTCTATTCTTTTAATTCCATTTTTAATGATTTCACTGCTTGTGGCAAATGAAAGCCTTAAATATCCCTTTGCTCCGAAACCATCTCCTGCAACTGTTACAACATTTGCAGTGTTGAGAATATAATCAGAAAGGTCGAAAGTGTCTCGTAAAATTTTACCGTCTTTTGTTTCCTTGTTTAGGTAGGATGAAAAGTCTGGAAACATATAAAAAGCACCACCAGGCATATCACAATACACTCCATCTAAACTATTAAGGGCATCAAACATCACTTGCCGTCTCTCTTTAAATTTCTTCTTCATATCTAATATAGGCCCCTGATCTCCTAGAAGAGCAGCGACAGATGCTTTTTGTCCAATTGCGTTAGGACAAGAGGTAGTTTGACCTTGAATTTTAGACATTGCTTTGACAATCGTTGGGTCTGCAGTAGCATACCCAATACGCCATCCAGTCATAGCATATGTTTTTGACATGCTTCTAATTGTTAATAATTCAGCGTCTACTTCGTTAAGATTGTCTATAGCAGTAAACTCCCTATCATATACTAACTCTTCATATGTTTCGTCAGAAATAACAATCCAGTTATTTGCTTTACTAATTTCTAATATCTTGGTAATAGCTTCATCTGACCATACTCCTCCAGTGGGGTTACTGGGGGAATTAATAATAACTCCTTTAATTGATGAATCAATTTTTTTATGTAAATCATCAAAATCAGGTTCAAATTGTTGCTTGGGTAGAGTCTCTATTAATAAAGGTTCTGCGCCCGACAGTCTTACAAACTCTGGGAAAGAAACCCAATATGGTGAAAAAACAATTACTTTATCTCCATCTTCAAACAATGCCTGACAAGCAACAGACAGTGATTGCTTACCGCCACTTGAAACAATGATTTGATTAGTTTCATATAAAATACCTGTCATATTGTTTATTTTTGTTTGAATAGCCTCTTTTAATTCTAACATACCAGAGCCGGGGGTATACTTAGTATAGCCGTCTTTTATTGCATTTTGTCCTGCTTCTATGATATGTGGCGGAGTATTAAAGTCTGGCTCTCCAACACCAAAATTAATTACATCTACACCTTTTTCTCGTAATGCCGCAGCTCTTGCAGTCATTTGCAGGGTAAAAGATGGCTTGATCTTATCAACTAATTTTGATAATGAGATGGGCATGTCTTACTGGCTCATTAAATCAAGAAACTCTTGATTAGTTTTAGTTCTTCGCATTCTTTCTAATAAGAATTGCATTGATTGTTCTGTGCTCATTTCACCTAACATTTTTCTTAGAATCCACATTCTGGATAAATGTTGATCAGACAATAACAGTTCTTCTTTTCTTGTTCCAGATTTAATGACATTAAAAGCAGGATAAATACGTCTATCGCTTAATTCACGATCTAAAACAAGCTCCATGTTGCCGGTGCCTTTGAATTCTTCAAAAATGACGCCATCCATTTTGCTGCCCGTATCAATTAATGCTGTTGCAATAATAGTTAAGCTACCACCTTCTTCTGTATTTCGAGCTGCTCCAAAAAATTTCTTTGGTCTTCTTAGGGCATTAGAATCAACTCCACCCGAAAGAATCTTTCCACTGTGGGGAATAACTGCGTTATGTGCTCTACCTAAACGTGTAATACTATCAAGTAAAATAACAACATCTTTACCACACTCTACTAAGCGCTGTGCCTTATAAAGTGCCATATCTGAAACCTGAACATGTCTTTCTGGCCCTTCATCGAATGTAGAAGCAATCACCTCTGCATCAACGCTTCGCTTCATGTCTGTTACTTCTTCGGGACGTTCATCAATTAATAGTATTAACAAAACTGTATCGGGGTGATTTCTTCTAATTGCATTAGCAATTTTAGAAATTAATATGGTCTTTCCCGTTTTAGGCTGTGCAACGATCAACCCTCTTTGTCCCTTACCAATAGGTGATACTAAATCCATAATTCTCATTGACATATCGCTTGTATTAGATAGATTAAATTTTTCGTTAGGGTGTAGTGGTGTATGCTTATTAAATGATCTCTGGTTGCGTATTTCTTCTGGGTCTATTCCATTTACTTTGCTGAGCTTCAACAGTGCATGAAATCTCTCTTTAGATTTTGGAGCTCGAGTACTTCCTTCTACAAAATGCCCGGTTTTTAACTTAAATCGTTTAATTTGTGATGGACTAACATAAATATCTTCTGGTCCAGGCAAATAATTATCATTTACGCTTCTTAAAAATCCATACCCATCTGGTAAAATCTCTAACACTCCTGCGGCCATTTTTTCGCTCGCTTGATTATGATTAGAGTCTTTCTTTGAAGGTTCTTTTGTGGGTGTTGGCGCCTCTTCTTTTTCTTCTTTTGGTGCAGCGCTAACCATCGCCTTCATTAGTTCGTCCTTTGACATAGAAGAAATCTTCTCTATGCCCATTGTTTTTGCAATTTCTTTTAAATCGCTTAATTTTTTTTCTTTTAAATCGTTTAATTTCATTAGTTCCTCTGTTAATTGTGAAATGTACTTCTAGGGGGGAAACACCTTGAACCGCAAATTACATCATATCATGCCATTGTCAAAGAAAAAATCAAAAAAATTATATACGTCTTTTGCAATATAATGACTCCCGAAAACAACCTTTCCGCCCTTATAATTCATTTTGTCTATAACGTTGAGAGCATCGTTTAAATTTTCTATAAATTCAAATTTTTCTAGCAATGGACTCTCTTCTATTTCTTTCTTATTTAGGATATCTTTAGAAGAAATAGTAGAAATAATGATCTTATCAAAAGATTTATCAAAAATTTCTACTAGTTTTGGATTAATCTTGTCTTTTTTTAATACTACAACGCCTATTGGTTTTTTCTTATAGAGTTGGCACAAATCTTCTACTAATATTCCTATTCCGTTTTTATTGTGTGCTACATCATAAAAGAAATCTTCTTTCATCAGCTGCATTCTGCCCGGCCAAGACCAGTGGTCTAAGCCCATCTGGATAGTTTGATCTGTAATTGAAGGAGAAAAATCTTTACATGCCTTAATCGCTAAAACAGCATTTTGTGCTTGGTATGAACCTCCCTGTGGTAAAGAAAAATTTTTATTTTTATAATCAAAAGATATTGATTGTGGTGAATGGTTATTAATTATAATATCTTTTTTTTGAATAAAAGATACTTGAACGTTTTTAGCGCTAGCATGTTCTTGAATAATATTCAAAACGCGCTTATCTGAATTGATAGTAATAGATGGTATGCTATCTTTAAGAATTCCACATTTTTCTGCTGTGATCTCTTCAATAGAGTTTCCTAAAATATGTGTATGATCATAATGTATTTCAGTAATAATGGTCTGAACAGGAGATAGAACGTTTGTAGAGTCAAGCCTACCACCAAGACCGGTTTCAATAATAGCAATATCTACATTTTTTTGCGAAAAATAATCAAAGGCTAGGGCAGTGGTTGCTTCAAAAAATGTAATGGAACTATCAAGCAAGGTTTGTTTATGTTTTTGAATAAATTCTATAATTGCTACATCAGATATTGGCTTTCCATTTATTCTAATTCTTTCATTAAATCTTATGAGATGAGGCGATGTATACAGACCAACTTTGTAGCCGTTTTCTTGTAAAATTTTTGAAATAATTGATGACGTAGAACCTTTCCCGTTGGTCCCAGCTAAATGAATAGTTTGAATTTTATGATGTGGGTTATCACAGGTTTCTAAAAAACTTTCTATGTTTTTTAATCCAAGTTTAATTCCACGATTATGTAGGCTATATAAAAACTCTAAAACTGGGTCAATCATATTAATTGGTGTCTAGAGTGTTTTGATACTTTTCTATTGCCCTATAAATTGAAGTTGCCAAAGCGTCTTTATACTGTGAGCTTCTTAATTTTTTTTCTTCTGAAGGATTGGATATATATCCCAATTCAATCAAAACATTGGGCATAGATGTGTATGCTAACACATAGAACCCAGCTTGTTTTACGCCCCTATCTCTACTTTGAAGCCTTTTATTCATTTCTTCTTGAACTAATGCGGCAAATCTTTCACTCCCACTGGCAAAAGAAGCTTGAGCAATGGTTGCCTTAATTAGATCTTCATCTGTTAATGTTTGAACATTGCCTCCTTCCAGAGCAAGCACTGCATTCTCTCTGGCAGCAGTCCTAACTGCAGCTGCATTCTTGTTGGCACCAATCATATAAGTTTCAAATCCTTGGGCTCGCTGATCTTCCGCAGAATTAGCATGAATACTTATAAATAACTTTCCATTTTGTGTGTTGGCAAGCTTTGATCTCTCTCTTAACCCTATGAAAGTATCTTCATCTCGAGTTAAAATGGTGTTGATTTTCATATTTCTTTCAATTTTCTTAGCTAAACGCTTTGCAACATCAAGAGTAACGTCTTTTTCTTTGGTTCCTCTATAGCCAATTGCACCGGGATCTTTTCCGCCATGCCCAGGATCAATAATAATGGTGTCAAATTTCCATTTATTTTTTTCTTTTTTTAAATCAACGTTCATGCCTACTGGTTCTGGTGTCTTTTTAGTTGTTGAATGAAGAGATATGGACATTTTATTATAATCGACAGAATATTGATCGGCGCCATGAAGTAAAAGAATATTAAAAAAATCATCGATTGGCGCATAGTACTGATCGTTATTTTTAAACAATTTGCTTTTCATTTGATATGTTTTATCGTCAATAACAATAAATGAAATGTTGTTTGATAGCTTAATTTTTAATCCCTGCACATAGATAACAATTTTTTCTGTTTTGTTGTTTACAAATGACCCGTTACCAACAATTTCTCCGATATCGTTTAACGAAATATAGTATTGATTCTTTTTGATAATATCTGCTTTGCCAAGCGGTGTATTGTTTGCCCCTAAAATGGTAATTGTTTGTTGATTGTTTGCTAAAGCAATAGATAGCAAAAAAAAGATAGAAATAACAGGGCGTAAGGAAATTAATAATTTCATAGTATAAAATTATTATAAATATAACGTAAAAGGGCTCAAAAATTGAGCCCTTTTTATTTTAAATCAATGTAGAGTTTATTAAAAATTATTTTTTCATCCACCCTGCAACAATCATCACCGCAACCAAACCAGCAACGCCACCGTCACCAATCATAGCTACTGCACTACCAATACCTGCAATAACGCCAAAAATGTCATCATACAAAATACCGATAATAGTTCCAGCAACGACTACTTGTGTCAACAGGCCTGTTAATGAGCCTAAAGTATCATTGATTTTATTGAATGCATCTTTCATTGTGTTTGTCCTCCAAACTTTTGTATTCAATAAGAACCCCATACTAGCGTATGGAGCTCTTATTTTTTGTTAGTTTATACGATCCTATCTTATAACCATGACAAAAAGACTACTAATACTAGCAATCCTGTAACGCCACCGTTTAGAAAAGTATCAACTAAATTCATAATTCCGCCAAGCGGGTCCATTCCTGTTGGATATAGTATGTTTGCAAACACAAAAAATATAACTGCAGCTTTTACTACACCTGTTAAACCACTTAACGTACTTGTTACTAATGAATCCCATGAAGCCATGTTATTCCTCCTTGATTAGTTATTAACTAGTTAAAAAAGGCATCAATCCACACTAATTAAGTGGATTTCTGCCCCCATCATTAATCATGTCAATATGATTAAATTTTTTAAAAAAGTTGTATTTATTCATCTTTTTCATAATTATAGTCGCTTTTTACCGATGAATCAAGATTTTTATTAAGTATGTTAAAAAATGTTATTTAGGTAAAAAATGCTAAATTCATTAGAATTAGCATTGAAACAAGTGCTATCAATCTTTAATATGTTTTGTACAAAACAATAATAATTAAATTGAAATATGAATACTGATAAACGCCCAATTATAGAGAAAATACATGCTCGACAAATTCTAGATTCTAGGGGTTTCCCGACCATAGAAGTAGAAATATGCGCCAGTGGTGTGATTGGAAGGGCCGCTGTTCCATCTGGAGCTTCTACGGGAGAATTTGAAGCATTAGAATTGCGAGATATGGAGAAAAATAGATTCCATGGAAAAGAAGTATCTATCGCAATTAACAATGTAATCAATGTTTTTCAACCACAATTAATTAATAAAAGATCTGATGATCAAGAAGCAATAGACTCACTATTAATAGAAATTGATGGCACAGAAAATAAAAGTAAGTATGGTGCAAATGCTATGCTTGGCATATCTATGGCGTGTACTGTAGTATCAGCAAATTTTTATAATCAACCTCTTTATATATATCTCAATAAAGATAGCAAGATAATGCCAATTCCAATGATTAATGTGCTTAATGGTGGAATGCATGCTAATAGAGGATCTGATATACAAGAGATTATGTTATTCCCCTGTGGTGCAGTATCTTTTTCAGAATCAATACGTATGGGTTCAGAAATATTTCACACTCTTAAAAAAGAACTAAATAATTTAGGTTTATCAACAACTGTTGGCGATGAAGGCGGTTTTGCGCCAAGCCTTACATCAAATGAGCATGCTATAGAATTGTTATTAAGTGCAATTGAGAGGTCTGGATATGATGCTGGCAAAGATGTGTTTTTAGCGCTAGATGTAGCGGCGTCAAGTTTTTATAAAAACAATCAATATCATCTAAAAATTGATGATAAGAGACTGGATGCTAGTGGTATGATCCATTTCTATGAAAAACTAATAAAGCAATACCCTATAGTTTCTATTGAAGATGGATTAGATGAAAACGACTGGGCGGGGTGGTCAGAAATGAATGGTTTGTTGGGCGAAAAAATTCAAATTGTGGGTGACGACCTAACAGTGACTAGTCCACAAAGATTGCAAAAAGCACTTGATGAAAATGCAATTAATAGTATTTTAATCAAACTCAACCAAATTGGCACTGTATCAGAAACAATCCAAGCAATTGATATCGCAAAAAATAATGGTTGTGATTTTGTTATATCTCATAGGTCTGGAGAAACAGAAGACACCTTTATTTCTGATCTTTCAGTTGCAATGGGTGGGGGACAAATTAAAACCGGTTCCGTGTGTCGATCAGACAGAACAAGCAAATACAACCAATTATTAAGGATTGAAGAAAGCTTGCAAGGTCCAAAGTTTGGTAAACCCTTATCTTTTATTAAATAGTGATGAAAATTAAATCTCCTTCTTTAACCAATTTTTTATTCTTGTCCTTATCTGTTGGCTGTATTCTATTGCTTTTGTTTAGTGATAGAGGGTTTATTTCTCTTTGGAAGCTGAAAAAAGAAAAACTAGAGATTCAACAAGAAATTAACTCTTTGAGACAACAAATTGTCTCTCTTGAAAAAGAGGCTGAAAAGCTCAAATTTGATGAAAAATATGTTGAAACAATTGCCAGAGAAAAATTCATGATGGTAGCGCCTGGAGAGAAAGTCTTTAAGGTTGAATAGCTAAGAGGCTTTGAATATTTCTTTTGCCACATTAAATGATTTAATGTCTGGCAAATGATATCTTATTAAATCAGAAATACAGTTTGCCATAATCTTTTTATTGTATCCAAAATCTATGTTCGTTGTTTTTGTATCAACAAAATCAGATAAATAAATCTTTTTTAAATGATCAGGCAAATCAGGTTCCTTTTGAACATATTTCTTAATAATTGGGTGTTCGTCTGCATCAATAATGCTATACCCCGTGTTTTTTAAAAAATGTATAAGAAAAAAGTAGAAAGCATTATTGTATCCACTATCTGCTACATTAAAATATTCTAATATATTTCTAATTAAATAATATGTGTTCTGATCAGATGTAGTTTCATCAAACCCTTTATCAATCATCTCTATCATAGATAAACAAAGAATTGTTTTTCTAAGATCGTCGCTAATATTATCCCAACGATTTAAAATCTTAGAATCATATATTGGTTGTAGTTGTCTTTTTTTGTTGTGGGTATAGCTTACTTCTACTTCGTTCATTTGTTGGTATATTGCTTTTAGGGGAGATTTTTGTCGCATTGCTGCTTTAATTACATAAGAACACTTGCCTCTTTCGAGAGTAAACAGTCTAACAATAATACTAGATTCTTTAAAAAGGGTGGTTTTTAATACAATGCCCGGCGTAGAAATTTTCATTTTGGAGATTCTATTTTACCCCAACCTTTATGAGAAAGGCTACCAAAATAAAGTTTATCGCCATACTGTTTAACGCTTGTTATGGGCGAATAAGCATCATTCGAACCATATTGAAGGTTGTGTAAGATATTTCCATTTTTATCAATTCCTAAAGCAAATGCATAGGGTTCTGGTTGAGGCTGTAAAAACTCTGGCAATCGCAAAGCTAGCTTTCTAAGAAAAGGTTTATCTGATGTTTGATCAATAAAATCATTTCTTACTGTAAAAAGTGCCACCCAATAGATTCCTTGTCCATTTGAAGAAATATTGTCTGGAAAACCGGGTAAGTTTTCAATAACAATTTCTGATGTGCCGGCTTTTTCTCCTTTAAGCCAATATTTTTGTATTCGATACATAAATGTTTCATTAAACAAAACAAAAGAATCATCGGGGCTTACAGCAACTCCATTAGCAAAATATAAATTATCAAGTAACGTGGTCGTGAGCTTGGTTTCGGGATCATAAACTAACAATCTCCCGTTTGGAGTATGTTCCATTATTTCAATTCTATCTTCTCCATATCCAAATTGATTTGAAGCGTCAGAAAAGTAAATTTTCCCATCAGTTGCAATATCTAAATCATCTGCAAAGCCGAGCGGAATGCCATCTGAATCAGATTTTGTTGAAAGGGTGATAGCAACACCTTTTTGATTGATAGATATCAGTCCTTGAATCGCATCTGCAACAATTAAATTATTGCTAGAATCAAATACCATGCCAAGAGGACGACCATTGGTGTTGTAAAACTCACCAACAGAGCTCATAATAAGTCCATCGTGGTATCCTGCATATAGATTACCGTCGTGAATTGCTATATCTTCTGGGCCATAATGCCCATCATTTTCCCAAAATATCTCTATATTTTTCAAATAATTATTTTTCGCATATATACCTGTCATTGATGGAGGTTCAGGAGAATCCCAGGCGACTGGATTAATAGGAACTGGCCACAACAAAAGATACAACAAACAAACTAATAAAGAATAAGATAGTAGGTTTTTCATAGCAATTAATATGCTTTTGCAAAGATCACAAGGTGTTTGGCTGGTTTACCAGAAACAATACACTTAGCTTTTGTGTCATCTATGTCTTCTAAGATACATCGAATGGTGGCTTTGGTATCATCTTTTACTTTCATTTCTGACTCTTCTGAGCCGTCCCAGTAAGCCTTAATAAAACAATTTTCTTTTGATAGTCTCTCTTCCAGGTCTTTGTAGCTATCAAGTTCTATTGTGTTTTCTTTTAGAAAAGAGGCTGCAGAGCTATACATGCTATTTTGAATCTCATCTAACATTTTTACAATAGCGCTTGTATTATTTTTTGAAATAGAATTTTTTTCACCTGTATCTCTTCTACATAATGTTAATTTTTGATCTTTGTATTCTTGTAAGCCAATTTCAATTCTAATTGGTGCTCCTCTTAGCTCCCAAAAATTGAATTTAAAGCCAGGGGAATTTTCTGAGCCATCTATCTTGTATCGAATCTTATTTTTAGCTAAATCATTAGCCACGCCATCAACAAAATTGTTGAATTCTTTTTCATTTTCATTTTTTGGATTAATAGGAACCACCACCACTTGATGTGGAGCAACTTTAGGGGGAATTTTTATACCTTTGTCATCTCCATGAACCATAATCAAAGCTCCAATCATGCGTGTACTCACGCCCCAGCTAGTTGCAAAAACTGGTTGCTCTTTGTTATCTTTGCTCTGGAACTTGACATCAAATGCATTCCCAAAATTTGTGCCTAAATAATGGGAGGTGCCTGCTTGTAGCGCTTTTTTATCTCTCATCATTGTTTCAATAGAATATGTTTCATCTGCCCCTGCAAATCTTTCCATATTAGATTTTCTTCCAACCAAAGTTGGAATTGCAAGATAGTCTTCAAAAAGAGATGTATACATATCAACAATCATTAGGGTTTCTTTCATTGCTTCATCTTTAGTTGCATGTGCAGTATGGCCTTCTTGCCACAAAAATTCTGAGGTTCTTAAAAATAATCTTGTGCGCATTTCCCAACGCACTACATTGGCCCACTGATTAATCTTCACCGGCAAATCTCTATAGGATGTCACCCACTTTTTAAACATGTGCCAAATAATCGTTTCAGAAGTAGGGCGTACAATAATTTCTTCTTCTAATTTTGAGCTAGGATCAACCGTGAGTGTCCCATCTTTAGAAACAAGCCTTGAGTGGGTTACCACAGCGCATTCTTTTGCAAAACCCTCGACATGTTTTGCTTCTTTTTCAAGAAAGCTTTTTGGAATAAATAGTGGAAAATATGCGTTATCGTGGCCGCTCTCTTCAATCATTCCATTTAAAATATTTTTTATATTTGTCCAAAGAGAATATCCATAAGGCTTTATGACCATCGTTCCTTTTACGGGACCATAATCTGCTAAATCTGCCTCTAAAATGACGTCAGTATACCATTTTGAGAATTTATCTGATTGTTTAGTTATTTTAGCCATTTACTTAATCTTTAATTTGTTATAAAGTAGAGTTAATTTATACAAAATCCAATACAATGAAAAAAGCAATATTTTCCACTGAAATTTCTTTATTAAGAAGAACTATACAAAGACTCTTAAGGCGAAAAGCCGATGCAAACTTAACAAAGATTTTGCGCAAGACACATCCCGCAGATGTAGCCCTTCTTATGAGGGGGTTTGGAAATTCTGATCAAAAAAACATTTTTAATTTATGTCCAACTTTTAGCCATAAAGCAAAAGTGCTAGAAGAGTTAGATGAAGCATTAATTGAAAACATGCTTATAGATGAAAGCTCTACTAATATTTCTAAAATGTTTATTTATTTAGATACAAATGATCAAGCTGCAATTATTGGCATGTTTCCTGAAGAAAAACAAAAAGAAATATTAGAAAAAATTGAGGTAGAAGATTTAGAAGATGTAGAAGAAATTATGTCATATCCAGATGACAGTGCTGGTAGTATTATGACAAAAGAAACTTTCACGCTAAACCAAAACACCACCATAAAAGAAAGCATCAAAAAGCTTCAGGCTGTTCCAGAAAATGATAAAATCTTTTATGTGTATATTTTAGACAACAAAGAAAAATTGGTTGGTGTTGTGTCTTTAAGAAACTTGGTAACATCAAAAAATACTAAGAAGTTAAAAGATATCATGATTAAAGATATTCATGCTGCTACTTCAGAAACCGACCAAGAAGAAGTTGCAAAAACAGTGGCACAATATAACTATTTGGCTCTGCCGGTCGTAAACCGACAAAATAGATTTTTAGGCGTTGTTACTATAGACGATGTAGTAGATATTGTGAGAGAAGAAGCATCAGAAGATTTTTTGCAGATGGCTGGTGTAGGTAAAGACAGGGAAATTCTCCTTAAGTCTCCTATAGAAAATGCACAATCAAGGGCGCCTTGGATTTTTGCGAGCTTAATTGGTGGAATCTGTGCAGCGGCAATTATCGGTTATTTTGATCACCTAATTAAAGAGATGATCGTTTTAGCTTCTTTTATACCTGTTATTATTGGTATTGGAGGCAATATTGGCACACAATCTTCAACTATTATAGTGCGTGGATTAGCAACGGGTAGAGTAGATGTTGGAAACACTTTTTCTCTAGTAACGAAGGAAATCATTGTGGGTGCAATTTTGGGCACTCTTTATGGGGCCTTGATTGGCTTTGCCTCAGAGCCGATTACAGGAACACAAATAGAAAATCTTGGGTTGGTTATAGGGTTAAGCATAGGATGCTCTATGACCATTGCCACTGCAGTGGGGGCTAGCGTTCCTTTAATATTAAAAAAGCTGTCTTTTGATCCAGCAATCTCAACTGGCCCTTTTGTAACTACAGCAATTGATATATTGGGGGTTGCGCTATATTTTACAATTGCTTCTTGTGTCTTGCTATAAAATTGAACTATAAAAACACAGCTATTTTTCTTTTTTTGTTTGTATTGCTTCATTCAGCAGTTTTTGGAAGCAAAAAAGAGTATCATATTTATGCCTATGACGCCTTAAAGGTCTTCACTCTTACAATAGAAGAAAAGAAAATAATGATTAAGCCTGTTGGCGCGGGTTCATTTTTGTTAAAAGAAAACACGGAGTATAAAAATCAGAGTCTTGGTAATGAAAACCTCATAATACAGCTCCTATCTAACAACAAAATAGACATTGTAGACGGTGCTTGGGTGCGAGAAGTGCCTGTTCTTGATAGCGTGGTGGTTGATGTACGTTTTTTATTTGCAGAAGAAGAGGAGCTTGTGCAATATGGTAAGGGAGATAAGCAAAAAACGATTTTGGCGCTTTTATATAGAATGGATATTAAGTCGGATAATGTTGTGTCTAAAGAAACCAACCTTATTAATAGGGCATTAATTGATAGCTCCCTACGAAAAGTATGGGTTGAAAAAGATACTGGGTCTATTATTAAACTAAGTTTTATATATAATAGAATAACTTATATTATCAATACAAAATGAAAATTAGTTATTATATGGTCGTGTTGACTTTGTTTTTAGGTGCTTGTGTAGCTCCTACCGCCTCTATTGATTTGGAGGCAGAAACACCATCAAGGGAAAATTTTTTATTTTATATTAATAAAAACACCAATCTACACAGCTCTGAGCTATTACAAAAAATTAAATTGCCGTCAGAAGATTATGTTGTTCCGTCGATATTAAATTTGCTTCCTAACGCGAAAAGAGAGTATAGAGCAGGCACGCACGAAGGTATTGATTTCTCTGTGCCTTTAAATGCGCCCGTTATGGCCGTTGCTAGTGGCACTGTGGTAAGAAGTAATCCGCAACACATAGATGTTGATATTGACACCTATAATACGTTTTTAGCCACATCTACACAGCTTAATAAAACCCCTGATGACATCTATAACTATATATTACTTGGAAAGTCTGTTGTAATTGATCATGGGTATACCATTACATCGAAATTTAGAACAATTAGCGTGTATGCTCACCTATCTAACATTCCAGAAGGAATTGTACCTGGCGCACAGGTAGAGCAAGGATCAATTATCGGTTTATCTGGCAATACGGGGACATCAGATGGTGCTTTAAAAAATGATAGGGGAGCACATCTACATTGGGAAATGCATTTTGACAGTGCAAGCGATCGATACTTCTTAGGTCAAAACATCCCACCCAATTATTTATATAATAATATTGAATTATTATTTGATAAATAAAAGGGGCTCTAAAAAGAGCCCCTTTTATTTTGAATCCTTAACTCAACAGTTTAGAAATCAAAGGTAACTTGCATAGTGCTATGATCATCAAAGTATTCATTTGCTGTTCTCAAAGCATATGAAACATGCATCATATAGTCACCCACTGGCAATGATACTCCTGCACCCATTGAAGCTCCCCAATTGGATCCGCTCCATTCGTCCCAATCTGCATCGGAAACGTCACCTGGTTGTTCGTCATCGCCTACAGTCATTGTAGTCGCTGCACCAACCCAAGCGCTACCCAACGAATACTTGGCACCAAGTGCTAAAGTATTTGTTTGGTATGAGTGATTAGTAAAAGTTGCGCTCACATCTAAGTTGTTAAGCACTGCGTAGGTTGCAGAAAGATCTAGACTTGTTGGCAGAGCAAAGTTGTCTGCAACAATTCTAAATGTTTCAGATGATGAACCCGATTCAGAGTCCTCTGGTGTGAGGTTCTGATCAAGATTAATACCATCATAGTGCATTCTACTACCAACGTTCTTCATTGCAACGCCTAGTGTTAATGGTTGATCTGGGAATTTGTATTGAACACCTACGTCAAAAGCCATCCCTGTTGCAGATGTTTCTTCGATTGTCTCAGAAATCATCTTTGCCGCAACTCCAACATTAACACGGTCAGAAAATGCTCTTGCAAATCCTGCTGTCGCTGTAAAGAAGCTAGGGGAGAATGTTTGTCCGTCTCCCTCTGGAGCAAAAGCAGTAGTTTTTGGGATATCACCAAAGTCTAGTGACTTTAGTGTCATTCCAAATGTTCCTGTTTCGCCCATTGCCATAACCATACCTGCATACATCACATCGATGTCTGCGATATAAGATGTGGTTGAAACTGTTCCTTGTAAACCAGAGTTGTGTCTTGCTAAACCAGCTACATTAGTAAATAATGCATCTACTCCAGCTACGGTACCAACGTTTGTTCCGCTAAGAGCTACCGTTTCAGCGCCTACTGGAATAAGAAGCTGTGAGGCACCAGCGGTACCTTGAGATCTTACTGTACCAGCAGTCAATGCTGAAACCAACACTGCGAATCCAAGGAAGATTTTAAATGTATTTTTCATTTTCATTTTCTCCTTTTCCTTAATAAACGTCTAGACGTTGTTCTGGTTGAATTACAGCTAACTTGAGAATTTTATCTCCCAGGTTAGTCTCTACGTGAGCCAGGTACATTCCACTAGCAACTGGTAATTCGAAGTTATTCTTCATATCCCATGTTGCGTGTTGTGAACCTGTATCATTGTGATGAATTGTTCTTACTAGTGTACCGTCTAATGCGAAGATACGAATTGTCGCAGGACCTTCTGTAGGTAGATGACTAAACATCACTCTACGATCTAGCGCATCACGCTCTTCTGGGTTATATCCGTAATATGGATTTGGCCATACTGAAATACGATCTGGATCGAATCTAGTAGCTTCCATGCCCAATCCTTCAGTAGTAAACGTAAACGTATCTGCTGATGAATTTGGCTTACTCATTTCCCATACTACAGAACTAGCTGTTGTGTAACCACCCCAGTAAGCAAATCCTGCTGCTGTTGGTAGTACACCTGAACCTAAATAGTCAGTAAATAATGTTGCTGTCATATATGGATATGTGATTTGTGCACCACTTGTGGTACTGTTATCACAACCACCTGATCCCCAACCACAACCACCTGAGGTAGTTAGGTCGTCTTCAGCAATATATTGTGCTTCCTTAGCTGGATCATATGGCGTTGCAACCATACCTACAAAACAATAGATAGGTTCAAAAGAGTCCTTACCATATATAGGACCCGCCCATTGACCTGCATGGATACTTAGCTGATAGTCACCATCAGTTTCCCACCAACCGGCAAAAATTTGCTCTTTGTTTCCAGTAGCAAAATTATGTCTGTAGGCTGAGAATGGTGCATAACCATTAACCCATTCAGCAAGATAGTCATACCCTAATGATGGGGTACTAAAGTCAAGCTCTACGTCATCTGACTCCCAGTAATTAAATCGGTCAAAGTCACGATTATAAGGGGCAGAGTAGTGTAGACCTGCTCTATTTTCAATAATGTATCCTGTACGACCTAAACTAGCCCAAGGTACATAAGAAACCGCAGGGTCTCTTAATACTTGGTTTTCTTTCCAGCCATGATCCCACTCACTTACTGATAGTAAGTCTTCTTGGGGGCCGTTAACTAGTAATTGAATACCTTCAACAACTGGGGTTCCACCTGGTCCAACTTCCACGCCCGTAGCGGTGTTAACACCACCTACAACTGGGTTGTTAGCAATCAGGACTCCGCCTGTGTTGTCATTTGTTAATGTCCAATTAACAGCTACAGTACCATCTGGCATTACATCATCCATTGTTACTGTGTAGTCATCGCCAGTTAATTGAGAAGCATCTACTACAACCACATCAACAGAACCTTGAGAAGGTCCAGTGTGTGCTGTTGCAATCACATCACCCGCTGATGCGGTGTTGTCACCGGCAGCGAATGTGTTAGGTACTTCTGGTCTTACAGTTAAGTATGACGGGCTACTTTCCAATGTTTTTGGAAGACCGTCAGCATTGTAACCATATGCGGTTACAGAATAATAATAAGAACGATTTGTAATCAGTTTTGAATTACCTTTTAATCCATCTGTTGTGATAGCTTCAAAATGTGATAATCCGCTGTCTGAACCAAACTGCGTTCTAATGCTAATATTCTCACCTAAGCTAGCATCAAACACGGTGTCATAAATTTCAGTAACACCATTTACAATATCATAGGTAGCTAGTCTTTTCTTAGCTCCAGCCCCTGATGCTGTTTCATGCTGATAAACGTTGTATCCTTCAAATACAAAGTGAGTAGGATTACCACTAGCGTCTAAATCAACTTCACTAATAACATCATAGCCTTCAGGAGCGTCGTCCCAAACTAATATGATTTGATCTGCTAACGCACTCGCTGTCACGTTTGGTGAAGGAGGTGAGTCAGGCAAAGCAAAGTCAATGTCATAAGCTGTTTGTGCTAAGGCATCTACTTCTTTTAGGTAAGCCACAGAAGCTAACGCGTCACCACCAGCAGCGTGGAAAATACCAAACACTACTTCTTGTGAGTCGCCTGCTGCCATAGTAAACGGACCAACACTCATTAGGAAACGTCTATCAGCTGAAGCTGCATAGTTTCCGTCAACAGGGTTAGCAGTACTATGTCCTGCAGAATCGTTAGGGTCTCCATAGAAACAAAAGCGTTGATCGTATAGATCTCCTGCTATTGCATTTGGATACGCACTTCCGTCTTTTCTTAAACCTTGCAAATAGTAATAACCTTCTGTTTCGTCAGAAGGGTCAGTGTATGTCGCATCTCCATTAATATAGAATGCAAATGATGACATACTTAGGTTCTTTTTACCTGGGTGGCGGGTACCAAACATTTTAGCACCTACTGAACAATCTTCACCGGCGTCGCAATCTACCATTGGACCTTGGAAGAAGTCATACCCAGCTGCTGGAGTACCAATGCTTAAGTTGTCATAGACACTGTCCGCACCGTCATTCCAAACATAACCCATACCTAATGCTACGTCACAACCAACAAAGTCGTCACCGGCATATCCTAAGTCAGGGTCTGACCATAGTCCCATATATGTATCAACTAGGTCATCTGAACCTTTATTAATTACTAATTGTTTTAAGAACACCATGTCACCAAATACGTCTGGTCTATCAAAACCAAACATAGTTGTTTGAATCTCCACGTTTAGTGGTGATGTTCCAAAATTCAATTTATAAGCTGGATCACCATCGTTACTAACAAACCAAAGTACTTGGTCTCCTAGAAACTCTGGGTGGTCTGGACCTGCTGGTAACGGAGAATAAACTCCATCGCCATCGACGTCAACCCAAGGTGCGCCAAAATCAATTGGCCATTCTTGGAAGTCAGCAAAGTCAAGGGGAGAAGCTAACATAGATTTCTCTACTTTATAGATTCTGTGCACCGCTGCTAGCGGGTCACCACCCCATGGACCTGGACCCATATCTTGTGTATAATCTCCAACGATTGTTCGAATTCCACCATTCACTGTCGCTCCCATCCACAACGCAGATTGGAAGATTGAGTGAGCTCCTGTACCTATTGGCCATTCCAAAGCTGAATCACCAGAAATGTGATAATCCAGAAATAGACCATTATTAGTTACATCGGCATAGATTTGGTTCCCATCGAACGTACCACTGGAATCCACATAATTTGATGAGCTACTAAAGTTAGAAACATTTTTGTCTCTAGCTTCAAGGCCAGTAGTAACTGACAGCAACATCACCAATGTGAAAACGGTAATATTCTTTAAGATTTTCATATTTACCTCTTTACCTTCTTATTTAATTAAAAACTAACGTTTAAACCAACTCTAACTGTACGAGGAGAGCCCCATCTGCCAGGGAATCCTAGATTGTCCTGGTAAAGCGCTCCTGCATCAACGTCAGGGTTAGTAGCTAATCTATTGGCAAGCCATTGTTGCCCACTTTCAGTTGCAACCCAGCCATCTTCAGCTACGTTACCGGTTCCATGATAAACATCATTAACCTGTTCTGAGTCTAGTGCATTAAACACCGAAACATATGTGTTTAGTGTTACGCCGCCTAAATTAAAGGCTCTGTCTACACGCAGATCAAGGTTGGTATAAGTAGGCATTGTGCCTGAGTTTACCGGACCCTCTGGGAATTCCCATCTGTTCTCAAAAACTGTACTATAAATTTGAGATGGTGTGAATCTAGTACCACTACCAAAACTCATTACAGCATTGAACCCTGTATTAGCTAATGCACCAGTAGCATCTGGTGAACGCCAGTCAAGAATTACGTTTGCAGTATGTGTTTGGTCATAGTCTAACAGATTCATCGCTTTTGGATATCCATCATCTGTACCAATCCAAGTAACATAGAAGTTCTGTGACCCATAAGATCCAGTACCTCTAGCTTCTGAGTATGTATAATTTGCTTGCGCATACAAACCTCTAGTTCTACGCATTTCAAAGTTTGTTGTCAAACCTTGTGAGACCATAACGTCTCCATTTAAATACTGTGCCCAGTTTTGTTGAGTGTCTGCACCACCAGTATTTGTAAATGCTTCTGTACGATTTGCAAGCGTCAAGTAATCTTTACTTTCTTTATAAAACCCTTCAACCTTTAATGATGCAAATGCACCGATACGTTGCTCAATACCAATTTCATATTGAGTTGAACGCTCAGGTTTTAACGCTGGGTTTTCAGACGCAGTAGCATTACCAGCTAAGATGTCAGCTGATAGCTGTGAATCTGATAAATATAGATAAGACATTGGAACTGATTGCCAGTGTGTTCCGTAATTCGCACGGAATACTGTACGATCGGATACTGGGAATGAGATACCAATTCTTGGGTGTGTAGCAGTTTCTTTCTTTGTTTTCTTCCAAACAAAGTTACCGTTGCCGTCACCGTTTCTATCTACACGCTGTCTATTAAAGTATAGGTGGTTGAAACCGTCTGAGTCTCCATATCCGTCACCATCTGAGTCTGGAGCCATTGCACCAGTATCAATTGATTCCATTGAAACACCGACTTGTACCACAACATCTTTAAATTCAAGTTTGTCTTGAATGTAGAAACGTGTTTGTGTTGGTTCTGCTGGAGACAACATATGATCGTCTTGATTATATGTTCCATTCCATTCATCGCCATAAATATTGTAACCAAGATTTGTTACATACAGAGCTCTGTAGTTAATGAATCTCCAGTCTGCTGGATCACTTCCTGCAGCAATGATTTCCTCATTAGTAGCTACACCGTCATAATTAGCGTCAACTTGGCTAATTGCTCTAGCAACACCTGATGCAGATAGACCATAACGACTAATTTCGTGATTGTCTACTGAACCACCAACTTTAAACTCGTTATAACCGAGTTGGTTGGTGTAGTCAAAGCTTAGGGTGTTTGTAGTAGTTTTTCTTGTATTGTAACCGGTATACTGTGATCCGTATCCTGCTGCACCAATAAATTCATCTGGTGATAGTGGATTAAATCCAGTTCCGTCACGTTTATAATAGTTCGCTGAACCAAACGCTTTGGTTCTTTTACCATATGCTTCAATGTCATGTAAGTAATTTTCATTACCACCTGTTGTTTCATAGGTTTGATTTGAAATCGAAACCTTAGCATAAGATAGTGGACTAATAGTATATCTGAAGTTCATATATCCCATAGCGAAATCTGCTTCATTTACATATGAACCTGCAGTTCCACCTAGAACTCTACTCCAGCTATAGCTGTGTCCAGTATAATCATAAGCCTGTGTACCAAGCTTGACACGCAATGGACCAAAATCCATTGTCATGTTACCATTTACAGTAACACGTTCGTTGTCATCTTGTGGTTGTTGTCCGTACATACGCTCATAGTTACTATATACAACATATGTTGTGTCATAAGCTGCAACACCAGAAGCCAACAATGCTGGATCTGTTTGGTTGTCTCTTATTACAGTTTCAATATGTGCAATTTTGTTACCATTTGCGTCATTGCCATATACAAAGCCATCTGTACCATCGCTATAATACTCGGCAGGTACTTCGGCCATTGGCATAGCATCATACTTCGGGAAGTAACTATAAGAAACGTCACCAGCTTTTTCTTTTGCTTCAACAGACAAATACACTTTTACGTTGTCGCTGATTGGACCACCAAAGTCAAAGTTGACATTTTGATAACCATCAGAGTATAATTTGTCGGGATCAGTGCTCGCATCAGCCCCTAAAGACGCTTCTGCTCCTACTTTTGATCTCCATTGTGTACCACCAGTTTTGGTAGTAATGTTCACAATCCCTCCATTAGCACCACCATATTCTGCAGAGAAACCTCCAGTTTGAACTGAAATCTCTTGTAATGCTGATTGAGAGTTACCGTTTAGTAGATTTCCTCCACCGTAAATATCTTTTACGGGGACACCGTCGACATAGTATCTACTATCTCCACTTCTACTTCCACGGAAATATCCATTAACAACACCTGTTTGAAGGTTAACAATATTTGAAACCCCTCTCACAGCAAATGCATCAATCAACTCTTTATCAACAACGCGAGTTGTATTAGTAGCATTTGGATTAATTAATGGTCTTTCTCTTGTTACTGTTACTTCTTGACCTGCAACCGAGGCAACGTCTAGCGCAAAATCAACTGATGTTGTAAAACCAACAGAAGTTCTTACTCCAGATTCTACAACTGATGTGTAACCGATATACTCGGCTCTCAAGCTATAGTCACCTACAGGAACGTCAAGAATATAGTATCTACCTAATTGATCGGTAGCTGCACCTAAGTTTGATCCTTCTACAACAACATTTGCTCCAACCAGCGCATTGCCGTCGGCATCAGTAACAACCCCTGCTAATTTACCAGTGGTTGACTGTGCAAACATTAAAGTAGGAAGAACAAGAAGCGCAATTAACATACGTAGTTTTCTCATTATTCTACCTCCAAATGAGTTTTTATATACAAATTTTAATTTGTTATTTTGTTTCATTCATTTACCCTATATATATATTAATGTATATATAATTTTCAATTTCCTATATACTTCTTACAGTATATATATACCACTTCCGGGGGACACGTATCCCTTCAAAAGTTAAATCCATTTAAATTGAGGAAAGTTTTTCCGGATGTCAATACTTTTTTAGTATTGGCCCTCTCGTCGACAAACTAAATAAAAAAAATAAGCAATATTTTTTTTTGTGCCAAATATTGGGTGTTTTTTTAAAAACCGTGTTTTCGGGTTTATTGAATTAAGGTGTCGTTAGTTTGATCTACGGCGCCTTGATTTAATGGAAACGTTGGGTGGTCTTGTAGCCCTGGAATCATTTTTTTCAAATCTGGGCTTTCTTCAAATGCTTGCATGGGCATGGGTTTTGCAATATCAAATTTGCCACATTCCGATTAATTGATATCATAGTTTACCTTTATGTCTTTGTTGTGTTTGTCTAAAACGGTTGTGTCAAATATGTTGTTTTTAAGGGAGTAGTTAAAAAATTCTAATATAGATTTGTTCATGATTTGTTTGATTGTGCTTTTTGATACCTCCCCCAACCCAGATAGTGGAAAAGTAAGCGGTCTGTCTTGAATATATATTTGTTTAAAATCTGTAAAGTCATAGTGTAGGCTTTTCTTAACATAAACCATAAAGGAGTTTGAGTTGTTTTGTAATATCGTGTTGTGGATATCAAAGTTTATTATTCCCGATTCGCTATTATTAATATCTCCTTCGATTTCGAGGCTTAAAAACTCTTCTTGTGCTAGATGTAAGAATGGTTTTTTGGTTTGAGTGGAAAAGGTTTTTTGGTCTAGGGGGAAAAACCAGCCGTCTAAAGCTACCGCCGACTGAATACGCGCATCATTGATAAGGGCGTGATAGCTGGTCCCAGCGCCCATAGAGTGCCCCATAATCCCAACTCGACCAAAATCAATTATTTTATAATAAGGGTTGGGTAAAGAAAAAAGTTTTTCGTTTGAGATTGTATCTAAAACAAAGGCCATATCTTCATATCTATATCTTATAAGGCGGTTTGCATAATATTTTTTGTTGTGCAAAGCCTGTTCTTGCCACGTAACATTAGACTGATAAACCATCGGGTTGCGATATTTGTCAAACGTAATGGATGCGTTATAGGTGTGGTTGGGCGCAATAACAACATACCCTTGACTTACCAACATTTCAATTTGCGAAAGGTTTTGTGTTGCTACACCACCATCTCCGTGTGAAAAAAGTATTAAAGGAAACACCTCTCCCTCTATGGGGTGAGCGCCCTTTACTGCGCTTGACATTAGCTGTCCTCCGTGTTTAATAAGTCCGGCGGGAGCGTTTAATGTTTTTGCCAAAGAACCTAGGGCGAGTTCAGGGAAAACCATGTGCGTTGTTTTCTGGTGTCCTTCTTTTATTTGTGCAGGATACCAAATTTGTACTAATAGCTTTCTAAGGTCGGTTGGGTCAATGGTATACTGTTCGCTTCTGCTTTCATCGGTCCAAAAAAATATCTGGGTACCAATGTCATAAGGTCCGCTTGGTTCATCAATTGATTCCATCGGAATGGCTAGCTGTCCAACAAACGCACAGCCACTTAATAGCAAAAAACTTAAAAAAACTAGGGTTTTAAAAGTATTATTTTGGTATATGAAATCCACGACATAAATTACACCTTATCAACAACATCAAAAAGTGCAAAATAATAAAAGAAATATTTCTGTCATAATTGGGGCTCAATGGGGTGATGAGGGCAAGGGAAAGGTTACTGATTTTTTCTCTGCTAAAGCAGACTATATCGTGCGCTTCCAGGGCGGCAATAACGCTGGGCACACCATTATTTTAGACGACAAAATCTTAAAACTACACTTAATTCCCTCTGGTGTTTTGCACCCAAAATGCAAGCTTGTGATTGGTAGTGGTGTTGTAATTGATCTATTGGTTTTAATTAATGAGCTCGATTTGTTAAAAAAAGAGGGTCTCAAGGTTAATTTGTTAATTAGCGATCGCGCGCACCTAATTATGCCCTATCATATTGATATTGATCATCATTTAACCGACCTACAAAATGACCTGGCTGCAGGAAGCACTAGATCGGGAATTGCGCCAGTTTATGCAGATAAAATGTATCGCCACGGATTGCGCGTCGTTGACCTTTTAAACAAGGACGTTTTTGCAAAAAGATTAAAAAAATCTTTTACATTTAATAAAAGGTTGGTTGAAAATGTTTTTGATAAAAAATTTGACTATTCTTACGATTCAGTTTTGAAACAATATTTAGAATACATAGAAGTTATTAAACCTTATGTTGGAAATATTACCAAAACACTGTGCCGCGCAGACAAAGAGGGGGCGTCTATTTTATTTGAAGGAGCACAGGGCGCTTGTTTAGATGTTGATCATGGGTTGTATCCTTTTACCACAAGCAGCAACACTATTGCCGGCCAAATAGAGGCGGGCGCAGGAATTGGTTTAAACAGATCTAAGCGTATAGTGGGGATTGCCAAAGCATATTTAACATATGTTGGTCGTGGCCCTCTTCCAACAGAAATTAAGCCTCCGTTAGAAGAAAAAATAAGAGAGGTGGGGCAAGAATATGGAACAACCACAGGAAGGGCTCGAAGAATTGGATGGATTGATTTAGTTCAGCTTAAACATGCCAACAACCTTAACGGTTTTACTGAATTAATTTTAACCAAAGTCGATGTTTTAACTGGGCTAGAAGAGGTAAAGCTTTGTGTTGGCTATGAGGTTGGTGGAGAAAAAATTAATCATGTTCCTTCAGATTTAGAGGTTTTTAATAAAATCAAACCTGTTTATGAAACGTTGGGTGGCTGGGCTTCTTTGCCAAAAAAAATTAACAGCATTAGTGAGTGTCCTTCTGAGCTCCAGTCTTTTATTAAAAAAATTGAAGATCTTACAGATACTAAGATTTCATTAGTTTCTTATGGGCCAGACCGAAACCAAACGTTTGCCCTGTGAGAAAGCATAAAAGTTGGGATACGTTTGATTTTTCCAACCTCTCCGATCAAGAAATTAAATCAATTTTATCTGAACAAAACATTCCTTTAAGCGTGGAAGAAACAAGGGTTGTTCAAAATGAATTTTTAAACAGGCCTCCTACGCTTACAGAGCTTGTCCTTTTTTCTATTCAAGGATCTGAACACAGCTCTTACAAAAGCAGTAAAGAACACATAAAGCATTTTATAACAGATGGACCCAACGTCATTTTAGGGGCAAAAGACGATGCCGGGGTTGTGTCTTTGTCTGTTGATAATAACGGCAATAGGTATGGACTGGTTGTTAGTCATGAGTCTCACAACCACCCAAGCCAAATTGTTCCCTATGAGGGGGCTGCTACAGGCATTGGCGGCAACGTTAGGGATGTTTGTTGTATGGGGGCTGAGGTGATGGCTCTTGGTGATAGCTTGCGCTTTGGCAGTGTTGATAGAAATAAAACAAAATGGATTCATGATGGGGTTGTATCTGGAATTGCTGGATATGGAAATCCTTTGGGAATACCAAATGTGTGTGGAGATCTATATTTTGATGAAGAATACAACGAAAACTGTTTAGTTACGGTTTTAACGGCTGGAGTAGTAAAAGAAAAAAATGTCATTCGTTCAAGATCGCCAAAAAATTCTGCGGGGTACGATTTAATATTGGTTGGAAAACCAACAGACAATAGTGGCTTTGGTGGCGCTAGCTTTGCTTCGCTTGAGCTGGAAGAAGAAAAGAAGCAACAAAATAAGGGTGCGGTTCAAGAGCCTAATGCTTTTTTAGAAAGACATATTTTAAAATCCACTTATGCCCTTTTTGAACAGCTTGAAGAGGGTGGTTTAATTGAAAAAATTGGCTTTAAGGATCTTGGGGCTGGGGGCGTTGCTTGCGCCAGCATAGAGTTGGCCGACGCTGCGGGCCTGGGAGCTGAAGTTTGGGTTGATAAAATTCATACTAGCATGCCCGGTTTGGATAGCCACATTATTTTGTGTTCCGAAACTCAGGAGAGGTTTATGTGGGCTTGTCCGCCAGAGTTAACTCCAAAAATTTTAGACCACTATAATAATAAATTTGATTTTCCAAACGTATCAATGGGCGCACAAGCAAGTTTGGTTGGGAAAATTATTCAAGAACCACACTACACTGTTTATTCTGGAGAAAAAAAATTGGTGGATGGCCCTATTGAAAAAATTAATGAAGGTTTTGTTTATAATCGACCGATGAAAGAAAAAGAAAAAAGCGTTTTTAGCGAACCTCTGCCAAAAAACCAAAACTACAGTGATGTTTTATTAAAAATTCTTGGTCATGAGAATGTTGCATCGAGGGCACCAATCTATGAATGTTATGACAAAAATGTTCAGGGTCGGGTTGTTGTAGAGAGAGGTCAAGCAAACGCGGGGGTCGTTGCACCGTTTGATTCAAAAAAATATCCAGAAGAAATAAAAGACGACTGTTTCTCCGCAACGCTTTCACATAACCCCGCAATAGGAAAAATTGATTCTTTTTTGGTTGCACAATATGCGGTTCTTGAGGCTTGCGCTCGAACCATTTCGGTTGGTGCCACTCCGGTTGCCCTTACAGACTGTCTTTGTTTTGGAAGCCCAGAAAAACCAGAACAAATGTGGCAGTTTGCTCAAAGTTGTGTTGCCATAAGAGAAGCTTGCGATCTTCTTCGTTTTGATGATCTAAAAAACCTACCAATTGTTGCTGGAAATGTGAGTTTTTATAATCAAAGCGGGGGTCAATCTATTCCGGCTAGCCCAATGATTGGTTGTTTTGGAAAAACAACAAAGGCCTGTTTGTTAAAAAACGATTTTCAAAACAGTGGTTCTAATATTTTTTTGGTTGGAGCACAGCACTCTTCTATTGGTGGTGGCGTTGTTTGTGATGTTCTTAATATAAAAAACACTTTGGTAGAAAAGTTTGATGTTAAACAATATTGTGCTGCGCTAAACGGTTTGTTGTCGGCTAACAAGGCAGGCCTTGTGAAATCTTGTCATTATGTTGGGTTGGGTGGATTAGCAACCTCCGTTTCAAGAATGAGTTTTAAAAACTATGTGGGTTGTTATATTGATGGAATATCAGAGGACTTATTGTTTAGTGAAAACTTGTCTTTTGTTGTAGAGGTTAGCAAGGAAAAGTCGGGGTCGTTTCAAAAAACCCTAAAAGAAAGCAAAACCAGTTTTAGTCTTGTTGGAGAAACTAACAGCACCAACAGGGTGGTGTTTGATAGCCACATAGATATGAACATATCTTTAGCAAAAGATGTTTGGGTGAACTCATTAAGAGAAAGGCTTCAATGATGAAGAAAAAAATTACATACAAAGATGCTGGCGTAGACATAGAAAAAGCGGACGACATAATAACGCTGTCTAAAAAAAACATTCAAGAAACATTTAGCGACAACGTTTTATCCTCAATTGGGGGGTTTGGTTCGATGTATTCTTTGAAAGACTTTTTTGTGGGATTTAAAGACCCTGTTTTGGTTCAAAGCATAGACGGGGTGGGAACGAAAATGTCTGTTGCTCGGGCGGCAAACAACTTTAAATATATTGGGCATGACCTGGTGAATGCCTGTTGTAATGATGTGGCTGCAACCGGCGCTCAACCCCTCACCTTTCTGGACTATGTTGCTGGTAGCGGCCTAGAAAAAGAGGTTGTTGCAGAAATAATTAAAAGCGTGGCTTCTGAGTGTGGGAAACATGGCGTGTCTCTGGTTGGCGGAGAAACAGCCGAAATGCCGGGAACTTACCACAAAAACGAATATGATCTTGTTGGTGTGGCTACGGGAGTTATTGAAAAAGACAAAATTATTGACGGGTCGTCTGTTCGGTCTGGCGACATTGCTGTTGGTGTTCATTCTAGCGGGCTCCACACCAACGGGTATTCCCTTGCTCGCAAACTAATTTTTGATTCTTTGGGTCTTTCTGCGTCAGATCTTTTGCCCGGTTATGGCGTTTCTGTGGCTGACTGTTTGTTGGCTCCGCACACAAACTACAGCACCCTTATTCAGACGCTTAACAAAAAAAATATTAATATAAAAAGCATTGCTCACATTACGGGCGGAGGCTTGGTAGATAACATTCCTCGGGTTCTTCCAAAACACCTTTCGTTAGACATTAATATTAATTCTTGGCCAAAGATGCCGGTTTTTGAATTTTTTACCAACTACCTAGACATTGAAAAAAGAGACCTCTATCAAACCTTTAACATGGGCGTTGGCTTGGTTTTAATTGTAGGCGCAGCAGAAAAAGAGAGGCTTCAGGCTGTTGTTGGGGCCGAAAATTGTAGTGAAATAGGCGTAGTTATAAAAGACGATTCAAGCGGGGTTTATTTAAATGAAAAATAGCTCTATAGCATATATCCAGTTCCCCGGCTCTAATACAGAAAACGAAACCATCAACATGTTAAAAAAACACGGTATGCTTCCCCGCCCACATTTTTGGAACGATTCAGCTAAATTATTAGATGGGTATGCGGGTTACGTTATTTTGGGCGGTTTTTCGTTTGAAGATCGTTCTCGTTCTGGCATTATAGCCTCTATGGAGCCCGTTGTTGGTGAAATAAAAAAACAGGTTCTTTTGGGTAAGCCTGTTCTTGGTATTTGTAATGGTGCTCAAATTTTGGTTGAGTCTGGGCTTGTTCCAGGAAACGAAAACTTCAACACTATTGCTTCTTTAGCAGACAACAAAAGACTGGTTGGGGATAAAATTGTTGGAACGGGATATTACAACACGTGGTGTTATATAAAACCAAACCCAAAGGCAAAATCGGCCTTTATCAAAGGGGGTGATTCTGTTCTGCGCGTTCCAATAGCCCACGCTGAGGGTCGGTTTATTTTTAATAAAGATTTGGGAGAAGAAATATCAAGCAAAAACCTTATTACTTACCAATATTGTAATAAGCTTGGCGATGTTTTAGAAGACTTTCCAACCAACCCAAATGGATCGTTTGATAATGCGGCAGCAATAAGCAACATACCTGGAAACGCGATGGCCATGATGCCTCATCCCGAAAGAACCTTGAACGGTGAAGCAGATGATATTTTTGAAGGGTTAAAAAATTATATTAGCTCAGAAAAGGAGTTCAGCTACAGTGCTTTGAATTATGAATCTAAAAAAATTGAGGTTAAAAAATTTGAGCGGGTGTCTGAAAAAACCGAGGTTTTGGTTTCAACAATAATTGCTGACAACGAGGCCGCATCTGTTGAAAAATGCATCAACAAGCTAGGGGTTGATGTAAAAATAAAAAAATACATTCATTATGAAATTGGTGCTGAAGGCAAAATAAGCCTTAAGGAGGTTTTTGCCACGGACGTGCTGTTTAATCCCAACAAAGAATATATCATCAACCTAAAAGAAGACAAGAAAAAACAAAGATTTCTTGTGCGAAACATTGAGGACATTCAAGGCAAAAGCACCTTACAAACCCTCCGAAATCGTTTTGGGTTTACAAATATCAACTCTGTAAATAAGGGTGTTGTTTGGGAGATTAATATTAATTCCAACGCAACAAAAAAAGACGTGGATTTAATTTTAAATAGTCATATTTTTGCTAATCCCGTTTCACAGGAATGTCATGAATATTGACAAAAAATATTATCAGGAAATTAACAAAAACCTGACTAATACACTTCAGGAGACCTCTATTAGCGCCCCAAATAAAAAGGTTGGAAAAGTTAGGGATGCTTATTTTCTTGATAATCGAGTTGTAATGATTTCAACAGACAGGCAAAGCGCCTTTGATCGCGTTCTGGCTGCTATACCCCACAAGGGCGCCGTTCTTAATTCTGTGAGCGCGTGGTGGTTTAAAAAAACGGAGCATCTTTTTCCCAACCACCTAATTTCTACCCCAGACCCCAATGTGTCTATCGTAGAAAAGTGTGATGTATTCCCTATTGAGTTTGTTGTTAGGGGTTATATCACCGGCACAACTGAAACATCTTTGTGGACAGTTTATAGAAATGGTGCTCGCGAATATTGCGGAAACAGACTACCTGAGGGTTTGCAAAAAAATGATAAGCTAGACACCCCAATGTTAACTCCAACAACAAAAGACAGGGTTCACGACAGGCCAGTTTCTAGAGAAGAAATCATTGTGTTGGGCTTAATGTCTTCGGAAGATTATGCTGTTGCCGCCAAAATGAGCTTAGATCTTTTTGCTTTTGGCCAAAAAACCGCGAAGGAAAACGGTTTAATCTTGGTGGACACAAAATATGAAATTGGCAGAGATGCTTCGGGGGAAATTAAGTTTGTTGATGAAATTCATACGCCGGACTCAAGCAGGTTTTGGATTGGTAGTTCGTATAAAGAAAGAATTGGTGTTGGCGACGAGCCAGAAAATATAGATAAAGAATTTTTGCGCCTTTGGTTTGCAAAAAATTGTGATCCATACAATGACGACATTTTACCCAACGCTCCAGATGAGTTGGTAGCAGAGCTTTCTGCGAGATATATTTTGTTGTATGAGCTAATTACAGGAGAAAGGTTTGTGTTTCCGGACTTGAAAAATATTAATCAACGAATTATTAAAAATATAAAGGAGTTATTATGAAGGCTGTTATAATTATGGGTTCAACATCTGACCAGAGCCACGCAGATAAAATTACAGGTGTTTTGGATGAGCTTGAGGTTAATCACGAAACGCATGCTGCCTCTGCACATAAAAACCCAGAAAGGGTTTTAGAAATTATTAGGTCTGTTGGAAAAGAAGAGTCTGTTGTGTTTGTTACTATTGCTGGAAGATCTAATGCTCTTTCTGGTTTTGTGGCAGCAAACAGCAGCAAACCAACTATCGGTTGTCCCCCCTTTAAGGACAAGGTGGACATGAATATTAATATTCACTCTACATTACAAATGCCAAGCAAGACCCCAGTCCTTACTGTTTTGGATCCAGGAAACTGTGCTATTGCCGTACACAGAATGTTACACTTAGGAAAAATATGAGCACAATATCTCCATTAGATGGCAGATATAAAAAGGTCGTGTCTGAGTTGGATGGGTTTTTTTCAGAACAAGCCCTAATGAAAGCTCGGTTAGAGGTTGAGGTAAAATATCTTGTTTCTCTTTCCCAGCACCGCGCCCTTAAAAAAGACTTTAACCTAAGGGCGGTAGACCAAAAAGCCCTTTGGTCTCTATATGAAAGCTTTGACCAAAAAGAATATAACGCGGTTAAAAGAATTGAAGCAAAAACCAAACACGACGTTAACGCCGTTGTGGAGTATTTGTCTCAAAAACTAGAAAAAAATGGTTATTCGAAATGGGTTCCTTTTGTTCATTTTGGGTTAACGTCAGAAGACATTAACAACACCGCTTATTCTCTTTTATTTCAAAGAAGCGTCGATCAGTCTTTGCTAAAAAGCTTGGGCGAGCTTTCTTCTCTTTTGTCTCTGTTAACAAGCAAAACAAAAGATATGCCTATGTTGTCTCTTACACATGGACAGCCCGCCACAACAACCTCGCTTGGTAAAGAAATAGCTGTTTTTCATGCAAGGCTGGAGCGGCAGCTTGATTATATAAAAAAACACCGTTTGCTTGCTAAATTTTCTGGAGCAACCGGAA